>VOFJ01002873.1_pt1 | contig 136074 bp, 156 predicted proteins | sample 5384081 | NCBI WGS metagenome assembly VOFJ01 (sample SAMN12384729, study PRJNA508395) | human gut metagenome | isolation source: healthy gut I | host: Homo sapiens
ATATCCCTTCTTTCCGCCTATATATTGACTGATAGCCGGAGCAGCTGCTTCGAATCCGGGAATAGAAAGAGATTTATAGATATGCTCGGTCATAGCCATTGCATCCGCCTCAAAATCCTCGAACTTCACTTCCATCAAATTTCCTTCAGGAATGAATTGTTTATCCGCCTCATATTTATGATACAGCTTGGTATAAACAGACAAGCACATTCTGTTCCAGCGCCTCGGAGAAATATCCTCCAGTTTCAACGGCTGGATTGTATTGGTGAAGAAATTCCTTGTAGATTCGAATACCGTATACGGATTACGCATCAAATAGATGAATTTGGCATTCGGAAACATCTTGACCAACTCTTTTACACGGCCTGTATGAGGCGGATTCTTACTTAAGAATTGTGTTCCGCCTGTATTCCAAAGAGAAATTTTAATAAGTTTGGTGAATATATCCTCAAACACTTTCAATTCCTCATCACTGATATCATTGAATAACAAATATTTATCAGCATATTCCTGTTGATATTTAGGCAGGAACCAAAAATTATAATAAGTATAGGGCATCATATTGGCCAATGCAAACTCTTCCTCCTGCGGCAGGTCTACAGCAAGTTCCATATTATCCGTCGGACGCTTGTCGGGCATCAGCCAACTCATATTCTTCTTGAAAAAAGGCTGTCCCCACATCATCAGATGTGGAAACACGGTCTGATAAGTAGTATTATATCCGAAATGTTTGTCACAAGAGAACACATTATGCATAAAGGTAGTCCCGCTACGCCAATGTCCGAGGATAAAGACCGGATCGTGTTCCAAAGGCTTGTCGGCCAACAGTTTCCTGTATCGCTTTTCCTGCAATGGAGCCAAGGTGGAAAGCAAACGGCATACTGCTTTCGTCAAACGGTATTTTCCTCTATATGCCGGATCAATTTCCCTTCCCGCAGTAATCGCCTTGAACGTTTTCCAATCGGCGCCTACCAATGTATTAATCGGCAGCTTGTTGAATTCAAGTAATCCCATTACTTTTCTTTTTTTAATTGTACGCTGTTATTTTTCTATCTTGACTGAAATGCCTTGACGGTCCAATTCTTTCACCACCTTTTCTATGGCTTCATAATGTTCCTCACCAATACCCATAGCTGCCAGATTCAAAGTAGGAACTTCCATGGCATTCAGCATATCTTTGGCTTCCACTCTGTCTATAATCATCCCCACCGCACTGGTGTTATTGGTAATGGGGTCAATCAGAATAAAAGAACCGCAAGCTTTATTCTTTTGATAAGAATCAAAGAAAAGCGGCTTGGCGGTAGTAAATGTCACACGGGCAATCTGATTCAATTGCAAAGGCAGATCCTCCTTTTTCAATTTACCGTTTTCAACAGACAGATGCTCCATCGTATTCACATCCACTTTATACTTAATGCCATCTATACGGGTACGTCCTGTATTGGTGGTATGCTTGATAAAGAAAGATTTGTCAAGGTCCATCGCCTCCTCATCCATCCATACCAACATGGCTTCAAAGTTACGATCTATCACAGGCACATTATCGGCATGCACCAACATATCTCCGCGAGACACGTCAATCTCATCCTCCAAAGTCAATGTCACTGCTTGCGGCGGGAAAGCATACTCTAACTCACCATCATAAGTAACAATACTCTTGATATGAGATTTCTTGCCGGAAGGCAAAGCCATCACCTCATCCCCTTTATGGATGACACCGGAAGCAATCTTTCCACAGAAACCGCGGAAATCCAGATTCGGTCTTAATACATACTGAACCGGGAAACGGAAATCGGTCAGATTATGGTCATTCTCGATGGAAACCGTTTCAAGCACTTCCAATAAAGAAGTACCTTTGTACCATGGCGTACGTTCAGATTTCTGCACCACATTGTCACCGTCAAGTGCCGAAAGAGGAATACAAGTCACATCCGGGATTCCCAATGGCTCTACAAACTTCTTATATTCGGTCACGATTTCGTTGAAACGCTCTTCCGAAAACCCGACAAGGTCCATCTTGTTCACCGCCAGCACCACATGCTTTATTCCCAATAAAGATACCAGAAAAGTATGGCGGCAGGTCTGCGTAATCACACCCAAGCGAGCATCTACCAAGATTATGGCAAGATTGGCAGTAGAACCTCCGGTAATCATATTGCGGGTATATTGTTCATGTCCCGGAGTATCGGCTATAATAAATTTACGGTTGTTCGTTGAAAAATAACGGTAAGCTACATCAATCGTAATACCCTGCTCGCGCTCTGCTTTCAACCCGTCGCACAACAAAGCGTAATCTATATGGTCACCTGCATTCCCCACACGTTTGCTGTCACGTTCCAAAGCGGCAAGCTGGTCTTCGTACAACTTCTTGCTGTCAAACAACAGACGTCCTATCAAGGTAGACTTTCCATCGTCTACCGAACCGGCTGTCAACAGACGTAGCAAGTCTTTCTGTTCATCCTTATCCAAATACTCCTTTATATTCAATTTATTCTCCATCACCCATTTCTTCATTTAAATTCCTACTTATCATTCTAAAAATATCCCTCACGTTTCTTCTGCTCCATACTGGCATCCTGATCGAAATCAATGACACGGGTGGTACGCTCACTTTTGGTAGTGGTCATCATCTCTTCTACAATCTTCTCAATCGTATCGGCATCACTCTCTACGGCCCCGGTCAAAGGCCAACACCCCAAAGTACGGAAACGCACTTTCTTCATTTCAATACGGTCCCGATATTCTTCGGGCAAGCGGTCATCATCAGCCATAATCAGATTTCCATCTATATTCACCACAGGACGTTCCTTGGCAAAATAGAGCGGCACGATAGGAATATTTTCCAAACGGATGTACTGCCAGATATCCAGCTCAGTCCAGTTGCTTAATGGAAACACACGGATACTTTCCCCTTTATGAATCTTAGCATTATAAATATCCCACAACTCGGGACGCTGGTTTTTAGGATCCCACTGATGAAAACGGTCACGAAAAGAGAATATACGTTCTTTGGCACGTGACTTTTCCTCATCACGACGTGCTCCACCAAAGGCGGCATCAAACCTGTATTTATCCAACCCGTGAAGCAACGCCTGTGTCTTCATTAAATCGGTATGCACTTTGCTGCCATGCGTAAAAGGCCCTACTCCGGCATTAAAAGCCTCCATATTACTTTCCACTATCAAATTCCATCCATGTTCTTTGGCGTATTGATCACGGAACTCTATCATTTCCCTGAATTTCCATTTAGAATCGATATGCATCAAAGGGAAAGGCACTTTTCCCGGATAGAAAGCCTTCTCTGCCAAACGTACCATGACAGACGAATCTTTACCAATACTATAAAGCATAACAGGATTCTCAAATTCAGCTGCCACTTCACGAATGATATGGATAGACTCCGCTTCCAATTCCCTTAAGTGGCTCAATTTATAATTTTCTTCCATTTTATAATGAATTATATTTCTTCTTTTTTACCAACAATGGGGAGCACCAACTCCAACAAAGTATTGACCGACTCTTCCAAACTCAACTTAGAAGTATCCAAAGATAAGGCAGGATGCTCCGGAGCTTCAAAAGGGGCGGAGATGCCGGTAAAGTTCTTGATTTCACCCCGACGTGCTTTGGCATAAAGTCCTTTCACATCACGTTTCTCACACTCTACCAAAGGAGTGCAGACATAGATTTCCAGGAAATCCTCTATCCCGATAATACGGGCAGCCATCTGCCGAAGCTCATTACCGGGACTGATGAAAGCGGCAATGGTAATGATTCCCGTATCGACAAACAACTTGCCTATTTCGGCTATGCGACGGATGTTTTCCACACGATCCTCTGCCGAAAAGCCCAAATTATTATTGATGCCACTACGAATATTATCCCCGTCCAATATACGGCAGAGCAAACCACGTTTATGTAATTCACGTTCCAAAGCTATGGCAATAGTACTCTTACCGGAACCGCTAAGTCCCGTCAGCCACAGCATAACTCCCCGTTGTCCCAACAGCGCTTCTTTATCTTTCCGGGAAAGCATACGGTCAAAGATAGGATATATATTTTCCTCTTCCATTCTCTATTTTCATTTTGTCTTTAACTTCATCAAAAAGGCCATATCATCGGTATCAGAATAACTGAAATTATAAACGTCAATATGTTCAATGGTAAACCGATACGCACAAAATCTATAAACTTATAGTTGCCGATACCTTGCACAATCAAATTAGTCTGATAACCGATAGGAGTGGAAAAGCTGGCAGATGCAGCGATACAGATGACAACAAAAAAAGGTGTAGGACTTACCCCCAACTGATCGGACTAAGACAGGGCAAGCGGAAAAGCCAGTGCGGCAGCGGCATTATTAGTTATCAACTCGGTAAACAGATTGGTGATAATAAACAAAACAGCCAGCAACACATGCGGACTATAGTCATCACTCATATCAATAATTCCATGAGCAATGAAACCGCGCCACTCCGGAATTTACCATAGCCCGACTGATAGCAAATGCACAGGCAATGGTTATCAAGATATCCCACGAGATGTATTTAGTATATTTACGTGCCGGAAAAAGTTTGGTCCACGCCATTATCACAGTCGTTACAGCCGCAAAAAAGAACATATCAAGCTCAACACCGGGAAGTAGTTCTTCCATAAAAGGTAACTCTCCACTGTCGCTCCCACAATCATCAGCACCAATAAAGTCAATGCAAACCAACGTCTTTCTCCCAGCTTTCGGCTCGGTGTCTTTACCATTAGCCAACAATACAAATACAGAAGAATCCTCCCCATGTAGAGATAAATGAATCATCGGCCCATAACACCAATGTATCTCCCTCATGAAACTTCACCCTTGACAGATTATTGGTAATACTAACACCACTTCGCTTTATTTCTTTTACTTCGGCACCATAATGACGGGCAAAGTTAAAATCCCCCACCCTTTTGTTGATACCCGGGAAACGAGCACCTATCACCGCCTCAACACGATGAAAAGAAGACGCATCCGCTTCCCCATGTTCGTCGCCTACCGTGTCTTTCCGAACCTCCGGCAATAACCTGGAAGAAGAAAAACAACAAATAAAGAATACCCGCCAAAGCAATGAAAACGCCTACCCTGCCCAACTCGAACATACCAAAGCCCTTATATCCGGCATCCAAAATCATACCATCCACCACCAGATTAGTAGAAGTCCCGATAAGCGTACACATTCCACCCAGTATGGTAGCATATGAGAGAGGATCAAGAATTTAGTTGCCGGAATGCGGACAGATTCCGCCCAACGTTTAATAATAGGAGCAAAAATCACAACCACTGGCGTATTATTCAAAAAAGCAGAAACAAAGGAAATAGCGGGCAGCATACGTGCCTGCGCCTTCATGACCGTTGTCTTCTCTTGAGGCAGAAGTTTCTTTATCAACTGTCCCAATGCTCCCGATTGCCGGACTCCTTCACTGATCAGGAAAAGCAACGCTACAGTAATCATTCCCTTATTGCTAAATCCCTCCAACATCTCTTTCGGAGTCAATATACCGAAACAAAGAAAGAGTACAGTTACAGAGAACAGAGATCATTCCGGGACGCATCTTATCAAGAAGCAATGCAGTCACCATCCCTGTCAATCCCAAAAACACAATAATCACTTCGAATGTCAGCATCGTCTCCGGATATTAGTTTCGTTTAACGACAAACCAAGGATTCAGCAAGTCCGGCTTGTTATACCTCAGCGGTTCTTCTTTTCCCGCCTGATATATTTCTGCTCCTGATGCCTTGGCTATGGCATGACCGGCAGCCGTATCCCACTCCATGGTAGGAGCAAAACGAGGATATTCATCGGCCAGTCCCTCACACACTTTGCAAATCTTGATGGAACTACCTACAGACACCAACTCCACATGAGGGTATATCTTTCGCTTTTCCTCAATATACTCTTCCGTTTCGGCCGACAGATGGGAACGGGAAGCGACCAGAACAAAAGTTTCATGCGTTCCGGCACACGGCATACGAAATGCCGATGCCTTCATTTCTTCCAGTGAACGGTCTGCACGTCCGGTTACTCCTTCCATTTTATAAGCGCCGGTTGCCACTTCACCCCAATAAAGCGTTTCTTTGACAGGAACATAAATCACTCCAAAAACAGGAACTCCTTCTTCTACCAAAGCAATATTGACAGTAAACTCCCCATTCCGTTTTATAAATTCCTTTGTGCCATCCAAGGGATCGACTATCCACACGTATCCCATTGCGCCCGTTTCTCGTAAGGCAAATGCTTTCCTTCCTCACTCAATACCGGATAGTCTGTTTCCTGCAAATAAGTCATAATGGTTTCATGCGCCTTACGGTCTGCAAGAGTCAGTGGAGAATTATCAGCTTTCCTTTCAACCTGAAAATCAGAAGAAGGATCATTATAAACGTTCAGAATTTCCTTACCGGCAGCTAAAGCCGCATCCATCGCTTTTAATATATATTCAGTCTGCATAGTGTTTACTTCCATTAAAATGCTTCTGTCATATTGAAATAGAACAAACTTTGGATCATTGGCAAAATTACGTCCGAAATCCAGACGTACATTCATACGCGGCTGCACCTCGATACGAAGTCCCACACCGGCATTAGGTAACACACCTTCAATCTTACCCATGGTAGGTCCCATAAAACCACACCCTCCCCAAGCAACAAAACCCAAATGATGCAACATACGCTTTACCCATGTACTTTTATCCGTATTGAACATCTGACGATATTCGGCGAGCACCACATGAGAGATTTATCACGATACTGCCCCATATAATACCCACGAAGATCAAAAGGAGTGCCACTTAAAGCATATTGGTTCATAGGAACATCCCCAAACACATTCTTGGTCTGAGCAGTCCAAGCTATAACTTTTCTATTTCCTACCTTTTTATATTGGCGGTAGTCCACCTCCAAACGGTAGAATTATTATCTCCTCCCAAGAATTTCTGATACATCAATCCACGAAAATCCAGATAAATACCTTTATAAGCATTAGCAGGAATATCCCGACTGTCGTAAGTCAACAGAAATCCCACTCCCGAATTGAAAGTGGAATATCCGCTGGCGGTACCTCCCAACCTTTTATAATCAGGCTGACTAATTATTTGGCAGGCTCGGACATTTTATCATAACTCAAGTCAATCTGGGGACCGGCAAAGAAATTACTTTTACCCAAACGGAATAAAAACCACGGATTAATCTGGAAACCGCTATAACGATATTCACTGGTAGAGTCACTGCGCTCATAATGCTTATTGGTGGTATACCCGACTCCATAAAAGTTCTCCAATGTATTCTTGTAAGTGAATTTTCCAAAAATACGGAATTTATCATTTCTTGAAAAACAACTGAGGTTTCACCATCAGGTTCAAGCCCTCCCTCGAACATCACCGCAACGGCCATCGGCAATACAGAACGTTTCTGCAAGGTATCCGACGGATTCATACGAAATGTAACAAGAGCACTCCCTCCTATCAACGCACCAAAGTCCGGAGTATAACTCGGTCCTCCCAATATATTATAATGTATATTGCGCTTAGCCACCTTCCGGCGTCTTAATTCTTTTTTTGAAAGTTGATGAGCAATGGTGTCCTCAGGATAACAACTCATGTCATTTCCTTGTGCCGCCACATTCCAAGAGCAAAACAGACACAGGAGCAAGCTAAGTAATATTATTTTCATAAATAGTCTATTGTCTGCAGAAAGTTCATTCTCAAAAAACTTTCCTTGATGAATAAGTTTTCAAAAATACAAAAGTCCTATCAATAAATAACAATACATTGAATTTGTTTTAATTTAGTTCAAAATTCTTCACTTACTTTATAATGTATAATGTGCCACGCTATACCCTCATTGTAATTGACACTATTCAATTTCCTGTATTCCTCTTTTCTTTCCCATCTTTAGCTTCCGACATAATCTCAGTTCATTATGTGTTCAGAGTCAGTATTCCCTAATGAGAATGGCAAACTCCGCAGTCTTTTGCCGAAGTTTGCCATTCTGATTCTCTTCTTTGTATTTTCAATATAGCTATTATTATAAACTCTTGGGTCCCGATCCTGGTATCCATTTCCTTCTGGATTCAATTCTCCTCCAACACGAAGAAATAAGTTACAGATGGCATCAGAACTTAGAAAAATCCACTTCTTCCACACCGCTCAAGTCATGCAAAGTCACCTCTTCCGCACCATTCATTCCCACCACCACGGTATAGGGCGGATCGGTAGTATAAGTATGGCTGCTGCCATCGGCGTACTCTTCCGACTTCCCGTCACCCCATTTGATGAGTCCGGTCAAGTCGCTTCCCCGGAACCTGGGAATGCTGAACATACGGTTGGAATGGACAATAGTGATACGTTTTAATGAACTCAATCCTGCCTGCACCACCTCCACCTGCTGTTTTGCCTGTCCGCCTATGATAGTGATAATAGCCGAGCGTGATGCCTCTTCGGGATTGGCTTCCACGACAAAGCTCAATGGATAAGCCGTCAGTCCTCTTCCTTTCAACGCTTTCCTTATCCATGTTTCCGAACATTCCACATCGAAAGTCTCTACATTGGTATTCAGTTCAAATCCCAAGACTCCTCCTTTTTGAGGCATGTCGTATTCTTCCCGTGCCACAAGGACCGCATCTTTCTGCACCTGCACGATATTCACCTTTTCCCTGATTCCTTGCAGTTCGTTGACGAAGTATATTTCTACCGTTCGTGCGTCATATCCCTCGTTGGGCAACACGGTGATGCGGCGCGAATAAGAAGAAAGTGCCTTGGTCTTGACTTCCGTCAACCAATCCACATCGGGCAGCACCATTTCATAATCCACATTGCTACGCAACTCTATGACAATCTCTCCACCACCGCTGGACACCGTATATTCTTCCTTGGAAAGCAACAATAAGCTGCCTCCCTCCTGATAGACCGTGACCGTGCTCTTCAACGCACCGCTGCTGAAGACAATCCGCCCCTGACGGTTCTTACCTTCTTCATTGGGAGATATGTCGAACTTCACCTCCGAAGTGGTGAGCGCGCGAGGAGCACCGGTACGAGCCGATACAATCCACCCGGCAGCCTCTTCTTCCACCTCGTATTCAAACGTCACATTAGCCTTTACCTCTACCGTTATTTCTCCTCCTTTGGTGGTAACCTCTATCTTGTCAGCTGTCACCGTCAAGGCATCGTTCTGTTTTTGCGTCACAGTAATCTTCTTCTGTAACGTTCCAACCCTTAAAATCAGAGTCGCATTCCGTTCATTGTAATGCTCATTCTTTTCGGCACTTACGGTCACAGTAGCGTTGCCGGCTTTGCCCGAAGCAGGCGACACGATGCACCACGGTTGGTCACTGGTTGCAGTCCAATCCGCTGACGCCTTAAAACCGACCGCAACCGTTCCTCCTTCCGCCACAATGACCGGCGGAATTTCAGTATCCAGCGTAATGGAGGGGGCAACCGGCTTTTCCGATTCGTCAGAACTACTGTCCGAACAAGCCACAAGCAACATGAGCGCCCACAAGACGAGAAGTATATTATATCGTGAAGTTTTCATACGAATATTCTTTATGGTATTTATGAATCATTAATCTTATTACCTCTATTGCACAGGAACTCCCACCTTGAACTTCAATTCCTTGGTCATGTCATGCAGTTGCAAACGCAGCAGGTAGGTGCCGGCAGACAGTTTCCCGGTGTCAATGCTCACCTGCCGTTCCTGCACCTCGCACATCCGGCTGAAATCGCTGCCATCGACACCAAACACTTGCACCACGGTTTCGGCAGGCACTTGCAGTGTCAGCAATCGGGTCCGGTTGTTATAGGTCAGTGAGGTCTCCTTTTCCAAACTTACCTCCTCACTCAGGATAAAATCCCACACACAGCCGTCTTCCTCGTTTCCTTTAACCCACTCTATCTTTTTTGTCTGCGTATGAGTCCAATAAGCCCTGATACGGTCGCCGGAAGTAATGGGCCGGGTGATAGTCACCTGTACTCCGGGCAACATATAGCCGGAACCGGAAGGTAATTGACTTGCCATTAAAGAATAAAGATCTTCTTTTTATATTTCCATTCTTATCGACATGAGCCAAACTGATTTTACCCGTAAAAGGAAGACTACCATAATAGCCAAGGAAACCGATATCCAGCGAGACAGGCTTATTGACTTCAAACACCTTTTCCGAAGAAGTGATTCCCCGGTAATTCTTACCGTCCGTATAACACATGAAACGAAAATCTTCCACGCCTATACCTCCTTCATCCTTCTTCAATCCGATAAGTGCCGATTGATATTCATTATAGTGGCCGCCGGAAGCGCCTGCTCCCTGTTCAACGGGGTCGAGAGCCGACAAGAGATAGTAGCCGTTTCCCCAGCCGCTCCATCCCCAGTTCACCCGGAAATAGTTTTCAGTGTCATAACCGTCGAGCACAAAGGCATGAGCGCCTTCACTGCTGCCGCCGGTATAAATGACCGGACGCCTTTCATCCAGTTCGCCTTTCATTATCCGCATCCACTCGGCAAAGGAATAATTACTGCGCACTATGTAACGTCCGTCCTTGTCATATCCCATGTAAGTCTGTAGTCCTTTCACTACATCGGTCACATAAGCGCCTGTACCTTCCCCCCCTATCGGGCCGAAATCAGACGAAATCATGAGTGCACAGTCGCGCATCAGAGTGGCTACGGCATTTCCGGCAGTCGAAGAAAAAGATTGCGCGTAGCTGAGCGGCATATTGTCCCACTCATAGGCATGTCCTAAAGACTGTGCAGCAATGTATCTCTGGTGAGTCCTCGTAGTGTAAGCCGGCAAAGTGCCACTACCCGCCTTGGGCCACTGATGATATCGCATGACAATAGCAGTAGCGGTGGCAGTGCAACCGGTATAGGTCTCCCTTGCCGGCAATGTGCGGGCACAGCCAATTGTAAGGATTTGGCCTGATCCCATTTAGCCGTCTCCAATTCTACCACCGCTTGTCCGGCACGGACCGTCGTCCAGCGTTGAGCCAGACTGTTGCTTTGCGTCGAACCATACGTCGGAGCACGACGTTTCTCCGCTATCTCTTCACTGATTCCCTGCAACCACAACTTCAGGTTGACAGGCAAATCGGTCTGTGGGAAACTACTGTCGAACGAATAGCCCAACACAGGCATCACCGCATCATCGCCCGCCACAATGACGAAGCCCTCGCTGTCGGTACAGCCGAACACATAATAGGCAGGAGCCTCTCCCACTGCCCGGGCAGACACGGCTTCATCCGTAACAAGCAACCGCAAAGAAGAAAAGGCGGAACGCTGCGGATGTCCCTCCTTGAAAAAGGTAATAGCCAACTCTTGAGCCTTCTCTACCGAAATATTGTCTGCCCACAAGAAAGTAGGCAGCAAACTGAATAAAAACAACAGTAAGTGTCTCATAGAACTAAAATATAAGGCAATGAATACTAAGGCTTACCAATTACTCTCCAACAGAAATAACCAAGAAAAAGAATAGTCGGCAATCCGATTACAAATATAAAGAAATCTATTATCTTTTTGTGAATTATCGCATTTATTTATGCTCTATCATCAAGAAAAAATATTTGCGAGACACTTCATCAGGGTGGAACGATATCAAGAATCCTCCTTCGTTCTGCAAACTTTTGGATGCATTTACATGCTTTTTATTTCTTATCGTTTCCATCTTGATTAATTAATACTTAAATTTGCCTCGCTAAAAAGACCTAAAACAAATCTAATATGAGAATAAATGTATTTTGTATCCTCATTTTCTGTTGTGTTTTCTTTTGCTATGGAAATCATATTCACTTTAAGCACATTAATGTAAAAGACGGTTTGTCGCAAATCACCGTCCTTTCCATTTATCAGGATGAAGTAGGAACATTGTGGTTTGGTTCCAGCGAAGGACTGAACAGATACAATGGCGACAAGATAGATATCTATCGTCCTTCGCAAAACGACAACGGCCTTACCCACAATGAAATCAGCGCCATTTGCGGAGACAAGAGCGGAAGCATCTATATCCGATCCATCTATGATTTGATAAAGTTCGATATAGAAAAAGAAAAGTTTACCTGCATCCTTCCAAATGCAGCCCATACCATGTATTGCTATAAAGATACATTATGGCTCGGGTATCGGAACGAATTGCAATACTATCTGAAAAGTGACGGAAAAATACACCACGCTGCTACCTTGGACAATAAATTCAGTATTGGAAACTCTCTAATTATAGACAAGGATTACATCTGGATGGGACATAAGCAAGGTGTTTCATTAATATCCCGTAAAGATTATAAAACAATCAAGACCATCACGGGCATCTCTCATGTTTCTTCCATCTACAGAGACAGCCGAGGAAATATATGGGCCGGCACTGTGCAGGATGGTCTATACCGTATCAGTCCGCAGGAAGAAATAACACATTACACCGATAGCAACCGTTTATCCAATAATCAGATAAGAACAGTTCAGGAGGATAACAACGGACATATTTGGGTGGGAACTTTCAATGGTCTGAACCATTATAACCCAAATTCCGATACATGGTCCGCCCATCTGCATCAAGATAATATAGACTACGGACTCAGCCATAACTCTATCAACTGCTTATATAAAGACCAGCAAGGAACAATCTGGATAGGAACTTATTTCGGTGGAGTAAATTACTTTAATCCTGATACCAACACGTGTCGGTTTTATGGTTCGGGAGCAACAGGAAACCATTTCCTGAGTTTTCCTTTTGTCGGCAAGATGGTAGAAGACAGGACGGGGAACCTTTGGATATGTACGGAAGGAGGAGGATTGAATCTGTTCAACCGAACTACCCGGACCTTTGAGAAATTCTCTTATCATGCCAATGGACTGCCCGGAACTGCTCATAATAATATGAAATGTATCTATTATGCCAAGGAAAGAAACAAACTATACATAGGTACGCATACAGGCGGTCTCGCCGTCTTCGACATTACCCGGAAACAGTTCCGTACGCTAATTCCTTCTCAAAACAACCCGACTTCACAAGCCGGAAATATCGTCAACGAAATACAACCTTATAAAGACAAGCTTATTATACTGACGCAAGCCGGTGTCTACCTTTTCAATCCCGAGCAAGAGACATTCTCCCCCCTCACCCACAATGAGGACATCAATAAGCTTCTCTTCCGTCCCTATCAATTCGAAACCTTTCTTATTGACAGCAAAGAAAGATTATGGCTGGCCGATTCAAAAAGGAGGACTTCTGTGTATCCACATGACAGACAACAGCCTCCATCGCTATTATACCAATGCGCAAGACTCTTCTTCCATCGGCAAATTCAGGATAGTGGATATCATGGAAAACAGCAAAGGCGAGATATACTTTGGTACCATCGGCTCAGGCTTATTCAAATATATCCCCGACAATGATTCCTTCTGTCAATATGGATTAGGCAATAATGCGCTGCCTAGCGATTATTGCTACTATATCTGTGAATCTCCCATTTACCGCCATCTACTGATTCTACACAGCAAAGGATTCTCCCTTTTCGATCCCGAAACCGGTAAAAGCAAGCATACATACAATTTATTTCAAATGGGATATTGCCAGGGGTCAAGCATTTATTTCGCACAAAATGGAGAAACCTTTATCGGCGGAGTAAACGGCATGCTTTCTTTTTTCGAAGAACAACTCTACCACAGCAACAATAATTATCATATCTATTTTGATCAGTTGTGGGTGCATAACACACGCGTACTGCCCGATGATGAAACCGGAATCCTCTCGCAAACACTCTCGCAAGTAAAAAGAAATCAGGCTTTCACACGACCAGAACAATCTAATCTTCGAGTTTTGTTCCTCCAATTATACATTGAACGAAGACATCATTTATGAATACAAATTAGAAGGCTTTTCCGACCATTGGATTCCTACCCATTCACAGTCTATTTCCTACACCAATCTCAGTCCGGGCATGTATCGTTTAACCGTTCGCGAACATCAAGGTACGCACAGTATCAGCCTCAACATCTACATCGCTCCTCCATTCTATGCCACTTACTGGGCATTTATGATATATATATTGTGTGTGATTGGTATCATGTACCTCATCATTTATATCAAAACCAAACAAACCCAACTTCAGACCTCACTCCAATTCGAGCGCAAAGAAAAAGAACGTACAGAAGAGCTAAATCAGGTCAAACTGAGATTCTTCACCAACATTTCACATGAGTTCCGCACCCCTCTCACACTGATTATCGGACAGATTGAAGTGTTATTGCAGTCAAACAAGCTTGCTCCCACCATCTATAATCGTATATTGCATATCTATAAGAACGCGTGGCACATGAGAGATCTCATTTCAGAACTTTTAGACTTCCGCAAACAGGAACAAGGCTACCTGAAACTGAAAATTGAACATAAGGATATCGTCCCTTTTTATAAAGGAAATATATATGTCCTTTTATGAATATGCCGCCACCCAGCAAATCAATTACCGGTTTGAATGCCCGGAACAGGAACTCAAACTATGGTTTGACCCGGTACAACTGCAAAAAGTCATATTCAATCTGATTTCAAACGCCTTTAAATATACCCCAAAAGGAGGTAAAATCAATGTGAGCATCAGCAGTACAAACACACAGGCTCATATAAGTATAAAGGATAATGGTTCCGGCATTCCGCAAGAAGCAGTCAACAAAATATTCGAGCGTTTCTACCAACTGGAGAATGGTGCCAACAAATTCACGCTCGGCACAGGAATCGGACTAGCACTTTCCAAAGGAATCATCGACCTGCATCATGGAAACATCCATGTAAAAAGCGAACCTGAACAAGGAAGCGAATTCATTATTGACCTGCTAAAAGGAAATTCCCATTTTTCACCCGAAGACATTGCGCATACCCGCCTGACCACGGATGACAGCAGAGATATCAACAAGCCGCTCGACCTGACAGAAATGCCCGTTGAAGAAGTCCTTCCCGTTGTACCGGATACAGACAGTGGAAAACCTGTGCTCCTCATAGTGGAAGATAATAAAGAAATGCTGGATTTGCTGAAGAGCATATTCGAATCCATGTATGAAGTACACATTGCCCAAAACGGCAAGGAAGGATTACAAATGGCATATCAGGTACATCCCAGCCTCATTATCAGCGATGTGATGATGCCGGAAATGTCGGGTAAGGAATTATGCTACAAAATAAAAAACAGTATCGAACTATCTTATATCCCCGTCATATTGCTCACAGCACAGGTATCTGAACAATATACAATAGAAGGATATATGTTCGGTGCAGACGATTATATCACCAAGCCCTTTAATGTGAAAATTCTCATAGCACGCTGCAGTAACCTTATTAAGACTCGGCAACAAATGCTGGAACGGCTTAAACAGCCTATTGCCAACAAACAAGAAGCCCCGGACACCATTAACACATAAACGACCGACAACTATTGGAAAAAAGCGACACAAATAATTAAAGAGAATTTTGAAAACCCGGAGTTTGACATGAATCTTCTCGCCTCTGAGCTTGGAATGGGACGCAGCAAACTATATACGAAATTAAAAGAAATAACCGGACTGACTCCCAACGAGTTTACTCTCAAGTTAAAACTGGAAGAAGCCATGCATTTATTAAACAATGCACCTCATCTCAATGTGACGGAAATTTCCTACCAGCTCGGATTCTCTTCGGCCAGGTACTTCAGCAAATGTTTCAAAACATTCTATGGTATTGCTCCTTTGAATGTACGTAAGAATGCTAATCCACCCGCAAAAGAGGAGTAGAAGACAATAGGGGAGAAAATAAATAGGGGTGTATCAAGACGTTCTAATGCTGTCGTTTAGCCCGTAGGGGCGAGGTTCGCTCGCCCGAAAACAGCTTGCTTTGTGTATTCGGGCAGGCAAACCCTCCCCCTACAGTTGACAATTTAATAGACCGTTTTAGTTTTGACACACCCCAAACCTAACCGTAATCCAACCTTTTACCTCAACAATTAAGATATTTGTTTAATCCCATCCCGGATTCTGTGTTATCTCTTTGTTCTTACCAATCACATTAACAGGTATAGGATGATAATAATGCTTATTTTCATCAAACGAGCGATTTTCCCAGTCGGTGCCGGCAAACACATCAATATAATGTTTTCCGTTCAATTCAAACAGCTTCACACGTTCAGGATCAGCCTTGCCTTCTGACGGATTAAAACGAGGATTATCAAAATCTGACGGTTCAAAACGCATACCCAGTACACGATTTGCCAAACGCTTGCCCCATTTCCAACGCATCAAATCCTGATAGCGAGTATCTTCAAAACACAGTTCAACACGACGTTCACGACGAATTTCAATAATAAGGGAAGACAAACCTTCAGCCGCATATTTCGGGTCCATTACAGGATTCAGGGTCAAGTGAGGCATTCCGGCACGATCACGAATCACATTGACAGTCCGGTCTAAATCAGACTGTGTAATTGTTCCCAATTCAGCTTTTGCCTCTGCCAAATTCAATAAGACTTCAGCATAGCGCAACAATGGAGCGTCATGTGTCTCGTTACCATAACCTTTCATATCTTGCTCGGCAATATAATACTTAATAACATGATAACCTGTAGCCGATTCCCAACCTGTCATTCCCGCTACCCGAGGGAAGATAAACTTGTCTTTATTGTACAGAATTTCTTTTTGAGTGACGAGGATCAAGTACAATCTGAGTCAAACGCGGGTCACGGTTATCCAAAACATTCTCATACTCATCATCATTAAAAGTCTCACTCAAAGCAACAGGTTTAGCACTTCCATCCGGTTCGATGCAAAGGAAGTCGTCTACAAAATCCTTTGTAGCACCATTACCCGAAGCAACCAAATAACCGCACAAACGATGTCCCAACAAACCGGCTACATACTTTCTAAACAGAATCACTTCTTTATTATCAGTCAAATCATCACTGGTAAATAAAGTGGCATAGTCTCTATCCGATTTCCGGTATTATAGATTTCATATTTCTTCATTGCCATCAACGCTTCAGATGCTTTCACAGCTTCCTGCAAGAAGTTTTCATAATCACCCAATCCATGGTATTTTCTATAAGTACCTTCGTAAAGGCAAATACGTGATTTTAATGCCAATGCTGCACCTTTTGTCACACGCACCCCTTTATTACCCCAGTCTTCCGGCAAATAGTCGCAAGCCTTATTGATATCTTCCAGAACATGGTCCATCACTTCCTTGCGGGGAGTACGCGGTCCATACAGTTCTTCAGAATCCGTAGTCAAAGGAGTAGTGATATAAGGAACATCACCATACATCTGCACTTTATCCAAATAGAACCATGCACGAAAGAAATAAGCCTCACCTGCATACTTGTTTCTGATATTTTCTGCTATTCCCACTTTCTCATAATTAGCAAAGAAAGTATTGATGCGGCGCAGCAAAGTCCAATACCATCCTCCGGCAGTCGGGTCATTGGGAACCGTCTCTTTTCCGGCTGCAATCTTTGTATACGAAGTATGGTTTGAGTTACTCTTCGAAACATAGTTATCAGTCTGTACATCCTTCCAGAAATAATCCGCATAACTACTATTCCATGCACCCAGGGTATGTCCTACCATAAAACGGTAATAACTGTCATTTCCGGCTTCATTGTAAATACCGTTATTATAGACTTCAAGGTCACTTTCGGTCTTCCAATAGCTATTGTCATTCAAGTCGTGTGTCGGATTTCTATCCAAAAAGGAGTCATTACAAGAAACACACATCAATGATACAGCCGCTAAAGCTGCTATATTTAATATTATTTTTTTCATCTTGTCTACTAAATTTAGAATGTTACGTTTAACCCGAATGAATAAGTACGCTGGAACGGATATACCATAGTACCATTCTTACCTGCTGCTTCAGGGTCGTAAGCTCCCTTCACATTGGTGAATTCAAACAAGTTCTCAGCACTGAAATAAACACCTGCCTTTGCAACGTGCAGGAAGCTCAACCATGATTTCGGGAAGTCATATCCTACTGTCAGATTCTTCAGACGACAGTAAGAAGCATCCTGCAAATACTTGGTCTGCTTTTGTTGGTTCTTTGTTTCGCGTGCAATATGACGTGCAAAATATGCATCACGATTATCTTCAGACCATGAGTCCGTAACAAACCATTTCTGAGTATTATAATACTGTGTTGCCACCGGCCAGAAAGGTTGTGAACTCGGCCAGAAATCACGTTTGCCGATACCCTGGAAGAAGACATTCAAATATACATTCTTATAAGACATATTAGCAGTGATACCGTATTGGTAACGCGGAGTAGTGTTACCGATTACTTTCAAGTCACCATGGTCATCTAATGTATTCGAGCCGTTGTTTATCTTCTTATTTCCATCCAGATCTTTATACATGATATCACCGGGAGCCCAGTTAGCACCTAACTTAGACTGGTCTGCATGGTTTTGCACATCGGTGTCCGACTGATAGAAACCTTCTGTTTCATATCCCCATATTTCACCAATCTTCTGACCTACATAATAGTCACTTAATGTTCCACTCGGATTTTCATATTTAGTAATTTCAGCCTGTGAATCCGAAAGGATAAAGCCTAAATCATAAGAGAAGTCATTGCCAATACGGTCATTCCATTTAACGGATACTTCCCAACCGCGAGTGCGTAGCTCCGCTTTGTTGGCAGGAGGAGCTGTTGTTCCCAATACTTCAGGATATTCCACTTTAACAAGCATATCCGATGTTGTTCTCTGATACCAGTCAAAAAGAGAAGTCCAAACGTTGGTTCAACATTGTAAAATCAAGACCAATATTAAAGGTAGAAGCTTTTTTCCCAAGTCAAGTCGCTGGATACCAAGCCTGCCGGATTGATATACAAAGATTTCTCACCGTCTACAAACAGCCAGTTTCCTGCTGTACCCGAAGCCATAAAAGGGAATATACGGATAATATTTAGTGTTACCCGACCAACTGCTGGCTGTCAACAACTGATTACCCAAGATACCGTATGAAGCACGTACCTTCAAGTTATCCAACCAAGAACGGGTAGATTCCATGAAAGCTTCTTCCGAAACACGCCATGCTCCCGAGAATGAAGGCAGGAATACAAAACGATTATCGGACGGGAAGCGGGAAGTTCCGTCATAACGGCCGTTCACTTCAAATAGATAACGGTTATTATAGATATAATTCAAACGGAAGAAACCGCCGCGTAATGCCCATTCATAACCGCTTTCACTAACAGTTTGCATACCGGTACCCAAGCTCATTGAAGGTAAATCCTGAGATATAAGGTTCTGACGGGTAGCAGTAGTTGTATTATACTTAGTCAATTCCTGATTGAAACCTAACATGGCTTTTTACATAATGCTTTTCTGCAAAAAGTGTGTTCGTAGTCTGTATAAGCATTGAAAGAATAATAATCTTTATTACCGTTCACCCACGAATAACTGTTGTTATTGGTATTACCTTCCGTCTCAACAAAAGCATTGGTAATCATATCCACTTTTTTACGATGTTCGGCACTGCGGCTGTAATTCAGGTTATAAGTAAAATCCACACGTGCATGCCAATCTTTCGTAAAAGTAAAATCCGCACTACCTGTCAACCAGATATCATGTACTTTCTTCTTGTCACGACCTCCTTGTTCCAGCAAAGAAATAGGATTCTGGTCATCGAAATATTTACCGGCATATTGGTCAAGTTCCGGATAACGTGCATCACCTCCCCCACGGACGAGCCATACGTGTCGGAGTTGAAAATACCATCTGCTGCCAAACATCATCTTTATATTTATGAGGCTTATCGGTAGTAGTATAGTTATACAATACTTTAGCCCCCAGCTTCATCCATGGAGTCGTTTGATTATCTACAGACAAACGAGTATTCAAACGCTGATAGCTGTCTTCCCCCACTTTATACATCCCAGATTGATTTACATAACCTACAGAAGTATAAAATTTAGTCTTTTCATTACCTCCCGAAATATTTATATTATGGCGATGAGAAGGAGTATATTTCTTCAGCATTAAATCGGTCCAATCAGAATGACCATAATAATACATAGTACCGTTCAGCACTTCATATTCAGGATTATTAGCCGGATCATTAGCATAATTCTTCATTTTTTCCACTGTATCCGGATTATACATCACATCCAAATTAGCATTTGTCATTGCCCGATTTACAAATTCGGCATGTTCCCAACTTGTGTCGACCATCTCCGGCAATACAGTCGGTTTAGAGAATGCCACGTTACCGGAATAAGATACAGTAGTCTTCATATCCGAACCTGCATTTTTCGTAGTTACCAAAATAACACCATAAGCAGCACGTACACCATAGATGGCAGATGCCGCCGCATCCTTCAAGACCGTAACGTTGGCAATATCATTCGGATTAATCATGTCAAGATCCATTTCCACACCGTCAACCAATACCAATGGGCTGCCACCATTTATAGAAGTAGTACCACGCACATTCAGTGTTGCTCCGGTACCCGGCTCACCACTACTCGGCGTAATCTGCAAGTTAGGTATAGTCCCCTGCAATGCACTGGTAGACGAAGTGATGGGACGTGATTGCAAAACTTTTTGCATCAACAGTTCCCACAGAACCTGTCAAATTCACTTTCTTTTGCGAACCATACCCCACAACCACTACTTCATCCAAAGCCTGGCTGTCTTCTTTCAATTTGATAGTAAAGCTAGTTTGATTTCCAACTTTAATCTCCATACTCTGATAACCGATATAAGAGATTTGCAGAATAGCTCCTTCAGGTACATTGCTCAGGGTAAACTTTCCTTCAAAATCGGTTATCGTACCGTTTGTCGTACCTTTTACCATCACATTTGCACCGATAATAGACTCTTGTGAATCCATCACCACACCGGTAATAGTCTTACCTTGTTGCGCAACAATGGCCACTTGATGCCACATCCGATTTAGCCGGCAGCAAAGATGTCTTCGCTGCATCCGGACTTGCAAATACACTCACATTTGCCAACAGCATTGATGTAGTGCACATGAAGAATCCTTTCTTTCGTAAAAAGCAAAGAAATCCGTTTCGATGTTTTTTTTTTTCATAATAATAGCTTAAAAATTCGTTAGTAGTAAACTTTTTAACAGTACAAAAATAGGGTATGCCCTTCACTAGAGCATACCCTTTTTTTTGAGTTCTTTGTACATAAATTAACCGAACGGACTATTTTATACATAACTATGGACGCGAAGGATACATTATCAGCCGGACACTACCGCTTTGCAACGGTTTCTTCAGACGAATACCGATACGCGTATAAGCAGGAGAGTTCACTTCAACAGTCTCCGAATCAAATTCTACCACACCCGGGGCTTCAATATCCACCGTCATTTTTTCTCCTCCCAGCACCAACTCCAAACGATTATTTCCTATCATCTTCCAGTCGGCACGTAGTAGTAATAGCTGTTTCAAAAGAAATTCCTGACACTGCTTCAAAACGGTCTTCAATCACGAACGTTCCTTCTCCGGCACGATTATAAGTAAAGGTACGTATCAGCTTTTCCAGTTCAGGTACCGCAGTAGCATAAGCAGATGTATAATCAATCTGAAAGATATCTGTGCCGCCAGTCAGTTCTTTCTTCAACACCACTCCCTGAGCCTTCTTGCCCGACACCTGACATTGTCCGTTGATAAAGGGAACGGGATGACCAAATGAATTTTTAATAGGATATTTATAAGCATTTCCACTGAAATAGTCACCGGGATAAGAGAAAGGTCCACCCATATCGCCTGCCATCGTCTGACTACCCATCACTACTGCATAAGAACCCACATCATTATGATTATGGTTTTCCGCGTTATGCCCTCCCTTTACAGATACGCCCAAACGACAAGTCGAACCGGTAGCAGGGCGGCTAATAATAATGCCTGCTTCATCATAACAAGAATGAAGTTCATCAGCCTCGGCCTTCAATACCTCTTGTATTTCGGGAGTCATTTCCACTTTCCAAGCCTGATGGGGGAACATGCCGATGGTGTGCAATGAAAGATTATCCATACCGGGTATTTCATATTTTTCTTCATAAGGAGCTGTACCCAACACATTATCACAATAGTTTGTAATAAACCAAGAAGGTGAAACACCTGCACGACAGTCGGCGTAGGCAGGGCAAACCTGATTCATGATCTGAATCTTCTTTCCATATTGTGCAATACGGGCAAACTTAGGAGTACGGAAGAAATCAATCTTCCCTTTCGTAGCACGACAAATTTCTTCACGCAACAAGATAAACGAGCAAAAACCATAATTATAATATCCTACCCCCTCACTGCAATATCCGTCATCACTATATCCCTTCATTCCATATACATAATACTTCTCAGCAGCAGCCACAAAGTAAGCACGCTCTTCCTTGTCCTGCAACAAAGCAAGTGCAGCTCCTGTCACGCCGGGCCAAGCACACCGAGTTCCAGTTATTCGTGACAGTAAACCAATAAAAAGGTTTTGTTTCTTCCAAACAACGGTAGATAGGGCGGAACACCTTCTCACGGAAAGCACACATCGCCAAAGCTTTCGTTTCGGCCGGCAAGCGGTCATCCAATAAATAAATACATTGCGCCAATGTATTTCCGGCAGTAGCAACAACCAAATCCACATAATAATCAGTTCCATGATAGTTATGCAAGTTACGGTCATGTGCAGGAATTGACCAAGGCTTCTGGCGACAGAGCTCTTCCACCCCTTCACAAATCGCCGGAATAAACCGTCGCTTATTTTCCAAACATTCCGCCAATACCAATCGCCACAAATATTGATAACGGGCATTCATCATGTTCTCTCCCGGCAGACGAATCTCGGTCTTATTAAGATGCAAATAAAGCGAATCTACAAAAGGCGGCATTCCGTCCTTCAGGCTGGTATGAGCCTCTTCAATTAATTTTCGAGCTTCAGGAGTATTCTTCATCTTATCCCAATAAGTACGATCTTTATAAGTTACTCCGATACCTTCCGGTTTTTCCGGTAACATGTCGGCTATCTCACGAATACGTTCTGCCGAAATATTATTTCCATGTATCTCGTCTTTTGCCATCCGGTAAACCTCTGTCCCTGCCAGCAAAAATGCACCCGGGCCATACACCTCTGTCATTTCACGGGTTACTTTTTTGGGGTCAGCACCAATAGGCTGCACATAGCCCAATTTACCATCTTCCTCTACTGCCCCTACCAAAGCTTTCCAGCCCTTTTCCACTATGGGAAGGAATTCTTCTTTCGACAACAATCCTTCGTTGATGCCGTATGCCAAAGCATAGACAAAGAAACCGGAACAACTGGTTTCCGGAGAAGAATAAGAATGAGGGTCCAGCATACTGGCTCTCCAAAAGCCGTCAGACTGTTGCAAGGTGGCTACACGAGTAGCCAGTTCCACAAACAGGTTCTCATAAAAAGTTCTGTATTTATTTCCCGCAGGAAGTTCACGAAGAATTTCGACCAGTCCACCCAATACCCATCCGTTTCCTCTCCCCCAAAACACCTTCTCACCATTGGCCTCTTTTTGAGTAAAGTAACGATGGTCTCTATAAAACAAACGGGCATCCTTATCATAAAAGGAACTCATAAGTCTCTTTATACTCCTTATCCATAAAACGGAGAAATTTCTTATCACCGGTAATGTTATACAAACGGGCATAAACCGGCGGAGCCATAAATAATGCATCGCACCATGTCCATTTTTCTAAAGTGGAAGCATCACCATAATCCAATAAGAAAGATCCTTTAGAAGGATGCTCCATCACCCATTCAGTACGGGCCTTCGTAGGAATCAGCATCTCTTCTTTTCCATATTTACGATAAAGATCCAAATATGTTTGTGCAACACAGATATCATCTGCATGATACATCCGTTTATCCACTTGCCAATAATTGCGTGCCCCCAAGCGCCGCAACCGCACTTAAAATAAAAATCATCCTGATTTTCCTGCTCCGCCACGGATGCCCATTTAGACAAGCCCAGATAAAACGTAGCATTTACCCAATTCAACGGATCATAGGTAACTTCTTTCATGTGGGCAATTTGCCAGTCGGCAACACGCCTCATTGTTTGTCTTACTTCATGTTTTGAAAAAGAATTTTGTGCATAAGAGCAACATACCACCCAGCACAAAGACAACAAAAAATGCTATTCGTTTATTCATAATAATATTTATAGTTTTTTTATTGCTACAAAATTAAAGCTTCAGGTATTCTTTATGTAGCAATATTGTCCTGAGTATATACATTTATAGTACTCAAATAGCATTTTCACCCCTTCCAAGTCGGAAACTCAGTATAAACACAAAAAAGCCTCCGAATCATTTGACTGACTCGGAGGCTTTCATCAAAAACGGCGGCTACCTACTCTCCCACTGTTACGCAGTACCATCGGCGTGACAAGGCTTAACTTCTCTGTTCGGAATGGGAAGAGGTGGAACCCTTGTGCTATAGCCACCTGAAGAAGGTTGACATATTGATAAGCTGTAACCGTAATTTCATTTCATAGCAACCGCTAAACGTATACAACATCCGGCATATAAAGAAAGTGAACGGGCAATTAGTAATGCTCGGCTTTGATGTCTCCATCTTTACACCTGCATCCTATCAACGTTGTAGTCTACAACGACCCTGAGAAATCTAATCTTGTGGCCGGCTTCGTACTTAGATGCTTTCAGCACTTATCCGATCCAGACTTAGATACCCGGCAATGCACCTGGCGGCACAACCGGTAAACCAGAGGTCTGTCCAACACGGTCCTCTCGTACTAGTGTCAGAGCCACGCAAATTTCATACGCCCACGATAGATAGAGACCGAACTGTCTCACGACGTTCTGAACCCAGCTCGCGTGCCACTTTAATGGGCGAACAGCCCAACCCCTTGGGACCTTCTCCAGCCCCAGGATGTGACGAGCCGACATCGAGGTGCCAAACCACTCCGTCGATATGAGCTCTTGGGAGGGATCAGCCTGTTATCCCCGGAGTACCTTTTATCCTTTGAGCGATGTCCCTTCCATGCGGAAACACCGGATCACTATGCTCTAGTTTCCTACCTGCTCGACTTGTTAGTCTCCCAGTCAAGCGCCCTTATGCCATTACACTCTGAGACCGGTTACCAATCGGTCTGAGGGCACCTTTAGAAGCCTCCGTTACACTTTTGGAGGCGACCACCCCAGTCAAACTACCCACCAATCAGTGTCCTCGTATCACGAGTTAGAACTCAAACAAATGAAGGGTCGTATTTCAACAGCGGCTCCACAAACACTGGCGTGCCTGCTTCAAAGCCTCCGACCTATCCTACACATCACGTGCCCAAATTCAATGATAAGCTATAGTAAAGGTTCACGGGGTCTTTTTCGTCCCATCGCGGGTAATCGGCATCTTCACCGATACTACAATTTCACTGAGCTCACGGTTGAGAGACAGTGTCCAGATCATTACACCATTCGTGCAGGTCGGAACTTACCCGACAAGGAATTTCGCTACCTTAGGGACCGTTATAGTTACGGCCGCCGTTTACTGGGGCTTCAATTCAATGCTTCTCTTGCGATGACATCTCCTCTTAACCTTCCAGCACCGGGCAGGTGTCAGGCTGTATACAGCGTCTTTCGACTTCGCACAGCCCTGTGTTTTTGTTAAACAGTTGCCTGGACCGATTCTCTGCGCCCTCCCGCTAACGGGTAGGGACCCTTTTTCCCGAAGTTACAGGGTTAATTTGCCTAGTTCCTTAACCGTGAATCACTCAAGCGCCTTAGTATATTCAACCCGACTACGTGTGTCCGTTTGCGGTACGGGTACCCTGAAGGTTATGTTTAGCGGATTTTCTTGGCAGTATGATTACATGCACTGTTGGATTGTCCGGAAGGACGCTCCATACTGTCAGGTTCGAATCTTGTGGTGGATTTGCCTGCCACAATCAACCTTCTACACCCTTTAACCAGCTATTCCGTCAGCTGGCGGCATTGTCACGACTGCGTCTCCACGTCACCCTAAAGGGTAGTACCGGAATATTAACCGGTTCTGCCATCGGCCTCGCCGTTCGGCTGAGCCTTAGGACCCGACTGACCCTGATCCGATTAGCGTTGATCAGGAAACCTGAGTCTTGCGGCGAGGGGTTTCTCTCCCCCTTTATCGTTACTTATACCTACATTTGCTTTTCCACACGCTCCAGCAGGGCTCACGCCCCACCTTCGACGCAGAGTGGAATGCTCCCCTACCGATCATTATATGATCCCACTGCTTCGGTAAACAGCTTGATACCCGATTATTATCCACGCCAAACTCCTCGACTAGTGAGCTGTTACGCACTCTTTAAATGAATGGCTGCTTCCAAGCCAACATCCTAGCTGTCTTAGCAATCTGACTTCGTTAGTTTAACTTAGCTGTTATTTCGGGACCTTAGCAGGTGGTCTGGATTCTTTCTCCTCTCGGGCACGGACCTTAGCACCCATGCCCTCACTCCTGACCTCAAACTAATGCGCATTCGGAGTTTATCAAGACTTGATAGGCGGTGAAGCCCTCGCATCTTATCAGTCGCTCTACCTCACATTTGTAATGGTCAAGGCTGCACCTAAATGCATTTCGGGGAGTACGAGCTATCTCCAAGTTTGATTAGCCTTTCACCCCTACCCTCAAGTCATCCAGAAGCTTTTCAACGCTTATTGGTTCGGTCCTCCATCCGGTGTTACCCGGACTTCAACCTGCTCAAGGGTAGATCACTTGGTTTCGCGTCTACCACTACCGACTATACGCCCTGTTCAGACTCGCTTTCGCTTCGGCTACAGGCCTCATGACCCTTAACCTTGCCGGCAACGGTAACTCGTAGGTTCATTATGCAAAAGGCACGCCGTCACAGCTTACGCTGCTCCGACCGCTTGTAGGCGCACGGTTTCAGGAACTGTTTCACTCTTCTGTTCGAAAGTGCTTTTCACCTTTCCCTCACGGTACTGGTTCACTATCGGTCTCTCGGGAGTATTTAGCCTTACCGGATGGTCCCGGCTGATTCACGCAGAATTCCTCGTGCTCCGCGCTACTCAGGATACTACTATGCTTCGACAACATTCGAATACGCAACTGTCATGCTCTATGGTCTTTCTTTCCAGAAAGTTCTTCTCTGTTGTTTTCATGCAATGCCGTAGTCCTACTACCCCGGTTATGCCGTAACATAACCGGTTTGGGCTCTTCCCCGTTCGCTCGCCACTACTGGGGGAATCATTATTATTTTCTTTTCCTGCAGGTACTAAGGTGTTTCAGTTCCCTGCGTTCGCCTCCCGCACGGCGGGATAATATCTCTTCAAGATATTGGGTTGTCCCATTCGGAAATCTCCGGATCAAAGGTTATTTGCACCTCCCCGAAGCTTATCGCAGCTTATCACGTCCTTCATCGCCTCCGAGAGCCAAGGCATCCGCCATGCGCCCCTTGCTTACTTTCTTTATTATCGCACACTGTTGCCAGTGCGGGATGATATATACTTTTAGCTCTTTACTACTAAAATTACTGTTTTGCTTGTACAATATGTCATAGATCGTTTCTCTTTTCAGAGAGAGTGGAGAATAACGGATTCGAACCGTTGACCCTCTGCGTGCAAGGCAGATGCTCTAGCCAGCTGAGCTAATCCCCCGAACTTACTGAGTTCGTAGTCCCAGGCAGAGTTGAACTGCCGACCTCTACATTATCAGTGTAGCGCTCTAACCAACTGAGCTATAGGACTGTCAGGTTCAACCTAGTCTACCTCTGTTTAGACTCGGCTTCTTCTTTCTCTTTATAATGAATAAACAAAGCGCGTAGTACAAGGACAAAAACCTCAGATGGTCCTCTCCAGAAAGGAGGTGTTCCAGCCGCACCTTCCGGTACGGCTACCTTGTTACGACTTAGCCCCAGTCACCAGTTTTACCCTAGGGCGCTCCTTGCGGTTTTACGCACTTCAGGTACCCCCGGCTCCCATGGCTTGACGGGCGGTGTGTACAAGGCCCGGGAACGTATTCACCGCGCCGTGGCTGATGCGCGATTACTAGCGAATCCAGCTTCATGAAGTCGGGTTGCAGACTTCAATCCGAACTGAGAGAGGTTTTTGGGATTGGCATCCACTTGCGTGGTAGCAGCCCTCTGTACCCCCCATTGTAACACGTGTGTAGCCCCGGACGTAAGGGCCGTGCTGATTTGACGTCATCCCCACCTTCCTCACATCTTACGATGGCAGTCCCGACAGAGTCCTCAGCATGACCTGTTAGTAACTATCGGCAAGGGTTGCGCTCGTTATGGCACTTAAGCCGACACCTCACGGCACGAGCTGACGACAACCATGCAGCACCTTCACAACCGCTATTGCTAGCTATAGCGTTTCCGCCATATTCGGTTGCAATTTAAGCCCGGGTAAGGTTCCTCGCGTATCATCGAATTAAACCACATGTTCCTCCCGCTTGTGCGGGCCCCCGTCAATTCCTTTGAGTTTCACCGTTGCCGGCGTACTCCCCAGGTGGAATACTTAATGCTTTCGCTTGGCCGCAGACTGTATATCGCCTACAGCGAGTATTCATCGTTTACCGTGTGGACTACCAGGGTATCTAATCCTGTTTGATACCCACACTTTCGAGCATCAATGTCAGTTACAGGTTAGTAAGCTGCCTTCGCAATCGGAGTTCTTCGTGATATCTAAGCATTTCACCGCTACACCACGAATTCCGCCTACCTCAACTGTACTCAAGACTGCCAGTATCAATTGCAATTTTACGGTTGAGCCGCAAACTTTCACAACTGACTTAACAACCCATCTACGCTCCCTTTAAACCCAATAAATCCGGATAACGCTCGGATCCTCCGTATTACCGCGGCTGCTGGCACGGAGTTAGCCGATCCTTATTCATACGGTACATGCAAAAATCCACACGTGGATTCGTTTATTCCCGTATAAAAGAAGTTTACAATCCATAGAACCTTCATCCTTCACGCTACTTGGCTGGTTCAGACTCTCGTCCATTGACCAATATTCCTCACTGCTGCCTCCCGTAGGAGTTTGGACCGTGTCTCAGTTCCAATGTGGGGGACCTTCCTCTCAGAACCCCTATCCATCGAAGACTAGGTGGGCCGTTACCCCGCCTACTATCTAATGGAACGCATCCCCATCTTACACCGGTAAACCTTTAATCATGCGAAAATGCTTACTCATGATAACATCTTGTATTAATCTCCCTTTCAGAAGGCTGTCCAAGAGTGTAAGGCAGGTTGGATACGCGTTACTCACCCGTGCGCCGGTCGCCATCGGCCTTAGCAAGCTAAGACCATGCTGCCCCTCGACTTGCATGTGTTAAGCCTGTAGCTAGCGTTCATCCTGAGCCAGGATCAAACTCTTCATTGTAAAAATATTTTTTTTCAACACTTAAGTTGATAATCTGCTCAAGAACCAAATCTATCAATAATCTATAATTGACGGTTTCTGTTTTCCTACACATTATATATTATATAACATGCAGACTTGTACTACTTGTTTGTTTATCTATAATCGTTTCAAAGAACTCTTCTTCTGTGCTTTCGTTTGAAAAGCGGGTGCAAAGGTAAGAGATTTATTTTTAACCACCAAATGTTTTCGAAAGTTTTTTGAACTTTTTTTTTCAGGCGGTTGGTTGCATGCTCCAAAAAGGTCTTATCCCTTCTCGCTCCCCTTAGCCCGGCTAAGGTAAGATATCGGGTGCAGAATCCTTTATAAAGGAGAAACTCTCCTACGCTTGTCTCACCAAGTCAGTCACACACTGTTTCAGTGCCGCATCTCTCGATTGCGGATGCAAAAAAGTACACGGTTTCAACATAACTGCCAAACATATCATCTGATTTTTCTTACACTTTTTTGAAATTTGTTTGTAACATGCTGATTTACAACAACACAGAACAAAGACTTTTTTTGAAAACGACAGAACAGGAAGGAAATGGAACACACATAATTATATTTCGGGCGCGCATGTATGCGCACGTAGAAGGGTATGGTTCATCCGACAAATGCATCGTTCTTATCGTGCATCGACGGTATGTTGAGTTCAAAAAACTTTGGGGCTCTATCTGCTATTGCTGCCTACTGTTTCTTTGAATCCACCGCAAGAGGGGGGGGAGGAAAATAAGCAGTAACCGTGAAATACCTAAAATGGCTTGTCGTGCAATGACTGAATCCATAAAAATAACTGCGTTTTTTCGCCCTACAAGCGGAAACCTGTTTCTTCCTTCCTCCTTTCATCTACTGTCGAAACGTCCTGCCGATGGGGGTTTCGGTTGTGAAGGGACATCCTGTCATCCCCCTTTCAGCCTCCTTTCATCTGTAAAACTTCTTCCGGCGAGACAAAGGCTGAAGGCAGATTGTGAAGGGACTTGGGAGGCACGGATGAAAGGAGGATGAGGGGAGGTCCTGTCATTCTTAACAGATTGATTATCCGCTTGTTAAAACTAAAATGTAAGGATGAACGGAAAAAGAGGAATGACCGGCTTAATGAGGGGAGAATTCCACCTGCCATTACATAAAAACACGCCGGGCTTAAAAAAAAGACTTGGAGGTTTTTAAGAAACATCAAAGCCTTTTATTGAAACGCCACCATCTTTTTTTAAAACATCAAGGTCTTTTGGCAGCACTCGGTGTGAGCTGCCTGTTCTTTTTAATGTGCATGTACGCATCGGTCAATCACACATACGGTGGCGTGAGCCTACACGTATATACGCGTGAGCCTGCACGTATATACGTATCGGCCCACACATACGTATGTATAAGACTATACGTATATATGTTATTGCGCCCGTCTATCCCATACGACAATCCGGTATGGGTAAGCAGACACCAGGGAAAATGTGTACCGGGTGATGGAATGTAACAAGATACCCATTGAGAATGTTTGAATTTAGACAAACATTAATACTTGGGCACAGATAAATCCTGAATGGTTCGTATCATTTTGAATCTGGCATTGGCCCTTTTGAAGAATTCCCTGATTTTTCCCGGGTATTCCATATTTCCCAAGGTGACATCCGAATATCCAAAATCTTTTTTGTTCCGAGATAAACGGATAAATCACCATCTTGTTATAAATAATTTCGGACAGTACCCCATCGGCAGTATCATCCTCTTGAAATTCGTAGGACAGGATAGTATCAAACGCAGATGAATAAATAACAATAAATTGGGTACTCCAAAACCAGTCTACCCAATAACGATGATACCCGACAGGAATGGCTTGTCCGAATCCTCCGATACCCCCCGATAAGAGTTCGGCTCCTTGCATATACGCCTCCCGGATTTCTTTAAATAACAGTCCGGGGAATAATTCTCGGTAAAGAAGTGGTCGTCTTCACAGATGACAATTACATCCTCTTCCTGTTCTTTAGCCATCTTTATCACCTTTACTATGCTGTTCCAAAGCCCAATCGTACCTTTGGAGTGGGTGCATGCTTCGACAAGGTGAAATTCAAATTCCGGTTTTCCTTCAAATTCACGAACGATATGTTTCCTTCTTTCCTCCCTTTCTTTCATATTAATGGCGTATACGGGGATATAAGTCCCTTCTTCCCTTTCTTTTATGGAAACAAGCAAGTCGTTCATGCGCTTCTCCCAAACATTCCAATTCAAGCGCGTTTCAAAATGTTTCCTACATTCTCTTCCGAGATTGGCATACCTATCTTTATGCGCATATAAATCTATGATTTTATCTGCATAATCGGATGCGGGAGCATCGGCAGCAAACAAGAATCCGTTGTGCCCATTACGGACAGCCTGGCTGATACCTCCCACATCGGTGGTCAGTACAGGTATGCCGTATGCAGAGGCTTCGCAATATACAATGCCGAAACAGTCAAACAGAGTAGGGGCAATCAGATAATGGGATTGGCGGAGTATTTGTTCAAAAAGTTTTTGCCCTTCGGCTGATGACTTGTCGATATAAGGATAAACAACAATATCTGCATCCTTTGGCATTGGCGCAGGTGTACTTCCGATAATGGTCAATGTGCATGGAATACCTTTCTGTTTTACAGAACGGAAAACGTCAATAGCCTTATTCCCGCCTTTCATTTCCCAATTTTTACCTATAAAGAGCAAGTTGCAGGCAGATGTACAATCATGGCCGGTATACTCAGGAATGTTGTCTATATTGGCTCCGAACTCTATAACACTGATTTTTTCAGGTGCTGCATGGTAGTGGTTGATAGCACTGTTTTTGGCCCATTCGGAAGCATATACAATATGTGTCGCCTTTTGGATTGCTCTTTCTTCCAGTTCTTCGGCTAAATCGAGTCTTGGGGAATCTGTGATTTTCAAGTATTGGTTGAAGAGTCTGCAAGTGGTGTCACCAATATATATAACAGGAATCTCCGTTGTCAGATAGGCTAAAAAGAAATAGTCCCGGCAGATAATCAGGTCATAGCATTCATAATGGAATAAATCGGTCAGCATCTTTCCGAATAGCCGGGCATATTTCTCCGGTGAGAAAGGAGTGTCTTCCCCGAAGTTTTCCCGGTGGAATTGGATGGCTTCTTCCAATTGCTGCCGACCGGTCCAAGTGAGCCGGTAATTTTTCTCCAGATGATGATACATATAATATAATGTTCCCGACCAGTTGTGTATGTCTGTCGGGTTCAGGGAGGAAAGGAATGCTATATTCATAATGGTTTCAGTTATGGTTGTCTAAATAAGAAAATATTCCGGTATGGCATTTCAGTGCCTTTGTCAACTCTTCCTTGCTTTGCCGGCAAGTATTTAGAAGTACTTTCTGGTTATGCTGTGCCTTTTTTCTATTATCCACTCCTATATCCGGCTTTCTTTCATGGTGGAGATGATAAAGCAATCCTTTCGTTCTTGCTATCGGCAATTCCAGAATCTCCAGTCTTTTTACTCTCTCTGCATCTTCGGGCCCCCATCCGTAGAAACCTTCGTTCTCACCCCTCCCGCTTCCAGATATTTAGTTTTATTCACCAGAAAGGCTCCTCCCACCGACGGTCGCCCCAGCAGGCAATAACCTTCTCCGGCCTGCAGCTCATCCATGTCTTTCCGAATGGCATTGCTTCTTTCTTTCTCCAGAAAACGGAATTTCCCATTGTAAAGGGAAGCATAAGACGCATCCCCTAAGACATGCCATACGGCAGCAATCAGTTGAGCTTCAGGTATCAGTACGTCCGCATCCCATATACCGACTATGGAATGTTGTGCCTCCCTCAGCAGTTCGTTCAGGTAGTGGGTGCGATAGAAAACAGGTTCTTCGTCATGCACGAAACGGTAGCGTATCCGTTCATGATGAGTGAAAAAGAAATGGCGTTCTTTGTCAGCTTCCAGCAAGTCAATATATACAAACGGCGACCGGAGCAGATACTGCAATACGCAGTGCAGGTTTGCTTCACGTTCCGTTGATTCAATCCGCAACGGAATCACAATACTTACAGGAGGCATGGAAGGAGTGTCTTTCATAATGGTTGTCATCGTTTGATTATCGGTTCTTTACATGAGCTGCTGTTATTTCCTTGTCGCACCATTCCAATAGATTTTCTATTTTGGCATTCATTATATTCAGAGTGTGCAATAAGACCAGAATGAAATAGACTTCATAATAATCCTTGCCGGTAGCATCATCTTGTAAGGCTTCAGCTATCCAGTCAATGAGATAGATGGTGTATTCTTTCAAGTTCAGCACGACCGGTTCCTCAGAATCCTTCCTGTAGCAAAGCCGATGGTATAAATAACAAGCCAGTCCTGATATTCCCTGTTCAATGCTTAAATCGAATGGTGGGCGGGCATTGATGGCGGCAAACACCCTGCTGTCTATTTCTGCCAGGATTTCATCCGCGTCTCCTTCCACAAAACCATTTTGTATCAGATATTCCGTTCCTGCCCCTATTCCGCACAGGCCGTCTCCGTATGCCAATGACATATCTTCGGTACATCCGTTCCACATATATCATCCAGCAATTCCTCCGCTCGTATGCTCCATTCTTCTTCTCCTGTGTCGCGATAGAGGCAGAACAAGGCAATCGTTTCTCCCATTTTGTTAAGCATAAACTCTTATTTTAAATTCAGCAACCTGCTGAGCAGGCTTTTTTCCTTCGTGACGATGGATGCCGTTCCCGTCATGGTCTTTATCAAAGGCAGTTCTTTGCCATAGCGCGTGGTCAGTCCCTGCGGCAGTGCTATTTCCAGTACAAACCTTCCCTGTTCGTCGGGCACGGGGGAGACGGACTCCACCCTTCCCTCTATGGTTCCGAACTCCTGTTCGGGAAACGCCGGCAACCGGATGATGACCCGTTGCCCCGTCCGGACTTTCCCTTTATTCCCTCCATGGGCAGCAGGGCCTTGCCCACCGGAAGGGCTGCGTCGTGGGGGACAATGACAAACATGGTCTCTCCCGCCTCCACGTACTGGTTCCTTTTCCACAGCTGCATGAACGCCACCGTCCCATCCGCGGGGGCTGTCAGCAGATAGTTCTTCTCCCATTCGGCCACGGCGTTGAGCAGACCCGCCACGGTGTTGGCCAACTCTGTCTCATACGTCCTGCTTTCCTGCATGTGCTGAAGGTAGTTGTTCCAGGCCAGCAGGCAGGACGAATACGCCGCCTGCACACTTCCCAGCTCCGCTATCCGGTGGAAAAAGAGCGTACCCACCTGCTCGGTGCGGCTTCCGCCCTGCTTCCATTCCTTCATCCGTTCCCGCAGCACGAACAGGTCTTCGGTGCGTGCCACGTTCTCTATCACTCCCAGCATGTCGCCCTTTCCGACAGGCTGGGAGTTGGCAGTATATAGCTGTTCTATCCTTCCCGCGCTCTGCGCCATGATGTAGGCGGGCGGGTTCTGCGTGGTGAGTGTGAACTCCGTCTCCACCGTGTCGGGATAGCTGAAGCAGGCGCTTCCTGCAAGGACGACGGCTATAATGCCCAGCAGCACGACAATCCCATAGCGGAGGATGGCGGGCGGAATCCTGCCCATCACCTCCTGCACCTCCTCGCTGCGCAGTTCAATCTCCCTGTGCGTCCGTTCCTCTTCCATGCCTTCCTCCTTTCCTCAGTTTCCCAGTTCCAGCTGGTTCTTCACCAGCCGGTAGTACAGTCCCCGTTTCTCCGTCAGTTCCCGGTGCGTGCCCTCTTCGGCCACTTTCCCCTTGTCCAGCACCACAATCTTGTCCGCGTCGCGCACCGTGCTGAGCCGGTGCGCCACCACCACTACGGTCTTTCCCCTGTAGAACTCGTGCAGGTGTTCCATTATCTCCTTCTCGTTGTTGGCATCCAGGGCGTTGGTCGCCTCGTCAAAGAAGAGGAATTCGGGATTCTTGTACACGGCCCTTGCTATCAGCAGCCTCTGTTTCTGCCCCTGGCTGAGCCCGTTCCCCTCCATGCCGATTCTGGTGTTGTAGCCCAGCGGGAGCGAGTCGATGAATTCCCTGATGTTCGCCACGCTCACGGCATGCCTCAGCCGTTCGATGTCCGGCTGTTCGGTGCCTACGGCAATGTTGTTCGCGATGGTATCGGAAAATATGAATCCGTCCTGCATCACCGCCCCGCTCTTTGCCCGCCACAGGTGCGGGTTTATCATTCCCAGCGGCGTCTCTCCCAGCCTGATGCTCCCCTTGCCGGGCGTGTAGAATCCCAGCATCAGCTTGACCAGCGTGGTCTTTCCGCTGCCGCTGGCACCCACGATGGCAGTCACCTTGTGCCGGGGGATGCTCAGGCACACGTCGTCCAGCACGTAATCCCTGTCCGCGCCGTCATAGCTGGAAGGACACGTGGCTGAGCGTGATGTCCCTCTTTTCGGGCAGGGCGGAAAGCTTGGAGGCGATGTCCTGCTCCTCATCCTCCTTCCCGTGTATCTCATTGAGCCTTTCGAGGCTTATCTTCGCATCCTGCAGCTGCTGTGCGAACCCGATGAACGACGTGACCGGGCCGTTGAGCTGCCCGATGATGTAGGTCAGCGACACCATCATGCCCAGGGTCATCTGTCCGTCCACCACCGCCTTGGCAGCGATGAAGGAGATGATGATGTTCGTGGTCCGGTTGAAGAAGACGGAGCCCGTCTGCTGCACCTGTCCCAGTGCCAGCCCCCGGATGCTGATTTTGAAAAGTTTCACCTGAATCCTTTCCCACTGCCATCTTTTCTGCTTCTCGCAGTTGTTCAGCTTTATCTCCTGCATGGCGGTCACCAGCTGTATCAGGCTGCTCTGTTCCCCGGCCGCCTGTGCAAACCGCCTGATGTCCAGTTCCCTCCTGTATTTCATGAACACGAGCACCCAGCACACATACAGCGTGTTCCCTGCCAGGAATATGCCCAGTATGACCGGATTGTAACAGGCCAGTATCCACCCGAAGATGAAGAAATTGACAAACGAGAACAGCGTTGCGACCGATGAGCCGGTGAGGAAGCTCTCGATGCGGTTATGGTCTCCGATGCGCTGCATGATGTCCCCTATCATCTTGGTGTCGAAGAAACGCAGCGGCAGCTTCATCAGCTTTATCAGGAAGTCGGATATGAGTGATATGTTGATGCGCGTGTTCATGTGGAGCAATATCCAGCTCCGTATGAACTCCACGGAAAGCCGGGAAACGGAGACGACGAGCTGGGCTATCAGAATCAGCGTGATAAAGCCCAGGTTCCCGTCCCGAATCCCGACATCCACCAATGATTGCGTAAGGAAAGGGAATATCAGCTGCAAGAGGCTCACAGCCAACATCCCCAGGAGTAAGTGAGCGATTTGTCTTTTATAGGGCAACAGGTACTTGAAGAAGAAGGAGAGGCTGTTCCTGCCGTCCTTCTCTTTTTCGTCTTCCGTTCATAGAATTCGGGGGGCCGGCTCCAGGGCGAGTGCCGTTCCCTTTTCTTCCCCTTCCGTCCTTGTCACCAGCCAGCACTTCTTCATCTCCTGTTCGGTGTATATGACGTTCTGCGAGGCGGGGTCGGCTATATGGAACCTGTATCCGTTCCTTTTCTTCCTGATGTCATAGCACACCACGAAGTGGTTCTGGTTCCAGTGCAGGATGCACGGAAGCGGCACGTCTTCCTCCAGTTGCTTCAGGGTAATCCTCACTCCCGATGTGCGGAAACCGATGGATTCCGCCGCGTCACTGATGCCCAGCATGGATACCCCCTCGCGTGTGATGAAGGAGCGTTCGCGGAGCGTCTGCAGCGAATAGTTCTTGCCGTAATATCTGGCTATCATACGCAGGCAGGTGGGGCCGCAGTCCATCGCATCCAACTGGAGGTAGTGGGGGAAGGTGTTCATTTTACTTTATTCTCTGCCATTAACTTATATGGAAAGAGAAGAAGAAAAGCTGTTAATACTAATACTGCGTTTTTCATATTTTGCATTCCGTTTTAAAGTTTAGGCAAAAATGAGAAAAACATTTTAATGTATCATCAAGAACTGGTACACTTTTAGTACACAGATGACTTCTTGTACTTTCTAAAGTACACAATTAGTACACTACAGGCTATAATCTACTGTAAATCAGAGATAAAATCATCCAGTTTTTCGGTAGAGTTTTGTTCTCCCAGTAGTCTCTTTGCAAGGCGGGTGCGAGCATTACTTATGGCAGCTTTGGTGCGATTGGTGAAAAATGGCAATATGGGTTGGTGGAATTGAAATCTTCATTAGATAGCATATTTGCAGTTCGATGACTGATAATTTTGGAGATAACTCATATAGGTGCTTGCTGAAGTTGGGATAGGCGGTATCAACCTCTTTTTTGTAGCTCTGACCACTTCTCTTCAGTTATTTTGCTGTCTGCCTTGGTACATGCCTGATGGAAAAATGATAGATGGAAGTCTGACGCAGGGAGTCTTGTAAAACTTTTTGTTTTTTTAGACAGGCGATAATTTCTTTGTTTTTAGCTTCCAGTTCCTCTTTTTTTGAGCCAGGAGCAAGTTTTGCAGGGCTTTTGCTTGCTCTAATTCTTTCCTTTTGCGCTTTCAATAGTGTTTCCTTTTCTGTTATTTTTCCTTCTTGCTCGACTAGTTTTTGCTCTAATTCTTTTTACTCGTGGTTCTGTTTCTATTTGTTTTTGCTCTAATTCTTTTATTTTGCAGATGTTTTCTTCATGGGCTTTCATGCTTTTTGCTTCTTGTTCTTCTTTTAGTTTGCTAAGCTTGTGCATTTGTAGGCGAGTGTTTTGTACTTTCTTTTTGTAATGGAAATAGACACTGATAGCTACCCCCATGATGACCACAGATATACAGCCAAGTATCCATAAGAAAGTACTCTTCTTTTCATTATCCAGCAGGAATGTATAGTTCTCTTTCTGGATGTGCTGATAATTATACAGGGAGTTTATTTTGGTAATCGCTTCTGTTCGGGTAATCTCTTTAATGGAGTCTGCCAACAGTTGGGCTTGCCGGAGATATGTTGTGGCTTGGGGATAATTGTGTTTTTGAATCTCAATGGATGATAAATGCCGGTAGGCACTATGCTGTTTTTGAATATCACCATATTCAATGGCTTGATGCAGGTAATAACAGGCGGAGTCCCACCGGGCTTCACCCCGATAGACATCGCCTAATACCAACAGGGCGTTTGCCATGTCCGGTTGATGATTGAGGGCGGTAATAAGCATTTGTTTGGCGGAATCGGCTTTTTCCAAACTATAATAGTAAAAACTGCCTAATTCCCCCAAAATAATGTATGCTTTATGAGGACTGTGAGTGGATAATGCAGTGCGGTATGCTTTTTGATAATAATGAAGCGCACTGTCCTTTTGATGCTTGGCATCATACATGCGTGCAATATTTCTTAAAGGATAAGGAGTCTTATCTTCTTTCCCTTGTGCCAGATAACAGTTTACCGATTTCCTGTTGGCCTGCAATGATTCATCGTAAAGCCCTTGATAAGCAAACAAGGTTCCCATTTGATTATAGGTTCGTGCCATTAAATCGGCGGATTGCTTCTTGTCGGCGGGCGACAGTTCCTTGCTCCGGCTAATCACTTCACGAAAGGCATCCAAAGCACTCGGGGCATCATGCAGGTCGCGATATACACTGCCTTGATAATAGTATGCCTCTATCAGTTTGTTCTTGTCGCCATGCTCATCGTAGAATTTCACAATAAGGTTGATAAGCGAATCGGAGGTATGGAGGATATACAGTTTGTCTTTTGCCTTGATGGTGAGCAAATGATAGTACATTTGCGTTTCTTCGGTTCACACCCGATGCTGTCTTTCAGTAAAGAGAGATAATGCAGGGCGCTGTCGGGGGCTGTTTCCACGCAGCTTCGTGCCTGCTCCATGAAAAGCGGATAAGACCGATAGTGGCGCGAACACCCCAATGACAGACTTATCCCAATGAATAATATGAAAACTAAACATGCCTTCATCAAGAGGCAAAGATATGAAAGTTTTATTAAAAGCAATATTTTTCTTCAAAAAAACTTTATCTTTGTCCAAATGAAAATCCAATAGACTGGAAATACATAAAACTATGGCAAAAGAATTAGAATTAAAGTACGGCTGCAATCCCAATGAAAAGCCGTCACGCATCTTTATGCAAGAAGGAGAATTGCCCATCGAGGTATTGAACGGACGCCCCGGATATATTAATTTTCTGGATGCATTCAATAGCTGGCAGTTAGTAAAGGAACTCAAAGAAGCAACCGGACTACCTTCGGCTGCATCTTTCAAACACGTCAGCCCCGCCGGAGCTGCTGTCGGCATAGAAATGAGTGAAACACTGAAGAAAATTTATTTTGTAGACGACCTTCCTCTCACCCCATTGGCAACAGCATACGCGCGTGCACGAGGCGCCGACCGTATGTCTTCTTACGGAGATTTCATTGCTTTTTAAGCGATACATGCGATGAAGCAACCGCACGCCTCATCAACCGCGAAGTTTCCGATGGCGTCATTGCTCCCGACTATACGTTGGAAGCGCTTGAAATCTTGAAAAATAAACGGAAAGGCACTTATAACGTCATCAAGATTGACCCGTCTTACCGTCCTGCCCCCATTGAACACAAGGATGTGTTTGGTATTACTTTTGAACAAGGACGTAACGAAATCAAACTGGACGAAAGCTTGCTGACTAATATTCCGACAAAGAACCAACACTTCACGGAAGAGGCCAAACGCGACCTGATTATCGCCCTTATCACCTTAAAATATACACAAAGTAATTCTGTATGTTATGTGAAAGACGGTCAAGCTATCGGTATCGGTGCCGGACAGCAAAGCCGTATCCATTGCACCCGACTGGCAGGCAACAAGGCTGACATCTGGTATCTGCGCCAACACCCTAAAGTAATGAACTTGCCATGGATATAGAAAAAATCCGCCGTGCCGACCGCGACAATACTATTGATGTGTATATCAGCGAAGACCACGATGACGTATTGGCTGACGGAGTTTGGCAACAATTCTTTACCGAAAAACCTGAAGTACTGACGCGTGAAGAAAAACGCGCATGGCTGGATACAATGAAAGGAGTTTCACTGGGGTCGGACGCTTTCTTCCCATTTGGCGACAACATAGAACGCGCACATAAAAGCGGAGTGGAGTACATTGCACAAGCCGGAGGTTCCGTACGCGATGATCACGTTATCGATACTTGTGACAAATATGGAATTACCATGGCATTTACAGGTGTCCGCTTGTTCCACCATTAATTATTGAAAAAATAAAGAAAGGGGAGGGTATCAAAACTAAAATGGTCTACAAATCGTCAACTGTAGGGGCAGGATTTGCCTGCCCGAACCAACGGTCACGACCTTGGAAATAATACACAAAACATTTTCGGGCAAGCAAACCTCTTTCCTACTAACAAAATGACATCATTATCAACGTTTTGACACAATCCCCCTCCCGACAAGTTTTAAACCTATGTCTAAAAATCGATTAGAAAATATAGTGGAAACCGAAGCTCAGCTCATCAGTATCTAAATCCAAACCGAAGTTTTTCGTTTTAGTTCCCATGGGAGTTTCATCCTGTGAATATCCTAAGAAACCATACTTAGCAACCAAACAAAAACGGTCAGACAGCTTAATTGCCAATCCCGGCTTCAAACCAATGTTCCAAGAATTTGCAGCATCGCTTCCCTTTACTTTAGCTGTAGAAAAGCCGAATCCTCCATCTACAAATAATTTGATTAAATCACTCTGCAGAAAAGAATAGCGAGCATAAGGAGCAATGGTAAAAGTGTTGGTCTTCAAATCGCCCGTTTTGCTATACTGATACCCCACAACTGTACCAATCGACCAATTCTCATCCAGTTCATAACCTATTTCAGGCAAGAGCTTGATAGTAGTAGTCTTTAATTCGGCATCACTATTTTCAGTCTTAACAGAACTGAAACCCAAAGTTCCACCTACATAAATCTGCGCCTGTGCAGCAGTAGCCATAATAGCCACAATACACACCAATACAATCTTTTTCATCTTTCTTTTGTTCTCAAAATTAAACATTAACCTATTTGTTACATAGAAGGAATCAGCACCCTTCTGTATTGTGCGGCGCAAAGGTATCGTTTATATTTATGTTATGCAACATAAATACTTCCTTTTTCAAAAAGATTTATTATGAAATAAAGGGATAAATCGTTAATATCTAATAATTAACAAAGCACTAACTATTTTACTTTCCTTTATGGCGATTAGCACGTTTTTTTCGGATATCGGCTTTCATTTTGGCCGAACCCGAGCCATGAAGTCCGGTGATATAACTTTTCTTCTTCGCTTTCGTTTTCACTTTCTCTTCATTCTTTCTACCCGACGACTTTCCACCTTTGAAAACGATTCCATCGGTAATTGCTTTTTCTATGTCCATCCTCTTATTGTTTATTTATTAATTTAGATTTTACTGTTATTCTGTTACCGAGTTTTGTACAAATAAGTTTATCTTTACGCAAAGTACGGTCTTTTAAATCAAGAACAAGACTCGGATTGAAGTGTTGGCCGTCTATCCGAAACTCCAGATGAAGATGTTCTGTGGTAGCTCTGCCTGTTCTGCCGGTAAGAGCAAGTGGTGTTCCGGCTTTTACTACATCCCCCGATTTCACCAGATTCCTTGAATTATGACTATAAACACTTTCCAATCCGTTGGTATGACGCACTACCACCACATTTCCATAAGCGGCATAAGGTTTTGCCATTCTTACGACACCATCAAATATGCACCGAATTGTATCATTTGCTTTTGTCTTGATATCGACCCCACTGTGCCCGCGACGTCCCCCATAGGAAGAAATCAACTTTCCACCCGGCAGCGGAAAGCAGAACTCATTATCTTGCAGGCTGTCCAAATGAAGGCTGAAACTTTTGTGCGCAGAGAACAGCCCCGGTGTTTTTACACGTATATGGTTGATTTCCATAGCGGTAAAATTCTTTGCCGGTTCTCCTCCCCAAGCTGCAATCGTCAGGATTACCAATAACAGGATAGATGTGGCTCTTTTCATGGCTTGTTTCAGGAGTTAAAATTCAATCTGTTTGATATCTTCTGCCGATGCAAACTCTTTCAGCAACTCAATCATATAGTCGGCAGCATCCCGAAGTCCCTCTTTTCCACTATAACCATTAATAATGGCAAGCAGATGAGTTGTACCCAATTCCAGTTTTGTACGTTCATTGTCACTGGTAGGTGTCCCGATTCCGCCAACCGCATCGCGATAAACAGGCATTCCTTCTATGTTCAGTTCACCGCGCCCAATACCTTCATACGGTTCTCCGGCTTTGCCGATACCCAAAACAAGAGCGTCACCGACTATCTTATCCGCATCAAAGCCTCCGATAGAATAACCAAAACGGATAGATACCAGATTTATAAGGTCTACCAATGTATCTATCTGATAGAGTGAAATTCCGCGAAGTATCCTGCGGCATAGTGCTTCTCCCGAAGGACGGTAACGGCTGGGGTCCTTGCCACATTTCTTATAAGCCTCGCGAGTAGCATGAATAGTCGTCATATCTTTTTGATGGAATCCGTCGTATACATTTCACGATAACGAACAGTAAATTCATTTATCTTCTTCCACAATTCTTCATTGTACGCCGTATTAACCACCTTAGCAGAGATGGCAACCCCGGCAAAAGCCGGACAAGCTGTTCTTATTTCCGATGATACTTCTATTTTCATAATCCATTTTTTCTTTTAAATTTCAATCCGCCGCTACGTCAGCGATGCAGCATGATTCCCGATAAGATTCGCCCTGAACGGATTCCTAACCGACGGGCTGAAAAGAAATCTAGGTAATTTTGATAGGTACAAATACCCGCCACCTCTATATTCTCCGCTTTTTACACCGTGGCCGAGCAACTGCAAACGGTTGGCCTCCCACAAATCAATATGCCATTTTTCTTCTTTACGGGCAATGCGCCGCATGTCAAAACCGGCAGTACGAAAGGTCTCGTATACCTCATCACCTACTTCAAAAGCAGCAAGTGAGATGCCCGGACCGATACAGGCCTTTATATCCTTTTCCTCTGAAGCATACCGTTCTTTCATTACTGCAAGAGTTTTTGCCACAATCTTTCCCACCGTACCCCGCCAACCAGCATGAGCAGCGGCAATGACCTGCTTTGTCGGGTCATAAAGCAACACCGGGATGCAGTCGGCCGTTGAAATACAAAGGCAATAGCCGGGAAGTTCCGTTATAATGGCATCAATATCTTCCAACCGATTCTCCTTGTTCGCTCTGATACAGGCATCATCAATTACACCGATATTGGTGCTGTGCGTTTGATGGGGAATAATTAATTCCAAAGGTTTCTGTGGCAAAAGTTCACACAATATTTCACGATTTTTCTGCACATGCTCTGCCTCATCCCCACAATATCCGGTGCAATTAAAAGAAGCATAATTTCCCTCGCTGCACCCTCCATGACGGGTAGTAGAAAAACAAGAAATGTTGGGATATGCCTTCATCAGCTCATATCCCAACATTTTTTTATTATCTGATGTCAGCCGTTTTCATTTCTTTTCTTCGTCCCAATCTTCTTCCTCGTATTCATAATCAAAATCATCATCGTCATCGTCCTCATATTCAAATTCAAAGTCTTCGTCTTCACCCATAGCCTTTAGCTCTTCTTGCAATTTGGCTACATCTTTGGCACGATGGACAATTGTTTCGGTACGGACACCTTCTAAACGGTTGCTGTCCTTATTCAGCTCTGTCCACAGCATATCCTTCAGTTGTTGGATGCCCATGCCAGTGACAGAAGATATGAAGATATGTGGAACATTTTTCGGAAGAGTCGGTTCAAGCATATTAATCAACTCCTCATCCAGCATATCGGATTTTGTGATAGCCAACACGCGCTGTTTGTCCAGCATTTCGGGATTAAAGGTAGCCAGTTCATTCAGCAATATATCATATTCTTTGCGGATATCGTCTGTATCTCCGGGCACCATAAAAAGTAATAATGAATTACGCTCAATGTGTCGCAAGAAACGGAGTCCCAATCCTTTGCCTTCACTGGCTCCCTCAATAATACCGGGAATATCTGCCATAACGAAAGATTTCCCTTCGCGATAAGACACAATACCCAGATTGGGTTCAAGCGTAGTAAACGGATAATTGGCTATCTTGGGACGTGCAGCCGACACGGTGGAAAGCAAAGTCGATTTACCGGCATTGGGAAAACCTACCAAACCGACATCTGCCAGTAATTTCAATTCTAGAATAACCGTAAGTTCCTGCATCGGTTCTCCCGGTTGTGCAAAACGCGGTGCTTGACGAGTAGCAGTGCGGAAATGCCAGTTACCCAGGCCTCCTCGTCCGCCTTTCAGCAGGACAACTTCTTGTCCGTCTTCGGTAATATCACAAATATATTCACCGGTCTCAGCATTATAAACCACTGTACCACAAGGTACTTCGATGACTTTATCTTCACCATCCTTACCAAAACTCTTATTTTTTGGAACCATTTCCGCCATGAGTAGCAAACACATGACGGTCATATTTCAAGTGAAGTAATGTCCAATAATTGCGGTTTCCCCGCAAAATAACATGACCTCCTCTACCACCATCGCCACCGTCGGGGCCACCATTGGGTACGTATTTTTCACGACGCATGTGTGTAGAGCCTCGTCCGCCTTTTCCCGAACGGCAATATATTTTCACGTAATCAACAAAATTCGATTCAGCCATTTTCTTCTATTGTTTGCGATAATGAGTGCAAAAGTAATGATTTCAGTCGATTTCCTCAAGTTTTTTAACAGAAACAAATATTTATTCTTTTTCCATTTCTTGGCATGTCTTATCTATATGCTTCACAAACATATCGGAAAAAACCGGGTCCCCATAACAAAGAGGCTCAACAAAAGATATTTCTATCCATTGTTGAGCCTCTTTTTATTCTATACGATAAAATATAACTTACTTCACTGCATCAACAGCCTTACAGATGTCTTGCGTAATTGTTTCTAAATTACCCAATCCGTTAATATGCTGATATTTGCCTTCCTTTTTATTTATACCAGTCAATCAGCGGAGCTGTCTGCGAATGGTAAACAGTAAGGCGTTTCTTGATAGTCTCTTCATTATCATCTGCACGACCTGACTCCTGTCCACGTTTAATCAGACGCGTCATCAGTTCGTCTTCGGGAACATCAAGGTCCAACATAATAGAAACTTCCTGTCCGCGTTCCGACAACATCTTCTTCAACGCTTCTGCCTGAGCAATAGTTCTTGGGAAACCGTCGAAGATAACTCCCTTACTATCCTTGAAACTATCCAATGTGCTAGCCAGGATGTCGATAATCAGCTCATCAGGAAGTAACTGACCCTGGTCAATATAACTTTTAGCAGTCTTGCCCAGTTCTGTACCATTCTTTATTTCTGCACGAAGCACATCTCCTGTTGAAATGTGATTAATACCGAATTTCTCTACAATACGTTCACTCTGAGTACCTTTTCCCGAACCGGAGCACCGAAAATTACAATGTTCAACATCTTGTTTTACCTTTTATTATTATATTTAGTTGTATAATTCTTACTCTATTACAGTATAGATATCACGGTAATTGCGCCCCAAGCCGTCATAATCAAGTCCATAACCGACAATAAAATCATTAGGAATACGCATAGCTATATAATGTATATTCAAATCTACCTTCAGTTTATCAGGCTTCAACAGCAATGTGGCAATACGAATTTCCTTCGGGTTCTTTTGCTTGAAGTGTCTCCAATAAATGTTTCATTGTGACTCCCGTATCCACGATATCTTCTACAATCACCACTGTACGACCTTCGATATCGTCATTCAAACCAACCAACTCTTTCACTTTACCGGTAGACGATGTGCCGGCATAAGAATCTAGTTTTACAAAAGATATCTCACTGGGGATGGTAAGGTTACGCATTAAATCGGCTGCAAACATGAACGAACCGTTGAGCACACTTAGAAACAGGGGATTCGTACCTTCTAAATCCCGGTTAATTTCACTCGCTACCCGTTCTACTTCTCTCAATATCCGCTCTTCGGGAATGAAAGTCGTGAAACGCTTGTCTTTTATCTGAATGGTATCCATAACCGTATTTTTATTAAATCGGTGCAAAAATAGTGTTTTAATTCGATTTTATGAAATCTATCCATACGTTTTGTAATATACAAAAAGGAGGATGCCGGAAATAAATCTCCAAACATCCTCCACAAAAGAGAGTCGGTATTAAAAGTTCATCAAATCTTAACTAGATTCTTTCAAATACTTTAAAGTATGCCACTTGGCATGCATTATTCGACGTATTGGTTTCTGTAATTTCCAAACGGAAATAACGGGCCTTGACAGGTGAAGACAACACCAATTCTTCATACGCCGGAATCAGCGGACTGGTATAGCTTTTTACCACAGTTCCATCAGGAGCAGTCCACGGCAATGCGAAAGTAAAATCAGCTACCTTTTCGTAGTTCTCATTATCCGTGCTGGCATAAATATTCATGGTCTTTACAGTACCATAATTGTTGCCATTCGGTGCATAGTGTCTTCTACCGATGTGGAACATAGCGCACTCCAGTTCCTCTTTCATATCAATTTCCAAAATATAAGGAAGAGGCACAGAATAACTGTACGGACTATGCCAGAAGTTCGTACGTTCTTCCTTAAACAAGCTGGGATAACCACCACCATCACTGGCTTCAACACCATTACCGGTAGCAGTCCAACGAGTCCAATCATACTGCAAAAATTCTTGGCCATCATACTTCTGCAATACAGTGAAAGTAGCCTGGCGGTAACCGGATGTTACACTGACAGTAGCTGTACGATAACTGCTGTCTGTATTGGCAGATGTTGCAGTCACGGTAATTTCCTTACCGTTTACCGAAACCTGACACCAATCTGCGTCTACATTGTCAACAACAATATCAGAAGAGATATCTGTATCTGCAATCACAGTAGTACTGGAATTGGCAGCAGCATCCAATACGGCACGCTCTACAACGATGTAACCGACATACGGTTGCTCATATTCGGAACATCCACAAACAATGGCCGAGAAAAAGAGCAAAAGTAAATATGATATTTTTTTCATTTGTATATCCATTTTGAATTAGTAAATCTGTTTTTGTTAGGGGTTCTGTTCCAATTTGTAAGGATAAGCATCATATTGAAGCTGTGGAATAAACTCACATACTGATGGAGAGTTATATGGAATTTCATAGAACTTATCACCCTGAGCAATGGTATGTCCTCCCGGATATCTTCTATCCATAGTATGGCGCCAGCGGAATACATCGAAACGACGATGACCTTCCCATGCAAGTTCCAACATACGTTCTTCTTCGATAATCTTATGAACATCTTTCGGATTTCCGCTTTCAGCAGTAGCTATGTTTTCCATTGTCCACTCCGGTATACCAGCTCTTTCACGAAGGATATTGATATCATCCAAAGTAGCCTGTACGGAACCACCCTTTTCATAATTAGCTTCGGCACGTATCAGATACATTTCTGCCAAACGGGAAAATGATAGGTGACCACAAATGTTTGCTCTGTTCCTGGTAAGAACATTTGTTGATAGCATACACAAGGAAAAGAGAAGATTTACCACGCTTAGTAGAAGCATCAAATACTTTAGGTTCGATACGACCTATATACTTGTTACCGTCCTGTCCTACTACATAGTAACGAGTACCTGTGTTATAGGCTTCTTCTTGAATGGTAGCGCTTTGAAATTTAGAAGCGTCTTTGGTAATAAGGAATGTACCGTCAGCTTGTTTTTCTACATCCAACTGTTTGTATTCATAATTGGCTGTATTAGCTTGCTTAACAGCATAAGCAAACGTCCAGTCTTCATATACATTATTTGGATATCCAACCGGAGTATAATCGGCTACACCATCTTCTACGTATCTTTTCACGATAAATTTACTACGTAAGTCCTGAGGCATATCATTAGCATTCAAATGCAATTCCAAAAGCTCCAAATATCTTGAAGAAGGAGACATTTCTTCCCAACCCGAACCATCGATACGGATGTACATACTACCCATACGGCTGTATCCATCATCATCTTTGTCAAGTGTACGACGTACTGCAAAAATGGTTTCCTTGTTGTCTTCCGGAATAAGTTGTGAATAAGTAGCAAAACGGTTTCCTCTTTCCAACTCAAAGCGGCCAGATGTGATTACCTCGTTAGCCATTTCCCATGCACCGTCCCAGTTCTCCATATAGAGATAAACTCTGGCCAACAAAGCTTCAGCAGCTTCCTTGGTAGCATAGATGTTTGATTTGGGAGTCTCTCCTTGCTGGAAGTGTCAGATAAGTGATGGCATCTTTCAAGTCGAGAACCACTTGGTCGTAAACTTCGGCAACAGTAGAACGACTTTGAGGTAAATCATTCGGATCACTTGTCAACTTCAAAGGCAAGCCGGGGTTCTGTGTCGGGTTGTTAGAATAAGGCTGTGCAAACTCATTGACCAGCAAGAAATAGCTCAATGCACGCAAATAGTAGTTTTCACCCCATCATGATGGTTTGCTCACGAGTACTTTCATTACCCAGTCCCTGAATAATTTCAATAATTTTATTACAGTTACCAATCACACGATAGCCGAGCTCCCAAGTATATTCTGTAGTGGAACTGGCAATGTTTCGGCTATAATCATACAATTTAAAAGTTGAACCGGTTGAAGTTCCGTTCCAAGTGACATCATCAGCACCAAAAGCCCAAAAATAATATCCGTTGTCTATCAATCCACCGTCATTTTTCAACAAACGATAACTTCCCTGAGATAATTCAAGAAGGTTCTTATTGTCGAATTGTTCCTCCATCACACCATCATACATGGTAATGTCCAGGTTGCATCCGGTCATTCCGAACGCCATTCCCATGGCACCTAGTATATATTTTATTTTCATAATGTTTTCATTTAGATATTAGAAATTAGAATTGGACATTCAATCCTAAGGTAAAAACGTCTTACTGTAGGATATCCGAAGCTTCCCGCACTACCATTATAATCTGCAGAATACAGGATTTCCGGGTCTTGTCCTGAGAAGCTGGTAATGGTAAATAAGTTCTCACCACCAACACTCAAATTAGCCGACTTTACACCCAATGGTTCCAGCCAACGCTTCGGGAAGCTATAAGCCAATGAAAGAGATTTCAGTTTGAAATAGTCACCGTTTTCCAAATAACGTGTGGATTCTCTATCGGCACCGTTATTACCACCATCGATCAACTGAGGATGTGTAGCGATATCACCCGGCTTTTCCCAACGGCTCCATCCGTCTTTCAATTTCATAGGAGGCTGAGAGTTACGTCCGCAGTCACGGTCAATCGCACCGGCACGCTGTCCATTATAAATCATAGCGCCGGTAGCAAATGTAAAGTTAGCGTTCAGAGTGAAACCTTTCCATGTCAAGTTCGTGCTGATAGCACCATTAAATTTAGGAGTAGGCACTTCATCCAACAATACACGGGTTGCCTCGTTGTAGTCACCGGTTACAGTTTTCTTACCATTTTTCATCTACTTTAAACCACAACGGAGTTCCTGTTTGTGAATCTACACCTGCCCATTCGCGCAAATACCAATTTCTGTAAGGATAGCCCACAGCAGTAGCTTGTGATGTAAGTTCATCACCGTCAGGAAGATAAGTAATTTCATTCTTATTATAGCCTAAGTTGAAGCTAACATCCCAATAAAGGTCTTTAGTTCTGATGATTTCAGGAGTAACAGTTACTTCAAAACCTTGATTCGTCATTTTACCATTATTGGCAGTCTGGCGGTTATAACCTGTAACCGCAGGTAAATGCTTCAAATAAATAAGATTCTTTACGTTCTTGTGATAGTAATCAAATACAATACTTAAACGGTCAAACAAACGTACATCCAAACCAAAGTCTAAAGTAGCCGTTTCTTCCCAAGAAAGATCAGGATTTCCCAAGTAATTGGAATACAATCCTACCTTACCACCATATTGTGTAGTACTGGCCAGCATAGTAGCCCATTCATAAGCACCACCAGGCAAGTTACCGGAAATACCATAAGAAATACGGGGTTTCAATTCATTCACCCATTTAAGATTACTCATGAATTCTTCCTTATGCATACTCCAACCACCACCGCCAGACCAGAAAGGAGCCCAACGTTTATTGGAACCGAATTGTGACGAACCATCTACACGGAACATCACCTGAAAGAGGTATTTATTATCGTAAGAGTAGTTACCGTTAAAATAATAAGCGGCATTCTTCTTTTCAACTTTGGTACCACCTACTTTAGGATTAGCTACACCACCGTTCAGAATTTCATTACCCTGAAACATTTGTGAAGCCTGACCGGTCATGCTATAATAACGATATTCATCGTAGTCATAACCCAAATACGCGTTGATTTCGTGTACATCATTGAAAGTCTTCAAGAAACGAAGTAACTGACTGGTATAAATGGTACGAACGTTGGAATTACTGTTGTAAATCGTACCTTGAAGTGATTCTTGTCCCACAGCCTTCGGGTCATAATAATAATAATTCTCACCATAACTATTGCTCAAGCCCACTTTGTTATTAGAAACAAAAGTCAACCAATCAAAAATCTTATAATCAAAACCAGCACCGATATCCATAGCATTAGAACGTGATTTACCCCAGTTCAATTGGTTGTTATACAGCCAGTTGGAGCTTCCGTCGGAATACCAATAATCGCGTGGATCTGCAGTGGCGGCATCTTCTTTGCTCGGTCGACCTTCTGTTCCGATTTTTATATTACCCTGAGAGTCATACGGAGTATCCCACGGCGTATAGCTGGTGTGAGACAAACCATATTGCTGGTCAAATGTCTCCTTATAACTGGTAGACAATTTTGCTCTCAATGTCAAACGGTCATTAACAATATAGTCTGTGTTCACTCTTAAAGTAAAACGGTCATAATCGTATCCTTTGATTGCACCTTCTTCTGTATAATAGTCAGCAGAAATATAAGATTTAATTCGGTCATTACCATACTTATATCCGATGTTGTAGTTCTGTGTCAAAGCATTCTGCGTAGCAAAATCCCACCAATCAAAGTTTTGTTCCTTCAAATAAGGCTGAAGCCACTGTTGGTCTTGTAATGTTCCGGCATTGGTATAAGCGGTAACCAGATAATCATAATATTCAGCACCGTTCATCATCTCAAGATTACCCTTTTGCAGTTGAGAAATACCAAACTTCACAGAAGCATCGAAAGAAGAACCTCCGGTTGTGGCGCGCTTCGTTGTAACCTGCACTACACCGTTAGCACCACGAGAACCATAAAGCGCTGTAGCCGAACCATCTTTCAAGATAGAGATACTTTCAATATCATTCGGGTTCAAATCAGCCATGGCATCACCTACCACACCGTCAATAACCCAAAGAGGCTCTGTATTACCACGCAATGAACCGGTACCACGTACCCGGATACTTACACCGGCACCCGGCCGACCGGAAGTAGGTGTAACTACTACACCGGCAACTTTACCTTGCAGCATATTGGCCACGCTCGGAGTGGTAACCGTCTTCAATTTGTCTGATTTTACAGAAGCGATAGAACCGGTAATAGAACTCTTACGCTGTACACCGTAACCTACCACCACTACTTCATCCAAAGTCTCGGTGTCTTCTTGCAAAGTCACTTTCATCGGCTTACCGTCCCACACAATTTCTTGTTCTGCATAACCCACAAATGAAATAACGATAATATCGCCTTTCTTCACATTAGAAATGATAAAATCTCCGTCCATACCTGTAATACCTCCATTAGTTGTTCCTTTTACAACAACTGAAGCTCCGATAACGGATTCACCATTTTGATCTAATACAACACCTTTACAGGTATTATCCTGCTGTACGATAGATACTCCCGTAGCTGCTGCATGAGGTGCTGCTTGCATATATCCGGTAGAAAAACCAGATAAAAGTAGTATCGCACTTACTAATTTAAATTGCTCTCTTCTCATAGATTTTAATTTAAGGATGTATTTACTGTTAATTGAATAGGAATGCGTTTGTTGACGCCTGCCCCTGGGTAAGTTTTTGCCTTTACACATATCAAAATTTAAGATTAATAAATTGATTATTTTTTTAAACACAATTAGTATTTCAGGTGCAAATATACAAATATGAAAACTAACTCTAGCATATTATTGCCATTTTTTGTAAAAAGGCAATAAATAGTGCTAAGAAAGAGGATAATAATCTGTTTTTAAAACAAGTCGAAAACCAAAGATATATGGATATTTAAAGAAGATATTTATCTCTGCTTAAAATGAGAATGATGACCTTTAAGTATAAGGACTAAAATAGCTACTATTAAAGCATTGACAGCTAATACTGCTTGAAACTTAGCATTTTTATTCTAAGTATCGAAGTTTTCTCACAACCTCTTTTAGTAAATAGTGTTATCTTTGCACATTCAAACAAAAGAGATTGAATATGAAAATTATTTCGAGCACCCATCTAAAAGAGCTGGACAAATACACTATAGCCAATGAACCCATAACTTCCATCGATTTGATGGAACGGGCTGCCCATGAACTGACACGCACCATTATGCGTCGTTGGGACGCCTCTTTCCATATCGTTGTTTTTGCCGGTCCCGGAAATAATGGAGGAGATGCATTGGCCGTAGCACGACTACTGTCACAACAGAATTATCGGGTAGAAGTTTTCCTGTTCAATACCAAAGGAAAATTATCCGAAGAATGCCAAATCAACCTTAACCGCCTGAAAGAATGCGGTTCTATCTACTTTACGGAAGTAAGTACAAAATTTGACCCGCCTGTACTGACAGAGAAGCATCTCGTAGTAGACGGATTATTCGGTTCCGGCCTCAACAAGCCATTAAACGGCGGATTTGCCGCTGTAGTGAAATATATCAATGCTTCCAAGTCACCGGTAGTAGCCATCGATATTCCCCTCGGGATTAATGGGGGAAGACAATACCTATAATATAAGGCAAAATATCATGCGTGCAGATGTGACTCTCAGCATCCAACTACCTAAGCTTTCGTTTTTCTTCCCTGAGAACGAAGATATTGTAGGTGAATGGGAGTTATTAAATATCGGTTTAAAGACTGAATTTATAGGAACAGTAGAAAGTTCTTTCTTCACCACTGAAGAAGCAGAAATACGCAACCTTATCAAACCACGAAAACGATTTGCACACAAGGGAGCATTCGGTCATGGGCTATTAATTGCAGGCTCGTACGGCATGGCAGGAGCTTCTATCCTATCGGCCCGTGCATGTCTGCGTTCTGGTATCGGATTGCTGACAGTACATGTTCCTATCCATAATCACGATTTAATGCAATCCACTGTACCCGAAGCTATTGTACATACCGATATACATGAACGTTATTTTGCAGAGCCAACCGACATTGACCGCTATCAAGCAATAGCTATCGGTCCCGGGCTGGGCCAAGAAGAAGATACCGCCCTCGCTATGATGGAACAGATACAAAATTGTCCGCTACCGCTAGTATTGGATGCCGACGCCCTGAATATTCTAAGCACTCACCGCAGTTGGTTAAGCCGACTGCCGAAACGTTGTATTCTCACTCCTCATTTGGGTGAGTTGGAACGCCTCATCGGAAAGTGTATGGATACCTATGAACGTTTAGTCAAGACTAAAGAACTGGCTGCTTATTTGCAAAGCTACATTATAGTAAAAGGCTCTTGGAGTGCCGTCGTTACTCCGGAAGGAAATTGTTATTTCAATCCCACCGGTAATCCCGGTATGGCAACAGCCGGAAGTGGTGATGTATTGACCGGTATCCTACTCTCATTATTGTCACAAGGGTACTCTCAAGAAGATGCTTCCCGACTAGGTGTCTATGTACATGGCCTGGCAGGAGACATTGCTGCCCAGCAAAAAAGGAGAAATAGGAATGACTTCAAGCGATATTGTAGAAGCACTTCCCATCGCTTGGAAGAAATTAAGCGAAACAAAAGCCGGATTTACAAAAGAATAGCTATATTTGCCCTCACCTATACAAGAAAAGGAAATTATGAAAAGAGGATTAATAATTGCAGCAAGTATACTGACTTCATTGAGTAGCGCTGCACAAGATTTCAGTAAATATACTCCGGGAACCATGGGAGAAGGTGTAGTTTATTACTTACCCAAGACTGAAATAGAACTGGAAGTAGTGGCCACCAAAGTGACCTATACTCCGGGAGAGTTATGCCAATATGCAAACAGATATCTGCGTATGACAAACATCTCGGCCCAACCGGAAACCTACTGGGAAATAAAAAGTATCAAAGCGAAAGCTATCGGTATCCCCGACCCGGATAATGCATATGTAGTAAAACTAAAAGATAAAAGTGCCGCTTCGCAAGTGGAGCTGACCAATGATGGTATTATCAAAGCTATCAATACTACTTCACCGATAGAAAAAACACCTGCTACTCCGATTACAAATACAGCCAAGAAACGTATAGATCCACGTAGTTTTATGACTGAAGAGATTCTTAGTACTGCCTCCACCGCAAAGATGGCCGAACTGGTAGCTAAAGAAATCTATAATATCCGAGAAAGCAAAAACAGCCTTACCCGCGGACAGGCTGATTATATGCCCAAAGACGGTGCAGCACTGAAACTGATGCTGGACAATTTGGATGAGCAGGAACAAGCCATGATGCAAATGTTTGCGGGTATAACCAATCGTGAAGACAAAACCCTTACTATCCGAGTAACTCCCACAGAAGACATAAAAGATAACGTCGCTTTCCGATTTTCAAAAAAGTTGGGCGTAGTAAGTGACGAGAACTTGGCAGGAGAACCCATTTATCTATCTGTCACTAATCAGGAAACACTACCTCCGGCAGACGAGAAGGCAAAAGACAAAAGAAAAGTAGACGGGGTTATTTATAATATTCCGGGCAAAGCATTAGTCACTGTTGCCAGCCCCACCAAACGGTACTTTAAGGGTGAACTCCTCATTACACAATTTGGAACCACCGAAGTATTAGTAGATAACTTATTCAATAAAAAAATAAACACACGAGTACTTTTCGACCCCAATAACGGAAAAATTGTAAAGATAGACAAAGACTGATAACTCCAATTTACTCTATATACTACCTTTATCCATTTACAGCATACTGTCCTATGGATAAAGGTAGTATTTTTCTTTTTATACTATCCTCCTAAACGACTTCCTATATACACTTGTTAATAGTTGATATAAATAAGTTTAACAAGCATTTTTTGAACACTATAAAAGCCATTTAGAACAGTAGACTACCAGAATAATTTCTGATTTTTTGCAATAACAAAACAACAGAAAAGATATTAGTTTTACTAACTTAAAAAAAGATGAAAGTATGAATACAACTACTCAAACAGCAAGCCTGAAGAATGTGAAAAAGGTATTTATGATAGCTACAGCAGCCGAAGCAATTTTTATTCTGTTATTGACTGCAGCCTTTGCATAAGACCGACAGGCTGAAAAAGAAACTGCTGCAATCGATTGACAACAACAATCCTTTGCAGCAGTTTTTAGGGAATTAAGCAGGAAATATGCCTATTTCTTTATATTGGCTTCTTCCAATCCATATCCTTTTTTCTTATTTTCTGCTTTCAGCCAAACAGCAAAGAGTAAGGCCGCCACGCCAAAACAAGCAAAAAATACACATAGGCAAAGTATAATCATAAGTCTGCATACCATCTACAACCGGCCCCTTGCAATATTTGTTCAGCACATAACCAATCAAAGCAGGAACACCCATCAATCCCCAATTCTGTACCCAAAAAAATAAGAGCATAAGCAGTACCCAATTGTTTTTCAGGAATAATTTTAGGCACAGAGGGCCACATAGCCGACGGAACCAATGAAAAGCCAATACCCAATACTATCATTACAACAGTAGCAAACCACCAAATATTAAGTATCGGCAATGCAAACATGGTATGCACGAAGATCAAGAGAATAGAACCTATAATCATTAAAGTGGCTCCTTTACCAATACGGTCGTATATATTTCCAAAAATGGAGTCAAGAACAAAGTTCCCAAAGGCAAAAGACTTGGAATTGTCCCAGCAAGTTCAGGGTCTACATGATATTTCTGTACCATCAGATCAGTAGCATATTTCAAGAAGGGGAATACAGCTGAATAAAACAATACACAAAGCATGGCAATCAACCAAAATCCCTTATTAGTGATAATCAGCCAAATATCTTTCATACGGAAAGGCTCTTCCGGTTCTATGCCCTCTTCCTCCAACGAAGCGTCCAGTTTCTTATCATAGAAAGTATAAATAAAGAAGGCTATCGTGCCAATACAAAGCATAATAAGACAAAGCAGCAAGGGAGCCGGAATATTAGGATGCAAAAACGCCCTCGGTATCGGTTACACCAAAAAAGTAGCAATAGGAACTGTAACAGCTAAAGCCAACATGGTACCTAAACGTGCTGTAGCCATTTCCATCCCCATAGCCAACGCCATTTCTTTCCCCTTAAACCATTTTACAATAATTTTTGAGACTGTGATACCGGCAATCTCCACACCGACCCCGAAAATAGCATATCCTAAAGCAGCCAAACCAACCTGTGTTTTCATACCAAAGAATGTATCACCCACAGGAAAAGTTGTTGAAATTGCATAATATTTTAATCCGCAGCCTAACACCATCAGAATACATGCTCCCATTCCGGTGAAACGAACTCCCATCTTATCAAGGATAATCCCCCAATAATCAAACATGAAAGCAAAAACATTAAACCAACCATAAGCACTTGTAAAGATGCCGTAATCAAGGCTGTCCCATAATAATTCTTTTTCAAGCATTGTTTTGAGGGGAGACATCACATCCGTCAGAAAATAACCGCATAACATGGTGAAAGCCACCAGCACCAACACTCCCCACCGAAGCGCTTTAGAGTCGTTGATTTTTTTTTGAATCTGTTCTTTCATTTCTTTTATAAGATTTTTGATTAATAGTTTTTCATATTCGAATGGGCAAAGATACAGATTTTTTTTAAGGAGAGAAGAACATTTCCATAAAAAGTTCTATCTTTGCAAGACAAATAGTCCCGAATTATCATCGGGTAAATGACTTTTATAAACTTAACTTATGTAATTATGAAAAGAAGTAAAACATTGGTTGTTTGTGCCATGTTGGGTGGAAGCATCATGTTCTCATCATGTATCGGTTCTTTTGGATTATGGAATAATCTGAAGGATTGGAACCAAGGAGTCAGCAACAAATTTGTAAACGAGCTTATTTTCGTTGCTTTCCACATTGTACCTGTTTACGAGATCGCTTATCTTGCAGATGTTTTTGGTACTCAACTCTATCGAGTTTTGGAGCGGTTCCAACCCGACAGCTTCTATCGGTGAAGTGAAAGAAGTAAAAGGCGAAAACGGTGAATATTTGGTGAAGACAAACACAGACGGTTACACCATCACTAATAAGGGAGAAGAAAAATCGGTTGATTTGGTTTACAACAAGGACAACAATACCTGGAATGTGCGGTAGCCGACGGACAAAGTTTCGAGCTGGTAAAAATGAATGAAGACGGAACGGCAACTGTCAGTATGCAGAACGGTACCTCTATGACTGTCACCCCCGATGCTCAGGGTGTAGCAGCTGTAAGAGTAGCAGCCGGAAGTTCTGTATTCTTTGCTGCCCGATAGTTTATTGTATAATAGAAAGAGAAGTTGCTTTCACTATAAAGCAACTTCTTTCTTCTAACCTTCTAATATCATGAAAACAACAATTTTAAGTGCTTCACTTCTTTTTATTACTAAGTTCCTGCACACCCACAAAAACAACGAACAATTTAAATGCAATCGACATTGCCGGTAGTTTTGAACACCTCACTGAGTTAAAGGTTTCTCAGCTAGGAAAGAATATACGTTATGTACCACTAGAAACTACCGATTCATCTTTAATAGGAAACTCTTACAACATCAAGCTTCTGAAAGATAAAATCCTGGTAGCTACAGAAGGTAGTTGTCTGGCATTCGGACAAACAAACAGGAAAGTATTTAGGTACCATAGGGCACAAAGGAGGTGATCCGGAAGGATACAGCGAAGTAGTATATTACATCCATCCTCAAACCGGAATTCTTTATTTTCATCGCCAACCCAATAAATTGGTCAAATACAATCAAGACGGAGAATTCTTGGGAGAAACCATACAACCCAAAAGTCTGTTACAAGGATTCTGTGCAGCTTTTGCCGATTCACTCATTATCGGCCATTATGGTGGAGGAATCGGAACTTCCCCATTCGAAAGCAAATTGATATATTCAAATGAAGAAGGAAAAGCAACAGACTCCATAAGCAATTTCTCTCGTAACATCCCAACCATTACTCCCAATGATATTGCATCCATCAGTGTATTCAAAGGAGGCTCCGGAAAAGAAGCCTTCGGAATGCTTGGCTACAATGGTCTCATTTACCTAACGTACAAAGATAATAAAAAAGGTATCTTCCCACTCAATCACCCTACCATATGGAACAGCGGAGATGCTCTTCACTTCAAAAGAAGCACTGAAAGATACTATATATACCATCAATGGAAATACCATGCAGCCTTATCTTACATTCAATACAGGCAAATGGACTTTCCCGGCCGATAAAATTGGAGAAACCGAAGGAACACAAGAGTATATCACTATCTCCTATGTGATGGAGACTCCGCAAAGTATCCTGTTCCAGTGCATACAAGGAATATATAGCCGTAGCGTAACTTTCACAGGAATATATAACAAAGCAACCGGAACAACTTACATGAATAAAGACGAGGCCGGATTTACCGATGACCTGAGCCGGTTTATGCCTTTCTTCCCGGAAACAAGCTCCCAACAGGGAGAATACGCTTCTGTATTGGAAATAGGAGATATTCAGGAATGGTTAGACGAACACCCTGAAACTGTCAAAGAAGGTAAGCTAAACTTCTTAAAAAAGATAAATGAAGATTCCAACCCTGTCTGTGTCATTGTAGAACCATAAATAAAAAAGCTGCCCAAAGTATCACTACTCAGGCAGCTTTTTCTCAACTTTTTAACGATAACAGTATGTTAAATTAATCACGTCCTCCCCCAATGCCTGATAGAGGTTTATTACACCTTGTATTTCTGCAAAACGGTTGGCTACTTGATTCAATTGTGCACTGAGCAAAGTCTGTTGTGCAGTCAGTACTTCCAAGTAGGTAGTATTTCCATGTTGCATCAATAAAGAAGTACTTTCGAAAGCCTTATTCAGCGACATGATTTGTTTATCGTAATAAGCCGCTTTCTCTTTCGCTGTCTGATATTTTACCAAAGCCTCATTTACTTCACTACCGGCATTCAGCAATGTCTGTTGGAAACCCAGCTTAGCTTCTTCCTGTTGGGCTTTAGCTATCTTCAACCGGGCAATATTTGTGCCTCTATTAAATAAGGGTTGCGTCAACGAACCGATAGCCGTTGCTATGAATTTCCCCGGATTGACAATCATACTTCCGGCAGAGTTTGTCCATCCGGCACTACCACTCAGTACAATAGAAGGATAGAAAGCAGAACGTGCCTGGTTAGTCACATAAAAAGCTGCTTCCAGCGAACGTTCCGCACTACGCACATCCGGACGATTGGAAAGCATCTGCACAGGAATACCTACCGAGAAACGTTCCTGCATTCCATAGGGGAAGTTCCATGTGTCCGCCCTCTCAATAGTATGAGGAGTTTCAGCCAACAATAATGACAAACTATTTTCCACCTGGTTTATCTGTTCTTTCAAGTCAAGCACTGAAGTACATATAGTATAATAAGTAGCTTCCATTTGCGAAACAGCCGCTTCGTTTGCCATACCTGCTTCCATCAAAGCACGGGTGGCATCTACTGTTTCTTTCCATGAATGTTGTGTCCGGACCGAAATTTCAAATTGGGCATCCAACATCAACAAAGTATAATAAGTATTGGCTATACCGGCTATGAGCTGAGTCCGGACAGCCTGTTTATAATCGCGGCTCTGCTCAATAATGCCTTTGCCTGACGCTTGGCATTACGGATTTGACCGAAAATATCGATCTCCCAACTAGCTGTAACCGGCAAGGTATAAGTCTGCATTGCTTTGGATTTATCAAAACTACTCACAGTCCCTTGCGGAGACAATGCAAACGAAGGCAGATAAGCCAACTTTGCAGATAACAATGTAGCTTCTGCTTCCTTTACACGCCATTGGGCAGACTGCAAGTCTGTATTATTCTGTAATCCCTTTTCAATCAAAATCTGCAGTTGCGGGTCAGTAAAAACTTCCCGCCAACTCAGATTTCCCATATTATCCAAAGTATCTGTAACTACAACCTCTTCCCCATACAGGTTTATGGGAACCTCGGTTGCAGGTTTATATTTAGTATATATGCCGCAGCTACTCAGTGTAAGTGCTGCGACGGTTAGAGTGATGATTTGTTTTTTCATTTTTTCTCTTCTTTTTTGCTTTCAATGTGATGTTGTCTTTCCTCGACAGCTTCTGCATATTCCTCCTGAATCTGCCAATCGGACGCCGGCTGAAACTGAATGGGACGTACCTTCTCCTGCAAATATTGGAATACGATAAACAAAGAAGGCACGACAAACAGTAATGCCAGTGTACCAATCACCATACCACCGACCGTACCCGTACCCAGTGAAGTGTTACCGTTGGCTCCTACACCACTGGCGACCATCAACGGAAATAAACCGAAAATCATGGTCAACGCCGTCATCAGGATAGGACGCAAACGAGCCTTGGCAGCAGAAAGGGCAGCAGAAGTCAGACTCATACCTGCCTTACGGCGCTCGGTAGCATACTCAGTCAGCAAGATAGCGGTCTTGGCAAGCAGACCAATCAACATAATCAATCCGGTCTGCAAATAAATATTATTTTCCAGTCCCATCATCTTGGCAAACAAGAAACTGCCCATCAAACCGAATGGTACAGATAACAACACTGCAAATGGAATAAGAAAACTTTCATAAAGAGCGCTCAAAATAAGGTAAATCATCAGGAAGCAGATACCAAAAATGATGATGGTAGTACCTCCCTGGTCAGTCTCTTCACGAGTAATACCACCGAAATCATATCCAAAGCCTTTCGGAAGTGCTTGTACAGCAGTCTCCTGCACCGCACGGATCGCGTCACCTGTACTATACCCTTCGGCAGGCATTGCATTCACTGCAATGGAGTTGAACATATTGAAGCGGCTCAGAGACTCGGCACCGTAACTACGTGTCAAATGTACGAACTGACTAAGCGGTGCCATCTCGCCATTAGACATACGCACAAATATATTGTTCAGCGAAGCCTCATCCACACGGTATTTAGGATCTGCCTGAATCATAACCTTATACACTTTAGAGAAACGATTAAAGTTGGAAACGTACTGTCCGCCATAATACCCTGACAGAGTGCTTAACACTGCATCCGGCGTAATACCGGCACGCTTACATTTGGAAGCATCCACTTCTACTGTCCATTGCGGATAACGGATATCGAAAGTAGAGTATGCCATCGCAATTTCAGGACGTTGGTTCAACGCACCCAGATATTGCTGAGTAGTATTAAAGAATGTACCGATATCTCCTCCCAGTTTATCCTGCATGTGCAGCTCCAATGCATTACCCATACCATAACCCGGAATCATACCCGGAGAAATGGCAAATATACTGGCATCTTTGATGTCTGCCGTACGACCATATACTTGCCCGATGACCGCTTGCACATCATTCTCTTTTCCTTTACGTTCATCCCAAGGTTTCAGCTTCCAGAATCAGCATACCGAATGAATTACCCTGTCCCGCCAACAGACCGTAACCGGCTACGCGCTGCACATGCAATACCTGCGGGATATCCATCATACGCTTTTCAATACGCATCATCACGTCATTGGTTGTCTTCAATGAACTACCTGCAGCCGTGCTGACATTGACAAACACCACACCCTGGTCTTCATCAGGCACCAAACTGGTTTTGGTGGTATTCATCAGGAAAGCCAATAGTACTACCGAAGCCGCAAGAAGTGTCCATACCATCCATTTGCGTTTGATAAAGAACAGTACTCCTTTTTCTTATACCTTTCAATCATTGCATCGAAGGCCGCATTGAACGCTTTACGAAAACGCGCTGCAAAATTGTTTTTCTCTGTACCATCTTCGTTGATATACGGTTTCAGGAACAAAGCACACAATGCCGGACTCAATGTCAATGCATTGACAGCTGAGATACCTACAGCCACCGCCATAGTCAGACCAAACTGGGTATAGAACGTACCGGAAGTACCGCTCATAAACGATACCGGAATAAACACGGCCATAAATACCAGTGAAGAAGAAATAACTGCATTACTGATACCTTTCATCGCATCAATACTTGCCATATACGAAGAACGATAACCCACATCAAAACGAGCTTGCACCGCTTCAACGACAACTATGGCATCATCCACTACCGTACCGATGACCAATACCAAAGCAAACAAGGTGATCAGGTTGATGCTTTGAACCCGGCCAACGACATAAAAAGCGAAGGTACCAATCAAAGATACAATGATACCTACCAACGGAATAACAGTAGAGCGGATATCTTGCAAGAACACATACACTATCAAGATGACCAGGAAGACAGCTTCGAACAATGTCTTCACTACTTCGTGAATAGAAGCGTACAGAAAGTCATTGGAACTCATCACTTTCGTCAGCTCCACTCCTTTCGGCAGGTCTTTCGCCGCCTCTTCCAAAAACGCATCGATATGGTTGTTTACTTCAGTCGCATTGGAACCTGCGGTCTGAAAAATCATGCATGAAATCCCCGGATGTCCATTCATAGCACCATGAAAGGCGTAACTTTCTTCACCCATCTCTATATCGGCAATATCTTTCAGTTTCAGCACCTCACCGTCATCAGTAGAGCGAATGATAATCTCACCAAATTCTTCTGGAGTTATCAAACGACCTTTATATTTCATGGTATACTGATACGTCTCATCTGAGTTCTCACCAAACGAGCCGGTAGCCGACTCGATATTCTGTTCGGACAGCACCTGTGCCACATCCGACGGAATCAGTTTGTACTGAGCCATCACATCGGGCTTCATCCAAATACGCATGCTGTAGTCGCCACCCATAATCATCATATCGCCCACACCCTGAATACGAAGGATGGAAGGTTTCAGATTGATACTGATATAGTTGGACAGAAACTTCTCGTCATACGAATCGTCGGGACTGTACAAGGAAAACATCTGCAAGATACTGGTCTGACGCTTGGAAGTAGTCACACCCACCTGCGTTACTTCCGCCGGCAACTGTCCGGTTGCCTTCGATACACGGTTCTGCACATTGACCGCTGCCATATCGGGGTCTGTCCCCTGTTTGAAATACACTGTGATATCCACCACGCCGGCATTGGAAGCCGTAGAAGTCATATAAGTCATGTTTTCCACACCGTTAATCGCTTCCTCCAACGGAGCGATAACACTCTTCTGAAGAGTTTCCGCACTGGCACCAAAATAAGAGGTACTTACCTGAATGGTAGGCGGAGCAATATCAGGATATTGTTCGACGGGCAAAGTAAACAGCCCGATGATACCCACTACCACTATCGAAATAGAAATAACAGCCGATAGGATGGGGCGTTCTATAAAGGTTCTTAAATTCATTTTCTTTCTTAGTTTTGTTTTTACTTTTTAATCGGAGTACCTTCACGCAGCAAACCTACACCTTCGGCAACAATGATGTCCCCTTCTTTCAAGCCTTCGTTTACGATATATTCCTGTCCGCCGTTTACACGGGTTACACTGACAGGAGCCGATTGAGCTTTGCCGTCCACTACCTTATATACATAGGTGATATCCTGAATTTCAAAAGCAGTCGCCTGAGGGATAACCAAGCTTCCTTTCATCGTAACCGGCAGAATCACATTACCTGATGTGCCACTATACAGCAAGCCGTTCTTATTGGGGAACACAGCACGAAGACTTGCCGTACCGGTTGTCCGGTCCACTATCCCACTGATGGTTTCAATACGTCCCTTCTCACCATACATAGACTTGTCATTCAGTTGCAACTCCACTTCGGGCATATTCTTCAACGCTTCTGCTTTGGAACCATACTGACGGGTCAGAGCCAACAATTGATTTTCGGTCATCGAGAAGTAGACATACATATCCGAATTATCAGAAACCGTAGTCAACGGCTGTGGCAAGCTGGCACTGACCAACGCACCTACACGATAAGGCAAAGTGCCGATTACCCCGTCCGAAGGACTTTTCACCTCGGTATATGAAAGGTTATTGCGAGCACTGACTTCCTGCGCCTTAGCCTGAGCCAATCCAGCCTTAGCGGTCAGGTAAGAGTTTTCCGCAGTCTTCAGATCAAACTCTGAAACCACCTTTTTGGCAAACAATTCTTTCTTGCTGTTATAAGTCAGTTCGGCTGTGGCAAGACCGGCTTTAGCCGATTCCACATTGGCGACAGCGGTTTCCAAAGCTGCCTTATAAGGCACCTGATCAATAATAAATAATACTTGTCCTTTACGCACTGCCTGGCCTTCCTCTACACAAAGTTGAGTGAGGAAACCGGAAACTTGGGGATAAATGTCAATATCCTGACGGCCGCGGATCGTGGCTGAATACGTAGTAGATAAAACTTTGTCTGACGGCGATACCCTTAACACCGCATACTCTGCCTCCGTCTGTGCAGCAGGTGCCTGTTTGCACGATGTTGCCAAAGCAGCACAACCAACTAATACCATTAGTCGCATCCATTTTCTGTTCATTGTTATCATATTCCAATCTTTTTTAATTCGACGACAAAGGTAGTTGGATTTTTACGAGCCGGCACATTCAATTATTAGCCACAATTGTTCAATTTAAGAACAAAGTTCTCCTTATTATAAAAATAATAGCTTATTTTGCGTCAAAATAAGAACAGACATGGATATATTAAGTTTACCGGATAACGAACCGTTCATTGCCGGAACAGATGAAAGCATATAGATATTTGCTCTAATCAAATTATGAAATTGAGTGATGCGTCCATTTGCCATTGCCGCAGAGGAAAAGCCCGTATCGAAATTGATATGCAAGCCTACGAGCTGACCGAGAATACCCAGATCCTGCTGTTACCCGGCAGCATTTTCAATTGCACTTACGCCAGTGAGGACCTCAGTGTGTCCTATATTGTTTTCTCCGATACCCTGTTCAGAGAGATCACCTCACGTCTGGAGCCTTCTTTCTTCCAGTTTTTGAAAGAGCATCCGTGCATTGTCATTCCCGAAGAGCGTGTCAAGCCTCTTATCGGACTGAGTTTTGCCATGAAAGACCTGTATAATGACCGCGATAACAATTTCCGTCTTCAGATATTCAAGAACTTCGTGCAGAACTTTATCCTGGATTTCTATGACAAGACCCGGCATCTGTTCCTCCAAAAGAAGCCGAAAGGAATGAATCGCCAGGAAGAGATATTCAAACATTTCATTCAGTTGATTCATAAGCACTGCACTACGCAACGGGAGGTTTCTTTTTATGCATCCGAACTTTTCATCACACCCCGTTATCTCTCCACTGTGGTGCAAAATGTATCCAATGCAACAGCCAAAAAGCATTATAGACCGCCATGTAATCCTGGAAAGTAAAGCATTACTGCAATCTACCAATTTGAGCATTCAAGAAATATCAAACCGGCTCTGTTTTCCTGACCAATCTTTCTTCGGACGTTATTTCAAGAAACATACCGGAGTTTCTCCTGCCAAATACAGAAGTAACCTAAATTAAACAATAGAGGCTGCCTTCACAATAGAAAGCAGCCTCTACCTTTATAATATTATGGAGTAAATATTATTCAGCCAATTTATTGTCTGAACCCAGCACGTTAATAATTTTGTGCTTGTACAGTTTTTCCATGTTGTCACGAGCCGGACCTAAGTACTTACGCGGGTCGAATTCTGCCGGTTTTTCAGCAAAAGTCTGACGGATAGCAGCAGTCATAGCCAAACGAGAGTCTGAGTCAATGTTGATTTTGCAAACAGCAGACTTGGCAGCCTTGCGCAATTCTTCTTCAGGGATACCGATAGCAGCCTTCAATGCACCACCATACTTGTTGATTGTCTCAACTTCTTCCTGAGGAACTGATGAAGAACCATGAAGAACGATGGGGAATCCCGGAAGTTTTTCCATTACAGCATCCAATACTTCGAATGCCAAAGGAGGAGGAACCATACGACCTGTAGCAGGATCAATGTGGCACTGTTCCGGAGTAAATTTGTATGCACCGTGAGAAGTACCGATAGAGATAGCCAATGAGTCGCAACCTGTACGAGTAGCAAAATCAATTACTTCTTCAGGGTCAGTATAAGTATGATGATCAGAAGAAACTTCATCTTCCACACCGGCCAATACACCCAATTCACCTTCTACAGTTACATCAAACTGATGAGCGTAGTCAACAACCTTCTTAGTCAAAGCAACGTTTTCTTCGTAAGGCAGGTGAGAAGCAACCGTCGATCATTACAGAAGAGAAACCTGAGTCGATACAGCTCTTGCAAGTTTCGAAAGTATCTCCGTGGTCAAGGTGAAGAACGATTTCAGGTTTTGCACAACCTAATTCTTTTTGCATATTCTACAGCACCCTGAGCCATGTAACGCAACAAAGTAGCGTTAGCATACTGACGAGCACCTTTTGAAACCTGCAAAATAACCGGAGATTTTGTTTCTACTGCAGCTTTGATGATAGCCTGCATCTGTTCCATATTGTTGAAATTGAATGCAGGGATTGCATATCCACCTTTGATAGCCTTAGCAAACATATCTCTAGTGTTTACCAGACCTAAATCTTTGTAATTAACCATTGTTCTAATATTTATAATTGTTAGTGAATTAAATTCCATTGCAAAATTAAGCATAAATGTTCTAACTATGGCATTTTCGCTCTAAAATTATCTTACAAATTATGGTTTTATTAACTAACATCCATGCTAAATGTCTCAAACAGATTATATTGTAATGTCGACCTTGCAATATCGACAAACAATAAAATGCAGATGAAAAACAAAAAAAATGCTGCCGAAGTTTTTCTCTTTCAAAGAAATGACCTATCTTTGCAATCCAAAATTGAACCATTACACATTGTTGTTACCAAAACAGTAAAATAATAACAATAAAAACATATATAGAAATGAAAAAAGGTCTTCATCCAGAAAACTATCGTCCCGTTGTGTTCAAAGATATGTCAAACGGTGATATGTTCTTGTCTCGGTCAACTGTGGCAACTAAAGAAACCATCGAATTCGAAGGTGAAACTTATCCGCTTTTGAAAATTGAAATCTCTAGCACATCACACCCCTTCTACACCGGTAAATCTAAATTGGTGGATACAGCAGGTCGTGTTGATAAGTTCATGAGCCGTTATGGTAACCGCATGAAAAAGTAATTTGTAACTTCATTCAAGTTTCAAAATAAAAGGCTGCAACTCAAAAAAGTTGCAGCCTTTTATTTTGACCAACATGTCGTCATTTCCTTTCAATAAACCTTCCCCCTACCCATTCATACACAATCGGCTCCTTTTTTATATAAACAGCCAGCTTTTCTCTTTCTGATTTTGCCAGATAATCAGGGGTGGTATAGGCAATACTTAAAACTGCACTGTCCGGTGAGAGTGTAGCTTTCAGAAGTTCCATATCAGCCTTCTCACGCAACAAAAAGAAAATCTTCCTTCAAAGAATCAACAGGAAGATAAAATGCTTCAACCGATGGCAACTTCATATAATCCTGCTTAGGGAGTTCCTGCCACTGAGTGGAAAAGAAGCGTATCTCACTATCACAAGCGGATGCACACACTGTATTCACCATACATACGATTTTCACCGAATCATTCAATGGTAGCAATTTCATTTCCATACTGCTTTTTGAAGTCGTTTGCAGGTACAGATAATCATCTGTCAGCTTCTTCAGTTCTGTCGGCTGACCGAACCGGTTTTTTACTTCCGCTTTCATGTTACTGGCAAGAAAATCAATACAATCTTCCCGGTTCACCTTTGTGAGCAATGGTGCAATAGAATCCGGCATCGACACAAACAACGCCTTCATATCCTGTGCCTGCACACCAACCACACTTGCTATACCAATCAATATACTTATCAGTTTTTTCATATTATCATCTTTCATTAAGCGCCCAAAGATACATATTTTCTCTCCTATTTGTCAACCATATAAGATTTTTTTCTACTTTTGTGCAATTGATAACCAACTAAACATGAAAGATACTATGTATTTACATCCGGAAATGGAGACGTTGACACGTCCCGAAATCGAGAAGCTGCAACTGGAACGCCTACAAAAAAACCGTCCGTCATTGCATGAACTCTCCTTTTTATAAAAAACGTTTTGAAGATAACCACCTGAAACCCGAAGATATCCGCTCATTAAATGATTTACGCAAAATCCCTTTTACCACCAAACAAGACTTACGCGATACTTACCCCTTCGGAAATGGCTGCCGTTCCTTTGGAGAAGGCAGTCCGTATGCATTCATCCAGTGGCACAACCGGTAATCCGACTGTGATTCTTCACACACAGAAAGACCTTGACGAATGGGCCAACGCCGTTGCACGATGCCTCTACATGGTAGGCTTGCGCCCCGGTGATATCTTCCAAAACTCTTCCGGCTACGGAATGTTTACCGGCGGACTCGGTTTTCAATACGGAGCGGAACGCATGGGAATGCTTACCGTTCCCGCTGCTGCCGGAAACACCAAAAGACAATTGAAGTTCATCACCGATTTCGGAACCACCGCCTTGCATGCCATCCCCAGTTATGCTGCCCGCCTCTATGAAGTAATGGAAGAAATGGGCATTGATCCTCGTCGGGACACCAAGCTCAAAACATTAATCATCGGAGCAGAGCCTCATTCGGAAGAACAACGCCGCCGCATCGAAGATATGTTGGGAGTCAAAGCATATAATTCCTTCGGAATGTCTGAAATGTGTGGGTCCCGGCGTAGCTTTTGAATGCCGGGAGCAAAATGGCCTGCACATTTGGGAAGATTACTATATCGTTGAAATCATCAATCCCGACACGCTGGAGCCTGTGCCCGACGGCGAAGTAGGCGAACTGGTGCTGACCACCATCAACCGCGAAGCGATGCCGATGTTGAGATACCGCACCCGCGACCTCACCCGCATTCTTCCGGGGGAATGTCCGTGCGGACGCCATCATAAACGCCTGGACAGAATGAAAGGCCGCAGTGATGACATGATTATCCTGAAAGGGGTAAATATCTTCCCGATACAAATCGAAACTGTATTGTTGCAGTTTAAAGAGTTGGGCAGCGACTACCTGATTACACTCGAAACAATGGAGTCGAACGATGAGATGACCATCGAAGTGGAACTCAGCCAGTTATTTACCGATGACTATGCCCGCCTGCAAGCCCTTACCCGCGAGATTACACGACAGCTGAAAGACGAGATACTGGTTACTCCGCGAGTAAAACTTGTTCCAAAAGGCTCTTTACCCAAGTCGGAAGGCAAGGCTGTGAGAGTGAAAGACTTACGTAAAACTTTTTAAAAGATAAAATTATGACCGTCCAACAATTATCTGTCTTCATTGAAAACAAAGCGGGGACATTACTTAAAGTTCTGGAGTTATTGAAAGAAGCCAAGATTCAACTGATAGCTTCGACTATTGCAGATACGGTAGAATATGGAATTTATCGTATTATTTGTTCCGAACCGATGCGAGCTTATAACACGCTAAAAAGAAGCCAATATATCGGTTGCCCTTTCGGATGTATTTGCCCTGACACTGGACAACCAGGTAGGCCGTGCTGCGGATGCAATTAAGATTTTCAGTGATGCCAAAATCGGTATTACCTATATGTATTCTTTCTTGTTGGGAGATAAAGGCATCCTGATTTTCCGAACAGATAATCCCGACCGCGCCAGAGAAGTAATTATCCTGAATAACCTCTCTTTCGTGGCAGACAAGGATTTATCGTCGCTGATTTAACAAGAGCTCGCGCAAGAAACGTGACAATCCTCTCATTTTGTCATCGCCGGTGAAGAATCTGAATACATCTGCTTTGTGTTATCAGATTCTTCACTGATGTTCAGAATGGCAATGGTCCGGAATAAACAATGGCCCGGAGTAATGAAAAGCTTATCCTCTGCGCTTTAAAAAATCGGTAGGACTTTCACCAAAATATTCCTTATAACATTTTGTAAAATAGGAAGGCGAAGTAAAACCAACCTCATACGTTATTTCTGAAATAGTTTTTTCCGAAGAAGCAAGTAAAGAAGCAGCCTTCTTTAAACGGGCGATGCGCAACAGCTCCACCGGAGAATAATTAGTCAACGCTTTTATCTTGCGATAGAGTTGCACGCGGCTCATACCCATTTTGCTGCCCAACTCCTCCACGCTCAACTCCGAATCCGACATATTCTCTTCAATCAACCGACGGAAACGGTCTGCAAATCCTTTATCAATCTCACCTGACCGGTTCTTTTTGACAGAGTCGTTTTATCGCCAAAGAACTGCTGTAAACGATGGTGGTTTGCTATCAGATTACGGAGACGTGCCAATAACAACTTGGAATTGAACGGCTTGGCAATATATGAATCCGCCCCACATTCAAATCCGGCTATCCGCTGCTCGTCCAAAGAACAAGCCGTAAGTAACATCACCGGAATATGGGAAGTCTGCAATTCCGACTTCAATTGTCTGCAACACTCCAGTCCATCCATCACCGGCATCATCACATCACAGATAATAACATCCGGTACATACTTCATGGCCATTTTTACTCCCGTATGACCGTCCGGAGCCTCTATCACTACGTACTCATCTCTAAGCAACGACTTCACATAACTACGCACATCGGCATTGTCGTCAATCACCAAGACACACGCCTTGCTTTCATCCGGTTTCACCTCTTCCGTTTCTGCCTCCGACAGTTCTTCCACTACCGACCGGGACGGAATACCAATGCCTTCCGACTCTTTTCTTTCTATCTCTGTGGCAGACCACCTGTTGACAGGGATATCTATTGTAAACACCGTTCCCTTTCCCTCCATGCTATCCACGGCAATCGTTCCTCCGTGCAATTCCACAAAAGCCTTTGTCAACGCCAGTCCGATGCCCGAGCCGGCATGATTCACATCAATCTGATAGAACCGGTCAAAGATATGCCGGATATGTTGGACTGAGATACCCGAACCACTGTCACTGACCACCAGCCGCGCATACTCTTTTCCATCGGCTTGAGCAATAGCAGACAATGTCACCACAATGCTCCCATTTTCGGGAGTAAATTTAAAGGCATTGGAAAGCACATTAAAATAAATACGTTCCATCTTCTCGGCATCAAGCGCCATCTTATAATCCGCCTGTCCATTTTCCACATCCAATATAAAATGAATATGCTTCTTGAGCGCCAACGCACGAAATGCCCCACTCCACTCCTGCAACTGAGCACGCAAATCAATATTGGGATAGAACTAATTCCAATTTTCCATTCTCATACTTGCGGAAACCAATATCTGATTGACCAGCCTCAACAATATAGTCACATTTTTATGCACCATCTGCAACAAAGACCGTTGCCGGGATGTCAGCGCTTCATCTTCCAATAACTGTTCCACCGGAGCAGCAACCAATGTAAGCGGGGTGCGAAAATCATGAGATACATTCGTAAAGAACACCAATTTGGCATGAGTAGCTTCTTCCAATTGTTTAGAAAGGCTGATGAGTTGGTCACGCTGCTCTTCCAACTTTTTCTTTTGGGAAGAAAGCTCAGCATTCATCCGGTTCTTCATCCAATAAGCACGTACAATAATGCCCAACAATGCCGCAAACAGAATCAGAATAACCAGACAAGCATACAAAAACATAGTCTGCGCCGAATAACGCGACCAGAATTCATCAATCTGCCCGTTCAGTTTCTCTATCTTGCCGTCTTGTTCCAAAATATGGTCGGTCTGCAACTGCATCACGCGGGCATTGGTTTTGTCCACCAATGCCGTAGAAAGTATATTTTCTTTTTCAAAAGGTCTTTTCTCCAAAATGTTCATCGCAATCTGCATCACCTTATCGCCACCGGTAGGATAAATAAAAGTAGCATCCAACACACCGCTTATCACCTGCTCCAATCCATAATCTTTTTCCGGGCAGTGCATCCACTCCCACAAAAAGCATTTCTTTTTCTCTTCCCTGCTGTCTGGCAGCCAGATAAGCACCGATAGCCATACGGTCATTCTGTGCAAACAGCAAATCAATATCTTTGTGAACACGTAAAACAGAATCCACCTTTTCGCCGGCCTGACTCTGTAACCAGCCGCCATCCACACTTCCAACTCTCTTTATATTCGGAATCCCGGCCAATGCATCCATCAATCCCCTATGCCTCTCCATGGCAGGTGTAGAGCCTTGCAGTCCTGTCACCTCAAAAATATTCCCCTTTCCATTCAAACGGCTGACAATGTAATGTCCCACATCACTGCCGATCTTATAATTATCCGCCCCGACAAAAGCCGTATAGTTGTCCGATAATATCTTACGGTCTACCACCACTACCGGAATTCCTTTCTTTATCGCCTTTTCGACCGATGGAGTAATAGCCGCCGCCTCATTGGGAGCGACGATTAACAAATCAACCTTCCGGTCAATAAAATAATTGATATCATTTATCTGATATTGGTTATTGTCTTTTGCCGTACGAAATTCCACCTGCACACCGTCGTAGAAAAGTGCTTCACGCTGCATTTCTTTATTCATCTTATGCCGCCATTCATCATCGCTGCATTGGGACACGCCGATGTGATAACGTGTATTCGTTCCATCACACGAGGAAACAAGCGCTGCCAGGCAAAGCAGGAAATAGAGAAGACCGTTTTTCATATTCACAGATGTATTATGGAAACAAAGATAAAAGGAGAAGAGAAATAATACAAGAATTTGGAAAGAAAAGAAAAAAAGAGAATGTGTCAAAAACCCAAATGACCTATCACTTCGTTCAGAATGATAGCATTATCTACGTTTTGACACATTTACATTTGCAATACCCAACAGCAGCTTTGGGCCTCGGGCAACTGCCGGCAAATAGTCGGGCAAGTGTATTTTTACATCAGCCGTTCCTTCAGGCGGACAGGCAATTCCGGCATAGCCCCATTCTGCGTACACACGTATGCAGAAACCTCTACCGCCAACTTATGTGCTTCCGCCACCGGCTTGCCTTTCAAGATAGCAGCCACAAAGGTAGCAGTGAACGAGTCTCCCGCACCCACCGTGTCTGCCACCTCCACCTTGGGTGTCTCCACAAAGGAAATCTCACCCGGAGTAAACACATAACTTCCATTCACCCCACAAGTCAGAATCAACATCTTCAAGTTGTACTTGGCGAGCAAAATCCAGCACTTGTCCTGCAAGTCGATGCCCGGATAACCAAACATACGGCTCACTGTCACCAGCTCTTCATCGTTAATTTTCAATATATTGCATCTTTTCATCGAATTGCAAAGAATTTCCTTCGTATAAAAGCCCTGACGCAGGTTCACATCAAAAATCTTGCACTGTCCCTCCCCGTCGGGCATAGCGTTCAGAAAGCTATTGATAGTCTCACGAGAAACCACACTGCGCTGTGCTAGCGAACCGAAGCATACCGAACGGGTCTTCTTTGCCAGTTCCTCCAATGCAGAAGTGAAAGGAATATTGTCCCATGCCACGTTCTCCTTTATATCATACATCGGCACGCCGTTCGGGTCCAGTTCCACTTGTACTGTCCCTGTAGGATAAGGTACTTTCTCAATCAGATAATTCAATTTCTTTGCATCAAAGTTCTTCAGTATCTCATTACCCAACTTGTCCTCTCCTACCGCACTGACTACGCGGCTGTCGAAACCGAATTGCGATACATGGTAAGCAAAGTTTGCCGGAGCACCTCCTATTTTCTTTCCTTCGGGCAGCACATCCCATAGTGCCTCGCCCATTCCTACGATAATATCATTCATGGTTATTTCTTTATTTTTAAGGTATATATTAACAAATAAATCACGCCTACGGTCATCACCGCTACAGCTCCCGTCTGTCCCACCGCATCAGCGGCAACTCCCATTGCCAATGGGAATACCGTGCCGCCGAACAAGCCCATTATCATCAGACCGGACACTTCATTCTTCTTGTCGGGGGCGGCAAACAGGGCCTGCGAGAAGATAATGGAAAACACATTGGAGTTTCCAAAACCAATCATGGCGATGCAAATATAAATAATTGTTTCGGTATGGAACATAAACAATCCCGCCATAGCCAACAACATTAACACCACGCTGAAGGCAAAAAACAGTTTGGCAGAAGCTTTCCTCAAGATAAAAGCACCCAAGAAACAGCCAATCGTGCGGAATATAAAGTATAGGCTGGTGGCAAAAGCCCGCCTCGGCAAGTGTCATGCCCAAACGCTCTATCAATATCTTCGGGGCAGTGGTATTGGTACCGACATCGATACCCACATGGCACATGATACCGATAAAAGAGAGCAAAATGAACGGTTTTCCCAGCAAAGCCAGACAAGCCTTGAAACCGGAAGCCTTGTCAGGCTGTTCCTCCTCAATGGGAGTAGAGCCCAATAAAACGATGGCAAGCACTGCAATCACCATATACATAGGAAACAACACTCTCCAACCCAGTCCGAAAGTGGGAATAGTCTGGGTGGCTCCCCACATGGCAATATAAGGAGCCAGAAAAGAAGCGATTGCTTTGACAAATTGACCGAAAGTAAGGGTACTTGCCAATTTATCCCCCGTTATAATATTGCTCAACAAAGGATTCAGAGAGGTCTGCATCAGTGCATTGCCAATGCCCAGCAAAGAGAAAGACAACAGCATGATGACATAACCATCGCCGAACACGGGAATCAGCAAAGAGGCAAAAGTCACAGCAAGGCTCAGAAGCACTGTCTTCTTACGGCCTATCTTATTCATCAATATTCCCTGTGGGAACCGAGAAGATAAGGAACCAAAAAGAAAACCAGCGACGGAAAGATATTGGCCTGCGCATCCGTCAGGTTCAAGTCGACCTTGACATAATTGGAAGCAATACCCACCAAGTCTACAAACCCCATGGCGAAGAAACAGAGCATCACCGGGATTAATTTGGCATATAGATTTTTATTGTTGTTCATGGTTTTATTATCTATTGTTTTTTTCTGTACGTTGTTCTTATTCATTCACCGTAGGGGCAGATACATGGGTCCCCCCCTACGGGAACACCCGACCTAAAAATCACAAGCCTAACTTATACACTGTGAAATCCGAAACTTTCATTTCCCCTCCTTCACTATAAAAACGAAGCGTGTCATAAGGTTCATTCGGAAAGACCAAATTAGTCATGGCTATGCGTCCGCCATCCACAAATATCTCGATAGAGCATTTATCCACAAAGACATTCAGATGATAAGTTTTGCCTTCGCACAAAGAGAGTGGAGCCCAAGTGCCCAGGGCAAAATCATTCTTATAGTTCACTGAAAGTTTCATGCGATGATTATCTGTCTCCTTCTCGTGCACATTAAATTTACTCGGTTCACCCAAGTCGGTAATTCCACTCTCTGTACGGTCCATCACCAGCCTGTTTTCTTTCATATCCAGATAAATATTCACTTTCTCACCCTTGCCGTTCAGCAACTCGAAGCCTGCCAACTGCGATGCCCCCGGAGTAATATCCATCGAAAGTTCATACGCTCCATCTGTGTTGGGAACCAATTCCTCCAACCGGCTCTCCCCATTCACAACCAGACTGCCCACCTCATGCTCATCTTTGCGCAAAGTCTCCGTTTCTTTCACCGCATCGGCAGCCATGTATATCTCTCCGTCCTTTGTATAAAGGCTCAATTCGCGAGGCAACGAATTGGCGCTGCGATATTGTTTGGTGGGAAGGATATTGGCATACTGCCAATTGCTCATCCAGGGCACGGCAATCGTGCGCTCTCCCGTATTCGAGAAGCAAACGGTAGCATAATGGTCCTTGCCATAGTCCAGCCATTTAGTCACTTCGGGTTTTGTGTCACATTTAAATTCCTTTCCGTCAAAGTCGCCGATAAAATACTGTGTAGCGCTACCGCCAAACATGCATCCCGGATTGATATTGACAATCAATGCCCACTTCATGCGGTTCTTATCACCGTCCACAGGCAACTGAATAACATCGGGACACTCAAATTGGCTGGGCTGTACTCCGTAACCTTCACCGAAACCGCTCATAAACTCCCAGTCTTTCAAGTTCCGAGAAGAATAGAAACGCATCTCTTTGTCGGCAGATACCACCATCACCCATTTTTGGTCGGGTTCATACCAAAAGACCTTCGGGTCACGGAAGTCTTTCAATCCGTCAAAAGGAGTCAGAATGGGATTGTTCTCGTATTTGGTATAGGTACGTCCATTGTCGGTGCTGTATGCCATGCACTGAATCTGACCATTCTTGTCACTGGCCGAAGTATAGAAAGCAACCATTGTATTTTCACCGTAGCCTGCGCTGTTCTTTGTATCCACCACTGCACTCCCCGAGAAGATATGTCCCAGAGTATCCCTTGCAATGGCAGGGTCAAGATGCTCCCAATGCACCAAGTCCTTGCTCACGGAATGTCCCCAATGCATATTCCCCCATACCGAACCGTAAGGATTATACTGGAAATAAAGGTGATATTCACCGTCTTTATAAACCAGCCCGTTGGCGTCATTCATCCAGCCATAAAGCGGAGTGTGATGATAAACGGGACGGAATTTGTCTCTGTTGGTTGTATCAAAGGTATCTGCAACCTTAATGCTGTCCCAACAAAGGGCATCGGCTGCCACATTCTTCACAACAACGACAGCTTCAGCGGCTCCCTGCGGTAAAGCAAACGGAACATAATATTCAACACTGTCTGTAGCCAGACGAACATCCATATAAGTATCCGCCGGACTGCCGGTATCCAGTTTTACCTGTCCTTCATTGCTGCTTTCCTGAACGGGAAGCAACAGATACTTGGCGGGAGAAGCAATGCGTACAACGGTCATTGTATCTCCTTGATGCTCGAACACCGGATTATTTTTCTGTGACTGACAAGAAACCGTGCCTGCTGTAAAAAGGCTAAACCTAATGCAAGGTTCACTAAATTTGTTTTCATGGAATATATGGTATTAAAAGTTTTATTATTAAAATCAGAATGTAATTTTTGCTGCAAACTCTACGGTAAACGGACGGATGTAGCTTCCTGCCATCCATGCCCCGTTATAGGCGGCAGCATTTTCCTTATCCACCAGTTCCGCACCCGAGATGCTTCCTTTTGCCCCCCGTCTGGTTGAGGAAGTTAATGACAGTTCCGCTGAGTGACAAGTGTTTGTTCACGTTCCAGTTGACACCGCCAAAGGTTTCCCAACGACCGTTAAAGTAATAAGCGTTCTTAATATTGGCATACGTCTTGCTAAAATAACGAAAACTGGCCCATACCTTCAAATCTTTTTGTAATATTATAACTCGGATCGAGTTCAATCAGCACCTTGGGTATTTCGGTCACAATATTGCCTGTAGCATTGATGCCCGAGGTGGTTCCGTCACCAAAAGTCACCTCCGTTTCATATTTCTTGTACTTCGGACTTTGGTAAGTAAACAGAAAATGAAAATCAAACCCTTTGAAAGGTTTTACTACCGCATCCGTTGTCCATCCGATGGTTTCAATATCATAGCTCAATGCTGCGGCTTTGATATCCTTATCGTTATGGGGGGTTTATCAGATTCAGCGTAGAGTTGTTATTCGTTTTGGCAATATAAGTAAACAAAGAAGTCAGGCTAATCCAATCGTTATTAAAATAAATACCCGCACGTCCCAACGGAATGGTTATCTTATCTACATTCGGCATCTCGGCAGGCGCAAAATTCGACATGTTCGGGCGCTGGGTATTGTAAGTGAAATCGGCAGTAAAACCAAACTGTTGTGTCATCTTATAGGTAGCCGCCGCCGTGAAAGCCATATTGAGCCAATCATAACCATAGCCGCGAGGAGCAATCTTAGTGCCGTCGGCTGCCACTGCCCCGATGTGGTAATTGGCAAAACGGCCTACCGCTTTTCCGTCTGCATTGTAAACAGCCAGATTCTTTCCCGCCAAACGCTGGTATTCGAAACGGGCGCCATAATACACATTCCATTTATCAGTAATATCCCAATCGTGAGTAGCATAAAGAGCCAGCTTGTTTTCATGACCTTTATAGTATTCCGAAGCATTCTGGTTCAGGTTATAATAAGGAGTATCACCATAATGATGAATGTCTTTGGTATCGGCGCTGTAAAGAATCTGAGGATATTCTTCCACCGTATGGTCGTACATCGTAGTGTTTGAAGCATAGTCTACATCGTAATACCATTCGTTCAAGCCCACACGCCAAGTCATGTTGTCATACTTCCGTGACAGTTCGGTGGTAAAGAAGAACTCGTCGATACTGCCGCGATTGAAACATGACATACGGCTCTGCACATATCCTTCGTAAGGGGTCAATGTCCCGTCCGATACTTTCCGGCTATAGCCGTCCGCCAAGGTTTTCTTTTCCATCGACATGGGAGTCTGGTAGAGATAAGAACCCAATGCGTGGTCATACTTCATATTCACAGTCCACTCCAACCCGTTATCCCATTTGTAACGGTTCAACAATGTGAATTGATTACCTTTGCTGGCAGTGGCGTCATAAAGACTTGTCTTTTTCATCTCGCCCGTACGTATATCCATATAGACAATGTCAGAAACATCGGGAAGATAAGACGAAGTACCGAGACTGAATCCGGGAATTTCTTTCACACTGCCGTCGCCCACATAAATAAACGGTGCGCCGGTAGTGGCATTTGACAACCAGTGACTATTGCTGTAATGGTAGATAGCCGACAATTGTCCGCGACCTTCATGGTAGAACTTTGTCAAAGCAAACTTATAGATTTGTGTGCGGTCCTGATATTGGGCGAAACGGAGTTTGAACGAACCCGGGTCAAAGTTCTGATAAACGCTTCCGCTGTAGAACCAGTCCTTGCCGATGCTTCCGTTTAAGTTGAAATCAAACTGCTGTTTGCCGAAGTGATTGGTATTATAATTCAGCACGCCATTAAACCGCTTCTCTTTATTCAGGCCCAATTCGGTGAAAGAGTTCACAGCATAACCGATGTTTCCGGTAGTAATGGCCGTTTCGGATATTTTAAGCAGTCCGGTATGTCCCAAACTGCTGTCTCCGCGCCAATGAGTATTTACATTATGAGGATTTGAGTTATAGACTACGGGCAAACCGTTTTCGAGTACATTGACATCGCCGCCGGGCAATCCGATGGAAATTTCACGGGGACCATTGGCACTGGCTGCATTCAGCATGACATTTCGATTTCCTTCTTCCTTAGAATTAGAAAGGACTTTGGCTGAGTCTTGTTGTGCGTGGCTGTTCAAGCAAGCGGCTGCCCATATCATAAGGAGCACGCCCATTCTGTTCATTCGCTGATTCTTGTTCATAGCATTAAATATTTTTAGAAGTTTTTTTTCTGAGGCAAAGGTATGGGTTGTCTCACAACACTTCTAAAACATTTGTTGCATGAGATAGCTCTTTTGTTTCATCGTAACAAAAGTGCTCAATTATGTAACATTCTCAGCATACAGAAGTAATTCCGAAAGTCCTTTCACACCTCACGCATCCAAAAACCGCCATTCCATCGAAGAAAATTGTGAAAGGAATATCATTATGGTAATAATTTGTAATTTCATACTGCTACTATTTTGGTCTTCTCATATTTCAAGTGTTTTTCTAATTTATTTGACTTCAATATTCTTAATAAAACGAACCGGATTACCTGCTGCTACAGCCACAGGCGGCACATCTTTGGTTACAACTCATTCCACCAAAAGATGTCCGAATAACGTAATGTATTGATTCTGCCCGTCATTTCCTTATTTAATTATAACTACTATTTCTTTTACAAAGAGAATTTCTTTTCTAAAGAAATCATTTTGTTGTATCGCTCAAAATTATATCTTGCCCCTAAACTCTTTTTTCCGTCAGATTAATAGGTTTTTACGGTATGATTAAGTACTTTTGTACTGAATACTAAGACAGACTCCGCCAACAGCCTGTACAGTCCGTTACAGTAGACCGTACAGTCCATTACCGCAGACTATACAATCCATTGCAGCAGATTATAAAAGCCCATAGGAAGAAAGCCCTTAGCCTTCAGGAAGAAATGACTTAATTCTCTTATCAAAAAGCATTAACATGACAGCAAAGTATGATTTCAAAACGTCACCCGACATACAGGGGGGACAAGGAGCAGGCTACTCTGTATCCGCAACTTGTAGTATCGGGCACAAAAAGACCTGACAGATTTGGCTAAGGAGATAGCCCGACGTTCCACCATCAAGGAAGGAACGGTTATGGGACTGTTCTGTGACCTGGAAAACATTATCGCCAATTATCTGGCAGACGGTTATAAACGTAAAATTGGGAGAGTTGGGCACTTTGTCCGCCACCCTGACCTGTCGCAAGGTGGCTGACAAACGCGAGATACGCGCCGCATCGGTACACTTTGACAACGTGAAATTCAAACCTACCCGGCAATTCCGCAAGGAGATACGTGCCAAAGGTGAATTGGAACGCGCAGAATATGGCTTCCGGGTTTCTTCCTCCCAATATTCGGAAGAAGAACGCTTTGCATTACTGACGGTCTATCTGAAGGAACATTCCGTCATTAACTGCAAAGAGTATTGCAAACTTACGGGACTGCTGAAGACAAAAGCGGGCATGGAACTGCGCCGGTGGGACAACGAAAAAAAGATAGTAAGAGAGGGACGGACCCCTCACGTGATATACAGGGCGGTGCCGGAGGCTTAATTCAATGCTTGTTCGCATTCCGCCGGAAAGAGTGCAAGTTATCATGAGTTTCTCTTTCCGCACGTTTGATTCTGATGAAAACAAGAGGCTGCTCCCAAAGATATATTGCGTTATCTTTTTGAACAGCCTCTTGCAAGAAGGTTATTCGCCCCTCTTATTTGGTTGGCTTTTTATACCATTCTTGATGTGAATTTCTATCTTCACCCCACGCACCAAAACCTTCATATTTTTCATTAATCATCTGGCGTTCTGCCGGATATGCCCAATCTGTAGGAATACATAAAGCAAAAGGTACACCGCCCAGTTGAAACTCAGGGTCGTCTTGTGAGATATAAACTCTTAGATTCGGGTTATTCTTTTCATGAATATAAAAGGCTATGTCTCCAAGACTTGTTATATTTTTGATAGTTTGCTTGGGCATATCTGCCAGCGTAGAAGGACCGGGATTTACTATGGTACCGGCCGATACACCTAAAGCTTCGTGCACACTGCTCCATAAAAATATTGTCCCGACCGTTAACCTTATAGCCGGCAGATAGTTCTTTGGTTGCTCCGGCAGCTGCCAATGCGATTGTGACCTGTCCATTGTTTACAGCCGTCACTTTCAACACGACATCATTAAAATCATAGTCACCGGTCGTAGTAGTAATATCCTCAAAGACATAAGTAAAGATAGCCAAAGGCGGAGTTGTCGAAGGTTCCTCTTTATCATAATCGGGATTACAACCCTGCGCATGGTCTCCGACAGTTGCATTCACCAATAATACATGACCGGAGGCAGCCCAAGAGTCAAAAAAGTCATTTCCACATGTCACATAAGTAACTCCGCTCATTGTAAGTTCTCCTTTATCATCATACAAGGCTTTGTTAACACACAGCAGCAAAGGCTTATCCTTATCCTGTACGCCTGCATCACTATTCAGCCGAACACTCTTCTCAAATTCCAGACTTTGGGTCTTAAAGATACTTTTACCGGCCATATTTAAAATTGCATTTTCCAATTCAGCCTTTCCCCACAATGAATGAATCCGCTATTATTAAAGATTACATCCTTACCATCAGAGCCATCTAATTTAAAATCTTCACCAAGATGTAAATTGCAATTATTCTGTAACCGATAGCCCGAACTTACTTTAAATCCATCACAAGCATAATAACCATCATTTACCCAGGTAGCACTTGATTTGTTCTCATTGGCACCATCAGTGCTGTTACTATCTATCGATGTTTCATAAGATACACACTGTCCACTTTCTCCATTATAGAATTCCCCTGCACTCAACTCAAAATCAGCTTCTATATATATTATTCCATAATTAACAAGTTCGGCTTCTTTATTCTGCATGTAAAAATCATCTCCATTAATAGTAACTGTTCCTTCATTGTAAATAGAACCTTTCAAAGTAAAATCTTTATCGTCCTTTCCGGTTCCGTTAATACGTAACGTCCCCCTTTACATACAACGATTGTTCCTTTGTCAATCTTATCAACATTGAGAGTCAAGGTAATACCGGACTTAATGTACAGTTTAGTATCTTCCGAGAAATTTATCTTATCTATTTTTAGACTTTCTGAAATGTAGTAAGTTCCCTCCTTCACATGTCCGGTAATGTCTTTCTCGGCCAATTCTTCAGCATCATTCGGACAAACAAAACCGGGAACCGGCAAATTATCAATCGTAATATTAGCAGCCCGTTCAGAAACCGCACGCTGAGTTGCAGAACGTCCGAAAGCAGCAACAAACTTATCATCTTTAAGGGCAGCAACAGTCACTTCGCAATCCTTAGTTCCCACTTGGCGCATCACGTATGCATATTCCATGGCCGACGGTGCATCAAACTTCAAGGTGGCAGTAGTTCCATCTTTCACATCTGCCACAGCAAGCACATGCGCATCATTCTCTACCTTAAAAGGATTGTCTGTCAATACTTTGACAGTATAAACAGCCCCGGTTCCCGCATTTATCGTTATATCCAGAGTACGTACAGCCATCATATTCCAATCCTGATCAGGGTCAATATCCTTTATCGGAAAATTTTCTTTTGCTTCTTCTTTCACTCGCCCTGAATCGAACAAATCTTTACGGTCTGTGCACGAAGCAAATGCAACTAGTACCATCCATAGAATTAATAGTTTCTTCATATCATAATAAGTGTTAGCGTAAACAAAAAGTAAATCTCTACCAAGGGTTTGACAACCTCTTTTCTCCGATGAAACCGGTAACTTATGATAAATTACTTATCAGCATAAGGATATTCACCATTGGCTGCATCCCATTTTTCTTTAAACTCAGGCATGTGTTCTTCATACCACCTTGTATAAATTGTATGGTTCTGTGCCCAGTTTGCAAAGTAACGATAAAGAGCGGTTATCTGATTACGCTCTCTCGGAAATACCCAATCTCCGGGAATGCAAAGTCCATAAGGAGGATAAGTAGAAGCGGGAGTTACTTGGGACGCAACATGTATTGTTATATTGTTCGCATTATCGGCCTCATATATATAAAAGTCTCCATTGTCTTTCAATGTACCGGTTATAGTGATTTCCTTTTCTACAGAAGTACCGTTAGGACCACTACCGGTATTTTATCAACGTACCGGGATCACAGTTCATAGCCGCATGAACCTCTCCAAATAAATCTGATTGAGAATTTGACCCGTTCGATGTATCCGTAAATCCCACCTTCAAATTCTTAGCAGCACCGGCGGCAAACAAAGTCACAGTTGCCTTTCCGGATTCATCGGGGACTGTAACTTTTAACACCACATCATTAAAGTCAAAGTCACCGGCTTCACGGGTCATGTCTTCAAAAACGTATGTATACACTTGAGGAATATCTGTGGCATCCGAGTTCGTTCCGCCACCGTTCGTCGTATAATTATAGCCACATCCGACCGGTTCTCCTAATCGTACTTGTTCTACTTTTACAAGCTGTGCACCATCCGAAAAATTTGTATCACCGGTATACCCTTTCAATGCGACCTCTAACTCACCGGAATAAGTAATACTCTCATCGGGAGTTTTAATACAAACCCCACTTACCCAAAACAGGGCCTTTTCATCTGAACTGACTCCGGTCACATCAACCTTTCCATTCTGGTATTCCACGTTGTCTTTTTACATGGAATACACTCTTGGAACCTAACCTCAAAGGTATATTCCCATTTGTTTTCAGCGTATTTGTTTCAAAAAAGAAGAGCCACCATCTTGTTCAAATGCAAAGCCCTCCCCATTTTGGAAATAAGTAGAACTAAGGATTTCCATCCTGCACCGGTTATAAATATAAGAACTACGGGTATCTAAAGAATTAGCTTTGACAGTTCCTTCTTCATTTATTAATTCAGAGCTTCCGGTCATGGTCACATCCTGCAATGAAGCAGATTGAAGATTTACAAAAGTTGCCTTTCCGGACATGGCGAATGTTGTCTTCCCGGTTATTTCAAAACTACCGTCATTATATATATATCCACCCGAAGAGTTAGATGCCCCCGCAACAGTAATTTTCCCCTTATTGTATAAAGAACAATTAATGCTTATTCTATTAAGCTTCATCGTTGAATTTTGCGCGATATAGAAAACCGTATTAGGGGGTTAAATGTTTCAGCAGCAGTGGCATCCAAAGTGCTACCCTCCAATAAGTAAACCACTAATCCGTCAGGATAAGCACCTGTTATTGTAACATTTCCTTTAATATATAGCGTATAGTTGCCATAACGTAGTTCATAAGAGCCGTCATTCATATAATATCCACCACGCATTTCAGCCCATTGTATCGGATACTGTTCAGCATCTGCAGGCACCTCTTTCAAGAAATTCTTCTCATCAGGCACCTTGTAATCCCAACTGCTTCTTGCCATAGCGCTTCTCTTTCCTGCCTCACTTCCTTGCTCTTCCCAAGAAACCGAAGGACGACCGACCTTCATATCTGCCACCTTTACCCAGCCATTGTACATTTTATCTTCAAAAAGTACATAAACAGATTCAATGGCTTTGGGTACATCAAAAGTAAATAATACTGTTTCTCCGTCTCTTACCCCCGTTTTCTTAGCCAACAACCGAGCATTGCCTTCAGAGTTCAAAGGATTATCCCGTATACTTTCACAGTATAAACCTCGCCTGTCTTTTGATTGATAGAAACAGACAACGTTCCTACCGCAGCCATATTCAATCCTGACTCGGGTCAATGTCTTTCACCGGAAAATTCTCTTTTGCTTCTTCATCGATATGATGGGGGTCAAAGAAGTCTTCTTTCTTCGTACAAGAGAACAAGACAGAGATACACAATAATAAAAAGATGCTTTTCTTCATAATAAGCTTGTTTCAAGTTAATCACATTTTATACAAAGATATGAAATATAAAAATGATTAAGCAAAGAAAGAGCCTTCAAATTAGTTCATAAGCATCTAGTTTTCAAATATTTATTCTCGCTTGAATAATATACCTATACTTTTGATTAATTTACCGATATCTATACTTTGGCCGTTTTACTTTTATAGATAAGATATCCTCCCAATAATATCAAAGGTACACTCAACCATTGTCCGATATTCAGGGTCATATTCGTTTCTTCCACCACTTGCGGATTCTTCATAAACTCCAATGCGAAACGCGAGCCAAAGAAAATGAGCAGGCTCACTCCGGTAATTAATCCCACACGATTCTGCAAATGGTATTTATGATACATCACCCATGCAGTTACGCCCGCCACCAAACAATAGAGCATTTCATAAATCTGGGTAGGGTGACAAGGTAAACCTTCATATAACTGATGCCATTCACGCGAACGCACAAACTCAAAGCCCCACGGTAAGGTAGTGGGATAACCATAAATCTCGGAATTCATCAAGTTGCCGAAACGGATACAGAAGCACACCACCGCAACTGCCGGAATCATTCGGTCAAACAACCACCAGACACTCTTCTTCGTCACTTTCTTAGAATACCAGACAAGGGCGAGAATAATGGCAAAGACTCCTCCGTGACTTGCCAGCCCGCCTTTCCAAATCTTTAATATCTCAGCCGGATGCACCGAATAATAATCCCATTCATAGAATAAGCAATGTCCCAACCGGGCCCCTATCACCGTACTGACAATGCAATAAACAAAAAGCTTGTCTACCCAGTCTTCAGGATATTTTTCTTTTTTGAAAAGGCGACCGACCATCTCATAAGCCAAGATAAATCCCAGTCCCCACATCAAACCATACCAACGCACTTCCCAACTGCCAACCTTAAACCATACGGGATCTACATCCCACAGAATACTAGCTATCATTGTTTTATTTCTTTGTTTATTTATATAAGCACAAAGGAAATAAAAAAATCCCTTCCCCGAAATAAATCAGAGAAGAGATTTCCCTATTCCTTATATATTATGATATTTTACACCAAATGTGCAATCAATTCCTCGCGGTCTCCATACATCAAATCGATAACCGGAACTTCAATCATTGTATAGCATCCCGGTTGCTGTTTCATTGTAGCGCGTGCTACACATACCAACACCTGAGCTGTCAGAGCCGGATTATTAATCTTCATATCAAACTCAAACAACTGATTGTGAGTCTTGCCCGACACTCCTTTACGAACCAGATTAACACCATGTCCCACATCATTCAAGTCGTCTACACAAGGCACCTGAATAACATGTGTCTCATCATTGACAAAATAAGGATCGTTCTTAACAGCCGCTTCAACAGTCTTGAAATCCGCTCCTTCTTCCAGTTCCACATAAACCATACGACGGTGAATACCTGTACCTACAGGAATAGTCATAGACAGAGCATCTTTCACCCCTGCAATAGCACGAACGGCTACAGAGTGTCCCATGCTGCGACCCGGACCAAAGTTAGTATAGGTAATGCCTTTCGGAGCAATTGCTTCCAAGAGGGTACGTACTACCGAGTCACTTCCCGGATCCCATCCTGCCGAAATAATGGCAACAGCATTGCCTGCTTTGGCCGATTCGTCCAGCGAACGGCGCAGTGCGGTAATCTGTGTATGGATATCAAAACTATCTACCGTATTGATGCCCATAGCCAGAATTTCTTTCGCATATTTTTCTACACTGCGAGTCGGGAGTAGCCAAAATAGCAACATCTACATCTTTCAGTTCCTTTATATCTTTAACAACAGCGTATGGTTCCAATTCTGCCGGTTTGTTTTCGGCTCCATTACGGCGAACAATACCTGCGATTTCAAAATCGGGAGCTGCTTCCAGAGCTTCCACTACATACTTACCAATGTTACCGTATCCAACGACGGCTGCTCTAATTTTATTCATCTTTATTGGTTTTAGTTTACTATTATCTTTTATTTAGCTGCAAAAATAAACATTTTGCCTCATTCTTTTTGTTCTTCCAAACCTAATATTTATAAAAATATTCTTGCCTAACTTATAATTTGAAAGATAGATATCCTATTTTTTGCAAAGAACTGTAAATTACAAACTAGAAGAATCATGATAGAATATATTAAAGGAGACATTGCAGAGATTACTCCGGCAATGGCGGTGATAGATTGCAACGGGGTGGGCTATGGAATCAATATCTCGCTGAACACTTACTCGGCCATTCAAAATCAAACACGTACCCAACTCTATATTTATGAAGCCATCCGTGAAGACGCATACGTGCTCTACGGATTCTCTACCAAGCAGGAAAGAGAACTGTTTTTACTGTTAATCTCGGTATCGGGTATTGGAGGAAATACCGCAAGAATGATTTTATCGGCCCTTTCTCCTTCCGAATTATGCGGGGTAATCAGTTCGGGAAACGACAAACTGCTGAAAACAGTTAAGGGTATCGGACTGAAAACAGCCCAACGCATCATTGTCGATTTAAAAGACAAGATAGCCTCTTCCGGCATGGAAACGGTCAACAGTGAAATGTTTGCAAGCGCTGCCAACTCGGAAATTCACGATGAAGCTGTAGCTGCACTGACTATGCTGGGATTTGCACAGGCTGCTTCACAAAAGGTAGTGGCAGCCATATTGAAAGAAGAACCAAGCGCCCCTGTTGAAAAAGTCATTAAGCTGGCTCTGAAAAGATTATAAAAAGAGAAGTGTGACAAAGCATTTTGTTGTAGTGGCATTCCACGTGTTGGCTGCTACAACAAAATGCTTTAATATCTATTTATCTTCTTCCGGTTTGTCTTCCTGCATCTTACGGGTAACAAATTCTATTTTCAGCATAGCTTCCTTTTTATCTTTCCGAATCTGCTCCATACCCGATAAGATACGCGCCAGCCCGGTCAACTCGGCAATTGCTTTACGGTCATTGGGATGCATAACTGTTCTATAAGTCTTATCCCCTATAAATTGAAGTTGGATATTCTTATCTTTATTGGCAACAATGAACCCGATAACGCCACCGTCATCGCCCATTTTATAATCAGCTTTCTCAATGGCACGCCCCAAATCCGTCGTCTCATAACTGTCTTTGGACGCGGGAGTTTCGGCAAAAGTATCGCCCACACTGACTTTCACTGCTGCATGATGAAGCTTCCCACCGGCACAATAAATAGAGGTAATAGACATCTCGCCCTGCTCATTCACTTGTCCGCGAAGAAAAGAACGACCGATATTCTTTTCCACTGTCTGCGTAGGATAGAAATAATTACCTACTTCCTGATAGGCTGTATCTTTTTCCAATACAAAATTGCCTTTGATTGAATCCAACTGAGCCTGCTTCACCTGCATCATACTGTCCAAATAAACCAAACTCTTCTGCTGTTCCTTCAAGTCAACTTGTTGCATCAACCTAATTCCCTGCTTCCTGGCCTCAAAAGCCTTTGGATATAAAATACGGATACTATCTATCTGCAACTTGGCTTCATTAAAGTTCTCTTGCTTCAATGCCGTTTCCGCTTTTTGCAAATGCAGTTGAGCCTTCTTTTTCGCCGCCATCGTCACAAGCCGCCAGTAATAAGGCAAATAATGCCACTAATCCTATTTTTCATGTATTTAAACGTTTTATATGAGGACAAAAATACAATTAAATTGCTTTACTTCCCCTATTCACAAGCAAAAAAACATAAAACCCAGTTATTCTTTAAATATATAAACGATAACAATGAAGAGAAATAACCTGCACACAAACAAAGGAGTGCTTAAAAAAATATTTATTTCTACAAACATTCGTTTATATATTTGGCTCATACCTCCATTATTAATAACTTAGTTTCCGATATTCCTTTGTCTATACTTATTATTTAAATTTACGGGTATATACCAACAAAAGAATATGATAGGTTCTTTTTTCTGTTTCTATATATCAAACAAACATTTTAATTTAACCATTATGAAAAAAATATTTTTATCGCTTGCTTTTTTCCTTTTTGGTATCGGAATGTCTGTTATGGCCGATAATACTATGCAAATTAAAAATGATACTATTGCCGTTGAAGACGGATTTAAAACAATAGACTTGAAAGAAGTCCCTCAATCCATCAAAGACGCTATAGCTAAAAAAGCCCCTGGTTCCACCCTCAAAAGCGCTTCTCTTTCTCTAAAGCAAGAAGGTGTAAAATCGTACAGAGTAGTGTATGTAACCAAAGAAGGAGTAGAAAATAGTATTCTCATAAATCTGAAAACAGCCCCTAAAAAACAATAGTCTATTCAATGATATCAAAGGAATATTTGTTAATATCAAAAAAGGTCATTGTGCTACACAGTGACCTTTTTAGTCTCACTAACAGTTCTTCAGCAGTTCATTTTCTCATTGTCATTCCGCTTTTTGCCAAGCATGCTCCCTCAACAATCAAACGGTTCTTTTCCAATGTTCCCATACCCCAATACTTATTTTGACATCCTCTTTATCCTTTCAATAGGTATCTATGGAAACGTTTGGTATAGTGCTGCAAAAATGTAATTTTGCATCTCATTAAGATGAGTATGGAATTGAAAGAACATTTTAATAGCAAAATATTTGCCCTAATTTCCGAGACAGCTGATGAATTGGGATTGGAATGTTATGTGGTAGGTGGCTATGTACGAGATATATTTTTAAATCGCCCTTCTAAAGATATAGATGTAGTAGTGGTGGGCAGTGGCATAGAAATAGCTCAAGCTTTCGGCAAAAAACTGGGACGTGGTGCGCATGTCTCTGTTTTCAAGAATTTCGGAACAGCACAAGTGAAGTTCAAAGACACGGAAGTGGAGTTTGTCGGTGCCAGAAAAGAGTCGTATAGCCACGACAGCCGCAAGCCGATAGTGGAAGACGGAACACTGGAAGACGACCAAAACCGACGTGATTTCACCATCAATGCAATGGCGGTATGCCTCAACAAAAAACGTTTCGGCGAACTGGTAGACCCATTCGGCGGGATGGATGATTTGAAAGAGCGTACAATCCGTACACCACTTGACCCGGACATCACCTTCAGCGATGACCCACTTCGCATGATGAGGTGTATCCGTTTTGCCACCCAACTCAATTTTTATATTGATGACGAAACGTTTGAGGCGCTGTCGCGTAACAAAGAACGTATCCATATCATTTCAAAAGAACGCATTGCTGACGAACTGAACAAGATACTGCTTGCCCCCATCCCCTCTAAAGGTTTCATTAGAGCTAGACCGTTGCGGATTATTGCCACTCATATTCCCTGAGTTTTCGGCATTGCAAGGAGTAGATGTCAAAAACGGCCGCGCGCACAAAGACAATTTCTATCATACACTGGAAGTGGTGGATAATATATCCAAACATACCGACAATTTATGGCTGCGCTGGGCTACCCTGCTGCACGATATCGGCAAACCCAAGACCAAGCGATGGGAACCCCGCATCGGATGGACTTTCCATAATCATAACTTCATCGGCGAAAAGATGATTCCTGATATTTTCCGCAAAATGAAATTGCCGATGAACGAGAAGATGAAATATGTACAGAAACTGGTCGGCCTGCACATGCGTCCCATCGTAATTGCCGATGATGTGGTAACCGACTCGGCCGTACGCCGTCTGCTGTTCGAAGCTGGAGATGACATTGATGATCTTATGATGCTCTGCGAAGCGGATATCACCTCAAAAAATGAAGCGCGAAAGCAGAAATTCCTGGATAACTTCAAACTGGTACGTCAGAAACTGAAAGATCTGGAAGAGAAAGACCGCATACGGAATTTTCAGCCACCGGTAGACGGAGAAGAAATCATGCGTGTATTTGATATGAAGCCTTGCCGTGAAATCGGTAGCCTGAAAAGCGCCATCAAAGACGCTATTCTAGATGGGGTAATCCCAAACGAGCACGATGCCGCTTTTTGAATACATGCTGAAAAAAGCAAAACAAATGAAATTAACACCCAAAAACCTATAAACAAATTGGCAATACACTACACAAAAGGGGAAGAATGGGCAAACGCCCTGTCACACGGCATTGGTATATTAATAGGTATCATTGGCGGAGGGTATTTGCTACATATTGCCATGAAAAGTGGAGATGTGTGGGCAGTGAGAGGAATGTGGCTCTACCTGTTCGGTATGCTTGCCTCATATATTACTTCCACTTGGTACCATTCCAGCCGGCCGGACACCCGGCACAGGGAAGTATTGCGCAAATTCGACCATGCCGCCATCTATCTGCACATTGCAGGCAGTTATTCTCCCATCATGCTGGTCAGCCTACGCGAAGCGGGTTATTGGGGTTGGGGAATATTCAGTTTTGTATGGCTGTGTGCATTCATCGGAACCACTCTCTGCTTTTGCAGACTGAAAGAACACAGTTATCTGGAAACAATCTGTTACATAGCGATGGGATGCAGCATCTTTGTTGCCTTCAAACCTTTATGCAATCATGTACCTTCCTTATTTATCTATTGGCTCATTGCCGAAGGTGTCTCATACATCACCGGCGCCGTATTTTACTCCTTCCATAAATTACCCTATATGCATTCTGTTTTCCACCTCTTTGTATTAGGTGGGACAATCTGCCACATGATAGCATTGTGGTACATTTTATAACATCCCTATCATCAACAAGTTATCCGTTTTGGAAAACTTATTTTTATTTTTTAATAGAGAAGTTTTCCGAAATGTTATATCTTTGCAGCTGTTCAATGAAGGTGAAGTTAACCGTTCTAAAAAAGGGAATGCTGTGAAAATCGGCGACAGTACCCGCTGCTGTAATTCTCGAAGAGCCGAAACAAAATGCCACTGCAAATCATTGTGGGAAGGCGTTTCCGGGGAGAGATAAGTCAGAAAACCTGCCTCATAGAACAAACAAGTTCTTTAACTCAAAACATTTAAATTTTCAAACAATGAATTACGCTGAGATTTGTATCATCAAAAGAGATGGGAAGCGGGAAGACTTCTCTATCAGTAAAATTAAAAATGCAATCGGTAAAGCATTCCATGCAACCGGAATAAACAATGAAGAGAAACTTATTGCTGATATCACCATGCGGGTAATCAGTAATTTTACCTCGTCTACCATCAGTGTTGAAGAGATTCAGGACCTGGTGGAAAATGAGTTGATGAAGGTGCGTCCTGAAGTTGCTAAAAAATATATCATTTACCGTGAGTGGAGAAATACGGAACGTGACCGTAAAACTCAAATGAAACATATATAATGGACGGTATTGTAGCTATTGATAAAAACGATGTCAATCTCAGCAATGCCAATATGTCCAGTCATACTCCTGCAGGACAGATGATGACCTTTGCATCGGAAGTAACCAAAGATTATACATATAAGTATTTATTGCCTAAAAAAATTTGCCGAAGCGCACCAATTGGGTGACATACACATTCATGATTTGGATTACTATCCGACCAAGACCACCACTTGCATCCAATATGATTTGGACGACTTGTTCGAACGCGGATTCCGCACCAAAAACGGAAGTATTCGCACTCCCCAATCCATTCAAAGCTATGCAACATTAGCCACTATCATATTCCAAACCAACCAAAACGAACAGCATGGAGGACAGGCTATACCGGCTTTCGATTTTTTTATGGCAAAAAGGTGTACGTAAGACTCATCTAAAACATCTGCAAACCTTGACGGATTTTTACCGTGAAGTAGAGGGGAAAGAGCCCAACGAAGATGCGCTAAAAAAAAAATAGAAGAAAAAGCATTGGCCATGACTCGCAAAGATACTCATCAGGCAATGGAAGGTTTTATTCATAACTTGAATACAATGCACTCTCGTGGCGGAAATCAAGTAGTATTCAGTTCTATTAATTATGGAACAGATACTTCGGCAGAAGGGCGCATGGTAATAGAAGAACTGCTGAAAGCTACAATTGAAGGTCTTGGCAGCCGTGGAGAAGTACCGGTATTCCCCATCCAGATTTTTAAGATTAAAGACGGCGTCTCTTATTCGGAGGAAGATTATAAAAAAGCAATGGCTAACTTTGATGATGCCGTGGCCGGCAAAATCAATTCAAGGCGCCTAACTTCGACTTATTTCTAAAAAGCTTGCCGTACTACAGCAAAAGCGCTCTTCCCGAACTTTATGTTTTTGGATGCCCCCTATAATCAGAATGAGAAATGGAATGCCAATGATCCGAAACGCTATCGTTATGAGCTCGCAACCATGGGATGTCGTACACGTGTATATGAAAATGTAGCCGGAGAGAAAACATCTTTGGGGCGTGGCAATCTGTCGTTTACCACTATGAATATGCCCCGGTTGGCTATCGAAGCACGCATTAAAGCAGAAAGCATGGAAGAATCCGGAAAGAAAGAAGCCATCGAACGTACAGCTAAAGAGCTGTTTATACAAAGCGTGCACCAAACGGCCGAGCTTATCGCCGAGCAACTCTACAGCCGTTATCAATACCAGCGTACCGCCTTGGCACGCCAGTTTCCATTTATGATGGGCAACGATGTGTGGAAAGGAGGAGGAAAACTCGCTCCCTACGACCAGGTGGGAGATGTATTACGACAAGGAACACTAGGCATTGGATTTATCGGCGGGCACAATGCTATGATGGCACTTTACGGTGAAAGCCACGGACACAGCCGGAAAGCATGGGACACATTATATGAGGCAGTGTTGGAAATGAACAAAGTAGCCGATGATTATAAAGCAAAATATCAACTGAACTTTTCCGTTCTTGCAACTCCGGCAGAAGGACTTTCCGGTCGCTTTACCCGTATGGACCGACGAAAATATGGTACTATTCCGGGCGTAACAGACAATGATTATTACGTAAACTCTTTCCATGTAGATGTAAAAGAGTCGATTACCATTGTTGATAAAATCAAGCGGGAAGCTCCGTTCCATGCCATCACACGTGGTGGTCATATCACTTATGTAGAATTGGATGGAGAAGCACAGAAAAATATCAAAGCCATTGCCAAGATAGTAAAAGTGATGCATGATGAAGGAATAGGCTACGGTTCGATCAACCATCCGGTGGATACTTGCCATAACTGTGGCTATAAAGGAGTAATTTATGACAAATGCCCGGTTTGCCAAAGTGAAAACATTCTGCGTATGCGCCGCATTACCGGATATCTGACCGGTGATCTCAGCACTTGGAACTCAGCTAAACGCGCCGAAGAACGTGACCGCGTGAAACACGGATAACCCCCGATATGAACTTGTTATTTACTTATCCCGAAACCATAGTTGATGGTGAAGGCATCCGCTACTCTATTTATCTGGCCGGATGCCACCACCATTGTGCCGGTTGCCAGAACCCGGAATCGTGGTCTCCGCAAGCAGGTACTCCACTGACTCAGGAAAAAATAGAAGCAATCATCAGCGAGATTAAAGCCAATCCGTTATTAGACGGTGTTACTTTTTCAGGAGGCGATCCTCTCTATTTCCCAAAAGAGTTTCGTGCTCTGTCTCAACAAATAAAAAAAAAGCTACCGGATTAAACATTTGGTGCTACACAGGCTACACAATTGAACAAATAAAAGCCTCTCCTTTGTTAAAATCGGCAATAGACTTCATTGATGTTTTGGTAGACGGGCGTTTTGAACAGGATTTATACTCTCCCTATCTGGAATTCAGGGGCAGCAGCAACCAACGTATCATCCGCATACGATAATACAAAAGAAATCTAAATGACCCATTTTCATGATATAAATCAAGAAAAACGGGTCATTTCATGTTTTTCAGCATATATACGCTTGCTATTTTCAAGAAAAGCCGTACCTTTGCAATGTGGTTGTGAAACTACTAATTAAGTTAATAATAATTTTTTTAAGGTATTAAGTAATAAGGTAAAATTAGAAAAGGTATTAGATTTAGGTAAATAAAAAAGAGATTGTTTTCAACAAGGACAACAAGCAAGGTATTAGAGATTAATTTAAGGTTTGAAAGAATTGCAAGTTTTCAGGAATTTAGTTTTATAGGTATTAAAAAAGTTGTTTTTTAAGTAGAAGAACAGAGGGATAACAACAACGACGACGAGAAAGATGAAAAAGAACCCCATATTTTATGAGGGGGGTTCTTCAAGGCGTGGGCGGGTTCGAAATAAAGAACTATCGCTCTTTTTTTTATTTTATCCCCCTTTATTTTATCTGCTTTTCCATATCACTATCCATCACATGAGTCACTTATTATTCTTGGGGATTTAAATATCATATCACAAACAAAGGAAAGAATAAGCCGTTTCCTAAGGTCGGTCAAGGTCTTTTAAACGGAAGATTATTACAGTCTGCGGCAATGGACCGTACAGTCCACTGTAGCAGACTGTACGGTCCACTGCAACGGATTATACAGTCCGCTGCCGGAGACTGTAGTAATCCGACGGACAGACGGGCATAATCGAAAGGACGAAAACGCTTGGTCCGACTAATGAAACGACGTAGGAAGCCCAAAAACGCATGAGGGGATTGAAGACCGGAGGAGACAACATCAGGGGACAGATGTTTGATTGATATATTAAATTCCCAAGAAATAACCGACCCATCATATGGTCATTACCAGGATAAAAAATTCCCCCGGCTGCCAGGTTAACCCCGGCAACCAGAGGATATATAAAAAAGCATTTGCCCTATTTAAAACACGAAACGCATTATGTCATTGAAGTTAGCCCAAATAAGTAATGCAAATAACAAGAACATACCTACCATTTGTGCATATTCCATAAACTTATCACTCGGCTTGCGACGTGCTACTATTTCATAAAGCAAGAACAAGACATGCCCACCGTCCAAAGCCGGAATAGGAAGAATGTTCATAAACGCCAGAATGATGGATAAGAAAGCTGTCATTTCCCAAAAACGATGCCAATCCCATACCTTTGGGAAGATACTTCCAATGGTTCCTGAAACCACCCACACTCTTCGCTCCTTCTTTAGTGAACACATATTTCATATCGTTCACATAGCCTTTCAACGTATTCACACCCAGTTTAACTCCCGCCGGGAAAGACTCAAAAGAAATTAAAATGGCGGGTAGTGACTTTATAATCAAGCATAGAAGTTGCTCTTACCATAAACAAAGAGTCAGTACGAACTGCAACAGTATCGCGCATCCCTTGGTGCGAATAAACCAATGAAAACTCGGCATATTCCGCTCCGTTGGTTTCAGCATCCGAACGGAAGCCTTCCAATTTTTCAGTAAATTCATTCCAGCTACCGACAGGCATATTATTAACAGCTAAAATGCTGTCCCCTTTCTGCACTCCGGCTATCGCCAACGGACCGCCGGCAATCACAGAATCCACCACATTCGGCCGCAAGATATCAAGAAACATCGGTTCTTCTTTAGCGATATCCAAAAGACTGATTTCAGGCATATAGATTTCTGTTTCCTTTCCGTCACGAAGCACAGTAACCGTACGTGCTTCAGCCACATTACGCAGCATATCCATGCCAAAACGTTCCAAAGGCTGTTCATCAGCACGAAGTAGAATATCCCCATCCCGGAAACCGATTTCCTGAGCACGTTCGTTAAACTTCATACCATAAGTCATATCCTGTAATGAGATATAAGAGTCCCCCAATGGAATAGAATCATAGAATAAATAAAGATAGCCAACAAGAAGTTCATCAACACTCCTCCAATCATAATAAACAAACGTTGCCATGCCGGTTTGGAACGGAACTCCCACGGCTGTGCCGGTTGCTTCATCTGTTCGGTATCCATGGACTCATCTATCATACCTGAAATTTTCACATAGCCACCCAAAGGCACCCATCCGACCCCATATTCAGTATCACTGTTCTTAGGCTTAAACTTAAACAAAGAGAACCACGGGTCAAAGAATATGTAGAACTTCTCTACTCTTACTTTAAAAAGGCGCGAAAAAAAAGGAAAATGTCCCCCCTCATGGATAATGACCAGTAATGACAAACTCATTATCAGTTGGAGAGCACGAATCAAAAATGTTTCCATCTAGTTATTATTGTTTTATTATTTACTATTTATAATCAGTTCTTCTGCTATGCAGCGTGCCTCTGCATCGGTTGCCACATAGTCCTCATAAGAAGGTTCCTTGATATAAGCCACTCTTCCCATTGTCTTCTCAATGACATCACTCATGCCCAAGAAAGAAATATTATCTTTCAAGAATGCAGCCACCACCACTTCATTTGCCGCATTAACGATGCAAGGCATATTTCCTGCCTGATGCAAAGCTTCATACGCCAAAGCCAAATTGCGGAAACGCTTGGTATCAGGCTGCTCAAAGGTCAAGTCGGTCACTTTGGCAAAGTCCAGACGTTCAAAAGAAGACTTCACACGCTCAGGATATGAAAAGGCATACTGAATGGGCAGGCGCATATCGGGCATACCCAATTGGGCTTTCACCGCGCCGTCTTCAAACTGTACCATAGAGTGAATGACCGACTGTGGATGAACCACTACCTCTATTTGTTCCGGTCTTACCCCAAAGAGCCATTTAGCTTCAATCACTTCAAAACCTTTGTTCATCATCGAAGCTGAATCAATGGTAATTTTCGCCCCCATCTCCCAATTAGGATGCTTCAAAGCCTGTGCCTTAGTCACCTGTTGCAACTGCTCCATCGTATAAGTACGGAATGGCCCTCCGGAAGCAGTCAATATCACTTTTTCTACAGGAGTATTCATTTCCAGACACTGGAAAATGGCCGAATGTTCCGAATCGACAGGAAGAATCGGTGTCCTGTATTGATTGGCCAACGCATTTATCAATTCACCGGCCACTACCAAAGTTTCCTTATTGGCCAAAGCAATGGTCTTTCCCGCTTTAATAGCATTCATGGTAGGACGCAATCCGGCATACCCTACCATCGAGGCTAAAACGATATCAATGGGTTGCGATTCCACTATCTGGCAGAGTGCATCTGCACCGGCATATACCTTAATAGGCAAATCGCTCAATGCCTCTTTCAGTTGGAGATACTTTTCTTCATTGGCTATCACTACCGCCTCAGGCAAAAACTTACGAGCTTGTTCAATAAGCAAATCTACCCGGTTATTGGCTGTCAATGCGTATGCTTCGTATAAATCGGGATGTTCCTCTATCACCTGCAAAGCCTGCGTACCGATAGATCCCGTCGAGCCTAATATAGCTATTTGTTTTTTCATAATTTGTTAAAATACAATGTATTTCGAAGGGTTGATGGCACGCCCTTTATTCCACAATTCGAAATGAAGATGAGAACCGGTTGTTTTTTCGCCCGTATTGCCAACCAACGCAATGGCTTCACCACCTTTCACCGTATCTCCCTCTTTCTTCAGTAACGAACCGCAATGTTTATACACGGATACAAAATCTTGCCCGTGCTGTATCTGTATCACATACCCCGTCTCTGCCGTATAAGTTGAGAGAATCACTGTTCCATCCAATGTAGCAAGTATACTTTCATTAGGATTGGCAGCTATATCTACCCCATAATGTTTGTTATCGGGATCAAAGTTAGAAGACATCATACCGCGCGTGGGACGATAGAATATCAAGCCCGAAGCTGTGGGAGTATTATTGACAGCAGTCAAATTATAACGTTCCGATTCTTCATATTGCTTACGGAATTCTTCTTCCTTACGAGTACGTTCCATCAATGAATCCGAACGGATAGCCGTCAGTGAATCAATGGACTGCACTGTATCCACCTGTATCTTTCCACTAAAGATATCTTGGATATTCATAATATACAACTTTTGCCGTTCCAACATTTTCTGTAAAGAATCGGCACGCAGGGCATTGCTTACTATTTGGGCACGCACTTCACTGTTCATATATCCGGGCAGATAATTGCGCAGCGGCGTGAAAGCAATAATAATAGCGGCAACCAAAAAAATAACCGTCACGGCAGAAAGCAACCACGACAAACCGTTCAGCTTGGAAACGTGGATACCCACCACTTCCTCCAACGTATTTTCATTGGTAACAGTCAGTTTATACTTAAACTTAATATTATGCCAAAATGCTTTTCTTCTCTTTTTCTTCATTACTGCACGCGCGTACCTTAATATAATATATATTATAAAAAGTCCATCGGGTACATCCACCGTCAGGAGTCTTTTCTTCTTATCCAGCTTGCAAATAAATTCTTCGTGGGCAGGAAGCAGAAGTTCTTCTCCGTCCTTCTCTATCGCAAAAAGCACATTCATTGTACTGTCATCCACTGCCACAATCTCACCTAAATCACCATGACGAACATCTTTCACCTTAAACCCTATAAAAAAGTTCCAAGTAGGAATATCTTCTGTCTCATCATCCTGCTCTACATATTTCTTTGGAAAATAAACTTCCACATTCGTAAACATACGAGCTTTTTCTGCCGTATCCACTCCCTCCAGCTTCACCAAAGCAGTAGTGTCGGAACGAAAACGATATTCTTCAATAAAAAACGGAACGAAAATACCATCCAGCAGACATACCAAGTATTCACAATCCACACGATCGAAAATATCATCCGTAAAGGTAAAAGAGACCTCTCCCTTTACTCCGTGAGGCTTATTGAAGATACCTATCTTAAAAATTTCGTCTTTCTTAATCATAACCTTAAATTCTTGTAATCCGTGCTCCCAGGGCATTCAATCGCTGTTCTATATTCTGATACCCCCGGTCTATCTGCTCGATATTGTGAATGCGGCTGATGCCGTCGGCACTCATTGCCGCAATAAGTAACGCGATGCCGGCACGGATATCGGGTGAAGTCATGTTCCCGCCACGCAACTGAAAACTGCGGTCGTGACCGATAACCACTGCACGGTGAGGGTCGCACAATATAATCTGAGCTCCCATATCTATCAGTTTATCTACAAAAAACAATCGACTTTCAAACATCTTCTGATGAATAAGCACACTACCTTTGGCCTGCGTAGCCACCACCAGCATCACACTCAACAAGTCAGGCGTCAATCCGGGCCAGGTGGCATCGGCAATGGTCATGATGGACCCATCGATAAACGACTCTATCTGATAATGTTCCTGCTCGGGAATAAATAAATCATCACCACGCTGCTCTACCTTAATGCCCAAACGACGGAAACTTTCGGGAATGATACCCAGATTTTCATGAGATACATTCTTGATGGTAAGCTCACTGCCTGTCATGGCCGCCATACCAATAAAACTGCCCACCTCAATCATATCAGGCAATACCGTATGACTGCACCCGTGCAATGATTCCACTCCCTCGATGGTGAGCAAATTAGAAGCAATGCCCGTTATCTTTGCCCCCATGCAGTTCAGCATACGGCAAAGTTGTTGCACATAAGGCTCGCAAGCAGCATTATAGATAGTAGTCTTACCTTTTGCCAAAACCGCTGCCATCACGATATTGGCGGTGCCGGTCACCGAAGCCTCATCCAACAGCATAAATGCCCCTTTCAGTTCTTTAGCTCCGATAGTGAAAATGCTGCGTTCGTCATCATAATCAAAGCAAGCTCCCAACTTCTGAATACCGATAAAGTGAGTATCCAAACGACGGCGTCCTATCTTATCGCCTCCGGGTTTTGAAATCAGTGCTTTGCCGAAACGCGCCACCAACGGACCGACCAACATGACCGAGCCACGCAAGCTGGAACACTTTTTCAGGAAGTCATCACTCTCCAGATAGTTCAAGTCAACCGAGTCGGCCTTGAAAGTATAAGAGTCAATTCCTGTTTTCGATACCTTGACCCCCATTTCACGCAATAACTGAATCAAGTTATTCACGTCCAGAATGTCAGGAATATTATTCACTGTTACTTCTTCCGAAGTCAATAAAGTGGCACAAAGAATTTGCAGAACCTCATTCTTAGCACCTTGCGGATGAATTTCGCCGTGTAACTTATGTCCACCTTCTATTACAAACGAAGCCATGATATCGAAGTTTTTAAGAATTAATATTTTCTTCTCTGATTATTATTCTGTTGCATTCTGCGCTGCCCGTTGTTTTGCTGCGGTCTGCGCTGAACATACGTGCGCTGTCCGCACAGTTGCAAATCTTCGGGAGACAAACTGATAGCCCCCTGGGAATATTCGCGAAGGTCATCCAGTATCTTCTGGTCTTCCACACTGTCTTTATTCCAGTTGATAAAGCATTTTTTTCATTTGATTGGCAATCAATGAAATCAGATGTTTTCTGTCTTCTCCTTCAGGATATTCCACCGCCTTCTTCACCATGTTTTCCAATATATGTCCATAGTGACGATAACGAATGCGTTTTTGCGGATAAGCCAATACCTCCGGTTTCACTTCAAGGCTTTCTTTCTTCACTATTTCATAAGGATAATCAATATCCAGTTTAAAATCAGCCATGATAGCCAAATGGTCCCATAGCTTATGTTTGAAGTCGGGCACATCGCGCAGATGCGGAAACATACCGCCCATAATATTAATAATCGTATTGGCACAACGCTGGCGTTCAGCTCTATCTTCGATGGTAAGAGCATGGTCTACCATGTTCTGCACACTTCTTCCATACTCAGGAAGGGGTAATCTTCGTTGTTGGGTATTATACTCCATGTATATAAATAATATGATTTTGTTTATAAATTATAAAAAGCTTCTTAGGTTTAGAAGCAACGAACTCTTTCAAATAGAAAGGTTCAAAATATGCCACATCCTTAAAATCCTGTTTCACAATAGCTTTCTCAGCCAATGGAAACATCCATTTTGCCAGCGGACAAATTTCATCAATAAAAATGTGCATTGGGATGTGTAATCTTCTCACGGCACTTGGCAGCTCCGTTGCCGAAGAAATAAACAGGATGTTCATCCAGAAACTCCAAGTAAGAGTTTTCATCTACTATGTCGGCTGCTATTTCACGCTTCACTTCCAACGCACGGTCATAAACAGCTGCATACACCTCCATGCGGCGTGCATCTATCATCGGACAAAGCAGTGCATCTTCGGGCAAGTCATGATACAATAAAACCGGTACACACAGCACCTCCAACGTATGAAGCCCTATGAGTGGCAAATTACGTCCATAACAAACACCCTTCGCCATTGAAACGCCAATGCGCAAACCGGTATAGGAACCGGGACCACAGCTGACAGCCACCGCATCCAACGGCAGACCGCGGCTGTCCACAAATGACAACGCTTCATCTACAAACACGCCCAACTGAACAGCATGCGAAGGTCCCTTCAAGTCCTCTTTGGAGAACACCGCCAGCCCATCTTCGCTAACGGCAACAGAGCAAGCCTCTGTTGATGTTTCAATATGCAAAATACACGACATAATGCTATACTTATATAATATAATGTGCAAATATACACTTTTATTTATACTTCATTTCCATAAAAACACTACTTTTGCAAAAAAACACATTAGTTATGATACAATCAATGACCGGATACGGCAAAGCAAGTGCTACATTCGGAGATAAAAAAATTAACGTAGAGATAAAGTCACTGAATAGCAAGGCTATGGATTTATCTACACGCATTGCACCCTTATACCGCGAAAAAAGAAATAGAAATCCGTAATATGGTTTCCAAATCATTGGAACGTGGAAAAGTGGATTTCAGCCTGTGGATAGAAAAAGAAGCAAGTACTTCTGCCGCCCAAATCAATATAGCCTTGGCACAAAGCTATGACCAACAAATGCAAAAACTGTCCGAAGCATTAGGCTGGGGAAATTACCCTAATGAATATTCCATGGCAACATTACTTCGCATGCCGGATATCATGAGTAAAGATGAAATCATAGAGCTATCGGAAGAAGAATGGGAAGTGGTACGTCAAGTAGTGGAAGAAGCAATTGCTCACTTGGTGGATTTCCGCAAACAAGAGGGAGCGGCGCTCGAAAAGAAATTCAATGAGAAAATCGACAACATCGAACGTTTGTTGAAATCCATCGAACCGTATGAGACCGAACGTGTGACAAAAATCCGTGAACGCATTACAGATGCACTTGAAAAAACCATCAGCGTGGATTATGACAAGAACCGCCTGGAACAAGAGTTGATTTACTATATTGAGAAACTTGATATCAACGAAGAGAAACAGCGTCTGTCCAATCACCTGAATTATTTCCGCGAAACAATGGCAAGCGGCCACGGACAGGGTAAAAAAACTGGGGTTCATTGCTCAGGAAATGGGACGTGAAATAAATACTACCGGCAGCAAGTCCAACCATGCAGAGATGCAGAACATCGTAGTGCAGATGAAGGACGAGTTGGAACAAATCAAAGAACAAGTATTAAACGTTATGTAGATGTCAAAAAAAAGGTAAGCTTATCATATTTTCAGCCCCTTCGGGCTCTGGCAAGTCAACGATTATCAACTATCTGCTGACTCAAAATCTGAACTTGGCATTCTCCATCTCAGCGACCAGCCGCCCGCCCCGCGGAACGGAGAAAGATGGAGTGGAGTATTTCTTCCTCACCCCTGAAGAATTCAAACAACGCATTGCCAACAATGAATTCCTGGAATACGAAGAAGTGTACGAAAACCGTTTTTACGGAACACTGAAGGAGCAGGTGGAAAAGCAGTTGGAAGCCGGACAGAATGTAGTGTTCGATGTGGATGTAGTGGGTGGCTGTAACATCAAAAAGTTTTATGGCGAACAGGCTTTGTCACTTTTCATCCAGCCCCCGGGCATAGAAGAGCTTCGCAACAGACTGGTAGGACGGGGAACAGATGCACCTGAGGTAATCGAAAGCCGCATTGCCAAAGCAGAGTTTGAATTTGAGTTTTGCCGACAAGTTTGATGTGGTAATCGTAAACGACGAGTTGGAGAAAGCCAAAGCGGAGACACTGAAAGTAATTCAGGACTTTATTGCAAAATAAACAGATGATAATCAAAGACCCCAAAAGATTAGCCCTGCGGATGATGATACTCTGTGTCATTATCGGACTGACAGCCTTGGCGGTAGCTGTTATGGCTATCTCCATGCAGAAAATATATCATTGCCGGCATTATGGTCATCGTTGCCATCATGCAGATTTGGAACTTTAAAGTATGGCAAAAGAGAACAAAATAAGAACAGGAATATTCGGTGGTTCATTCAATCCTATTCACATCGGGCATTTAGCTTTGGCCAATTACCTTTGTGAGTACAGCGAATTGGACGAAATATGGTTTTTGGTTTCTCCGCATAATCCTTTAAAGAAGCAAACGGATTTATGGGATGACAGTCTGCGACTGGAGTTAGTGCAACTTGCCATCGCAAATTATCCCAAATTCCGTGCTTCTGATTTTGAGTTCCATCTTCCCCGCCCTTCTTACATGATACATACGCTCGATGCTTTGCAGTCCGCCTATCCCGAACGTGAGTTTACGCTTATTATCGGGGCTGACAATTGGGCTATCTTCCCGCGTTGGTATCATTCCGATGAAATAATACAACGCCATCGGATAATGATATATCCACGTCCCGGATACACGATTGACCCGGCCGCACTTCCTCCCTCTGTGCAACAGGTCGATACTCCTTTATTGGAAATAAGTTCTACTTTTATCCGCCGGGCTTTGGCGGAAGGGAAAGACGTAAGGTATTTCCTGCATCCGGCGGTCAATGAACGGCTGACGAGATAAAAACAACGGTAGCAAAAAAGGAGCACTCCGAAGAATGCTCCTTTATATTTAGCAAATGATTAAATTAGTCACTAAGTCCGGTTACTTTCAAAGTAACTTCTTTTGGATGGACAAAAGCTGAAGGCAGATTGTGAAGGGACTTGGGAAGCACGGCTGAAGGGAGGATGAGAGGAGGGTTCTGTCATCCTTAGCCGATTGATTATCTGCATATTATAATTAAAATGTAAGGATGAACGGAAAAGAAGGAATGACCGGATTAGAGAGGGGGGATGCAATTTGTCCCTACATGAAAAACACACCGAGCTTTTCAAAAAAGACCAAAGAGTTTCCGAAAAAGAACTAAGGCTTTTTTCCAAAAAGATGAAGGAATGTTTCCAAAAGGTTCCTTTTTGAGATTATTATAAATGCAAAAGTAAACCTTCCTTCGGTTTCTTCCAGATGAGCCGCTTTGAACCGGACAATTCACCGGTAAAACCGGCTGTTTAACCGATAAAATAGAAAAACCCGCAAGGATATTACACTGTAATACCTTACGGGGAAACACACAATTCTCGGTATAATAACTAATTTAAAATACGGTATAACATACTTATCTGTCGCTTTCCGCGTTCTACTTTGTGTTTGTGTTCACATTTTATCTTGTGTTCTTTTACTATTAGACGCAAACATTCCTCCAAACGTTGCACCGAAAGCCGTTTTTTTTCAGATTATTTTTTCTCTACCCGATGAAGTACCACCAAAACCACCTCACTGGGAGTAAACAGACGGACATTCATTCTCGAAGTACCCAGTCCGTTCGTTATAATAATAGGAACACCGGCACTATTCTCTTTCCGACCGGTCAGAAAACGGTTACCATAAATGGAATGTTTTACAGGAGAGTACTTCTTGAACAAACTCACCTGCCCGCCATGCGTATGCCCGGCCAAAACCAAATTGGCATTATACACGTCCGTATCTTCGGCATAGTCGGGCGTATGGGTCAGCAGGAGAATAAAATCATCGGCAGGGAAATGTTGTGAAGGCGAATCACCATTCTTTTTCAGGTCAAAAGGATTACGTACGCCACTGATGATAATGTGTTGCCCATCCTTCATCAACTTATAGCTTTTGTGTTCCATCAAATGCACATTATTCTTCTTCATGGCTTCCGCCACCTTCGTATAGCAATAACTGTAATCATGGTTTCCCATCACGCCATAGATGCCATACGGTGTAAGCACCTTTCCCAATGCGGTGAACAATGTGTCCATATCCCCTCCTTTCGGACTACCGTAGTCTCCCCCCAACAATAATACATCGGCATTTAAAGATTGTAATGCACGTATCGCATTGTCAAGACGCTTGCGCGTGAAACGACTTTCATAATGAAAATCCGATGCAAAGCCGATACGGAATCCATCGAATGCCGACGGAACGTCATAACTGTAAAAATCATACTGCTTGATGCGTCCCACTCCGCGATACTTCGACAGAGAAGCAGTGGCACAGGAAGTAAACAGCACTGCGGCAAGCAACAAATAAAGAACAGGTTTCTTCATGTCTTTTTCTTTTAAATGAGGAGTAAAGATAGAGAATTAATTGTTTATCTTTGCACATCTTTAATATGAAATGGATGGAAACTGTTAAAACAAATTCTATAAAGGCATGGCTATTGGCTGCACGCCCCAAGACATTGGCAGGTGCCGCTGTTCCCGTCATGCTGGGATGTGCCTTGGCAGCAGCAGACGGATGGTTTCAAATCGTACCCGCCATGCTCTGTTTTCTTTTTTGCTTTTCTGATGCAGATAGATGCCAACTTTATCAATGATTTTTTTGACTACCTGAAAGGAAGTGACCGCGAAGACCGGTTGGGCCCCGAACGGCATGTGCACAAGGATGGATTACATTGGAAGCCATGAAACGGGGGTATCGCCCTGACCACCATGTTGGCCTGTGTGGTTGGAGCCTTGCTGCTTTTTTTACAGTGGAGCAGAGATGATTCCGGTCGGACTGCTGTGTATTCTGTTTGCTTTTTTTTATATACTGCCGGTCCCTATCCTTTGGCTTATCATGGCTGGGGAGACGTACTGGTCATCATCTTCTTCGGTTTTGTGCCCGTGGGATGTACCTATTATGTGATGTGCCATGACTGGACATGGAATGTCACTATCGCCTCTGTGGTATGTGGCATGATTATCGACACCTTGTTAATGGTAAACAATTATCGCGACCGGGAACAGGATGCGTTAAGCGGCAAGAAAACACTGGTCGTAAGATGGGGTGCGGCAACAGGGCGTATGCTTTATCTGTTTTTAGGATTGGCAGCCGCATGGTTATGCCTCTTGTTTGCCGTCAGCGGACATATATGGGCAGCAATACTACCACAAATCTATATTCTTCCCCATTTCCTGACCTGGCAACGAATGGTGAAAATCAACAAAGGCAAAGAGCTGAACATCATATTGGGAGAAACCTCACGCAACATGCTGTTATTCGGGATATTACTGACCTTGGGATTGATTTTATGAGATGGAGAAAAACACGTTAGTATGCATCGCCTCACACGTACGTCAGTATAGGCTCATACGTACGTGTAAAATTACCCTTCTATCAATACAGTGGCATACGCCGAAATACCCCTTCACGTCCCGTAAAGCCCAGCTTCTCCGTGGTAGTCGCCTTGATGGAGACATCATCGAGTTCTATTTTCATCAGATGGGCCAAGACTTCCTGCATCTCGGGTATACGTGCTTTCAGTTTCGGGCGTTCGGCACAGACTGTCGCATCTATATTGCCCACCTTATAGCCTTTGGTTGCAATCAGATCAACTGTTTTGACCAACAGAATCTTGCTGTCTATATTCTTGAACTCACCGGCAGTATCGGGAAAATGATAGCCGATATCACGCATGTTGGCAGCTCAAGCAAAGCATCGCAAATGGGATGAATCAGCACGTCGGCATCCGAATGGCACAATAGCCCCAATTCATGTTCAAACTTTATCCCTCCCAGCCACAGTTCACGCCCCGGCACCAACTCATGTACGTCAAATCCAAATCCTACTCTTATTTTCATCTTACATAGAAATATAATAGTTTTTCTTCTTCCAGATAACCTTGTAAATGCTGGCCGACACTGACCGGTCCTACTCCTACCGGTGTACCGGTAAACAACAGGTCTCCTATCTTTAATGTGAAGAAACGGCTGACGTACGCAATGATTTCGTCCACCTTAAAAAGCATATCTGCCGTATTACCCTGCTGCACCGTATTGCCGTCAATGTCCAAATGGAACTTCAAATTCTGAATATCCTTGAACTTATTCACCGATACAAAATCTCCGATAACAGCCGAATTATCAAAAACCCTTGCATAACTCCCACGGTTTTCCCTCTTCGCGAAACCGACGCTGAAGGTCACGTGCCGTAAAGTCAATCCCCACCGTCACCGCATCATAATAACGATGCGCAAATCGTTCGGCTATGTTTTTTCCCAAACGGTTGATACGAACCACCAGTTCTGTTTCATAATCTACCTGCCGAGAGAAATCCGGGATAAAAAAAGGCTTGCTGTCTTTAAGCAACGCAGAATCGGGCTTCATAAAAATGACCGGTTCCTTCGGTAAGTTTTCATTGGCATGCAACTCTTGGCAATGAGCCACATAAAATTCATACCTACGGCTAATATCTTCATATAATTTTAGTCCTGATTTACATTTAAACGGTTAAACATCACAGCCAGATGAGCATACAGTGAAGTATTCTGCACTACAATATCTTCGGGAACACGAATACGGAACGGAGTAAAATTCCAAACAGCTTTAATCCCACCCGATACCATCTTATCCGTTATCTCCTGTGCTATATTGATAGGTACAGTCAGAACTCCTATATTGACATTATATTTTTTCATCATCTGTTCAAAGTCATCGGAATGATAAATAGGAATACCATTAATTTCAGTTCCCACAATGTCAGGGTTCACATCAAAAGCACCTGCTATCTCCAACCCGAAATGGTGAAGACCCGAATCGCGCAGCAACGCTCCTCCCAGGCTACCTACCCCGAACAAAAATGCTTTATGCATGTGCGTAAAGCCCAAAAAAACGTTCCAACACTTCTATCAGAGCATCTATTTCATAGCCCACACGAGTACGGCCGGATATATTGACATACGAAAGATCTTTCGCTATCTGAGACGCATCTATATTAATCTGCTTGGATATCTGGGTAGAAGACACATACGTTTCTCCTCTCTCTTTCATCAGCTTGACATTAGAAAGATACCAAGGAAGTCTGCGCAAAGTAGGCTCAGGCACTTTATCTGAGAATTTATGCATACGTATATCCATCTGTTTCTATTGGCATTATCATTAGGTAATGTGCAAAAGTACACTTTTATTTGTTACCACTGCCTTTTGAGAATAAAAAATGTAGTATCTTTGACCACTCATTTAAGCAAAATTCACATGAAAAATAACGATTGGAAAGAGCGTCTGAATGTGGTGTATTCAACAAATCCTGATTTCAACTATGAGCACGGTGAAGAAGAAGAGACAGCCACTCCGGATAAGAAGCAGCAGAAATTGCGTGTCAGCATCGAGAAGAAAGGCCGGGGAGGCAAAACTGTTACCCTTGTCAATGGATTTATAGGGACTGAAAATGACCTGAAAGAATTGGGCAAGTTGCTCAAGACCAAATGTGGTGTGGGAGGTTCTGTGAAAGATGGAGAAATCATCATTCAAGGAGAGTTCAAACAGCGGATTATCGAGCTGCTGAAAGCAGAAGGATATACACAGACAAAATAAAAAAGGAAAGAGGGTGCGCACCCTCTTTCCTACCATATAACCCTCGTAACAGAGAACTGCGCCAAGGGCTTTCTCATGAATATTATTCAGCACGCAAAGTGAAACGTTTGAAAGCAACGATCTGCAATTCAGGATCGATTTCTTTCAGCACTTCTCTTACAGTTTTCTTGCCGTCCATAATGTCTTCCTGGTTCAACAAGCAAACTTCTTTCAAGAACTTGCCCAAACGACCCTTAGCAATATTCTGAATCATAGCTTCGGGTAAGTTAGCAGATTTCTCTGCAGAAACAGTGGCAATGATTTCCTTAGCCTTAGCAATGTCTTCATCGGTAATCCATCCCTTAGCCTTATTGCTTTCCATGTGTTCTTCACTGTCTACATGCGCAGGGTTGATACCGGCTTTCTTCAAAGCAGCTTCAACAGCCTTGTCCACTTGTTCTTTCTTAGTCTTATCGATGGCAACCTGAATTTCAGCTTCCTTCACTGATTCGGGAACACCTGCTTCGTCAATTGCAATAGGGTTCATAGCTGCAATCTGCATAGCTACTCCGTGAGCAGCAGCTTCTGCTTCCTTATTCATAGCCACGATAGTACAAAGCTGGTTGTTTCCTTGGTGGTTATAGATAGAAGTATAAGCTCCTTCAACTACATTGTAGCCGTCCAACTCCATCTTTTCACCGGTAATACCGCTACGGTCAGTTACAGCATCCTGTACAGTACCGTTGCCCAACGGCAATGCCTTTACTTCATCCAAAGTCTTACATTTGTTAGCCACAGCAGCGTCCAGAATAGCCTGAGTCAAAGCAACGAAATCAGCATTCTTGGCAACAAAGTCTGTTTCGCACTTCAATGCAATGATTGCAGCGAATTGACCTGTTGATTTAGCCAATACACAACCTTCTGATGCTTCACGGTCAGAACGTTTTGCAGCAACAGCCTGTCCTTTTTTACGGATAATTTCCATTGCTTTATCGATATCGCCATTAGCTTCAGTCAAAGCGTTTTTGCAGTCCATCATACCAGCTCCACTAATTTTACGAAGCTTGGTAATTTCAGCCATAGTTACAGCCATAATATTCCTTTATTTTAATTTGTTAATAATATCTTTAAAAGCAGTTGAGAGTTGAGAACAGAGAGTTGAGAATTGCATATCGTAACTCTCAACTTTCAACTCTCAACTCTCAACTATAGTATATTAAGCTTCTTCTTCGTCTTTCATGAAAGCGGCAGCCTTAGCAGCGTTGATAGCTTCTTCTTCGGCTTTGTCCATGCGAGCTTTAGTAGCTTTCTTCTTACCGGCACCACCCTTAGGAGCGTTTTCACCGGCAGCTTCCATATCTACCTTTTCTGCTTTTCTTTCTTCCAATCCTTCTGCCATAGCAGCGCAACAAGCATCCAAGATAACTTCGATAGACTTAGTAGCATCATCATTAGCAGGGATTACGAAATCTACATTTGAAGGATCTGAGTTTGTATCAACGATAGCAAATACAGGAATACCCAAACGGTTAGCTTCGCGGATTGCAATATTTTCTTTCAAAACATCGATAACGAACAATGCAGACGGCAGACGAGTAAGATCAGAAATAGAACCTAAGTTCTTTTCCAGTTTAGCACGCTGACGCGAAATCTGCAAAACTTCTCTCTTTGAAAGATTTGAATAGGTACCATCGTTAGTCAACTTATCGATAGTAGCCATTTTCTTCACAGCCTTACGGATAGTCGGGAAGTTGGTCAACATACCACCCGGCCAGCGCTCGATTACATAAGGCATATTTACAGAAGCAGCTTTCTCAGCCACTACCTGCTTAGCTTGTTTCTTAGTAGCAACGAACAGGACTTTCTTTCCTGATTTTTGCAATTTGCTTCAGTGCATCAGCAGCTTCATCTACTTTAGCAACTGTTTTGTGGAGGTCAATGATATGAATACCATTGCGTTCCATGAAAATATAAAGGAGCCATTGCAGGATTCCACTTTCTCTTAAGGTGTCCGAAGTGGCAACCGGCTTCCAATAATGTATCGAAATTAGTTCTAGACATTTTTTGTTATTCTTTAAAAATCGTTTACTTTTTTTTTGTTTATCTCAACCAACCATCGGGTAGTCTGCTACAAAGTAGAGTCCCGGCAGTTTAGATACTAAACGCTTCTTAACCAGTTCTAAGTAAAACCGGATATTAACGTTTACTGAACTGGAATCTACGACGTGCTTTCGGACGACCCGGCTTCTTACGTTCAACAACGCGGGAATCACGTGTCATGAACCCTTCTGCACGGAGCGCTTTCTTATCTTCAGGATTGATTTTCACCAAAGCACGAGCGATAGCTAAACGCAGAGCCTGTGACTGACCGGTGAAACCACCACCACAAAGATTTACTTTAATATCATATTTTTCAGCAGCTTCGACCTTAGTCAGAGGCTGTTTTACAACATACTGAAGAATAGTTGATGGAAAGTACTCTGCAAGGTCTCTCTTGTTAATAGTAATCTTTCCAGTACCTTCGCTTACGAATACGCGTGCGATTGCGCGTTTACGTCTGCCTAATGCATTTACTACTTCCATTCTTTATTATTTAAGTGAATTTATATCAATTGTTTTCGGGCTCTGAGCTTCATGCTTGTGTTCGCTTCCGGCGTAAACATACAAGTTGCCCAGCAATTTAGCTCCCAGACGGTTTTTGGGAAGCATACCTTTTACTACTCTCTTCAACAGTTTTTCTTCACCGTTAGGTTTCTTCATCAATGCGGCAGGAGTAATTTCTCTCTGACCACCGGGATAACCTGTATAGCTCAAGTAAACTTTATCGTTCCACTTGTTTCCGGTAAATTTAACTTTGTCTGCGTTAATGATAATCACATTATCACCACAGTCAACATGAGGGGTAAAGCTAGCTTTATACTTTCCTCTCAACAGTTTCGCAACTTTCGAACCGAGACGGCCTACGACCTGATCGGTAGCGTCGATAACAACCCATTCTTTTTGAGCTGTTTCTTTGTTTGCAGAAATGGTCTTGTAACTTAAAGTGTCCACTCTTAAAATCTTTTTTAAATGTTAACTACTAAAAAACAATTTCTTCCCAGCGTCTCTAACCGTTCCCGGACAAAGAACTATTAATACGCTAAGAATTAATTCTTTATAAACTTTTGATAATAATCGGCTTGCAAAGGTACGGCTTTTTCTTCGAACTGGCAAACAAATTAAGCATTTTTTTTGGTTGATTTTCAGGGAGAGAGCTTACATACGGCAGCAAAAAAAGGGAAGATTAATCCATCTCCCCAATTTATTTTTATTTAAAATATTCTTTTTAATGTCTCCAGCCCGATTCGGATTCACCAACCGGACAAGCATATCCGGCAGACTGGCGAAGCTTCAAAAGTTCCGTTGCAGATACCCGCACCACTTTTCCATCAGGACGACCATAACACAACGTCCCTTCACGACGAGCTGTTTCTTCTATTAATCGCTGTTCGGCCAGTTCCAAACCATAACGCAATTTCTCGCTCAGTTCCTTATATTCTTCTTCAGTTGACATAACTTCTGATTTTATTAAAGAGTTCATGATTATAAATATGTGGCTCTTCCCGCAAACGAAAAGCATCAGCCACAATAACACGCGGTGTAGAGCTATTGTCTGCCAGCATCCAATAGTCCACACATGACATATAAATATGGAAGAAGTTATCCAATCCCGCACGGTAACGACGACGAATGATAGGCGCCGGCACATCATGCCCTCCATTGGCAACACGTTGCTTTACCCGTTCAATAGCCAATTCAGGTGAGTTCAACCAAAAATAAATCAGACTGACACTATAGCCCTGACTTTGCGCCTGATGAATGAGATTAATATAAGAAACGGGTAGAGAGCGTTGTTTCAACAGAAAAGCTGACTCCGGCAGAAAGCAATTCGCCAATGCGCTTAAGCATTAGCCGGCCGGCTTCAATGGCTACACTTGAGGGATTAAAAGGAGAAAGACCTTTTGCGATTTCGTCGGCATTGACAAACTCGCGACAGTCCAATATTTCGGGAAGCACTGTGTAGGATGCCGTCGTTTTTCCGGCCCCATTGCAACCTGCTATTATATAAAGCTTAGACATTAATCTCCTTTTCTATTTTATGTTATTGGTGACAAAGTTAACGATTATTTCTAATCTTTGTTCTTCCAAAGCCATAAAAGTGATGAAGAATAGCACATTTTTTGAAGAATTGTGCAAAATACAATATAAGGCGGACTCTCGCCCGCCTTATATTGTATTTTTCCAACTACTTATTATCTTACCAAATCTTTTGGATAAGCAGCCGGCATCTTCACCCGTTTCCAAGTTTCATAATACCATGAATTGATATCATTGCCGTCCTTATCTGTTTTCACAAAGAACTTCAATACCATTACATCACCACCTTTCATCTCGAACTCCAAGATATTGTCTGAGCCCACCAATTGAGGTAAATGCAGATTCTTCTCTACATGCTCTGTATATGCATTCTCTGCGGTCTGTTTATAGGTACCCGCACCAATAATAATAGCTCCATGGTTAGGAATTACCGTCATATTGGTAAACTTTCCATCATCAGACAAGATTTTGAATGAATTACTCGGCTTTAACTCTCCGGGAGTATTCGGAACGCCGGATACATAAAAACACATCTGCCAAATACCTTTTTTAAATCAGCAGGGGCAACAGCAGATTTATTTTGTCCCATTACACGAGAAGTACCGATCAGCATAAATGCTATCAGCAGTAAAAATAAAGAATGTCGTTTCATAGTCGTATAATATTTAGTTAACAAATTGCGTAATGTGGATACACAAAATTAGAAATAATTTTCATATATCCACGTTTTTAAATAACTTTTTTACAGGTAAATGCAAAAAAAATCCTGCTCTATGTTATAGGGCAGGATTTCCATCATTATTTATATCTTTTAGAATTCAGCATTGCGCGGAGTACGCGGGAACGGAATCACGTCGCGGATATTGGTCATGCCTGTTACAAACAATAGCAGACGCTCGAATCCGAGTCCGAAACCGGAGTGAGGACATGAACCAAACTTACGCGTATCCAGATACCACCACATATCTTTCATCGGAATGTTCAATTCCTGAATGCGGGTCATCAGTTTATCATAGTCTGCTTCACGTTCAGGGAACCACCAATGATTTCACCAATCTTCGGGAACAATACATCCATGGCACGAACAGTCTTTCCATCTTCATTCTGCTTCATATAGAATGCCTTGATTTCTTTCGGATAGTCAGTCAGAATAACCGGACGTTTGAAGTGTTCTTCCACCAAGAAGCGTTCGTGCTCTGACGCCAAGTCTACCCCCAATAAACCGGGAATTTCAAACTTATGCCCTTTCGCTACAGCTTCTTCCAATATCTTGATACCTTCTGTATAAGGCAAACGAACGAAAGTTTCTTTCAATACGCCCTGCAAACGCTCTATCAAGCCCTTATCGAACATATCATTCAAGAACTTCACATCGTCATAGCAATTATCCAATGCCCACCGAACACAGTATTTAATGAAATCTTCAGCCAGGTCCATATTGTCCGTAATATCATTGAACGCCACTTCCGGCTCAATCATCCAGAACTCTGCCAAGTGACGCGGAGTATTCGAATTTTCAGCACGGAAAGTCGGACCGAAGGTATAAATAGCGCCCAACGCCGTGGCAGCCAGCTCACCTTCCAACTGACCGGAAACAGTCAGACTTGCCTGTTTGCCAAAGAAATCATCATCATAAATAATAGAGCCGTTTTCATCCTTCTTCAAGTCATAGAGATTCTTGGTAGTAACCTGGAACATCTGACCGGCTCCTTCACAGTCTGATGCTGTAATAATAGGAGTATGGAAGTAGAAAAAGCCACGTTCATGAAAAAAACTTATGGATAGCAATTGCCATATTGTGACGAATGCGGAACACTGCGCCGAAAGTATTGGTACGCGGACGCAAGTGAGCAATCTCACGAAGGAATTCCATCGTATGACCTTTTTTTCTGCAACGGATAAGTGTTATCGCAAGCACCCAGCACCTCTATTTCACGTGCCTGAATCTCGGCAGCCTGACCGGAACCGATAGATTCGGTCAGTTCACCATTCACACTGATACATGCACCTGTAGTGATGAGTTTCAATATTTCTTCATCGAAATTTGACAAATCAACTACTATCTGCACATTATTTATTGTAGAACCGTCATTCAGGGCGATAAAATTTACCTGTTTGCTACCACGGCGGGTACGAACCCAACCTTTTACATTGACCATTGCGCCAAAATCACGACGCTTCAACAGGTCAACTACCTTTGTTCTACTAATTTTTTCCATTGTTTTGTCTCTTAATTATTATTTTACTTGATTATTCGAATGAGCCCGTACGAAGCATATTCACTTCCTGTTCTGTCAGGTAACGCCAGTCACCGCGACGAAGCCCTTTCTTGGTTAGACCCGCAAAATATACACGGTCCAGTTTCACAACCTTATAACCCAGTGATTCAAAAATACGGCGCACGATACGGTTCTTTCCGGAGTGGATTTCGATACCTACCTGCGACTTGTCTGTATCCGATGCATAACTGATGGCATCTGCATGAATATCACCGTCATCCAAAGTAATACCGGCTGCAATTTGATCGAGATCTGCCTTAGCTACATTCTTATCACAATATACATGATAAATCTTCTTCTTCAAGTATTTCGGATGAGTCAGTTTTGAAGCCAAATCACCGTCATTGGTCAATAGCAGAACACCGGTAGTGTTACGGTCCAGACGACCTACAGGATAGATACGCTCCTTACAAGCACCCTTCACAAAATCCATCACTGTCTTACGTTCCTGAGGATCATCGGAAGTAGTCACGCAATCTTTCGGTTTGTTCAGCAAAACATAAGCTTTACGTTCAATGCTCACCGGTTCATCGTGGAACTTCACTTCGTCTGTACGCTTGATTTTAGTACCCAATTCTGTTACTATTACACCATTTACGCTTACCACTCCGGCAGTGATGAATTCATCAGCCTCGCGACGGGAGCAAACACCGGCATTGGCCAGGAATTTGTTCAAACGAATCGGTTCGTTCGGATCAGTCAGTATATCCTTATATTCTATCTGCTTTTTTCAAGCTATATTTAGCATTCGGATTATAATCACTGGTACGCGGACGGTAAGGACGGTTGTATCCTCCACCTTGGTTATACCCCCGGTACGCGGACGATAAGGACGGTCGCCGCCCTCACGGTTATATCCACCTCCTTGATTATAACCTCACCCCTACGCGAGGACGCGGAGAGTAAGGACGCTGTTCACCACCTTCACCGCTATTGAAACGGGGACGCGGAGTATACGGACGCTGTTCACCACTTTCACGATTATAATTGGTACGCGGACGCGGAGAGTAAGGACGCTGCTCACCACCTTCGCGGTTATAGTTGGTACGAGGACGATACTGACGCTGTTCTCCCCCTTCACGATTATAATTAGTACGAGGACGATACTGGCGTTCACCACCTTCTTCACTGTTAGAATTGAAACGGGGACGCTGCGGACGTTCGCCATTATTATAACGATTGTAAGAAGGACGCTCACCATTATTATATGAAGAGCGATAAGGGACGGTCGCCACCTTCGCGATTATAGCTGTTCGTACGGGACGGTACTGACGCTGTTCGCCGTCGTTGTTGTATCTGTTGTAATTACTGTCTCTGTTATAAGACTTATAACCACCATCACGGCTTACATTCTGGTTTTTTTCTTCGTTTGCAGCACCTTCTTGTCTGCTTTCATTTTCTGTACTCATGGTTTTCCTTTTGTTTATTAATTAATGTATAACGCCCTCTCGGGCTTTTTTGATTAAAATCCAACTAACTATTTTTTAAATACCTGTATAATTATGCGGTGTAATCACTCGCAGTTCCTTTTTAATATCTTCGCTTACATTTAGTGTTTCTATGAATTCTTTAATAGCCCCTTCTGTGATAGCTTGGTTTGTACGGGTCAAAGCTTTCAATGCCTCATACGGATGAGGATAGGCTTCGCGGCGCAAAATAGTCTGGATAGCTTCCGCCACCACACTCCAACAATTATCCAAGTCGGCATAGATTGCTTTCTCATTCAGCAACAGTTTACGCAGACCTTTCAACGAACTTTGGATAGCAATCACAATGTGACCGAAAGGTACACCGACGTTACGCAACACAGTAGAGTCTGTCAAGTCACGTTGCAAGCGGGAAACAGGCAACTTAGAAGAAAGGTGCTCCAAAATAGCGTTTGCCATACCTAGATTACCTTCAGCATTTTCGAAGTCGATGGGGTTTACTTTGTGCGGCATAGCGCTGGAACCGACTTCGCCCGCTTTAATCTTCTGTTTGAAGTACTCCATAGAGATGTACTGCCAGAAGTCGCGGTTCATGTCAATCATAATGGTATTGATGCGCTTCATGGCATCAAAGATGGCTCCCAGATTATCATAATTGGATATCTGGGTAGTATACTCCTCGCGTTCCAAGCCAAGCTTCTCTGCCACGAACTGATTTCCGAATGCCTTCCAGTCATATTCCGGATAAGCTACATGATGTGCATTGTAATTACCCGTCGCACCACCGAATTTAGCCGTGACAGGACAAGCTTTCAATACAGCCAGCTGACGATTCAGACGATAAACGAAAACCATGATTTCTTTACCCAAGCGAGTCGGAGAAGCAGGCTGTCCATGTGTTTTTGCCAACATAGGGATATTTGCCCATTCTTCAGCGTATGTAGTCAACTGAGCAATCAGCTCTTCAATTTGCGGATAGTACACTTGTTCCAATGCCTCCTTTATAGACAACGGTACAGAAGTATTGTTTATGTCCTGTGATGTCAATCCGAAATGAATAAATTCTTTGCATTCCTCCATTCCGCCCAACTTATCGAATTCTTCTTTGATGAAATATTCTACAGCCTTTACATCGTGGTTTGTTACACTTTCTATCTCTTTAATACGCTGTGCATCAGCTTCTGAAAAATTCTTATAAATAGCGCGCAATGCATCAAAACGTGCATGATCAAAGTTTTTCAGCTGTGGCAACGGTAGTTCACACAGAGTGATAAAGTATTCAATTTCTACCTGCACACGGTACTTGATGAGTGCAAATTCAGAAAAATAAGAGGCCAAAGCTCCCGCTTTTCCTCTGTATCGACCGTCAATAGGTGATATTGCCGTGAGTAAATCGAGCTCCATATTATATTCTTTGATAATTATCAGACTGCAAAATTAATTCTTTTTCTTGAGTTTAACGGCCTGAAGATGCATAAAGTTTGCGAAAATGAAGATTTATTTCACAAATCCCTTTTTAGTCCATTTCAGACTGATTCCAACGCTGTACAAAGATAATACCACGAAGATTTTCATCCAGCACAAATGCACACCACATACCTACCAATCCCCATCCCCAATGAATACCGAACAAGAAACCACAACCTACGGCAACGCTCCACTGAACAACAAATCCTACATAAAACGGATAATTCACATCACCCGTTGCACGTAAAGCATTCGTCGCATAAATATTAATAGCCCGTCCCACTTCCAAAATCACATCAATAAACAGGATAATAGTACCCAGACGGATAATTTCCGGATTATCTGTCAACCAGCTAAACAAGGTATGCCCCATCAAAGCCCAGATACAGGATAAAACCAAAGAAACCAAAATAGAAATACGCATCACATATTTGCCTAACAGATAGGCTGCATGAATTTTCCTTTCACCTACCAGATGTCCGATACAGATGGCTCCGCCTTGTGCCATGGCAATAGCAAACAAATAAACGAACATCACTATATTCACCACATAGGTACGGGTAGCCAGCGCTTCATTCCCCAACATATTAATAAAATAGGTCAATACTACCTGAGAGAAACTGTAGGACATATTTTCTCCGGCCGAAGGGACTCCGATTTTCAACAGGTTTTTCAGCTCGACAAACGGGAAGGGGCAAAAATAGGATAACGGAAATCTGGGAATATGCTTGCGGAAAAGAATTACAAAAAGTATCACCATAGATACCCCTCGGGCAAATGCTGTAGAGATAGCCGCACCTTCCACTCCCAAAGCCGGCATGCCGAACTTACCGAAAATCAGCGAATAGTTACCGATGATATTCAGAATATTCACAACTACCGTTACCATCATGGGATAAACTGCTTTATTGGCACTGCGCAAAGAGGCAGAAATAGTCAGAGATATGGCTTGAAAAAAAGCGAATGCCCCTACTATCTCCATGTAACTCACTCCATATTCCATCAGTTCGGAACGAAGCCCCATCATGGACAACAGAGAAGTGGCTCCATAGTGCAAAATGGCACTGACAAACAGACCGAACGCCAAATTGAGTATCAATGATACTCCCACCACCTGCACCATATTCTTGTGCATTCTTGCTCCCAAATATTGCGAACAGAGTACGGAAGTTCCTATATTGATCACCTCGAATATCAGGAAAGCAAACATGATGAGCTGGTTGACCACCCCGACGGCAGCCACACTATTGTCTGAATACTGACTCAGCATCACGGTATCCACCGCGCCCAGCATCATAATCAGCAATGTTTCAATGAAAATAGGAACCGCCAGTCTGGCAAGGTTCTTTCGTACACTTCTCGGTTCTTGAATTACGTCCACTTGTTACCCTTGATTTTCGGGGTGCAAAGGTACGGACTTTTCACGATGTAACGGTTTGATTTATATCAAGAAATACGAACTTAAGATTTTTACCAGAAGATAAACAGGAATCTGATCTTTTCTTTTTATCTTTAGAACCAAATCTTAAATCAACATATTAACATGAAGAAAGGAATCCTTCTGTTATCTGCAATTCTTGCATTGGGCTCCCTGTCTTCATCCGCCCAAAGAAGAACGGCTACCATGACTGATGAAGAAATGTACCTTGATGCCATGCATCGTAACATCACTACCGAAAAGATTTTCGGTTATGTAAAGCAACTTTCAGACCCGGCCTTGGAGGGACGACTCGCAGGTTCGCCCGGAATGGCTAAAGCTGTAGATATCGTAAAAGGATATTTTAAAGAGTGGAAACTAATACCTCGTGGTGAGAATGGTTCCTACATACAGCTATTCCCCCACCCTTGTGTAGAGATACAACCGGGAAGCACTATGGATATCCTATTTCCTGTCACCCAAGACAAGAAAAAAACTGTATGGATCTCAAGACATACCCCTTGGGCAGATGGTTGGTTTGCCGGAGGAATGACCAGTAACGGAGAAGTGACAGCCGATGTGGTATATGCCGGATTTGGCGTTACAGCACCCGAATTAGGATATGATGATTACAAAGACATAGATGTAAAAAGGCAAGATTGTGCTGGTAGAGGGAGAAACACCCAATATAAGCTGTAACCCTGATTCACTGGCCATGTGGTACAAACATACTTTGCACCAAACCAAGCTGAACAACGCTGCAGCCCATGGTGCGGCAGGCTTGTTATACAAATGGGTTCCCGGTCCGAATGCCCCCTATAATCCGGGATTTGTCTATTGTCATGTTACAGACACTGTGGTTAATGATATTTTCAGGGAACAGGCAAGACTTATAAAGAGACTATCCGGCAGATTTATAAGACTCAGAAGCCTGCCTCTTTCCATACCGGAAAGAGAGCCCACATCAAAATGAATGCTACCTATAATCCCAATGCTACTGGAAAAAATATTTTGGGCATGATCAAAGGCAGTGATCCTATACTATGCAATGAATATGTAATCATTTCCGCCCATCTGGACCACTTGGGAATGATTCCTTTCCTTATTGAAGGAGCGAATGACAACAATTCTTCCTCCGCCGCCATGCTGGGAGTAGCCGAAGCACTGGCAAAAATCAAAGATAAAACCGAAACGCAGCATCATCTTTATGAGTGTGGACGGCGAGGAAGCCGGACTCACCGGAAGTACCTTTTACACCAACCATCCCCTTGTGCCCCAAAAACAAAGTGGTAGCAATCCTGAATCTGGAGCAGGTGGGTGCCAGGGTGAGATGCTAGGGAGCGAATTATCACTATAAATACCCCGAACTGGCTGAGCTATCAGAGAAAGCCAATGATAGGTATGTACATCGACGTCTGTTCACTAGTGAGACTCATTTCCTGACCCGCCCTCGCACAGACGGTGCAGTCTTTATGAAAGCCGGTTATCCATGTATAGACTTATGGGCCTTGGGAGGCGGTTATTACCATCATCCCAAAGATAACACCCAATCTATCAATCCCGATATCCTCCGAGCTGCAACCGAATGGTTATACTGGACTACAATTTTTATAGCAGACAAGTAACCGGATATAAGAAATCCCGGCGAGTCATCGCTCTGCCGGGATTTCTTTTATCTAACCGATGTTGTGTATGTGTTGTCGTAGATGTGCTTGGTGTTGTGTCATTGTTGAGTCAGATATTCCTTATACATTTTTTTCTATCTCCTTCATGGGAATATCCAATGTCTTCACTTGTCTGAAAAACTCAGGCAGGTCTTCATGCAGGAATGTATTTTTCCGTAAAGCAATAATCCGGTCTTTAGCCCCTGCCGATACAAAATAACCGATGCCGCGTTTATTATAAATAATCTCTTGTCCCTGAAGGTAATCATACGTGCGGACCACTGTATTTGCATTCACCTCCACTGTGGCGGCGTATTCTCTGACCGATGGAATTCGCTCTTCTTCGGGATATTGCCCTTGCAGAATCTCGTCACATATCCGGTCGGCTATCTGCAAATAAATAGATTTACTTTCTTTAAATTTCATAGCAAACGAAATTTAGGTTTAATAACTTGTGAACGGGTAAAAAGCCGGTAACTCAGCCACCAGTTGAACATGGTGAATGCACTGAAGAACGCCACTCCTAAGGAAAGTAACTTGTTTAATGTCATCCACTGGGAATTAGCTTCCAGCCATTCGGCGAAACTACGCATACCGTCATTGCCTACCCATGATATGATATGTACTGACAAGACCGAACACAGAATAGAAATAAGCATCAATGTACCCAATGTCTTGAAAAAGGTTTCTTATACCAATAATTTCCCCCTAGAATATACAATGAATGTGACCATAACAGGAAAGCCCATCCGCACAATTCACCCAACCAATTCTGGTACGGCATATTCATAGCATAGCCTGATCCCCTATATATCTGCTCACCATCTACCGAAGCCATGGAAAGAAGGTTATATAAAACAGATTGATGGAATGTTTCAGGTACATTAAATAAAGGGAGTAACAGATAACGGGTAATTTCCGCCAATGACGCCGCAACAAAGACAGCCGCAGCCAATCCTACCGTAACAATCAAGAATCGTGCTACAAATTTCTCTATCATAGTTGCCGGAAGCATCAAAAAAGCGATACGTTTTTCTTTGGTAATCATGTTCTCCATAATGTTGGCAGCATAGACAATGCCGAAAATACCGATGATAAGAACAAACGCCCCCAGCACATTAGAACAGTAATGCTGAAAAGCCACCTGAGGATCACTATACGACGACGCCTGTTTCGACATTGTGAACACCATCACCAATAAAAATCCGGCATAAATCCCGATCAGACGATAAAGATTTGTTTTCCAATTTTCCATAATTTCGCGTTTCATGACCATTGCAATACGCGGAAAGCTAAAGAATTTATTCGTATCCATAGTGTTTGTGTATGTTACTTGTTAAACATTGACTGCATTTTTTTCTCTCTGACAGCATAGCGTTAAACAGTACTTCCAGATTCAAATTCGTCTCCTCATTATGCGTGTTTGGGAAGATGACACTGTTTCCCTGGACGGACGGCTGGACATAGAGTGCTGTGTCTGTCGGTTCATTCATGCCTTGCTCTGCAAAATAGACTTTGTCACAGATGGTCTTTACCGATGCATTCAACAATACGAGGGTACCGTCAATAATAACCACATGATCCAGCAGGCTGTCAATATCTCTCACCTGGTGCGTAGAGATGATGACTGATTTTTCATCGGTCATGCCAGAAGCGATTACTTTACGAAACTGACTTTTAGAAGGAATATCCAATCCATTACTGGGCTCGTCCATTACCAACAAAGAGGTATTGGTAGCTAATGCAAAGCACATAAATGCTTTCTTCTTCTGTCCCATCGAAAGCTCGCCCAAATGAATATCTTCATTCATATCAAAATCACGAAGGCAAGTGCTCAAGAGTTCATTGCTGAAATTCGGATAAAACGGAGTATTCAGCTTCAAGTATTGTTTCAAACTGACTGATGGCAAAGCAAATTCTTCAGGCACTAGAAACATGTCCTGCAAAGTCAGGGGATAGCGCATGGAAACATCCACCCCTTTGTAAAGCACCCGTCCGGCCTGAGGACGAAGCAAACCTGTCATTAAATAAAGCAAAGTAGATTTACCTGTACCGTTCTTCCCTAAAAGGCCGTAAACTGAACCTTTGTCCAATGCTAGCGAGAAGTCATCAAAGACTTTCTGTTTTCTCGTTCCATAACTGAAAGACAAGTTCTTTACTTCAATCATCATTGTGTTTATGGTTTTATTAGTTATTTAGTGTATTAGTTGATTAGTACACTGTAAATGTATATAGTTTATTTGAATAAACAAGAAGAATGACTCATCTTTAATATTCATTAACCGTTAAACGAATTAAGCGGGCGGCAACCAAGTACTGTCCGCTCAACTCAAATGATAAATGAAAAAAAGAAGGACTATTTAATTCCTCCTAGTGCTTTAGTAGCAGTTTCGTTTCCAGGATCAATTTCCAATATCTTATTCCAATACAGTTTTGACTGGTTATAATCTTCTTTTTACAAAATAATAATATCCCAAATAGCTGTTACATTCCACCAACACTGATTTAGTAGCATCAGGCTTCTGTTCCAGAATACTCAGTGCAGCCTCATAATAAGGCTTTGCCAATCCCTGAGTTGTTTCAGGATCACGCAAAGAATTAACACGGGCACGCCAGAAGTTTCCTAAATAGTTATCGGGAACTTTAGCAGCCACTTGTGCAAAAATAGTATCGGCTTCAGCTAGATAAAGTGGTTGCTTATCCTGATAAGCAGAATCAGTAGCCGCATAATAGTTCAAACGTCCATATAAAAACAGGTCACTAATATCCGGATCACCTTTCATTCCGCCCAAATAATTTTTTATAAGCCTCTATGGCCTTCGGAAAATCACGTTCCTTTTCGTATACATCAGAGATATCTTTATAGATTTCCGTATGCGATTTGTCCATGGACAGTGCTTTGTCAAACTGTGCCACCGCTTCATCATACTGCTTGTCAGCTTCCAGCAAACGGGCGAAATAAACGTAATCCAAATATACATAATCCGGATTACCGGGATTAGAAAAGAAAGTGGCAGCTGCTTCCAGTCCTTCTTTGTAATCCTTTAATTCCAGATTATCATACATCGCCAGACGTTTCAGCACATGATTTTCCGGAGCAAGTTCCAAACCTTTCTTTGCCATATCCGAAGACTGCGCATAGTCCTTATTCAGATATAGCAACATGGCATAGCGGGTATAGTCCTGTTCGGTAGGCATACCTACTTTCAGATAACTTTCATAAGCTTCTTTTGCTTTGCCATACTGCCCCATCGTATAATATACATCGGCCAATTCCTTACTGATACGGTTATCGTCCGGAGTCTTGGTCTGCAAACGCATCAGCATATCCAGTGACAGTTGGGGGTCTACCCCTTTATATACCTGTGCATATTTAAAATAAGCTTCGCTGCAATTTTCATCCAGATAAATAGCCTGGTTATAATCACTGCTGGCTTTGTTCACATCATTTAGTTTCAATGCCACATCACCACTCAGCAGATAGGCTACAGCACATTTACTGTTCACATCTTTAGCGCGCTGTGCATATTCGGCAGCCTCTGCTGTTTTTCCCTGGTCCAGATAAGCCCGGCCTATCTCTACCAACAAGGAAGTATTCTTCTTATTTTTACCTTTCAGCAGTTCATCAAAAGCCTCGGAGGCTTTTGCCGGATTCTCCTTTATCATCGTGGCAGCCTGTTTCACCTGGGGTGACCATTCGCTGCCTGCTGATGTCTGTCCCCACATAGTTACGGCCAGGCACAGGCTCATCACGGTTAATACTAATTTCTTCATGGTTCTTCTTTTTTGTTCATTTATTATTCCTCTTTTACATCTACAATCCTTACGGCAGCCGTAGCAGGTACCAATCCTGATTTCAAGATGATACGCTGTCCCCGGAAATCTGTCAGGAAAGAAGTCAGACCACTGGGCAGGCCACTTTTAGGATCATTGAGTAAAATGTACACATTGCGAGTTAGCGGATACTGGTTCAAAGCCAGATAAGCTTGATAAGGCTTGAAACTATTTCCCACTGTAGCCGAATCCGCACGGCTGACAGCCATTATCCGAATGGCGTCATTGAAAGAGAGTCGCGTACTATCCGCAGGATTTCCTATCCAGTTGACACCGATAACCCCTAAAGCTGCGGGATTCTTAGCCACATACGAAATCACCTCCGGATTTGTTTTCTGCGCCTTCAGGTCCTTCGACAAAGGCATACCGCCGCAGATCGAATCAAGTACATAATGTACGGTGCTCGAATTGGGATTATCAAATACCAGTTGGAGCTCACCCAAACGGGAAGCAGGATTCAACTGTTTCCAGTCAGTAACTTTCCCCGTCAGTATTTCTTTAAACTGGTCAACCGTAATTAATGAATCCGTATTTTGCTTGTTCACTATCAAGGCCAAACCATCTGTCGCCATCTTTACCGATACAGGAAAGAATTTCTTGTCATTAAGATAGGCTGTTTCCTGCGTGGTCAGTTCCCGGGTGGTGATAGCCAGACGTACACTATCCGCCAGCAAAAGTTTCATGGCTTCCACTTCGCTGCAATAAATGGGATGCACGGTGGCATCCGGTGTCAATGCATAAAACACCTGTAACTCCTCTTCTATAATGGGACGGAAAGTTTCGTCCACCGCTATCGTTATAGTGCCAGAGGTCAACGTATCGTCTTCCCCCGGTTTGGGTTTGTTGCCGCAGCCCGAAAGCAGCAGCAACGAAGCAGCCAATAATGCAATATACAGCTTCATCATCATATATAGATATTATTGTAGCTTAAAAGTTATAGGAACGGTATAGTACACGGGAACATTACGTCCGTTCTGTCTTCCCGGAATCCACTTCGGCAATGACTGGATCACCCGGATGGCTTCCTTGTCGCAATACGGGTCCAGAGAACGCATCACCTTCACATCCTTTACGTCACCTGTAGCCGAAACCACAAAGCGGACAAACACTTTACCCTGTATTCCATTTTCCTGCGCAATGGTAGGATAATGCAAATTCTTTGCTATAAAAGACAGCAATTCTCTATCACCACCCGGGAACTGAGGCATCTGTTCTACCATAGTATATGGTTTTTCTTCTGCTTCGGGGGCTTTGGTTATCACTTCTTTCAGTTCAGCAATATCTTTACCGTTCAGCTCATCATTACCTTTCACATCGGCAATAGAGATAGCCACTTTGGTCTGAGTCAATTCTTCCTGACTCTTTATCTCTTCATCATCACGCACTTCTTCATCTTTTTTGATGACAGGAGCTGTAAATTTGATAGAGCTTTTTCAGAGCGGGAGGCGGAGCCACCGGTTCCACTTTCTTGAACTCTTCCTGTTTCACTTCGGGTTCTTCCAGTTGTGACAAGATAGTCACCTCCGTCATCACCTCTTTCTGCTTCGGGGTTGCCAGTTTTACCAATGTCGGTATACTGAAACCTATGGCAGCAATGATCACTACAATTACCATTGCCCACGTGTGGCGTTTAGGTGAATTGGCACGCATCTTATAGGCACCGTATGCCTTGTTCTTACCTTGGAATATCAGTTCACACCATTCAGGTGAGGTCAAATCTATTTTTGCCATTTTCTTTTCCTCCTTTTAAATGTGTGTTACTATTCCGCAATGTCTTTACTCAGATCGCCCTTCGTATCATAGTTCTTGATCAAGAACTGATCTGCATCAGCGATGTCTGTAATTACATACTTACCTATATTGCATATTTGCATTTCATCCAGAGCATCAATCAGATTCTTGTATGAAGAGTCATCCGTTGCTTTAATAATAACAGTCGGGGGTATCCTTTCCGCTTTTTATTTCAGCCAGTTTTTTCGTATACTCCTCCTCTGATATCTTTAGATCAGCTTTCTGTTTTTTCAGATCGTTTACTTCACGAACTGCCGCCGAGTTCTTTTTAAGAAGAATGGAACGCAGACCATCTGCATTATAGGAAGTTTCCTTCAGCGATGTATAGTCTTTATAATTAGGTTCTCCTTCATAATAATACAATTTATCTCCTCCGGCCAGTAACAGGGTAATTGCTTGTGAAGCCTTCACCTTGCTCTGCTGCTCTTCAGTGATGTTCTTGTCATTGCTCGGCATACTTATTTCCATCGTCTGAGGTTTGCTCAGCGTGGTACACAGCATAAAAGAAAGTAATCAGCAACATGTTCATATCCACCATAGGCGTAAAGTCTACGCGGACAGTCATCTTTTTTGCTTCGAACCCTTTCCTTTTTTGCTGCTTTCTTGTACTTCAGCACTCATAATTATTCGGTTTTATTTATCAGAAGTAGTCTTCAGAGAAGTAATCAGATTGTACCGGTTCTCTCTGAGGGTCCTGAAGTGAGTTCATTACGTTTTTAATCACAGCGTAGGGAGTTGACGCATCAGCTTTGATAGCAATACGTAAATCAGGATTCACCTGACGAGCACTGCGTACCCATGATTTAAACTGATTATCTGTACTGTCACAGGGGATACCTTCATTTTTCAACAGTTTATCCTGCTGGTCGGAAGGCAGATCCAGATATTTCTGCATGCTTCTCATTGGAACACCAAATGTAGAAGCTGTCACAAATTTCTTCTCCTGCTCAGGAGTAAAATCAACTCCGTACTCCTCACCCATTTTCTCCAATACGGCCTTCATGTCGGGCTGTTTGTCGAGGCTCATAAATATTTTCCCTTGCGGGTCCACCAGAATCTGAAGGATATTCGTTTCCGGAATCTTGATTTCAGAAACGGAGGCTGGAGTAAACACCTGTACCGGCTCCTTCTTTACGAATGTTGAAGTCAACATAAAGAAAGTAAGCAGCAACACAGTGACGTCACTCATGGCCGTCATATCTATGAACATACTTTTCTTTTTTAATCTTTGCTCTACCCATAGCAGTTTATTTTAAAGGGTTGGCACGATTATTTATGAGAAGCCGCAAAGGTCTGTACAATAGAGAAACCTACTTCATCAAGGCTGTAAGTCAATTTATCAATCTTATTAGTGTAGTAGTTATAAGAAATAACCGCCAATGCACCTGTCAAGATACCGAATGCCGTATTGATCAACGCCTCGGAAATACCTTGTGACAAAGCCATGGAGTCCGTACCACCACCGGCAGACAAAGCTGCAAATGAACGGATCATACCAATTACCGTACCGAGTAGTCCCATCAAGGTACCCAATGTGGTGATTGTACCGATAACAGGCAGATTCTGCTCCATCATAGGGAGCTCCAGTGCAGTTGCTTCTTCCAATTCTTTTTGAATGGCCAGTACTTTCTGGTCTTGGAAAGTGTCGCATCGTTTTCCACGTCGGCATACTTTCTTAAAGTCGAAGTAACTACATTGGCTACAGAACCGCCTTGTTTATCACATAGCTCTTGTGCCTTTTTCATATCACCAGCGGCCAGGGTAGATTTAATATTAGCGACGAATTTCACCAGCGAACCTCTGCCAAAAGCAGACCGGATGGCTAAATAACGCTCAACGCTCAACGCTATGACGGTGAGCAACAGGGTCTGGATAATGGGCACCACTACACCACCTTTGTAAATTGTTCCCAGGAAACTGCCCGGCAACGGATGGTTATTAGGGTCATTATTCATAAAGTTGGATGGATTCCCCAATATGAAGTGATAGATACAAACTGCAATGATAAAGCAGCATATAATTACCCAACCCGCATTTTTAATACCTACAATCTTATTAGTAGTTTTATTTTGAATAGTTTCCATGATATATGTTTTAATTAATCGTTATAGTTAAAAAAATGACAATTCTATACCAACCCCGACACTCTGCAGGGCGCCGGAGAAGGTGAAACAACTAAATTTATAACGATTAATTAAATCAAAATGCGTCTCAGCGTGAACACGAAATAATGACATGCCGGAGACACACAATGAATGGGATTAGACGGAAAGATCTTAGCGCGGTCAGTTGCCAGTATTTCTTCCCGTAGTGAAAAACGACCTATGAGAATTTTTAAGAAGTTCTGTTGAAGTTCCTCTGCTCTGCGGATACGGAGATCATCGGGCATTAGTTTCGCTAATACCTGCTGTTGCCCTGTGAGTAAAGAGTGGGTGAAAGACATGGTATCCAATGTACCATGATCAGATGCCATATTATCTTGATGTTCTGTAGTAGTAGCATATCTGTCAATAGCGGAAGAAACAACATCTGCATCGACTCCCTGATAATTAAACATTAAAAGCAGGGCTATTAATCCTATTTTGACGATAAGCTTCATTTTGGCTACTAGTTTCGAAAGATTCTCGGTTTATATTATTGAAACAATTCTATTGTTTTTTTGTTCAAGCAGACCTAAAAATTATTCAAGTTCAAGTGGTAAATATATTCGATAATCATAAAGAAATTATGAAATACAATCTTTTTAACCCCTTTTCTAATTCTAAATAAAAACCTGCCCCTTCCGGACAGTTCCGTGGGAAACGTACCCACCCACGGGGAAAAAACGGTAGAGGTCACATTTCACACGTGCGTATACAAAAAAAGCCTCCGGAACTTCTTCAAGTCCGGAGGCTTCAATCAAAACGGCGGCTACCTACTCTCCCACTGTGACGCAGTACCATCGGCGTGACAAGGCTTAACTTCTCTGTTCGGAATGGGAAGAGGTGGAACCCTTGTGCTATAGCCACCTGAATAAGGTTGACATATTGTTGAGCTGTTATCGTAATTTCATTCTGTAGTAAAAACCAAAGGTATACACCATCCGACATATAAGGAAAGTGAACGGGCAATTAGTAATGCTCGGCTTTGGTATCTCTACCTTTACACCTGCATCCTATCAACGTCGTAGTCTACAACGACCCTGAGAAATCTAATCTTGTGGCCGGCTTCGTACTTAGATGCTTTCAGCACTTATCCGATCCAGACTTAGATACCCGGCAATGCACCTGGCGGCACAACCGGCAAACCAGAGGTCTGTCCAACACTTTGGGTCCTCTCGTACTAGTGTCAGAGCCACGCAAATTTCATGCGCCCACGATAGATAGAGACCGAACTGTCTCACGACGTTCTGAACCCAGCTCGCGTGCCACTTTAATGGGCGAACAGCCCAACCCTTGGGGCCTTCTCCAGCCCCAGGATGTGACGAGCCGACATCGAGGTGCCAAACCACTCCGTCGATATGAGCTCTTGGGAGGGATCAGCCTGTTATCCCCGGAGTACCTTTTATCCTTTGAGCGATGTCCCTTCCATACGGAAACACCGGATCACTATGCTCTAGTTTCCTACCTGATCGACTTGTCAGTCTCCCAGTCAAGCGCCCTTATGCCATTACACTCTAAGGCCGGTTACCAATCGGCCGGAGGGCACCTTTAGAAGCCTCCGTTACGCTTTTTGGAGGCGACCACCCCAGTCAAACTACCCACCAATCAATGTCCCCGTTCCACGGGTTAGAATCCAAACAAATAAAGGGTCGTATTTCAACAGCGGCTCCACCAAATACTGGCGTACCTGCTTCAAAGCCTCCGACCTATCCTACACATCACGTGCCCAGATTCAATGATAAGCTATAGTAAAGGTTCACGGGGTCTTTTCGTCCCATCGCGGGTAATCGGCATCTTCACCGATACTACAATTTCACTGAGCTCACGGTTGAGACAGCGTCCAGATCATTACACCATTCGTGCAGGTCGGAACTTACCCGACAAGGAATTTCGCTACCTTAGGACCGTTATAGTTACGGCCGCCGTTTACTGGGGCTTCAATTCAACGCTTCTCTTATCGATGACATCTCCTCTTAACCTTCCAGCACCGGGCAGGTGTCAGGCTGTATACTGGATCTTTCGATTTGGCACAGCCCTGTGTTTTTGTTAAACAGTTGCCTGGACCGATTCTCTGCGCCCTCCCATAAAGGGTAGGGACCCTTTATCCCGAAGTTACAGGGTCAGTTTGCCTAGTTCCTTAACCGTGAATCACTCAAGCGCCTTAGAATATTCATCCCGACTACGTGTGTCCGTTTGCGGTACGGGTACCTACAGGATTAAGTTTAGCGGATTTTCTCGGCAGCATGCTTACGCGCACTATTGCCTTGTCCCGAAGGACGCGGCATACTATCAGGTTCGGATCTCATGGTGGATTTGCCTGCCATGATCGACTCCTACACCCTTCAACCATCTATTCCGTCAGATGGCGGCACTGTCACTACTGCGTCTCCACGTCACTCCTGAAGGTAGTAACGGAATATTAACCGTTTCTGCCATCGGCATCGCCGTTCGGCTGAGCCTTAGGACCCGACTGACCCTGATCCGATTAGCGTTGATCAGGAAACCTTAGTCTTTCGGCGAGGGGGTTTCCCGCCCCCTTTATCGTTACTTATACCTACATTTGCTTTTCCAGACGCTCCAGAATACCTCACGGTACGCCTTCGACGCTGACTGGAATGCTCCCCTACCGATCATATTAATGATCCCACTGCTTCGGTAGACAACTTGATACCCGATTATTATCCACGCCCGACTCCTCGACTAGTGAGCTGTTACGCACTCTTTAAATGAATGGCTGCTTCCAAGCCAACATCCTAGCTGTCTTAGCAGTCAGACTTCGTTAGTTTAACTTAGCTGTCATTTCGGGACCTTAGCAGGTGGTCCGGATTCTTCTCCTCTCGGGCACGGACCTTAGCACCCATGCCCTCACTCCTGCGGTAGAACTGATGCGCATTCGGAGTTTGTCAAGACTTGATAGGCGGTGAAGCCCTCGCATCTTATCAGTCGCTCTACCTCACATCAGTAACCCGCAAGGCTGCACCTAAATGCATTTCGGGGAGTACGAGCTATCTCCAAGTTTGATTAGCCTTTCACCCCTACCCTCAGCTCATCCAGAAGCTTTTCAACGCTTATTGGTGCGGTCCTCCAGCTGGTGTTACCCAGCCTTCAACCTGGCCAAGGGTAGATCACTTGGTTTCGCGTCTGCCACTGCCGACTATACGCCCTATTCAGACTCGCTTTCGCTTCGGATACGTGTGTCGTCACACTTAACCTTGCCGGCAAAGGCAACTCGTAGGTTCATTATGCAAAAGGCACGCCGTCACTCATTAACGAGCTCCGACCGCTTGTAGGCGCACGGTTTCAGGAACTATTTCACTCTTCTGTTCGAAGTGCTTTTCACCTTTCCCTCACGGTACTGGTTCGCTATCGGTCTCTCGGGAGTATTTAGCCTTACCGGATGGTCCCGGCAGATTCACGCAGAATTCCTCGTGCTCCGCGCTACTCAGGATACTACTATGCTTCGACAACATTCGAATACGCAACTGTCATGCTCTATGGTCTTTCTTTCCAGAAAGTTCTTCTCTGATGTCTTCATGCAACGGCGTAGTCCTACAACCCCACCCATGCCGTAACATGGATGGTTTGGGCTGTTCCCCGTTCGCTCGCCACTACTGGGGGAATCATTGTTTATTTTCTTTTCCTGCAGGTACTAAGATGTTTCAGTTCCCCTGCGTTCGCCTCCCGCACCGATGCGGGATAATATCTCTTCAAGATATTGGGTTGTCCCATTCGGAAATCTCTGGATCAAAGGTCATTTGCACCTCCCCAAAGCTTATCGCAGCTTATCACGTCCTTCATCGCCTCCGAGAGCCAAGGCATCCGCCATGCGCCCTTTTTTACTTTCCTTATCCATTCGCCCACAACGGTTCTTGCGTGCCGGCGGGATGATATATACTTTCAGCTCTTTACTACTAAAATTACTGTTTGCTTGTACAATATGTCATAGATCGTTCATCTTCGTTTCTTACGTTTCCGATGGAGTGGAGAATAACGGATTCGAACCGTTGACCCTCTGCGTGCAAGGCAGATGCTCTAGCCAGCTGAGCTAATCCCCCGAATGATTCCGATTCGTAGTCCCAGGCAGAGTTGAACTGCCGACCTCTACATTATCAGTGTAGCGCTCTAACCAACTGAGCTATAGGACTAAGTTCAACCTAGTCTGTTTCATTAGACCCCCGGCTTCTTACTTTCTCTCTTCCGTATTATTACGGAATCATATCTTGAATAAACAACACCAGCAGTACAAAAACAAAAACCTTTCTTTGGATTCGTCCAGAAAGAAAGGTGTTCCAGCCGCACCTTCCGGTACGGCTACCTTGTTACGACTTAGCCCAAGTCACAAGTTTTACCCTAGGGCGCTCCTCGCGGTTACGCACTTCAGGTACCCCCGGCTCCCATGGCTTGACGGGCGGTGTGTACAAGGCCCGGGAACGTATTCACCGCGCCGTGGCTGATGCGCGATTACTAGCGAATCCAGCTTCGTGGAGTCGGGTGGCAGACTCCAGTCCGAACTGAGAGAGGGGTGTTAGGGATTGGCATCCACTCGCGTGGTAGCGGCCCTCTGTACCCCCCATTGTAACACGTGTGTAGCCCCGGACGTAAGGGCCGTGCTGATTTGACGTCATCCCCACCTTCCTCACATCTTACGATGGCAGTCTTGTCAGAGTCCTCAGCGGAACCTGTTAGTAACTGACAACAAGGGTTGCGCTCGTTATGGCACTTAAGCCGACACCTCACGGCACGAGCTGACGACAACCATGCAGCACCTTCACAGATGCCTTGCGGCTTACGGCTTTCACCGTAATTCATCTGCAATTTAAGCCCGGGTAAGGTTCCTCGCGTATCATCGAATTAAACCACATGTTCCTCCGCTTGTGCGGGCCCCCGTCAATTCCTTTGAGTTTCACCGTTGCCGGCGTACTCCCCAGGTGGAATACTTAACGCTTTCGCTTGGCCGCTTGCAGTATATCGCAAACAGCGAGTATTCATCGTTTACCGTGTGGACTACCAGGGTATCTAATCCTGTTTGATACCCACACTTTCGAGCCTCAATGTCAGTTGCAGCTTAGCAGGCTGCCTTCGCAATCGGAGTTCTTCGTGATATCTAAGCATTTCACTGCTACACCACGAATTCCGCCTGCCTCAACTGCACTCAAGATATCCAGTATCAACTGCAATTTTACGGTTGAGCCGCAAACTTTCACAACTGACTTAAACATCCATCTACGCTCCCTTTAAACCCAATAAATCCGGATAACGCTCGGATCCTCCGTATTACCGCGGCTGCTGGCACGGAGTTAGCCGATCCTTATTCATAAAGTACATGCAAACGGGTATACATACCCGACTTTATTCCTTTATAAAAGAAGTTTACAACCCATAGGGCAGTCATCCTTCACGCTACTTGGCTGGTTCAGGCCTGCGCCCATTGACCAATATTCCTCACTGCTGCCTCCCGTAGGAGTTTGGGACCGTGTCTCAGTTCCAATGTAAAAATCTTCCTCTCAGAACCCCTATCCATCGAAGACTAGGTGGGCCGTTACCCGCCTACTATCTAATGGAACGCATCCCCATCGTCTACCGGAATACCTTTAATCATGTGAACATGCGGACTCATGATGCCATCTTGTATTAATCTTCCTTTCAGAAGGCTGTCCAAGAGTAGACGGCAGGTTGGATACGTGTTACTCACCCGTGCGCCGGTCGCCATCGGCCTTAGCAAGCTAAGACCATGCTGCCCTCGACTTGCATGTGTTAAGCCTGTAGCTAGCGTTCATCCTGAGCCAGGATCAAACTCTTCCGGAAAAAGAAGCAAGCCCGAAGAAAAAAACCGGACAGGTTACAGAGAAACCTAAGCTCCTCGACTTCTCAAAAGTGCTGACTCCCGCAAACACTGGGGAAAACTGTGGGAAAATGCCAGAAGAAAAAAAAATCATTTTCAACATCTCGACGGGTTGTTGTTCGGAAGCACCATCAATTCAAGAACCAATACTTACACCCAGACAAAAAGCAAAAAAACATCTACTTTATCCATCAAGCTACACATATTCCAATCCACAAATAAAAAGACAACCTGTTCTAT
>VOFJ01000325.1_pt1 | contig 136000 bp, 142 predicted proteins | sample 5384081 | NCBI WGS metagenome assembly VOFJ01 (sample SAMN12384729, study PRJNA508395) | human gut metagenome | isolation source: healthy gut I | host: Homo sapiens
GATTTCTTTCACCAGATTACCAAACATCAACATACCCACCAAAGGCACTGCACTTGGCACGAAGAGGGCAACAATAGTAGTTACCACGATCGGGAAGATAATCTTCAACACACGCAGGTTCTTGATTTCAGTCTTCGAAGGGTACTTCTTTTCCTGTTCTTTCATGTTGATGCTCAACTCTTTCTTCGTACAGAACAGCTTCACTACCAGCGGAATAATCACCGGAACGAGCGCCATATACGAATAAGCGGCAATGGCAATCGCCCAGCAAATGCGGCGCCAGTTTGATGGTGGTAAAGATGGCTGTCGGACCGTCCGCTCCTCCGATAATTCCTAAAGAAGCTGCTTCTTTAGGCGTGAATCCCATCAGGATGGCTACCAGCAGCACGGTGAAAATACCCAGCTGTGCAGCTGCACCGAATATAGAAAGATGCAGATTACGCAACATCAGGCCCGAAGTCCGTCAGCGCACCGACACCCATAAAGATGATCGGAGGCAGGAAACCTGTTTTAATCAACATATAGTAGATGAAGTTCATGATTCCCAGTTCGTGGGCAATGTCATGCAAAGGCATTTCCCAGATGTTCTTCAACACCTCCGTTTACCATCACCATACCATTTTCGTCGGCCTGAATCACGCCCATATCTCCTCCGGGGAAGTTGGCTAGCAACACACCGAAAGCGATGGGGACAAGCAGCAACGGCTCGTACTGTTTCTTAATACCCAAATAGAGCAAGAACGAACGCGATGGCATACATTATCAGGAACTGCGGTTCGGCAATGATATTGCTGAACGCAGTCATGTCATATAAGTTCTCAAATATTTCGTTCATTATCCTATCTTCATTAATACGTCATCTTCTGAAACAGCATCTCCCGGGTTGACACAGATAGCAGTCACTGTACCGCCAAACTCTGCACGGATGGCATTGTAGGTCTTCATCGCTTCTACATAGCAGATTACATCACCTTCTTTCACAGTGTCACCTACTTGCAAAAAGGAGTTTCCTGCGCACCTTTCACTAAGAAGAACTTGCCTTCCAACGGAGAAAGTACTTCTTTACCCTCTCCTGCCGGAGCAGCGGCAGCACCCGCAGGAGCAGCAGGTAGTTCGGTATCACCGTATGCTACCGTCACACGATAGGCCTGTCCGTCCACTTGTACGGTCAGTGTCTTCGGTTTGGCATCTTCTTCCGGAGATTTATCTTTTTTTCGGCACGACGTTTGACTACGTCTTCCAGGAAGTCTTCTTTTGCTTTGCCACTCTTGTAAGCCTCATATTGAGCCGGGTGCATAGCATATTCGAAGAGTTCTTCGTCGTCCTGTCCTACTTCCCATTTGTTCTCTTTCATCAGTTTGCGATATTTGTCGAGGGCATCGGGATAGTTATTCTGCGGATCACCTTCAAAGAACACTTACCTTCACGTTCTGCCTTTTCAATGATTTCGGGAGCAAGTTTGCCCGGCAGACGTCCGGCTTTTACCCAGAATCATATCCCAGATATCATCGGCAATCATTCCCCCAACGTTCTTTTTCCTTTTTTCCATAGCCATCACATTCATCATGGCGAGGTTCTTCACGTATTGGCTGAACGGAGTCACCAATGGAGGATAACCGCCACGATACCATAGGCCCTACGTATGCCACTTCATCAAACAGCTTGATAAGAAGCTGGTCTTGCGTCATAAACGGCAGATTGTGTTTTGCCTTATATTTATTGATTGATTCCAGATTGGATTCGAGATCGGCCATCAAACTACCCATCATACCCCCGGGAAGTCCGGGAGCAATCAGCAAAGAGTTCATCAGACGGTTTTTTCGGGCTGATATACAAGCCGAGTGAAGTCGTCCATAAATTCCTGAATCATGCCGCGCACTTTCATGTAGGCTTCCATATTGATTTCGGGCACTTGATATCCGGCGTCTTTCAGCATCGCCTGCACACTAAGCAAGTCAGCATGGTACCTGTTCCCCCATGATAGTGGTTCCATGCCTACGTCGATGTAGTCGCAACCGGCTTCGCATACTTCGAGGATGCTTGCCATATTGAATCCGGGACCTGCATGACTGTGATACTGAACGGGGATTTCGGGATGTGCCGCCTTGATATTTGCTACGATCTTACCTAACGATACAGGACGGCCGATACCTGCCATGTCTTTGATACAGATTTCGTCTGCTCCCAGTTCGATCAGTTCCAGGGCCATATTGGTGTAGTACTCTACGGTATGGATAGGCGAATGAGTGATGCAAAGCGAGCATTGCGAAATCATGCCTGCTTCCTTTGCGTATGTGATGGAAGGAGCAATGTTACGCATCGTCGTTCAATCCGCAGAACGTACGGGTAATGTCTGTTCCTTGTGCTTTCTTTTTACTTTGTAGAATAATTTGCGGACGTCTGCCGGAACGGGGCTCATACGGAGTCCGTTCAGTGCGCGGTCGAGCATGTGGGTTTGAATACCGGCTTCATGGAACGGTTTTGTCCATTCGCGTACCGCTTTATTCGCCCGGGTTTTCACCAAACAATAAATTTACCTGTTCAAAACCTCCGCCGTTTGTTTCTACGCGGGCAAAACAGCCCATTTCAATGATGGCAGGAGCTACCTTTACGAGTTGGTCTACACGAGGTACGTATTTTCCGGCAGATTGCCACATATCTCGGAAAACCAAACTAAACTTTTACTTCTCTTTTTCATGTCTTTCAGTGATATTCTTTATAGATTTATAATTTTTTCTACTTTAGTGATTTTTCCTTTACCTTGTGTCACCACATTTACAGCAGCTGTAATGGCGGCTAAGATGTTTCCCGGAACAGGGGCAGGACCTTGCGATGCTTCCCGCTTCACAGGAACCACTTCTTCAGGAGCATACTTGTTGACTAATGTAATCAACAACTTACCTAAATAAATCACAATCAGCAGAATAACAAATACGGTAGCCATTCCGACCACCATCAGCAGGATCGCTGTTTCGATATTTTCCATATAATAAACTATTAGTAATTTAAAGCCGTTCGTCTAAAAAGCGTCCGAAAATACCAAATTTTTATTATAAAATAAATTAAGAAAGGAATATAATGTATAAAAACGTCATTTCTCTGATTGGAAAACTGGGGAAGTTTAATGATTTATGATTTATGATTTATGATTTAGCGTGCCATCCACATCTAAACTAAATTCCCATTTATCTTATTTACTATCTGCTTCTATTGCATAACCCAAATAGTAAATGGTAAATAGTCCAATAGTAAATCGTCCTATCTATTGTTCCTTACAAAAAATGTGAGAGAAAGCCCTCAACTTTCTCTCACACTCTGATAAAACAATTATTAAATAAAAATACTCAATGATAGACCGGTTCAGCCCTTTTCTGGTTTCATACCCTCTTAACCTACTATTAAACTACCAGATAAAAAACCGGTCTTGTTAAACCTCTCATGGTGCCATCACGGCTTTCATTCTTTTTAATTAGCGTAGCAGTCTAGTAATGAAAAACCCTTTTTTTAAGCCAACTAAGTCTGTTTAATCGAAAAAACAAGCCTCTAAAAAGTGCTCATATCACGTCCGATGAGGGAATCTTTCCGGCTTACGTTTGTGGCAGGAATAATTCATCTGCCGCTGTCTATTGTTTGCTTTGAGCCCTAGTTTGCATTTCTTTTAAAACATTGTTTGTTTTGGGTTAAATTTAAATTTTATAAAAAGCATCTATTGTTTGTTTTGAGTTTAGCTTGTAATTCTCTATAAAACATCTATTGTTTGTTCTGAATCCCTACTTTATTTCTGCCGGATAATTTCTAATTTCTTCTACAACATTTAATCTTCTAATCAATTCTACCGTTTTCTTCAAATATCATTAAATAGCTCATCTATTAGAAAGAGAAGCATCCGTTGTTTTTTTACCAAGAAAAAATGAAGAAAATTTGAAGAAAAAAAAAAAGCCTCTTCTGGATAGTCAGAAGAGGCTTTTTTATTTTAAAAATAATTTCTTTCCCTCGAATTTGATAACTGATTCCACACGATCCAAAGACTTTTTCCAGTGTGGCGTTCAGGTCTTTTGTTAAGACTGTCCTGTTGTAGGTCAGCCCTCGCATTTCTCATGTCCGACGACTGTTACTTCAAATATATGCTCAATATCTGCCACTACATTTATTAGCGGATCGTCTTCATACCCCAACACCTCGGGAATCGATTCTTCTGCCTTTTTTTCTCTACCGGCACAATCTGTTCTCATCGCAATGAACGCTTTCCCCGGCAAGCAATGTACGCTTACCCACAGCAGTCTCGACTTGCACACTTCCTTCCTCACAGTTGACGGTCATCTTCTTTCCTTGCTGATCGATGAGGAATTTCGTTCCCAGTATTACGGACACGTCTTTGACTTCTGTACGGATAGGCAGATATCTTGCCTTTGGTTACGTTAAAGAGGCTTTACCAATAGTTGCAATTTGCGCTCCCAAAGCCATCTTGATATGATTGTAAGTCAGGCAGGAATTTTCATCACTGCACAGTACTGCCATCGGCAAAATTCGGATTCATAGCAGTGTTATCAGTCACCACCTGTGTTCTGCCAGGAAGTAACCGCCTATCCCCAAAGAGGACAACTTTACTGCCCTCCCCATGAAGAAAAACTTCTCCGCACCTTCTTTCTTCTCCGGCTTAAGGGCGATCTTGTAGCATGTGGCTCTCCTCACGTTGCAACTTGAGCATCTTATCATTTTCTTTTTACGAGAAAAGATTTCGCCAACCAGAGGAAGTTTTTCCTTCTTCTAAATATTTACCTCTAAAAGATTCTGTCCACTTTTCATATCTCACACCTCAGTTAAAATCCACAAATTAGCTGCTACCAACAACAAGAAAGATTTGCTCCTTACGCTCCCGCAAACTGGAGATAACTTCACTAGTATTGTAAACCGTGCCGTGAAGTGGGTCCCATCACCTGGGCTGTTTTCTTTGGGACTCGGCATCTTCTTATAGTACTTAAGATACAATACCTCCCGCTGTTGCTTTGTCAAATTGTTATTTCTTTCACCTTAAAAACTTCCTGTTGTTCTTTTCCATCTGAATGGATAATAGCAGTTTCAATATCCGATCTCCAGATCAAATGATATTCATTTTGTGCCTACTTCATCCAGTGATTTTAATGAGCCACTATTCTCCTTTTCAGTTCGTTCACTATCATATTGTCTCAACGAAACTTTATATTAAGCAGGTATGGATTGAGGGGCGTACAAGTTTCTCTTTTTTCTCAAGATGTAAACAAACAACGACTGTATCGCCTCGGTTACCAAAGTCTCATCACCGGCTATCTTCATGCCATATCCATACAGTAAATCTGCATATTGCCATAAAGCTGCCGGAATGCCTCTTCATCCCCTTGTTTGAATTTTATCCCAGGATAGTGTCTTCATTTTCTATTCACTCATTTATATGAGATTTTTTTCCTTTTTCTGATTTTTTAGTTAAAAATCAACGGAATATGTTTAAAACTCACTTGTAAAGTGGAATTTGATGTGTTTAAAGTCCATCTGCGCCATCTGAAGTACATAACCGGAGTCTGCCAGGAACACATCGCGCCCTTCTCTATCCTTTTGCCATATACTGGTATTTACGTTTCTTGAAGGCTTCCAGTTCTGCCGGATCATCTTTCCACCCAACAGGCTTTTATAAAGACTTACCGGTTCCCAACGACAGGACGCATTGTATTCATTCAACAAACGGTACTGAATGACCTCAAACTGAACTGTCCCACCGTACCGATAATCTTACGGTCCATTGAACTGATTTGACAAACACCTTCATCCATCAACTGATCGATACCTTTTCGCCAACTGTTTCTGTTTCATCGGATCGGCATTTTTCAATGTACTTGAACATCTCCGGTGAGAAACTCGGCAACCACGGAAATGAAGCATTTCACCTTCTGTCAGCGTATCGCCAATCTTAAAGGTACCATTATCCGGCAGACCGATAATATCTCTGCCGGCAAGACCTCATCAATCGTTGTTTTACGCTGTGCCATAAATTGGGTGGGCGACGAAAACGCATGGTCTTTCCATGACGAACGTGCTGATAGGGGGGCATTGCGGACAAACTTGCCGGAACAAATCTTACAGAATGCCACACAAGAACGGTGATTGGGATCAATATTGGCTGTGATCTTAAAGATGAATCCGGTGAATTTCGGTTCGTCGGGATTCACTTCACGCTCTTCTGCCTGTACGGGACGAGGGCTGGGAGCTATCTCCACGAAACAGTTCAGCAGAAGTTTTGCACACCAAAGTTGTTCAGTGCGCTGATCCGAAAAGAATACAGGTGCACATCTCCTGCAGATAGGATTCGAATCAAATTCGGGATAACACCCCTTCGATCAGTTCCAGATCACCACGCAATTTGTCTGCCAATGGCTTGCCAATCTGCTGATCCAGTTCTTCCGTATGAATATCGACTGCCACTTTTTTCCGTTACCATCTGTTTGGATGGCTGGTACAAGTCCAATTTCTGTTCGTAGATGTTGTATACTCCTTTGAAACGTGCTCCCTGCTCTCAATCGGCCAGGACAAGGGGACGAACCTGAATCATCAGTTCTTCTTCGAGTTCATCGAGCAAGTCGAACGGTTCTTTTCCTTCACGGTCCATTTTGTTGACGAAGATTATTACCGGAGTCTTTCTCATGCGGCATACCTCCATCAGTTTCCGCGTCTGCGTTTCCACCCCCTTCGCACCGTCTACAACGATGATAACACTGTCTACAGCAGTCAGTGTGCGGTATGTATCTTCAGCAAAGTCCTGGTGACCCGGGTATCGAGAATGTTGATTTTATAATCCCGATAGTCGAACTCCATCCAGTCGTTACCGAAATACCACGTTGTTTCTCGATTTCCATCAGTCGGACGTAGCCGTCTTTTTTATCTTATTACTCTTTACAGCACCTGCTACCTGTATCTGACCACCGAAAAGCAATAGCTTTTCCGTCAATGATGTCTTACCGGCATCCGGATGCGCAATAATGGCGAACGTTCGCCGTCTCAAAATTTCTGTATTATCTGCCATAGTTATTAAATTGAGAATTGAAAATTGGAAATTAAAAATGATACTCAAAGTGGTTTCTTTTTTTTATTTCTCAACTCTCAATTTTTTAATTTCCAATTTCTCCAGGCATCGTTGGAGACTTTCCTCCCAATGGGGGGATTTCGATGCCAAATGTTGTTTTTTTTTTTGTTTTATCAAGTACAGAGTATGCCGGACGGTTCCTTTGCAGGATATTCGGCTGTATGCAGAGGTTTCACTTTGCAGGAGGTTATTCCTGCCAAGCGATGAATAGCCACTGTGAAATCATACCAGGAACAAACGCCTTCATTGCTGAAATGGTAGATGCCGCGGACTATACCTTTATTTATAATGGTATAGATGGCACGTGCCAGGTCATTAGCATAAGTCGGGGTTCCGATCTGGTCGAAAACAACTCCCAGACTGTCACGCTCTTTTCCAAGACGGATCATTGTCTTCACAAAATTATTGCCGAAAGTGGAATAAAGCCATGCAGTACGGATTACGACTGCTTTCTCGCAATAATTCATCACGTCATATTCTCCTTCCAGTTTGGTGGTGCCGTATACGGAGTCCGGACAAGGGTCGCAATCCTCCGTATACGGAGTGTGTGCAGTACCGTCAAAGACATAATCGGTAGATACCTGTATCATGGCGGCTCCGTTGAATTGTGCCGCACTTGCCAATTGTTTCGGTGCTTCGCAATTCAATTGATAGGCTAGTTCCGAATTATCTTCCGCTTTATCTACGGCCGTATATGCGGCACAGTTCACGACAAGCTCAATCCGCTTCTCTGCGATATAAGCCCAAACGGCTTGCTTGTCACAGATGTTAAGGCTCCTCTACATCCGTAAAATAATACAAATGTTGCGGGTTCTCTTTCGCAAGTACCTGCATCTCATTGCCAAAGGCTGACCGTTGGCACCCGTTACTAAAATTCTCATTTATTCGTCCAATTTTAATTCACCTTTGCGGTCTTTATCATAATAGTTCGCCAACATAGAAAAGAAACTAGTAATAGCTTCCACTGCTTTTGCAGTGCCTTCGCTGATAGGCTTCTTTTGAAGACGAAGCAGGAGTACTCCATACAACGCTTCAAAACAGGTTTCCAGTTCGGGTTCATCTTTCTTACCGTTCTTATTTCGCAATTCTACGATAAATGGTAATGCCTTAAAATATGCGGCACTATAAAAAGGAAATTTAGGAGAAGAAGTCAATGCATTATGCAATTCAGTCAAATTGATAATTACATTTTTTATTAATCTGCAGATGTCCTTTTTCACGAACACCTTCCTCACTCATCATCGTAATCAGGTTGGTATACCATTCTCTCATGGCAGGCTGCTGATCTGCCGGATAACGGCAATTATATTTACCTCCATCTCTTCCGGTTCACAATGATTGGCGCGGACCAGATCTTCCTCCTGCCACATATATATAAGGTACTCGGCAATATTCTTCTCTTTCAGTTGTTGTGCTATCTGATTCATAAGTTATCTCTTAATAAAGTGATTCTCCCAACAAAGTAAAAATCAGTCCGGCAAGGGATACCAGCATTACAATACTTCCTACAACACGATTCAGTATCCAGATACCACGCAAGTTGAATTTAGTGCGCACTTTGTTCACAAAGTAAGTAATCCCCAACCACCAGGTCAATGCCCCTATAGCAAATAGCAACATATCCTGTAATCTCTTCGAACACCAGAACCCCCGGCTGCACAAAGGCAAAACGGGCGAAAAGTCCGATAAACAGAAAGATTATCAAGGGATTGGAGAGAGTGACGAAAAAATGCGGTAATAAAGTTATGGAAATAAGAACCTTTGCTGGACGAAGCCGGACGAATGGATTGCACCGGATTGCTACGAAAGGTATATATACCAAAAAAAAGGAGTAGCATGACACTCCCCAATAACTGCAAATAGAAAATATTCTTATTGATATAATCGAACACAAAACTCATCCCATAACCGGTGAGCAAAGCGTATGCTATATCGCTCAACGAAAGCTCACCAGACCTGTTACAAATCCGTACCAACGCCCTTTATTCAGAGTCCTCTGGATGCATAATACGCCCACCGGACCGAGGGGTGCGACACAACAACGCCAATAATAAAGCCTTTCACTATATATATCGAATATTGTCTCTATCTGAATCATGTCGCAAATATCGCACTTTTTTTGTGATATGGGGATAGTATATTAACGTTTTTTCCACACAAGAATCACTATATATAGCGATAATAAGTAAAACGTACATCAAAAATAAACATATTAAATAAGGTATAGGAATTTATTCTCTATTTTTTTCCTACCACCAACGAAATTGATTATCTTTGCGCCACAGAAAAAGAGAAGAGTTTCTCCTGCAGGAACTTCAATCGTAAAATCGTAAATCGTAAAATCGTAAATATACAACATGATTCTTTTTTTTCAGAACCCCTTCCAAGAGCGTGATTGCCGTAGAGAGCAACCATCAGCTCACCCCTGACGAAAGTAATAAACTCTTGCTGGCTTTTTGGCGAAGCCGTGATGGAAAGTGAAGAAAACCTGAAAGGCTGTTTCCTACCCACGCCGCGAAATGATCACTCCCTGGAGTACAAACGCAGTAGAAATCACCCAAAACATGGGGCTCGAAGGCATCAGCCGCATCGAGGAGTACTTTCCCTGTTAAGGACGAAAACGCAGACTACGACCCGATGCTCCAACGCATGTACAAAGGACTCGACCAAAACGTATTCACGACAAACCGTCAGCCGGAACCGATCATCTACATCGAAGATCTCGAAGTGTACAACGAACAAGAAGGTCTGGCTCTTTCTAAAGAAGAAATGGACTATCTGAAGAAAGTAGAAAATGATCTCGGACGAAAACTGACTGACTCCGAAGTATTCGGTTTCGCACAGATCAACTCCGAACACTGCCGCCACAAAATTTTCGGCGGAACGTTCATCATCGACGGTGTAGAGCAGGAATCTTCTCTGTTCCAAATGATTAAAAAGACGACACAGGAAAATCCGAATAAAATCATCTCTGCTTATAAAGATAATGTAGCCTTTGCCGAAGGTCCGGTTGTGGAACAGTTTGCTCCGGCAGATCATTCAAAACCTGATTTCTTCCAGGTAAAGGACATCAAGAGTGTTATCTCACTGAAAGCGGAAACTCATAACTTCCCTACTACTGTAGAACCATTCAACGGTGCTTCTACCGGTACGGGTGGTGAAATCCGCGACCGTATGGGTGGTGGTAAAGGTTCATAGTAGGTGCAGGTACTGCTGTTTACATGACTTCTTACCCGCGCACAGAAGAAGGACGCGAGTGGGAAGAGATTCTTCCGGTACGTAAATGGTTGTACCAAACTCCGGAACAAATTCTTATCAAAGCATCCAATGGTGCTTCCGACTTTGGTAACAAGTTCGGTCAGCCGCTGATCTGCGGTTCAGTACTGACTTTCGAACATACAGAAAACAAAGAAGTTTATGGTTACGACAAAGTCATCATGCTCGCCCCGGTGGTGTTGGTTACGGTACACAACGTGACTGCCTCAAAGGTACACCGGAAGCAGGAAATAAAGTGGTAGTAATCGGTGGTGACAACTATCGTATCGGACTGGGTGGCGGTTCCGTATCTTCTGTTGACACTTTCCGGCCGTTACAGCAGCGGTATCGAGTTGAACGCTGTGCAACGTGCCAACGCAGAAATGCAGAAACGTGCCAACAACGTAGTACGCGCTCTTTGCGAAGAAGAGGTGAATCCGGTGGTTTCTATTCATGACCATGGTTCTGCCGGACACGTAAACTGTCTGTCCGAGGCTCGTGGAAGAATGTGGTGGTTTGATCGATATGAGCAAATTGCCTATCGGCGATAAGACTTTGTCGGCAAAAGAAATCATCGCCAACGAGAGCCAGGAACGTATGGGGCTATTGATTAAAGAAGAAGCCATCGAACATGTACGTAAGATTGCCGAACGCGAACGCGCTCCATGTATGTAGTCGGTGAAACAACCGGCGATCATCGTTTCGCCTTCCAACAAGCTGACGGCGTGCGTCCGTTCGACCTTGCCGTAGAACAAATGTTCGGCTCTTCTCCCAAGACATACATGATAGACAAAACCGTGGAACGTCATTACGAAATGCCGAAATACGAATTGTCTAAATTACATGAATATCTGACGAATGTATTGCAGCTAGAAGGCTGTAGCTTGCAAAGACTGGTTGACGAATAAGGTAGACCGCTCGGTAACAGGTAAAGTGGCACGTCAGCAATGTCAGGGCGAACTTCAGTTGCCATTGAGCGACTGTGGTGTCGTTGCACTTGACTACCGTGGCGAAAAAGGAATCGCGACTTCTATCGGACATGCTCCGCAAGCAGCATTGGCTGATCCGGCTGCCGGTTCTATCCTTTCCGTATCTGAAGCACTAACCAATCTTGTTTGGGCTCCGATGGCGGAAGGTATGGACAGCATTTCTCTGTCTGCCAACTGGATGTGGTACCTTGCCGTTCTCAAGAAAGGTGAAGATGCCCGTCTGTACACGGCTGTAAAAGCATTGAGCGACTTCTGCTGCGCATTGCAAATCAATGTTCCTACCGGAAAAGACTCTTTGTCTATGACACAGAAGTATCCGAACGGTGAGAAAGTGATTTCTCCGGGAACTGTGATTGTTTCTGCCCGGCGGTGAAGTTTCCGACGTGAAGAAAGTAGTATCTCCAGTATTGGTTAACAATGAAAAGACTACGCTTTATCATATTGACTTCAGAAACTTCGACGAACTGAAATTAGGTGGTTCGGCTTTCGCACAATCTCTGGGTAAAGTGGGCGACGAAGTACCTTGCGTACAGGATGCCGAATATTTCCGTGACGCTTTCCTTGCCGTACAAGAACTTGTAAACAAAGGATTGATCCTTGCAGGACACGATATATCTGCCGGTGGTTTAATCACTACATTGCTCGAAATGTGCTTCTCTAATGTAGAAGGCGGTTTGGAAATCAGCCTCGACAAGATGAAGGAAGAAGATATCGTCAAGATTCTGTTCGCGGAAAACCCGGGTATTGTTATCCAGATCAGCGACAAGCATAAGGATGAAGTGAAGAAGATTCTGGAAGATGCAGGCGTAGGCTATATAAAAGCTGGGTAAACCGACTGACGAACGCCACATTTTGGTATCTAAAGATGGTGCTACTTACCAGTTTGGTATCGATTATATGCGTGACGTATGGTATTCTTCTTCTTACCTGCTCGACCGCAAACAATCTATGAACGGTTGCGCAAAGCACGTTTCGAAAACTATAAGATGCAACCTGTTGAATTCGCTTTCATGCCGGAATTCAAAGGTGCCTTTCTCAATATGGTATCACTCCGGACCGTCATACACCAAGCGGTATTCGTGCTGCTATCATTCGTGAAAAAGGTACAAACGGTGAGCGCGAAATGGCTTACTCACTCTATTTGGCAGGTTTCGACGTAAAGACGTTACAATGACCGACCTCATCAGCGGACGCGAACACTGGAAGACGTAAACATGATTGTTTACTGCGGTGGTTCTAACTCCGATGTAAAAGGATGGGCAGGCGCATTCTTGTTCAACCCGAAAGCTAAGGAAGCATTGATAAATATTATGCACGCGAAGATACATTGTCATTAGGTGTCTGCAACGGTTGCCAGTTGATGATGGAACTCGACCTTATCAACCCGGAACTGAAAGAAGAAAGGCAAGATGTTGCATAACAATTCGCACCAGTTCGAATCACGCTTCCTCCCTTACTATCCCCGACCAACCGCAGTGTGATGTTCGGCTCTTTGAGCGGAAGCAAACTGGGTATCTGGGTAGCTCACGGAGAAGGAAAATTCTCTTTGCCGTATGACGAAGACAAATACAATGTAGTAGCGAAGTATAGCTATGATGAATATCCGGGCAACCCCGAACGGTTCCGATTATTCTATCGCAGCATTGGCTAGTGCAGACGGACGCCATCTGGCTATCATGCCTCACTTGGAACGTTCTATCTTCCCATGGCAAAACGGTTGTTATCCGGCAGACCGCAAGAACAGCGATCAGGTTACTCCATGGATAGAAGCGTTTGTCAACGCTCGCAAATGGGTGGAAGCAAAAATGAAATAAATCATTTCTATATTTACAGAGGCTGGTACATTTTAAAGTGCCAGCCTCTTGTTTCCACAACTTTTCGCTCTACTGAAAGCCCCTTTACAGATACCAAAATTCCGAAAACAAACAATATGTATAAATACCTATAAAATAGTCTGTTTTCTTTCATTTTAAGAACGCTGTTATCTTTCTTCAAAAATTTTGTAATATCGGAAAATCTTCTTAATTTTGTCAAACTTTCCCTCATTAAAGATTCAATAACCCTTAAAAGTCCTATTTGTATGAAAAAATGGCTTTTTCTAATCTTATTGTTTCCTCTAACTTGTGTCGCACAGACGTATCGATATATTGGAGTGGAGGATGGGTTAAGTAACCGGCGGGTTTACTGCATTCAAAAAGATAAAACCGGCTACATGTGGTTCCTTACACACGAAGGTATTGATCGATACAACGGAAAAAGACTTTAAACGATATAAGTTAATGGATGGTGACGTAGAAGTGAACTCTGTTAAATCTGAATTGGCTTTATATCGACCAAGAAGGAGTTTTATGGGAAATCGGAAAGAAAGGTAAAGTATTCCGGTATGACCAGATTCACGACTGTTTCAATCTTGTATATAAGTTACCGATGGAAAGCTTCAGTGAAACAACCGGATCCGATCACCTATGCCTGGCTTGACGAAAACAAACATATCTGGCTATGTAATAAAGGATACAATCTTCCTCTACAACACGGAGACCCAACTGGTTACCCATATAAAGAACGATATCAGTGAAGAGATCACAGATATTGAACAGATAGACGAGTCGCATTTCTTCATCGGCACAGAAATGGGTATTCATTACGCCAAGTTGGAAAATGACGCATTGGAACTTATCAATTGCGATAAAGCTGGAGAGCCTGAAAGCCCAGATTATCGATTTATATTTCGACAAAAAAAAGATTCGTAAACTATTCATCGGAACTTTTCTACGGGGAATCATGATTTACGATATGAATACCAAATCTGTTATACGTCCGGAACAGAATTTGAAAGATATTAGTGTCACACGATTCAGACCATTAAATGATAAGGAATTACTGATAGCAACCGACGGTGGAGGAGTACACAAAATAGATGTAGACACTTATCAGATAACACCTGAAATTGTGGCTGATTACAACAGTAACAATGGCATGAACGGTAACAGTATCAATGACATCTTTGTAGATGATGAAGAACGGGTATGGCTGGCTAATTATCCCATCGGAATCACCATACAAAACAACCGTTATACCGGCTACAAATGGATCAAACACTCCATTGGCAATAAACAGTCTTTAATCAACGATCAGGTGAACGCCATTATCGAAGACAGAGACGGAGATTTATGGTTCGCAACGAACAATGGTATCAGTTTCCTCAACAATTCAAAAGACCGGACAATGGCGTTCGGTGCTTAGCTCTTTTTGAAGAATCGCAAGGTAATAAAAGCCATATCTTTCTTACCGTATGCGAAGTAGCTCCCGGAATAATCTGGGCAGGTGGGTACTCTTCCGGTGCTTACCAGATAGATAAAAAGACGTTCAGTGTCAGCTATTTCATGCCGCCCTTGTACACTCACAGTAACAAGCGGCCGGATAAATATATACGTGATATCCGTACAGATATGCAGGGCTATATCTGGTCCGGAGGGTTCTATAACCTCAAGCGCATCAATCTAAAAACGCAGGACGTACGGTTTTATGACGGATTAAATTCCATTACCGCCATTGTTGAGAAGGATGAAAAAAAAGCATGTGGATCGGTAGTGCTGCCGGCCTGTGCCTTTTAGATAAAGAATCCGGGAAATTTGAACGTATCAAACTTCCGGTAGAATCGAGCTATATTTACTCTTTATATCAAGCAAAAAATGGTTCATTATATATAGGTACCAGCGGGTCGGGACTATTGATTTACGATGTCAACAAAAAACTGTTCACTCATTACCACTCTGAAAACTGTGCTTTAATACCCAATAATATCTACACTATATTATCGGATGCGGACAAAAGACATCATAATGAGTACAGAAAGCGGACTGACAAGTTTCTATCCCGAAGAAAAGAAATTCCATAACTGGACCAAAGATATGGGACTAATGACCACCCATTTCAATGCGCTGTCGGGTGTGTTACGAAAAAATAAAAAATTCATTTTTGGTAGTTCGGACGGAGCCGTAGAGTTTGACAAGGACATGAAATTACCCAGAGGTTATTCCTCTAAAATGATTTTCAGCGATTTCAAGCTTTTCTATCAGACAATCTATCCGGGTGATGAAGACTCTCCGTTAAAAGCAAGCATCAATGAAACAAAGGAACTGAAGTTAAAATACAATCAGAATATTTTCTCTTTGCAGGTTTCTTCCATCAATTATGACTATCCTTCCAACATCATTTATTCTTGGAGGCTAGAAGGTTTTTTATGATGAATGGAGCAAACCCGGAACCGAGAATACGATTCGTTACACCAATCTTGCGCCGGGCAAATATACGTTAAGAGTACGTGCAATTTCCAATGAAGACAAACGCGTCGTTATTGAAGAAAGAAGTATGGACATTGTTATCGCCCAACCTTTTTGGCTGACAATCTGGGCTATGCTGCTTTATGCGGCTTTCCTTTGTCTCATTGCCATCATTCTATTACGTATCCTGATTTTAAGAAAGCAGCGTAAAGTCTCCGATGAGAAAATACACTTTTTTATCAATACGGCACATGATATCCGTACTCCATTGACACTGATCAAAGCACCTTTGGAAGAACTACGCGAGAAAGAGGAGGTGAGTAAAGAAGGTATTTCGAACATGAATACGGCATTACGAAATGTAAATGTCCTATTACGTCTTACCACCAATCTTATCAACTTTGAAAGAGCGGACGTATATACTCTTCCGAATTATATATTTTCAGAACATGAGCTAAACACGTTTATGAATGAAATATTCAACGCGTTCCAGCAGTACGCCAACATCAAACATATCAACTTCACTTATGAAAGTAATTTCAGGTATATGAACGTATGGTTTGATAAAGAAAAGATGGAATCTATCTTTAAGAACATCATTTCGAACGCACTGAAATATACTCCGGAAAATGGAAATGTACAGGTTTTCGTTTCAGAAACATCTGACTCATGGAGCGTGGAAGTCAGAGACACAGGAATCGGCATCCCTGGCCAATGAACAAAAGAAATTGTTCAAACTTCATTTCCGTGGCAGCAATGCTATTAATTCCAAAGTAACAGGAAGTGGTATCGGACTGATGCTTGTATGGAAGCTAGTCCGCCTGCATAAAAGGAAAGATTAATCTGTCAAGCATCGAAAACCAGGGATCGGTTATCAAAATAACATTCCCTAAAGACAGCAAGCGCTTCCGGAAAGCACATCTGGCAACTCCGAGCAAACAGCGTATAGAAAATACGATTGATAACGTTCCGCCTCCATCACCTGAAATTTACGAAAATGCACAAAAGAAAGAGAACATTAATCATCGTCGCATCTTGATTGTGGAAGATAATGATGAGTTGCGCAACTATCTGTCGCAAACGTTATCCGAGGAGTATTTCGTACAGGTTTGCTCAATGGAAAAAGAAGCATTGACGATTATTCCCGAGTACAAACCAGAGCTGGTTATTTCAGACATTATGATGCCTGAAATGCGGGGGGATGAATTATGCCAAGCTATCAAGAATAATATCGAAACCTCCCACATTCCTGTTATCCTGCTGACTGCTTTGAATAATGAGAAAGATATTCTCTCGGGACTTCAGATTGGTGCGGATGAATACGTTGTGAAGCCATTCAATATTGGTATATTGAAAGCTAATGTTGCCAATCTGCTGGCTAACCGTGCACTATTGCGCAGCAAATTCGCAAATTTAGATCTGAATGATGAGGAAAATGATGAAGACTGCATCAACTGTTCGCAAGACATTGACTGGAAATTCATAGCAAACGTCAAAAAAGAACGTGGAAGATAACATTGACAATCCTGCTCTCACGGTAGATGTATTATGCAGCCTGATGGGAATGAGTCGCACAAGTTTTTACAATAAATTAAGGGCATTAACCGATCAGGCACCGGGAGATTATATCCGGCTGATTCGTCTGAAACGTGCCGTACAATTACTAAAAGAAGACACACATAGCATAACAGAAATTGCAGAAATGACGGGATTCAGTGACGCCAAGTACTTCCGCGAAGTATTTAAGAAGCATTATAATGTAAGTCCCAGTCAATATGGCAAAGAGAAAAAGCAGTTAGTAAGGAAGGAGGAGAAAAAGAAAGAATGAACATTTATCTCGAAGCATTTGGAATCTTTTTTTAAAATAGGCGCCTTTACTATTGGAGGAGGATATGCAATGGTGCCACTGATTGAAAATGAAATTGTCACCAAACGGAAATGGATTGCGCAGGAAGATTTTATCGATCTGCTGGCTATCTCCCAATCCGCACCGGGAATTTTGGCAGTCAATATTTCTATCTTTATAGGATATAAAGCTGCGTGGAATCCGGGGAAGTATTATCACAGCATTGGGAACAATTTTGCCGTCTTTCATTATTATATTGGCTATCGCCCTGTTCTTTCATAGTTTCAAAGACAATCCGATAGTGGAACGTATTTTTAAAGGAATTCGCCCGGCAGTGGTGGCACTCATCGCGGCGCCGACCTTTACCATGGGACGATCCGCAAAAATCAACCGCTACAATCTGTGGATTCCTGTTGTCTCGGCAATATTAATCTGGCTGTTGGGCTTCTCCCCTATCTGGATTATTATTGCGGGGTGTAGGAGGTTTCCTGTGGGGGAAATTTAGAAAAGTTGAGAGTTGAGAATGGAGAATGGAGAGTTGAGAAGGCGCGGATTAACGCTGTTGTTTTACAGTTATTCATAATTCTAAAAGCCGGGAAATCCGTGTAATCCATGCCTAAAAAATTATTATATAATAAATTATTAATCACATGATTTACCTACAGTTATTCTATACGTTTTTCAAGATCGGGCTCTTTGGCTTCGGTGGCGGTTATGCAATGCTTTCCATGATTCAAGGGGAAGTCGTTACCCGTTATGGATGGGTAAGTTCGCAAGAGTTCACGGATATTGTCGCGATCAGCCAAATGACACCGGGACCTATCGGAATTAACGCCGCTACTTATGTAGGGTTTACTTCTACGGGTAGCGTATGGGGTTCCATCATTGCTACCTTTGCCGTAGTCCTTCCCTCTTTCATCTTGATGTTGACCATCAGTAAATTCTTCCTAAAATACCAGAAACATCCGATAGTAGAATCTATTTTTAATGGATTACGCCCGGCAGTAGTCGGATTACTCGCCTCCGCTGCGTTGGTATTAATGAACGCAGAAAACTTCGGTTCGCCTACGGAAGATACTTATTCATTCGTTATCAGTATCATTATCTTTCTGATTGCATTCATCGGAACAAGAAAAATATAAAGCCAATCCGATATTAATGATTATCGCCTGTGGTATTGCAGGTTTGCTGCTCTATTAATAACGAGCGGCTGAACAGTAAAAAAAAAACAGTAAACAAAAAACGGTGAATAAACTGCGTTATCATTCAGCAGAGTGTTCACCGTTTTATCGTTGTTTATTCTATACCTTTACAGTTTTAACTTCTTACTTACGGATTTTCGATTCATTATGTAAACGATCTAAAGCAGTCACTACATAACGGTATTTTTTTGTCTTTCCTGTTTCATAAGGAAGTTTGTAGAACGGATTGCGGGTGATAGCTACAATATGTGAAGGATCGTCCAAATTCACCTTCTCTTTGCTGCCAAAGCGATAGACTACATATCTAACAGCCTTATCCATCTCCGTATCGGCTTTCGGAGCAGTCCAGAAAAGAATATAGCCGTCTTCCGTCCATACCTTTTTCATTTTACGCACCTTGTCCGGAGAGCTTTATCATCCATAAAATCAAAGACTGGGACCAAAGCCGGATACTTATGATATTCACTGATTAAAGCATCGCGATATCTACCCTGATTCTCAACAACAGGCTGCCGCATACCATTGACAACTGCCTCCAATTGTTTGGTAAGCACGTTGCAAAGCCATCTTACGGGGAAGCTGATTGATAGAAGGATTCTGCGGATCGGCAAACTGAACAGTCTTTGGCACCGACTGACCAATGAACAACAGGCCGGTTTTCCGAATGAGTAGCCCACCATTTCACCAATGTCTCATAGTCAGCCGCTTTATGGCGATTTCCCAGTAAATCTGCGGAATATTATAATCAATCCATCCTTCACGTGCCCAAAGCAGTACATCGGCATAAAGATCATCATAGTTTTGCAAGCCATTGGTATTACTTCCCAACGGGTCACTCTTCTGGTTACGATAGATACCAAACGGACTGACACCAAACTTCACCCAAGGCTTGATGCCACGAATCGTTTCGTGAAGCTTCTTTATCAACACATTCACATTACTACGACGCCAATCTGCCTTATTGGTGAAACCTCCACCATAACGGGCGAAACTTGCATCATCCGGAAAATCCAATCCATTAACCGGATAAGGATAGAAATAATCATCCATGTGAATAGCATCTACATCATAACGAGACACAATATCGGTCACAATTTTACAGATATGCTCCCGACTTTCAGGAAGTGCCGGATCGAAATACAGCTGATCGCCATACGTAACAAACCATTCCGGATGTTGATGATAAATATGTTCCGGCGCCAACTTATTTTTTAATGAGGTCTTCACACGGTAAGGATTGATCCAGGCATGAAACTCCATATTCCGTTTCTGACATTCTTCAATCATAAACTGCATCGGATCCCACATAGGAGAAGGCATCTGACCTTGCGTTCCTGTCAGAAAACGACTCCACGGTTCATGCTGGGGAAGCATATAATGCATCCGCTTCAGGGCGTACCTGAAAGATGATTGCGTTAATACCAGCTTCCTGAAGAGAGTTCAACTGACTAATCAATATTTGTTTCAGCCTCTCTGTGGGAATGCCACGAAACTGCCCGTTGACAGCTTGTATCCACGCTCCACGAAATTCACGTTTGGGATATTTATTGCCGGATGGCACTTGTGCCCCTCACTCCTACCACCAGAAGAAGAGCGAAAAGTAAAAGATAGTTTTTCAGGCTTCATAATATTCTTAAATCGTAATAATGTGACGCAAAGATAATACAAACTCCCGATAAATTCGCTAACTTTGCCGACTACCATAAAAAGGAGTATTTTATGTCAGAAAACAACTATATTTCGATCAAAGGTGCACGAGTCAACAACCTTAAAAACATCGATGTAGATATACCCCGCAACAAACTTGTTGTAATCACCGGATTATCGGGTTCCGGTAAATCTTCCCTCGCTTTTGACACTCTCTATGCAGAGGGGCAACGCCGCTATGTGGAAAGCCTGAGCAGCTATGCGCGTCAGTTCCTGGGGCGAATGAGCAAACCGGAATGTGACTTTATCAAAGGGATTCCTCCCGCCATTGCTATCGAACAAAAAGTGAACAGCCGCAATCCCCGTTCTACTGTGGGCACCTCGACTGAAATTTACGAATATCTACGCCTGTTATATTCACGGGTAGGGAAAACGTATAGCCCCATCAGCGGACAAGAAGTAAAGAAGCACTCTACAGAAGACATTGTCAACTGCATGCTCTCATACCCGGAAGGTACAAGATATACGGTACTGACACCCATCCGCCTGCGTGAAGACCGCACCTTGCAACAGCAACTGGAGATAGACCTGAAACAAGGGTTCAACCGTATCGAAGTGAACGGTGAGATGAAGCGTATTGATGAATATACGCCTGTGGCAGGTGATGAAAGTATATCTACTGGTGGACCGTATGGCTGTTGCCAACAGCAAAGACGCCATCATCAGCCGACTGACTGATTCTGCCGAAACAGCCATGTATGAAGGCGACGGAACCTGTATGCTGCGTTTTTTCTATCGGATGGAACTACGAAACTTCATACTTTCAGCACTAAATTCGAAGCGGACGGCATCATCTTTGAAGAACCGAACGACCAGATGTTTTCATTCAACTCGCCTATATCGGCGCTTGTCCGGCGTGCGAAGGATTCGGCAAAGTAATCGGCATCGACGAGCACTTAGTCGTTCGGATCGTTCATTATCGGTGTATGAAGGAGCTATCGTATGCTGGCGTGGCGAAAAAGATGGGTGAATGGAAAGAAGAATTAATTCATAATGCGGAGAAATTCGACTTCCCCATGTTCACTCCTTATTATGAGTTGACAGACGCGCAACGCAGGTTACTTTGGGAGGGCAACCAATATTTCCACGGCATCAATGATTTTTTCAAGATGCTGGAAGAGAATCAATATAAGATACAATACCGGGTGATGCTGGCGCGTTACACCGGGGAAAGACGCTTTGCCCGAAATGCCACGGCACCCGCCTGAAACCGGAAGCCGGATATGTACGAGTGGGTGGAAAAACATTTCCGAACTGGTAGATTTGCCTATCACAGAACTGAAGGAATTCTTCGATCATTTGGAACTGGACGAACACGACAACAACGTATCTCGACGTATCCTGGTTGAAATAAATAGCCGGATTCGTTTTCTAATTGATGTAGGTTTGGGCTATCTGACTTTGAACCGGCTTAGTAATTCCTTATCGGGTGGGAGAGAGCCAGCGTATCAATCTGGCAACCTCGCTGGGAAGTAGCCTTGTAGGTAGTCTTTATATTCTCGATGAACCAAGTATCGGACTGCATAGCCGTGACACAGACCGTCTGCTCCATGTGTTGCGTCAACTGCAACAATTAGGAAATACGGTAGTGGTGGTAGAGCACGATGAAGAAATTATCCGTGCAGCCGATTACATTATCGACATAGGTCCCAATGCCGGACGCCTAGGTGGAGAAGTTGTTCTACCAGGGAGATATGAAGGATTTAAAGAAGGGAAGCAACAGTTATACGGTACGTTATCTTTTAGGAGAAGATGAAATACCCGTTCCGAAGCATCGCCGGCCATGGAATAACTATATAGAATTGAAAGGCGCACGTGAGAATAATCTGAAAGGAGTAAACGTACGTATCCCTCTCAATGTAATGACAGTTGTTACGGGTGTTTCCGGTTCCGGGAAGAGTACATTGGTAAGAGATATTTTCTTCCGGGCATTGAAACGTGAATTAGACGAATGTAGTGACCGACCGGGAGAATTCTCATCAATCGGGGGAAGTTTGCGTGACCTGCGAAATGTAGAATTTGTAGATCAGAACCCGATTGGCAAATCATCGCGCTCAAATCCGGTGACTTACATCAAGGCTTACGACGAAATCCGCAAACTATGGTCCGAACAGCCTTTGGCGAAACAAATGGGATATACCCCCGGATTCTTCAGTTTCAATAGCGAAGGCGGACGTTGCGAAGAGTGTAAAGGAGAAGGAACCATTACTGTAGAAATGCAATTTATGGCAGACTTGGTGTTGGAGTGTGAATCTTGTCACGGAAAACGTTTCAAATCCGACACGCTGGAAGTGAAATTCAACGATAAAAGCATCTACGATGTATTGGAGATGACCGTCAACCAAGCGATTGAGTTCTTCAACGAACATGGACAGAAGAAAAATTGTGAAGAAGTTACTTCCTTTGCAGGACGTAGGACTGGGATATATCAAATTAGGACAGGCTTCTTCTACCCTTTCCGGTGGTGAAAACCAACGTGTCAAACTCGCATTTTATTTAAGTCAGGAGAAAGCTGACCCAACGATGTTTATCTTTGACGAACCGACTACAGGATTACACTTTCATGATATCCGCAAACTGCTGGATGCTTTCGACGCATTGATTCGCCGGGGACACAGCATCGTTATCATCGAGCATAACATGGACGTTATCAAATGTGCCGATTATGTAATCGATCTCGGACCGGAAGGTGGAGATAAAGGTGGAAATATCGTAGCGGTAGGTACTCCGGAAGAAGTTGCCGCCTGCGGAGCAAGTTATACAGGACAATTCTTAAAAGAAAAACTCCGCTAATAAATGATAATTTTAGGGTTCACCACAGAGGCCACGGAGGACACAGAGTTCTTCTCTCTTTTTTCCGTAAGTAAAACAGAGCGATAAATACGTAAGACTCTGTGTTATTCTATAGTGGATAAAAATAATAAACCTCTGCGTCCTCCGTGTCCTCTGTGGTGAAATATAAATTCCTATTTACAGCTAATTAAAAGTAGAACCCGAATCCTATCTTCACACCGAAACGTGAATTATCAGAATCATCAAAACGCCATTTATAATAAACTGCCGGTTCGATCGTTACAGTTTTGGAGAGAAAGTACGCATATCCAGCTTCAATGCCCAATCCCCAATCGTTGTTATGGCTACCACCCTTGTAACGGACCCGTTCCCAAGTCAAAACCACCCCAAGATAAATCCCCGTTGTATTGAAATAACAACGCATTCCTGTACCTAGTGTATATGTATCCTTCGGTTGCGACCAGTCTGCTCCAATATTTACCATCAATGCAAAACCATCTGCCAAAAATGTACCGGCTTGCGCACCAATACCAAACTTGGCATCATCATTTTTACTGTAAGAAAAATCCAGTCCTGTCACAGAAGGGTTGAGAATCATCGTTCCTTTCTCAAATTGTGCCTGCGCAGTAAAAAAAGAGACTGCTAATAAGCAAAGAACCAAAGCTAATTTCTTCATAAACTTATTTTTTTTAAGTGAATAGATTGTTCGTCTTTTTTGCGGCGTTCACGCATTTGTTCCTTTTTTCGAAGCACCAGCCAAAGAAGGAGGACGATGACATAAGAAACCACCACCGTAATTATTTTTTCTGTCAGGCTGACTTCCGTATTACGAGGCAACAAATAAGCCGCTGTTACGGATACATAAATAAGGAATGCAAGCGCAACTCCTGTCGATTTTCTTATTTTCTTCATTCTGATAATTTTCTTGTTTTTTGCTTGCTTATCCAGATATAGAACCAAACTGCCGCAACTACTACACACGCTATACCAACGCCATAGGAAGCTGCATGCGAAAGCCCCAATCCTTCAGGAGCAATACATATATAAGTAGAACATACACATGTCATAAAACAGTCCCGGTATCAAAGTGATGATATAAGTTTTCTTAGATACCGCCAGAAAAACCGTTATAGCCCAAAGGTAAACACAGCCAGCGTCTGATTCGCCCAGGCAAAATAACGCCATATCATATTAAATCCGTTTGCGTCACGCAAGCTATACAAAAGCAGACCGATAGCAAGGACAAACATCGGAATGCAAATATATAAACGACGGCGCATTTTTTGTTCCATACCCAGGAAGTCTGCCACAATCAGACGTGCCGAACGAAAAGCCGTATCACCCGAAGTAATCGGAGCGGCAATCACTCCCAAAATAGCAAGTACGCCTCCGACAGCTCCCAGCCACTCCTTCGTTATAGAATCTACAATAACGGAAGCATTGCTTTTTCTTCCATTCCGTTTTCATGGAAAAAGTAAGTAGCGGCAGCAGCCCAAATAAGAGCAACAATGCCCTCGGTAATCATTGCACCGTAAAACACCGGACGTCCATGCCGTTCCGAGGTCATACAACGTGCCATCAACGGGCTTTGCGTAGCATGAAAACCCGAAATGGCACCACATGCAATACTCACAAACATAATCGGAAAAATAGGAAGCTCACTTGCTTCGGGATTTGTATTTTGCAAACCATCCCAAAGTTCAGGCAAAAAAGCCGGATGGTTAACGTAGAGCATCACCAAAAATGCCTACTGCCATAAACAACAAGGCAACCGCAAAATATAGGATAATTTTACCTATTATTTTATCAACAGGAAGTAGGGTCGCAAAATATAATAGAGGAATACAACCACAATCCAAAACGTAGCATCCAAACTTTCCGGAGTGAGTATTGCCAACAGTCCGGCAGGCCCCGCAACGAAAAACCGACCCCACCAAGAATCATTAAAATGACAGTGAATCCTCTCATCACCTGCTTGGTAGTCAGTCCCAAATAACGTCCTATTATTTCCGGCAGACTTTCACCTCCATTACGCAAAGAAAGCATTCCGGCAAAATAATCATGCACTGCACCCGCAAAAAATACTTCCCAACACAATCCACAAGTATGAAGAGCTACCAAATTTCGCTCCCATGATTGCTCCGAAAATATCGGACCCTAATCCGGCAATATTAAGAAATTGAATCATGAAAATCTTCCAAGTGGGCAATGGAATATAGTCCACTCCATCAGCCTTTGTAAGAGCCGGTGTTTTACGGTCATCAGGGACCAAAGACGCGTTCCATCAGGCATCCGTACGTAAAATAGCCTACTATCAAGTGCCAGCAGGCATAGAGTAAATGTAATCATAGCGTGTCGTTTTTTAGCTTGGCAAATGTAACATAATCTCACGAAACAGCCCAACAATACCGACACTTTTGCTAACTTTGCAGGGATTTAAAACAAAAAATAAAGAATATGCACCGAACTATTTTTTCATTCTTTCACTTTTTGTTTCTTGTTCTTCCCGGCAAAGGTTCAGATACAACCTCCTTTCTTTTCAATGCTAATATAGATAATCCAATATATACACCAAGGTCTGAATTACTGCTTCTTCATTTCATCAGCTGTCACGATTTTCCATTTATCCAAGTCTTCAATTTGGCCGCTTCTATTGCCTACCACCTCTGTGCTGTTGGCAGAAGACAAACCAATTTTGCTTCAGGAGACAGCCCCAATGAATAATAGCCTTCATCATCCGTAGGTGTCAGGAACAATGCATATTTAGGATCATGCACTCATGCCAGTCATCACCCGGCTTTTTACCCACAAATCACTTTATCTCCATTATTCATTACATGAAGGTTGGTCGCTATATTTCTGACACGGAGGATATGATACGTCAAATTCTCGATACAAAACAACTGGGACTTCTTTTCCGAATCATATTTTTGCGGCAGAAATCACTTTCGAATCCGGATTACAATCCAGTACCATACCGGTTGCCTTGTTTACCAAATAGACCTGAGATACATTATCGGTTACATAAGGCATATATTTTTTCCTTGATAGTTACTGATTTTCAGTTTGGCATCCTGTCCTCTCCATTGTACAGTCACTTTATGTTTGCCTTTTTATCCGACGGTCGAAAAGAGCAGATTGCGTAGTGAAATTCTTAGAGTCGGCAACCCGAAACATCAACCGAGGCAAAGGAATTGTTTCAGTATCCAGATAGAAATCCAAGTATCGATTTCTTTTTATTCAATTGCACGTCAACCTCTACTTTCTCATACGTAGGCAATGAGCCAAAAATGTACATCGAATGACAATCTCGTACCGTTCTTCGCTTTTTTCAATAGCACCATTCTTCATCTTCGCCTTCGAACCCGAAAGAGAAATATCCGAAGCAGCCACTGTTATCCCACCGGGGTTCATAACGAATTCACCCGTTATCGCCTTATACACTTCCTTCGCTATAATATAATGCCCTCTATGGTCGGGATGCACCCAATCGTTGCCACCCGGCATAAATTCCGGATGTCCCTTCAAGGGATTATACAGATCTACACAGACCAGATTAAGTTCCTCCGCAATCTCTCTTACGGCAGGCTGAATATAATTCTTTGCTACATTGTCATCAAATGAACCAAGAAATCCCCCATCGCCATAATACATCGGCGGAGGCGTACAAATATAAATATCCGGTTTAGTCGAAAGAGCCTGGAATTTAGCGATCAACTTCTTATAGTCTGCTTTAAAAGTCTCTTTACCATATTTTTCGAAATTCTTCTTGTTGGCATCATTTGCACCAAACTTAATAATGACAATATTAGGTTTATACTCAAGTGCCGCTGCGCATTGCTCAGAATTAATGTAAGCGAATTGATATTCATTAGGATTTTCGGGAGTAGTCGCATCTTCTCTTAATTTTATAAATACCCCGGAAGAGCCTTTACCAAATTTGGTAACTTCATAATCATCACCGAGCATTTCAGCCAGAGGCATCGCGTAATAACCATAATCATTCGTTCCCCGGTGATACTGTTTCCAACAGTAGCAACTCTAATCTTTCCCGTCTGGGCAGTCAGACTCGCCGCAAACAAAAGACAGAGCGACACAGATAGTAGCTTTTTCATTGTTTATTATCTTGTTATATTAATATTTTATATTTCGTACCTTATTAAAAAGACGGCTAAGAATGTAGATACCACTAAAAGAGAATCAGTAATTTTCTGTCAAATAGCATTAAAAAAAAAGGAATAATCAATTTACAGACATTTTTGCTAGCTTTGCAGAGATTTAGCATCTAAAAGGGAATAATATGCACCGAACTATTTTCATTCTTTCACTTTTGTTTCCTTTCCTCCCGACTAAGGCGCAGCCCAAGCACGAAGTTCGTGCAGCATGGATTACGGCTGTATACGGTTTGGACTGGCCTCGCACACGTGCCACGACTCCTCAGGGCATCCGCAAGCAAAAGGAAGAATTGGTGGATATCCTTGATAAACTGAAAGCTGCCAACTTCAATACTGTCCTGTTTCAGACCCGTACACGCGGAGATGTGCTGTATCCTTCTTCCATCGAACCGTTCAATTCTATCCTGACCGGAAAAGTCGGAGGAAATCCGGGATATGATCCGTTGGCTTTTGCGATTGAGGAATGCCACAAGCGGGGGATGGAATGTCATGCGTGGATGGTGACTATTCCGCTAGGCAACAAAAAGCACGTCGCTTCTCTCGGCAAACAATCTGTCACCAAGCGAGTGAAAGATATATGCGTGCCTTATAAAAATGAATATTTCCTTAATCCGGGGCATCCTGCTACGAAAGAGTATCTCATGAGACTCGTTCGGGAAGTGGTGGAGCGCTATGATATAGACGGAGTGCATTTCGACTACCTGCGCTATCCGGAGAATGCTCCTCTATTCCCCGACAAATACGATTTCCGCCGTTACAGCAAAGGACGTACTTTGGATCAATGGCGACGGGATAACATTTCCGAAATCGTCCGGTACATATATAAAGGTGTGAAAGCAATGAAGCCGTGGGTAAAGGTAAGTACTTGCCCTGTAGGAAAATACAGAGATACTTCCCGCTATTCTTCCCGTGGTTGGAATGCGTTCTATACCGTTTATCAAGACCCGCAAGGATGGCTCGGAGAAGGTATTCAGGATCAGATATATCCCATGATGTATTTTCAGGGAAACAGTTTCTATCCTTTCGCGCTCGACTGGCAGGAACAGAGCAACGGACGACAGGTTATTCCGGGGCTGGGCATCTATTTCCTCCATCCCGACGAAGGGAAGTGGACACGCGACGAAGTGGATCGTCAGATTAATTTCATCCGTAATCAGAAAATGGCAGGAGAAGGGCATTACCGTGTCAAGTATCTGATGGACAATACTCAGGGAATTTATGACGAACTGATTGAGAACTTCTATGCCTATCCGGCATTACAGCCCCCGATGACATGGTTGGATAACGTTCCGCCGTCTGCCCCTCAGCACTCAAAGTTACGTCCATCGACAACGGATATACCGAATTGAACTGGCAACCAGCGACGGATAATGACCAACGGAATAAACCGATGTACGTGATTTATGCTTCCAATGAATATCCGGTAGATACAAAGAAAGCGGAAAATATTGTCGCACAAAGTATTCGTGAAACAAGTTACATTTATGCACCCATCCAGCCTTGGAATGCCAAGAAGTATTTTGCAGTAACGGCTATCGACCGTTGCGGGAATGAGAGTGCACCCATAAATGGAGATAAGTAGGCATTTCAGACAGTATTACCACAATATGACTTTTCCGATGTTCACCAATTCCAATTTAGCAGTATCTTCAAAGAGTTTCCATTGCTTGAAACCAGAGTTTCATCGGTGTGAAACTGTAGTTTCATCGGTGAGAAACTAGAGTTTCATACGCTTGAAACTTTAGTTCCAAACGCTCGAAACTATCTGAAACTACTGTTGATTTGATTGACTTAACCGCATGTTCCAATCACATTGAACGCATCAGCTACTTCAATAGTACTGCTCTCTCTGAAAACATTAAATCATATATCAGTCAATAATACATAAATTATCAGTCCTTAATACTTGATTTCTCAATTATTAATATCTGAGAAATCAAACGTTAACAGTTGAGATATCAGATATTAACATCCTGTAAATCAAAGAATAACACAGTAAAACGGTATTTATCAGGACGATGCAGAGTGAGAGCAAGTCCTTGCTCTCACACTGCTATCACCGGATCTCTAATCGCTGAAACTTCGATGAATAAAGGGATACAGACGAACTGTTAGAGCATGAGAGCAAAAGCACTATCTTTTTCACTGGGGAGAGTAAGCAAAAGAAACGCACGATACCGGCTTTGAGGCGTCACCGGTACTAACGGCAAATATCCGGCACACACCCGATTATTCTCTACGGACAAAGGGAACGAAGCCGACATCTGCCGATGTTCCTCCAAAGCCTGACCGGCTAAAGGATAATAATCAATCCGAAAAACTCCTTCCGCATCCGCAGCCAAATAACGATCCGTCAAGAGCCGTGCCACCACCCCCATATTCATTCGCAGATTAATTTCGACACAAGGATGAATCCGGTAAACAGGCGCTTCATCCGGAAAATGACAAATCATCATATCCACTCCCAAGTATCCATGATAAAAGCCACCGAACAAAGCTGACAATTCTTCTTCCAAACGAGTCCGCAGCCTGATAAATTCTTCTTGTGGCACATAAGCCGATAGTTTCTGCAGAATCTTCTCGTCAGACAGCAAGTCATTTCCCGCATACATCCCACTCCCACCCGTGTGGAAGACCGAATATCCGACAAAAACAACCCTTCCTCTCCCGTCAGCATAAAACTCCATAGCGAAATCTTCCACCTTATTATATATAGGTTCGCCTACCACCCCACCCTGAGAAGCAGCGACACGGGCACACCAACCGGAAATAAAAGTAGTAAATATGCCTTTACACCAATTCAATCCTTTCCCGCTTCCGGAAAGCGGAGCTTTTAACAAGCACGCTTCCCGCCCTTCGACGAACGCACTGCACTCCGCCAAAGTACTCAAATAAAAAGATTCTCCACAGAAGTATTCATTCAACCGCAACCCAGGCAACAACTTTACCGCCTGCAGACGATGCGAATGCTCTCTCAGAATATTCATATAATCCGCAGAAGGCAGCTCCGTCTGACCTGCCCCCAATGTCATCAAACGCTTCCGCAAAGCAGGGTCCCAACCCCACGGAGAGAACTTCCGGTCTTTACCGTCAGCCACTTCCGGTTCCGTCAACAAGGCCACATCCATGCCCAAAAGTTCACTCTTTGTTTTCAGGAAGTCCGCATTATAAGCAGACGGTGCAAGCACCGCACTTCCCGCTTCGGCATACCACATAGGAAGCAACGCCAGGTCACTCGCCATCTGTCGGGCGGAAGCCGGCGCCATATAGTTCGTCTCACCGCTTGCCAACGCCATATCATGCTCCGGATTGAATATAAAACAGGTCTTTTTCGTCATGTCAAAGATGGATTCAACACATTATTCTGCAAATATATACAGGAAATAATCAGGAACTTACACAATAAAGAGAAACTTATAAATTAAAGCACATTTTTGCTATCTCTACTTTGCAAATCCTAAAAAAAGCACTATATTTGCCAGCCGAAAAACAAAGAAACGAAATGGAATCATTCTATCGCACACACGCCTACCTCGTTGAGCACACCAATGCCCCCGTTCGCCGCGATCTTATGGACGAGATCGACTGGAGTGACCGCCTGATTGGTATCAAAGGGACACGTGGCGTAGGAAAAACCACTTTCCTCCTGCAGTACGCCAAAGAGAAATTCGGCAACGACCGTTCCTGTCTGTTCATCAATATGAACAACTTTTATTTCTCCGGTCACAGCCTTGTTGACTTTGCCAACGAGTTTCAGAAACGTGGCGGAAAAGTACTGCTGATCGACCAAGTGTTTAAGCATCCCGAATGGAGCAAAGAGCTACGAATGTGCTATGACCGTTACCCGAGCCTGAAGATAGTCTTCACCGGTTCTTCCGTCATGCGGCTCAAAGAGGAAAACCTTGAATTGCGTGATATTGCGAAAAGTTATAACCTGCGCGGATTTCTTTCCGTGAATTCCTAAACTTGCAGACAGGAATGAAATTCAGGGCATATAGCCTCGAAGAAATCCTTAGCACTCATGAACAGATAGCCAAAGGAGTGCTCTCCAAAGTTCGACCGTTGGATTATTTTCAGGATTACCTGCATCATGGTTTCTACCCTTTCTTCCTTGAAAAACGTAATTTCTCGGAGAATCTGCTGAAAACAATGAACATGATGGTAGAAGTGGATATCTTGCTTTCTGATCAAACAAATTGAACTGAAATATCTTTCAAAGATAAAAAAATTACTATATTTGCTCGCTGTCGACGGACCAAAGGCTCCAAATGTGAGCCAACTGGCAAGTGACGTACAGACATCTCGCGCCACGGTAATGAACTATATCAAGTATCTGGCAGACGCGCGTCTGATTAATCTGGTTTACCCGAAAGGAGAAGAATTCCCAAAGAAACCGTCAAAGATTATGATGCACAACTCTAACCTGATGTACTCCATTTATCCGGTGAAAGTGGAAGAACAGGATGTACTCGACACGTTCTTCGTTAACACTTTATGGAAAGACCATAAGGTACATAAAGGAGATAAAAATGCCTCTTTCATGGTAGACGAAGTAATGCCGTTCAAAATTTGCCAGGAAGGTACAAAGATCAAGAATAATCCGGACGTGACGTACGCGTTGCATAAGGCTGAGATAGGCCGCGGCAACCAAATACCTCTTTGGATGTTCGGATTCTTATACTAACAAGAAAAGATTTATTTACTTAAATATTTAATTTAGTTATGACTAAACAGAAGAAATTCATCACATGTGATGGTAACCAAGCTGCAGCACATATCTCGTATATGTTCTCTGAAGTAGCAGCTATCTACCCCATCACTCCTTCTTCGACTATGGCTGAGTACGTAGACGAATGGGCTGCCGCAGGACGTAAGAACATCTTCGGCGAAACAGTATTGGTGCAGGAAATGCAATCTGAAGGTGGTGCTGCCGGTGCAGTTCACGGTTCTCTCCAGGCTGGTGCATTGACTACTACTTACACTGCTTCTCAGGGTCTTCTTTTGATGATCCCGAACATGTACAAGATTGCAGGTGAATTGCTGCCTTGTGTATTCCACGTTTCTGCTCGTACACTGGCTTCTCACGCACTGTGTATCTTCGGTGACCATCAAGACGTAATGTCAGCTCGTCAGACCGGTCTTCGCTATGTTGGCAGAAGGTTCTGTACAGGAAGTTATGGATTTGGCAGGTGTTGCTCACCTGGCTACTATCAAGTCACGCGTTCCTTTCATGAACTTCTTCGATGGTTTCCGTACTTCTCACGAAATCCAGAAGATCGAAATGTTGGAAAACGACGACCTCGCTCCGCTGATTGATCAGGAAGCTTTGGCTGAATTCCGTGCCCGTGCACTGAATCCGATGAATCCGGTAGCTCGTGGTATGGCTGAAAATCCTGATCATTTCTTCCAACATCGTGAATCTTGCAATAACTTCTATGAAGCTGTTCCCGCTATCGTAGAAGAATACATGAATGAAATCTCCAAATCACAGGTCGTAAATACGGTTTGTTCGATTACTACGGAGCTGAGGATGCAGAACGCGTAATCATCGCTATGGGTTCTGTTACGGAAGCTGCTCGCGAAGCTATTGATTACTTGATAGCAAAGGCGAAAAAGTAGGTATGGTTGCCGTACACTTGTACCGTCCGTTCTCTGCAAAACACTTCCTGGCTGCTGTACCAAGACTGCTAAGAGCATTGCTGTGCTTGACCGTACTAAAGAACCGGGAGCTAACGGCGAACCTCTGTACCTGGATGTTAAAGACTGCTTCTATGGCGCAGAAAATGCTCCTGTTATCGTGGGTGGTCGTTACGGTCTGGGTTCTAAAGATACCACTCCGGCACAGATCCTCGCTGTATTCGAAAACTTGTCTTTGCCGATGCCGAAGAATCACTTTACTATCGGTATCGTAGACGACGTTACGTTCACTTCTCTTCCTCAAGAAGCAGAAATCGCACTGGGCGGCGAAGGTATGTTCGAAGCTAAATTCTACGGACTGGGTGCTGACGGTACAGTAGGAGCCAACAAGAACTCTGTGAAGATTATCGGTGACAACACCGACAAACACTGTCAGGCTTACTTCTCTTACGACTCCAAGAAGTCGGGTGGTTTCACTTGTTCTCACCTGCGTTTCGGTGATACTCCGATCCGTTCTACTTACTTGGTAAATACTCCGAACTTCGTTGCTTGTCACGTTCAGGCTTACCTGCACATGTACGATGTAACCCGTGGTTTGCGTAAGAACGGTTCTTTCTTGCTGAATACCATCTGGGAAGGCGAAGAACTGGCTAAGAACCTGCCTAACAAGGTGAAGAAATACTTCGCTCAGAACAATATCTCTGTATACTATATCAACGCAACTCAGATTGCTCAGGAAATCGGTCTGGGCAACCGTACCAATACATCCTGCAGTCAGCATTCTTCCGTATCACAGGCGTTATTCCTGTTGACTTGGCTGTAGAACAGATGAAGAAATTCATCGTTAAGTCTTATGGCAAGAAGGGTGAAGACGTGGTAACAAGAACTACGCTGCTGTAGACCGCGGTGGTGAATACAAGAATTGGCAGTCGATCCGGCTTGGGCTAACCTTCCGGATGACGCAAAGGCTGAAAACAACGACCCTGCATTCATCAACGAAGTAGTTCGTCCTATCAACGCTCAGGACGGTGACTTGTTGCCGGTTTCTGCATTCAAGGGTATCGAAGACGGTACTTGGCATCAAGGAACTTCCAATACGAAAAACGTGGTGTAGCTGCATTCGTTCCCGAATGGAATGCTGAAAACTGTATTCAGTGTAACAAGTGTGCTTACGTTTGTCCTCATGCTTCTATCCGTCCGTTCGTGCTTGACGCTGAAGAGCAGAAGGGTGCACACTTCGGGCATTGAAAGCTGTAGGTAAGCAATTTGACGGTATGACATTCCGTATCCAGGTGGACGTGCTTGACTGTTTGGGTTGTGGTAACTGTGCCGATGTTTGTCCGGGCAATCCGAAGAAGGGAGGCAAGGCTCTTACAATGAAACACCTGGAAGGACAGTTGTCTCAGGCAGCCAATGGGAATATTGCTCTAAGAACGTGAAGAGCAAACAGCACTTGGTAGATATCAAAGCCAATGTGAAGAACTCTCAGTTTGCTACTCCGTTGTTCGAGTTCTCAGGAGCTTGCTCCGGCTGTGGTGAAACTCCGTACGTGAAACTGATTTCCCAGTTGTTCGGCGACCGCGAAATGGTTGCTAACGCTACAGGATGTTCTTCTATCTACTCCGGTTCGGTACCTTCTACTCCGTACACTACGAACGAAAAGGGTCAGGGTCCTGCATGGGCTAACTCTTGTTCGAAGACTTCTGCGAGTTTGGTCTGGGTATGGAACTGGCCGACGAGAAACTTCGTGCACGCATCGAGGCTGCCATGAAGAATGCTATCGCCAGCGATACTTGTCCTGCAGAATACAAGGAAGTATTCCCGGAATGGATTGACGGTAGGACGATGCAGACAAGAGCAAAGCTGCTGCTGAAAAGATTATCCCAATGGTGGAAGCTGCTAAAGATAAATGTGAAAACTGCGCAACAATCGCCGAATTCAAGAACTACTTGGTGAAGAAGAGCCAGTGGATTATCGGTGGTGACGGTGCTTCTTACGATATCGGTTACGGTGGTTTGGACCACGTGATAGCTTCAGGTGAAGATGTAAATATTCTGGTTCTTGATACTGAAGTTTACTCTAATACCGGAGGCCAGTCATCTAAGGCTACTCCGTTGGGTGCTATCGCTAAGTTTGCCGCTTCGGGCAAGCGTGTTCGTAAGAAAGACCTTGGTATGATTGCCACTACTTACGGTTATGTATATGTAGCTCAGATTGCCATGGGTGCTGACCAAGCTCAGACTTTGAAAGCTATCCGTGAAGCAGAAGCTTATCCCGGTCCGTCATTGGTTATCGCTTACGCTCCGTGTATCAACCACGGTTTGAAGGCAGGTATGGGTAAGAGCCAGGCAGAAGAAGAAAAGGCTGTTAAGTGCGGTTACTGGCACTTGTGGCGTTACAACCCGGCTTTGGAAGAAGAAGGCAAGAATCCGTTCCAACTGGATAGCAAAGAACCTAACTGGGAAGACTTCCAAGGTTTCTTGAAGGGTGAAGTTCGTTACGCTTCTGTAATGAAACAATATCCTGCTGAAGCTGAAGAACTGTTTAAAGCTGCTGAAGAAAACGCTAAATGGCGTTACAACAGCTACAAACGTCTTGCCAGAGAAAACTGGGGAGCTGATACAGCTGAATAATAAGTAGAAATACTTTGTACATAATAAAAGGCAGGAATCCTGGAAACAGATTCCTGCCTTTTTTGTTTATATCTTAGAAGTAACGATTACTTCTCACGAAGATATTCATTAAAACTCTAAAGATATGATCGGATTTGTTATTTGGATTATCGGTTTGATACTGACTTTCAGAGCTGCCATAGAGATTTGGAATATAAATGCGGCTGTAGAGAAAAGGCTTATAGCGATTGTATTAATCGTTCTTACCAGCTGGCTGGGACTACTTTTCTACTACTTCTATGGTAAAGAAAGAATGGCAGGATGGTTGAAGTAGTGTTTGCATATCAGTCTTTCTCAGGAATCCAACTGTTTACCAGTTCCTGATGTTCTTCCATCCATTGACGGGCAGCCTGTCTTTCCGTCGTCTGCGCCTCTTCCAGAGCAGTCATTAAAGAGCTGATTTCCGCATCAGTCAGACGAATGTTGCCCAAAAGTTCGGCAGCAAAAGGGTCTTTCTCGCTAAAACCTTTCCATGCTATGGTATGAATGGTTTCCGCATTTCCATATATCAGCTTCGGGTCCTGAAGAACTTTCAGCTTGAAACGGTCGAACATCCAGTGAGGCGTCCATCCCGTCACGACAATCCAGTCTTTCTTATCAATCGCTTTCTTTAGGGAAGCAGTCATGGCAGGTCCGCTCGAAGTCATCAGTTTATAATCCAATCCATAGTCTTTGATGGCCTGATCGGTAGCTTTCATAATACCGGCTCCGGCATCAATACCGACAATCTGACCGGAGAAACATTCCTTTTCCGCGTTCAGTTCTTCGATTGAGTTGATCGTAACGTAATCCGGAACCACCAGCCCGATACGGGCACCATCATAAATATCCCCGATAACTTCGAGTTTTATCCCCGTATTGTTTCATATAATCTTCCATAGTGACAGGCATCCAGACATCCATAAATACGTCTGCTTTCTTACGGGAGATAGAGGTAAATATAGGTGCAAGGTCGGCATTCAGCAACTTTACATCGTACCCCTGATCTTCAAAAATCGCTTTGGCAAGATTTGTCATTGCAATACCTTCCGACCAGTTGGCATAAGCGATACTTATCTTCTTACTCTTTCCGTTGTCTCCGCAGGAAACGAAGGTTAAGAGTATGCCGGCAATAAACATTGCCACAATCATTTTTATCTTATTCATTGATTATTCCTTTCTTTTGGTGTGATTCTTATTTCTTTTTACTTTTTCTGTTATCTGCCATACCCTGAGTGATGCGGTCCAGTACGATCGCCAATATCACGACTGCGATACCGCCTTCAAATCCGAGTCCGATTTTCATTTGGGTGATACCTTTCAGTACGATTTCTCCCAATCCTCCGGCAGAAATCATGGCGGCAATCACTACCATCGAAAGTGACATCATGATCGTCTGGTTGATTCCCGTCAGAATAGTAGGCAACGCCAAAGGCAATTGCACCTTATAAAGAAGCTGCCAGGGAGTAGCTCCAAAAGAACGGGAGGCTTCTACTACGTTTTTAGGAACCTGACGAATGCCCAGACCGGTCAGACGAACCACAGGAGGCATTGCAAAGATGATTGTGGCAAAAGCTCCCGGCACAGTTCCCAATCCGAAGAATAGAACGGCAGGAATCAGATAGACAAAGGCAGGCATTGTCTGCATAAAGTCGAGGACAGGGCGCATTATCTTGTTACAACGATCACTGTTGGCAGTCCAGATTCCCAGCGGAACGCCTAAAAAGCAATGCCAGACAAGTGGAAGAAAGTACTAACGCCAATGTCTGCATCGTTTCTTCCCAAAAGCCCATGCCGTAAATAAGCAATAAACCCAAGAGGGTAAATACGGCTGTCCCCTTACCCGACTTAAACCAGGCGAGCGCAGCCAGCACTGCGATTGTGATATAAAAAAAGGTATTCCAAACAAGTACGTGCTGAAAACCGTCTATGAATCCTCCGATCCCCATGCTGAGAGCATCAAAAAAGGAAGCAAAATGTTCTGTGAGCCAGTTGATGGCTGTCTCTATATATTTTCCGATATTTATCATAATTCTATTGCGTTTTGAATGATTTCATTAATTTCTTCTTTATCTTTTCCCGTTACTTCGATGATCAATGAGGAAAGTGGCACTACGCCTTCAAACTCCCGATTCTCATTTACGACCCAGATTGGCGAGTTCGTTTTTGTCATCAACGGAAGAATATCTTCCAGCACCGTATCACCCAGCACCGAATGAACTTCATGCCTTACTACGGACTCGATGGAGCGGATTTGCTCTTTTCGCAGTTTCAGCAAGTCATTCAACCGCACCTCTCCTACTAACAGATTATTGGAATCGACTACCGGAAGAACGGTCAGATTCCGTTCGCGCATCTTACGGATCAGCACCTCCGGACCTTCTTTCTTCAAACGTGCCACTATGGGTTTATCTACCATAACAGAGGAAGCTGTAATAATCTTGCTTCGATCTACATTTTCAACAAAACGTGCTACATAATCATTAGCAGGTTCAGTCAGGATTTCTTCAGAAGTTCCCACTTGCACTATTTCCCCATCCTTCATGATAGCAATCCGGTCACCCAATTTAATCGCTTCACTCAGGTCGTGAGTAATAAAGACAATCGTTTTTTTCATCTTCGACTGCAAAGTCAGCAGTTCATCCTGCATCTGCACACGGATCAAAGGATCGAGTGCCGAGAAGGCCTCATCCATCAACAGGACTTCGGGATTATTGGCCAAAGCCCGCGCCAGCCCGACACGCTGCTGCATCCCACCCGACAGTTCACTTACCATCTGATTCTCGTAGCCTTTCAGCCCCACCAGGTTGCATACTTTCCATCGCTTTCTGCTCCCGTTCTCCCCTTTTTAACTCCCTGTAGTTCGAGGTCCGAAAGCTATATTATGCAAGACAGAACGGTGAGGAAGCAGACCGAAGTTCTGAAAGACCATAGCCAGTTCTTTCCGGCGAATCTGCAACAGTTCTTTATCCGACACTTTGGCTATGTCTGTTCCATTGATAATCACTTCTCCGGAAGTAGGGCGTATCAAACGGTTGATGCAGCGGAGTAAAGTGGACTTTCCACTACCGGACAACCCCATAATGACGAATATTTCGCCTTCATTAATGGAAAGATTCGCATCTTTCACCGCAACCGTACATCCGGTCGCTTTCAATATTTCACTTTTAGTTTTACCTTCTTTCAACATCTTCAAAGCCTTCTGCTTCTCATTGCCAAAAAAACCAGATAGAGATCTTTAATTTCTATTTTACTCATACAATAAAATGGTTTAGGTTATTAAAATAATATACACAGCAAGACAAGAACAAACGATAACAGGAATCTTTCTTTATATCGTATAAAGTTCTGATTTAAATACGGGACAAATAATAACAATGAATCCCGAAATAATTAATAAAAAATGATTATTGACAGACTGAGTAATTAAAAAAAGGAATAGAATTTGATAAGATAATCCTTTCAACGAATAGCAAAAAAAAATAGCATTTTTATGTATAAAAACAGTCTGTTCCAGTATCTTGCTGGCACAAAGATACAAAAAACAGATTAAACATGCAAATTATATTCAAAATCCGGGGCATACAGAGGACTTTATTTGTAATGATATGGAAAGTTTCCGGGTAATATTCCCCTATCACTCAGCAAAATAGAACAAACCAGCAGATAAATATAAAATAAGTTTGAATATTTCACCTAAACACCGTATATTTGGCGTCAATAACTAAACTAGATTTATATGTTCAACAGGGCTATTACAATTTTCCTGGGGAAGGATAATTGTCATTACACAACAAAAGAAAAACAAACAGGTACTGCCACACTAGACGACAAAAGCCAAGTACAGTTCCTTAGTAAAAAGAACCCCAAAATGCCGTTTTTCTATAGTCGGCGGAATCTCTACATGATAGGTTTCCTGCTCGCTTTTTATAGTGACTCTGCTCGAATTTATGCGAGGACGGCATCAAAACTTTATGGTCTTCTCAGACGCTACTCAATTCTTCTGGCAAGGCATCAGCCCATACACAACCGAATTTGTAGAAGCTCACGGACGCTACTTCCTTTATTCTCCAGTTTTCACGGTATTGTTCGCTCCGTTTGCGTATCTGCCTGCATGGCTGGGACCTTTCGCGTGGAATCTATTCAATTATTCATTGTTCTTTGTGGCGATCTTCACGCTGCCCCAACAATTCACCCAGCAACAGAAATGCCGTATGTTCCTTTTTCTGTTACTGATTTTAGGACAAAGTTTACTTTCATTTCAGTATAACATAACGGTAGCCTATTTATTCTTATTCGCCTATACGTTATTGGAAAAAGACCGTGGATTTCTGGCTGTTCTGTTAATCATGATTTCGGGATGTACCAAAGTATATGGAATTTTCGAACTGGCATTGTTGCTGTGCTATCCTCACGTATGGCGTAACTTTGGCTATGCCGTTGCAATGGGCATTGTATTGCTTGCATTACCGTTAATCAAAATAGCTCCTGCAGATTTGCTCCCCTATTATGAAGAATGGTGCCATAGTCTTGCTGTTCATCAATCCGCCGGAGCTTATGATTCATTTTTCTATGCCCGCCCCATTGCAGCATGGACATTGCCACACTTCCGTGCACTTCAGATAGGAATGCTCGGTCTACTGACTCTGCTCTTTTTGGGGAATTTCCGCAAATGGTCGTCTTTTGCCTTCCGTGCCCAGGCTTTGGGCATTCTCATGGGCTGGGTAGTATTACTGAGTGACTCCGCCGAGAAACATACCTATATTATCGCATTGGCAGGTTTCATGCTCTGGTATTGGAGCAGGCCAACACGTACCGCAACAGACAAGATTCTATTTTGGTGCTGTTTTGTGCTGTTATGCATCGTTCCTATCGACATATTCGTCCCTGTTCCCATCAGAGATTTCATTACCAGGACCTTATGGCTTCATGTATGGGTTTTCTTTATTGTATGGATACGGATGATATGGCTTACCTTCCTTGCATCCTTCATTCATCCACGTGCCACAAATGTTCTTTCAGATTAACGCATCCGTTAGCTTTGAAAGAAACTTCTTCTGCCAGCAAGAGTTGTTTTTGTTCCACCCAACCGGGTACCAGCCTTCCGGTGGAATTTACAACTCTATGGCAAGGAATGGATAATTCATCCGGCACTTCTTTCAATGCACGCCCCACCATCCGCGAACATTGGGGGGCACCCAAAAGCAAAGCAATACCTCCATAGGTAGATACTTTTCCCACAGGTATCTGGGATACGACTTCGTACACTTCCTTCCGAAAGGATTCGGAAAAACTCTCTTTATCTACTTTATAATCTTTCATATATCCCTCTTTACGATATCAATGAAATCATCCTTTCCTTTTCAGGAAGTCTGTCGGGCTCTCTCCAAACTGCTCTTTATAGCACTTGGCGAAATAAGAAGGTGAACTGAAACCGACTTCATAACCAATCTCCGCTACGGTCATGTCCGAAGAAGCAAGCAAAGAAGCTGCCTTCTTCAAACGGGCGATACGGAGCAATTCATTCGGAGAGTAGTTAGTCAATGATTTAATCTTGCGGTAAAGCTGCACACGGCTTAGTCCCATGTCTTTGCCCAAGTCCTCCACATTCAAACCGGAGTCTCCCATTTTCTCTTCAATCAATGACTTGAATCTTTCTACAAAATCCTTGTCCATATCGCAAACATCTTCCTTCGCCAATGTCTGCCCGTCACCAAAGAACTGTTTCAGACGACGGTGAGAATCGATCAGATTGCGGACACGTGCCAGCAACAGCTGTGAACTGAACGGCTTTGAAATATAAGAATCCGCACCACCGTCATATCCCTGAATACGCTGTTCGTCCAGTGAACACGCCGTCAGCAGAATAACCGGAATATGACAGGTCTGTAACTCACTTTTCAGGCGGCGGCAACATTCAATGCCATCAATGCCCGGCATCATCACATCGGAAATAATCAGGTCCGGAACATACTTCATAGCCTTACGGATTCCTTCGGAGCCGTCTGCCGCTTCAATCACCGTATAGTCTGTATGCAACAGCGTATGGACATACGAACGGATATCCTCATTATCATCAATAATCAGTACGGACGGTTTGGAAGAGTCATATCCTTTTTCCAGTTCTTCCTCTTCCGCCAATAGAACATCTGTTGTACGGGAATCCGCAGAAACAAGGGTGGTATCCGGTTCGGCAGCAACAGCCTCACAAGACTGTACAGGCAGTTCAACGGTAAAGACCGTACCCTGTTTCTCATCGCTCTCTACAGAGATCATACCACCGTGCATTTCTACGAAGGCTTTTACCAATGCCAGTCCGATTCCCGAACCGGTATGGTGCATATCGATCTTATAGAAACGGTCGAATACATTGCGGATATGTTCGGCAGAAATCATAGAACCGGTATTTGCCACCATGAAACGTATCCATCGCTTGTCCTCTTTACAAAGGGAAGACAGACGAACGGCAATTCTTCCATTTTCCGGTGTAAACTTAAAGGCATTGGACAGGAGATTGAAATAAATACGTTCCAGCTTCTCCATGTCTGCCAGTGTATGATAATCCGTATCCGGCATACTATCAAAAGAAAAATGGATATGCTTCTTACGGGCTGCCGCCTGAAAAGACTCATTCCATCCTTCGAAAGAAGAAAGGACATCCACCGTAACCGGAGTATATTCCATCTTGCCATGTTTTCATATTTACGGAAATCCAGAATCTGATTGACCAGGCGCAAAAGGATATTCACATTTCGCTGAATCAGCATGAGCATCCGGTGCTGATCTTCGCTCAGTGTCTTGTCCGCCAATAAATGTTCTACCGGGTCGGCAACCAATGTCAACGGAGGACGGAAGTCGTGAGAAATATTGGTGAAGAATACCAGCTTGGCATGGGTAGCTTCTTCCAGTTGATGAGAAAGTTGTATCAATTGGTCACGCTGTTCTTCCAGTTTGTCACGTTGCTCTTCCAATTGTTGCTTCTGCTTAAAAAGTTCTTTATTCAAGCGGTTCTTTGAGCGGAGTGATTTATAAACGACCAATAATAAGCCGGCTACCAATAAAAGGATAATCAGACTGCCGTATAAAACGACCTGTTGTGTAGCTACCTGAGAGAGATAGCCACCGATACGTCCGTTGAGCGTTTCAATCTTTTTGTCGAGTTCGGAAATGTGTGTGGTCTGCAACTGCATGACGTGTGCGTTGGTACGGTCCACAACAGCGGTATTCATCACCGTTTCTTTGGGATAGGGTTTCTTCTCCAGAATGTCCATAGCCAGTTGCAGTACCTTATCGCCATTGGTCGGATAGATAAAGGTGGCATCCAGCACACTGTCCAGTACCAGTTCCAGTCCGTTTCCCTTACCCGGCAAGGCATCTATGCCGACAAAAATCATTTCCTTCTCCCGCCCTGCCATCTTTGCTGCCTGATAGGCACCCGGAGCGATACGGTCATTATGGGCATACACAGCATCAATCTTAGGATGCCTCCGAAGCATACTATCCATTTCTATCTCTGCCGGACCACGTTCCCACGCAGCATCCGCTTTATCAATCAGCTTTATATCCGGGAATTTACTGATGGCAGCCATAAATCCCTGATGCCGTTCCATTGCAGGAGTCGAACCGCTCAATCCTGTCAGTTCTACTATATTTCCCTTCCCTTTCAGACTGGAGGCAATATAGTTTCCTACCGAACGACCGATTTCATAATTATCGGCTCCGATATAGGCAGTATATTTATCCGAAAGAATCTTCCGGTCTACAAGAATAACGGGGATGCCTTTCTGATAAGCTTCTTCTACAATCGGAGTCATAGGAGCAGCTTCGTTAGCGGAAATAATCAGCAGATCGACTCCTTCGTCCATAAAATAATGGACATCTTCCGCCTGCTTAGTGTTATCATCCCCTGCCGAACGGATTTCCACCGAAACACCATTATAAAACATCGCTTCCCGAAGAATCTCATCATTCATCTTATGTCGCCATGAATCATCGCTGCATTGAGCCACCCCAATACGAAAACGGGGTGTATCCTGCCGGCAAGCCGTCATCCCGGTTAAACAAAACAGCACCAGCATCCACTTCAGATATCTCATCGTCTTCATCCATCTCATCATTTCGTAGTTCTTTCTGTAATCCAATTAAGAACAAAAATAAGAAATAATACTGTAAAGTTCTCTAACTTCAGCTATTTATTATTCTAAAAAAAGAAGGAAAGCAGTCCTCTTTCAGACCATCGGAAAGTATTAACAAAAGTATAAAGCGTAAAACAAACACTTAATCAATGTTATAAAACATAGCGTTTTACTTGGATAATTTGCAGATTTAGCAGAAGTCCGTATCTTTGTACTGTGTTTTTCATAGTATTAGATTTAAGGTTAACAAAGGTTGGAGCAAGGCGTTGCTCCTTTTTTTATGCCCTGACCTTTCATCTACCGGTTAGTTTTCATCCCATTCCTTTTCCAGTTTACCATCAATAGTGTAGCGTTTCCATCGTCCTACACGGCGACCATTCTTATATTCCCCACATTCACGAAGCTGGTCATTCTTTACATAACGAGCTTCGAACGGTCCGTTCTGCCTTCCGTTCACATAGGTAGAAGTTTCCCAATAATCAAAGCGGTTGCTCACTATCAGCCGTCGTTCCTTGCCATGCAATCTGCCGGCCTGATAGGTAGCTTCATATCTCAATTCACCATTTTCCAAATTATATTCACGGTATAAACCGTCTTTACGATCGTTCTTCATATAATATTCTTTCTGCCTTACCCCACTTCCGTTGGCAAATGAGACATGGAGTCCATCTTCTTTTCCATCCAGATAGGTTTCAATCATCAGCGTATCGCCGCTTTTTCAGCAAAAGTAGTCCAACGACCATTCTTCTTTCCATTCTTATAACTACCCAGTATACGTGGCGAGCCAAACGTAAACACGGACGAATATTCACCGTCCTGAAAACCTTCTTCATTGAAATAAACGGTCTCATACAAATCATATGTACCTTTCAGAAAAGTATACTGTTTGCCTACCTGCTTCCCGTCCTTGTAATTATGCTCTTTCCGCAAAGTACCGTCAGATTCGTACGACAGTTGCTTCCCGTGCTCTTTCCCCATCCGGAAGTTTCTTTCACTTTCCACTTTTCCGGTAGTAAAGTAACTTTTGCTCGTACCGTCCAGCTTACCTTCCTTATAGGACTTTTTCTTCTTTCAGCTTACCGTCAAACTTGGAGTTAATCTTGAAGAGACCATCCTTCCGTCCTTCTTTATAACTTCCTTCCGTTATTAATATATTGTCCACATATTCTTTGTATCCGCCATCATAAAAACCATCTTTAAAAGATGCCAGCACATAGGCGGAATGATAACCATCTATGATGCGATGTTCGCCATTCAATGCTTTTTCCGTTTTCAGTTCCTGAAACAACAGTCTGCCATCGCCTACATTAACAACAGATACCTGATCGATCTTATATTCCTTTTGCGCAAACAAAGGAAGAGCAAGATATAGAAACAAAAATACGTTCCAGCTTTTTGATCTGAGGAAGTTTGAAATGTGTTTCATAAAGTAGTTTTCTCTTTTTGATTTATTATTTAAAAACCTGCCGCAAAGATAGGCAATCGGCTTATAAAACAAGGAAAGAAAGAGGGGGACAATTAGAGAAAAGAACATCTGTTATTATCATTCTAATAATTAACAGATTAAGTAGTAAATCAAAACACAGGGAAGGGGGATATTTACTGAAATAAGAAACAGAAAAGAAGATGTGTCAAAAGTAACTAAATTTCCCTCCTTCAGGAAGGAGGTGGTGGCTGAAAGCCGGGGTGGTAGGTATATTTCACAGTTGAATATCAATAGCTTATGTATTCACCTACCACCTCCCCTCTACGAGTACTCTCCTCCTTCCCGAAGGAGGAGAGTTTAGTTACTTTTGACACACCTTCTTTTTGAATTTAAAGAGATTCTACAACAATCTGTCTTTCAGAACAACCGGAAGTTCGGGCATTGCACCGCTCTGCGTACAAACATAAGCGGAAACTTCGACAGCCAGCTTATGAGCTTCGGGAACAGACTTGCCATTCAGAATGGAAGCACAGAAAGCGGCAGTAAAGGAATCCCCCGCTCCTACCGTATCGGCTACCGGAACCTTCGGCGTTTCCTGAAAAGAAACGACTCCCGGAGTAAACACATAACTACCATTGATACCGCAAGTAAGAATCAACATTTTCAGATTGTACTTGGCCAACAGAATCCAGCACTTATCCTGTAAGTCGATGCCCGGATAACCGAACATACGGCTGATTGTCACCAGTTCTTCATCGTTTATCTTCAGAATGTTGCAGCGTTTGAAAGACTCGCGCAATACTTCTTTCGTGTAGAAGTCCTGACGGAGGTTGATGTCGAATATCTTCAGCTGTCCGTCTATGTCGGGCATTGTATCGAGGAATCGGTTAATTGTAGCACGGCTCACTTCATTGCGTTGAGCCAACGAACCGAAACAAACGGCGCGCGTATTCAAAGCCAGCCGCTTCAGTTCGTCCGTGAAAGGAATGTTATCCCATGCCACTCCTTCTTTGATTTCGTAACAGGGCACCCCTTCGTCATCCAGTGTCACCTGCACCGTACCGGTAGGGTAATCCACCCGCTCGATCTGAGTTTTGAGTTGCTTTTCTTTGAATACTTTCATGATTTCATCTCCCAGTTCGTCATTGCCCACCGCACTTACTACACGGCTGTCGAAACCAAACTGTGAAACATGATAAGCGAAATTAGCCGGAGCACCGCCTATCTTCTTTCCTTCGGGCAATACATCCCATAATGCTTCGCCCATTCCTACAATTATATTATTCATGATCTACGGATTTAATTGTTTTCCAAATATAAAATTATTTTTTGATACGGAAGGTATAGAACAGCAAGTAAAGTACACCGACTGTCATCACAGCAATCGCAACATTCTGCCCCATAGAAGTATCCGAAGCAACTCCCATAGCCAACGGAAACACTGTTCCTCCGAAAAGTCCCATAATCATCAAGCCGGAAACCTCATTCTTTTTCACCGGAAGATAGAGTAACGCCTGCGAGAAAATAACAGAGAATACATTCGAGTTACCAAAACCGATCAGAGCGATACAAGCGTAAATCACCGCCTTATCATGGAAGATGAACAACCCTACCATAGCAGCCAGCATCATAACAACACTGATACCGAAGAAAGATTTCGGAGACATCTGACGCAGGATGAATGATCCCAGAAAACAGCCTGCCGTACGGAAGATAAAATAGAGGCTGGTTGCAAAAGCAGCATCATCCAGTGTCATGCCGATGCGTTCCATCAGAATCTTAGGTGCAGTAGTGTTTGTACCAACGTCGATACCAACGTGACACATGATTCCGATAAAACAAAGCAAGATAAACGGTTTGCCGAGCAATGCCAGGCACTGTCCGAAAGTGGAAGGTTTGCCTTCTTCCTTCTCTTCTTCAATCTGTGTCGCGTTGAGCAACAGAATGGCAAGGATGGCTATTACCATATAAATAGGGAATAATACACGCCATCCCAGATCGAAAGAAGGAATCGCCTGCGTTGCTCCCCACATGGCAATGTACGGTGCTAGGAAAGAAGCGATCGCTTTCACGAATTGTCCGAAGGTGAGGCTGCTTGCCAGACGGTCACCACGAACGATGTTGGAAAGAAGCGGGTTCAGTGAAGTCTGCATCAGTGCGTTTCCAATACCTAACAGGGAAAAAAAGAAATCAGCATCAGTGCGTAACTGTCCCCGAAGACAGGCAACAGTAAAGAAGCAAAAGTCACGATCAAACTAAGCAACACGGTTTTCTTCTGACCGATACGGCTCATCAGCATACCTGTCGGTACAGAGAAAATCAAAAACCAGAAAAACACCAATGAAGGGAAGATGTTTGCTTGTGAGTCTGTCAGACCCAGGTCTGCTTTTACATAATTGGAGGCAATGCCCACCAGATCAACAAATCCCATGGCGAAGAAACAAAGCATCACCGGGACTAGCTTGAGAGAGAAGCGTTTTTAGTATTTTCCATTGTTTTATCTATTATAATTTCGTATATTAGCACAGTAATTATTTTCCTTTCCCATTGATCCTTTTTCTTTTAGCCTCCTATTTTCTTTGCTTATCACGGCTGTGAACAGATCATATCACAAGGGTGATAAGGCCTTATCACAGTAATGAACAGATCGTATCACGTAGGTGAAACGCTATCTATCTCCCATACATAAGGAGAACATAAAGGCATGTTAACGCAAGGATAAAGGTATGTTAGCGTGTATCAAAAAGAGCGCAGGGAGAAGAAAGTCGTTTTTTATTTCTTCAGTTTGTAAACCACGAATGAATCTACTTTATAGGCACCGCCTTTGCTGTAGAAGCTGATATGATTGTAAGGTTCCGAAGGGAATACCTGATTGGTCATAGCGAAGCGTCCACCGTCACCGAAAGCCTCTACACTTGATCTGTCTACAAACAGGCGGAGTTTCATTTCATCCTTATCCCCTATCGCAGTCCAAGTCAGCATCGGGAAGTTTTCGTTGAAACTTACCTCGCCACTCTTGCGACGGTCCATCGAGAATTTCTTCTCTTTCATGTCATACTGCATATCTACTTCTTCGCCCTTGTCATTGTAGAGACGGAAACCGATGATTTCTGCCTGCTGATTCTTGAGGGACAGTTCTATTTCGTAAGCACCTTCATTGTTCGGAATCAAATCTTTCACGATACGTGTTCCGTTAACCTTGAACGAGCGCTTTTTGGAAACGCCACGCAGTTTCAATAATTCGGGAGAAGGAGCGGATTGAAGATAAATCCCACCGTCGATGGCAAAAAGACTCAAATCACGAGGGATGGAGTTCGGACTACGGTATTGAGAAGTTGGCACGTCATTTGCATATTGCCAGTTGCTCATCCATGCAATGGCGATACGGCGGTTGTCGGGGGCATCGCTCCAAGTAACTGTAGCATAATGGTCTTTTCCCCAGTCCATCCATTTCGTGACATTCGGCTGATTGTCACAACTAAATTTCTTGCCGTCGAAGCTACCGATAAAGTATTGAGTAGCGGAGTCACCGAAAGGACCGTCACCGAGGCTACAAAGCAATACCCATTTCTTTTCGTTGGTGCCCTCTACCGGAAGTTCGAATAAGTCGGGGCATTCCCATACGTTGCCATGAGCACCGTATCCTTCGCCGAAGCTACTTTCAAATGCCCAGTCTTTCAGATTGGGAGAAGAGAAAATCTGCATTTCCTGTCCCACTGCGAGCACCATGATACAGCGTTTGGTTGCTTCGTACCAAAAGACTTTCTTTGGGATCGCGGAAATCGCGTGCTTCGGATACAAGTACAGGGTTGTTTTCGTATTTGGTGAAAGTGCGTCCGTTGTCAGTGCTGTAAGCGATGCTTTGTACCTGACGGTCGCTGTTTTGTGTATAGATGGCGATGATTGCGCCTGCTCCGAAGCCGGCTGTATTGTTATGATCTACCACGGCAGAGCCGCTGAAGATAGTACCGAGCGCATCCGGTGCTATCGCAACGGGGCGGTGTTCCCAGTTTACGAGGTCTTTGCTGATAGCGTGTCCCCAGTTCATGTTTCCCCATTTGGAGCCATAAGGGTTGTACTGGTAAAAAAGATGGTATTCACCGTCTTTATAAACCATTCCGTTCGGGTCGTTCATCCATCCGTAAAGGGGAGAGAAGTGATAAGTCGGACGAAATTTTTCACGGTTGGTCGTATCGAAGGTGTCGGAGAGTTTCATTTCCTTGCAGCAAGCGGTATTATCCGGCGAAAGATTGACACGGATCGGATCGTTGGAGTTCATCTTGAACTTGAAAGAGACCGTTTTGCCGGAAAAGTCGGAAAGGTCTACCGGAACAAAGTAATCTACTTTATGTATGGCGAGACGCACGTCGAAGTTTTTCACCTCTTTATTATTAACGATCATGCTGATACGTACATCGGGAGACGCATCCTCTACGGGCAGAAGCAGGTACTTCTGGGAAGTATTGACACGTACAAGGCAATGACCTTCTCCCAGATTCTTAATCAGCAAAGGAGAATCCGCCGCTCGGGTTGAAACAGAAATAGTCATGAGAATAAAACAAATCAGAAAGGTCTGAAGTTGTTTGACAGGCAAAAATACATTCATGTTCTATGGTATTAAGGTTGTTATACTTTTGATAGTTGTTACTGAGTGCAAAAGATAGGCGCTTCCAAGGTTAGCGCCTATCACTTTTGTTTCAAACGCTGTAAAAGATGTTACTTGCCGGTGTAGTTTTCATCAATAAGTGCTTACCTGAACGTCTGATACAGTTATTTCACCTTTATAACAGCAGAGTGACCACGGGTTCTTCTGCATTTGGTAGATACGGTTGGTGAAAGATAACTGGTCGTTGATATAAGTCACACATACCGACTGATCACTGTAAATCGTCACACGATATTCATTATCTGCCGGAATATTGAATTTATTATCGAATAAGTATTTGGCATCGTCACCGTCTTTCTCAAAATTCGCTTTGCCTTCATCGGCATTGACATGGATGCTATACCAGGAAGCAGAATCTGTTCCACGTACAAAAGAGATTCCGAAACGGTCCGTATTCGAAGCGGTCTTTACGGTGAAAGAAATCTTGTTATGTACTTTCAGACGGTTGAAGATGACGGAGGCACCTTCGCCCAAAGTATAGGTTTTACCGCTTTCGGTCACGTTACCAACTTTTGCCATTACTTTCACTTCTTGTACGGAAGTGTATTTACGGTCGATTGCATCGGGTACTCGAGGGTTAAAGTACCGTCTTCGTGTTGAATCAGACGTTGTGCCACCAGATTGCCCGCCCATTCGGGTTCTACATCACCTACATTTCCATTATCATTTCCGGCACGTGTGGGACACCAGCCCCATATATAGCGGTTTGTTCCGTCGGAAGCGGTCTTTCCGGCATAGAATGCACGGCTGTCCAGCATTCCTTCACGATTGTCCGGCCATATTCCGGCATCATTGGCGGTGGTTGCTTTCAATTCTTCCAGCGTTCTGCCTTTGAAATATTGTACTTTACGCATGAAGGAAGCCTGTTCCGAATAAATCAGATACCACCAGTCCCCCATCTTGAAAACATCCGGACATTCGTAGAAACGATCCCACATCATGGTCATAAAGGTTCCGGCAGATTCCCACTCTTTCAGGTCGGCAGAGGTAAATTCGGCGATATGCCCTTTTCCGTTCTTGCGGGTAGCGATCAGCATGTGATACACACCGTCTTCGGTCTGGAACAGGAACGGGTCACGGAAGTCATTTTTGTCATAACCATACGTATCTCCTTTCAGGTAGAAGGTTCGGTTCTTGGTCCATGTCTTGAAGTCGGGAGAAGTAGCTACCATCACTACCTGCGCATTCTGGTCGGAAGAAGGTTTGAACTTATTGCCGGTGTAGAAGGTATAATACAGTTTGTCGGCAGGGTTATAAATCGTTCCTCCTGTGCCGATGGCAGCATCCTGTTCGTCACGCCCTCCGCAGGAAATCAGTTCGCCGAGAGATTCGTAAGTAGCACCGTCTTTGGTAGCCACCCCGAAAATGGGGTGGTATGTAGCTTCGGGGTTCGGACGGTAATCTTGCAGGTACATCACTTTAAAGTCCTTGGCAACCGGATCATAGAATGGCATCGGGTCACCTACAAAGCCTACCTGTGGCTTATAGTACATCGAGAAGCCGTGCTCATCACTCGATTGGAAGTATGTGGCTGTACCGTCCCAGTCTTTCTGAGTCAAGATGGGGTCAGTCTCGTCACTGCAAGCAGTCATCGAAGCTATCAGTGCGGTAAATGCTATAGGTAAGATCATATTTTTCATCATTGTTGCTTATTCTTTTTATTTACACAAGTAGTTGATTGCATTGAGAGTCATTTGCTCTACATTGTAGTGATAGTAATCGGCAGAAGCATCTACTCCCTTGCCGTACCAATCATAGCAGCCGGAACCGATACAGAGCGTACGTCCGCTATTGGAACGCGGTTCAAATTCGGCAATGACTACCGCCCGTCGCCTCCATGTGCCAAATCGATTCCTCCTGTCAGGTTACGCCATGCGTTCAGGTCGTCATACCCTCCCCAATCTGTTCCGATATGCCACTGCGCTGTGCTATTGGTAATCGCATAGCCGGCATCACAGGTATAGACTGTCGACTTGTCGCCATCTTTCCACCTTAAATCCTGGAATAACGGATGTGATTCACTGCCGGTAATCAGGAAGCTCCACGGAGCAGAGGTGATTTCGGGCGAGTCTTCGTTTCCTCCCCAGCTATTGTTCCTCGGTACACGCTCGTCTTTGGCGATGCCGAGATTGGCGATATAGAAAGTAGCGTAACGGGTCAGCAGCAGATTACCACCATTCTGATAGTAGACTTTAAACTTCTCCGCTGCCGCTTTCGCGTCATCCGGCAAAGGAGGATTGTCACCATTGTCTGCGTGGAAATGCCACCAGATAGCGGTATATTTACCTAAATCCACTTTTCCGTCCACTACATCCTTGAATGAGATATATTCGGACATCGATACATTATCCATCATCCATTGGGCAGCGGCTTTCTCTTCGGGACTCGTCAGAAGGCTGACGGAAGAAGCCGTACCGACAAAGGCAGTCGGAATCACATTTCCCTGAGTAACCGTTACCACATAAGGAGTTACTGCCGAACGGTAAGTTGCCGTGTAAGTAACGGGATTCGTAAAGTCCTGAATACTTCCGGATGCCGGAGTCACAGTAGCCCCGTCCGTTACGGTAAACGTACCTTTCAACTGAGTGATATCCACTGTCAGCGGAACGACTACGGAAATGGTTTTCGATAACTGGTCTACCTTTCCTACATAAGTATCATTCAATTTGAAGGTCAGTATCTTTGCCTCATCTCTCTTCACGGTAATCGTGTAGCTCATTTGTACATCGCCATTCTTCACCGTCAAAGATACAGGAAGAGAAAAGTCGATTGTCTCACCGACAGCGATGCTAGCCTTGGCTCCTTCGGAAAGATTCATTTCTGTGACCACCATGCGGGTAATATCGTAATCGTAGGGCACTCCTACTACGATTGCCTTATTCTGATAGTCGACAGTTCCTGCGTATTCATCCAGCCGGATAGAGTTCACCCAAACATCTCCGTCCAGACGAAGGCCGGATTTGAAGTCATCACTACATCCTGTGACTGTAAGGCATGCCACAGTCACCAACAGGATAGTATAAAGTTGTTTTTATGATTGATTTCATTGTATTCTTTTGTTTTAAGATGGTTAGTTACCAACCGAAATTCTGTGTATAATTTCCGTTACTTGCGCTGATCTGTTCGAATGGAACAGGAAGATATTCGTTCTTATTTTCCGTAAAGCCCGCATTCTTGTAGATAGAGCAACGGGATGCTTCCGTCACGTAATAAGCATTGATGACATCTTTGGCTTCTCCCCATCTTACAAGGTCAAAGAAACGTGAGCTCTCCATACCGAATTCAACGCGGCGTTCCCATTTCAGCATTTTCATGGCTTCGTCCTGAGCGTAAGCTTTCAGGTCGTAAGGAGTCACTTTGAAGTTCACTCCGTAGTCCTCCTTATAATTGAAGATCAGCATGGTGCTTCCGGCAGCACGGCTGCGTACCTCATTGATTAATGAGATGGCATCGGTGATACGTCCGTCGTTCAACTGAATCAAAGCTTCGGCACGCATCAGCAATACGTCTGCATAACGGATCACAATGTGATTCAGAGAACTGGCCCAATAAGAACCTTTCTTCAGACAGTCACAATCGGGATCTACATTTTCTTTGAGAGAAACATAATATCCGTAAAGTCCCTTGCTGCGGCTCCAGTCATCATTCTTCTGGATGATGTAACCTTCGTTGTACTTATAAGGAAAGCCCGGCATACCCACCGTATGGAACAGACGGGGATCGACATTGTCTGTAGCCACTTCGTAATTCTCATTGTCGTAGGTACTGAACAAAGGGCTTTCCCTGCGAATCGGTTTTGAAAGCATTCACCAGATTCTGGCTCGGCTTGTGGAAGTCGCAGCAGCCCAGTATCTGCGGAGTGGTCAGTCCCATTCCCCAATTCAGGTTACCGTTGTAAGTACCGTCGTTGATAGAATACTGAATGGCCCATACAGACTCCGCACCGTTTTCGTATTGCGGCAGGAAGTTCATGCTGTAGTCCGTTTCCAGTCCGTAACCGGCTTTAGCCATGATCAGGGGATCGGTGTATTTCACGACCTGTTTCAGGTCTTCTTCGTTGATTCCGGTAAGGGTATTGTCGGCTCCGTCCTGGCGGTAAGCTTTATACAGGTAAGTCTTTGCAAGGTAAGCAGCAGCGGCTGCTGTGCAGGGCGTCCTTTTTCTATTTGTACTTCCGGCAGGTTGTCGTAGGCAAACTGGAAGTCGTCTGCTATCTTTTGCCATTGCTCGTCATTGGTATAAGTGGTATTCGACAGTTCATTGTAAGCATCCGGATCCATGTTTTCATCGTTTACAATAACGATTTTCTTGAACAGTTGTTTCAACATGAAGTGAGCGTGTCCGCGCAGGAATCTCATTTCGGCAATGCGCTGGTTCTTCAACGGATAAGTCTTTTCATCCATCTGGTCGAGTGATTGCAGGGCTGTGTTGGCACGGGTGATACATTGATACAGTCTTTTCCATATATCGTTGATATTCCAGTCGGTGGTGTTGATACCTTTGGATATTTCCAGTGCGTTGAACACACCGCCGTCTTCTGTTCCCGAACCGCCTTTATAGCAATCGTCGGAACGTACGTCATAATTCCAGAGAGAGAAGGAAGAGTTGATATCATCACCTGTCGCCCAGATGGCGTAGGCAGAAATCACCAGATTATCTACATATTCGGGAGAAGCAATCTGATCGCCGGTCACAATACCCTGAGGAACCTGACGGTCCAAAAAATCGTCGCAACTGGTTGTCAGCAAGGTAATTCCGATTGTTGCTATATATATTATCTTTTTCATGATCATTCGTTTTATTGATGAAGTAAGTTAAAATCCGATGTTAAGTCCGAACGTGATATTCACAGGGATCGGATAAGAAAAGTTCGGGTTCTCCGGATCTTCTCCGGTAAAATTCTTGCTCTTGATGGTCAGCAGGTTCTGTGCACTGCAATAGAAACGCAGGCGGTCCATTCTCATTTTTTTGGAGATAACAGCGGGAACGGTGTATCCTAACTGGATATTGCGCAGTTTCAGGGAAAGAACCGTTTTCTACGAAGTAAGTAGAGACACGCTGTTCATTGTTCGTATCACTGCGGGTCAATGCCGGAATATCAGAGTTTGGGTTCGTAGGTGACCAGGCATTAAGCAAACGGGTTCCCTTATTCAGGAAACCGACATTGGAAGCACTCCAAAAATCGCTTTTCTTCTTCACGTCACTGATTATATCCACTCCCTGAACGCCTTGCCAGAACATTGTCAGATCGAAGTTCTTATATTCCAGATAAATATTCAATCCGTAGCTGAAAGAGGGAGTAGGATCATAAATCCAGTTCTGATCTCTTTCGTCAATCACACCGTTATGGTCAATATCACGGTAACGGATACGGCCGACAGCAGCGCCTTCCTGAGTAGCATGGTTGTCTACTTCATCCTGCGACTTGAAAATGCCATCGGCAATGTAACCGACTTGTGCGCCGTAAGTATGTCCGACTACACTCTTCACACCATTACCACCAAACTTGCCGTTGGCAGCTACCGTTTCCGGCATTTCAAGAATTTCATTCCGATAAGTGGATATGTTTCCGTTCAGGTCGTAAGTCAGTCCGAAGGCAGTCTTGTTACGATAACCCAGATTAAATTCAAAACCCTGGTTTTTCATTGCACCCGAATTTATCCAACGGCTGCCGCCTTCTCCCAGCACTCCTACTCCTGCCATTTCAGTCAGGATGTCTGTTGTTTTCTTGTAGTAGTATTCCAGTGAACCATACAGTGATTGCTTGAACAGGCTGAAGTCGATACCGACATTGGTCTGTGTCGTTGTTTCCCATTTGATATTGTCGTTACCGATCTGGTTGCGTTTGAAACCGGAAGGAAGTACACCGCCACCGTTAGAACCTGTGATATCGTATGCCGTACCGTAGCTCTGTCCGCCGAAAGAATCGGTTGTACCATAGTTAGGTGCATAGATAGTATAACGGGCAAGGTTGGAGATTTCCTGATTACCGGTCTGTCCCCACGAAGCACGCAATTTCAGATCATCAAGCCAGGTCAGTTCTTTCATGAAGTTCTCCTGTGTGATGCGCCATCCCAAAGATACGGAAGGGAAAGTGGCATAACGGTGGTTTTTACCGAACCGGGAAGAACCGTCCCGACGGAGAGTTAACGAAAGCAGATATCTATCGGCATAAGAATAGTTCATTTTGCCAAAGAAAGAGACGAGTGAATACCCCTCACCGGCACCGTATGCTGTGCCGTGCCACTACCTGCATCGGGCCACATATAGTCGGGGGTAAGGATAGAGAAGTCTTCTTTGTATCCGGAGAAATGGCTGTCGTCTTCACGGTTCAACTCCATACCTATCATTACATCTCCACGATGTTTGCCTACTTCCAGCTGGTAAGTAGCAATGGCGTTCCACATCCATTTCGTCCAGTGTTCCTGCTTGGCTTCCACTGCGCTCTTGCCATTATTGGTCTGCGTTCCTTCCTGATAAGGATAAGTGAAGTAACGTGCCTGCTTGTTGGCATAGTCCAAACCGAAAGTGGAGCGTAAATTGAATCCCTTGAAAGGAGTCAGATTGACATAGGCATCACCGAACATACGCCAGTAGGTGTATCGGTTATCTTTATTGTATTCAAGTACGGCACGAGGATTACGACGGTCGGGCCATCCGCCTACCGGTCCGCCCCATGAACCATCCGAAGCATATACGGGAATAGCGGAAGGAATGTCCAGTGCGGTTTCAATAATTCCACCCGGAGCCTGCACTTCCGACGTGCGGTTTAATGTAAAATGCTGACCGATGGTCAGGATATCATCAATCAACTTATAATCGCTGTTCATACGAGCCGAGAAACGATCGAAGTCCGTGTCTTTGATAACACCCAGATTCTTGTAATATCCCAGAGAAAAGAAAGAAGAACCTTTCTCCGAACCGTTGCTGACGGAAAGATTGTATTGCTGGATAACACCAGTACGAGTGATCTCGTCAAACCAGTCTGTGTCTGCCACAGGCATTGTATTCTTTGAATCCAGATATTTGGAAAGAGTCATTCCGTATAATACCGGATTGCCGTCGGCATTGTATCCCCAATTGTAAGCATATCCCAAAGCATTACCGTTCGGATTTTCACCGTCGTTCACGTAGGCTTGCCACATAGCTCGTCCGTATTGCTCAGTGTTCAATACGTTCATTTTACTCTGATACATGGAGGCGGAAACAGAAGCGTCGAAATTGATTTTGATCTGTCCTTTCTTTCCTTGTTTGGTAGTAACGATGATAACGCCGTTCGCTGCACGCGAACCGTAGATAAGCGGATGCGGCATCTTTCAAGACTTGAATGGATTCAATATCATTACCATTCAGTTCGTGCATACCGGCTTTGGTAGGAACACCGTCGATTATATAAAGCGGGTCGTTATTGTTCAGCGTACCGATACCGCGGATACGTACGGTAGCCGATCCACTCGGATTACCATCGGCGGTGATGTTCATTCCGGGGACACGTCCCTGAAGGGCTTTCACCGGATTGTTTTCACCCTGCTTCTGAATTTCGTCTACCTTTACTACAGAAACAGCACCTGTCAGGTCGGCTTTACGCTGTGTAGTATAACCTGTTACGACAACTTCATCTACCATCTGGGTATCTTCTTCCAGTAGTACATTAACGATAGCAGCCGCTTTTACGGTCACCGGTTTATAACCAATATACGTAATCTTTAAAGTAGAGTTGGCCGGAACTGAAAGAGTGAAATTACCATCGAAGTCTGTAATTGTTCCGTTGGTTGTAGCTGTAGTTTCAACGACAGAAGCACCGATAATCGGTTGCCCGTCCGTTTTGGAAGTAACGTTTCCCTTTACCGTAATGTTTTGCCCCCACAGGGCCGACATGAAAGCAAACAGGAAACAAACGCTGCAAAGAAGTTTTTTGTTCTTCATGATACCAGGCATTAGTTTAATGTTATTAATTTAAAAGTACGAATTTTCTCTTTTCGATGATGCAAATTACGGTTGATTTAAGTCAACCGACTGAAAAAAAAATGTTTCAAATGCTGTAAGATATGTTGCATAGAACGCTATTTTATAGGGTTTTATACCCGGATGAAATAAAATTAATAGTTCATAAGTATATCCCCTCGAAAAAGGTTACCTTTGTGTGTCAATAAAGACATTTGCTAATGAATAAACAGAGACCTTTTACACATAAAATAATGACCAAACAACAAGCTATCAAGCTTTTCGAAGAAAAGAAAATCCGTACCGTATGGGATGATGAACAATGCTCAAAGTGGCATTTTATCGAAAATAGAATCAAAAGAGAAGTCAAAAGAGGAATTGAAAGATGAATCAAATGAGTATTCAACTAAATAACTGAATGATATGAAAACAATCTCCAACGAACAACTCACTATTCAGGTATCTCCATATGGAGCCGAACTTTGCAGTATCCTCGCCAATGGGAAAGAGTATCTGTGGCAAGCCGACCCTGCTTTTTGGAAACGCCACTCTCCTGTACTTTTCCCGATTGTAGGAAGTGTGTGGGAAAACCAGTATCGTAATGAAGGTATCGCTTATACATTGAGTCAACACGGCTTTGCCCGCGATATGGAATTTACTCTTGTTTCAGAGAAAGAAGACGAAGTACGATACCGCCTTGTCAGTAATGAAGAGACATTATGGAAATTTCCTTTCCCGTTTTGTCTGGAAATAGGTTATCGTATTCAGGGTAAGCAGATCGAGGTTATATGGGAAGTTAAGAATACCGGAGAAAAAAGAAATGTATTTTCAAATCGGTGCGCATCCTGCATTCTATTGGCCAGATTTTAATGCAGATACACAGAATCGTGGTTTCTTCGGTTTTGACAAGGAAGAAGGATTGAAGTATATCCTCATTTCAGAAAAAGGATGTGCAGATCCTTCCACTGAATATTCTCTGGAACTTACAGACGGGTTATTGCCATTGGATACACATACATTCGATAAAGATGCTTTGATAATAGAGAATGAGCAAATCCATAAAGTGACCCTTTATACCAAGGAAAAAGGAAAGCTTATTTAAGCCTGCACTTTCATGCTCCCGTAGTCGGTCTATGGTCTCCGCCTGCAAAGAATGCCCCTTTTGTCTGCATTGAACCGTGGTATGGCCGCTGTGACCGCGCACATTACACAGGCGAATACAAAGACAAAGGCTGGATGCAACACCTGCAACCGGAAGAAACTTTCAGAGGAGGGTATACGATTGAGATCGATGAATAAGTAATGACAGCCTATTCTGCGAATAGACTGAAGAAACACAGAACAGCTGCCGGACCTCACGGACGGCAGCTGCCAAACACCTAATCTACAAAACCTAACTTAAAAACTAACTCATAAATCCAATCTATGAAATACAGATGATACAAGTGATAAACACTTGATTATATTCTTGATAAATACCTACTGAAAAACAAATCTATCCTTTTATAAACCTAACCTATGCACACTGAATGAATCGACTGCGAATGTACCGCCCTTACTGTAAAAACACATACGATTGTACGGCTCTGTAGGGAAAATCAGATTAGTCATCGCTATCTTCCCACCATCCAGAAATATTTCTACCGAACACTTATCAACAAAGACATCCAGTTTGTATTCATTTTCCTTTTGGATAGGCGCCCATGTAGCCAATGCGAAATCATCTATATAATTGATAGAAGTCGTCTTCCGTCGGTCGTGCGCCTCGATCTCTTGCGGAGAGCTGTTCTTCCCAAAATCTACGATGCCGCTTTTCGTACGGTCCATCACCAGTTTCTTTTCCGGAAGATTAAGGTAAATATCCACTTTCTCTCCCTTGTCATTGAAAAGACTGAATCCCATAATTTCCGCCTTTCCAGCTTTGATGTTCAGAGAAAGCTCATAAGCTCCTTCATTATCAGTCAATAAAGATTCGATGTGATAATCCTTGTCTACCGTGAAGGACGGAACATCCTTGCTTTCTTTTCGTAAGTTCTTAGTTTCCGCTACCGGTGCGGCGGAAAGATAAATATCATTGTCCTGTGTATAGAGTCCCAATTCACGGGGCAGTGCATTGGCACTACGGAACTGCCGGGGTCGGAACGATATTGCAATACTGCCAGTTGCTCATCCAAGCCACTGCCACCACACGGTCTCCCGTATTTGAGAAACAGACGGTAGCATAGTGATCTTTCCCCCAGTCCAGCCATTTCGTGACATTCGGCAGATTGTCACAAATAAATTTTGTGCCGTCAAAGTCACCGATAAAATATTGAGTAGCACTTCCTCCGAAGTAACATCCCGGATTTACATTGACAATCAATGCCCATTTCTTATGGTTGATATCGCCGTCTACAGGAAGTTCCACCATATCCGGACATTCAAACTGACAGGGTTGCACACCGTATCCTTCGCCAAAGCTACTCAGGTAGTTCCAGTCTTTCAGATTATGGGAGTCATAGAAACGCATTTCTTTATCGGCGGAGACAATCATCACCCATTTACTCTCCGGTGCATACCAGAAGACTTTCGGGTCACGGAAATCTTTCAGACCGTCGGAAGGACGCAGGACAGGATTCTTTTCGTATTTAGTAAATGTTCGTCCATTGTCTTTGCTATAAGCCAGACACTGAATCTGTCCGTTCTTATCGCTGGCAGAAGTATAGTAAGCGAGGATGGAACCTGCTCCGTAGCCCGCCACATTCTCCTGATCGACAATAGAACTGCCGGAAAAGATATGCCCTAATGTATCACGGGCAATGGCAGGCGCCAGATGTTCCCAATGCATCAGGTCCTTGCTGACTGAATGTCCCCAGTGCATATTTCCCCATTTGGAGCCATAAGGGTTATACTGATAATACAGATGATACTCTCCGTCTTTATATACCAATCCGTTTGCATCATTCATCCAGCCATAAAGGGGAGTATGATGGTAGACAGGGACGGAATTTATCCGTATTGGCAGTATCAAACGTATCGGATAATTTGATTTCTTCCCAGCAGAGGGCGTCTTTCGATTTCTCTTTGAATGCGCAAAGTGGCTGCCTTTGTATCAGCCGGCAAGGCAAAGGGAACAAAATAATCGACCTTTGTCTGTGCCAGACGGATATCCATATCGGTATCCGTTGCGTTCCCCGTATCAAGACGCACCTGACTTTCGTCGGCTTCTTCTTCGATGGGGAGTAATATATAATGGGTAGGATGAACGATGTGGACAATTGTCAGGCTATCCCCCTTCTGTTCAAGGGTGAATGTGCTTCCGGTTGACTGGCAACAGGTCAGTCCAAAGGAAACAGTCAGTGCGAGTACGGCACCTTTACACAGTTTTATCCAAGGAGTTGTTTTCATGGTAACAGGATATTCAGAGTTATACTAGTGTTAATCAAAAATTGACGGAGGCAAAGATAGGGGGTATCTTCACCTTCGTCTATAAACTTTGTTTCAAAGAGTAACACTTTTGATACATCATTGAAAAAAGGGAGCTACAGGCGTACAGAGTGTGTTTTAAACTACATGACCAACTGTGTGACCAGCCGCCAAGACAGGATTTGAACCTGTACCTCAAGTCTGTAAAGACAAGCGTTCAACCGAATCGTTAACAGCGAAGTATCTCTATACTACGGCATCCCTTTCTGTTTTTTAAAAGCAGAAGTAACAGGCGAAAAGAGAAATGGGGCACGTCAATGCCGGAGTCGAACCGGATAGTCTTGCTGATTTTACAACTTCACTATTCCTCCCCTAAAATGAGACGAAGTAACTCTTCTCTACGACATTCTGCTTATGTCAAAGTAAAAAACAAGGTAACAAACGAAAAGAGACTATAACCTGCTCTATCCAACTGAGCTATGCTTTTTCCTTAAAGAATAAGGAGAGCAGCGGGAGTCGAACCCGCGACCTATGGTCGTCCCAAACGAAGTAACTCTTCTCTACGACACTTGTTTCTGTTTTTTTCCGTAAACCGGAATCCTGAGAACTCCGGTTATACCACTATCTTTTTATCTCCTGCAACGCATCATTTCCCTTGTCGATTGCAGACAAAATATCAAATATCTTATCCGACCATCCCGCTATTAAAAATACATCGTCACGAGTGATATCCAGCGGAGTGTTGCCATATCCGCTTAAGTCAAACAGATACAACTTGGCTGCCGGACAAATTTTCTTGTACTTCCTCCACAAATCCGTTATCTGCAAATCACTATGGCTATTCCACAACTGACAGTCGGTGAACATCATTATCTTATCCATCTGCGCCTTCCGGTCTATCAGGTCTTTGATAACCAAATACCCGTTTGTAGAGTATCCTACTTCACCTTCCCTTTTATAGAAAGCATCGACATTGGACAAGATACCCGTATCGGGCAGATTGATAATCTTCCATCTATCGCCAAAGATACCCGTCATCACCTGCTTGCAACGTGACTTCAACAACATTCCCAGCAGCAAACCGATGTCATAGTACAATACTTTACTCTTTGCCGAAACCGGACACTGCATGGAACCGGATACGTCACAGGCTATCAGCACACGGGTAGATTCATCAAATCCGGTAATATTGCGGGCAGACACCTGCACGGCACGTTCCAAAGCCGTCAATCAACATCGTAGCATAGAGCGAAGGAGTCTTCGACAACTCACGGTAAGCAGCCAAAAAGCGGAAAGGCAACTGCCTGGAGTTCTCAACCGCCTTTTCGGAAGACAGCCTCTTCCCTACTGTCAGAATATGATCTGCGGAAACTTCCGCTTCCAATATATTCCTCAGATTGCGCAGCAAAGCCATGTATCCTAGTTTACCACTGTCTATCAATTCTTCCCATTTGGCACGGAAAGCTTTTCGCCGTTCTTCTTCCGTAGCAAAGGTACACTGACCTAAAGCAGACAATTCTGTCTCCCAAGTATAGGGAACCGGAAGATTATCATTGACTATTCCATTGAAAATTTCCTGTTGCCGTTCATCTTTCGCTTTCGGGTGCACAAGAAACAAGGCATCTTTCAGACAAACTTCTGCCGAACGGTTATACTTGGCAAACTGGTACGCGTCGAATGTATTGAATGCATCCTGTAGCCCTGCCTGCAACTGTTTGGAAAGACGATTGTTCAGTTTCTTTGTCCCCGTCCGCCGGTTTGCCTGCTGATAACAGGCCAGCAGTTCGGTGATTTCATCGGCACGCCGAACGGTACGGGCAGTTACCCGCTTCACCAGATTGTCGCCCTGGTGGATACGCGCCAGTTCTACCGCCATCACCAAAGGGATGGAACGCAGGTTCATCGTTTCCCTTGCGTACGCCGCCAGTTGCGCCACAAACAAAGGGTTACATTTTCCGATCAGCGTACGGACCCTTTCTATTCTCTCTTCCGCCTGCTCATAGAAACTGTTGTTCAATGAAGTAGTTACCACGGATGTGTACAATTCCCATTCGGGTGTCAGCCGGTAAGCCGATGCCGATTCTTTGTTCAGCACTTTATTCATTCCTTTATTTATCCAGTTAAACTTCATCATTTATACTCTTTATTTGTTTTCTTCTGCAAAGATACGGGGGTGGGTGCGCAGCCTTTTTGCGTACCTCAAATTATTTTTCTACTTTTGGAGAAAATCCTTTATACTTCCGCCTATGCCGGTCAATAGAAATGCCTTAATCCGTTATAAAACAATTGATAACTGTCTGCGTAATCCTTATCGACGCTGGACGTTGGAAGATTTGGTAGATGCTTGCTCGGATGCTCTTTATGAATACGAAGGCATCGACAAGGGAATCAGCAAACGTGCCGTACAAATGGATATACAGATGATGCGCAGCGAGAAACTGGGTTATAACGCTCCGATTGTAGTGTACGAAAATAAATACTATAAATACGAAGATCCGGAATACAGCATTACACAAACTCCGCTGAACGAACAAGACCTGAAAACGATGTCGGAAGCCGTGGAAGTGTTGAGGCAGTTTAAAGGTTTCTCCTACTTCACGGAGATGAGTGAGATTGTGAACCGGCTGGAAGATCACGTAGCCTCCGCCCGAATGAAGACGACTCCGGTCATCGACTTCGAAAAGAACGAATCTCTGAAAGGGCTGGATTATCTGGATACCATTTACCATGCCATCGTCAACGAACATCCCCTGCAACTTAAATACCGTTCGTTCAAGGCCCGTTCGGCAAACAGCTTCATCTTCTATCCTTATCTATTAAAGGAATATCGCAACCGTTGGTTCGTATTTGGAGTCAGAAAAAAGCGGACGGATATTGCAGAATCTGGCTCTGGACAGAATCCATTCGTTAGAGGTGTTATCGCGGGAACCCTTTATAAAGAATACATTCTTCGACCCGAACACATTCTTTGACGACTTGGTAGGGGTGACCAAAAACTCCGGAAGCAAAGCCGAGAAGGTCGGTTTTAAAGTAGCCGCCAACGAAGTTCCCTACATCCTGACCAAACCGATACACCACAGCCAACGAACCATAGAAACATTGGAAGACGGAAGTGTGATTCTTGAAATAGAAGTAGTCATCAACCATGAACTGGAACGGGTATTCTTCGGATATGCCAACGGAATACAAGTTCTTTACCCGCAGACACTGGTGGAGCTAATAGAAAAGAAACAATTAAGGAGGGCGGTAGAACAATACGAAAAGCCCAAGTGAGTTACATTCGGATAAAAAGCAAGTAACCGGACCATTTTCACCCTTTCCGGAGAGAAAAAGACATTTTATGATACAATTAATTCCATTTTAATGAAGAATTAATTTGCTTTATCCTCTCTTTTTAATGGTTCGACCTTTACTTTGCCCTTGATAATACCGGAAAACTCATTAAATTATGAATATGAAGAGAAGTTTAATTTTACTATGCGGTCTGCTGACCGGCTTTACCTTGCAATCTACAAAGGTAAACGCGCAGACACAAACAGTGGCTAATGACCAGAAACTGGTCTATCCCTACACCTTTGCCCCCAGCGAAGGTCTGGTGAACCAAACAGAAAAGGAACATCGACAAGAGATTTGCATCAACGGTTATTGGGATTTCCAGCCTGTCCGCTTGCCGAAAGAATACGTTCAGGGAAAAGGTATCGCTCCCGAACTTCCATTGCCGGAAAACGACAGCGAATGGAGCAAAACTCGTATCAAAATCCCTTCACCGTGGAATATCAATGCTTTTGCTTACCGTGACCTGGAAGGTCCCGACCACCGCAACTATCCTTCATACCCTAAAGAATGGGAACAAGTGAAAATGGCATGGATGAAGAAGAATGTCACCATCCCTGCCGATTGGTCAGGGCAGCAAATCAAACTTCACTTTGAGGCCGTAGCCGGATATTCCGAAGTCTACGTAAATAAAGAAAAGGTAGGCGAGAACTTCGATTTGTTCTTACCGTTCAGCTTTGACATCACCGATAAAGTGACTGCCGGCGAAAACATAGAGATACTGGTAGGCGTACGAAGCCAGTCGTTATTCGAAAACAATGCGACCATCGGACGCCGCATTGTTCCGGGCGGATCGATGTGGGGGTATCAGATCAACGGTATCTGGCAGGATGTATATCTGTTGGCTTTGCCGAAAATCCATCTGGAAGACGTATACGTAAAACCGCTGGTATCAAAGAATACACTGGAAATAGAAGTAACTCTTCAGAACCGGACAGAGAAGAAGACTGACGTACAACTGCAAGGGTAATATCCGCGAATGGGTGAACTGCGCAGGAACGGACGTCAACTCCGCTCCCGTTCCGAACTGGACGCTTGGTAATGAAGCATTGAAAGTCGCTCCTACGAAACTGTCCCTGCCAGCCAAGGCTTCACAGAAAGTGACCTTACAAGTACCTGTCGGCAAGGATATATTAAAAATACTGGACTCCGGAGCATCCCAACCTATATGCCCTGTTACTTTCCGTCAATAACCAGAAACAGACTGTCGATACCAAATACGAACGTTTCGGCTGGCGTGAATGGACATTGCAGGGTACTACTCAATATCTGAACGGCGAACCTTACGCATTACATGGTGACTCCTGGCATTTTATGGGTATCCCGCAGATGACCCGCCGTTATGCGTGGGCCTGGTTCACCGCCATTAAAGGGATGAATGCCAACGCAGTCCGTCCGCACGCGCAAGTCTATCCCCGCTTCTACCTCGACATGGCCGATGAAATGGGGATCTGCGTGCTGAATGAAACAGCCAACTGGGCCAGCGACGGTGGTCCGAAACTGGACTCCGACCTCTTCTGGGAAGCATCCAAAGAACATCTGAAACGTTTTGTCCTGCGCGACAGAAATCACGCGTCCGTTTTCGGCTGGAGTATCAGCAACGAAAACAAACCCGTTATCCTGCACGTTTACAATCGCCCCGAACTGATGCCGGTACAAAAGAAGGCATGGGAAGAATGGCGTGACATTGTACATCAGTACGACCCTACCCGCCCGTGGATTTCAGCAGACGGGGAAGATGACGGTGACGGTATATTGCCCGTGACCGTAGGCCACTACGGAGACATCAACTCCATGAAACGCTGGATCGAAATCGGAAAACCTTGGGGAATTGGTGAACACAGTATGGCTTATTACGGCACCCCGGAACAGGTTGCCAAATATAACGGAGAACGTGCTTACGAATCACAGGAAGGCCGTATGGAAGGATTGGCTAACGAATGTTACAACCTCATCGTCAACCAAAGACAGATGGGAGCCTCTTACAGCACAGTCTTCAATATGGCATGGTATGCCTTGAAACCGCTTCCACTCGGCAAGAAAGACAAAAGCAAAGCTCCCACCGTTGAAGCTGACGGAGTCTTCTTCGGTGATTACAAAGAGGGAGTTCCGGGCGTGCAGCCCGAACGGGTAGGCCCTTATTGTACGACGTTCAACCCCGGTTACGACCCGACCTTGCCGCTCTATCAGGAATGGCCGATGTACAGTGCCTTACGCGCAGCCAATGCTCCGGGACAACCGGCCTGGTCACCTTATGCTGTAATCGACAAACAACAGTACGACCATCGCAAAACAACAACTCCTTCCAAAAAGTATAAGGAAGTCATCTTTATCGGTAGTCAGAACAGTAAATTAAAGCAGCTGATGGATGCGCAAGGAGTCATATTCGCCAAGAAGGCAAACACTCCTTCCCTGTTGCTCTATATTGTAGACGGTAGCCAAAAGTTGGATGCTTCTACCAAAGATGAGATGCAAAAGCAAATCGCCAAAGGTGCGGATGTATGGATATGGGGACTCACACCGGAAACGGTAGCCGCATACAATGAAATTCTTCCGCTTCCGGTGTCCTTGGATAATCTGCAGCGTTCTTCTTTCCTGCCCGTACAAAAGTCATGGATGCACGGACTCAATAATTCCGACTTCTACTTCTGCGAACTTCAGAAGACCAACGCTTCCAGCTACTCGCTGAAAGGAGCTTTCGTAGAAGAAGGCGAGGTCTTGCTGAACGCCTGTAAGACCGACTGGAGAAAGTGGAACAAACGCCCGGAAGAGATCAAGACTGCCGGAACGATCCGCAGTGAATACGAATGTACAGCCGCCACTCCTGTATTTGTAAAATGCCAGCAGAACGCTTCCACCTTCTATCTGAACACATTAACCGAATTTGCCAACTCGGAGAAGGGGTTCAACACTTTGAGCGCTATCCTGAAGAATGCCGGAATAGCCTTCCAAAAGCCGGAAGTCAATATCGACGAGGTCTTCTTCCTGCGCGACGAACAGATCAACTTCCCCGTAGCCACCAAAGAGAAACTGGTGAAGGACAGCGACGGTGAATGGACACTGGAACTTTATGTATTCAGTCCACGCCCTTTGGACGACCTGTTGATAGAACCGAACATGCCGAAACTATCCCTCTTTGTGAAAGCAAAGAAACGTGCGCTGCTCATCAACGACAAACCTTATACGGCTGTATCCCACGACGGACGCAACGAAATCATCTACAAAGAATTGCCCTTGCTGCAAGGATGGAATAAACTGGTGATCAAAATAGGAGCCGGAGACCGGAACGACTTCACCGGCTATTTCAAATGCGATAACAAGAAAGATTTCCTTCCGCTGTTGAAAGCAGCTTTCGTGAATCCGGAAACCAAATAATAGTAAATAAATATATGATGAAACTTACACACATTTTAGCCTCGGCGGCTATCATTTCAACGCTGAGCGCATGTAATGGTAGCCTGCAAACAGCGGATCGGACACCGGTCGATTACGTCAACCCGTATATCGGCAACATCAGCCATCTGCTGGTTCCCACGTTCCCCACCATCCAGTTACCCAACAGTATGCTTCGTGTTTACCCGGAACGTGCCGATTACACCTCCGAACTGCTGAAGGGGCTTCCATTGATTGTCACCAATCACCGGGAACGTTCCGCATTCAATTTCAGTCCCTATCAGGGAGAAAAGCTGCGTCCGGTCATAACGTACAACTATGACAACGAGCACATTACTCCTTATTCTTTCGATGTGGAACTGGATGACAACCGTATGAAAGCGGAATATGCGCTTTCCCATCAGTCGGCTATCTACCGGATAACGTACGAGGCAGACAAACCGGCTTACCTCATCGTGAACTCCCGCAATGGCTCTATCCACGCCAACGAGAACTTCATCAGCGGTCGCCAGCAACTAAATGACAACACCAATGTCTATGTATATATAGAAGCACAGGAGAAGCCGATAAGCGCCGGCATCCTCGAAAACGGCACTATTGAAACAAGCAAGGATAATGCCGAAGGCGCAAATGCCTGTGCGGCATGGCGCTTTGCCGATGGAACCACAACGGTCAACCTCCGCTACGGTATTTCTTTCATCAGCGAGGAACAGGCCGAAAAGAACCTGCACCGCGAATTAAAAGACTATAACATCAAAGCACTGGCAGAAGCGGGACGCCAAATCTGGAACGAAACGTTGGGACGTATCCAAGTAGAAGGAGGAACGGAAGATGACAAAACCGTATTCTACTCTTCTTTCTACCGTACCTTCGAACGCCCTATCTGCATGAGCGAAGGCGGCCGTTACTTCAGCGCCTTCGACGGAAAAGTACACGAAGACAACGGTACTCCTTTCTACACCGACGACTGGATTTGGGACACTTACCGTGCCCGCACATCCTCTCCGCACACTGATCGACCAACAAAAGGAAGAAGACATCATCGCATCTTACCTGCGCATGGCGGAACAAATGGGCAATATGTGGATGCCTACTTTCCCCGAAGTAACGGGTGACACACGTCGCATGAACTCCAATCATGCCGTTGCCACGGTAGCCGACGCACTGGCCAAAGGGTTGAAAGTAGACACGGCAAAAGCCTACGAGGCTTGCCGGAAAGGGATTGAAGAAAAGACGCTCGCCCCGTGGTCGGGAGCACCGGCCGGCTGGCTGGACAATTTCTACCGTGAAAACGGTTATATCCCCGCCCTCCGTGTGGATGAACCGGAAAACGACCCGAACGTACATCCTTTCGAGAAGCGCCAGCCTGTCGCTGTCACTCTGGGAACCAGCTACGACCAGTGGTGTCTCTCCCGTATCGCCCAAGCTCTGAACAAGAAGGAAGAAGCCGAATACTATCTGAAATGTTCGTATAACTACCGGAATCTCTACAAATAAAGAGACCGCTTTCTTCCATCCGAAAGATAAGGAAGGACAATGGATCGAACCATTCGACTACCGTTTCCCCGGAGGCATGGGAGCCCGTGAGTATTATGGAGAAAACAACGGCTGGGTTTACCGCTGGGACGTGCCACACAATGTAGCCGACCTCATCAGCCTTATGGGAGGAAACGAGCAGTTCATCGCCAACCTTGACCGTACTTTCACCGAACCGCTGGGACGGAGCAAATATGCATTCTACGCAAAACTGCCCGACCATACGGGTAATGTAGGCCAATTCTCGATGGCGAACGAACCGTCTCTGCACGTTCCTTATCTTTATAACTATGCCGGACAGCCGTGGAAAACACAGAAGCGCATCCGTCAAATGCTGAAAACATGGTTCCGCAATGACCTGATGGGTATTCCGGGAGATGAGGACGGCGGAGGTATGACTTCATTTGTGGTCTTCTCTTCTCTGGGCTTCTACCCTGTCACTCCGGGATTGCCGGCTCTACACCATCGGAAGTCCGCTTTTCACAGATGCCAAGATTACACTCAGCAACGGAGCCGTATTTGAAATCGAAGCCAAGAACGCTTCCAATGACAACAAATACATCCAGTCCGCCACGCTGAATGGCAAAGAATGGAACAAATCATGGTTCAGCCATGACGACCTGATGAGCGGTGGCAAGCTAGTATTGGTGATGGGCAACAAACCCAACAAGACATGGGCCAGCGGAGCAGAGGATGTTCCTCCATCATTAGAAATCAAGTAGCTATATTCTAGCGATTAAGCGCAAGAGGTTTGTCGAAGAATCATCGAAATAATATCTGATTCTTCGACAATACCTCTTGTCATATTCTCCGGACGACAGCTATCATATACGAGTATTCCAACACTTTGGTTATATAAAATAAGTCCCCGATTCTTATGAATATCATATTGTTTTTCGTACTTTCGCCACATAGGAACAGATTCAAGTAGAAGTACTATGAAATATCAACTGCAATTATTGATTTTTATCCTGCTTTGCCTGGCGGGCAGACTGGATGCCTCTCCTTTATATGATTACGGACTTTATCTTAAGTCTCATGCCGTACCGGCACCGGAAAGGTCTACCTTATATTTGGATGACAACCAACCTTTCTCCGTAAAAAACGACTTAACCATTTCTTTTCAGATATATATACGTGCCAATGAAGCCGACTATGGCTCCATTCTTCATCTGAAGACAGACAAAGGCCAGATAATACGCTTTTCGTTTGTTGCAGGCGAGCAAAACCATGCTCCCGCTTTAATGCTCAATGATGAAATTATCATCATTGACAAACCCATAGAACTGGAAAAATGGATCAATGTCTCGCTGAATCTACGCCAAAAAGACAATGTGATCGAAATAGAATACGACAAAAAAAAGATGTCGTCCACCTTCCCCCTGCAAGAAACAAACAGCGTAACGATTACATTCGGCCAGATGCTAGGCTATCAGGCGGAAGTAGCCCCTGTCAACTTAAGGGATATCAACATCATACAGGACGGCAAACTGACAAGAGAATGGAAATTATGGAAACATAACGACAATCTCTGTTATGACGAAAAAGAGGGAGCCGTTGCACGTGCTGTCCAGCCTCTCTGGCTGATAGACAACCATATCGAATGGAAAACAATCAATAAGATCACTACTTCCAGCAGAGTAGGCATAGCATTCGACGCCCGTTGCGCCTTCTTCTATGTAGTCAGCCCCGAATCGGTGAAAGTGCTGGACGAAGACGGAAGACTCAAACAAGAGACTGCCGTACGCGGAGGATATCCTGCCGTAGAATATCCCAACCACCTGCTGTATGATACGCTAAGCAATGCACTGGTATCTTACTCACTGACGGAAAACATCATCTCCCGCTTTTCGTTCGCCGACGGCAAGTGGAGCAACGAAGTGCGGAATACCAAAGAACCCAACAACTATAACCATGCCAAAGCATTTAACCCCGCCGACTCCTCATTCTACTTTTTCGGTGGATATGGCTTCTATAAATACCGTAATGACCTGTTCCGCATGAAGTCCGGCAGTGAAATTATGGAGCAAATTAAATATGATCATCCTCTTTATCCCCGCTATTCTGCTGCTATGGCAGTAGTGGGCGACGAACTATATTAATATGCAAGTAAAATGAGAACAAAAAATACCACCATAGGCTATTTTGTTTGACGGGTAGAAACAAATCCATCCACATAAGGAGAATCTGACTTGATTACGGCAAAAGCCTGTCTGACGAGTTTGTTTGCAACAGCAATAAGAGCCACCTTAGAAGGCTTCCCATTAGCTTTCAACCGTGTGTAACATTCTTTGCAGGTTGTATTTCCACGTAATGCCGACCAAGAGGCGACATACAGCAGCGAACGCAGACTCGCATCCCCGTTTCGGTTAATCCCACCTTTGATATGTACGGATGTTCCGGACTGTTGGTAGGTCGGGCATATCCCGATAAAACGGGAAACTTGCTTTTTGCATTGTTGAAATAGGAGAATCCTCCGGTAGCAACAATCAAGGCTGTAGCCAAAGTGATGCCAATCCCTTTGATAGATGTTAGTAGTTTAACCTGCCTGTCAAACTCAGATGAAGCCAAATCTGCAAGTTCAGATTCCAAAGACTCAATTTGGCTTGCCAAAAAAGAAATAGTCTTATCCAACGCTTTCATCCCGTTCTTGTCTTGGAGGGAAGCACAACGAGGGAGCTTTTTCAGGTTCTTGCTCGCCGTAAGCTGTTTCTTTAACTGCCTGATAATCGTTTTTTTCTGTTTCAACAGCATGACGGTTTCAGACGGCATCTTATAAACGGGAGGATTCATTTTCTCACCGTACATGGCAATCATGCAGGCATCTTTGGGGTCGGTCTTGGTGACGGTCATCATCATGCGTGAAAAGTGCTTGATTTGTTTGGGATTCACCATACTTGCGGCTATACCTTGCCTGTCAAGCAGATAAAGAAGCAGAGAGCCATAATTGCCCGGTAGCTTCCATCACACAATGATGTTCTGTTACGGAAAGCGAGCCGATGAACTTCCTGATACCTTTTACGGTATTAGGGTAAGTTTGGGTCTGATAACCCGATACTTTCGGAAAAGCAGCTACGAAGCTGTCCTTGCTGATGTCAATTCCAATGTAAGTCATAACGTCTTTAATTTGGTTGAATACATCCTGTAACCTATCGTCGCCAACACGGGATCACAAGTCCCAACGAACTATCCAGATTTCAGATGTAAAGGTATGGGGACTGAACGTTAAACCCGGTTTCATAAACCAACTATTAATCGGTCTTTGTCCATACCTATATCAAAGGTATAAATTATCGAATTATTAACCAACGTACAAATGTACGACGAACTATATATCTTTGGAGGCAAAGGAAACAAATATGGTAAACAGGAATTGACTACCCATTACTACCTCGGCCTGTATGCCATCAATTTAAAAAGTAAACAGTCCCGCACCATCTGGGAGAAAAAAGGACGATAACAAGGAAACTATCATGGCTTCCTCCATGTACTTCGAACCGGCAGACAGTTCTTTCTATGCCGTATCTACGGACAACGGGGGAACACTGTGGAAAATTTCCATGAAAAGCCCTGTTTATACAGAAGTTTCAAAACCGATCAATAACCGACTGGATTATCAGGACTGCGATTTTAACCTTTACTATTCACCGACTCACAGGAAACTGTTCCTTGTACTGGACAAGATACTGAACAATCGTACGCACGATATAAAGATCTACTCCATCAATATGCCTCTAGTCAACGAGATAGATATCCGTCAGTCGGTGGATGAAATGGGCTCCGGCAAATGGTGGAATCTGCTATATGTCATCGGTGTTCTGGCAATACTAGCCTGTGGTGCCTGGTTGTTCTATCGTTCAAGAAGCAAACGTCAGCCAATCCAATCGTCCGCAATCTCAAAAGAAACACTTCAATCGGTTACGGCTCCAAAAGTCATCTCAGAGAATCAAGAGAAAGTTACTCCGACAATGCCGGAACAAGAAAACGAGCCCGCACCGAAAGAGATAGTCCACTACTACGACCGTAGCCGTTCCTCCATCTCATTGCTGGGCTGTTTCAATGTACGCGATAAAGAGGGTAATGATATCACCGCCAATTTCACTCCCCGTCTGAAGCACTTGCTTATTTTGCTGATATTATATACAGAAAAGAATCCGAACGGTATCCTGACCTCCAAAACAACGGGAATCCTATGGCCGGATAAGGAAGAGACGGCTGCCCGCAACAACCGTAACGTAAATTTACGCAAGCTCCGGGTATTACTGGAAAGCATCGGTGATGTAGAAGTCGTGACGGAAAACAACTTCATGCACATTAAATGGGGCGAGAACGTATTCTGCGACTATCGCGAAGTACTTGCACGCATCCAGCAATTCAAGGAGAAAGAAAACAGCGAGTTACTCAACCGGATCCTGGAACTTCTGTTGTATGGACCATTGTTGCCCAACACTATTCTCGATTGGTTGGATGACTTCAAAGAGACATACTCCAGCCACTCCATCGACTTGTTGAAGGATCTGTTTGAAATCGAAAAGCAACGTAATCATCCGGACATGATTCTCCGCCTGGCAGACATCATGTTCCTGCATGACCCGCTGAATGAAGAAGCATTGGCCGCCAAATGCGCTGTGTTTCTCCGCACAGGGAAAGAAAGGGATTGCACGAAATCTGTATGACCGTTTCTGCAAGGAGTATCGGGACTCGATGGGAGAAGATTATAAAACACCATTCGCCGATTTATAACTATATAGCTTTACTTCTTTCCTGCAAAGGAATGAACTAAACAGTAGTACACAATAGTAACTCAACTCTCCTCCTTCGGGAAGGAGGAGTGGTCGAAGACCGAGGTGGTAGGAGAAATAATATTTATACCTATTTCTTTGTAAATGATAGGATTACGTATTTACCTACCACCTCCCCCTACGGGTACTCTCCTTCCTGAAGCTACCCTTTATACACAAGTATATATTATTTTTTTTTATCTTTGCTTGATGTTATTAGAGACAGATCAAATTCGTGATCCTCGGCTTTTTGCGGCGTTTAAACTTAATTTGCTCTCAGATGGTTGTCCATCAAAGTGCTATAGTGAATCAATTTAGTAAGGAACATAAAGAAAAGATGGGTGCTTATAGATTTTTTGAACAATTCCTCAGTCAGCTCTGATGCTATCTTATCAGGTCTGATACACACTTGCTGTAAGAATGCTTCCGGTCGTAAGCATTTACTGTGTATTCAAGATACCTCGGAGATAAACTATGAGGCTCATGTTGAGCGAATGAAAGAAAAAACAGCCAGTCCCGGCATTGTCGGTCAAAAGCAATGTGGTACTTTTTTGCATCCTGTCTTGGTAGTGGATGCCTCCAGTCATATTCCTATAGGCTTTTCTTCGGTTAAGCAGTGGAATCGCTCACCGGCTGCTTTAAGTCGTGAAGAACGTAATTACAGATATATCAGCCTATAGAAGAAAAAAGAGTCATATCGTTGGATAGAAAGTGGAATGGCTGCCAGTGAGCAAATGCCCCGGGATGCAGTTAAAACGATCATCGGTGACCGTGAAGCGGACATTTTCGAGCTTTTCAGCCGTATCCCTACTGATAATGTTCACTTGCTGATACGTTCTGTTCATGAAAGGAATTGCCGGTTGGATGATCCAGACTGTTCTGTCCATCTGAATACATTAATGGAGCAGGCTGTTCTACGGGCAGAGTATAGCTTTGAAGTGCTCCCGGGAAGCGGACGTAAGAAACGGGTAGCGTGCATGGAACTTCGCTTTGAAAGAGTCACCTTGTGCGCTCCTGTTAACGGTCCGGCAAAGGGCAGTCCCCTGTTAGTCTTTATTGCATACATGTTAAAGAAAAATCTTCCAAGTACACCGGTAAATGAGAGCCCTATTGAATGGAGACTGCTAACTACACATGTGGTGGAGACTGTAGAACAAGCAATTGAATGTATCGGTTGGTATCGTTGTAGATGGCTGATTGAAGAGTTGTTCAGAGTGCTCAAAAGAAAGGGATTCATGATTGAGGACGCACAGTTGGAAACAGTTTCGGCATTACAAAAACTAATCTTAATTTCCTTGCAGGCAGCCCTGCAGGTGATGGTATCTCAAACTTTCTTTTGATAAAGAAGATGAAAAACTCTCTTCAGAAATCTACTTTACAAGCAAAGAAATAGCATTATTACATATAGTAGGAAAAAAAGAGTGAGGGAAATACCAAAATACAGCAAAATCCATATAAAAAAGAATCAATGGCATGGGCAGCATGGATTATTGCAAGGTTAGGAGCATGGAGTGCATACAAGAGCCAGTCCATTCCAGGATATATAACCTTTAAGAATGGACTGGATAGATTTAATACACAGTTTGAACTGTATGAGTTAATCAGCTAAGACTTGTGTATAAAGGGTAGCTTCCCGAAGGAGGAGAATTGAAGATAGAACCGACTATCATTTAGTTCAAAACCGTACGGGAATGAGCTAAACTGTATGAATGGATAATCAGATGTACGAAAGAAGCATGGAGGACTTGACAAACCGCTTTTTATGTTGTATATTTGTAAGTAGAAACCGGAAGAAAATTCGATAACATTGATAATATAGACGAAAAATGAGCGATAATAAGTATAATATAATAACAGATTACAGGCATTTCCACTTCGGATAATGCTTGTCAGATAGTCTGATACAAGCTAAGGGCTGCGATTCTTTATGGGAATTGCAGCCCTTTTTTTGTTGCTTTATATTGATATTTATTACTAAAATAGCAATATTCGGGTTTATAATAAACTTGGGGGACGTTTATAATAAACGATGAAAGAATTTATTAATAAACGATTGGAAGTTACTGCATAATCGGTCAATATCTTTCGTATAGATATGGGTGCTGACCTTGAAAAGTTCTTTGTCCTTTAAATAAGCAAATGAATTATTACAACAATCACTCTTTTTTTTTTTCTTTTTTTATGTCATAGGACTGAAAACCTTACTGTACCATTACGAATGAATCGACAAGGAAACAATGCATGACTTTACTACTGACTCAAAAGAAAAGCAGACTATCAATGGCGGGAATCTTCCCGCCGACTGATAGTCCGCTCTTTTTATAGTATATACCTACTTGACTCTATATCAATTGGATTCTCCCATGATAGTAGTGGCAGATGATCCCCAAAGTAAAATTGCTCTTCAATGCCGAATTAGACTTCAAGTAAGGTTGCTGAACCTTCGGTCCCTTCGTCCATTCTTCCGATTCGGATGTCAATGTATTCAACAGATCTTGAAGTGCATGGAAACTACGTGTTTCGGGTCCGGATTCTTGTAATATTCCAAATATTCCATCGGTACATATACCGTGCTCGGCCATGTCTTAAAGACAGTACACCCAGGTTGTCGGCTGGGTAGCACCTTCGTCGGCATCACTACGGGCAACTTCCTTACACTGGAACGGCAATGACTTCAAGTGCAAAGTCTTCAAAGTCGTTACGTTATCAAAAACATATCCGTAAACATAGGTCATGGTACTCGGGAACCAAGCTTCATTTATCACTGAGTTACCGAATGCGTGACGACCGATATAAGTCGGACCTTCGTTCACAACTACCGTTCTCAGTTTGGTGCAGCGGCGACAAGCTTCTCTCGGTACATATTGCAATCCTGTCGGGAATGAAATATTCTCCAGAAGGTTACATCCGTTGAATACACCATTCTTCAGCGTTTCATTCTCCACTTCCGTCATATCCAGAGTTTTCAGGTTGTAGCCCTTACCCGCTGTCATCATGTTCTTCAATAAGTTCAAATCGGTATCGTTGAGTCTGCCCTTCAACTCCAGGCTAGTGATGGATTCCCAATCTTTATAGATTTCGTCATCAATAAGACTCTGCAATACATTTGTCAAACCTCCCGGAGCCGGAATTTCAATCTGAGTGGCCGCAGCCTGACGGATAACCATATAGTCTTTCTTGTTTTCATACCCCTTGCGATAAATGTAGACAGTAGCCTGACGTTCTCTCAGTACCTTATTCTCATCGTACGTGAAGATGACACGTTCGGGCATGGAGTTGTTTGCCATATGCAGCCAACCATTCTCTGCCGTATAGCCACTTTCTTCCGGATATACGATATCCACCAAAATCTCGTTCTTCGGATCGGTCAACGTAGACTGTACGCTATACTTCACGGTAGCGGCACTGCCCAGCTTATCCAAACTTATTCTGAAATCGTTCTTGTTGGTAATAACCAGTTCCACATCGCTTGCCTGAGCTTGAGTCACGATAAACTCTTCTCTCACCTTCTTGTCGGCAGCGGCACAAAGCGCGATCGTTGCCGTACGTTCGCCACCGGTATTTTCTTTCACGGAAACGAGGAAGGTAGAATCGCCCTTGGCGTCTATGGCAGGCTTAAACGAAATCCAATCCTGATCGTTCTTATCAATATCAATCGTCAAATCCCCTCGGTCCGTTGGTATTGGTTGCCTTATATTTCAACAGAATCGAATCTTCTTTCGATGCCAGGTTAGTGAACATTTCCTTGTTATCGACCGTAATGACAGGTTTGGGTAGACCGGTCTGGGAAGATATTCATCGTAGCCTTTACATTATCATTATCTTTCGAAGAGATTTCAATGGTACCTCTACGAATATCAAACTTCTGATTCGGCAACACCTTAAAGTACAGTGTATGGTTTTCCATCGCACGTGTCTCCGGTTCACCTGCGGGGCGTTCGTCCGTCGGCATGATCCAGCCCGTGTCACCGGAATAGAGGAAACTGGTTTTATACTCTCCTGTGTTAATTCCAAACTCTACGGAAATGATATGCTCACCGGCATCCAGGTTTTCGTAGGCCTTCGGGTCGGTGATTACCACCGCATCCTTCTGTGCCTGATAGATAACGAAATCAAACTTAAAGCCACCGGACACGAGAGAAAAATTAGCACGGCGTGCATCCGGTTCCACATTTTCGGCTGCAGCTACCCATACTTTGTTGCCTTCGCCGGCCGTTCCTTCGCGTTCAAACAGCACTACCCAGCTATTATCCACACCTTCCGAATCATCCAATACGATATGCCAATCCTGATTGGCATTGAATGTCAGTACTTGGGCAGAATTTCCCGCAGAAGAGAAACTGAAGGTGGACGCTTCGTTCACGATCTCCAATTTAGGCTCTAGCGGCATCACCACTTCCGGACCGGTTTCATCGTCACCACATGCAGTCAGTAACGATGCCACCAAACATCCGGTCAAGCCGATATATTTCCAATTGATAAAATTTATCGCTTTCATGCTTATTTCACTTTAAATTCTTCTTTTACAATATTAAGGTATTTCATACCGTATCCATTCCCGTAATTCGGGTCAGTCGGTTCGATAGCCTGATCCACATTCCAACGGTTAAAAAGAATCGATGATGACCATCGGACGCTTTCCCAAGTTCATCTTGGCAACATTACACATCTTACGGAACATATCTTCATCCTTAAATACCACCGGGAAGTTATAGAACTGAGTTCCATCACCATCTATCCACTGATTGAACGAAGGTGAAACGCTAGGTACGAAGTCTACTCCGTAATTAGCCCACTCATATTCGCGGTTGTACTTAAAGTTCTGGTCGATACACTGCGGATAGCAGGTAGGACGGAACCAGTCGGTCTGATTGTACATATTATCCATGTACACAGCATCCACTTTTCCGCTCAGGAAGAAGTTATGCCAGCGTGCGGGAGGCGTCCAGCGTTCCTGACGTGCTAAGATATAGATCTCAAGCCCATTGCCATTGCCGTCTTTTTACATTTTCACGTACTCTTTCACGGATCGTATTATAAAGTTTCTCAGAATCGCGTGCATACAACTTATCAGCATTCCAGACAACAATCATCGGTTTGCCGTCTACAGTATAGTAAAGATCGTTGTTCGTACAGAAACGGCTTGTCAGGTTGACAAAAAAGCTATAAAGTTGCTCACAACGTGCAGAGACACCATTTTCATCGGCATCGTCTTCTATCATGGCGGTGTTGTTAAGTCCGTTTGCGAAGTTATTCATATCCATAGAAACCGCATAACGCAAACCTCCCCACTCAATACCTTCCGAGTTGGGATTCAGTCCCGCCATATAGTTCACGAAATTCACGTTACCTTCGTTCAGCAAATCTCCCTTCTGGTATCCAGACCGATGTTCGGCAAAATAAGGAAATTGATACCGGCATTATTTTTGCCCAGATAAGGTGCTGCTGAATCAAATCGGCTGTTTCGGCTTTATTGATATCCATCGAATAACGTCCCAGCACCGGACGCACATTCGGACAAAGCTGTGGATACTGTCCGCCTTGATTATATTCACCAATCAACCGCGCATACTTCTTTTCATCCACACCCGTACTACCCAAGTTCCAATAAAGGGCTCCTACCGGAATATCGCTGCTCGGTCTGATTTGCGGAATCTCATAGTTCAAGAAAATGATCATCGATGGAAGGACCGTCATCTGTCGGTGAACATGCCGATCCGGCCACCAGTCCCAACGTCAGGCATATTGCAAGACCTGTCTTATTAAAAATCTTATACTTTTTCATTTTTCAGTCATTACTTAATTACTACTTTTCTACCTTATAAACTAAAAGTGTAGCTTCTATCAAGAAGTTATAAGCCTTGTCCAAAGCCTCTTCGGCATCCTTGATACCGGTCAGCTCACGGGCATTCTTCAAGAACTCTTCATAAGTCTGTCCATACTTCTTGGCTTGGAAATCCATGTTGAACTGTACATAATCAATATTCTCCCAGCTGGCTATCATCTCTTCCTGATTAGGTACAGGTTTTGCGAACTGAAGCATCGTGAAGATATTGTCTCCCCAACGGGCGGCATTAGGCTTCGGACTATTCTTCTGTAACAAATCGATAGCTCTGTAATAAGCCTCTGCATTTGTCTGACGTTCCGCATCCGGGAAGTAAAGGCGTTCGGGCCAGCCGTAGTACATATTTCCGCCTTCTTCATAAGCCTGAGAGCCGTTCAGGAACAGAGGCGGAAGGTTCAATGCACGTGTGCGGCGTTCCATACGCCAGGCAGACATTCCATCCAGAAAGTCGGCAAACCAGCGTTGTTTGTAGATTTGTTCCAGTTGTCCGTCCTTACCGTCTGCTCCGTTGATGTCGGCAGTCATCAGTTTACGGGTATCATAGAATCCTTTATGACTGGTTCCCCCAAGGCGATTCCTTCCTGAGCCATATAGGCAGCAGCAGAAGCAGACAAGCCGTTCTCTTCGAACGAAGCACGGATGCCTTATTCATAATAGGTCTGTGCATCCTTGGCTCCCAAGTCGAACTTCACTTTCGCCTCAGCGCAGAGGAAACAAGCATCTGCCCAGCGCAGCAAAGGCATCGTAGCGTCCATTGCATAATATCTCGGGTTGATGTAGCATCTGTTGTCTTCGTTCATTGACAACGGATCAGGGATTTCTCTTGTGTACCATTCGGGTCGGTCGGGTCGATCGGTCTTCTCCAGCCGAACGGTGTACGGGCGCCCGGATTGTCCGGTGTAGGCACGTATGGAATGGAGTAACGTACACGCAATGAATCACGCACTTCATATCCATCTATCATCCATTGCAGGTGTTCCTGCTGATCGCTGGCAGAACAACCGCTCACATCACAGTCGTGTGAACGAGTCAGCACATCCGTCATACGATAAGGCTGGCGTTCGGGCCAATAAACGTTGGAGCCGTCGAAGTAAGTCTCCATACGCGGATCGTTGTATGAGAACAGATAAATGGCGAAATATTCGTTCATGGAAGGGATCAGCCCCCAGTTTGCTTTCGTCTGAATTTCTTCTTTATACAAACGAGTGTAATACCAGGAACAGTCTTTGTCGATCACCGTTCCATATTTGGGAGCAAACGCATCGTCCAGAGAGCTGAACAGCCATTCTTCATGTCCCATAGATTTCGCAGCATATTCGCGTGCTTTCTCTTCGCTGATGTTCTGGATGTTCATGGCTATTTCCAGGCGTAATGTATTAGCCAGTTTACGCCATTTCTGTACATCTCCGTTATAAACAGGGTCTTTCAGAATCTTATCAGTGGATGATTCGTCGAACTCATCGACTGCCTGATCCAGCCAACCCAAAATGGAATAGTAAGCATCGGCTTCCGAATCATAATCAAAGATACGCTTGTCCGTTCCTCCGTCCATACCGGCATGGCTTAGTCCGACCGGACCATAGAGTGACAGTAACTGGTAGTAAGTGAATGCTTTCCATGTCTTTACAACAGCCAGACTGTTAGGCAGAGAGCCATCATCGTATGCTTTTGCCAGCTCTTCCAGGTCGCGCAGAATCTCTACATAAAACTTACGGTAGAATCCGTCTCCCCTTTCGTTCCACGGTGTCTGGAAAGCGACGTTAGTAATGTAACGTGAATAACTCCACATACGGTTATTATTCAATTCACTGATCGCATTCATTGTTTTGTAAACCGTACCGGGGAAAATACTCTGTAGATTTACCTCATACAATTTGTTCGGGTCCGAGTTGATGGTTTCGAAACCGTCCGTACACCCCACGGCAGTCGATGCCAGCAGGAGTAACGGTAATATTTTGTTTTTCAATTTCATGCTTTACGAATTTAAAAAGAAACTTTAATATCAAATCCATAGGTTGCGGAAGGCAGGTTGAAACCACGTTCGAAACCTTGTGCATTTCCTGTTGTACTCGTTGCCTGCGGATCAAGCCCGTGCGGTGTATTGGCAAACAAGGTAGCAATGTTTCGTCCGACAGCCGCCACACGGAATGTCTGGAACGGAGTCTTTCTCAGCCATTTTTTCGGTAAATCGTAGCTGACAGTGATTTCACGCAACTTCACATAAGAAGCATCGTAGATGAAACGGGAAATATCGCGAGAGGTATAGTGCATCCAATAGCGTTCGGGGGGGGTACAATAACCCAATACTTGTTGTCCAGCCAGCCCTTCTACGTCTTCGTCATAACGGCAATTAGGAAGAACTACCCCTTTAGGACGTCCCCAGTCAGGATAAATCTGCCCGTTTGCGGTCGGTGTGTTGGCGTTCTGAGGACGCATGAAGCCATATCGTTCTTCGTCCGACTCACCCAAAATCTTTCTGGAGAAGAAATCCGCGTCACGACCTTCCAATGACTTGACGGATTGTCCGTCTACAGAACTCTGGATGGATGTCTGTGAGAAGAACTTACCACCCTTCTGGAAGTCGAACATGACAGAGAAGGAGAAATTACCCAAACGGAACACGTTGTTCCAGCCACCTCGCCAGTCAGCCTGTACACAGCCTAAATATTCATAGTCCTGTCCTTCTTTCGGCGACCCGTCGAGCTGACAAAGGATGTATCCTTCGGCATCGCGTTTAAATGTCTTCGCATAGATAGCACCGTAGGGCTTGCCTACTTCCGCATAAGACTTCACGTTGTACACACCGCTACCAATCTGTATCTTGTCGATACCTTCGGGCAATGATTCTACCATGGAATTGTTCTTTGACCAGTTGAAAATGGTTTTCCACTCGAAGTTCTTCACTTTCACCGGCACACCGCTCACGGAGATTTCCCAACCCTTGTTGGAGATTTTACCGGAGTTGATGATTACACGCTGGTAATTGGATAAATAAGAAAGTTCCGACTCGACAATCTGATCACGAGTGTATTTGTCATAGTAAGTAACATCTGCTGTCAGGCGTCCGTCCAGCAAACGAACTTCCGCACCGATTTCTTTTGAGATGGTTGTTTCCGGTTTCAAGTTCGGATTCTTGCGTACGGCGTCACCCTGGAACCACGCCATGTCATTACGGAACAATCCTCCGTAACTGTAACTGTTAATCAAACGGTCGAAACCGGCATCGTTACCCACGCGGGCAATAGAACCACGCAACTTGGCGAATGAGAATGTCTTGCTCTTCAGTTTGGGGAAGATTTCCGTCAACACGGCACTGGCACTACCGGAGGCATAGAAGTAAGAATTGTTGGCTTTCGGCAAAGAACTTGACCAGTCGTTACGGAAAGTTCCGTCTACAAACAAACCATGATATCCCAAAGACAACATACCGAATACGGACTGCTTCTCTTTCGCGTTCACACTTTCCGTCCCACTCAATATTGAGGCATTGTTGGACAATGACTTCACATCCGGAGCTGCCAGTTGAGAAACCTGATTCCAGAGTTTATACCAGTCATTCTTTTGCATAGAAGTACCCAAGTTAGCACTGAGGCTGACCTTCTTGATATTGCGGTTATAAGAAATAACTCCTTCATAGTTGTAGTTGTTGGAGGCCTCACGGAAAGTTTCGTACTGTCCGTCGATATCCCACATGGTATAATAATTGTCGAACTTCCAACCGTTCTTGTTTGCCTTTTCTACACTGGCACGCAAACGGATATTCATTCCCTGAATCGGTTTGATATTAAGAGTCAGGTTACCACGGAAGTTATTACGGCCGTCACCCATTGCTGATTTCGTTCAGCAGCCAGTAAGGATTGTAGAATCCGTTACCACGCGTGAAGGCTTCACCTGTCTCGCGCTTCCACGGCAGTAATTCCTCCATAACAACGTCACGCGGCATATTCATGATGGCACGCATCGGGTTACGGTTACTGTCACCTTTATAATCACGGTTATCGGCTGTTTCCAGCTGATAGTTAACGGAGATTTCACTGGACAGCCATTTAGCCAGATCCATATTCACACGCAGGTCAAATGTGTGACGCTTCATGTTATCGAAGTTCTTCAGCATTCCGTCGTAGTCGATACCCGTATAGTTGAAACGGATACCTGCTCCATTAAACACTTTATTGACCGAAACACTATGAGTCATGGCTACACCCATTTCGTACATATCCGTGATACCATCCTTATTAGGTACATAAGAACGTATCTGATTATTACGTCCCACCAGGTCAAAGCCTAACATCGGCAACCCCCATGAGCGTTGATTCGGATTCGCCCAGTTAAATACAAAAAAAAGACCATAAGGCAGGCTGGGGTCATAAGCATAACCGTTCTTTGAGTTGGAACCATAATAGTTGAATCCGTCACCCACACCGACAGCCGGAAGGCTGGCCGAACCATAAACATTCTGATAGGCAGGAAATTCACGCAAGAAAGTAAACTGCATATTGTAGCCATAAGAAACACCGAGTCCAGATTTCTTTGTAGCCTTACGGGTAGTGATCAGAATAACGCCATTGGCAGCATCAGATCCATACAAGGCAGCCGCATTGGCACCTTTCAAAACTTCGATTGATTCAATATCGTCCGGGCTGATAGCTGAACCAGGATTACCGTAGTCCAGGTCTCCATCTCCTCCCATCGGGTTCATGATGGGCACACCGTCAATTACGTACAACGGCTGGTTATTTCCGGTCAAGGAGTTGTTACCACGAATCTCCACACGGGTAGAAGACAACGGACCGCCATTCGAAATAAAATTAACGCCCGAAACTTTACCGCTCAGGCTATTCAATAAGTTCGGGTCACGTGTATCCAGCAAAGATTCCGTGTCAATGGACTGACGGGCATATCCCAACGATTTGGATTCACGGCTGATACCCAATGCCGTAACCACGACATCGTTCAGTTCTTTGACATCCTCACTTAGAACGATGCGCAGCAGATCATTGTTTTTCAAGGTAGCCAGTCTGATAGTCTTTACAGCATAACCTATGAATCTTACATTCAGAATAGCATCTTTCGGCACATTGTTCAAGGTAAATTGTCCCTCCATATTTGTCGCAGTAGCTAAGTTTTGGTTTCCAACCACCGTAATATTAGCACCTGGAAGCGGATCACCAAACTCGTCAACAACGACTCCAGTGACCTTTCGGTTTTGCGCCGAAAGTGAAAGTGCGAAGAACGTGAGCAATACCATCAGGCACGTCCCTATCCTCCAGCTTCTTTTCAGATAAAGTTTCTCCATATTAGCTTAAGTTTATAATTAATAAATTTGTTCTTTTCATTTTTCTACAGTGATGGTGAAGTAGTTCAAATCAGGTTTGCCCGCCACAATGTTCAGCACAGTACGGCGCCAGCCATTCACATCGCTCTTCATGGTGAAAGCGTCGACAGTAACCCATTCGCCTCCGGTAGCAGGAAGTTCTACGACAGGACCTTGTCTTCTTTTCGTGCCTTCGCCAAAGTCAAAACGGATTTTAGCATCTTCTTTGGCAGCATAACATACCTTGACTGTGATATCTCCGGCAGCATAAGGCAGTTCTTTCCATTCCATCCACTCACCCGCCTCTGTGCTGGTGACGTACCATTCGGTGTTCTTATCCGGAGCCACACCGGCTATTTTGGCAACATCCAGACTTCCGGTACGGTATTGATTACCGCTATTCTTAGCAGATACATCGAAGAAGTAATCGCAGGCCTCCATTTCTACACGGAATGATTCGGCCCATGCCCGGCTGCTGCTGTATTTACGGAGAATGTTCAGACGCTGGTTGGGGAAGTCATAGTAAATGTTATCGGTACTTCTCCAATAGGCGGCATTCTCTGCCATATCGGTAAAGCCTTCCAGGAAGACCAGATCAGCATTCTTCGCAACCATATCGTCCAAAGCATCCGTCAAACGTTTGCCATGATCCGCATCAAAAAACATACGGGTACCCGATTTATCATTGGTATAGAAAGCCGGAACAGCCACACCTACAGTTTTTCCATTGAAGGCACGTACCGTCCAGGAACTACGGGTGGGAGCCTGCTCAGCAGCAATAAACCAATCGTTCAGTGATTCTACGACCGATTCGTCCACCTCTTTATCGCGATCTTGGAAAGCCTTGTCGGCACAAATAAAGAGATCTTCACCATAAGCAGACTTGAAGTCAGCATGAATCTTGTTCAGAATGGCCTTTAATTTGCCTTTACAGTCAATTTTCTTGTTGCCCAATGCCGCATAGTCTACATTAAGGAAGCCGTTGATGCTCCACAAAAACAGGACAGGTTTGCCGTCTATGCGAAGAAGAAGATACTTGTTATTGGCTTTATTCTCGCCATAAAAGTTATCGAAAGCCAGCTTAATATTGTAGTCCCATATATACTTATATATATCGTCCAAATTGTCCAGCGGATACATCACCTCTTCATCGGTCAGTCCCTTGTTTTGCTGAGTTTCCGCACTAATGAATGTAGCATAGGTCTGATACAAGTCAAAATTGCGGGCAGCCGCCCAGGAAGCCGGACAGTCATCGAAGATGGCAATCTTCAGACTTTCTTCATTCCGACGCTGCAAGGCAGCAATGAAATCTTTGATACGGGTAGGATCGCCATGATCTCTGTCATAAGCAGGATCAGTGTCGGCCTTCGGCAAGCGTCCGCGACAATTGGGAGCTACATAATCCAAACCACTATACACCATCTCTTCTACCAAGTTATCCCACCACTCTGTTTCCGTAGCACCAAAAGACTTCACTTCGAAAAGCGGCTTATTATAAAAGGTAGTAGAACTAGTCCCGCCACTGGCAGCATCTTCTCCATTGCGGAGATTCTTCTGATAGCTGAACAGCGCCCCCATCAAAAAACTATGTTCGGGAATATTACTCTCTACCGCAGGAGCAGGGAGTATGAACGTCCCTTCTGTCGGTATAACCGGGTCCGGATTAGTATCAGGAACAATAGTATTGTCCTCATCAGAACAGCTAACAATCATGGAAGCTAATACAAGCCCCATCGTGATTTTCAAATAATTTTTCACGGTCTCTTTTTTATATTATACATTTGCTATTTGTTACACCTCGAAAACACCCTTTTTATCTATTATTTAAGAAAGCGTCGACTGAACAAACTTAATATTTAAGGTTATTTTTTGAGTTCTGATGCAAAGTAACAAGAGCCTGCTTAAGATTTTTTTATAAAATACGATTAAACTCTGATTAATTTCTAATTAATTTTAAAACTAATACTATCTTCTTATAATTTTTCGCAATCTTAGGTATTAATTTCAGGGAAAAGGGGGAAGTTTTATATCCTGTAGTATGCTGTCCACACCCTATTTCTTTATCTAAATGAGTATTCACTTCCTGCAAAAAGAAGAATATTTCAAGTAGAAAGGCTAAAAAGGTAAATAAGGCAAATACTATACAAACATAACACAAATTAGGAGATATCCAATTAGTGACTTATCCGATTATATAAGATGTGGATTTTTAGTATTACAATGGCGTTATTCCTGGTAGATTTTCAAAGCGCTCCCCATGATATAAGCTTTAAGTTGTACTATTCCTATTTCTCATATAATATAAGTTTCCTATATAATAAGGTATAACAGGAATATTTATAACTACAGCTAACTTTTATTCCCTCTTCAGCATACTTATTTGCATAAATTCCGCATTTAAGGGATATTTAATAGTCAATTAAGCGAAAATTAAGCTCTCACTTAACTACCTGTCTCTATATTTGCCACATCATTTTTCGTGATCAAACTGTGAATTACAGTCTTTGCCAAATCATAAACTTAAATACAATGAACTTTAAAACTACAAAATCATATCATGAAACAAATTAGCAAAGTATTTTTAGCTTGCGCCTGTAGCCTGTCCGGTCTGACAACGCAAGCCCAAGATCAAACCGTATGGAGCAATGATTTCTCCAATGCCTCCCAACCACTGAATACTGTGGGACGTGGTGTCTGTCGGGTGAACGATGGAGTATTTCATTCGCGCAGCGCTTATGCCCTCTTCGGCAATCCTGAGTGGAAAGATTATACCCTGTCTTTCAAGGCACGTGCCCCGAAAGACGCCGAACAGGTACAGATATGGGCAGGCTTCCGTACACATAACCGCTTTGACCGTTATGTGGTAGGTATCAAAGGCGGGTTGCAAGACGATCTCTACCTGATGCGTACCGGATATATGGGTACAGACGAATTCATGGGAGTCCGTCCGCTGGGTTTCCACCCCGTGCCGGGAGAGTGGTACAAAGTGAAAGTGGAAGTATGCGGTAACCGCATCCGGGTTTTTGTAAACGACGAAAAGCTTCCTCACATTGATTTGGAGGACAAAAACGGCAACCTGGCTCCTACCGGTGAAGTAGCACTGGGAGGCGGATGGATAGATACGGAATTTGATGACCTCACTGTCACCCCATTAGCAGAAGACGCTCTCAAAGGTGTCAAGGTTGAGGAGTATCGCATGGCACTCACCACTCAGGAAAAGGAAAAGAAACGCAGCGAAGAACGGGCGCAATACACCTCCGTCAAACTAGATAAACTGACTGCCGACCGCACCGAGCTATCACTGGACGGAAACTGGCTGTTCATGCCCGACTACCAACTAAACGATAAGACGAAGGCTATCTCCATCCAGACTAACGACAACGACTGGCATATAATGCCCGTTCCCGCTTTCTGGAACCCTATCCGTATCTGGCTGCATGGAGAAACCATGCCATCGCCCACCGGTCCCCAACATAAAGGGGTATCGGACACCTACTACCAACAAGAAACCGACCGATGCGAGAACTATACGTTCAACTACCGGAAAACCGGTGCTGCCTGGTATCGCCAATGGCTGGAACTGCCCGCCGACGTGAAGGGAAAACAGCTGACTCTTTCATTCGACGCCGTATCCAAAATGGCGGAAGTATATATTAATGGCGAATCGGCAGGTTCCAACATCGGTATGTTCGGTGATTTCCAAGTAGACGCCACCCGATTCCTGCGTCCGGGACGCAACCTGATCGCAGTAAAAGTGACACGTGACATCAACGGAAAAGCCGCACAAACCAGTGACGCCATGGAAAACTACTATTCGTCAGTACGCAAGGAAGTGGAGGATAACCAGAACGACCAGCAGGCCAACAAAGCCGTATTGACAGACATCCCTCATGGATTCTATGGTGATAACCCTGCCGGTATATGGCAGCCCGTGAAACTCATTGTCAGCAACCCGCTGAAAGTAGAAGACATCTTTATCAAACCGGCTCTGGACGGTGGCATCAATAGATGTGACCATCAAAAATCAAGCGCCCAAAAAAGAAAAACTTCGATATCCGCATAGATATTATAGATAAACAGACGGGGGAAACACTGTACGGTGCACCTGTACGTAGCAAACTCTCATTAGCGACAAGCGCACAAGAAACATTTACCTGTGATATCAAAGGACTGAAACCCAAACTTTGGGAACCTGCCACTCCTAATCTTTATGATTTTCGCGTGAGCCTGACGGAAGGAAAAAACAAAGTGACGGACTGCATCACCGTAACTTCGGGGTTCCGCACGTTTAAAAGCAAAGATGGATTCCTTTATCTGAACGGCCGCAAATATTGGCTGCGTGGAGGTAACCCTATTCCTTTTGCGCTCTATCCCAATGATTCGCTCCCTTGCAGACAAGTTCATGAAACTGATGAAAGAAGGGAATGTACAGTCTACCCGGACACATACCACCCCCTGGAACGAACTTTGGGTGTCGGCAGCAGACCGCAACGGTATTCGCTATCAGCTTTGAGGGCACTTGGTCGTGGCTCATGATACACTCCACCCCGATACCGGACAAAGGCGTGCTCGATCTTTGGAGCAGTGAATGGCTGCGTGTGATGAAAAAGTACAGAAATCATCCTTCCGTATTCTTCTGGACTGTGAACAATGAAATGAAATTCTACGATCTGGATGCCGACACGGAACGTGCCAAACAAAAATTCCGCATCGTATCCGATGTAGTGAAAGATATGAGAAAGACCGACCCTACGCGCCCAGTATGCTTCGACTCCAACTACCTACACAACAAAGCCAGCAAACGCTTTGGTGATGACTTTCTGAAAACAGTTGATGACGGAGATATTGATGACAACCATGCCTACTATAATTGGTATGACTATTCGGTATTCCGCTTCTTCAACGGAGAATTCCAGAAACAATTCAAGAGTCCCGGACGCCCGTTGATCAGCCAGGAAATGAGTACAGGTTATCCGAATGCTGAAACCGGTCATCCGACCCGCTCTTATCAGCTGATTCATCAGAATCCCTATTCATTAATCGGATATGAAGCATATGACTGGGGGGATCCCGCCAGTTTCCTGAATACACAATCGTTCATCACGGGAGAGTTGGCCGAAACCCTCCGCCGTACCAACGAACAGGCTTCGGGTATCATGCACTTTGCCTATATGACTTGGTTCCGTCAATGCTATGATCACCGGAATATACAACCGTATCCCACTTACTACGCTATGCAGCGTGCTATGCAACCCGTACTTGTCAGCGCGGAACTATGGGGACGCAACCTTTATGCAGGCGAGAAGTTACATACACGTATCTACGTAGTGAATGATAATGAAGAAGGACGTGACTTAAAGCCTACGTCACTGGCATGGAGCATTGTAGACGAAACCAATAAGGTACTGGCTTCCGGCACGGAACAATTTCCGGCAGTGGAATATTATGGTCGTAAATATATTGAACCGAACATCCATATGCCTTCCAATTTACCGGGCAGACAAGGTTAATGTAAAACTGAAACTCACTCTCACCGAAAGCGGAGTCACTTTATCGCAGAATGAATACGGATTATTACTGGCACGCAAAGGAATGGAACATCGGTCAGATAACTGCCGATAAAAAAGGTTCTTTTTACTGGATAAGGATCATATGAAAGCTACCCTTGACTTCCTGAACATCGCCTGCCAGACAGTACCGTCTATCAAGGAACTACTGAATGCCAAGCAAAAAGCTAATCTCTGCATTATATCGGGCTTGAAAGAATGTACCGATGAAGAAGCAAGATTACTGCGTGAATATCAGTCTAAAGGCGGTCGGATTCTCTTCCTGAACAGCAAAGAGGCAGCACAAAAAGTCTATCCCGAATATATCACCGGATGGATTATTCCCACTGAGGGAGACATCGTGGTGATGGAACGGAATGATGCCCCTGTATTCGATGGAATCGGTGCCTTTGGAATTACGCTATTTCAATAACAACAAGCGTGAAATTCCCACTAGCTTGCACCGCTACATTGAAAGCTATCCGCCACGAGAATGTGAAGGAACTCGCCGCCCAAATGAAGATCCATGCTTATATCGACGGTGGTAAGCCGGAGGAACGTATCGCACGTATCGAATCTATGCGCGGACTGACACTGCTACAGATAGCCGACAATAAAGGAAAGTCTCTCGTTTCAACTCTATGTACAGAAAAGGCAACCACTGATCCAATAGCAGGTAAACTGCTGGTAAACATGGTGAATGAATTATTGAAATAGGTATGTAATTAATATCATTGAGTGGAGTTTTTCCATTCTTCCTGCCCGTCTTCCCATTAGAGGAGACGGGCAGTTTTGTTTTTGATTATAATCGAAGTAATTAGCAAAGATGTTCTTACAATTGCAATCCCTGAGTTAATTCACAAAAGATAAGAAATAATAAAAACTTCCCAATTCAGTAGAATTCTTAGTGTCTTCATTGAGAACTGACTAAAAAGTCGGTAGTATCCACATTCTCCTCCTTCGGGAAGGAGGAGTGGTCGAAGACCGAGGTGGTAGGTAAAATGATGTGTATTCCTAATTTTATTGTAAATGAAATAGGAGTGCATTCACCTACCACCTCCCCCCTACGGGTACTCCTCCTTCCCGAAGAGAGTTAAGATACTACCGACTTTTAGTCACCTCCATTGTAGATACTACCGCTTTTTTAGTCAGCCTCAATGAAGATAGTTTCGACTTTTAATCAAACCCAAGAACAAGCCTTATCCAAACTATTCACATCTTTATTCTATTGAACATAGATTCAAACCAAAAGGCAACTGATTCATTGCGAATCAATTGCCTTTTGGTTTCAGTCGTTAATAGTTGTCCCTGGACAGACTACATTACCTCCTTATCACTTAGTTTTCTCTTTATAAAGAAGATACGTTTTTAATAATATACGTTTTACCCTTCACAGTAGCAAAAGAGATTTGATCATCAGCAAGTACCTTTACCTTTGCTCCAGAAACGTTCAGCTCCTTTGCATTCGGATATTTAATCACACATTCCGCACCGGAATTAGAAAGAATCTCTACAGCTGTTATCTTCCCGTCAGTCCATGCCGCATCTACTTCAAAGTTTCCTCTCGCTTTCATTCCTTTGAATGAGCCATTTTTCCATGCATCGGGCAAAGCGGGAAGCAATTCGATATATCCGCCCTGACTTTGCATCAGCATTTCTGCGATACCGGCCGTACAACCAAAGTTACCATCGATTTGGAAAGGCGGATGCGCATCAAACAAATTAGTATATACACCGCCTACATGGCTTCCGGGAACAGTCAGTTTCATGGCACTTCTCAACAGTTTATGAGAGCGGTTGCCGTCATGCAGACGTGCCCAGAAGTTCAGTTTCCATGCTTTGCTCCACCCGGTTCCTTCATCGCCGCGTGTATTCAGCGTCACTTTCATGGCATCTGCATATTTATCGTCCTGTTCGCTTCTTCCGATTACAATCTGCGAACCCGGATGCAACCAGAAAAGATGATTCGTATGCCTGTGTCCGCCATCTCCGGTAACATCCTTCGTCACTTCATCTTTCCATTCCATAAACTGCCCGCCCAAACCGATTTTCGGTCCGGAGAGTTTGCTCATAGCTGTTGCTATCTCTATGATTTCAGGGTCTTTGTCCCTTCCCAGTTCTTTGCTGGCTTTGATCATCATGTCGAACATTTCACAAATCATAGCCTGCGAAGTTGAACAGCCCAGTGAGAACTCACCATGTTCGGGAGAGTGGGACGGGTTTGCTACCAGTGTACCGTCGCGTTCGTCTGTCCAAAGATTGTCTACCCAGAAAAAGAGCAGCATCGAGCATTGTATCATAATACTTTTTCAAGAAGTCTTTATCAAGGTTAAACTGATAATACTCCCAAATATCCTGACACATCCATATTGCCCCTGCCGGAAAATGATGAGGCGTGCTTTTTTCTTGGCCGGTGCCGTATTGCCCCAGATATTATTCTCATGATGCGTCACCCAGCCGCGAACATTGCCGCCATCGGGTTTGCAATAATATTGTTGCGCTGTGTACTTTCCACGAGGAACCAGACTTCTGACATACTCTACCATAGGCAGATGACACGGACTCAGATTGGTAGACTGTGTCGGCCAATAATTCATCTGTATATTGATATTCGTATGGTAATCGGCATTCCATGGATTGGAAAGCCTTTCACCCCATACTCCCTGCAAGTTGGCGGGCAAAGAACCTTCTCGTGAAGAAGATATCAAAAGATAACGGCCAAACTGGAAATACAGCATTTCAAGATACTGGTTTTCCTGTTCCGAGTTGGTATTCTCCTCCATGCCTTTCAGCAAACTGTCCGTAGGGGCAACGAGGTGCCTCCGGCAAGTTACCGAGATTCAGTCGCATTCTGTCGTATAACGAATGATAGTCTTTCTGGTGGGTAGCCAACAGAGCCGTGTACTTCTTATCAGCTACTTTATGCAGCGTAGCCTGCACTTTTTCCAACGGATCTTCTTGAGAGAAATAATTGTAGGAGTCGTCCATACACTGTACATAGTTTGTGGCGGCAGACATCAGAACGATTATTTCATCGGCATCCTCTACTTTCAGCTTCGTTCCGTCCACTACCGAAATCTTTCCTCCTTTATTCTTCACGACCAGTTGCTGCGCATATTTCAGTCCATTCTTCCAGGCATCCCCTACTCGCTTGTCTCCGCTGACCGGAGTCGGATATCCCGTCATGGTAATGGTATGACCGTCTGCCGTAATGGTTTTATCGGTATGCAGCGATTCAAGAGAAATGATGCGTGAAAGTTTGCCCTTCTTCGAATCTGAGGTGAGACGCATCACCATTACATTATCGGGATAACTCATAAAGTATTCGCGCTTAAAGGTGATTCCATTCTCCTTATACATCACCGTATGAATCGCATTATCTATATCGAGCGTACGGGTATAGTCGGAATAAGGCAGTTCGGTAGAGGCATCTATCGAGAGTTCCGCCAATTGCGGTTTCTGTTTATTATCGATTAATTCTGTGATTTCGAGTTTGAAGAAGGTGTATTTGTCCGTCTTCAAAGGAAAAGACAGGGTCTTATTGCGGCTCCCCTTTCCGTCCTTATCATCCCCCCCAAAAAGTGCCGGACTGCTGATCCAGCAAGTCGTATGATTTTCCGTCTGTCGAACCGTAGAGTTTCCATGATTTCGGATCTCTGCCCGGCATATCATTGGCGGAGGTCAGACTATAGGAAACAGCCTTGGGAGCATGGGTATATGCCCACTTGATAACGCATGGCAGGCTTCCAAAGCTAGAGAACCGGTCGTTATCGGCAAACCATTTGCTGGTAGTGCTCTGATCGAAAAGACTGCCTATCGACTGACTTTGATTCTTTGTATTGTCATAATTGGTCTGCACTGCTTCTTTTATCAAGACGGGGATACCCGGATTGACAGTCTCTACAATGATATTGCTCAATGTCTGGAAAGAACCGAAATGCTCCTTCGTTCCAGCCAGATTATCAATCAGATTCCGCAATTCTGTGCCGTCACCGTCTCCATCGTAGTTATGGGTAATCAGCTTTCCATTTTCATCTATATATGCAGAACGGTTTGCCGTAAAGTCGTTCATCTTCTGTTGCAACATCACCCGCGCCTTGTGGAGATAATCCTTGTTCACTTCCGGAGTTCTCAGATGTCCTCCATTGTAAGACGGATCTTCACCGGGGCCTCCCGACCACAAGGTATGTTCGTTTGTCTGGATGACATCTACGTAGACGTCACCAAAAATCATGGCTCCCATATAACCATTACCGATGGGCAGAGCTTCACTTTCCCAGTTTTTGGCAGGCTTATTATAAGTTGCCTTCAAGGTCGGCTGATAAGGCTGTTCGGAGCAAGCCGTCATCGTAGTTCCTGCCACAAAGCTAAGTAGAAATAATACATCTGCAAAACGCAAATACTTGTTTCTCATAATACTAAATTTTAAGAAGTAATGCCTTAAGATTGCCCCATACTGTGTCATGCTTGTGCCACCCTATTGGCACAACTGTGCCAAAGGCTTGGCATAACAGTGCCAGTGCGGTGGCACAGACTGTGCAATCAGAAGGCATTACCTCAGTGAATGTAATCTTAATCTTCTTTCCGGTTCAAATTTAAATAAAGTCTATAAATCAATGACTGTTTGCAGACGAATATCTTTGGAAGAAGCACCAACCATAACGTCAAATGCCCCTTTGGGTACTACAAACTGTCCTTTTTCTACATCCCAATAGCGAAGTTGCTCTTTATTCAACTTAATCTCTACCCGACGGCTTTCTCCTGATTTCAAAGGAACACGACGGAATCCTTTCAATTCTTTCAAAGGAACAATTCCTCCAGTATCCGGTATCCGCACATAAACCTGAGCAACCTCATCGCCATTTCTCTTACCGGTATTCTTTAACCGGAATGAAACGGTGACTTCACCGACCCCGTCTTTTACTTGCAGATCGCTGTATGTAAAAAAGAAGAGTAACTCAGTCCGTAGCCGAACGGATAAAGGACATCTCCTTTGAAATATTTATAAGTACGCCCTTTGGTTATATCATAATCATCAAACGGAGGCAGTTCATCCAAAGACTTGTAGTAGGTGAGCGGCAGACGTCCGGCAGGATTATAATCACCGAACAATACTTCGGCCACGGCGGTTCCTCCCTGTTCACCCGGATACCAGGCATTCACAATGGCAGGAATATGCTCGTCCATCCAGTTAATAGCCAATGAACTGCCTGCTACCAGAACAACAATTATGTTGGGATTCACTTTATAGATTTCCTGCAGAAACTCTCTCTGATCTGCCGGAAGCTGAATATCATACCGGTCCTGTCCTTCACGCTCTATCGATTTATTGATACCCATCACAGCAACTACCGTTTCACATTCGCGAACCGCTTTCCCGGCTTCTCCGTACAAATCAAGACGGGTTGCCTTGCCTATCTGCGGAACTTTCCATTGCAACTTTACAATGGCATAATCCCGGTTATCATAATATTCCGCTTTCAACTGGTATTCTTTTCCCGCTTCAAGATAAATGGAAGCGGAATCCGTAGATACGGCATGTGCCTGCCACGCATCAATCAGCATCTGATTATCAATGCTCAGGCGGCAACCGTCATCGGATGTAAAGCTGAAAGTATAGCGACCGGAAACGGTCGGTTTCAACTTTCCCGTCCAACGGACAGACAGCGGAGATTTGGGCAGGAACGGATCGGGAGCCTGATTGGCAGGTTCAAAGTTGATCCAACTCTCCTTACGCACTCTCGGGGTGCCTTCGAGGCGGGTATTGTCAAAATATTCAGCTTGCAGTCCTTCCGGGAAGTTCTCTCCCTGAATAAGTTCCAGCCCATCGGCAGCAGATTTCCAGGGAGCATAGACGACTTTCACCCGATCGCCTACCCTGTTTCTGATACCTTGCAGTATGGAAACCGGTTCTACTACCGGAGCGCCGCTGTAATCGCCAAATTCACATTTGCCGGCATTGATGCCGACTACTGCGATCGATTTCAGTTTGTCAGCATTCAGCGGAAGCCTGTTTTTCTGATTCTTCAGTAAAACGATACATTGGCGGGCAGCGTCCAGAGCTATCTGCTGATGTTCTTTCGAACCGATCACTGACGGAGAGATTTTAGTATACGGATTTCGCTCCCCGCTATCAAAAAGTCCCAGTTTCATGCGGGCCGTCAGCACATGACAGGCGGCGGAGTCAATATCGGCATCCGATACCATATATTGTTTGTAAGCATTCAATAAAGGGCCGTCATATACATCATCACCGCATTCAAGGTCGAGTCCCGCCTTGATGGATAAAGTGGCGGCCGCCTCCTTCGTCTTTACATATTTATGGGCATTGACCAGCAAGGCAGGTCCGCCACAATCGGAAACGACATATCCCTGAAATCCCCAGTCCTGACGCAACACCTTTTGCAGCAGCCACGGATTCAGCGTGCAGGGCACATCATTCAGCGCATTATAGGCGGACATGATGGAAGCGGCTTTTCCTTCCTTCACACACATTTTCGAAAGCAGGAAAGTAATATTCACGCAATTGTTTCTCCGATATCTGTGGATTGCAGACAAATCGATTATGCTCTTCGTTGTTGGCGGCAAAATGCTTGGGAGTAGAAACGATTTTCAGGTAATGCGGATCATCTCCTTGCAGTCCGTTCACAAAGGCTGTTCCCATTATTCCACTCAGGAAAGGGTCTTCTCCATACGTTTCCGGGGTTCGTCCCCAACGCGGGTCGCGTGCCATGTTCACGGTAGGCGACCAGAAAGTCAGCACATCGCTGAATTGTTCTTTCTGTTCTCTTCCCTGATCCAGCTCGTTCCAACGGGCACGCGCCTCATCCGAGATTACTGTAGCGACCCTTTTCTGCAACTCCGGATTCCAGGTAGCTGCCAGTCCGATGGCTTGTGGAAATACGGTGAAACGTCCGGGACGTACTACTCCATGCAATGCTTCATTGCCATGATAGTATTTATCGATACCCAAACGGGGAATGCCGGGAGAAGTGGCACGAAGCAAACTGATCTTCTCTTCCACCGTCAAACGGGAAATCAAATCCATTACCCGTTCATGCACAGGCGCATTTTCATTCTTATATAGCTCCTGTGCGTGAACGAACGAACAAGACAAGGCTGACAACACACCTGTCAACAAAATCTTTTTATACCTTTTCATCATGATCATTTTTCTACCTTATTTAATAACAAACATGGTAAGCCCCGTACTCTCCCCCATCATTTATCCCAGCTGTCCGTGCGGAAAGGAGATGCCGGCAAGCCTTTCTCGTTATACAGGTTACAACGGGGGCTATTGGAAAATCCGTAACGTACGGCAAGAGGTACAGCCACTTCACTGCTGGACACAATCACCTTATTTCCTTCAATCACCGCATCCGCCCATACAAACTTACGGTCCGCTCCCGCAATGCCGAAGCCTGTCAGCTTCGTCGGTTTTCGGATGAGGCGGTTTTCCTGCCGGAATGTACGGAGAAGTTCCCATCACCAGTTTTTTACCCTGATTGGTAAACTCCAGAATGATCTTATTTCCTTTCACAGACATCTTTTTATAAAGAGGTCCCATGCCGACAATTTTCTCTCCGTATGCCAGCTTTCGGGCAGCAAGAGCCAGCCGGTGTCCGACATCGTATTTATCTACCGGATGCAAATCGAAAGGATCTCCTACATCGATAGTCACAGCCATTGCCGTGTTGGGCAGATTCAAGGCCTTCAGCTGTCCTTCCCGTACCCAGCGCCAGCCGTTTCCTTCAACGGACGGCTCGGGATCTACCGGTTCGAAATTGGGAAGCTGCACATATACAAAAGGAAAATCACCGATTCCCCATTTCTCTCTCCAATCCGTAATCATCCGGGAGAACAGGGTAGCATATTCTTTTCCAGAGCCGCCGGAGTTAAATTCTCCCTGATACCAGATGACTCCCTTTATACTCAAAGGGATTAAAGGAGAAATCATTGCGTTAAACAGATTGGACGGACCGTTATTTCCCCCATTCGGTTTACGCGGATTGGGCGGACGGGGAACGCTGGGCTGTGGTTTGGGAGGAGCCGGCTTTCCAGCTGCTTGTGCTGCCTGCACAGCTATCGCCCATTCTTTTTGTGCCTGATTCCATTCTTTTCCTACAGTCTTATCCCATTCCCTTACCGCTTCATCAAATTCTTTCTGCTTCTGTGGATAAGTGGCGAGTATTTCCGGATTATCTTTCACATTCTTCTCATACGCAGCTACATAGTGAGCCAAAGCCGGTTCTTGTTTCAATCCGGAAAGACTGGTCCAGGCTTCTGCACGCGTACCTCCCCATGCAGACTGGATAACTCCCAACGGGCGTCCGTTTGCAGCACGCATATCACGTGCAAAGTAATAAGCTGTCGCCGAAAAGCCCTGTCCATTGATCTTAGCCAACATCTCCGGTGTACAAAGCACCCATCTGGCAGCCCGTTCGGGGTTAGATGTTCCCTGAGGAACTTCAATATCGGTCAATGGCTCTAACGACGTGTTCTTGGGAACAAAGAACAAACGCAGCAAAGGATCTTCCGAAGCGGCTATATCGTCAGCATATTCTTTTCTTACCTTCATTCCCCATTCCATATTCGATTGTCCGGAAGCAACCCATACATCGCCTACCAACACATCCAAGTAGACAAGTTTGTTCTTACCGGCAATCGTCAGAGTCTGCCCTTCTTTCTTTGTTTTTATCGGTTTCAGGTTCACTCTCCATGTTCCGTCAGTGTCAGCAGTCGTTTTCACTTTCTGTCCGGCAAAGACTACCTCTACGGTTTCTCCGGCATCAGCCCATCCAAAGATGGCAATCTTTGTGTCTTGCTGCAACACCATGTGATCACCGAAGATCAGCGGCATCCGTACATCGGCTTTCATCTTTGTCAGCCCAAAGCTTACGGACAACAAGAATATCCATGATATGAAAAGAAGTCGTTTCATTTTATTTATAAGTCTATATCTACATTACTATATTTCCATTTCACTGTGACCCGTTTGGAATCGGGAGTACAGTGAATCATTATTTGTTTATCCTGTATCGTGACAGGAAGGGATTCCCTTCCTTGTTTCGCCTTCGCCTCAGTTACTTTGTTTTCCGTTAAGATAACGAGAGTCAGCGGAATATCAAACTGTTCTTTATTTAATTTACAATTCAGAATAAAAGACACTGAATTAGAATCGATTTTCACGTCCTTGATAGTGGTCGCATCACGCTGTCTGATGTATCGGCCGATAGTACCGAAAGTATCGATCCAAAGATCTTTTTCATGCTTCTTCGCATAAGTCAGATGAGATTCAAAAACATCAGGGCGAAGCGGATCAAATCCGTCTGTCAAACCGTGAATCATAGCTACGCCCCATTTCCTCTGGCTAATCAGTTTATCAACCCATTGATTGATATTCTCTGCCGTGGTATCTCTGGCTCCAATGCCTTTGCTGAAAAGTACGGGCTACGACATGACGTTTTTCTACGATCTTTTCGACTTGCTCATTGAAGCTGTTGTAAGGGTAACAAAAAGAAACGGGGAAAATACCCGTTTCCTTTCGGATCATATCAGCACTATTTTCTATCTCATGTTCAAGTTCCTCCGGTTCTTTTTTACCTGAGTCACCAGATTCTTATGACTGTACCCATGATCACCGATTTCAAAACCTTTAGCCGCCAATGTACGTATCTCCTCCCAGGTAACACCTCCCCATGCACCCGGCTTCTTGGCCTCAGCTTCCTGCAACGTAGCCGAGACCTGCCCGGGAATGACAAAGAATGTTCCCGGTATCTGCAACTTCTCCATGATGGGAGCAGCAATCAGATACTGATTGCGCAATCCATCATCAAATGTATAGCTTACAGCACCGGCCTTGGCATCCTTAAAGTCAGCGATTCGTATCTTGACCGATACGTCATGAACCGGTTCGGTTGCCCTTACGAAGAGACTGGAAACAATCAGTAACAGTCCAAAACAGGTTATAAGCCTCTGATACATATCACTTCACTTATCCGGTAAAAGTTATCATTCATTTACTATTAAAGGAATCTTATAAAGATACCATCTTGTATTTGGTCGTAAACGCTACAGGCTGCTTATTCTCTTTTGCCAGCTTGAACGGAATCAGTTTTTCTTCGCCCGCTCCCAGTTCATAATGAATGGCATCTCCCACCTTCTTACCATCCACAAACATTTCCACCTTACCGATATCCATCAACGTACCTGTATTTTTCACACTCACCCACACTGTCTTTTGGTTCTTGACAAGGTTCTCTTCTATCTTGGACACAGTAAGATCGAAATTGGCACCAAACTCATGTGTATAATTAAGCATTCCCATGACACCTTTCTTGTTATCACTATAGCCTACACTATGTTTGATCTCATTTTTTTAGCTACGTAATCGGGACTCATTCCGCCTACCATGATTTTGAACTCTCCTTTTTTTCCACGACTCTGTCCATCCGGTCATTGAGCAATGAAATATCATACGGAGTCATTTCAAACGAAACTGTCTTCGATTCTCCCGGCTGCAAATGAATACGGGCAAAGTCTTTCAATTCCATAACACGGGTTTTCACACTGGCATACATATCCGTCACATATAGCTGAGCGACTTCATCACCCGCACGGCTTCCTACGTTCTTCACCGTAGCCTGAACTTCCACATTGCCATTCGCCTTTTCCTGTATCTTCAGATTAGAATATTCGAATGAAGTGTAGCTAAGTCCGAATCCGAAACGGTAAAGAGGATAATATTCCATATCTACATATTCGTAACGGCGTCCTGAAGTCTTGAAGTTATAATACAAAGGAAGTTGTCCTACGTGACGCGGGAATGTCATCGGCAGGCGACCGGCAGGATTGTAATCACCAAACAGTACATCTGCCATAGCCGGACCACCTTCTTGTCCCGGCAACCAGTTTACCAAGATAGCCTTGCACATTTCGGATGCTTTCAGAATATCATAAGGACGGCCTGCCTGAAGAATCAGTATCACCGGCTTTCCGGTTGCACAGACTGCTTCCAGCAATTCCTGCTGTTTGCCCGGAAGGATTAAAGTCGCCCAGTCATTATTTTCTCCACATGTCTTACGGACATCATTGGTCGCTTCACTGGTAGAGCAGTCACCCAGTACCATAATCACGACATCTGATAGGGAAGCTGCCTTCACAGCTTTCGGAATATTGGTTTCGTCCGGATTGGTAAAGTCACATCCCTGTTCATAAAGAACTTTGGTCTGCTTGCCCACTGCGCCTTTGATACCGGTCAGAACTGATTTCAATTGTCCCGGCAACAGCTTCGGCGTATAATCGCCCGGTTGAAGATCATCTGCACCGGGACCCAGTACCGCAATCGTACGCAGTGTCTTTGACAAAGGAAGAAGATTCTCTTTGTTTTCCAGCATTACAATTGATTCGCGTGCCGCCTGACGTGCCATTTCCTTATGGCTATCCGAGTTCCATCCCGGATATATTTTCTTCCAGTCCAGTGGTTTGCAAGGGTTCTTTTCAAAAAGCTCGTTACGGAACATCGTACTCAGCATCGTACGGCATACATTGTCCAGATCTTCCATATTGATACGACCGTCTTTTGCCGCCTGAATCACTTCTTTATTATTGTAAGTATCACCGCAATTAGTTGCAATACCGGCAGCCAATGCCTGATTGGCAGCTTCAATCTTATCTTTTGCCGTGTAATGTTTACGGGCTGTCAGATTCCCGATAGCACCACAGTCACTGACGATGAATCCATTGAATCCCCATTCCTGACGCAATATCTGTTGCAGCAGTTCTTTGCTCTTGGCAACCGGAACTCCCATATAATCGGAATAGGCCATCATCAAAGACTGGCAGTCATAATTACGGATCGCATGCCGGAACGGAACCAGATGAATCTCGCGCATTTCACGTTCGGACAAGCCTATATCATGTGAATCACTGGTCCGCCCAACGGGGCACCATGTCCACCGAAATGCTTGGGAGTAGTAAACAATCCTCTGACTGGTATCCTTTGATCCATGCACCTCCTATTTGTGACACCAATACAGGGTCTTCTCCGAAAGTTTCTTCACAGCGCCCCCAACGTGCATCCTGCGCAACGTCCAACACCGGCGACCATGCCTGTTTGGTATTGGCAGCCACTGTCTCGTCTCCGATCACCATAGCCACTTCTTCTGTCAGCTTCCTGTTCCAAGTAGCTCCCATCGCCAAAGCCTGAGGGAAGATAGTAGCACCGCTACCATAAGAGAAACCATGCACCGCTTCTACCTTTGTGATAGGAGGCACGTACAAATGAGGAATACCGGGAATACCCCATCCTTCACGGATCAGTTCCATTTTATCCTCCGGCGTCATCACTGCCAGCAAACTTTCCACCCGTTCTTCTACCGGCAGTGACGCGTCCATATACCGGCGGTCGGTTACTTTTTCCCTGACTGTCCGTCAAGACCTTTTCTGCCACAAGAACTGAAATTTCTTTCAGAGAGAAAGGTTTATCCAGCTTTGCCGGCTTAAAATTCAGCTTGACGTGTGCACCGTATTTAGGAGTGAATTTGACTTTCATCTGTTTGTCGTTCCTTCGATCCGGTAGTTCACGGAGTTCCCAGATTCATGGGGTCATAAGTGACAAAAGATATCCAGTACTTCTTTCAGTTCATTCTTATTGATGCCCTGCATCTGAAGGTCCAGTTCACAGACATCTCCGGGCTGCTGAATGGTAAACATCAGCCATTGTTCAGCCTTTAGTGCCTGAGAAGGGATTGTCCACATCGTTTTTACATTCCTGTCAAAGGCTAAAGCTGCATTTTCTGCATTTGCAGAAGCAGATACCGATAATATATCACTCTGTTGTTGTGCCATTGCTACTGAACATGACAATAGCCCTACTGCCAATATCCATTTCATTTTGTTTTTCATGCTACGTTCTTTTTTCAACTATTATAAGAATTCTATCTATCAATTGCCTGTGTATTGATGTATCTGTTATTTAGTTTGTTTCACCATTTTTATAGTGCCATCCGGATTGTAGTACAGTTTGTCCACACAGATAGAGCGCAGCCAATCATGACCGGACAATGCACTGTTGTGATAGAAAGAATACCATTGTCCCTTGAACTCGACAATAGAGCCGTGGTTGGTATAACTATCGGTGGGTTACATGTAAATTCCCTTTGTATTCCCAAGGTCCCAAAGGCGAGTCACTGATGGCATAACACATCCGGTTATGCTTTTCTCCGTCGTCATGATTATCAGAATAAGACAAATAATATTTTCCATTATACTTATGTATCCAGGTCGCTTCGTGGAAGTCTGAGAGTCCCTCCATAGTCCGCATGGGCCCATCCAGTTCTATCATATTATCTTTCAGTTTGCCACCTTTGCAGGTACCACCGCCACCATTGTAGATATAGGCCTGTCCGTCATCGTCCACAAATACACAAGGATCGATCATCGGGTCCATTCCCTCAATATATCCCTGTACTTTGAATCCTTCCGCAGGCTTGTCACTGGTAGCTACACCGATCTTCCAGCTATCATTCCAGTCTGTTTCGCTGGGATGAGGGAAGTAGAAATAGTAGGTGCCGTTTCTGTAAGCACAATCTGGAGCCCACATAAAACCTCCTTCTTTCCGTCCCCACGGCACCTGGTCGGAACTCAGGATTTCTCCATGATCTGTCCAGTTAATCATATCATTAGTCGAGAATACATGATAGCGGTCCATCAAGTCACATCCACGCGGAGGAGCAATGTCATGAGAAGCGTACACATACAATCTGCCATCTTTCCAGACATGCGCTGACGGGTCAGCGGTATACATATGCCGGATAAAAGGGTTCGGACTTTTCGTATCCAGCTTTGTACTAAATACCACAGCTTTCTCCTTTCTTAAAATCTTTGTGGCTTCTCCCACCAATTTCAAATAATGATCGCTTTCCACGCCTTCTTCAAGGGGCACAAATGTACTTTTTACCTACGGGCACCTTCTTTGCACATTTAAAGATGGCCGTCCCTTCATCTATTTCATCAAACATAGCCACGTAGATCATTTCAGCACCCGCCCGAATGGCTCCCATCAATTGTGTCCAAAGGAAAGAACCTTTATTGCGGGGAATAAACGAATTATGATCTTTCCCCTTCAGATTTCCCCATGAGAAACCGGGGAAAACCAGTGGAGCATAATCTACCTGATTCTTCTTTGCCCACTGAATATCTTCTTCCACCAGTTTCTGATACTTGGGATAAGTCGTTTCATTATAACGCCCTACAAACCAAGGCATCATGATATCACATTTCCGGATAAGCTCATGCAGACGGGGATCTGATTCTGTGTCCCCATTCAGTGTCCGCCACTGCGTAGGTACTCAAGCATCACACTGAATCCCTGTGACTTCAAGCCGTCAATAATATGAGCGGCTTCTTTCAGTCCATAGCGACGACGATTATCATTAAATCCGACTCCCCAAACCGTAACCAGCGGTTTACCGTTGTGATACAGATAAGAGGGGTTCTTTGCATGGTCTTTTAAAGAATAGCGCTCTGCTATTTCTGCTATGTCTTTCAGCAACAACTGTTCTTCTCCCGGTTGCATGCCGCTCAGGTCGTACATCACACAGATAGCCCGTTCGTATTTATTGGCAGATTTCATCGCTGAATTCAACACCTTATTAAAATGTTTCAATCCGCTTTCGTTCCGTATTTCCGTGATAAAACGCTGCATAAATACTCCGTCCAGTCCATACTCCTGCATCCATTTAAAATGTACATCTACCGTAGATTCATCATGAGAAGAAAAAACATAAGCCGGTTTACCATCAGCAAAGGAAAATTCAGTCTTATAGAGCTTCTTATACTCCGATACTTCCGGCCAAAGGTCCACCGAACATGACCCCGGACGAAACCCATTGCGCCCATTATAATGATGCCAACCAGGCGGCCCGAGCCGTCCAGGGGTGTTGAACCACCCCTGATAACCTGCCATGACCAATCCCTTGTAAGAATTATACTGTTTCCCGCCGGATTGTGCCATCACCCCTATTGAAAACAATAAACACACCAACAACCAATCAAACCTTTTTACCATGTTATTCTTTTATTTTTCATGTTATGTTATTAAGTCTGCCCAAAAAAATATTTTTCAGCAAAGTAAAGGAGCACCCCTTAATAAATCCCACAAAAACGAATTAATAATGACTTAAAAATCGGATTAATTGAAGAAAAAAAAGAAGAGTATTTGTAGAAATATTATACAGAAATATATAAATATCACAGATATAGTCCGCATTCTTCATGCAGACTATCAACAAAACAGGTCATTTATTATTTACTTAAAATTCGAACAGGTTTCTTGCACAGTCGTATCCTTCCTCATAAAATTCTGTCAGTTTCTGTACATCCCGTTCCATCCGGTCCACCATCACCGGTTTCTGCGGACGGATGACGATGATCTTTCCTTCATCTTCCATCTGTTCCACCATTTCCAGCTGTTTATTGTAAACTGCACACCGACGACTCAATGCCTCGCGTAACTTCGGATATTTCCGGTAGACAAAGGATGGAATACGGATATCTTTCGTGTCTTTCCGGTAACCGCGATTACGGGTAAGTACAACCACATTACGGGTGTAACCGTCCGCAATAGCTCTCTGCAAGGGAATAGAATCAACAATTCCTCCATCAAGCATCGGAACATCATCCACGTAAGTGACAGGACAAACAAAAGGCAGGCTACTGGACGCCCGGACAATATCAATCACACGGCTTTTATCCCGTTTCTCTTCAAAATAGTTAGCTTCTCCTGTCATACAATTCGTGGTTACCATCACGAAACGTTCGGGAGAAGCAAAGTATGTATCATAATCATAAAGAAGAATATGTTCGGGAAATTCGTTGAAAAGTAAATCAAAGTCGAGAATGTTACGCTTCCTGAGCAGATGCTTCAGGCCGATATAATTGTATTTCTCCAGCAGGTCAATATTACTGAACTTGGCACGACCACGCTGACGGGATGCATACGACAAGCCGTTACAGGCTCCTGCCGATACCCCGATCACATAAGGAAAACGAATATCATGATCCATTAAATAGTCAAGTACCCCACAAGTGAATACTCCCCGCATTCCGCCTCCTTCAAGTACTAAACCTGTATGCTCATCCAATTTCAAGCCTTTCATTTTTTTCTCCCTTATTCTTATTCCGACGAATAACCAGCAACGATGACAATTCCCGCATCACAAGCTCATCCTCGGATAATTTTGTATAGGAAAGATGGCTCATTACCAGCAATCCATCTTTCTCTTTGGTTACTAATTCTTCCACTCCTGCAAACCATACCACTACTATCTGATCAGCATAATGAGCCAACAAGTCATCTATGCACTGATGAAACTCTTCATCGTCCGTTTCAAAAAGGAAAAGGCGCACCGAATGACCGTTTTGCAACATTATATTCAGATACGAAAGCAGGAATACATCAATCATTCCTCCCAGAACAAAACTAACCAGTGCTCCTTCCCGATAACTACGATTCACAAATACGGCAACAGGACATTTCACCTGTTCCATTATGTCGTCAATCTTATCACGGAAGAGCGTCAGCCATAAAATAGCTCCCGGAGTTCCCGGCATTTCGGGACGGTAATGGCTACCGGCTCCTAAAAGCAACATATCAGGATGCTCTTTGCGAATAAAATGAATCATTTCCTGTACCAGCTTATCCGTCACCCGATAGTGATTGTCTACCTGAATATTCAGTTCGACAGCTCTTTGATTAAGTAAAGCAAAGCTTTCGCTTTCATAATGCTGTGCATCCAACGGATTCAAATCCGTACCCACTGTATAATGCGCTGCAATCACATGTTCTTTCTTCAACTGCTTCCCGAATAACAAATCATAAATGGAAAGCAGACTGCGCCCGGACTCCGGACGACCAAAGCAAAATATAAGTTTGCGCTTCAAAGATAACTTTTCTTCCCGATGTACAAAGAAACGTTCGACCAAATGTAGCAGCGGAGTGGTCATAAAGGTTGTAACTAGCGCCATAATGACCAAAATTACGAAAATAGACGGGGGAAGAACTCCCATTTCGTAACCAATATTCAATGCCACCAACTCCATCAATCCGCGCGTATTCATTAAGGTACCCACTGTCAGACTATCCTTCCATGACTCACCTACCAGACGGGCAGCTATGGCACAGCCACCGAGCTTACCGACTATGGCCACTGTCACCAGCAGCAAACACACCATCCATAACTCCGGACTATTGATCAGACCTATCTCCGTACGCAAACCTGTGAAAGCAAAGAATAACGGCAGGAAGAAAACCAAAGAAATATCTTCCACCTTTTCCATCATCACTTTTCGGAAACCCAGATTCGACGGCATCACCACTCCTGCCATAAACGCTCCGAACAAAGCATGAATACCGATAATCTCTGTCAGGCAGGAAGAAATGATCAGAATCAGCAGGATAAATGCCACAAACGTTTTATTGATCGCCTCCTTATTGGCATACACCTCTCCCACCTTTTTCAGAAACGGACGCACAACCAAAAACATGACTGCAATATACGCCACAGCCAATCCCACAGAATAGAGAGCACTGGCAAAGCTACCCGCCTTTGAAATAGCAATAACAACAGCCAACAAACACCATGCAGTCACATCATCATTGGCAGCAGAAGCAATCGCAAGAGTCCCCAAAGGAGTTTTGGTCATATTTCGTTCCTGAATGATACGCGCCAGCACGGGGAAAGCGGTAATACTCATGGAGATGCCTATAAACAAAGCAAAAGGCAGAAAGGGAGTATGATTGGCAGCATACGTTTCGTAAATCCAGTAAGAAGACAGGATACCCAGAAAGAAAGGTACTAAAATACCGGCATGACTGATCACCAGCGTTTCATTTATCTTATTTTTTTCAGCACACTGAAGTCCAGTTCCATACCGATAACGAACATGAAAAGGATCAGCCCGACCTGACTCAGCAATTCAAGATTGGTCAGCGAATGGACAGGGAACAGAAAATGAAAAGCTTCCGGGAAAAAAAGTCCCAAAACAGAAGGTCCCAAGACAATACCTGCTACGATTTCTCCAATCACTCCCGGTTGCCCGATAAGACTAAACAAATAACCGAAAAGACGTACCATCAACAATACGGCAATAATCTGAATAAGTAACGTCGTCAGCGGATGATGCAGATTATCTTGCATAAATTGTAGAAACATGGCAAAAGGCCCGTCTTGTACCGTGTTTAACGTGTTCGCAGCATGATGTGAAAACCTGTCGCCCTCTTCAATAGCAACATAAATCAACCCTCCAAACAGAAGGAGCATAAGTACATAAATAATATAATTCTTCCGGGCTTTATTCTGCATAAACTTGTTTTTTTGCTATTTGTTGCATAATTATAATAAAAAACAAACGAAAAAAGGCAGATAGTTTGGCAAAAAATAGTAAATATTCAAACAAAACCTTGTTTTTTTGCTTCAATCTATGTAACTTTAGGCTAGCTTAATTGTTTTAAGTAGGAAATTCAAAAAAAAGTCCTGCCCGCAGGCAAGCACCATGAGAATACAGTTTGAAATTAAAGAAAAGTTGCCGGAACTCATTGAGGAAATCCTGCATTCCGACAAATGGCAAACTTCCGTGAAGGAAGAAATCAGCGGTCGGACGACCGTCGTGATCCGTGACCAAGCGTATGGTTCAGAAGCAACGATTGAGATTTACGCTCAATCCATCGAAATTAAAACCGCATGGTCAAAGTACTTCTATCGTATATTCGTTGCCAACGATCTTGTCTGGTGTGAATATAACGGTGCCTATCGTGGACTATTGGAACAAGTGCTCCTGCCCACCATCACTCCTAAAGAAAGCCTGCTTGATTCTGATGTTACTGAAAGTTCACTCTATGGACGTGAACATAAGAAGTTAAGAGAATATGCCGAAGACAACCTGAAGCTGAAACAATTCCGCCGGGAAAACTTCAACGAACAGAGGAATGGAACCGCAGCATTCGATCATCCTAAACGGGTTTATGATGAGTTTATAAAAGAAGACTATGTAGTGACACCAAAAGGCAATAAATAATAGAAAAAGGGTACCGCTGAGGGTACCCTTTTCTATATTATAAATGCTCTCCCTACCCGCCAGATAAAGAAAGCACCCCCGCCAGTTACTTCAATTTTGCCTTATAAGTCTTTTCCGAGAAAGTCAGATTCAGAAAAAAAGAAAGTTTCTGCTCTTTAAATCTCCCCCGAAGTCACCTTCAGTTGATCTGTATATTTCACTCCTAAAGAAAGCGTACTGCGGCTACGAAACTCAAAATTAAGTCCGGTACTCAGATAATAATTCGTTGTCGTCTTATCATGCACTGAAATATATGAGTTGCCCATACCTGCTCCTAGCAATAAACGTACCGGTTTACTATAAGGATTTCCCAATGTATAGCTGCCTCCCAGCATCAAACGATGTTGATTACGAAAACTTATACTGGAATGCGAAGACTCCAGCCGGCTCCAGTCAACAAACTTATAGTCGATGGAAGCCATCCAGCGCAACGTAGTATAAGACGCTCCGAAGCCGATAAACTGCGGCAAACAAGTGCGATACTTTTTTTCCCTTTTTCTTCAATGCTTCCGCTGGAACTGCTACTGCTCACCACATGATCATTATCCTGCATCAATTCTTGAGAATATCCATATACAACTCCTGCTACCGCCGAACGGTAATGATCCAGCTTATAGGTATACTGTAATCCGAAATCGGCATAAATCGTATGTTTATGCGAACTGTTACTTTCTGTTGCACTCCCTTGAGTTTCTGTTTGTGAAATACTTCCTCCCACATAAGAAAAGTTTGCACCCAGTGAAAGTCCTTTCCACAGTTCGTGCGCAACGCTGATACCCATTTTGGATAACCCTCCCTCACCTTGGAAAAGTGAAGTCACCGTACTTCCGTCCGTACCCGCCACATCCTGATCAAGCAATATGGCATACCCTACACTACTGACAGGAGCCATAAAAAATAGCTCCATACCAACGGGGAGCTATACGGAATCCAACAGCCAAATTATTAAGATTGCCATTAAGAGAATGATTGCTCGCTCCTGACTGTGAATATTTCAGATAAGACCCGCTGACACCCAAATCGAAAAAAGAAATACTGCGGCAATAATCCCGTTAAAGAAGCCGGATTGGCATCATTAATCACATTTTCTCCACGCAATGCAATACCAACTCCCCCCAAGCCTGAATAAATTCCGCCTTCTCCGGTAGACAATTCGCCGAGTCCGAACATGGAAACCGGCGAACTCGTCATATTTTGGGCAGCCACATTCAATAAGTTCGCACCTAGTATAAGGATAGATAAAACTCTTCTTTTTTCATTTCGTATATGTCTTATAATAAATATAGTGAGTGATACATTATTATCATGGTCATTCACAGGGTGTTTGCTATCTCCCAGCACTACTCCCTGAACGGTATTATAAAAAGCATTGTCAGAGAGGAATATTTGCAGCTTCTCACGGCTCTCCCCCGCCGTCCCCAGATTATTCTGAATAAACGAGGTGATATCAAACGAATAGTGAGTATCTTCATAATAGACATTATCTTCCACCAAACTTCCCGTTTGCACGGTATTTCCCGAGATGTCAGTAATGACACTCTGAGTGGCGTTATTCTGGTCTGCCGTATAAAGAGACAACGATTTCGGCAATGGATACTTTCCGTTATACGTACCTTTGATAGGATATAGCTTGAGTACTGCACTTTCAATGGAAACAAGCCTTCCGGTCTGATTCAGATTATTCAGATAGGGAAATTCGACATTGATATACATACCAGTCAGTCCTTGCAGATACACCTGATGTTCGCTCTCGGAAGAAGGCAGTTCATAATCTGTTCCTGCCTTGAGATTCTCCAAAGGAGTATTAGTACGGTCATGTTCCACCTTGGTGTAGTTCAGTGAAGTGCTGGCATTGAACACTAAGGTCTGTTCCGTAGGCTTCTCTTTCAGTTCATGATAATAAAGGGTAATACAAAAACTCGAATCGTTCACCTGAAAGCCGTTGATGCACGTCCCGTTTTCATCGGGAATAAAAGCTATTCCTTTGAAGAAAGCCCGGAAACGCTCCTGAGACTCCATACATTCATCATCTTCCAGCATTAAATTAAACCACTTCTTTCCCCATTCGTCAGGCAGGCGCGTTTCATGCAACTCGTTCCGATAGCCGGGTGTAGGACGTATAGAAACAGAACCAAGATGATTATTCTGATTATAGCTAACGTTGGTCTTATTAAACAGGTAACCGTTATCTTCCAGAGAGAGTCCTTGCGATAAACTATATAAGTCAATACGATGATAGACCAGCGTATCCCCCAGATAATCCCCGGAAGTATACCATTTGAACGTGATAGAGTCAAACTGATAGTCAGTAGTCTCATTAAGTGAGTGAGAAGGTACTTGATATTCTGCATAAAACGAAGTTTTTATTTCTCCGTAAAGAGCATCCTTAAATCGCCCGATCTGGCAGATCGTATCTCCCGAAGTTGCCAGCGAGTCGGCTAATAATGTGCTCAGAGTCACCATACACGTATCTGTCACTACATTTATAAAAAGAACTCTCTACCCATTTACTTCCAATGGAAGAAGATTCATCCCTACAGGAGAATATTGTACAAAATAAGAGTAATGAATAAAAAAGTGTAATTAATAGTCTCATAATGAATATTATTTTTGAGTTGCAAAGGAACCCCTTTAGGAAAGCATCCCCAAAATTAATCGACTATTTCCCGCTATTTATAGACTCGGTTTTGTTCGATAGAGAAAATAGGGCTATTTGTCGATATCTTTTTTCTTCAACCGCATTGATAGCTACATTTGCCCCAAGTTTAAAACGTAATAAAACGAATGGAAATAATGAAAAAACTACAACTGTTATTAGTATCAATAGCTATGCTATCCATGTTCTCATGTTCAGATGATGATGACGACACATTAGGTGTGTGGTATCGCCGTTCTGATTTCGACGGAAGGGCAAGGGAGGACGCAGCCGGATTTGTAATAGATAACCGGGGATATTTGTGCGGTGGATATCGGGGAAAAGACCAGCGGGAAAGAGACTGTTGGGAATATAATATCGATAACGATTGGTGGACGCAATGTGCCGACCTTCCCGAAGAGGCGGCGGCCCGGAACGGGGCTGTCGGATTTGCGATCAACTCCAAAGGATATGTGACTACGGGATATACCGTATACAGAGATGACGATCCACTACATACCGGAGGATATGCATATTTAAAAGATACATGGGAATATGAACCGGCAACGGACACCTGGAAACAGATGGATGACTACCCCGGAGATGCCCGAATCAACGCCATAGCCTTCGCTATCGGTAATTACGGTTATGTAGGCACCGGTCAGTCTAAAGATGATAAACAGACCAAGGACTTTTACCGCTTTGATCCGACAGCCGCTTCCGGCAGCCAATGGACTATCGTCAACGGATTCGGCGGTCAGAAAAGAACCGGCGGACTCTCCTTTATTATCGATAATGTCGCCTACATTGTCGGAGGAACAAACAATGGTAAGGATGTCGATGACTTCTGGAAGTTCGATCCCAGCAAAAGTGAAGAGAACAAATGGGTACGTCTCCGTGACATTACAGACCAGAGCAGTGACGACTACGATGACGATTACAAATCAATCACCCGCACCTACGGCTGTGCTTTTATTATAGACGATCAAGCATATATCACTTTAGGACAAACAGCCTCCGGTAGCTTCCGAAGTAATTACTGGATATACGATCCTGCTAAAGACTTATGGCGCAGCAGTGAAACGGAAGATGGTTTTGACTACACTCCTTTCAAAGGAAGTTCACGCATCAAAGCGGTTTGTTTCGGCTACCGGCAGACGAGGTATTATCACTACCGGAGGCAGTAGCAGCTATTATTATGACGATACATGGGAGTTACATCCATATGAATGGGAAGAGAATGACTAAGAAAAAAGATACTCGGATGCTCTGTTGCAGGAATATTGACAGTAATCGCTTGTCTGTCTTTTTTCCAAAGCATCTTTTTCTAATACAGATTCTTCTGATCCTTCTTTTTCAATGGAAGTGATTGAGGTAAACGGAGGATATGGCTATCAAATATCTCACAACAATCATATAACGATTTTTCAGCCTTTCATACCCTGTATTTCCGGTAAAAACCTTTCAAGGAGAAAAGGGATGCCGAACAAGTCGGACAGTTAGTAATGAAACGAATGAAAAGCAGAGAGAATTATACTGTTACTCTCGATGATTTAGAAAGTCTCGGAATCAAAATAAAATAAATGTAGAAAGAGGAAAAGGTGATCACATACGATTGCCTTTTTCCTTTTTTATATAGTGAAGAAGGTGGGATACAGCATTTTCTACTCTTTTTTTATGCAAAATCTATGCAAGAATATGGAATTCCCCCAAGGAATCCATATCTTTGTAACCAAAACAATTTAATATTAATTTCATCAGAATGAAAAAGAGTATCCTTATCGCTGCCTTAGGCTTGTTCAGCCTGAGCGCAATGGCACAAGACGCAAAACCCGAAGAGGGCTTCGTTTTCACAACAGTGAAAGAAAATCCGATTACTTCTATCAAGAACCAGAATCGTTCAAGTACGTGCTGGAGTTTCTCTGCTTTGGGATTCCTGGAATCAGAACTACTACGTTTGGGTAAAGGTGAATACGACCTTTCGGAAATGTTCGTTGTACACAAAACAATGGAAGACCGCGGAACAAACTATGTACGCTATCATGGCGACAGTTCTTTCTCTCCCGGCGGAAGTTTCTATGACATCATCTATTGTATGAAGAATTACGGACTGGTTCCGCAAGAAGCAATGCCAGGTATCATGTGTATGGTGATACACTGCCGGTACACAATGAACTGGACGCTGTTGCAGAAGGATACATCAATGCGATCGCCAAAGGTAAACTCACTAAACTGACTCCGGTATGGAAGAAAGGCCTTAGCGCCATCTACGATACTTATTTGGGAGCGTGCCCGGAGAACTTCACTTACAAAGGCAAGGAATATACTCCGAAGACTTTCGCTGAATCGCTCGGACTGAAAGCTGAAGATTATGTGTCACTAACTTCATATACACACCACCCTTTCTATTCTCAATTCGCTATCGAGATTCAGGATAACTGGCGTAATGGTCTGTCCTACAATCTTCCGCTTGACGAGTTCATGACTGTAATGGACAACGCTGTAAAGCAAGGATATACATTCGCATGGGGTAGTGACGTCAGCGCACAAGGTTTCACCCGTGACGGTGTTGCCGTAATGCCGGATGCTGCCAAAGGAGCAGAACTTACCGGCTCGGATATGGCTCGCTGGACAGGTCTGACTGCTGCCGATAAACGCAAAGAACTGACTTCCAAACCGCTTCCGGAAATGGAAATCACTCAGGAAATGCGCCAGACTGCTTTCGACAACTGGGAAACTACAGATGACCACGGAATGGTAATCTACGGTATCGCCAAAGATCAGAACGGAAAAGAATACTTCATGGTAAAGAACTCTTGGGGTACAAGTGGTAAGTACAAAGGTATCTGGTATGCATCCAAAGCATTCGTTGCTTACAAAACAATGAATATCCTGGTGCACAAAGATGCACTTCCTAAAGAAATTGCAAAGAAACTAGGTATCAAATAAAGATTCACTCTTATTTAAACATAAAAAGCTCCGGAAGTTAAGATTACTTCCGGAGCTTTTTATGTTTAATGATGTTCTCTTGTATACTGTAAACAGCCAAATACTTAAGAGAAACTCAGCTTGCTGATATGCTCCGCAAATCTCTCCTTATAATTATCACCAACAGGAATATATGTATTTTTATCAAAGATGATACGAAGCCGGGAAACTTCAGTTATCCTACGCAGATTGACAATGTAAGAACGATGTACCCGCATAAAATACGTTGGAAGCCGTTCCTCCATTTTTTGAAGACTGGCAAGGGTTATGACCGGTTTATCTTCTCCTTCTATAAAGATACGCACGTATTCGCTCATCCCTTCAATATACCGGATGTTTTTCACATCAATGCGCACCACTTTGTTGTCACTCTTTACAAACAAGGAATCTCCTTTGATCTGCGAACTATTTCCCAGTTCTCCCTGCTGTTCCAATAGCCGGTATTCGTACTGTTTTCGCGCCTTATCCGCTGCTTTCAGCAAATCCTGAAATTCAAACGGCTTCAACAGATAATCGACAGCATCCAGTTTGAAACCGTCTACCGCATATTCAGAATAAGCAGTAGTAAAGATCACCATCGGACGGCTGATTAAAGAGCGGATAAAATCCAGTCCATTCAAATCGGGCATATTGATATCCACAAATATCAAGTCTATCTCTTCGTCTGCCAACACCTTCATCGCCTCAAAAGCATCCTGACAGGACTTGACTAAAGATAGAAAAGGGACACGGGATATATAATCCGTTAATTGCTTCAATGCTAAAGGCTCGTCATCAATCGCTATACATTTCATTATAATAAAGGTATAATAAGTAATACATCAAATTTATCATCTTCCTCAGTAATGGAGAGGGTGTAGTCATTGCCAAACAACAGCCGCAACCGTTTGCGTATATTCTCCAAACCGATGCCGTGATGCTGCTCGTCAGACGAAGTCCCCGTACTATTGGTACATCTGAAAGCAAGACGGTTTCCTTCTTCCAGTTGCATTACAACATGAACAAATGACTCTTTCCTGTAGCTCACTCCATGTTTAAAGGCATTCTCCACAAAAGAAATAAAAAGTAAAGGAGGAATTTGAACTTCGGGCACTTCGAGAGGGAAATTCTTTTCAATAGAAACTTTCTCAGGATAGCGCAAACTCATCAAAGTAACATAATTCTCCAGAAACTGAACCTCGCGCAAAAGCAGAATGGTTTTATTACTGGCCTCATAAAGCACATAGCGCATGAGTTTAGAAAGTTCTACAATCGTACTCTTAGCCTTTCCCGTATCAATATCCACTAATGCATGGATATTATTCAGTGTATTCATAAAGAAATGCGGATTTATCTGATACTTCAGATACTGCAATTCAGACTGTAAACGCTGATGCTCCAGTTCTTTCAGCATTTCCTCATCGCGAAAGGATTTAAAAAACAGTTTGACGGCAATATTAAAGCCTACCATCAAAAAAGCAATTACACAATGAATAAGGTAACGGATGGTGAAGGGAGGAATGGGATAAAGAGTCGGTTTAGAGAAGCCGCCCGGTCGTTGCGGTTTTTCCAAAGCCGGATCATTTGCCCGAGGCGCTTCCCAATGAACAGACTCTTCCTGCCGAGCCTTCTCTCTCATCTTAATAATCAGGTCTCTCTGACTTTTTTTCTTTACCCTTGCGAAGATCGCTATATCTGAATTCCTTTGGAAAACGCTCCATAGAGGGATCAGGAATAACCCAACAAGCAGTAGAGATTAGAAAAACAAAGAAATAATATAATACCAGTACTTTTTTTCTTAAACAGGAAATACGGAACTAATCCATAATTATTCAACAGAAACAAGACGAAAAAAGGAAGGATGCTCAACCACGAATCATGAACAATTACACGGATTTCTTCTTTTTCGAGTCCACCACTGACGGCAAAGTATCCGCCTATCAATGGGAGAAGAAAAATAACAGTCCAAATAGCCCCATAAATGCTCTGCTCCAGCAATTGTTGTTTACGCAGTCTTTCCATGCTTCATTGTTCCAAATTACTGATACAAAGATAGAATCGCTGCTTCATCTCCACAAATATAATCGACCAAAGGACTTATTTCAACGGTAAACTGCTGTTTTACCATCCTCCGGAGCATCCCCATTCATCATCGGTCTGACTACCGTTCATCCATTAGCATTCCCGATATTCCTGTGGAGTCATTTCCACATGTTTACGGAAATATTTATTAAAAAAGGAAAGATTATTAAATCCTAATGAAAAAGCAATTTCCTTCACCGGCAATCGGGTTGACTTCAATTGTGCCTTGGCATTCATGATAATAATTCCCGTGATAATCGCCAAAGGGCTATGTCCACTGGCCTTACGGATAGCACCGGAAAAATGAGCCGGAGTTACTCCGCACTTCTTCGCATAAAAAGAAACTTCGTGTTCCTGCGTATAGTGAGTCATCAGCAACTGGATAAACTGGCGATAAAGTTCATGTTCCCGCTTGATAGGTTCGTTGGTAGTCGGCTTACAGCGTTTATACAACTCACCCACCCCTGAAAGAATATAGTAAAAATAGACATTAATATTTCTTTGTTATCCAGTGTGTTCGGTAAGGAATAGGCACGGATAAGCAGGCTGAAAGCGTTTCGGTATAATTGCGCTACCTCTTCCCTGTAAATGTCATAATAGGGTTGTCCAAAATCATAGGAAGAAAATCCAGATAAGTCTCTACATAGCTCACACGGGAGATAAATTCCGAAGAAAAGCCCGCAAAGCAAACACGGGTATCCGAAGATACTTCGTGAATCTGTATGAATGATCCGGGGAGGACAGTCACAAAGTCATTATGGGTAATGGTATACTCGGACAGGTTGATAGTGGCACGTACAGTTCCCCGCGTGCAAAGAACAAAGACTCCCGCCTTTATATGGCAGGGAAAACGACCGTATTGATTCAGAATATCGCCGGTTATGCTGTCATCTGTAACAAAATCGACCGGAAGGTCAAACTTGGGAAGAGCATCATCTATGATCATAATTAAGAAATTTAGTTCCACAAAGATATCTTTTTCCATTCGAATTTCCTCCAAGTCCTTTATTAAAATATGAAAAACAGAACATCTATTATTTAAAAGAGAACATTACAATTATCTATTCAAATACACGTGCATATAAAATAGTTAAAATAGAACATCGAATACCAAGAATAGAGCTTGATGTAGAAACAATATTAACCGACATTTGCAATGTTTTAATAAATACGTTGAAATAAAAAAAAACAAAAAAGAGAATGAAAACATTACGAAAACTATTTTATGTAGCTTGTACAACATTCTTCCTTGCATCTTGCGAAGAAACCTACAATGACAAGCTGTTCTGGCCGGGAGAACTCAGCCAGGAATATGGCTCGTATATCAAACCATCCACTCTGGACCTGACCTACAGCGGAGAAAAGTTAATCGGAAAAACCGTCAACTTTCAGACGGAAGACAGTAAAAAAGGAACATTGACGTTAAACGATATCATTCCGGGAGAAAAAGAGACATCATTCCGGATAAACTTATCAGAGCAGGAAGACAACTATACGTTCAGCGGAGAAACAGTTTCGTGCACGGGAGCAACCGTGAAATACGCCGGCTCCATTACTCCGAAAACGATGAAACTGGATTTGAATGTAACGATGCCGCAAAATCAATGGATAAAAACTTATCAGATGAGCGAACTGACACGCGGCAGAGGAAAAGATGTCGTACGCAATCAGACAACCGGCGAATATGAATGGGGAGAGTCGGACAATCAGATACTGACAGCAGCCCTTTATACCGACATGGATTTAGAGATGGTAAAGGATGCGGGAAGTTTGTACGCAACCGTATCCGTTATTATAAAAGGCATGGGAGGATACCTCTTACCGCAATTACTCAAAAGTGTCACTTTGGAATCCGACGGAAACATTACGGCCGAATATACATCGGACGAACTGCAATTGGGGGAACAGAAGTTCAGCGAAATCGACATGGATAATCCCGCATCCCAGCAACAACTCATTAATTTCATCATGATGAAGTTAATGTTCAATACATTGTCTGCCGATGACATTACTGACGCAACTCAGGGACGCAATTATGCAAAGTCTCCCCGGGGACTGGCTTTCTGGTATCTGAAAAATGACCTTCTCTATGTCAAACTGAACCTTCCGGGTATTATCAGCCTGACCATGCAAGGGCAGGGACAGACGGTCGATGCTCATCTGATAGCAGGCATTGCAGATGCTATCCTGAAATCTAATCCTTTCTTACTGAAGACTCTACTGGGAATTGTGAGCGAATCATTGGATAACTCTTTATTATCTATGATCGCCAATATGGATCACCAAAGTTTTCAGATGTTCTTCTCGTGGATAAAGGAAGGCATCCCCATGCAGATAGAAAAGGAGAACGGACATACGCATATCTATCTGAACAGGGAAGCACTGAGCCCTGTCATAGCCTTCATCCCCAATCTTCAGCCAGCGATGGAAGGTATTCCTAACTTCGGTCCGATGTTGTACAATTCCTATATAGGTCCACTGTATGATAACTGGTCTATCATCACCCAACTGGACTTGGGACTCGACCTGACAGACAAAAAAACGAATGAGACTTTCCACCAGAAAAAAACATAAATTACAGAAACAAATGAAGAAACTATATATTCTGACATTATTCATCTGCCTTGCCGGATTCGGGACTAGTTTTTGCCCAAACGTTGAAAGGGCATATATATGACGCCAATACCAATGAACCTTTGGTTGGCGCAGCGGTAACGTACAAATTACACGGCAATCAAGGAACCGTGTCCGACATAAACGGAGCGTATGAAATCAAACTTCCGGAGGGAGGTGTCGACCTTGTGTTCAGCTATATCGGTTATGAAGACGTTCTGATGCCCATTGTTATCGGCAAACGTGAAGTAATCACTAAAGACGTGTACATGAAAGAAAGTACCAAGCTGCTGGAAAGGTAGTGGTAAGCGCCGGACGCTTTGAGCAAAAGCTCAGTAATGTCACCGTATCCATGGACTTGGTGAAAGCGGGCGATATAGCCCGTCAGGCCCCGACAGATATCACTTCTACTCTCCGCACGCTGCCCGGCGTGGACATTGTGGACAAACAGCCTTCCATGCGTGGCGGCAGCGAGGAGGATGGACCTACGGAGTAGGTGCCCGCAGCCAGATTCTGGTAGACGGAATGAGCACCCTAAATCCAAAAACCGGAGAAATCAACTGGAACACCGTACCTCTAGAAAACATCGAACAGATAGAAGTAATCAAGGGAGCCTCATCCGTTTTGTACGGTTCGTCTGCTCTCAACGGTATTATCAATATCCGTACCGCCCGTCCGGGATTGACACCGAAAACCCGCTTCAGCGCCTATATCGGTATATATGGCGATGCCGAGAATGACGAATACCAATGGAGCGACAAGAGTTTCTGGAAAGACGACAAGTATTCCGTCAAACCCATCCTGCGCGGAAACCTTCTCAGCGGCATACGAAACCCTATTTATGAGGGATTCGATCTCTCCCACTCCCGCCGTATCGGCAACTTTGACGTCAGCGGAAGCATTAACCTCTTTACCGATGAAGGATACCGGCAGCAAGGATATAACAAACGTTTCCGCATGGGCGGCAACCTGACTTATCATCAACCGGACATGGGTATGAAGATATTGAACTATGGTCTGAATGTTGACTTTCTTTCTAATCAGTACGGAGACTTCTTCATCTGGAGATCACCAACAGAAGTTTACAAACCTTCTCCTTTCACCAACATGGGGCGCGAAGAAAACAACTTCCACATCGACCCGTTCATCAACTACGTAAATCCGGAAAACGGAACGTCACACAAGATCAAAGGACGTTTCTACCATAGTGCCGACAACATAGTCAAGCCCAGTCAGGGAGCATCCATCACTGATATTCTTGGGAATATGGGAACGAACGCCCAGACTATACAGAATATAGCAGGCGGCGATTACAGTTCGCTCTACCCGGCATTGGTCGGCATCGGTTCCGGTCTGATCAACAATAATCTGGAAGATGCCATGAACGGGGTATTCACTTCCTTGGGCAACATCTTCCCCAACGCCACCACCGCCGATTATTGTGACCTCATCTCGTGGGTGATGGACAACGGACTGCCAAGTGACCTGATGAACGGCATACAAAACGGACAAGTCCCCAGTGATCTCATCCCCTGGCTGTCCAACGTAATGAATCCAACCCGAAACAACGTCCAGACGAAAACGGACAAGAACTACAATTATTATCTCGACTACCAGTTCAACAAGAAATGGGACGGTGGCGCACAGATCACTACCGGAATGACTTACGAGCACGTCCGCTACAATTCCTCCATCATGGATCAAGTTTACAAAAGCGATAATGTAGCCGCCTTTTTCCAGTACGACCAGCGCTTCTGGGACCGCCTGAGCGTATCGGCAGGGGTACGAGCCGAATATTATCGTGTGAACAACCATCACCGTGAAGCAGAAACGAAAATATTCGGAGCCAAAGTTCCGTTCCGCCCCGTGTTCCGCGCCGGACTGAACTATCAGTTAGCCGATTACAGCTTTATCCGTGCCAGCGCCGGACAAGGTTACCGCAACCCGTCCATCAACGAGAAATATCTTCGCAAGGATATCGGAGGAGTGGGTATCTATCCGAACCTCGGCATCAAGCCGGAAAAAGGTTACAATGCTGAATTGGGATTCAAGCAAGGATATAAGATAGGCAACTTTCAAGGGTTTGTAGACGTAGCGGGATTCTATACCGAATACAGAGACATGGTTGAATTTCAGTTCGGCCTGTTCAATAATGCAGACTACAGCATGATCAACAGCATCAGCGATGCCATCCAGATGGTGACGGACGGCAAAGGTTTCGGTATCGGAGCACAGTTCCACAACGTATCGAAAGCGCAAATCTACGGTATGGAGATTTCGACAAACGGTGTTTATGACTTCAACAAGAACACGAAACTGTTCTATAATCTGGGATACGTATATACCGAACCCCGCGATGCCGACTACAAAGAACGTAATGAAATAGAAGATTTATACACTGATGCTCTTCAGATGAAGGAGAAATCGAATACAGGCAAGTATCTGAAATACCGCCCGAAGCACAGCTTTAAAGCGACAGTCGATTTCCAATGGAAACGTATCAATCTGGGTGCCAACTTTGCATGGAAGAGCAAGATACTCGCAGTAGACTACCTCATGATGGACGAACGTGAAAAGCAACAACAAGACCTAATGGACTATGTACGCACGGTTCTCTTCGGAAAATCGAGAGGAGAAACGCTGGCTACATACTGGAAAAAACATAATACTGACTATGCGACTGTCGATTTGCGCTTCGGGGTAAAAGCGACCAAAGAAGTCGCCTTCAATTCATGGTCAACAACCTGTTGAATAAAGAATACAGTTACCGCCCGATGGCGGTAGCCGCTCCCCGTACTTTTGTAGTGAAAATGGACATCACATTCTGAAAAACTCACTTAGATTACTGGTTAAATCTGTCGGGGAAGTCTCCCCGACAGATTTTTTTATATACATCCACACAGAATAAAGCCTCAGCTCCCGGATGGCCGGCAACAGAACCAATAAAACGAACAAGCAGCAACGTATATTAACACAAAGAGAGAAATATTCACCGCCAACCTACCGCTTCTTTGTGATTTTTGCTTATTTTTGGCAACTAGTATAACACATACAACAAAACACCACCTTTAATGAAGAGGAATATCTATATATTATTTGCTATAAGTCTGCTTATCCGGATTCTCCCCTCACATTCAGTAAACCTGAATACCGAACGACTGTCAATTTGAAACGCCTGATAGAAAACAACATTGCGTACGATTCCATCGCGCCGGTAGACAGCGTTATCGCCTGGGGACAGCAACTGAGCCCTATACTGGAAAAGGAAAACAAGATGGAACTGTCTTTCAGCATCTGGCAACTGGTGGTATACATCTACTCCCTGCGCGGAGACATCGGGAAAGCAATCGACGAAGCGCGGCAAATGTACGAAAAAGCAGAAACAATGAGATATGATTTAGGAATAGCCCTTTCGAGCGCAGCTATCGGAGATGCCTATTTCTGCTCCAATATGCCCGAAGAAGCCATCGATTCTTATAAGGAAGCCATCCGTTATCCCGCCTCGCCTTCGGAGAACAACCATTATAAAGAAATGACTATTCTGAAACTTATACAGGCGCTCATACTGAAAGAAAGGACACAGGAAGCAGAAAAATACAGGAAGATGCTTTCCGAATCAAAATCCATACAGACCCATCAGACACTGCAATTTCTGACACTTGCTACAGATGTTTCTTACTATATCCAGAAGAACGATCTGCGCAATGCGAACAACTGCCTGCTGCAAGCAGAGCAAATCTACCTTTCGGACAGGCAACCTTATTATCGCACCACCTACAATTATATGCAAGGACGATATAACGAAGCAACAGGGAACTACAATCTTGCATTACAAGTATTACAATGAGATTCTGACCGGCATCCGGCAAAAGACGCGCTCCATCATCTACCTGCAAGTAGCTTATGCCAAAGCGAATTTACTGATAGAAATGGGCAGTAAAGTAGAAGCGGCGCATCTGTATGAAGAAATCAGTATCGTCACCGATTCGGTAGTCGCTCCCAGCTATGCACACCGCATCAACAGCCTTCGGGCATCTTATGAGGAAAACCGGATGAAAGTAGAGAATAAAGCCGAGTTCAACCGTATTTTCATGGGCGGCATTTTAATAGGAGTCATAGTGCTGGGCATCATGATTTACCTCGTGATACACATAGTAAAAAACAAAACAAGAAGATAGCCGAATCCAAAATCCGCATGGAGCAGTCGCGGCTCAATGCCGAGAATGCCATGCAGACCAAAAGTCTTTTCCTCTCCAACATGAGCCATGAGATACGGACTCCGCTGAGTGCCCTCTCCGGCTTCTCCAGTCTGCTGACCGAGCAGGCACTCGACGCCGAAACACGCCGCCAATGCGGCGACATCATCCAGCAAAACTCCGACTTGTTGCTAAAACTAATAAATGACGTAATCGACCTTTCCAATCTGGAGATCGGAAACATGAAGTTCAACTTCACCTATTGTGACGCTATCCGCTATCTGCAATAACGTAATCGATACCGTCAACAAAGTAAAGCAAACACAAGCCGAGCTCCGTTTCAACACATCGCTGACTTCCCTAAAAGTTATACACTGACGATTCACGCCTGCAACAGTTACTGATCAACCTATTGATCAATGCCACGAAGTTCACCCCGCAGGGAAGTATCACGCTGGAAGTCCGTCAGGAATCGGAAGAATTTGCGCTCTTCTCCGTCACCGACACCGGTTGCGGAATCCCACTGGAAAAGCAAAGTTCCATTTTCAACCGCTTTGAAAAACTGAACGAAGGAGCACGGGGAACCGGACTCGGCCTCTCTATCTACCAACTGATCATTGAACGGATCGGCGGCAGCATATGGATAGACCCTGCCTACACCACCGGATGCAGATTTTATTTCACCCATCCCATCAACCCCACAAAAGAAGGAAAAGGAGGCACAGTCATGAAACGGTTATGGATATTCTTCATACTGATCGTACTGGCAGGAGGAACCGGCAAAGGCTCTCTCCAGCAATAACGAAGCTGCCAAAGACAGTCTGCTTCAGATACTGGACACTTTGCCGGCCGATTCTTCCCGGCTGGAGATGCTTTATTCACTCGCTTATCTGGACCCGATGTCACCTTCCTGCGTCTACTATCTGGGAAAATTATTGGAGGAAGCTACCACACAGGACAACAAGTATTATCAGTGTCTTGCTCTGTATGCCCATGTCGTTTATTACTTCAACCACCAAGACGAAGAAAAACACAGTCATCTGGATGGACAAGCTCTCTCCGGTTGCTTTAAAAAACAACTCCTACAGCTTATACTTCGAAGGAAAAAGAGCAGAAATAACCATACATATCATAAAGCATAAAATAGAATATAGCATCACCCAAGCCGAAGAGATGTTTAAACTGGCACAAAAGTTAAACAATCCCCAAGGAATGTCATCGGCCAAACTATGCCTGATGACTGCTTATATGATGACCGCCCGCTTTAAAGAAGGCGAAGAGGCCGGATTCGAAGCCTACCGCCTTCTGCCACCCACCGCCTCCCTGGAATCGCGCAAAAGCGTGCTCCAAGAAATAGCCTTATCTTGTTCCGCCACTAGAAACAAAAACTTCCTGAAGTACCTGCAGGAATACAAGAAAGTGCTGGACGCACTATCAGAAGCAAAGCAGACGCCCAAAGCATACAGCTACCTGTTATTGGAGTCTCTCTATGCCGACTATTATCTGAATGAAGGCACACTGGACGAAGCCCGCCCCCATCTGAAAAAGATGGATGAATACTTCTCTCCTACCACTTACATTCCTTGCCGGGGATTATATTATAATGTGTATTCCCATTATTACCGGATTACCAAAGAATACGAAAAGGCCCTGTCATACTCTCAAAATGCTATCGAACTCCTGTCCGAAGTATCGGACAACGAAGGGCTGAACTACAAAATAGAACATGCAAGCATTCTTACAGAGGCGGGACAGGCGGATGAAGCAATCCCGTTATTCCAAAGTTTGCTGGCGAAAAAAGACTCATTCTATCGGGCACTATCCATCTCGCAGACGAATGAAATCTATCAGATGCGCAACATGGACAACCTGCTTCTTGAAAAAAGAACAGTACAAAGCAATGGTTCATTATGCCGGACTGACTCTGATAGCCATCGCACTGCTTATCCTGATTCCGTCTACCATACGTATCTATTATGTACGCAAGAAGTTGAGGAAGGAAAGAAGAAGAGGAAATCCGCAAGATGAGCCAGATTGCGGAAGAAGCGAACGAAGTAAAAAGCCGCTTCCTTGTTAACATGAGCTATAACATACGCATCCCGTTGAATAACGTCTTAGGTTTTTCACAACTCATGACTACAGACCCGGAAAGCATGGATGCCGCCCAATGGAAAGAATATTCGGAAATCATCCAGACCAATTCCGCTGAACTGATACAACTGGTGAACGACGTGCTCGACCTCTCCAGACTGGAGGCAGGCAGAACCAAATGGCAGATGCAGGAGCACGAAATCATCTCTCTGTGTTCGGATGTTCTCAGTATGGTACGCATGAAATGCGGAGATAAGATACAGACTGACTTTCATACAGAAATAGAAAGCCAGCCGTTTCAAGTAGACACCGCCCGATTCACACAGTTGATACTCAGCACACTGGTCTACACAGACCCATGTGAAGAGAAAAGGACAGTGTCTCTCTATCTGAACCGTGACACGCAACGGGAACTATTTGTCTTTCGGGTAGTCAACAGTCCGTTAGCCGATCCGACCCTGCAAACACAAAAAGCAGAAGTACGCCATAGCATCAACCGTCTGACAATCGAATATTTCAAAGGTACATATACGATTGAACCGAATACTCCGGAAGGTCCCGTACTGACTTTCACATATCCTTATTCCAAAACAAATAATATCTAATCATATGTCCAAGAATCTGATCACACGAAAAATACAATTCTTATTTCTCATCGGAGCTATCCTGCTAGCGCCCTCATATCGCACGTGCTTCCGCCGTTACGGCTTCCGTCGACAGTCTGCAGAATCTCTTGCAAAACGACACGGATGCCAGGCAACGGGCCATTATCTATATTCATCTGGCGGATATCCACGTAGACAGCCTCAACATTTCCTCCCAATATTGGGACAAAGCCCTCACCGAGGCCGCAAAAGCCAAAGACGAATATATGATGAAGCTCGCACTCGATAATCTGATACAACGATATGCTTCCAAAAACAAAGAGAAGGTAGAAAAGTATATAACCTTCGCCCGACAATATCTGCCGGAAGAACACAACACCCTTTTCCGGTATTACTTGTATTGTTACAACATCTGGGCGGAAATGCGAAAGAACAATTCGCTGGAAACAATCGAACAGGAACTGGACAAGCTGAAAAAGGAAAATCACGGACAAATGACACCTGAAGAACAAATTCAATGGGAATATCTGACCGGAGTATCACTCGATTATTCAGCGGTACTGACACATTCATACAATGAAGTTTCCAAAGCCATTCCTTACGTAGAGCGCGCACTGGAGATACTAGCCCCTTATCCTTTGCAAGACAGGGTGCACTTCGAAATATTGTGCCACTACGAACTGGCAGACTTGTATACAACTGTTGAAAACAAGAAGGCAGTAGACGAAGTGAACAAAATGATCGAGCTACACAAGCAATGGAATCATCTGAATACGACTTTCGACCGGAAATTTCTGGACGAATCACATTACTACATGGCTAAATATTCGCAGATTATTTTCATGGCAGATCTTATTTCGAAAGAAGAGATAAAGGACTATTATCAGAAATATATCCAGATAGCAAATAAAAAGAAGATTGTAAAAAGCACTTATGAGACGACAGCAAGATATTATCAGACAATAGGCGAATACAAAAAGGCGATAGCCTACATTGATTCCGCCACTCAAACAGACCATTTCCAACCAGTCAACCTCGTTCCTATACTCATTGCGAAAGCCGGTCTGTACTATAAACTGAATGATTATAAAAACGCATATCTGACTTTAAAAGAAAGCAATAAGAACCGGATGTCGGATAAATCACAAAAAAGAGAGCAACAAATGATCGAAATGCAAACCCGCTTCGACGTCAACAAACTGGAACTGAAAAGAGCAAACTCGCCAACAAAAACAAACAAATCGCACTGACCGGTACTTTTATCTTATTACTGGCAGCAATCGGATGGAGCATCTATCAGCGAACGATGGTAAAACGGCTGAAGAAAATGCACTGCGCACTAATGACTGCGCACGAAGAAGTCAGAAAACAAAGCATGAAAGCCACCGAAAGCGAGAAGATGAAAACGGCTTTCCTCAACTCTATCTGTCATGAAATACGTACTCCGCTCAATTCAATCGCCGGATTCTCCGAACTGATCTTCGATGAATCTTTAGACACGGCCACCAGACAAGAATTCCGGCAGTTGATACAAAGCAATTCTACCGCGTTAGCTTCTTTGATGGACAATAATGCTGGAGCTGTCTCAGCTTGTCAGCTCCGAACTGCCTCTTCCTGTGGAGTCTACCGACGTATACGGACTATGTGTTGAAGAAATGGCCAAACTTAAGGAAACTCTGTCCAAGCCGAATATCGAATGTATCATCACAGGCGATAAAGACGGAATGACGGCACAGACAAACGCCTTTTATCTCTCCCGTGTGATTGGCAATTTACTAAGTAACTCCGCCAAGTTCACAGAAAGCGGAACAATCACACTAACCTGCAACATCGACAAAGAAAAAGGACAACTGGTGATCTCCGTCACCGATACGGGCATCGGCATCCCTGCCGACAAGCAGGAATGGGTATTCGAACGTTTCACCAAAGTAGATGACTTCAAACCGGGCACCGGACTTGGCCTGTACATCTGCCGCATCATCATACAACGGCTCGGAGGGCAAATCAGAATAGATACCGGCTATACTTCCGGCTGCAAAATGGTGGTTACTCTTCCCGTTTAACCACCTGTCCGAATGCTTTTTCTGTTTACGGGTTCTTTCAGATTCGTCAACAATTCGTATCTTTGCCGCCCGGATACAACAAAGTCGTCAAAATGAAAAAAAAACGAATCTTACTCATTGCATTCTTATTTTGCTCCGTTTTAGCACAGGCACAGGATGTTTTTGTAACAGCAGATTTTGTCAGCAGCTACATTTGGAGAGGTATGGACAGCGGTAACGCCAGCGTACAGCCGTCATTGGGCGTCAACTGGAAAGGACTGACCGCCTACGTCTGGGGCTCGACCGAATTTCGCCATAAGAATAATGAAATAGATTTGTCATTGGAATACGAATACAGGAATCTGACCTTATACGCCAACAACTACTTCACGCAAACGGAAGAAGAACCTTTCAAGTACTTCAATTACAGTTCACACTCCACCGGACATACTTTTGAAGTCGGTGCCGGATATATGCTTTGCGAGAAATTTCCGCTTTCAGTCAGCTGGTACACCACATTTGCGGGGAATGATTACCGCGAAAACGGGAAACGTGCGTGGTCCAGTTACTGCGAACTCAGTTATCCGTTCAGTATAAAGAAGGTGGACCTTGCCCTTGAAGCAGGCTTTACCCCTTGGGACGGTATGTATTCCGATAAATTCAACGTTGTCAACATCGGACTTTCGGCCACCAAAGAACTAAAGATTACCTCTACTTTCTCTTTGCCGATCTTCGGAAAAGTGATCGCCAATCCTTATGAAGAGCAAGTCTACTTTGTAGTCGGCCTTACCTTATAACCCAAGCATATATAGCTTTCAGTAGTTTCTACCGCTTGAAACTACAGTTTCATCACCTTGAAACCAGAGTTTCTGCAGCTTGAAACTTTAGTTTCTGCGGCTTGAACTAAAGTTTCTGCAGCTTGGAACCATTAGTTTCAAGGCGTTGGAACCATTGGTTTCAACGCTTTGGAACTATAGTTTCATCGCATGGAAACCAACTAGACTAAGGCATTCCTGAAATCGCCTGTATATAGAATAAAAACAAGAGCCGCCATCCCTTGTTACTTTATCTGCTTTTTATCCGTTGTCCCTCCTATCACGTTGTGACGGCAACTTCTTCCGTCACACTGCTGTCACCACTTGCTGTCACCAGATGAATCATTTATAGTCAGACAGTTACCCTTCGAACGGTGACGGTGACAGATGTTTTTATAAAAAACAATTCCTATGGTAGTGTCTCTTTTCCCCATTCCCATCCCCCTTCTCCCCCAAACTGCCATAGGACTATGGCTAACCTCATAAACTTGCCCTTATTTGCTCAAAAAACTTAATAATGTGCATTTTTTACTCGGTTTTCTTGTCAGAACCAAGTGTTTGAGTAAATTTGCACGCTGATAGTTAACCGGATAGTTTGGATAGCAAGATTATTACTACTTGACTACTGGCTGCTAATGTGTAGAAATACTAATACTAAAATTAATAGCATGAGTTTGAAAATTGTTGTATTGGCAAAACAAGTTCCCGACACACGTAACGTTGGGAAAGATGCCATGAAAGCCGACGGAACTATTAACCGTGCGGCACTCCCTGCCATCTTCAACCCCGAAGACCTGAATGCCCTTGAGCAAGCTCTTCGTCTGAAAGATGCTCACCCAGGCTCTACCGTAACCATTCTGACAATGGGACCGGGACGCGCCGCTGATATTATTCGTGAAGGACTTTTCCGTGGTGCCGATAATGGTTATTTGCTGACTGACCGCGCTTTTGCCGGTGCAGATACGCTGGCTACAAGCTACGCTCTGGCAACTGCTATCCGCAAAATCGGTGAGTGCGACATTATAATCGGCGGTCGTCAGGCTATCGACGGTGATACGGCACAGGTAGGTCCGCAGGTGGCAGAAAAACTTGGTTTGACGCAAATCACATACGCTGAAGAGATTCTGGAAGTAGGTGACGGCAAAATCAAAGTGAAACGTCACATCGACGGTGGCGTTGAAACGGTAGAAGGTCCGTTGCCCATCGTTATCACAGTCAACGGCTCGGCTGCTCCCTGCCGCCCGCGTAACGCCAAGCTGGTACAGAAGTACAAACACGCCAAAACCGTTACGGAAAAACAACAAGGTAACCTCGACTATACCGACCTGTATGACAAGCGCGATTACCTCAACCTGCCCGAATGGAGCGTAGCCGACGTTAACGGCGACCTCGCCCAATGCGGTCTGTCCGGTTCGCCTACGAAAGTAAAAGCCATCCAGAACATCGTGTTCCAGGCCAAAGAGAGCAAAACCATCAGCGGCAGCGACCGTGATGTGGAAGAACTGATTGTTGAACTGTTAGCTAACCATACCATCGGATAATCATGAATAACTTATTTGTATATTGCGAAATAGAAGAAGGCATCGTCGCAGACGTCAGCCTGGAACTTCTGACAAAAGGTCGTTCGTTGGCTAACGAACTCAACTGCCAACTCGAAGCAGTAGTTGCCGGCACCGGCCTCAAAGAAATTGAAAAGCAAATCCTTCCTTATGGAGTAGACAAACTCCACGTTTTCGACGCTGAAGGACTTTATCCTTATACTTCACTTCCTCACACTTCCATCCTCGTAAACCTCTTCAAAGAAGAACAGCCGCAAATCTGCCTGATGGGAGCAACGGTTATCGGCCGTGACTTAGGCCCCCGTGTTTCTTCGGCTTTGACCAGCGGTTTGACTGCCGACTGTACATCCCTTGAAATCGGTGACCACGAAGATAAGAAAGAAGGAAAAGTTTATAAGAACCTGTTATACCAGATCCGTCCCGCTTTCGGCGGTAACATCGTAGCGACGATCATCAATCCGGAACACCGTCCACAGATGGCAACCGTTCGCGAAGGCGTGATGAAGAAAGAAATCGTTTCTCCGGCTTATCAGGGAGAAGTGATCCGCCACGACGTGAAGAAGTACGTAGCCGACACAGACTATGTGGTCAAAGTAATCGAACGCCACGTAGAAAAAGCGAAGAACAACCTGAAAGGCTCTCCGATCATCATTGCCGGTGGTTACGGAGTAGGTTCGAAAGAAAACTTCGACCTGTTGTTCGACCTTGCTAAAGAACTTCACGCAGAAGTAGGTGCCAGCCGTGCTGCTGTTGACGCAGGTTTTGCAGATCACGACCGCCAAATCGGTCAGACAGGTGTAACGGTTCGTCCGAAACTCTACATCGCTTGCGGTATCTCCGGACAGATTCAGCATATCGCCGGTATGCAGGAAAGTGGTATTATCATCTCTATCAACAACGATCCGGATGCTCCGATCAACACGATTGCAGACTATGTAATCAACGGAACCATCGAAGAAGTTGTGCCGAAGATGATTAAGTATTATAAACAGAATAGTAAGTAAAGAAAGATGGCTAATTTTTTACACAGAAATACCGGAACTCAAGTATCACTTGAACAATCCGATGATGAAACGTATTTGCGAACTCAAAGAACGCAACTACAGAGATAAAGATGAATTCGACTACGCTCCTCTGGATTTTGAGGACGCACTGGACTCTTACGATAAAGTATTGGAGATCACCGGAGAAATAACAGGCGAAATTATCAATGCAAACGCTGAAGGTGTTGACGAAGAAGGTCCACACTGCGCCAACGGACGGGTAGAATACGCTTCCGGCACTAAAGAAAATCTGGATGCGATGGTCAAAGCCGGTCTGAACGGAATGACAATGCCACGCCGTTTCGGCGGACTGAACTTCCCGATCACTCCGTACACCATGTGTGCCGAGATCGTTGCTGCCGCCGATGCAGGTTTCGGAAATATCTGGTCTTTGCAGGACTGTATCGAAACACTGTATGAATTCGGTAATGCCGACCAGCACAGCCGCTTCATCCCCCGTGTATGTCAGGGTGAAACCATGTCTATGGACCTGACCGAACCGGATGCAGGTTCCGACCTTCAGGCAGTGATGCTGAAAGCTACTTACAGCGAAAAAGACGGTTGTTGGCTGCTGAACGGTGTGAAACGTTTCATCACCAACGGCGATGCAGATATCCATCTGGTACTTGCCCGTTCGGAAGAAGGGACGAAAGACGGGCGTGGACTGTCTATGTTCATCTATGACAAACGCCAAGGTGGCGTAGATGTCCGCCGAATCGAAAACAAGTTGGGTATTCACGGTTCTCCTACCTGCGAATTGGTTTACAAGAATGCGAAAGCCGAACTTTGCGGAGACCGCAAATTAGGTTTCATCAAATATGTGATGGCCCTCATGAACGGTGCCCGTCTGGGCATCGCCGCACAGTCTGTAGGTCTGAGCCAGGCTGCTTACAATGAAGGACTGGCTTATGCCAAAGACCGCAAGCAGTTTGGAAAAGCAATCATCGACTTCCCTGCCGTGTATGACATGCTCGCCATTATGAAAGGTAAGCTGGATGCCGGCCGTGCGCTGCTTTATCAGACAGCCCGCTATGTAGATATCTACAAAGCACTGGACGACATCGCCCGTGAACGCAAGCTGACTCCGGAAGAACGTCAGGAACAGAAGAAATATGCCAAACTAGCCGACTCTTTCACCCCGCTGGCAAAAGGTATGAACTCCGAATATGCCAACCAGAACGCATACGACTGTATCCAAATTCATGGTGGTTCAGGCTTCATGCTGGAATATGCCTGCGAACGCATCTACCGCGACGCCCGCATCACCTCCATCTACGAGGGGACGACGCAGTTGCAGACAGTTGCAGCCATCCGTTACGTGACCAACGGTTCCTATCGGCTACCATCCGAGAATTCGAAACAATCCCGTGTTCTCCTGAAATGGAACCGCTGAAAGGCCGCCTGGTTGAAATGGCCAATAAGTTCGAAGCCTGCATGAACAAGGTGAAGGAAGCCCAGAACCAGGAATTGCAGGATTTTGTTGCCCGTCGCCTTTATGAAATGGCAGCCGACTGCATCATGGCTCACCTGCTGATCCAAGACGCGACAAAGGCTCCTGAAATGTTTGCCAAATCAGCTGTCGTATACTTGAATTATGTCGAAGCGGAAGTGGAAAAACACAGCAGCTTTATCTTGAAATTCAATGCCGACGAATTAGCAAGCTACAGACAATAATAGAGCGTATCTAATTTCATAAAAGCCGGATATCTTCTCTTGATTTCCGGCTTTTTCCTTATATTTAGACTCGTATTAAGCCAATAAGACAACCATCGACTATGAAACAGTACAATCCAGACATCCACCATCGTCACAGTATCCGTTTGAAAGGATATGATTATTCACAGGAAGGGTTATAAATGATATTAAACCCATATGGTGAAATAATCCAACAATGTTATTGGGATTTGGAACATAAATACCCCAATATCGAATGTTGCGAATATGTTATTATGCCAAATCATTTCCATGCGATTATAAAAATCGATCGGGATGCATTTAGGGCGGGCGAACCCCGCCCCTACGTGGTGACACTGGGGCATATTGTGGGATATTTTAAATATCAATCGACAAAAATGATTAATCTACACGGTCAAAAATTATGGCAACGTAATTATTATGAACATATCATACAGGATGAAAAGGCGTATCATAATATATCCAATTATATATTAAACAATCCGGCACAATGGGCATACGACCGATTACGCTAATTCATTGTGGCGATTCCATAATACCCATTGCATACTACCACGAAGCAACAGATATATCAGAAATGCCATCCACAATGCATGATTTCCCATCATTCCGAAAAAGAGGTAATAGATCAAAAAGAAAGTGCCGGAAGCGACCAACATCGAATAAAGCATCAGGCGGGTAGCTGTCGCACCGATCAAGATTCCATCCCACAAGAAGGCGGCAAAGCCGGCAAGCGGGACAGCCAGCACCCAATAGAAATAGGTTCCGGCCTCTTGTATGACAACAGAGTCATTCGTCAGGAGGGAGAGAAAACCTTTCCCGCCTACTCCATAAAGCAAGGTAAACGAAAGGGACAACCCGATTCCCCAGCCAAACAGCAAACGGATCATCCGGACTAAGGGCTGTTTTTGTTCCGAGCACCGATATAACGTCCCGCCAAAGCCTCGCCTGCATAGGCAAAACCGTCCATGATATAGGAAAAGAGCGTAAACAACTGCATCAGCAATGTATTAACGGCCAAAACGATATCGCCCTGCCTCGCACCCGTAGATGTAAAAAATGTAGTAACCGCCACCAAACAAAGCGTACGAAAGAAAATATCGCCATTCACCTGGAAGAAGCGACGCATAGCGACCTTATCCATGATCTCATGCCAGCAAACACGAATATTCAACCGCTTCCGATAGAATACGAACCACAGGAATACAGCCATCCCGAAGCCTCCATATTGAGCGATCAGTGTTCCCGTCGCAACCCCTTGCACCTTCATGCCGAACACAAAGACGAAGATCAGGCTCGCCACGATATTCACGACATTCTGGGTGATCGCAATAAACATCGGGAAACGGGAATTCTGCATTCCGATAAACCAACCGGAGAAACCATACAATCCCAACACAGCCGGCGCTCCCCAAATACAAATATTGAAATATAAGGAAGCCAACCGTTCTACCTCATCCGTCGTATCCAATAGTAAGAAAGCTATTTCCCGTATCGGATACTGGAGCAGAAGCAGAGCCAGAGAAATCAGAATCCCGACACCAACCGACCGGAACAAAACCCTCGTT
>VOFJ01002938.1_pt1 | contig 133326 bp, 150 predicted proteins | sample 5384081 | NCBI WGS metagenome assembly VOFJ01 (sample SAMN12384729, study PRJNA508395) | human gut metagenome | isolation source: healthy gut I | host: Homo sapiens
CGCTCTATGATCTTCAGCATTTCGTCGGTATCCGTGCGGATGCGCGGTACCGGGTTGAACAGCCCCTGAATTGCAGCACCGGATCTCCATGACCAGCTGGTGCAGCCGGGCGAGATCTTCCTGCATCTGTGCGTGGCGGCGGGCGTTACCCAGCTGCGCTTCCAGCTCATCAGGGCGGCTTCGCCATGCTTGATGGCGTCCCGCACACCCTGGCGAGTAATGCCGAAATTCTCGGCAATCTCGGCAAGGGAAAGATCCTCGTCATAATATTCGGTAAGGATGGCACGCTGCTTTTCGGTAAGGGCCGGGCCGTAGAAGTCCAGCAGCACCGAATACGCCAGGTTTTTCTGCGGTTTTTCCCGCCATGACCTGTGCCCTCCTTTGCTGTGCTTGCACTGTGTAAAAAGCATTTTTTTCTTTACATCAGCCTATGAATTATAACAGTTGGGAGCGCGGAAGTCAAGAGGTTTTGCGGCTTTTTTTACACATTCAGGTAATTTTGCGATAGATTTTTGCCGATTCAGGCAACTTCTTTGTATAAAAATATTTATGCCCGAAAGGATGCAAAATGGCAGGAAGTATGCTATAATTAAATTCACTTTGTCGAAAGGAGTATTTTGTTCATGCCGATCCTGCGCAGTTATTATCAGGATGTATACCGTTCCCCTGTTGTGCGGCTGGACGGATACTCCGGCCGCCACGGGCTGACATCCAGCATTTTGGCGTATCTGGACTTTGGCGGCGCTACCGGGACCTCCAAAGATGGCCTGGCTGAGACGATGCTGGCCTTTGCTACCGAGCGCGGTGCTTTGCAGCCCGGTATGCCGGTGGTGGAAGCCAGTTCCGGCAGCTTTGGCGCGGCGCTGGCGGTAAGCTGTGCCACCACGGGGCACCCCTGCATTTTGGTAGTGCCCAGCAACCTGCCTATTGCCCGCCGCCAGCGGCTGCAGGAACTGGGCGCGAAAATCGTGGTGTGTAGCAGCGGCGGCCGCCGGGTGATGGATCGCATCGCCCAGGAGACAGCCGAGCGCTACCACGGCTACTTTACCCACTACTTTGCCAACGATGACAACCCGGAGTATCACCGCCGGGTGACCGGGCCGCAGATCTTGAAGGCCGCCGGGGACAGCATTGACGCCATCGTCATCGGTGTGGGCAGCGGCGGCACCGTGACCGGCGTGGCCGAGTACATCAAGGCGTGGAACAGCATGATCCGCATTGTGGCGGTGGAACCTGCCGAGTGCGCCGCCATTTCGGGCGGGTTCATCGGCCAGCACGGCATTGCGGGCATTGGCCCCGGCTTTGTGCCGGAAAACTACAACCCCTATGTGGTGGATACGGTGCTGACCGTGACCACCGCCGATGCGGAGCGGGCCTCGAAGGAAGTGCTGCTGTGCGACGGCATCCCTGCCTGCACCAGCGGCGGCGCGACCCTGGCCGCGGCCGTACAGTTGATGGAGATGAGCAAGGCCAAGCGCCCCTTGTGTATATTTGCCGGGCGAAGGATGTACGAATAAGCCCACCCTCTTGTAATAACTTTGCAATCCATGTAAAATTCGCGTCGAAAGCCGTATCCTGTATGGGCAGGATACGGCTTTTATGCTATACTAATATAAAAAAAGACATGGCAAGGAGGAAAAGCGATGAAACGGATACTTTGTGCAGCTATGATGCTGATTTTGGCAGGATGTGTAACAAAGCAGGCAGATCCTACGGATATAGTAAGTACACCTGCGGTCACGCAGACGCCAGAAGCGGCGGTGATGCCTGCACCGGAAGCGACCAAAGCACCTGCTGCATCCGAAACTGAAGCAACGGAAACACCCACGGCAGAGAGCACCAGCTATACCGCAATCATGCTGCCGATGCGCGACACCTACCCGCCTGTCATGCTGGCCGAGGATGATCTGGTTTCGGACGGATATTATACCATGTGCCGGGACGGCAAGTGGGGCCTGATGGAAAGCGACGGTTCCGTGCTGCTGCCCTGCCGGGCGGATAATCCCGTAAGACGTTGTGCAAGCAGCACTTTGAAATGGCATTACGTCGTAAGCGCCAGCAGCGAGGATTGGAAGACCTATAACGATACGCTGGCCGCAGCCAATGCCGGGACGCTTTGCAGCGGCGAGCATGACGGTCTGCTTTTGGCCTGGACCTATGATATTGACAGCGGCAAAGTCTGTAAAAGTGCCGGCATGATGGGCGATGACGAGCCATTGACCGACACAGATAAAATATACGGCGAGTATCTCCCCTGCCAACGCTGCGAATGGATGGACGGCAACGGCGACACCAATTATTATTATTATTATTATGAAATAGCCGAGGCCGGCGGTTATGTGCTTGCCAATGCAGACGGTGAACTGCTGAACGATACCGTCTACGAGGATGCCGGGTGCTTCTATGACCAGAACCTAGCCCCCGTGAAGCTGAACGGCAAGTGGGGCTATATCAATTTGCAGGGAGAGCTGGTAACAGATACCGTGTACGAGCCGGTTTATGGTATGGACTACGCGAATAACTATGCACTGCGGTATGCTTCGCCGCTGCTGAACGGCTACGCGGCTGTCTGCCGAGATGGCAAGTGGGGCGTGCTGGATTCCACTGGGAAGGAATACATTCCCTGCGAGTATGAGTATGCCGCCTGGAACGGGCATGTGCTGTGGCTGAAGCAGAACGGCGAATGGCAGAGTCAACGCATCCCCGGTGTGCCTGAGGATTGGACAGACACGAAGATGAACATCTGGACCTACCCGAAAGAGCTGAAAGCCACCGACCATTACTGGCGCGTCACCTCGGATGTGGGGCTGAACATGCGCGTAGGTCCGGGGACCAACTACAATAAATGGCAGTTGGTGCCCGCGCATACCTGCCTGCAGGACTTGGGCCATAACGAGGATAACACCTGGATGCTGAGCAAATATGCCGGGTGGTATGGCTGGGTAAGCATGGAATACCTGGAAGAAGTAACGCAATAAGGAAAAGACGTTTCCTTATAAATAAAAGAAAGCAGGGAGTGAAAGCGATGAAACGGATGGTTTGTGCTGTCATAGCGCTGTTGCTGACAGGGTGCGCTGCTGGGCAAGTACGGTCCAGTGCGCCTGTTACGGATGGTCAGCCTGCGGCTACCCCCGAAACCGCCGCCACGGCGGAGACATCCGAAAGTGCCGCCACCCCTGCGCCGACTACTGCTCCGCCGCAGGGGCTTGTGTCGACGGATGCGGATGTGCTGGATTATGATGATATTCGGCTCATTGGCTACGAGCGTGCCTTTCAACCGTACCCGGAGACCGACTATTACACGATGTGCAAAGACGGCCTGTGGGGCCTGATGCGCAGCGATGGTACCGAGGTACTGCCCTGCCGCGCACCGCAGCCGTTGGTTGAATGTTTTATTGAGGCCGCCGCTGGCACGGTTATCAGGATAATTTACCTTGGGATGAGATGCTAGCCGAAGAAAAGCGGATCAACGTTTTTGCTGCGGGAAAGCGGCGACGGCATGCTCTGCGCGGCCCACGATGGCGGCACCTATCTGGAGTTTGTCTACCTGACGGATTACAAAGTATATATATACAGCGGCTCAATGGGCCCGGGAGAATTGGCCGCGCCGACAGACGAAGACATGCTGCTGTACAGCGGCCGGGTGGACGGCTATGTGCCGGTCCAGACTGGCGTAACGGAAGACGAGGGCGACGACCACGTCAGTATTATCAGTGATGGACAATACATTTACCGCCGCCGCAATGGCAGTGCGGCAAACATCTACCACTACACTCTTGCCGACTACTTTTTTGATGCCACGCTTGCCCCCGCAGAGCGGGAAGGCAAGTGGGTGTACCTGGGCACGATGGGCGAGGAAGTGACGCCGGTTTGTTACGATAGTGTGTATTATACCAACACTTCTGGGGATGGCTCCTTCCTTTTCCGGCGTGCCGCACCGCTGCTGAACGGCTATACCCCCGTGAGCCGCAGCGGAAAATTCGGCCTGCTTGATCGCGCAGGGGCAGAATATGTCCCCTGCACGTATGATGGCCTTGTCTGGGACGGTGGCACCGCCTGGGTCAAGCTGGACGACGGATGGCACCAGTACACGATCCCCGGTGTGACGAAGCCTGATCCTCTGGACGACCTGCCGGAGGACATCACCGCGCCCGACACGCGCACCTTCTCCTATGCCCGCGTTATCACCGAGGGCGGCCGCCTGAACCTGCGCGCCGGACCAGGCACAGAGTATGATATTGTGGGAAAGATCCCGGAGTACACTTCCCTGCGCATCTACGGTTCTTCCAATACGGCCCCCGCCTGGGTGCTGGTGCAGTATCAGGGTCAGTTTGGCTGGACCAACCTGGATTATCTGGAACGAAGCTATTAAATGACAGCCCCGGACGGATGCAGCGCCCGGGGCTGTTTTGCTATTTCCTCTGTTGATGGGTATGGCATAGCATATCCTGCGGCCTTTTCACATAGGATTTGACAGAAAATCTCTATGTGGGAGGGCAAGCTATGAAAGGTGACCCAGAAGAACGCGCCATAGCGGTGGGGCGTTACATTGCCGGTACCGGCGCCACGGTGCGGGCGGCTGCGGTGGTGTTTGGCGTAAGCAAAAGCACCATCTGGAAAGACCAGGCCCGCCTGCGCCGCACAAGCCCCGGCCTTTGGGCCGAGGTGCAGGCCGTGGTGCAGAAAAACAAGGCTGAGCGCCACCTGCGGGGCGGCGAGGCCACCCGCCTGAAATATTTGCACAAATAACTTGCGCACGGCGGCACAGTATAATATTTGTAAAGAAATCCATACAAAAGGACGGTGAAACTGTGAAACGAGAGGATTATATCAGCTGGGACGAATACTTTATGGGCATTGCCATGCTTTCGGCCATGCGCTCGAAGGATAACAACAGCCAGGTCGGCGCCTGCATCGTCAGTCCGGAGAACAAGATCCTGTCCTTGGGCTACAACGGCATGCCCATCGGCTGCAACGATGACGACATGCCCTGGGAGCGCGAGGGCGAGGACCTGGAGACCAAGTATATGTACGTCTGCCACTCCGAGCTGAACGCCATCCTGAACAGCCCCAACCACGACCTGAAAGGGGCGCGGATGTACGTGACGCTGTTCCCCTGCAACGAATGCGCCAAGGCCATCATCCAGAGCGGTATCAAGGAACTGATCTACCTTTCGGACAAATACCATGATACCCATGCCAGCATCGCCAGCCGCCGCATGTTCAATATGACCGGCGTAAAATACCGGGCCTATGAGCCGACGGGCCGCAAGATCGAGCTGGAAGTATAAAAGGAGCAAAGAGGATATGAACACCATTATCATTGGTATCGCCGGTGGTACCGGCAGCGGCAAAACGACCCTGACCGAACGCCTGCGCGACCACTTCGGCATAGACGAGGTCAGCGTCATCAACCATGACAGCTACTACAAGCGCCATGACGAACTGCCCTACGAGGAACGCTGCAAGCTGAACTACGACCACCCGGACAGCTTCGACACCCCGCTGATGGTGGCCCACCTGCGCGAACTGCGCGCCGGCCACCCGGTGCAGGTGCCCGTGTATGACTACACCATCCACAACCGCAGCAACGAGACTGTGCTGGTGCGCCCCGCGCCGGTCATCATCGTGGAAGGTATCTTGATCTTTGACTCCCCTGAGCTGTGCGATCTGATGGATATGAAGGTGTTTGTGGATACCGATGCCGACGTGCGTATTTTGCGCCGCATCGTGCGCGACGTTAAGGAGCGCGGCCGCACACTGGACAGCGTGGTGACCCAGTACTTGACCACCGTAAAGCCGATGCACGAGCAATATGTGGAGCCCAGCAAGCGCAAGGCGGACCTGATTGTGCCCGAGGGCGGCCAGAACACAGTGGCGCTGGAGCTGCTTATCAAATGGGTAGACAACCACCTGCGGGCAGAGGGAGAAAGCTGCCAGTGATTCTGACGAAATCATTTACATCCTTTGCAAAATAAGAAGAGGAAGCCGGACGGTGTGGTTCGGCTTCCTCTTTTTGTGATTTACAATGACTTGCAAAATAAAGTTATACGATTTGTGCGGCAGCATCCAGCAGGGCGACCCGGAAACTGGCCGGGCCGTGGGCCTGGGGTTCTGCGGCGGCAGCACAGGCTTTCCAAAATTCGGCGGCCTGTACGGCGGCCTGTAAGGGGGCTTGCGGCTGCACAGCGGCAAAAGCACCGCAGAGTACCGTTAGCATGCAGCCCGCACCGGTGACACGGCGCATCAGGTCGCTGCCGCCGGAGACGGTGTGCAGGGCGGTGCCGTCGGTGACGAGATCCTCGGCCCCGGAGAGCACCACGACTGTGCCCAGCTTTTGCGCCAGCGCTTGGGCGCAGGCGGCGGCATCGATGGGGACGGTCAGGCTGTCCACGCCGTGCTCAGCAGCAGAAAGGCCCAATAGAGCGGCGGCCTCGCCGTAGTTGGCCCGCAGGATGGCGGGGTGAACTTCCTGCAAAAGCTGGCGGATATTCTCCAGCCGCCAGGGGCTGGCCCCTACACCGACTGGGTCCAGCACTACCGGGATACCGCAGCGGTTGGCGGCGGCACCGGCCAGCCGGGCAGCAGTGAATTTGGCTTCGTCGGGGGTGCCGGTGTTCAGCACTACGGCACTGGCCAGCACGGCGATGTCGGCCATCTCCTGGGGGGCCTGAGCCATGATGGGGCTGGCACCGACGGCCAGGGCCAGGTTGGCGCAATCGTTGGCGGTGACCAGGTTGGAGATGCAGTGCAGCAGCGGCTTGCGGGCGCGGATGGCTGCAAGGGCTTCGGATCGGGTCATGGGTTCACCTGTTTCAGCGGGCAAGGCTTACCTGCATTTTTTTGAGGGTGCTGTTCTTTTCCAGCGCGATCAGCACCACGCCGGCGATGATGGAACCACCGACGGTGGAGACGAGGAATGGGACGATGTAGGCGTAGAAAGCAATGTCACCGGCGGCTTTGCCCATCAGGAACACAGCCACAGGCCAGGCCAGCAGGCCGCCGATGATGCCGGTGCCGAAAACTTCACCGCAAAGCGTGGCCAGCAGGTTCTTGGTTTTATGGTAGACGATGCCGCACAACAATGCGCCGCACATGCTGCCAGGGAAAGCCATCAGGCTGCCCAGACCCAGCAGGTTGCGCAGCAGGCTTGCCACAAAGGCCACGGCCACGCCGTACCAGGGACCAAGCAGCACGGCACACAGCACATTGACCATGTGCTGCACCGGCGCGCATTTGCTGCCGAATACGGGGAACGAGAACATGCTGCCGACAACGGCCACGGCGCACAGTACGCCAGCCAAGGCAAGTTTTTTGGTGTTGGATTTCATTTTGGAGCTCCTTTTTTCCTTTGTACCATAACGAAAAAAGCGGAAGGACTGCCGCCAGAAATACGCCAGCCGCCCGCACGGGCACAATAAGCCCCTTACAAAAAGGGCTTATCGTTCGGTCGAAGCTTGCTGGCTTCCTCTCACGCCGGAACACGGCTTCCCATCGCTGACGCTGCTCACGGCCCAGGGCGCTCCCCCTCGACCCGCGTTTCTGGAACGGTCAGATCCTTCCTTTCCCAAAAGCAAAAATAAAAGCAGGGTACCGATGGGCAGCCCTGCAAAAAAGACGTTTGGTAAAGTCCTTCCTACGGTGGCATGATCCACATCAGGTCAAAGGGTCGAAATACAATTTCCTCTCAGCCGGGTGTCCGGCTCCCCTGTTCTTTGTCTTGCATGATACACCTTTGCAAAAAGTTTGTCAAGGGCTTGCTTTTTGGTCCGGCGCGGCGTATAGTGAAAATACATTGAACACAGGGGGAATCCATGATGAAAGTTTTGCCGCAGCAACTGCGTTTGTACGCCGTAACCGACAGCCGCCGCCTGCGGGGGCGCACCCTGCTGGATACGGTGGCCGCCGCGCTGGATGGCGGCGCGACCTTTGTACAGCTGCGGGAGAAGGAGCTTTCCCCTGCCGCTCTGCTGGAAGAAGCCCGCGCCCTGGCCAAATTATGCCACGCGCGGCATGTGCCCTTTGTGGTGGATGACAATGTGGAGGTGGCCCTGGCCGCCAGTGCCGACGGCGTGCATGTGGGCCAGAGCGATATGGCCGCCCGTCGAGCCCGCGCACTGTTGGGCCCGGATAAAATTTTGGGTGTTTCGGCCCACAATGCCGCCGAAGCTTTGGCAGCCCAGGCGGACGGTGCCGATTACCTGGGCTGCGGTGCGGCCTTTGTGACGGGCACCAAGCTAGATGCCCACCCGGTGACGGCCGAGACGATGCGTGCCGTGACGGCGGCGGTGAACATTCCGGTGGTGGCCATAGGCGGCATTGAGGAAAGCAACATTTTACAGCTGCAGGGCCGCGGTCTTGCAGGCGTGGCGGTGGTAAGCGCCATTTTTGCTGCCCAAGACCCCGAAGCTGCCAGCCGCCGGTTGTATGAGTTGAGCGGACAGTTATAATTTTATAATTGGAAGACTTTGCCATCGCAATAAAATAAAACAGCTGGTCATTTGCCTTGTGCAGGCAGACGATCAGCTGTTATTTTATGCGGACACTTTATTGGGTGATAACGACGGCGTGGCAGCCCAGTTCCTCGTACCGCAGGGCGAAGGTATTGCGGTCGATCTCGGTGATCTCCTGCATGGGGTCGGCAAAGTAATAGTTGTCCTCGTCGTAGCCGGTAAGCACCAGACAATGAGAGTTGGAGTAAGGCCAGCTGCCATCGGCCAGTGTAAAGGTGTAATTATAAAGTGGTTCTGTAAATGCGCGGGTGGCCCACACCAGCACCGGCGTGCCCTGGGCCAGGTACATCTCCAGCCGGGCGGGCTCGGCGCCGGTAATGTCCAGCGCGCTGTAAGTGCTGCCTTGTTCATCCAGATAGGTGTTGACAGCAGTGGTGATGGCGCCGGGCAGGCAGTAGAAAGAAAGCTCATCGGCAGGGCTGCCCATGAATTCGACATCTGGGTCGGCCTCCCAGTACAGGATGTGCATGGGCAGGCAGTTTTCGGCCAGGGTGACTTTGTCGATGTCGAAGCCTAAGTAGTTCAGCACGATGGCAGCAGAGGTAATCTCACATCCGTTGGGGAGCTCCGGGTTTTGCAGGATGTTTTCTACGTTCAGCTGCACGGTGTCGGGTAGGAAAAAGGCATTTTCCGGCGTAGCCTGCAAGGCGGCGTAGGCAAGCCAAACTGGAATCGAAGTATCTGTCTGCGGCAGGACCAGGCCCATGGAGGAGTATTCCTGCGTAGCGGCGGTCTCTGAGGTGGCAAGGTCGACTACGGGGAGGGTGACGGTTGCGGCGCAGCTGCACAAAAGCAGGCAGGACGCTGCCGCTGCACCGGCAGCGAGTTTGTGCATGGTACTCCCCTTCTTTCGACGTTGTTTTATCATAACCTACATTACCTTACACCATATTTGTGATAATTGCAAGAAAGCGGGGAAAAGTTCTATGCAGGGGCGGGTTTGCGGGCCTATGCGGGCATCGGCCCCTACAATTTGCCGATACATATAACATAAAAAAGCCGACAGGCAAACCTGTCGGCTTTAAAAACTATGAAATTGTTACCAGAGGTTCACAACTTCGTTGTACAGACCCTCGTAGCTCTTGGCGGAGTTGGACCAGCTGAAGTCGCATTCCATGGCGCGGTGGACCAGCACGGGCCAACCGTCCTTCTGCCAGTAGCCTTCCTTGGCGCGCCAGCAGGCCTCATACAGCTCGTGGGCGTTGTAGTTGGCAAAGGTGAAGCCGTTGCCGAAGCCGTCGCCGGAATCGTGGATGGAGTCACGCAGGCCGCCGGTCTCGCGGACAACGGGGATGGTACCGTAGCGGCAGGAGACCATCTGGGCCAGACCGCAGGGCTCGGAGCGGGAAGGCATCAGGAAGATGTCAGCACCGGAGTAGATCTCCTGGGCCAGTTTGGCGTTGAAGCCGATGTAGACGCCCACGCGGCCCGGATTGCGGGCGCACAGCTCGTTGAAGAAGTTCTCGTACTGGCTTTCGCCGGAGCCGAGGATGACCAGCTCGATGCCCTGCTGCAGCAGGCCTTCGGAGATAGCCTGGACGAGGTCAACGCCTTTGTGGCCGACCAGACGGGTGACCATGGCCATGACGGGGCTGCCGTCCTTATGCAGGCCGAACTTGTCCTGCAGGGCAGCTTTGCAGGCGGCCTTGCCATCCTGGAAGGTGTCGGCATCGTAGTTCTTGACGATGTCGGGGTCGGTGGCGGGGTTAAAGACATCCACGTCGATGCCGTTCAGGATGCCGCAGAGCTTATACTGCTTCTGGCGCAGCAGGCCGTCCAGACCATGGCTGAACCACGGGTCCAGGATCTCCCTGGGCATAGGTGGGGCTGACGGTGGTGACCTTGTCGGCGGTTTCGATCGCGCCCTTCATGAAGTTGGCACAGCCGTCATATTCCACAACATGGGCGTCGCGGGCGCCGATGCCGCAGGTATCCTCGAGAATGTCCAGACCGTACTTGCCCTGGTAGGCAATGTTGTGGATGGTAAAGACCGTTTTGATACGGCTGAACTTATCCAGGTGACGGTAGTACAGGTTCAAGTAAACGGGGGTCAGGGCCGTCTGCCAGTCGTTGCAGTTGATGATGTCAGGCTCGAAATCGGTGTAGAACAGCATTTCGAGGATGGCACGGGAGAAGAAGGCGAAGCGCTCGCCGTCATCATAGAAGCCGTACAGGCCGCTGCGCTTGAAATAGTACTCGTTATCGATGAAGTAGTAGACAACACCGTCGCGCTCGGCCTTGAAGAGGCCGCAGTACTGGCTGCGCCAGCCAACCGGCACGCTGAAGTTGGTGATATAGGTCAGGCTATCCTTGAATTTCAGGTCGCCGTACAGCGGCATGACAACACGGGCGTCGATGCCGTCCTTGACCAGAGCCTTGGGCAGTGCACCGGCCACGTCGGCCAGGCCGCCGGACTTGGCAAAGGGAGCAGCCTCGCTGGCTGCATATAAGATTCTCATAAGCACCTCCATGGGGTGGGTTCACAAAAATATGAGGACGGGGAAGGTCTGATCTCCCCCGTCCTCTCATCAAAAGCTGCCTCCGGGGAGAGGGAGTACAACCTCTATGAGCTGTTATACGCTGTGGTTCTTAGCGACGAATACCGGGAAGGTATCGGTGCCGGTCAGCTTCTTGCCTGCGGTGATGTGGACGTTCTTGTCCGTGACAACATACTCTACACCGCAATCGGTCTCCACAACGGTATCCTGCATCAGGACACAGTTTTTGACGACAGCACCCTTCTTGACCTGGCAGCCGCGGAACAGCACGCAGTTCTCGACGGTGCCCTCGATGACGCAGCCATCAGCCAGCAGGCTGTTCTTGACGGAGCTGCCTGCCACATAGCGGGTGGGGTTATCGTCACGGATCTTGGTGTAGATGGGAGCCGGTCCGAACAGGGCGTCCATGCTGCCATCCTGCAGCAGGCGCATGTTCTCGTCAAAGTAACTCTTCATGTCAGAGACACGGGCGGCATAGCCCTTGAACTCGTAAGCCTGGACGTTGAGCAGCTTCAGGTTGCGGGCCAGGATGTCGCGCTCGAAGTAGACAAGACCGCGGACGGCTGCATCGTGGATCAGGTGGATCAGGCTCTCGCGCTCAATGACGTAGATGTTCATGGCGAGGTTCTGCTCACCCATACGATAGTCGTTGGACAGGATCTCCTGCACACGGCCGGTCTCATCGATGCGGATGGTGTAGTTATCGCTGCGGGCACCCTCAGGGATGGGGGCGCGGTTGTAGACCATGGTGACGTCAGCGCCGGATGCAACGTGGGCATCGATCAAGCTGCCGAAGTCGAAGTTCATGGCAATGTAGGAGTCAGAAAGAATGACATAGCGTTCTTTCTGGGCTTCCAGCCAGTTCAGAATGCTGTCCAGAGCATCGACACGGCCGGAGTACATCTTGACGCTGCGCTCTGCAAAAGGCGGGACAATGTTCAAGCCGCCGCGCTTACGGGTCAGATCCCATTCACGACCGGCACCCAAATGGTCCATCAAGGAGTGGTAGTTTTTACGAACAATGACAGACACGTTGTCGATGCCGGCATTGGCCATGCTGGACAGCGTGAAGTCGATCAGGCGATAACGTCCGCCGAAGGGGATGGAGGCCATGGAGCGCTCCGCCACCAGCTCGGGAACGAGGTTATCATAGGTATTGGCGAAAATGACGCCGAGTGCGTTGACGTTGCTGTTTACCATTGTTCCTCACCATCCTTTACATCACTGGAAACCATTGCCTTGGGGCCGACGGTAGCACCCTTGCCGATGACGACACCGGAACCGACCGTGGCAACATCGCCGGGTTCCTCAATGTTCAGGCTGCCTTCGGGCATAGCGCCGACGGTAGCACCCTCTTCAACCTTGACATTTTCGGCCACAATGCAGTGCTTGACGGAAGCGCCCGCCTTGATGACGGTGCCGCCCATAATCACGGCAGCCTCAACGGTAGCACCCTTCTCGACGACAACGCCCGGGAAGAGGATGGAGTTGTTGACCGTGCCGTTGACTTTGCAGCCTTCGGAGATCATGGAGTTGACGATGGTTGCATCGCTGCCGATCTGCTGGCAGGGCTTGCCGGAGTTGCGGGAGTAGATCTTCCAGTTCTCATCAAACAGGTTGATGCCGGAATGACTGGGGTCCAGGACCTCCATGTTGGCCTGCCACAGGCTGGAGATGGTGCCGACATCCTTCCAGTAGCCGCTGAAATGATAGGCATACATACGGCGGCCGTCTTTCAGCAGGTTGGGGATGACGTTTTTGCCAAAGTCGTTCTCGGAGTTGGGATCGGCTTCGTCCTCGGTGAGGTATTTCTTCAGCACATCCCAGTTGAAGATGTAGATACCCATGGAAGCCAGGTTGGACTTCGGGTTCTTCGGCTTCTCCTGGAACTCGCTGATCTTGTCGTTCTCGTCGGTGACCATCAGTCCGAAGCGGGAAGCCTCGCTCCAGGGCACTTCCATAACAGCGACGGAGAACTCGGCGTCCTTTTCCTTATGGAAACGCAGGAAGTCGGAGTAATCCTGCTTGCAGATCTGGTCGCCGGACAGGATGATGACGTACTTGGGATCATAACGATCAATGAAGGAAATGTTCTGATAGATAGCGTTGGCTGTGCCCTTGTACCAGTCAGAGCCGGAAGCCTGCTGATACGGCGGCAAAACATGGACGCCGCCATGCAGACGGTCCAGGTCCCAGGGCTGGCCATTGCCGATATACTCGTTCAAGACGAGGGGCTGATACTGGGTAAGGATACCGACGGTATCAATGTCGGAGTTGACGCAGTTGGACAGCGGGAAATCGATGATACGATATTTACCGCCGAACGGTACTGCAGGTTTGGCGAGCTTTTGGGTCAGCGCGTACAGACGCGAGCCCTGACCGCCTGCCAGGATCATTGCGATCATTTCTTTTGCCATAAGATTTCTCCCCTTAACATTCTGGCTTTACGCCATTGTTGAACAGTGGTGTTTATCCATCTCGCACGGTTAAACCGGCGTTTTGGCCTTAGCGGGGCGCCCGCGGCGCTTGGAGGCGGTGGCAGCGGTTTCCGCTGCCGGGGCCGCTTTCTTTGCTTTAGCGGCGGTTTTCTTCACGGGCTTGGCTGCAGCGTCCGCTGCCTCGGCGGCTTTTTTAGCGCGGGGCTTGCGGGCAGCAGGCACCTGGAAGTATACGGTAGACAACGGCGGCAGTGTCAGCGAAATATGCTGCTCGAAGCCGTGCATCTCGCCCTTTTCTGCCTTGACGGTGCCGTTGGTGACACCGGAGCCGCCGTATTTCTTGTCATCGGAATTCAGGATTTCTTTGTAGCTGCCGGGGTTGGGCACGCCCATCTGGTAGTCCTGGCGCAGCACAGGATTGAAGTTGCAGACGACCAGCAGCATCTTGCCCGCAGCATCACGGCGCAGGAACGCGATCACACTCTGCTTGCTGTCATCGGGCACGATCCACTGGAAACCCTCCCAGCTGTAATCGACCTGCCACAGGGCGGGTGTGTCGCGGTACAGGTGGTTCAGATCCTTGACATAGTCCTGCAGCTGACGGTGCTTGTCGTAGCTAAGCAGCATCCAGTCCAGGGGCTTTTTCTCGTCCCACTCGATGAACTGGCCGAACTCCTGGCCCATGAAAAGCAGCTTTTTGCCGGGGTGCGCGGCCATGTAGCCGTAGAATGTGCGCAGATTGGCAAACTTCTGCTCGTAATCGCCGGGCATCTTATTGATGAGGCTGCACTTGCCGTGGACGACTTCGTCGTGGCTGATGGGCAGCACAAAATTCTCGCTGAAAGCGTAGAAGAAGCTGAAAGTGACCTTGCCATGGTTGCCAGCACGGAAGAGCGGGTCGGTCTTCATGTAGCTGAGCATATCGTTCATCCAGCCCATGTTCCACTTGAAGTTGAAGCCCAATCCCCCATCGGCGGCCGGTTTGGTGACCAGCGGCCAGGCGGTGGATTCCTCGGCAATCATCATCTTATGGGGATACTTGCCCAGGATGGCAGTATTCAGCTTTTGCAGGAAAGCGATGGCTTCCAGGTTTTCCTTACCGCCCTTGCAGTTCTGCTCCCACTCGCCGTCCTTGCGGTTGTAGTCCAGATACAGCATGCTGGCCACGGCGTCTACGCGCAGGCCGTCGACGTGATATTTGTCTACCCAGAACATGGCGCTGGAGATCAGGAAACTTTCAACTTCCTTCATGCCGTAGTTGAAGACCATGGTGCCCCACTCTTTGTGTTCGCCGCGGCGGGGGTTGGGTCCTCGTAGCATGGGGCGCCGTCGAACATGTACAGGCCGTAACCGTCCTTCGGAAAATGGGCAGGAACCCAATCCAGAATGACGCCGATGCCTGCCTGGTGGAGCTTGTCCACAAAGGTCATGAAGTCCTTTGGAGTGCCATAGCGGCTGGTGGGGGCAAAATAGCCCGTGACCTGATAGCCCCAGCTGCCATCGAACTGATACTCGGTGATGGGCAGCAGTTCAACATGGGTGTAGCTCATATCTTTTTTATGTAGGGGAATCAGCTCGTCGGCCAGCTCTGCGTAGTTGTACGGGGTGCCGTTCTCGGCATCCTTCATCTTCCAGCTGCCAGCCTGCATCTCGTAGATGGACATCGGGCTGTTGATGACATCCCGCTTGGCGGACTCTTTGGTCCAGTGGTCGTCACCCCAGGCGTAGCCCTCAATATCGTAGACCTTGCTGCCGTTGGAGGGACGGGTCTCGGTATGGAATGCGTAAGGGTCAGATTTGTAGATCAGTTCATCGGACGAGGTGGTGATGCAGTACTTATAAATATCGTATTCCTTGATGCCCGGAATGAACAGTTCCCAGATGCCATCGGTCACTTTGTGCATCGTGTGTTCGCCGGGAACCCAGCTGTTGAAATCACCTACAACAGCAACTGCTTTTGCATGGGGCGCCCAGACACGGAAAACCGCGCCGGGGACACCGTCCTGCACTTCCAAATGCGCGCCAAAGTAGCGGTACGCCTCCTGATTGTTGCCCTGCTTGAACAGGTAAACGGGCAGATCAGAACTATTGGGCGCTTGCTTGCGTTGCTTCAACGTAATCTCCCCTTTTGGAACAGCCCTAAATGGACAGCCCCGAATATTTACTAACTCTATATTACCTGTTTCGTACATAAATTTCAAGGCTTTCTTGTAATAATCTGCTAAAAAATTTGTTGGGAGTTGTTTTGTATTTGTATAAAATCGACACAAATCAGCAGCGTTTCTTGTACGGGTGTATAAAAAAGACCCATACAAGGTGCTTTTTACACCTTGTATGGGTTTTGTTAAAGTTATGCGCCGTAGATATAGTAGGGGTTCTGGCCGAGGTACTGGCTGCGGCGGTTCCACACCGTGTGAGTGGCCAGGTAGTCCGCCCAGGCCTGGTAGCCTGCGGCGTTGAAGTGTACGCCGTCCTTGGTGGCGTAGTCATCGTACTGGCTGCCGTCGGCGGGATTGGTCAGCACCTCGCGCACATTGACGAAGTAGCAGCCCTTGCGCAGCGCCATATTGGCCAGCAGGTCGTTGGCAGTGGCAATGCGGGCGTTATCCAGGCCGGGCTTGCTTTGGACGACATCCTCCTGCACGCCGGGAATGGACTGGATATAGAAGGCAACGCCGGGGTTAAGCTGCTCGCGCAGCATGTCGATCAGACGCTCGTAGTAAGCGATGAAGCTCTCCTCGCTGCCCTGCACGACCAGGTTGTTGGTGCCCACCAGGATATACAGGTAATCTGGCTGGCTGGCCACGATGGTCTCCATAGGGGTCTCGGTGGCTCCGGTGACGGCATTCTTCACGCTGACGTTATTGACGAAGGTCTGCACGCCTGCGCTGACATAGGTGGCATAGTGGGCATTTTTGTAGCCGGTATCGTAGATGCCCAGGCCTGAAGCGATACTGTCGCCCGCGAAGGTGACGGTATCAAAGTAGGAGGACGTTACGGTGCCCAGCATGGGGACAGCTACCATGCGGTGGTCGGTGTTGAGGTATTCGGTATCGATGGTTTGCTCGACGGCCGTGGAGGTATCCCACACGGCGGTATCGACGGCCTGCACGATGCGGGCCGGGCCATCTCCTGTACTGACAGGCTCAGCGGGAGCGGTCGCTTCAACGGGGGCTTCGGACTCGGCCTCGGTGCTTTCTGAAGTGGAGACAGGCTCGGCAGCGGCGGCTTCACCCTCGGCGGGCTGAGCATCGCGCTGCATCCAGAACCAGCCGACACCGGCGCAGGCTGCGGCTAAAACAATGAGCAGTGCCAGCATCAGGCTGCGTTTGCGCTTTTTTCCGGCTACTTCATTGCGGTAGGTATAAAAATCAGACATTGAATAGCTCCTGACTTTCCGTAATTTTAGGACGGTACTATTATACCCTTTTTTCACCCCGTCAGCAAGGGAAAGCACAATCTTTTACAAATGAAATTAGGCAGTCTTTACATCAGGCTGAACAGGTCGACCTGGCTCGTCTCGGGCAGGCTGCCCAAAGCACCCACAGAGCGCAGCTTATCGAATACTGAGTTCGCCACGCCGCTGGCCTGCTGCAACTCCTCAACCGAGATGTACTGCTGGCCGTGGATGGTGGCCTCTTCCAGTGCAACGGCAGCGGCATCACCCAGGCCGCGCAGTGCGGTGAAAGGCAGACGGACCTTGCCATCCTCGACCACGTACTTGCTGGCGTAGCTCTTGCCCAGTTCGATGGGCAGGAACTGGCAGCCGCGCTGCAGCATCTCGTTTTCCAGCTGCAGGCTGACCAGAGCGTCATCGTCCTTGGCAGTACGTTCTTCCTTGGGAATCTTCTCGTTGTCCTTCAAGTGCTGCTTGGCTACGCGCACACCGCCGACGGCGGCCTCGTAGTCAATATCGGCGCCGCGGACTGTGAAGTAGACCGCGTAGAAGATGGCCGGGTGGTAGACCTTGAACCACATCAGGCGGATGGCCGCCATCAGGTAGGCCACAGCGTGGAGCCTTGGGGAACATATACTTGATCTTGCGGCAGGATTCGATGTACCAATCCGGCACATCGTGTTCCTTCATGGCTTCCTCCCAGCCGGGCTTGAAGCCACCCTTGGCGACCTTGCCTTTACGCACGGCCTCCATGATGTCGAAGGCCATCTTCGGTTCCAGGCCTTTGCGCAGCAGGTACAGCATGATACTGTCACGGCAGCCGATCACTTCGGCAATCGTGCAGGTACCGGAACGGATCAGTTCGTCGGCGTTGCCGGTCCAGACGTCCGTGCCGTGGGACAGGCCGGAGATTTGGATCAGCTCCGAGAAGTTTTTGGGCTTGGCATCCAGCAGCATGCTGGCGCACAAAGTTGGTGCCCATTTCCGGGATGCCGAAGGTACCGGTCTTGGAGCCGATTTGCTCCGGGGTAACGCCGAGTGCCTCAGGGAGGTCAGAAGGCTGTAGACCTTGGGGTCGTTCATCGGCACCGCTGTCAATGGGGATGCCGGAGTACTCCTCGAAGAACTTATAGAAAGTAGGCACATCGTGGCCCAGCTCGTCCAGCTTGAGCAGCGTATCGTGCAGGTACTTAAATTCAAAGTGGGTGGTCAGCAGACCGCCCTTGACATCGTCCGCCGGGTGCTGAATGGCACAGAAATCATAAATATCAAAGGTGGAAGGCACAACAACCATGCCGCCGGGGTGCTGGCCCGTGGTGCGCTTGACGCCGGTGCAGCCGAGGCCCAGGCGGTTTTCCTCAGCACGGTTGACGGTCTTGCTGCGCTCTTCGAGATACTTTTTGACGTAACCGAAGGCAGTCTTGTCCTGCAGACCGGATACCGTGCCGGCCTTAAAGACGTTTTCCTTTCCAAACAATTCCTCGGTATAACGATGAACGTGGGATTGGTACATGCCGGAAAAGTTCAGGTCGATATCAGGCTCTTTGTCGCCATAGAAGCCCAGGAACGTCTCGAAGGGAATGTCATGGCCGTCGACGAGCATCGGCTTGCCGCAGACCGGGCAATCCTTATCGGGCAGGTCGAAGCCGTCGAAGTGGATGCCGTCGTCGATCCACTCACTGTGCTTGCAGTTGGGGCACAGATAGTGCGGCGGCATCGAGTTGACCTCGGAAATGCCAGAAAAGTGTGCTACGGCGGAAGATCCAACGGAACCACGGCTGCCGACCTGGTAACCGCCCGCGTTGGAGTAGGCCACCAGACGCACGGCGATGACGTACAAAACGGCGTAGCCGTGGCCGCAGATGGAGTCCAGCTCCTTCTTCAGGCGCTTTTGCAGCACATCGGGTACGGGTGTGCCGTAGTCGCGGGCTGCGTGGCTCCAGGTGTCGGTACGCAGTTCTTCCTCGGCGCCGGGGATGCTGGGCGGGTAGGTGCCTTTGGGGATGGCGCGCAGGTTGTTATCGATGGTGGCGGCGATCTTGTTGGGGTTGGTCACCACGATCTCGTAGGCCTTATCCTCAGGCAGGTAGCTGAAATCGTCCAGCATGTCCGGGGTGGTGCGGTAGTACAGCGGGGGCCTGGTTGTCGGCATCCTTGAAGCCGTTGCCCGCCTGCAGGACAGCGCGGTAGATCCAGTCCTCCGGCTCCTGGAAGTGGGAGTCGCCGGTGGCGACGACGGGCTTGTGCAGGTCCTCGCCCAGTTTGATGACAGTGCGGTTGAAGTCCTTGATGGCTTCGATGGAATCCACCTGCCCATTGCGGACCATGAACTCGTTGTTGCCAAGAGGCTGCACTTCCAGATAGTCATAATAGTCAGCAATGCGCAGCAGCTGCTCGTAGGGCTGGCCGGCCACGATGGCGCGGTACAGCTCGCCAGCTTCGCAGGCGGGCGAAAGAAGCAGGCCCTCGCGGTATTGATTCAGCAAACTGCGGGGCACGCGCGGCTTTTTGAAGAAATACTTGGTGTGCGCCGCACTGACAATGCGGTACAGGTTTTTCAGACCCACCTGGTTCTGCACGAGAATGATCAGGTGGTAGTACTTTTTCTTAAGCACCTCTTTGTTGCCGCCAAGGCCGGTGTTGATGGCCTCAACGGTGTGGATGTCCTTTTCTTCCAGATCAGACAGCATGACCTCGAAGATGCGGGCCAGCGCCATGGCGTCATCGACCGCGCGGTGGTGGTTGAAAGGCGGAATCTCCAGATGCTTGTTGATGGTGTCCAGCTTGTAGTTGCGCAGGCCCGGGAACAACGCCTGACCCATGGGCAGGGTGTCGATGTAGGTGTTTTCATCCCAGCTGACACCGGCCTTCTCCCCCGCTTTGCGGATGAAGAGCATATCAAAGCTGTGGGCATTGTGGGCAACGAGAATGTTATTGCCACAGAACTCCTTAAAGGCGCGAATAGCTTCTTCGGGGCTGGGGGCATCGGCGACCATGGCATCGTTGATGCCGGTCAGGTCCACCACCTTTTGCGGGATGGGCTTGCCGGGGTTGACGAAAGTGCAGAACTTCTTTTCCTCGTTGATCTTGCCGTTCTCGACATAGACGGCGCCGATCTCGGTCAGGCGCTCGACGTTGGAATCGAGGCCCGTGGTCTCGGTGTCAAACACGACGAAGGTGCCGGGCAGTTCCATCTGGGCATTGCCGTAGACGGCGGGAATCATGTCGTCCACGAAGTAAGCCTCACAGCCGTAGATCAGCTTGAAGTTGGGGTCGGTCTCGTGGATGGCATCGGTGGCAAGCATGGCTTCGGGGTAGCCCTGGCACACGCCGTGGTCAGTGATGGCAATAGCACGGTGACCCATGCGGTGAGCCAGGCGCACGATCTTGCCGGGATCATTGAAGGCGTCCATCGAACTGGACTTGGTGTGCAGGTGCAGCTCCACGCGCTTGTGGCCCTCGGGGGCGGTATCCTGGCGCTGCTGGCGCTCGACCTGCAGAACATCGTAAGGAAGCACGACATAGTCATGCTCGTACTTATCGTACATATAGTTGCCGCGCACGATGAGGGTCGTGCCAGGCTTGAGGTTCTCCCACTTGGACATGTCGGCGTCCTCGTCCCCCAGCACTTTGAGGTTGACGGAGCCGGAATAGTCGGTGATGGAAGTGAAATAAATTTTGCGGCGGCTGCCCTTGACTTCGGTGGCGAAAACATCGCCCCAGATGGTGACCTTGCCGCCGTCGCCCAGGTCATTGAGGCGGCGTGTCTCGGTAGGTTTGAAGTTTTTGCCGTAGAACAGCTTGACAGGCTTGTCCGTAAGGGCCAGGCCCTCGATTGTGAAGTCCGGCGGGGTCTCCTTGGCCTCAAACTTGACAACGGGGGTCTTTTCCTGCAAATATTGCTCCAGTTCCTCATCAGTGCGGGCCTTGCCGGTATCCGCCAGGCGGATGATGGGCAGGCTGCCGGTACGCTCCCGGATCAGCTCGGCCAGGACACGGGGCAGTTCGACGCTTTCGAGGATGGCGCGGCCTGCGTTGACGCGCACTGTGATGCCGTCGCTGCCGAAGGCGACAGGCTGGCTTTTATCAAGAAAACCCGTTGACCGGCATGCCTTTTTCTTTCAGTTCCTCGATCATCAGGCGCACGGCTTCTGGCGTGATGTTGGGGTAGGCAAAGTAGTTTTGCAGATGCAGCTCGTACCCGGCGAACACCTCCTGCAGGGAAGCACAAAGACGCCCGCACAGCGCCTGATCCAAGGGTTCAGAGCTGCGCAGGCGGAGGATCACCTGGCGGGTGGTGCGATGCAGCTCGACACAGTCTACAATGACGCTGCCGAAGGCATCGCAGAATTGTTGATCGGCCGTAAACTGCGGCCATACCTGGGTAACAAAGGGTTTCAATCGTGTACCTCGTACTCTTTGAAGCCTCCCCCACAGAGGAGGCCAAGCATGTGGTTACATTTTATGGATCTCATCCAGCAGCTGGCCGACGATGTCGCCTTTCAGCATGCGGACTTTTTCGCCGCGGATGAAGAGCAGGGCTTCGTCCTTGCCGCCTGCAATGCCGATGTCGGCATCGGAGGCTTCGCCGGGACCATTGACGACACAGCCCATGATGGCAATTTTCAGCGGCTTTTTGAAGCCTTCATCCCGCAGGCGCTTTTCGACCTCGTTGGCGATTTCGATCATGGGGTACTGGGTGCGGCCGCAGGTGGGGCAGCTGATGATCTCCGGTCCGGCCACGGCGTAGCCAACCGCACGCAGGATATCGTAACCGGCGTAAACTTCGTTCTCTGGCTCGTCGGTCAGGCTGACGCGCAGGGTATCGCCCAGACCCTCCAGCAGCAGGCCGCCAATGCCCATGCCGGACTTGATGAGACCCATACGGTTGCCGCCGGCCTCGGTGACGCCGACATGCAGCGGGTAATCGGTCTGGCTGGCCAGCAGGCGGTACGCGGCCATCATGCGAGGCACGTTGCTGGACTTGATGGAGATGACGATGTTATGGAAGTCGTGCTTTTCCAGCAGGCGTACATGGTAGAGAGCGCTCTCGACCATGGCCTCGGGCACGGGGGCACCATACTTGGCCAGGATGTGCTTTTCGAGGCTGCCGCCATTGACGCCGATACGGATGGGCACGCCCTTCTGGTTGCAGGCATCGGCCACGGCCTTGACGCGGTCGTCGTCGCCGATGTTGCCGGGGTTGATGCGAATTTTATCGGCACCGGCATCCAGCGCGGCCAGCGCGGCGCGGTAGTCAAAATGGATGTCGGCCACGACGGGGATGTCGACGGCCTCTTTAATGGCGGCCACCACGGCGGCGTCCGACGGACTGGGCACTGTGACGCGGACGATCTGGCAGCCTGCAGCGGCTACGCGCTTGGCCTGGGCCACGTTGCCCGCAATATCCTTGACAGGGACGTTCAGCATCGTCTGTACGGCGATGGGGTTGGTACCGCCAATTTTAATATTGCCGATTTTGACTTCTCTTTTCAGTTGACGTGTCATCTTTTTTCTCCTTACAAGAATCGGGTGAGGTCCTGCATGGTCACCAGCAACATCAGCCACAAAAGCAGCGCCATACCGGCGGTGTTGACCACCATCTGCAATTTTTGCGGCGCGGCGCGGCCGAAAATAGCTTCAATGAGCAGGAAGATCAGCTTGCAGCCGTCCAGTGCCGGGATGGGCAGCAGGTTAAAGATGCCGATATTGATGGTGATAAGCGCGAGCAGCGAGAACACATCCTGCCAGCCGTACTGCATGGCCTGGCCAATGGTGGTGGCGGTGCCGATGGGGCCGGAAAGCTCCTCGACCCCCACCTGCCCGGTGGCGAGCTGCCAGAAGCCGCCCAGGATGGCGGTGCTGTAATAGCGGAACAGCGTGCCCGTGCGCTGTAACACATGCCGTGGCGTTTTGGAGAGCGCTGCTACACGGAAATCAATAGCGATGGTGTTGCCGTCGGCATCGGTAGAAGGACCTACCGTAACACCCGGCAGGTGCACGACCTGGCAATTCCGCAGGACGGTGAAATCGTGGGTTTGGGTGGTGCCGTCAAAACAGCCGGAAAGGTCACCGATGGTGCGGCAGACCTGGCCGTCTACTTTCAGGATGGTGTCCCCTTCCCGCAGGCCGTCGGCGCAGCTTTGGGCGTTGTTGGTAAACTGGGCCACGGTAGTGCTGCCCAGCTTACCGCTTGTAATAACCAGCACCAGCAACACCACAAAGCCCAGCACAAAGTTCATCATCGCACCGCTCAGCGTTACGATAAAACGCTGCCAGGCGGTGGCTTCCTCAAAGGGCTGGTCCTGCACAACGACCGGAAACAGGCTGCGCCTGCGCGGCTGTTTGGGGGCGGGCTGCGGCGCAGGCGCGGCGGTTTCCTCTGCGTCCGCGTCCTCGTTGTCCTCCGGCAGGGGGCTGAACAGGTTGTAGCCGCCCAGCGGGAACAGGCGCAGGGTATAGGTGGTACTTCCCCTTCTGCGCTGAAAAATTTTGGGGCCGAAACCGATGGAAAATTCCTCGACATGGATGCCGCAATGGCGGGCGGCAAGAAAATGCCCCAGTTCATGTACCAAAATGACCGCCCCAAACACGAGCAGTGATACCAGCCCGGTCAGCAATGCAGTCATAGACACCTCACAAAATCAAATGTGCGCTTCCACATAGGCACGCGCCATACGGTCACATTCATAAACGTCAGACAAAGTATAGTCGCCGCCGAAGCTGTCGCTGTCAACGATGCCCTCAACCAGACGGCCGATGTCCAAAAAGCCGATCTCATCCCGCAGAAAGTGGGCCACGGCGGCCTCGTTGGCACCGTTGGCGGCGCAGGGGGCCAAGCCGCCCTTGCGGATGGCCTTTTTGCAGGCGGCCAGGCAGCGGAAGGTCTCATCGTCCGCCTGGGCGATGCTAAGCTTGGTCAGCGCGGTGAAGTCCAGCTCCGGCACCGGGCTGGGCAGACGGTCCGGCCAGGTCAGGGCATACTGGATCGGGATACGCATATCCGGCACGCCCAGCTGGGCAATGACGGAATGGTCGGCAAACTGCACGGCCGAATGGATGATGCTCTCCCGCTGGACAACAATCTGAATCTTATCCTCCGGCAAGCCAAACAGCCAGACAGCCTCAATCAGCTCCAGACCTTTGTTCATCAGGGTGGCGGAATCGATGGTGATCTTAGCTCCCATATTCCAGTTGGGATGCTTGAGGGCATCGGACTTGGTCTTGGTGCGCAGCTCCTCGGTCTTCATGCCGAAGAAGGGGCCGCCGGAGGCCGTGAGCAGAATCTTCTCCAGCGTTTTGGCGCTGGGGGCGTCCTGCAGGCACTGGAATATGGCGCTGTGTTCGCTGTCCACAGGCAGCAGTTTGACGCCGTATTTTTTGACGGCATCGGTGACCAGGTGGCCGCCGGTAACAAGACTCTCTTTATTGGCGAGGGCCAGGTCGTGGCCGCTCTCAATGGCAGCCAGCGAGGCAGGCAGACCCGCGATGCCGACGACAGCGTTCAGCACCACATCGGGGCCGTCCATGGCGGCCAGCTCGCGCAGACCCTCGGCACCCTGCAGCAGCTTGGGGGCATCGGCCTGACCGGCCAGCGCGGCAGAAAGCCTTGCATAAGCATCGGGGTTTACCACGGCTACGTATTTGGGGTGGAACTCGTTGATCTGCTCCAGCAGTTTATCCACGCTGGAATTGGCGGCCAGACCAAACACGGAATAGCCGTGCATGCGGGCTACGTCCAGGCTCTGGGTGCCGATAGAGCCGGTAGAACCCAGCAGCGTAATGGTTTTATTCATGTTGACACGTCCTTTTTTACAGAACATAGAAGAAATAGCGCACTGCGATGGAAACGAACGGGGCAATGAACATCACACTGTCAAAGCGGTCAAGGATGCCGCCGTGCCCCGGAAAGATGGTGCCGTAATCCTTGATGCCGACCTGACGCTTGACCGACGAGGCGAACAGATCGCCCAGGATGCCCAGCACCGAGGCGATAGCGCCCATGACCACCAGGATGGCATAGTGGCGGGGCTGCACCTGAATGGTGATGACGTTGTGGCTGGCCGACAGGAACGAGTAGACCAGCGTGAGCACCACGCCCACCAGCACGCTGCCAAAGATGCCGCCGATGGCACCCTCCACCGTTTTGTGGGGACTGACGATGGGGGCCAGCTTGTGCTTGCCGAAGGCCCGGCCTGCAAAGTAAGCAGCCGTGTCACCGCCCCAGGCGAAGCAGAGGATCAGCAGGATAAAGTAGATGGCATCATAGCGATACTGCGCAAAGGGCAGGCAGCGCTTGAGGTGGATCAGCGAGTAGAAGCAGAACACGATGACCCCGGAGAAGTACACGTAGCCCGAAAGCTTGCCGAAATCCAATGTCTGCACGTGGGCAATCTGGCACACATTGAGAAACAGCACCAGCAAAAAAGCAGAACGGCAGGATCAGGGCACGGACAGACTGGCTGCTGGTAAGCATGACCAGCAGCGTAAACGGCACAGCCGCGGCGTACAGATACCATTGCTTTTTGCCAAAGCCCATAGCGCTGAACACCTCGTGGATGGCCAGCAGGCAGATGGCGCTGAGGACAAAATCAAAAACAATGGTATCAAAAAATGCCAGCACAACGGCCAAAACAGCCAGGCCAACAACAGCGGTGATAACGCGGGTCTTCATACGGTGTTCCCTTTCACGGATAGATTTAATAACAGCCTATGCGGGCATGCCATCAGGCATACCCGCACAGGCATGGTTGGAGGGCTGATGCGTGAGGATCAGACTTCCATGATTTCTTTGTTTTTGGCGGCGCAGGTCTCGTCGATCTGTTTGACGTACTTGTCGGTCAGCTTTTGGGTCTCTTCTTCCAGCTTCTTCTGGTCGTCCTCGGTCAGCTCACCGGCCTTCTTCATGGCCTTGAACTTATCCATGGCGTCGCGGCGGACGTTACGGACGGCGACCTTGGCCTCCTCGCCCTGCTTCTGGACCTCCTTGGTCAGCTGCTTGCGGCGCTCCTCGGTGGGGGCGGGAAAGACCAGGCGGATGACCTGGCCGTCATCGATGGGGTTAATGCCGATGTCGCTGGTCTGGAGGGCCTTGGAGATGGGCTTGAGCATCTGACGGTCCCAGGGAGTGATGGTCAGGATGCGGGCCTCGGCCACAGCCACAGCGGCGATCTGGTTGATGGGCGTGGGGCTGCCGTAGTAGTCCACGGCGACCTTGTCCAGGATGGCGGGGTTGGCGCGGCCGGCGCGGATGGCGGCCAGCTCGTGGACCAGATGGTTGACGCTGGCACTCATTTTTTCTTCATAGGGTTTGGTAGTACTGCTCATAGGTAATTCTCCTTATTCCTGTATTAGTATAGGGGGATATTATGAATTTTTCTGCTTACGAAGTAATGATCTGCCTTACTCTTTTACCAAAGTGCCCACGACCTCGCCCTGCAGGGCCTTGGCGATGTTGGCAGGCTTGCCCAGGTCGAACACCAGGATAGGCAGGCCGTTGTCGCGGCATAGGGTGGCGGCGGTGGAGTCCATGACGGCCAGACGCTCATCCAGCACGCAGGTGAAGGTCAGCGTGTCGTAGCGCACAGCGTCGGCGTACTTATGGGGATCCTTGTCATAGACACCGTCCACCATGGTGGCCTTGAACATGGCGTCTGCACCGATCTCCAACGCGCGCAGGGCGCTGGCGGTATCGGTGGAGAAAATGGGGTTGCCGGTGCCGCCGCCGAAGACGACGATCTTACCGGATTCCAGCGCGGCGATGGCCTTGTCGCTGGTGAACACCTCGGCCACCTGCGGCATGGCGGAGCTGGTCATAACAACAGCGGGCACACCCTGCTGGCGCAGGGCATCCTTGACGGCCAGCGCGTTCATCACGGTAGCCAGCATGCCGATCTTGTCAGCGTCCATGCGGTCCATCTTACCGCTGGAACGGCCGCGCCAGAAGTTGCCGCCGCCGACCACGATGCCGATCTGGGCGCCCAGGTCGTGGGCAGCCTTGATGCCGGCGCAGATGGAAGCGATGGTCTCCTCATCAAAGCCGGTGCCCTTGGAACCGGAGAGAGCCTCGCCGCTGACTTTCTTCTTTCAGCAGGATACGTTTATACTGAATTGCCATAATACACACCTCTTGCGTTTACCGCACACAGGCACAGTAAACCATTGTTTTATTTGGGTACTATTTTACAATAATTTGGCCGTAAAGTAAAGCCATGAAATAAAAAAAGCGCATCTTCTGCCCCGGCCGCAGGAACGGCGGGCAGAAAACACGCAGGATTTGTTGCAATGAAACCAGTAAGATATTAAGGCAACACCGCACAATTCCCGCCTTACGGCTTAAGCACCGCTTCGGCGGCTGCGGCACGGCATCTGCGTTGCCAAAATGCTCGATAATACACAAAGTATTATCTGCGCTTTTGGCTTAGCAGCTGCCGTGCCTCGCTCGCCGTATCGGCACTTAGACTTGTGCGGTATTGCCTTAAGTGTCGGAAGGCTCCTCCGGGGCGGAAAGGTAAAGACGGAGTTCGCTCTCGTACAAGCGGCGGCGACGCCGGGTGCTGCCTGTGTCCGGAGCAGACAGATGCAGCGTGCCCAGGGCTTCGGCCTGGCAGGTGGGCAGAGTGAACAGCAGGCCGCGCTCCCCTTCCGGCTGGCTGATCTGCCAGCCCATGGCGGTACAGTAGGCTCGGATCAGAGGCAGGCCCAGGCCGCCTTTAGCCAGCAGCTCCGAGGTCCAGATGCCCTCCAACAGCAGGCGGCGGGCATCCTGCGGCAGGCCGGGCCCGTTATCGCGGTACAAAAGCTGGTTCTGCGTGCAGGTAAGGGTGATCTCCACGGCGTCCGGTTCCGGCACGGCCTGAATGGAGTTGGTAAACAGGTTGACCAGCAGCCCATCCAGCAGGGCGGGGTCTCCCATCGTGGGGAAAACGTCCAGGCCGGGGGCGGTCTCCAACCGGGCGTGAACCGCGCGGTTGCCTCCCACCGTCAACTCGTTAAACAGCTCGACCGTCTCGTGCAGCTGGCTCAGCAGTTCCAGGGGGGCGGGCACACGCAGCATCTGCAATACGGGGGCCGCGGCAGCATCGGCGGCGTGGTCACCCAGGCGGCGCAGGTAGGCCAGCTGCCAGTTGATCTCTCGCATCATGGTGCGCAGGTCGGCGTACTCGGCAGGGTTCAGGTGTTGGAGCATGTAGTCGTCCAGGACTTCGACCGCGTTTTCCAGTTGGTTGAAGGTGCCCTGGAAACGACCGCGCAAACCGCCGCGCAGCGCCAAAGCCAACGATTCATCGTCCTGCAGCATGCGGTTACGCCCCTTTCTTTTTAATATGTTTCCAGTTCCCGGATATACTCCAGCATGCCTTTCAGCAGTTTGCCGTTGGACAGTACAGCGTCCTGCGGCAGGCCAAAGCGCACACAAAGCTGCTGATACAGCGGTGTGCCCTGCTTTTTGCATCGCACGGGAGAGCCGACCGACGGCTGCAGTGATGGCACGCTCGTCCACCGGCTGGTCCTTGGCGGCCATCTGGTACAGGATGCCGATGGGCAGATCCCGTTCATCCGACCAGGCAAAAAGGATCATCCGCTCCAGGTATGTACAGCCGCTCAGCACCGGGTTGGCCTGCATGTCCCGCAGGATGCGGCGGCAGTGGTTTCGCACACGGTAGAGCTGCGCGGCTTCGTCGCCAGCGCCCAACAGGTAGACACGCTCAAACATCGTGCGCATCTCGTATGGTCTAAGAATAACCTCTTGGCCGCGAAATGTCAACAAGGCATCTTCGGCAGAGGTCTGTTCCGGCGTGGGTGCCGAGAGCAGCAGCCGGGGTTTGGGCACCAGCTGCATGGCGCGTATCCCGCAGATAAGAGTCTGGATGCCGGGGTCGCGCAGCTGCATATCCAGCACGATGACCTGCGGGTTCAGCCCGTTCTGCAATAGCTGCAGCACCTCCCGCCCGGTGGAGACTACTGCCGGCGCACGGACCTCCGGGTGCGTCTGGGCAAAAAGATGTATGCTGCTGCATTCAAATGGGACTGCACCGCAAACAGTGTAGTGACAGGTGCAAATGAGCCTGTAAATCCCATGGTATTCCCTTCCCTTTTTCCTGTCCGGGGTGCCCCGGTCATTCCATAGTAGTCTGCTCATAGTTACAACGTCCTGCCGCAGAAATCCGATAAAACATCGCGCAGCTGCTCCGGCCCGATGGAGTTCTTTGTACAGATAGCACAGCAGCCGGCAGGCCGGGACTTCCTCCATGGCGGCGGTGTAGTAGCTGACGGGCGTGGCCTCACTGCTGCGGCGGGCGCTGAAGCAGAGCATGGTATTGCTGCGGCGCAGGGTGTACTCCACGCGGTGGGCCTGCTGCAGCCCGGGCAGTGCCGAGTATTCGCGCACATAGTGGGCCAAAAGGAGCCTCTTGGACAGATTTCATCGTAGCGGTTCTCCCCTATTGTTTGATGCGGGGATGACAGTTATGCGGCCATTCCCCGGAAAATAGTTCCTTACTAAAACTATAGGAGATAGCGGCGTGAGAATCAATGCACATACAGTACACGCTTTTATACGTTGATAGCATAAAATGTACGAAATGAATATATTATTGCAAGATATGTCCTCTTTTGCGTGTCGAAGCCTGGTAGAAAACCGTCAGAATAGCGGGCAGCGCGTATATTTTCGTACATGAAAAATAATTTTTTATAATAAAAAAACCTGACAGCATATTTGCCGTCAGGTTTGTGGTGGAGGATGGGGGGACTCGAACCCTCGACCTCTGCGATGTGAACGCAGCGCTCTAACCAGCTGAGCTAATCATCCGTATGCGATTGACAAATGATAGTATACAGGATTTGCCCGGATTTGTCAAGCGCAAATTTTCAATTGTTTTGTTGTTGTCCTCCTCTCCCCCCTGCCCGCAAAAAGACCCCGCCTCACGGCGCGAGAGACGCGCTGTGAGGCGGGCTTGCAGTTGAGAGGAAAAGAGATTACCTGCTCAGCTCATCGGCCAGAGCGGCGAGCTGGGCCTCGCTGGCGGCATTCAGCGTGCCGCGGACCGTGACGGTGGTGGCAGCGTAGGTCAGGTTCTTGCTGCCCTCAAGCATTTTGGTCATGACCTTGGCGGCCATCGGCGCCCAGGAGCCGTTTTCAATAAAGGCCACCGTGCGGTTCTGGTAGTTGCGCTCGGTCAGATGATGGATGAACTCCTTCATGAAGGGGAATACATCGGCGTTGTAGGTAGGCGTGGCCAGTACCAGCTTGCTGAAGCGGAATGCCTGCGCGACGGCCTCGGCCATATCGCAGCGGGCCAGGTCCATGGCAACCGTCTCCACGCCCTTCTCGCGCAGGGCCTCGGCCAGGCGGTTGGCAGCCTCGGCAGTGTGGCCGTAGATGCTGCTGTAGGCGACGAGCACACCCTCTGTCTCGGGGCGGTAGGCACTCCAGGCGTCGTAGGCGGCCAGCACATCGCCCAGCTGCTCCTTGTGCAGGACGGGACCGTGCAGGCTGCAGACGGTCTCGATGTCCAGCGCGGCGGCCTTTTTCAGCACGGCCTGCACCTGCACGCCGTATTTGCCGACGATGCCGATGAAGTAGCGGCGGGCCTCGGGCAGCCACGGCTCCTCCACGTCGAGTGCGCCGAACTTGCCGAACGCATCGGCGCTGAACAGGACCTTGTCTGCATCGTCATAGGTCATGATGACCTCGGGCCAGTGGACCATCGGCGCGGTGACAAAGTGCAGCGTGTGGGTGCCCAGCGGCAGGGTGTCCCCCTCCTTGACGACGACGCGGCGGTCCGCGTAGTCGGTGCCGAAATAGGCCTTCATCATGTTGAACGCCTGGGCGGACGCGACGATGGTCGTGCCGGGGTACGCCTGCGCGAACGCGGCGACGGAGCCGGAATGGTCAGGCTCCATGTGCTGCACGACCAAGTAGTCAGGCGTGCGCTCGCCCAGTGCAGCGGCGATCTTGGTGATCCACTCGTCGGTAAAATGGGCATCGACGCTGTCCATGACGGCGATTTTGTCGTCGCAGATCAGGTACGAGTTGTACGCCATGCCGTTGGGCACGTCGTACTGGCCCTCAAACAGGTCAACAAGGTGGTCGTTGACGCCGACATACAAAATATCTTTGGTGATTTCCATACGTGTAAACCTCCCGAAAAATACCAGAGTTGTTATTCTTGACACAGTATAGCATAGTTTTAGGAATTTGTCTCGGTTTTTTCAAAAATAGTTTGATAAAATTTTTAAATACAGTTGATAGGTAGGGGCCGCACATGTGCGGCCCGTAGCTTTCCGGGGAAATGGCGTTCGCCTTATACGCTGAGGGCCGGGCATGCCCGGCCCCTACATGGCGGCAGGAGTGCGGTGTTATCGCTGCCGCCCGTGCAGTGTGATGGCTGCCGTCAGGTTCTGCGGAGGGGTCAAGACCCCTCCCTACAGAGCCGGAGGAAAGCGCGGGTAAAACAAAAAGCTCCCCGCCGATTCTTGGCGGGGAGCACAGGGATGTTTACCTAAAAATTATACGCGCGTTTTCAGAACCTCGTGCGCGGGCACGGGGGCGTCGATGGGACGGGGCGTGCCCTCGACCCACTGGATGGCCTTCTTGGGGCACTTGCTGACGCAGGTGCCGCAGCCGTTGCACTTGGTATAGTCGATGACAGCGACGTTGTCCTTCAGGAAGATCGCCTGGTTCGGGCAGTTGCGCACGCAGAGACCGCAGGCAATGCAGCCCACCTTACAGGTCTTGTTGACCAGCGCGCCCTTGTCCTTGTTGGAGCACATGACCGCGGGCTGCGGGGCAATGGGCTTCATCTGGATGACGTGGCGCGGGCAGGTCACGGTGCAGGCCGTGCAGCCGGTGCACTTTTTGCGGTCCACGACGGCCACGCCGTTGATGATGTGGATGGCGTCAAACTTGCACGCGCGGGTGCAGTCGCCCAGACCCAGGCAGCCATAGGCGCAGGCGCTGGGGCCGCCCGCAATGGAGGCCGCAGCAGCGCAGGTCTGGATGCCCTGGTAGTCAAACCGCTTGCCGCAGTTCTCGCCGCCCGCGCAGATGACGGTGGCGCGCAGGCTGGGGCGGTCGTCGGCATTGCCCATGATGGTGTTGATGGCGTCGGCAGTCTTGTCGCCGCCCGGGGCACACTTGAAGGTGGGGGCACCGTTCTCCACGATGGCCTTGGCGTAGTCGGCACAGCCGGCGTAGCCGCAGCCGCCGCAGTTGGCGCCGGCCAGACATTCCGTGACCTGCGCGATGCGCGGGTCCTCATACACAGCCATGAACTTGGAGGCCAGCACAAGGATCACGCCGCCGACCAGGCCCAGCACCACCACGACAACGATAGCAAATACGATCGGGTTCATTCTCTCCATTCCCCTTTCTTACAGAATCGCGTTGATGATGTTTTCGACCAGACCACCAAAGCCCATGAAGCTGAGCGAGGTGATAGCGGCGGAAACCAGCGTGATGGGCAGGCCCTTGAAGCTTTCCGGCGGGTTGGAGGCCTCGACGCGCTGACGCACACCGCAGAACAGCAGCATAGCCACGAGGAAGCCCACACCGGCACCGGCGGCGCAGACGAGAGCCTCGGCATAGGCCATGCCGAAACCGAACTCAGTCACAACAGCGGAGTAGTCCTGCACGGCCAGGATGGTAACGCCCAGCACGCAGCAGTTGGTGGTGATCAGGGGCAGGTAGACGCCCAGGCTCTGGTACAGGGCCGGGACGTACTTTTTCAGCACGATCTCGATGAGCTGGACCAGAACGGCGATGACGAGGATGAAGATGATCGTCTGCAGGTAACCCAGATTATAGGCATCCAGCAGGAAGATCTGCAGCGGGAAGGTCACAGCCGTGGCAATGACCATGACGACGATAACGGCCGCGCCCATGCCGACGGAGGAATCCAGCTTTTTGGAAACGCCCAGGAACGGGCAGATGCCCAGGAACTGAACCAGGACGTAGTTGTTGACCAGGATCATGCTGAAGAAGATCGTGGCAAAGGTTGCGATCTGAGAAGTCATTGTGCGGCACCCTCCTTCTGTTCTTCTTTGGCGGCGTCGATCTTTTCCAGCATCACATCGCCGCAGCTCTTGCGCTCGATGGGCTTGTTGAGCTTGCGCTCCAGCCAGACACAGCCAGCAATCAGGCAGCCGAAGACGAAGAAGCCGCCGGGTGCGGAGTTCATCACGGTCATCTTGTCGACACTGTCGGGGATGATGGTGATGCCCAGCCAGGTGCCGTTGCCGATGATCTCACGGATGGAGGACATCAGCAGCATAGTCAGGATGTAGCCGATGCCCATGCCCAGGCCGTCCAGAGCGGAGTCGACAACGGTGTTCTTGCAGGCGAACATCTCGGCACGGCCGAGGATGATGCAGTTAACGACGATCAGGGCCAGGTACACACCCAGGGATTTGTACAGGGCGGGTACGAAAGCCTGCAGCACCATCTGCACCACGGTAACGAACGTTGCGATGATAACGATGTAGCACGGCAGATGCACCTTGGCCGGGATGACCTTGCGCAGAGCCGAGATAACGATATTGGAGCAGATCAGAACAAAGGTCATGGCAAGACCCATGCCGACAGCGCCGGAAACGGTGGTGGTAACAGCCAGTGCGGAGCAGCAGCCCAGCACCAGGCGCAGGACGGGGTTCTCACGGATGATGCCCGCCGTAAAGACTTTCCATTTGCTCGGTTTCTCGTTCATCTTTACAGCACCCCCTTGATCTCATTGTTGTAGCAGTTGATAGCTGCGTTGATGGCGTTGAACGCGCCGTTGCTGGAATACGTTGCACCGGCAATGCTGTCTACAGGGCTGCCGGAGGCGACCTCTCCCCCGTTCCAGCCGATAAAGCCGGAGGCGAAGGAATCGCCGGAGACCTTGGAGCCGATGCCGGTGGTCTGGGTGGAGCCGTCGATGGAGATACCGGAAATGGCACCCTCGGCGTCAAAGGCAACGTAGACGGTGACGTCCTTGCCGGAGTAGCCGGAGGCCGCAGCCTTGACGGCGACATCGCCGTTCGCGGTCTTGACAGCACCCTCGACGCTGGCCGTGGTCAGACCGTCGATGGCAGTCATGCTGTCGGTGGTCGTGCCCTCGGGCAGGACGGAGACATAGGCGGCCAGGGTCTCGGCTTGGGTGTTTTCCGCAATGATGGGGGCGGTGATGTCGTTCAGCACAGCCAGCAGCGCGCTGCAGACCAGGCAGATGACGACCAGCACGATGACGGGCAGCACAAGCTCTTTGAAAGTGCTCTGCTTCTCGGTGGTTTGCTTTTCAGCCATTATTCCGCACCGCCTTTCTTGGCTTTTTTGGGCTTTTTGTAGCCCAGCGGCGTCTGGTGGCCCCAGGCGTTGAACCACGGGGTCATCAGGTTGCCCAGCAGGATGGCGTAGCTCATGCCCTCATTCATCGAGCCGAAGTGGCGGATGAGGAAGGTGATGAGGCCGATAAACACGCCGTAGAACAGCTTGCCCTTGGTGGTGAACGGGCTGGTCACGTAGTCCGTCGCCATAAAGACAGCACCGAACAAAAGACCGCCGGACATGCACTCGATCAGGGCTGTGTAGGCACTGCCGGTGTTGAGCGCAGTCAGCACAAAGACCGTGGCAACGATGGTCACGGGGATGGTGGCCTGGATGGTCCGGGTGGCAACCAGATAGGCGAAGCCCAGCAGGATGGCCAGCACGCAGACCTCGCCCATCATGCCGCCGTGGAAGCCCAAAAAGACGTCCAGCAGGGGCAGCGTGGTCTTGTCGGCCACGGCCAGCGGCGTGGCGGAGGCCAGCGCGTCAACGGCCATGTCGGGGTAGACGTAGGCGGTCATGCGGGAGGTAAAGCCGAGGAACAGCACGATACGGCCCACCAGCGCGGGGTTGGCAAAGTTATAACCCAGGCCGCCGAACAGCTGCTTGGTGATGACGATGGCCACGAACGCACCGACAACGGCGATCCAGAGGGGCATGCCCACGGGCATGTTCAGCGCCAGAATGATGCCGGTGACAACGGCGGACAGGTCGCCCACAGTGTTGGTACTTTTTCAGCAGCTTTTCATAAATGTACTCAAATGCCACACAGGCGAAGGTGGTGACGACCACCAGCAGCAGCGCCTGCACGCCGAAGATCAGACCCGCGGCCAGCACGGCGGGCAGCAGCGCAATGACGACATTGCCCATCAGACCGCGGGTGGTGGATGCATCGCGGATATGCGGCGAGGCGGTAACAAGCAGACGATCTTCCATGGGTCATTTGCCTCCTTTCCGCAGCTCGGCCATGTACCAGCCCTTGGCAAGGCCCATCGTCTGGCTGACGGGGCGTTTGGCCGGGCAGGCATAGGTGCAGCTGCCGCAGGCTACGCAGAGATCCACGCAGCGTGCTTTCAGCGCAGCAAAGTCCTTGTTGGCAAAGTCCTGCGCAATGACGACGGGCTCCAGGCCCATCGGGCAGGCCTCGATGCAGCGGCCGCAGCGGATGCAGGCGGACGGCTCGGGCAGCGCGGCGGCCTTCTTGCTGAACAGCAGCAGGCCGTTGTTCTGCTTGAGCACCGGGAAGTCGGCGCTGGGTGCAGCGCCGCCCATCATCGGGCCGCCGAAGATGATCTTGCCCAGCTCGACACCTTCTTTGATGCCGCCGCAGGCTTCGATCACATCACGGTACAGCGTACCGATGGGAACCTCGATGTTCTGGGGCTTGGCGATGGCGTCGCCCTCGACGGTGACGCGCTTCGTCACCAGCGGGATGCCGGTCTTGAGGAACTTGCCCAGCGTGGAGACGCTCGTCACGTTCATGATGACGCAGCCCACGTCGGCGGGCAGGCCCGGCTTGCCGGAGGGGCCGACCTGCGGCACCTCGCGCCCGGTGCAGGTCTCGACGAGCGTTTTCTCGGCGCCCTGCGGGTAGCGCATCGGCAGGCCCTTGACCTCAACGCCCTTCATCTCGCGAGTCAGCGAGGTGAGCAGGTCGATGCACTCGGGCTTGTTGCGTTCGATGCCGATGATGCAGTGCGGGATCTCGCAGTACTTCATGACGGCTTCGATACCGGAGATGATGGTATCGCTGCACTCAAGCATTTCGCGGCAGTCAGTGGTCAGGTAAGGCTCACACTCGGCTGCGTTGATGAGCAGCGTATCGATGGTGTTGGCAGCCAGCTTGACATGGGCCGGGAAACCGGCACCGCCCACGCCCACCAGGCCGCAGTTCTGCACGGCAGCCATCAGGCTGGGTTTGTCGGTGACCGTCGGCGGCACACAGGCCGGATCAACGGTCTGCGCACCGTCGGTCTTGATGGCAACAGCCGTCGTCATCGCGCCGTTGACCATGCGCAGCGGTGCAATGTCCTGCACAGTGCCGGACACACTGGAGTAGATATTGGCGGATACAAAGCCGCCGGCCTTGCCGATCACGGTACCGACCATGACGGTGTCGCCCTTTTTGACGACAGGCTCCGCGGGCGCGCCGATGTGCATCGACATGGGAATGACGACGTGCTCGGGCACCGGCATCTTGTTGGTCGGCTGCCCGGCTGTCGCCTTCACATGCGGTACGGCAGCACCCTTGGCAGAGCGCTTTAGGGACTTGAACAATCTGATTTCCCCCGTTTCTCTGATTTTTCTCGCCGCGGACGGGATTTCTGCTCCCCCGTCCGTGGTGGATAACTATACGGATTTATTGTACCATTTTTCAAAAGCATGTCAAGCAACCAAGTATGACAAAAGGTCGATTTTGCATCGAACACGCAAGATTTGCAACAATTTGGGCAATCGCCGCAGAATAAAAGGCTGTATAAAAATTAACAATCCCACAAAGAAAACCCCTGGCAGATGTCGGTCTGCCAGGGGTGATATGGTAGGGGCCGGGCATGCCCGGCCCCTGCTTTTATTTACAGCTCGATCTCCTGCAGGCGGAGCAGGGCCAGGATATAGATCTTGAGGGCCTCAATGAGCTTCTCAAACGGGGTGCCCTCGTTCGCGCCGTGCATCGGGCCCGCAAAGGACGGGATCTCAATGTCGGTGTGCTCGGGGCCGAAGCTGACCGCATAGGGGAAGTGGCGCGCGTAGGTGCCGCCGCCCATCGTAAAGGGCGTCTTGCCCTCGCCGGTCACATCGTTGTAGGTGTTGATGAGCGTCTGGATGGCCGGGCTGTCCGCGTCGATGTAGAACGGCACGCGGCTGCTGACGTTCTCCAGCGTGGCCGCGCCGCCGCAGACCTTCCGGATGGCGGCAGTCATCTTTTCGGGGTCGGTGTTGGTGGGATAGCGGCAATCGAAGCTCTGGCGGATAACGCCGTCCTTCATCTCGATCGTGCCGCCGATAATGGTCAGCGGGTCGAACAGGCCGTCGTCTGCGGCAATGCCCAGGGCACTGCCGTCGGTGGAGGCGTGCAGGGTGTGCAGCACCTGCAGGTAGGCATCCTCCTGCGGGGTGCAGACGCCGCTCTTGAGCAGGCAGTCCACGATCAGGCTGATGGCGTTGACGGTACCTTCGGGCATAGCGGCGTGTCCGCTCTTGCCCCAGCCGCGGATGATGGTGGCGCCGCCCTCCCCTGCCTCGAAGGTCACGCCCTCGGTCTGGACGAGTGCGCCCGCGCCGACCTGCACCGTGCAGGAGGCGCGGTCCGGCACGGCGTTGTGGGCGACGCCGCCCTCGAACGCCGTGATAATGCCGTTCTCAAACTTCGGGCTGACGAGCTCGCCGTTGAAGCCGCCCTTCTCGCCGTTGCAGACCGGGAACTCGGCATCCGGGGTGAAGCAGAAAGCGGGCATGGGGTAATGCTCGGCGTAGTAGTCCACGTCGTGCATGTTGGTCTCCTCGTTGGCGCCAAGCAGGGCGCGGACGGGGTACTTCAGCGCCGCGCCGCTGTCTTTCAGATACTTCAGCGCATACAGGCACAGGATGCTTGGGCCTTTGTCGTCGGCCACGCCGCGGCCCAGCAGCCAGCCATCCCGCACGCGGACGGTGTAGGGGTCGGCGTCCCAGCCGTTGCCCTCGGGCACTACATCGGTGTGGGTGATGGTGGCCAGGAACTTCTGGCCGTCGGCAATCCTGCCCGTCTCGGCCCAGCCGATGTAGCTGTCGGCGTTGAAGGTGTCCAGGCCCAGCTCGTCGGCAATCTCCAGCGCCTTGGCCAGCGCGGCCTTGGGGCCGGGGCCGAACGGTGCGCCCGGCTCGGGTGCGCCCTCCACACTGGGCACGGCCACCAGACGGGTGATGTCCCGCAGGATGTTGTCGCGGTTTTCCTCCACAAAGGCGTCAATGGACGCCCAGCGCGGATCGTTCACGTTCATAAGAATTTCCTCCTGATGTTTTTTATTCAGTATAGCACATTGGCGAAATTTGTAAAGGAAAGTTGCGTCGGGATCAGTGCAGGGGTCGGCGTCCCCGACGCCCCGCATTACCGAATACGCCCCTCCCCGCCCATCAGTGCCGTCATCTCCTCAATGCGCTCCAGCGGGAACGGCGGGGTGCAGAGCGGGCGCATGGCGATGCTCATGAGAAGCATCGGGTTGTCGTCCGCGGCGATGCGGTTGGATGTCAGTTTGCCGCAGAGGCGGCAACGGTGGATGATGGCCCACTTGCCGCCCTTGCGCACCCAGACGGCCACGGGCTCCATCTGCCCGCCGCAGTCCGCGGCGCGGTCCCCGGGTTCATTGTCCAGATGCAGGCTGGTCAGGCAGTTGGGGCAGTGGTTGCGGTGCTGTGTGCCAGCCGGTTTACCGCCGTAAAATATCAATCTTCCTCTTCCCCGTTGTCCATCGTCACGATCTCGCAGATGGCACGGCCCGTGGGGGTGCCGGCGAGACCGCCGATGCCGGTCTCGCGCAGGTCCTTGCTCATCGCGTTGCCGACCTCGGCCATGGCGTCAATGACCTCGTCGGCGGGGATGTGGCCGACGACCCCGGCCAGCGCCATGTCGGCGGCGGAGACAGCGTTCATCGCACCGATGACATTGCGCTTGACGCAGGGAATCTCGACAAGGCCTGCAACGGGGTCGCAGACAAGGCCCTCGAGGTTGGTCAGGGCCATGGCGAAAGCTTCGGCACACTGCTCGGCCGTGCCGCCCTTTAAGTCGACGAGGGCTGCGGCGGCCATGGCGCTGGCGGCGCCCACCTCGGCCTGGCAGCCGCCCTCGGCCCCGGCCAGCGTGGCACGCGCGGCAACGACCTGCCCGAACCCGGCAGCGATATACAAGGCGCGGTGCACGGCGGCCTCGTCGGCCAGCCCGCGTCGCTGCAGCGGCAGCAGCACCGCAGGCAGTACGCCGCAGCTGCCCTGCGGTGGGTGCAGCTACGATTCGCTTCATGCAGGCGTTGCACTCGGCGGTTTTGAGGGCCTCGGCCATGACGTCGGCAAAGTAGCCGTCGGCGTAGAGCACGCCGCGCGCCGCTGCCGCGTTGACCTTGGCTGCATCGCCGCCGACAAAACCGCTCATCGAGCGGTCAGCACCGCAGTAGCCGTCGCTGGTGGCGCGCATGACCGACCAGAGGCGGTGCATCTCGGCCTCGCTTTCGGCGCGGGTCAGACCGCTTTCGGCCAGGTCGCTCTCAAGGATAACCTCATACAGCGGCTTGCCGCTCTCCTTGCAGAGGTCGATCATCTCATGCACGGATGAAAATGCCATCTTTCCCGCCCCCTTACAGATTCAGAATCGTGACCTTGACGATGCCGGGCTGGCTGCGCAGTTCCCCGGCAATTTCTTCGGGGATAGGCTCGTCACATTCCAGCACCATGACGGCGTAGCCGCCCGCCGTCGAGCGGTAGAGCTGCATCGTGGCAATGTTGACGCCGTGCTGGCTCAAACAGGTGGTGACGGCTGCCACATGGCCGGGCGTGTCCTGGTTGTGGACGATCAGGGTGTTGTGGTCGCCGCCAAAGTTGGTGGTGATGCCGTCGATCTGGCAGATGTTGATACGCCCGCCGCCGATGGACGCGCCGACGACCTCCAGCTTGCGGCCCGACGCACCGGTCAGCCGGAGTACCGCCGTGTTGGGGTGCGCACCGCGCAGGTTGATGGAGCCGATTTTATAGTGCAAGCCGCTGGCCTTAGCCAGGGCGAAGCTGTTGGGGATGCGGTCATCGTCCGGCTGCATACCCAGCAGCCCGGCCACAAGCGCCCGGTCCGTGCCGTGGCCGCGCCCCGTGGCGGCAAAGCTGCCGTAAGAGCAGGATCTCGGCCTCGGCAGGCTGCTCCCCCAGGAGCCGCCGCGCCGTGCTGCCGATGCGCACCGCACCCGCCGTGTGGCTGCTGGACGGCCCCGTCATGACCGGGCCGAGCACATCAAATAAACGCATGGTGATCCCTCCTGTATTTGCACAGTATACCGTATTGCAGCTTTTATTGCAAGGGCAAGGCGAAAATACAGAGAAAATCTCGTTTTTGTATCTGAGTGGAAAACAAAAATAGTTTTCAGAGGGCTGCACCGCCGTAAAACAAGATTTTGCGCGAAATCCCTTGACAATTTGTGGGCAAAGGCATAAAATAAATAAGTCATCCGAATATATGGGCCTGTAGCTCAGTTGGGAGAGCGTTCGGTTCGCATCCGAGAGGTCAAGGGTTCGAATCCCTCCAGGTCCATAAAAAAAACAGACCCCTTGCCGTGTTCCGGCAAGGGGTCTGCTTTTTATGCTGACATGGAGAGGATTCGAACAGGGCGACGGCGCTGCAGCGTTTTATAGATGGATAATGCAAGGCAGCACAGGGTTACAGGGATGCCGCCCCCTGTAAATCGACCCGCAAACGCAAACCGGGAAATAATGCAAATGCCCATGGGTCAGCACTCCCACCGGAAGCGTTTCATATCCACGCACCCGTTGGGTTTGAATTGGACGCCTTCCCGTTCCAACAAGTGCTGTTGTTCGGACCAATTGGGGGCGGGGCGGCCGGCGTGGTTGACTACGCGGTGGCAGGGGTAGCTGCCGTACAGCTCGGCATGGCTGAGGACGTTGCCTACCAACCGCGCATTGCTGTCGCGGCCGATCAGGCGGGCAATCTGACCGTAGCTGGCCACCTTGCCGCGGGGTATCTCCCCTACGGCGGCCAAAATCTCGTAAATCAGGTCCTCGTGCAGTACTTTGCGCATGGCGTCATCCCCTTTCTAAGTATAGGATACCCGCTTCGGGCGGCGGTGTCAATGCGCCAGTTTATACATGGCGCTGAAATAGCCGCCGCGCTGCACCAGCTCGGCAAAGGTGCCGGTCTCGGCGATGCGGCCGTCTTTTAAGACAAGAATTTCATCATAACATTCCAGCAGTGAGGCCTCCAGCCGGTGGGTCACCACCACGCGGGTGATGCCGGTGAGGGACAGGATGTCCTGCGTGATCTCGTGGGCGGTCTGGGCGTCCAGCGCGGCGGTGGCTTCGTCCGCCAGCAGGATGGACGATTGTTTGAGCAGCGCGCGGGCGATGGCGATACGCTGCTTCTCGCCGCCGGAAAGCTCGCACCCGCCTTCGCCGCAAAGGGCATCCAGGCCGCGCCGGGCTACGAGTTCTTCCAGGTGGGCGCGGCGGATGATCTCATCCAGGGCTTCCTGCGAGAAAGCACGGAACATCGTAATATTATCCCGGATGGAGGCGTTAAAGACAAACACGTTCTGCTGGACGACGGAGACAAGGCCGTTCAGAGATTCGGGCGTAAGGCGACGGATGTCGATGCCGTCAAAAAGCACCTGACCGCTGGTGTTGTCGTCCGGGATGTGCAGCAGGCGCAGGAGCGTGGATTTTCCGCCGCCGCTGGCACCGACCACCGCATAGGCTTTGCCTGCTTTCAGCGTGGCGGAAAGGTCCTGCAGCACAGGCTTGCCTGGTGTGTAGCGGTAGCCGGCATGCTCCAATTTGATTTGCTGCATCAGCCGCGGCAAGGGTTGGCCGCCCGGCTGCGCAGTTTGCCCCGCCAGGCTATCGGCCAGCTTTTGCACCAGGGCCAGCGCGGCCTTGCGGGCAGCCAGCAGGCCGGGCAATGCGGCGATAGGCTCGATGATGAAGTTCATCAAATTGACAAAGGCGATGACAACGCCTGGCGTGACACCCCGGCCGGTAAGCGCCAGCCAGGTACCCAGCAGAAAGATGCCCAGCTGCGCCGTGATGCCGGTAAAAGAACCGGCGGACTCCAGCAGCGTTTGCAGCTTCAGGCGGGTGCATTTCTGCTGCTCTAAGCGGTGATTCTCGGAGGCAAAGCGCTGATTGATCTCATCCTCGGCGCGGAAACTGCGGATGACGGGAAAGCCGTTTAAGCAATCCGACAAAAACGCCGTAAAATCCCGGTTACGGTCCGAGACCCGGCAGGCGGCATCCGAGAGCCTGTTCCCTGCCGCCATCGACACGGCAAAAGGCAGCATCGACAACACAATGGCTGCCAGCGTTAAAGGCAGCGAATAGGTCAGCATCAGAGCCAGCGCCCCGGCGAAGCAGAACAGCTTTTGGATGAGGGTAAACTGCTGGGTCAGGTAGTCGGCCTCGATGGCGGCGGCGTCGTTGGTCAGGGCCGAGAGGTAGGCGGCGGAGGGCCGGCGCTGGAAATCCGGCACGCTTTTTTGCATCAGTTGGGTCACGGCGCAGTTTTTGTACTGCTCCATAGCCGTGGCCAGAAAGCGCGGCTTGGCGCAGTAGACAAATGCCGAACCGCAGAAAAGCAAAAGGAAGAACCCACCGCAGGCCCGGACAAGGATGCGGAAAGGCAGTGCCCCCCGACGTACCGGCGGCTGTATCGATGAGCTGCTGCATCAGCCAGGAGATTATGAGGTTGAGCACAGCCCCCATCAACACCCCGGCAGCAGCCAGCGCAAACGCCAGCCGGTTGCCGCGGTAAAACGACCCGCGCAGTTGGCGGTTGATGGTATCAGCGGGCATCGCACATCTCCTGCCAGAGGGCGGTCGTCTGCGGGTCATCCATCTGCTTCAGCGCGTTCTGGGCGGCCTGGGCAGCGGTCTCTCCCAGATCATCGTTGACGGTGGAGTCCTCGCCGGGCATGGCAAAGCGGATGGTATCGGCGGCGTAGCTGGGGGCGGCATCAAACCGCACGGCCAGGCGGTGGGCTTCATCGGCGGATGTTCTGGCTTCCTCTGGTTGGCCGGTTTTGAGCAGGACGTGCGCCTGGAACAGGTAAAAGACCGAGTTGATCTTATCCATGAAGCTGGTGCATTCCGGGCGGGGCATGGCGGTGAAGATCGGCAGCGCCCAGGCAAGCAATGCCTGTGCCTGGGCATAGTCGCGGCTGTTCAGGAATAGATTCAGGTAGCCCATCACGGTGCGCACCAGCGCGGCCTCGTGGATGAGCAGGGATTCGGACAGGTACGGCAGGGCCTCCTGGGCGCGCTTGGCATCCTTGGCCAGAATCATGCCGATGCTGTCGCTATAGAGACCGTCGGTGTTGTGCTGCCGGAAAAGCTCCAGGGCGCGTTCGTCGTCATCCAAGTCCTGGCTGATTTCCGCCATAGCAACGTAGAGCGTTTGCTCGCTGATGCGGGGGTTGGTATTCTGGTGCAGAAGCGGACGGGCTTTTTCCAGCAGTTCCAGGGCGCGGCGCAGTTTGGCGTTGTCCCGTTTGTACAGCCCAAGTGCCTGATACAGCATGGCACTGCGGTAGACGATGATAAACGAATTGGGATACTTTTTCAGTGCCTTTTCGGCTTCTTCCAGACCGTTCAAGTCCTTGACGCGCTGGCAGTGCCGCAGGCGCCGGGCGGTGGCATCGATGCGGTTGTCCTTTAAGATGTAGCCCAGCAGGACATCGATGGACGTATCGAAAAAGTCGGCCATTTCCACGATCAGCGGCAATTCCGGTGTGGACAGGCCTGCTTCCCATTTGTAGACGGCACCCACGGTGACACCCAGCACTTCGGCCAACTGCTCCTGGGTCAGGCTGCGCTCTTTGCGGAAAGTGCGGATGGATTCGGCAAGTTTGATCTCCATAGCTTGTTTGCTCCTTTATCATTTGTGGGCCCTGTGACTTTATTATAGCAGGCGGCAGTGCGGTTGTGAACGCACCGGTGGTACTGGTGGGACATTTCTTTTTCTACTGCCGGTAAGGGTGCATTTTTTGCGGATTTTACAACCTGTTGCTCGAAAATCTCTTGCTTGTTACCGCAAAATACTGTATGATAGGTACTGAATTTTAGTTATATAAAAGGGGTGTTGTCGTGATGAAGTGTACTGCCGCGTTGGCCTGTGTGCTGGCCCTGGCGATGCTTCTGACGGGCTGCAAGAAACCTGTGGATACCGCTGCCGCTACGGCGGAGACAGCCGAATCCGCCGCAACGGACGAAACCGCTGCTACACCAAACCCGGTGGAGGCGCTGCCAGCCTCGGTGACGGTGGGCACGGTGCTGCCCAAGACCGAGGCTGCCGGGCGCAGTTATATCGATGAGACGCTTTTTATCGGTGACTCCAATACCGCGCGTTACCTGATGTACGCTGATGAGACCGGCACGGCTTTTACCACGCTGGCCAACAACATCGGCGTGGTCAGCATGGGGGCCGGGGCCATCACCACGCTGAAGTGCGAGCAGTTCAGCGGCTCGTCCACCATGTACACGGTGCCGGACGCCGTGGCGATGCTGAAGCCCAAACGCATCATCATCTGCTATGGCACGAACAATCTGGGCGGGTCGTCCACCGATGCAACATCGTTTATCTCTACTTATTTAAAGGGACTGAAAGTCATTGAAACGGCCTGGCCCTACTGCGACATCATCGTCAGCGCCATTCCCCCGCTGGACCGGCAGCGCGAGAACACGAACCTGACGATGACCCAGGTCGATGCCTACAACGCCGCGCTCGTGCAGATGTGCGAGGAAAACGGCTTTAAGTTTTTGAACAGCGCCGAGGTCCTGCGCGACGATGCCACAGGCTGGGCCAAGACAGATTATACCCTTTCGGACGGTGTGCATCTTTCCAAGACGGCTGTGACCGAATATTTCACCTATGTACGCACCCACACTTATGTGACGGAGGACCGTCGCCCGCAGCCGCTGGGGAACATTCCCACCCCGGTTGGCCCGCCGGTAAACCTGATTTCCCAGGACCCCATCGCCGTGCGCGGCGCCAAGGTACCTCTGGAATTTGTGGCCACCAACGGCGGCAAAATTTCCGGCTCGGCCAGCCAGCTGGTCAAAAAAGGGGCGACGGCTTCGGCTGTGACGGCTGTGCCTGACGACGGCTTTGTATTTACGGGATGGACTTCCAGCACCGGGGCCAGCTACAGCAGCGAGACCCTCAGCTTTACGATGCCCAGCGACGCCAACGCGGGCGGTGTGGTGCTGACGGCTCACTTTACCGCCGACGAACACGAGCACAACTACGTGGAGATCGAGGGCACCAAAGTGGCCGCCACCTGCCTGACTGACGGCACCTGCCAGTACAAGTGCACCATTTGCGGTGAGATTATTGAGGAAACGACCTACGCCCTGGGTCATGACTGGGACGAGGGCACTACCTACAGCGATGCCATTGTGTACACCTGCAAGCGCTGCGGCGAGCAGAAGAAAGAGCAGATTGTGCACATGCACAACTACCAGTTGGTCAGCGAGACAATGGCCACCTGCATCAGCGAGGGCAAGCGCACCTACCAGTGCAGCTGCGGCGATGAGTACACCGAGAGCGTGCCTGCTACCGGGCATAACTGGAAAGAAACGGAACGGCATGCGCCTACGTATGAGCAGGACGGTTGGATCCATTATGAGTGCACCAATGCCGGATGCGGTGAATGGTACGATGAGGTATTGCCGAAGCTGCAGCCTACACCTACGCTGCCCCCGGATTCCAATTCTTCGAGTTCCACAGTAAATCCAGGTGATTCTTCGGGCGAGGCATCTTCCACCTCGTATACTGAGGAATCGGAAACGTTTGAATAAGTGCTGCATGATACCAGCAAGCCGCCCTGCAACCGGGGCGGTTTTGCTGTTCCCTGCCAAAGCAAAAGAAGAAAAGAGAAAGAGGTAACCATGTCTACCAAGCCCCACAAGACCGGCAACGGCGCGTTGATACGCCGGTTTCTGCCCTACCTTATTAAGTACAAGGGTGTTACTGTTTTTGATTTGTTCTGCGCCGCGCTGACGACGCTCTGCGACATCGCCCTGCCCGCCATCATGCGCACGCTGACCAACACGGTCTCGGCCGCCGCGCTGACGGTGGATACCGTGCTGCGGATGGCCGCACTGTACTTTGTACTGCGCATCATCGACGGCGCGGCCAGCTACTTTATGTCCGGCATCGGGCACATCATGGGCGTACACATCGAGACCGACATGCGCCGCGACGCCTTTGACCACCTGCTGCGGCTCGACCACACCTACTACAACAACACGAAGGTCGGCCAGATCATGGGCCGCATCACCAACGACCTGTTTGACGTGACCGAGTTTGCCCACCACTGCCCCGAGGAGTTCTTTATTGCGGGCATCAAGATCGCGGCATCGTTTGTTATCCTCTGCCAGGCCAGCGTGCCGCTGACGCTCATCGTGTTTGCCTGCGTGCCGCTGATGGGCGTTGTGTCGGTCAAACTCAACCACAAACTGCGGGAGCGGTTCCGCCAGCAGCGGTTCCAGATCGGCGAGCTGAACGCGACGATCGAGGACAGCCTGCTGGGGCAGCGCGTCGTCAAGGCGTTTGCCGCCGAGGACATGGAGCGCGAGAAGTTCGCGCAGGGCAACCGGGATTTTGAGGAGATCAAGACCTTAAGCTACCACGCCATGGCGGCGTTCAACACGTCCACGCGCCTTTTTGACGGTCTGATGTACTTTGTCGTCATTCTGGCGGGCGGATTGTCCCTTGTGTACGGGGCCATCAGCGCGGGCGACCTTGTGGCGTATGTGCTGTATGTCTCGACACTGATTGCGACGATTCGCCGCATCGTCGAGTTTGCCGAGCAGTTCCAGCGCGGCATGACCGGCATTGAGCGCTTTGCCGAGATCATGGATACGCCCGTCACCATCGCCGATGCCCCCGACGCGAAGCCGCTGATCGTGAAGGACGGCGGCATCGACTTTGACGACGTCAGCTTTGAGTACCCCGACGACCACAACAAGGTCCTGCGCCACGTTGATCTGCATATCCGCCCGGGCGAGAATGTCGCACTCGTCGGGCCTTCCGGCGGCGGCAAGACGACGCTGTGCAACCTGATCCCCCGTTTCTATGATGTGACGGGCGGCAAGATCCTGATTGACGGCCAGGACGTGCGCGGCGTGACGCTGCACAGCCTGCGCGGGGCCATCGGCGTCGTGCAGCAGGATGTTTACCTGTTCAGCGGCACGGTGGCGGAGAACATCGCCTATGGCCGCCCCGGCGCGACCCGCGCCGAAATTGAGGAGGCTGCCCGCCTGGCCGGAGCCGATGCCTTTGTCCGCGCTTTGAAGGACGGCTACGACACCTACGTCGGTGAGCGCGGCGTCAAGCTGTCCGGCGGGCAGAAGCAGCGTTTGGCGATTGCCCGCGTCTTTTTGAAGAACCCGCGCATCCTGCTGCTGGACGAGGCCACAAGTGCCCTGGACAACGAGAGTGAGATTCTGGTTGGCCAAAGCCTTGACAAGCTGGCCAAGGGCCGCACGACGCTGACGATTGCCCACCGCCTGACGACGATCAAAAATGCGGACCGCATTCTGGTGCTGGGCCGCGACGGCATCGAGGAGGAGGGCAGCCACGACGAGCTGCTGGCGAAGCAGGGCGTATATTACCGGCTGTGGAACGGACTGGTGAGCGGGGAAACGCTGTAACCCGCGCCAAAGGCTTCTCCCCCGAGGGAGAAGCTGTCCGCGAAGCGGACTGATGAGGGGAGCGTCTGCCGTACCTTCCCGTTCACGGGATACCCCCGCAAGCCTTCCCCCTCATCCGACCTCGGACGGGGCCTCGGCCACCTTCCCCCTAGGGGGAAGGCTTTTTTATTTGTTTCATCATCCTCCTCATATTCAGCCCGCAGGTCATCAGATTCGACACGGCCATGACCCCCAGGAACCCCATCATGCCGTACTGCGGCACGACAAGCCAAATCGCCGCAATGCGGAACACCGAGTCAAACAGCGAATATCGGAATGTAGCAAGCTGCTCCCCCAGACCCTTTAACACACCGTCCACCATACTCTCCAGATACATGAACGGCGCGACGAAGCCCAAAAGCTGCACATACCGCCCAACCTTGGCATCCCGGTAGATGAACCCGGCCAGCGGCGCACCGAGCAGCACAAACCCGGCCCCCGCCGCCAGCGAGAACGCGCCGGTCATGCGCAGCATCGTAAAAATCAGGCGGCGCATGGCGGCGGTGTCGCCCTTTGTGTGGGCACGGGTGATCTCGGGCATCAGCAGGCCGGACAGTGCCGCCAGCACCGAGAACGGGAAAAACAGCAGCGGCAGCGCCATACCCTTTAAGCTGCCGTACTGGGCCACGGCCTCGGCGCGGCTGCCGGTGTAAATCGCCAGTGTGTAGGGAATCAGGCTGCTCTCGACGGCCTGCAGGCCGCTGGCCAGCAGGCGGCTGCCCTCGACGGGCCACAGGATGTCGTACAGCTCCTTGCGGGTGTAGGGGTGCAGCGGCGCACCGGGCCGGGGTGCAAATTCCGGCGTGCGTGCGGCAAAAGCCAGCATAATGCCGCAGGAGACGCTCTCGCTGACCGTGTTGCCCAGCAGCACGGCGGCGCAGCCGTAGCCCGCGCCCCACTGCGCCAGCACCCGCAGACCCGCCGCGGCGACGGCCATCCGCACCAGCTGTTCGATGAGCTGCGCTGTGATGTTCGGCTGCACCCGCCGCGCGGCCAAAAAGCACCCCCGTACCGCGCCCGACACGGCCATAAACGGCAGACTGGGGGCCAAAATCAGCAGCGCGGTCTCGGCGCGGACGTCGTGCAGCAGATACCGCGCGCACGGCCCGGCCAATACGCTTTGGGCCAGCATGGCCGCCGTGCCGAAGCCCAGCGCCGTGATGCACAGCCCGCGCAGGGTCTCGGCCATGCCGCTGCCGCGGGCCAGGCTTTGCGCCGCCAGCCGCGCCGACGCCACATTGACGCCCGCCGTGGCGAACGAGACAAACACCATGTACAGCGCCAGAATCAGCTGGTAAAGACCCATGCCCTCACTGCCCAGATACGCCGCCAGCACGATTCGAAACCCCATGCCCAGCGCCCGCAGCACCAGCCCCGACCCGGTGAGCAGCGCCGCATTGTGTAGGTACGTTCTGCGTTTGCTCATACGCCGCCCCCTTCCCCTGCTGATGGGTATGCGGGCGGGCGGCGCGGTATGACTTGCGGGAGAGGGATGCACACGGTAAAATAGAGACACCGCTGGGGCGCTTTTAAATTGACCGGTGTCTTGCATTCCGGCGCGATTTTTGGTAAACTGAAGAAAGAGCAATTTTTAAAGGAGCAAATATACCATGAGCGAAGCCTGTACCCACGATTGCAGCAGCTGCAAGTCCAACTGCGATCACCGCGCGCCGCAGCATGAGCCGCCGCACGCAAAAAGCCGCATCCAAAAAGTCATCGGCGTCGTTTCCGGCAAGGGCGGCGTCGGCAAAAGCATGACCAGCGCCATGCTGGCTGTCTCGATGCGCCGCCTTGGCTTTAAGGCCGGCGTGCTGGACGCCGACATCACCGGCCCGTCCATCCCCCGCCTGTTCGGCGTGAAGGGCCCGGCCACCGGTGACGGCGAGAGCATCAACCCGGTTTCCAGCCGTACCGGCGTTGAGATCATGAGCATCAACCTGCTGCTGGATGACCCCGAGGCCCCTGTGGTATGGCGCGGCCCCGTGATTGCCGGTGCTGTTAAGCAGTTCTGGCAGGAAGTCGTGTGGGACGTTGATTTCCTGTTCGTTGACATGCCTCCGGGAACCGGCGATGTGCCGCTGACCGTGTTCCAGACACTGCCGGTGGACGGCATCGTTATTGTCTCCAGCCCGCAGGAGCTGGTGGGCATGATCGTAGGCAAGGCCGTGCAGATGGCCCAGATGATGAATGTACCCATCCTCGGCCTGGTCGAGAACATGAGCTACGCCGTCTGCCCCGACTGCGGCAAGCACATCAACGTCTTTGGCGACAGCCATGTGGACGAGATCGCCGACAAATACAAGCTGCCTGTGCTGGCGAAGATGCCCATTGACCCCGAGCTGGCCAAGGAGGCTGACGCCGGTATGATCGAGATGTTCGCGGGCGACTATCTGGACAATGCGGCCCAGACCGTGGCAAAGCTGCTGAAAAAGTAAAACGCTGCATCGACATTTTGAATTTTGAGGAGGTTACTTATGAAAAAGTTCTTTGAGGAATTCAAAGCCTTTGCCCTGAAGGGCAACATGATGGACATGGCCATCGGTGTTATCATCGGCGGTGCGTTCTCTACGCTGGTCACTTCTCTGACCGACAACCTCATCAGCCCGATCTTGGGTATTCTGGGCAAGGTCAACTTTGACGCCATGATGTGGGATGTCTTTGGCGACGGCAAGCTGGTCTTTAAGTACGGCGCGTTCATCACCGCCGTCATCAACTTCCTGATCATGGCGTTCGTGCTGTTCTGCATCGTCAAGGCTATGAACAAGCTGATGGAGATGGGCAAGCATGAGGAGCCCGCCGCGGAGGAGCCTGCCGCCCCCGCCGCCCCCACGCAGGAAGAGCTGCTGGCCGAGATTCTGGTCGAGCTGAAAAAACAGAACGGCGAGAAAACGGCGTAACGTTTTTTATGACCGCGCAGGGCGAAAAGCCTTGCGCGGTTTTTGTTTGGGCGGCGGAGGCATACGGCGCGGGAGGGATGAATCCCTCCCCTGCGGGTCAACCGTAAACGGGCGGTTCCGGAGGGCCGCGGGCCGGGCATGCCCGGCCCCTACAGCGCGGCGCACCTTGTAGTAGGGCGGCCAGCCCTCTGGCCGCCGCGGAGGGGTCAAGACCCCTCCCTACAATGCAAACCTGAAAAGGGGGATGCCATTAGGCCGCGGGCGGCATATATGCCGCCCCTACAAAGCGGCAGAAAGTCCACACAGCTTAATTTTATTAAGTTTACGCTTGCTAAACCAAATTTCTAAACGTTTTTCGCTTAATTTCCGTAAAATCTTCTGCTTCAGGATTGTAAAGCGGCGGCATCTATGGTATGATGCAGACAAGAACAAAGACGTTCCCACAAGGGGCCTGTGTGCCCTGTTGGGAGCGTCTTTTTTGTTTATCCCGCCCGCGCGGCAAATGTGCGACGCTGCGCGGTTTAACGGGATTGGGAAAGGAGCAAACGAGGTATGGAAAACTTTACCGAGCGCAAGGCCCCCGCCGGGCTGTACAGCCCCTGGTTTGAGCATGACAACTGCGGCATCGGCGCTGTGGTGGACATCAAGGGGCGCAAGAGCCACAAAACCATTGACGACGCGCTGCAGATCGTGGAGCATCTGGAGCACCGCGCGGGCAAGGACGCCGAGGGCAAGACCGGCGACGGCGTCGGCATTCTGACGCAGATCAGCGACAAATTCTTCCAGAAGGCCGCCGCCGAGCAGGGGCTGACCTTGGGCGCAGAGCGGGAATATGGCATTGGCATTCTTTTTCCCGCAGGATGAGCTCAAGCGCAACCAGGCCAAGAAGCTGTTTGAGATCGTCTGCAAAAAGGAGGGTCTGCCCTTCTTAGGCTGGCGCGAGGTTCCCACCTGCCCCGAGGTGCTCGGCCACAAGGCCATTGCCTGCATGCCCAGCATCTGGCAGGGCTTTGTGGGCAAGCCGCAGCGCGTCGAGGCCGGCATTGCCTTTGACCGCCGCCTCTATGTGGCGCGCCGCGTGTTTGAGCAGTCCAGCCCCGACACCTACGTTTGCAGCCTGTCCAGCCGCACCATTGTCTATAAAGGTATGTTCCTCGTCAAGGAGCTGCGCCTGTTCTATCCCGATCTGCAGGACGCCGACTATGAATCCGCCATCGGCATGGTGCACAGCCGCTTCTCGACGAACACATCCCCGAGCTGGAACCGCGCCCACCCCAACCGCTTCATCCTGCACAACGGCGAGATCAACACGATCCGCGGCAACGTGGATACCATGCTGGCCCGTGAGGAGACCATTGGCTCCAACTATCTGAAAGATGATATGACCAAGGTGCTTCCCATCGTCAACCAGGGCGGTTCCGACTCGGCCCAGCTGGATAACACGCTGGAGTTCATGGTCATGAACGGCATGGACCTGCCCCTGGCCGTAATGGTAACTATCCCTGAGCCGTGGAGCAATAACAAGTCCATGGACCCGAAAAAGCGGGACTTCTACCAGTATTATGCCACAATGCTGGAGCCGTGGGACGGCCCCGCCAGCATCCTGTTCAGCGATGGCGATGTGATGGGCGCGGTGCTGGACCGCAACGGTCTGCGCCCCAGCCGCTACTATATCACCAAAGACGGCCGTCTGATCCTTTCCAGTGAGGTAGGCGTGCTCGACATTCCCGCTGACGAGGTCGTGCGCAAGGACCGCCTGCGTCCCGGCAAGATGCTGCTGGTGGATACCGTTAAGGGCGAACTGGTGGACGACGATAAGCTGAAAGCCGACTACGCCAGCCGCCAGCCCTACGGCGAGTGGCTGGACCGCAACCTCGTCCCGCTGTCCAGCCTGAAGGTGCCCAACAAGAAGGTGCCCAGCTACACGAAGGATCAGCTTGTCCAGCTGCAGAAGGCGTTCGGCTACCGGTATGAGGACGTCTCCACGATCATTCTGCCGATGGCCAAGAACGGCGGCGAGCCCGCCGGAGCCATGGGCAGCGATACTCCGCTGGCCGTTTTGAGCCACACCCGCCCGAATCTGAGCGAGTATTTCAAGCAGATGTTTGCGCAGGTCACGAACCCGCCCATCGACGCGCTGCGCGAGAAGATCGTCACCTCCACCACCGTCTACGTCGGTGCGCAGGGCAACCTTCTGGAGGAGGACGCCGAGAACTGCAAGGTCCTGAAAATCGAGAACCCCATCCTGACCGAGACCGATCTTCTCAAGATCAAAGCCATGGACGTGCCCGGCTTCAAGGTCGAGACGCTCTCCATCTGCTACTACAAGAACACCGACCTGGAAAAGGCCATTGAGCGCCTGTTTGTCGATGTGGACCGCGCCTACCGCGACGGTGCCAACATCCTGATTTTGTCCGACCGCGATATTGACGAGTACCATGTCGCCATCCCCAGCCTGCTGGCGGTGGGCGCTGTCAGCAAGTATCTGGTGCGCACCCGCAAGCGCACCTCTATGGCGCTGATCCTGGAAAGCGGCGAGCCGCGCCTCGTACACGACTTTGCCACCCTGCTGGGCTACGGCGCAGCTGCCATCAACCCGTATCTGGCGCAGGAGACTATCGGTGAGCTGATTTCCGACGGCCTTCTCGACAAGGACTACTACGCCGCCGTCGAAGATTACAACAAAGCCGTGCTGGCGGGCATCGTAAAGATCGCCTCCAAGATGGGCATCTCCACCATCCAGTCCTACGCAGGCAGCCAGATCTTTGAGGCGCTGGGCATCTCGAAAGAGGTCATCGACAAATACTTTACGAACACCGTCTCCCGCGTGGGCGGCATCACGATCCACGACATTCAGAACGACCTGGAAGCCCGCCATCAGGAAGCCTTTGACCCCCTGGGCCTGGACATCAACCGTGAGCTGCCCAGCCTGGGCGCCCACAAGTTCCGCAGCGGCCCCGCTGCCGAGCAGCACCTGTACAACCCGCAGACCATCCACCTGCTGCAACAGGCCTGCTGGACCGGCAATTATGACACCTTTAAGCAGTACACCGCCGCTGCCGCCAACGAGGGCGGCGACGCGATGCACCTGCGCAGCCTGCTGGACTTCAATTATCCCGAGCACGGCGTGCCGCTGGACGAGGTGGAGAGCGTGGACTCCATCGTGAAGCGCTTTAAGACCGCTGCCATGAGCTACGGCGCGTTGTCCGAGGAAGCCCACGAGTGCATGGCCATTGCCATGAACCGCCTGGGCGGCAAGTCCAACACCGGCGAGGGCGGCGAAGCCGAGGACCGTTTTGGCACCGAGCGCAACTCCGCCATCAAGCAGGTGGCTTCCGCCCGCTTCGGCGTGACCAGCAAGTATCTGGTTTCCGCCAGCGAGATTCAGATCAAGCTGGCCCAGGGCGCCAAGCCCGGCGAGGGCGGCCATCTGCCCGGCAGCAAGGTCTACCCCTGGGTTGCCAAGACCCGCCACTCCACCACCGGCGTGGGCCTCATTTCTCCTCCGCCGCATCATGACATCTACTCCATTGAGGACCTGGCCCAGCTGATCTATGACCTGAAATGCGCCAACCGCAAGGCGGCCATCAACGTCAAGCTGGTCAGCGAGGCCGGTGTCGGCACGATTGCCGCCGGTGTTGCCAAGGCCGGTGCCGAAGTCATCCTGATCTCCGGCTTTGACGGCGGCACGGGCGCGGCCGCCGCGCAACTCCATCCACAACGCAGGCCTGCCCTGGGAGCTGGGCATTGCCGAGGCACACCAGTGCTTAATTATGAACGGCCTGCGCAGCCGCGTGCGCATTGAAGCGGACAGCAAGCTGATGAGCGGCCGCGACGTGGCCATCGCCGCCCTGCTGGGCGCCGAGGAATTCGGCTTTGGCACCGGCCCGCTGGTGGCCATGGGCTGCGTGATGATGCGCGTGTGCAACCTGGATACCTGCCCCATGGGCATCTGCACCCAGAACCCCGAACTGCGCAAGCGGTTCAAGGGCAAGCCCGAGTACATCATGAACTTTATGCGCTTTATGGCTGAGGACCTGCGCGAGTACATGGCTAAGCTGGGCGTGCACACCGTTGACGAACTGGTGGGCCGCACCGACCTGCTGAAGGTCAAAGCCGCGCCCGCAGGCTCCCGCGCCGGTGAGATGGACCTGACCGCGCTTTTGCAGAACCCGCTGGTCGAGAACTCCAACGTACACTTCAACGCGAAGGATGTTTACAACTTCCAGCTGGAAAAGACCCCCGACATGCGCATCCTGATGAAGAAGTTCAAAAAGAGCTTCGACTCCGCCGAGCCGAAACCCAGCACCGTCACGCTGGACGTCGGCAACACCGACCGCGCTTTTGGCACGATTTTTGGCAGCGAGATCACCGCCAAGTTCGGCAACACCCTGCCGGAGGATACCTTCCATGTGGTATGCCACGGCTATGGCGGCCAGAGCTTTGGCGCCTTTATTCCCGGGCCTGACGCTCGAGCTGGTCGGCGACGCGAATGACTACATCGGCAAGGGCCTGTCCGGCGGCGAGCTCGTCGTCTACCCGCCCAAGGACGTCACCTTTGACCGCAGCGAGAACATCGTCATCGGCAACGTGGCCCTGTACGGTGCAACCGGCGGCAAGGCGTTCATCAACGGCGTGGCGGGCGAGCGCTTCTGCGTGCGCAACTCCGGCGCTGTGGCCGTTGTGGAGGGCGTGGGCGACCACGGCTGCGAGTATATGACCGGCGGCACGGTGGTGGTACTGGGCAAGACCGGCAAGAACTTTGCAGCCGGTATGAGCGGCGGCATCGCCTATGTGCTGGATGAGGATTGGGATTTCTACCCGCGTGTGAACAAGGATATGGTCAGCCTGGAACCCGTGGAACACAAGTACGATGTTTCGCTGCTGAAAGATCTGATCCGCGAGCATGTGGAAAAGACCGGCTCGCCCCGCGGCAAGGAGATTCTGGACAACTTCGGCGAGTATCTGCCCAAGTTCAAGAAGGTACTGCCACACGATTACGACAAGATGCTGCGCTTGATCGCCCAGATGGAAGAAAAGGGCGAGGACAGCGAGCAGGCGCAGATCGAAGCATTTTACGCGATGAAGAGCACGAAGTAAGGGAGGCAGAGTATCATGGGTAAACCGACAGGCTTTATGGAGATCAAACGGCAGACCAGCATGGAACTGCCGCCCGAGGAACGCATCCAGAACTTTAACGAATTTCATGTGCCGCTGCACACCGACGAGCAGCAGGCCCAAGGTGCCCGCTGCATGGACTGCGGCGTGCCCTTCTGTCAGAGCGGTATGCTGCTGGGCGGCATGTACAGCGGCTGCCCGCTGAACAACCTGATCCCCGAGTGGAACGACCTGGTCTATCAGGGCAAGTGGGATCTGGCCGTGCACCGGCTGATTGCCACCAACCGCTACCCGGAGTTCACGAGCCGGGTCTGCCCCGCCCTATGCGAGGCGGCCTGCACCTGCGGCAACGTCACGGGTGACCCGGTCACGGTCAAGGAAAACGAGCGTGCCATCGTGGAATACGGTTACGAGAGCGGTGCCATTCATGCCGTGCCGCCCCCGGCCCGCACGGGCAAGACCGTGGCGGTCATCGGCGCGGGTCCCGCGGGCCTGTCCGTGGCCGACCTGCTCAACAAGCGCGGCCATCGCGTGACCATCTATGAGCGCGAGGACCGCGCGGGCGGCCTGCTGATGTACGGCATCCCCAACATGAAGCTGGAAAAGTGGGTCATTGACCGCCGCGTGAAAATTTTGCAGGACGAGGGCATTGAGTTTGTTTTTAACGCCGACGTCGGCAATACGGTCAGCGCCGAGGAGCTGAAGGCCCGCTATGACGCCGTGGTGCTGTGCTGCGGCGCGAAGCAGGCCCGTGACATCAACGCCCCGGGCCGCGATGCGCAGGGCATCTACTTTGCCGTGGATTACCTGACCAGCGTGACCCGCAGTTTGCTGGATTCCAACTTTGCGGATGGTAAGGCGGTTTCGGCCGCGGGCAAGCGCGTGCTGGTCATCGGCGGCGGCGATACCGGCAACGACTGCGTCGGCACCGCCATCCGCCAGGGCTGCGAGAGCGTGATGCAGCTGGAAATGATGCCCTGCCCGCCCGCGGCCCGTGCCCCCGGCAACGACTGGCCCGAGTGGCCCCGCGTGCTGAAGACCGACTACGGCCAGCAGGAAGCCATTGCCAAATTCGGCTTTGACCCCCGCGTCTACCAGACCACCGTGAAGGAGTTCTACAAGAACGAAGCCGGGCAGGTCTGCGGCGCGCTGATCTCCAAGCTGAAAAGCGAGGTCGTGGACGGACGCCGCCAGATGGTGCCCACCGGCGAGGAGTTCACCGTGGACTGCGACCTTGTGCTGATCGCGGCAGGCTTTACGGGCTGCGAGCCCTATGTGGCCGATGCGTTCGGCGTCGAGCGCACGAAGCGCGGCACCGTGGCCGATGTGAAGTACGCCACTGCCGACCCGAAGGTGTTCGCCTGCGGAGATATGCGCCGCGGCCAGAGCCTTGTCGTCTGGGCGCTGCGCGAGGGCCGCGACACGGCAGCTGTGGTGGATGAGAGCCTGATGGGGTACACCAACCTGTAACCTGCTTTGCAAAGAAAGCAGGAAAGAAATTCTAATATTTCCCAGAAAAACAGGGGATGCAGCGGCATAGCTGCATCCCCTGTTTTTGTGCGAAAAGACAGACAGCAAAAGAGGATGTGACCGATTCCCGTCACATCCTCTTTTTGTGATGCTATATTAAAAGTTTCTTTGCTTACTTTCTTTTCAAAGAAAGAAAATTACTGCCCGCATGGCAGCGTAAACACGAAGCGGCACCATTTGCCTTCCTCGCTTTCGGCGTGGATCTGACCGCCGGAAAGGTTGATGAGGATCTTGCAGATATGCAGGCCCAGGCCGCTGCCGCGGGTATTCATGCCGCGGGAACGATCCTCTTTGTAGAAGCGCTCAAACACAAAAGGCAGGGCTTCGGGGGCGATGCCTGCGCCGGTGTTCTCGATGCGGACCTCCACCATGCTGCCGTGCTTCTCGGCGGCAAAGCTGATAACGCCGCCTGCCGGGGTGAACTTGATGGCGTTGTCTACGATGTTGTACACGACCTGATGCACAAAATCCGAGTCGGCGCAGATCATCAGCGGCGGGCCGCCAAGGCCCTGGATGTCGATCTTGCCATCCTCGATGCGCTGCTCGTCCGAGAGGACGACATCGGTCACGGTCTGCCACAGGTCGTAGTTTTTCGCGTGGATGGGCACCTCGCCGGCTTCCAGCTTGGTGATGTCCAGCATGTTCTGCACCAGGCGGGCCAGGCGGCCGGTCTCCTGGGAGACAATGGCCAGGTAACGCTGGTTTTCCTCGGGCGGGATGGTGCCGTCCAGCATGCCGTCGATAAAGCCCTTGATGGTGGTCATGGGCGTGCGCAGCTCGTGGGCGATGTTGCCCATGAACTGGCCGCGGGAGTTATCGATGGTCTGCAGGCGGGCAGCCATGTTATTGAAGGTGGTGGCAAAGTCGGCCAACTCCACACAGCCGTCCACCGGGGCACGGGCGGTAAAGTCGCCGCTGCCTAGGCGGCGGGCGGCCTCGCTGATGTCCTCGATGGGGCCGGTGATGCGCTTGGCCAGCACCCAGCACAGCAGGCTGCACAGCAGCAGGATGGCTGCGGCCGAGATGCCGAACATGGCCAGCATATCCCTCATATAACTGGCCAGTGCCGTCATGGGGCTGGCGGCAAACAGGTAGCCGGTGTAACCGCCTACCTCAACACGGCGGCCCGCGGTATAGTATTTGCCGCTGTAGACGCCGCCCAGAGTGCCGGTTTTAAAAATGTTGTCGCCGGCGTCCATCTCGGCCAGCATGTCGGCGGGGATGGGCTGCTCGGTAAAATCTTCGCTGCCGGTGTGCAGCAGAATGTCGCCGTTTTCGTCGGCAACGAACAGCACCGCGCCGGAGGAAGTGGTGAACAGGTCAAAGCCGTTGCGGGCGTTTTCCCTGGCCTGCTCATTATCCAGCGGGCGGGTCAGAACAGAGCCATCCTCAGCGAATGTCTCGCAGAGTTTGGATGCACCGTTCAATATATCGTTCAGGGCAGTGCGGCGCTCCTGCACAAAGTAGGCGGCGGAGAGTGCTGTCTGGATGGCGCACATGACGCTCAGGCCCAGCACCAGCACTACGGCAATGGTCGAGAAGAACTCCCGGCTGATGGTGTTGCGGCGGCTCATTCCTTGACCTCGAACTTATAGCCGACGCCCCATACAGTCTTGAGGTTCCACTGCTCGGAGGCGCCTTCCAGCTTCTCGCGCAGACGCTTGACGTGGACGTCGATCGTACGGGAGTCGCCGTAATACTCAAAGCCCCAGACCTCATCCAACAGCTGGTCACGGGTGTAAACGCGGTTGGGGTGGCCCGCCAGGCAGGCCAGCAGCTCCAACTCCTTGGGCGGGGCCTCGACGACTTTGCCCTTGACTTTCAGCTCGTAGCGGTTCATATCCAGGTGCAGGTTGTCGAAGTCGTAGACGCCCTTGTTGGTGTCCTCTTTGGCGGCGGTGCGGCGCAGCACGGCCTTGATGCGGGCGGTGACTTTTGGCGTCAAAGGGCTTGACAACATAGTCATCGGCGCCCAGCTCCAGGCCCAGCACCTTATCGAAGGTTTCGCCTTTGGCGGTGAGCATGATGATGGGGGTGTTGTCCTTGGCGCGGATCTTGCGGCAGACTTCCCATCCGTCCATTACCGGCATCATAACGGCCAGCAGGACCAGGTCGGGATGCAGTTTGTCAAAGTCAGTCAGGGCTGCTTCGCCGTCATGGGCCATCGTGACCGAGTAGCCCTCCTTGACCAGGTAAAGACGCAGCAGTTCGCAGATATTTTTGTCGTCATCGACAACGAGGATCTTTTCGTTTGCCATAATGATTCCATCCTTTCGGCGGGGTTCTCATACCACCCCAGTATATTATTATAGTATAGCGCAAAATTATGGACAAAGAAAGAACAGAATAGAGTTTTTTGCGAATTTTTCCGGATTTTACTTGATTCACAGCCGCCTGCTGAACAGCCCGTCCCGGTTACAGTAGGCGTAGACCGTGCCGTGGCCGCGCTTTTTAAAGCGGACCGTGATGTCCTGCTATGGTCTTATCACTGATGCAGCGCTTTTCGGCCAGCTGCTTTTGGGTCAGGGCCTTGCGCTCCCGCAGGGCGCGGATGGTTTCGTTTTGTACATAGCTCATGGTTTGTACCCTCACTTTCCGGTGCCCAGTATACGGCAAAACGGGTTTGGCGGCAACCTACGCTGCGTAGAGTTTCGTCATTTTGCCGGATATTGGGTGCCAATTTTGTCGTAACGTCAAATTTTATAGGCCGGATTGCAGTTTTTTTTACATGATGTTAAACTGTTATCATCGAGAAATGATAAGGAGCACCCCATGGACAACGTGAAAATTCTCGAGGTCAAGCAGAGCATCTTTGCCTCCAACGACGAGCAGGCCGAAGCCCTGCGCAAGGAACTGAAAAAAAAAAGGTATTTTTGCTGAATTTAATGAGCGCACCGGGGTCCGGCAAAACCACGACACTGCGCCGCACGATTGCTGCGCTGCAAAATGATCTGCGCATCGGCGTCATGGAGGCCGACATCGACTCCGACGTCGACGCCCGCGCCATAGCCGAGACCGGCGCAAAGGCCATCCAGCTGCACACCGGCGGCATGTGCCATCTGGACGCCGAGATGACCCGGCAGGGACTGGCCGGGCTGGGCACCGGGGGTCTCGATTTGGTGATTCTGGAAAACGTCGGAAACCTTGTCTGCCCTGCCGAGTTCGACACCGGCGCGGTGAAGAACGCGATGATCCTTTCGGTCCCGGAGGGACATGATAAGCCGCTGAAATATCCGCTGATGTTTCAGGTGTGCGATGTGGTGCTGGTCAACAAAATCGACGTGCTGCCGTACTTTGATTTTGACATGGACAAATGCCGGGAGTATGTGGCCCTGCGCAACCCGAACGCAAGGGTCATCCCGATCTGCGCCCGGACGGGCGAGGGCATTGACGAATGGGCCGATTGGCTAAAAGAGCAGGTCAGGGCGTGGCAGGCGTAAATAATCCAGCCGCGTTGTAGGGGCCGCACATGTGCGGCCCGCGGCCTTGCCGCAATCGCCCGTCCGCCATTTACAACCGGGCCGGGCATGCCCGGCCCCTACTGTGCAAAAAACGGAGCAACGGCACAAAAAAGGAGCACACCATGAGCAAACCGACTGCGTTCCCGCTGGATGAGAGCAGGCTGCCCTTCGAGATTCCAAGGGACGAGCCGTACCGCGAGAAAATTGCCAGGCTGGGCCAGATGATCACGGACCGCATCCCGGCCAAAAAGGGCATTCTGACGAAGGATGACCCCGAATACTGGGGCCTGGCGTCCATCGTGACCGACGAGATGGCGGACGTTGCCTTAAAAATGAAGGTCCGCAAGCCCATGACCCTGCCCGAGCTGGTCAAGGCCACGGGCAAGCCTGCCGGGGAGCTGGAGCCGCTTTTGCAGCAGATGGCCGTCGTCGGTCTGCTGGAGTACAACTGGGAGAATCCCCGCCGCGAAAAGCAGTACATCCTGCCGATGTTCGTGCCCGGCAGTGCAGAGTTCTTCAACATGAACAAGCAGCAGATCGCCGACCACCCCGAGGTGACAGCCTTCTTTGAGCGGATGACGTTTCTGCCGCTGGAGCACATCACCGCCATGGTGCCCCCGGGCGGCGCAGGCATCGGTATGCACGTCATCCCGGTGGAAAAAGCTATCGAGACCGAGAACCGGTCCGCCGACATTGAGCACATCTCTCACTGGCTGAAAAAGTACGACGGCAAGTATGCCGCCGGTCCGTGCAGCTGCCGTATGTCCCGCGCCGCCATGGGCGAGGGCTGCGGCGACGACCCCGACGACTGGTGCATCGGCGTGGGCGATATGGCCGACTACCTCGTCGAGACCAACAAGGGGCATTACGTGACCTACGATGAGGTCATGCAGATCCTGCAGAAGGCCGAGGACAACGGCTTTGTGCACCAAATCACGAACATCGACGGCGAGAACAAGATTTTTTTTGCCATCTGCAACTGCAACGTCAACGTCTGCAATGCGCTGCGCACAAGCCAGCTGTTCAACACGCCGAACATGAGCCGCTCGGCCTACGTGGCGCGTGTCGAGCCGGAGAACTGCGTGGCCTGCGGGCGCTGTGTGGAGTACTGCCCCGCGGGCGCGGTGAAGCTGGGCCAGAAGCTGTGCACCAAGGACGGCCCCATCACCTACCCCCGGCAGGAGCTGCCTGACGCCATGAAGTGTGGGGCCCCGAAAAGTGGGCGATCGACTACCGCGACAAAAACCGCGTGAACTGCTACAACACCGGCACGGCCCCCTGCAAGACGGCCTGCCCGCGCACATTGCCGTGCAGGGCTACCTGAAAATGGCCGCGCAGGGCCGCTACCGCGACGCGCTGGCGCTTATTAAAAAGGAGAACCCCTTCCCCGCCGTCTGCGGGGCGTCTGCAACCGGCGGTGCGAGGACGCCTGTACCCGCGGCACCGTGGATCAGGCCGTTGCCATCGACGCCGTCAAGAAGTTCATTGCCCAGCAGGACCTGAACGCCGCGCACCGCTACGTGCCCGACGTTGTCCAGCCGTCGCTGCAGGGGCCCGTGGCCGCAGAAGATCGCCATCCTCGGCGGCGGCCCCGCGGGTCTGTCCTGCGCCTATTTTCTGGCAGTACAGGGCTACAAGCCCACCGTATTTGAGAGAAAAAACGAGCGTCCCGGCGGCATGCTGCGCTACGGCATCCCTTCGTTCAAGCTCGAGAAAAACGTCATTGACGCCGAGATCGACATTCTGCGGGAGCTGGGCGTTGACATCCGCTGCGGTGTCGAGGTCGGCAAAGACGTCACGCTGGCCGAGCTGCGCCGACAGGGCTACCGGGCGTTCTATATCGCCATCGGCTGCCAGGGCGGGCGCCGGGCCGGTGTGCCCGGCGAGGACGCCGCGGGCATCCAGACCGCCGTCAACCTGCTGCGCACCGTCGGCGGTGACGAGAGCCGCAAAATGACCGGAAAGACCGTCGTCATCGGCGGCGGCAACGTGGCCATTGATGCGGCGCGCGTGTCTCTGCGCTGCGGTTCCGACGGCGTGACGATGGTCTGTCTGGAGCCGCGGGACAAGATGCCGGCCTCGCCGGAGGAAATTGCCGAGGCCGAGGAGGAAGGCACCGCCATCCGCTGCGGCTACGGCCCCAAAGAGTTCGTGACGGAGAACGGCCATGTGACCGCCGTGGTGCTGAAAAATGCACGGGTCTTTACAATCCAGAAGGACGCTTTGCGCCTACCTACAACGAAAACGATACCATTACCCTGCCCTGCGACAATGTGGTGCTGAGCATTGGCCAGTGCATCGAATGGGGCGATCTGCTGGACGGTGAAGCCGTAGAGCTGGGCCGCGGCCAGGGCGCTGTGGCCGACCCTGTGACCTACCAGACCGCCCAACCGGACGTGTTTGTGGGCGGCGACGTCTACACCGGCCCGCGCTTTGCCATTGACGCCATCGCCGCCGGCAAGCAGGGCGCGGTATCCATCCACCGCTTTGTGCAGCCTAACACCAGCATGACCATCGGCCGCAACCGGCGGGAATTCTTTGAGCTGGACAAGGGCAACCTTTCCATTGGTGAATACGATCATACGCCCCGCCAGCAGGCCGCCGTAGATGAGCACATCGACGCGCATCGTTCGTTCCGGGATGCCCACCTGACGCTGACCGAAACGCAGGTACGGGCCGAGACCGCCCGCTGCCTGGGCTGCGGCGCCAGCGTGGTGGACCCCAACAAGTGCATCGGCTGCGGCGTTTGCACCACCAAGTGCGAGTTTGACGCCATCCACCTGCATCGTGACCTGCCCCAGTGCAGCAAGATGGTAAAGAGCGAGGACAAGTTCAAGGCAATTTTGCCCTACATGGCCAAACGGGAGATCAAGATCCGCTTTGCCAAAAAGGGAAAGTGAGCCGTTATGCATGAACTGGGAATCGTTTTCCATATCATACGCACAGTGGAAGATGTGGCAAAACAGAACGATGTAACGCGCATACGACGTGTAACGCTGCAATTGGGCGAGGTGAGCGGCGTGGTGGAGAGCTACCTGCAGGATTGCTGGAAGTGGGCTGCTGCCAAAACGAACCTGCTGCCCGGCGCGGTGCTGACGGTGGAGACCATCCCGGCCATCACCCAATGCCAAGCCTGCGGCCGACAGTACGAGACCGTGCGCTACGGCCGAACCTGCCCCCATTGCCAAAGCCCAGATACCTACCTGGTGCAGGGCAGCGAGATGATGATAAAAGAAATTGAAGCGGTGGAAGCGGACGACGCGGCCACCTGAATACGAGCAAAGGCCCCGGTATCCACGCCGGGGCCTTTGTGTTTTTATGGCAATACCGCATAATTCTAAGTGCCGATACGGCGAGCGAGGTGCGGCAACTGCTAAGCCAAAAGCGCAGATAATACTTTGTGTATTATCGAGCATTTTGGCAACGCAGATGCCGTGCCGCAGCCGCCGGAGCGGTGCTTAAGCCGTTAGGCGGGAATTGTGCGGTGTTGCCTTATATTTCGTTTTGGCTCTGTTGGAGCAGGCGCGGCAGCGCAAAGCTGCGCGCGGCGGGCCGTACTGCGATCGCGGCTATAAGAAAAAGCGGTGTTGAAGTGAAACGCGCCTGAATTATTACTTGCATCTTCGCGCCAAAACGGATAAAATTGACCTTAATAAAGTAAAAAAGAAGGTGCAGAGATGACTGCAAGTGAAATCGAGGCGTTGGGCGGCTACTATGGGGCCACGCCGAAACCCGCGGACTTTGAGGCGTTCTGGCAGGCGCGCATGGCCGAGGCAGACGCGGTGCCGCTGGACTATACCGTCACCCAGGCCAAAGAGGTGCCCAGCTGGGACGGCTGCGACTTTTTGGACCTGTGGTTTACCGGCATGGCAGGTGCGCGTATCTACGCCAAATATCTGCGGCCGCACAGCGATAAGCCCGTGCCGCTGGTGCTGCAGTTCCACGGCTACCCCGGTGCGTCCCGCTCCTTTGCCGAGCAGGCCTCCTTTGCCGGGATGGGCATGGCGCTGATCGCCATGGATTGCCCCGGCCAGGCCGGGTACAGCGTGGACGCCGGCGGCTTTTTGGGCACCACCGTGTCCGGGCACATCGTCGCCGGGCTGGACGGTCCGGCCGAGGGCATGTACTACGTACGGCTGCATCAGGACATCCGCATTTTGTGCCGTATCGTGCGCCAGCTGCAGGAGATCGACCTGCGGCGGGTGTTCGTCAACGGCGGCTCCCAGGGCGGCGGGCTGGCCTGCTGTGCGCTGAACCCCGGCCTCATCAACCGCGCCGCCATCCTCTACCCGTTTTTGAGCGACTTCAAGCTTGTGTGGGACCTGGGCGCGGACGAGATCGCCTACGAGGGCATCCGCTATTACGCCCGCTGGTTTGACGCCGACGAGCACCAGCAGGACCGCTGGTTCCGCCAGCTGGGCTATATCGACAGCAAAAGCTTTGCCACCCTGGTGCAGTGCCCGGTGCTGTTTGGTACGGGACTGGAGGATGTCATCTGCCCGCCCCAGACCCAGTGCGCCGTCTACAACAATTTGCACTGCAAAAAAAAGCGGTATCTTTTCCCCGGTTATGGGCACGAGGAGATTGCAGAATTTGACGATATGCTGTTAGCCTTTTTCTGTAAAGAGGAGGCTGTGCTATGACTATCACCGAACAGAAAGCCTTTTTGCAGACTTACACCGGCAAGGCGCAGGCCCCGGCACATCCGGCCCAGGATTGGGCAGACGCCGTGAAGGAACTGCATTTTGAAGCGCAGACTGCCCCAGTGGAATTTGCCAACGCTTACGGTGTGTATGAGCGGCTGACAATCACCTACGAAGGCCGCACCGTCACGGCGCGTGTCATCCGCCCGGCTTCAGCGGGGCAGCATCCCCTGCTTTTGATGTACCACGATCTGAACCGCGGCGTGCGCGGCTGGCACCACATGACGCGTTTTTTGGCGCTGGGCTTTGGTACGGTGGCGCTGGAGGCCGAGCCTTACAAGGGCGATTGGCTGGCTGACCCCGCGCAGGCAGAGTTCCGCACGCGGTATAAGGACGCGCTGGCCGTGGCCAAGGCCGCGCTGGCGCTGCCCTGGGTGGACGCGGAACGGGTGTATGCTTTTGGAGAGGGCTTCGGCGGCGGACTGGCACTGCTGACGGCCTGCCTGCTGCCCGAGGTGAAGCGCTGTGCGGTGCTGAATCCTCTGCCCGGCGATTTTGCCGGAGCGGGCGTGGCCGGACAGGACGACCTCGACCTTGCCAATTTTGCGCCCCTTTGCCGCGCCGAGGTGCTGTTGGGCAGCTGCCTGATGGACACCTACGCGCCGCCCCAGGGGCAGGCGGCCATCTACAACCGGCTGGGCGGCCCCAAGCAGTGGAAGATGTACCCCAAGTATGTACATGAACGTGTCAACTTCTTCGAGAATCAAATGCTGTTTTTCTTCAAGAATGGCATCGCGGAGTAAGCCCTGACGCAAAACTTTATAGCGAAAAAATGCGCCGCAGTTTGTACACTGCGGCGCTGTTTATTTCTGGTTGGCGGCGTTTTTTGCCAGCATGTTGCCTACGGTGCGGCGCGGGGCCAGAGCGGTGGCCATGGTGCGGATGTTCTCCCCAGCCACAGGCGCAGGCACTTTTTTTGCGGCAATTTCCATTGTCCGTGAAACTTTTTTGCGGTATACTACGGATTATAGACAGGCGGCCCGCCAGGTGGCCAGATTGGAGTGAAAGACCATGAAGGATGACAAGCTCTGTATTTCCCCGGATGCCCTGATTGCCATGATCGTGACCGAAGCGCAGGACCGCGCCCTGGCCCAGATGCCCGGCCCCGAAGCGCCGCTGGGCGAGGTGCAGGCATCCGATGCGTTTTTGCGCAGGATGGATGCGCTGGTCCATACTGCCAACCGCAGGGCGACTCGGCAGTATGGACGGCTGGCGATCAAGCGGTTCCTGGTTGCTTTGGCCACGGTGCTGTCTCTGTTTTCCTGCACGCTGCTGCCCGTAAAGGCCGTGCGGGAGGCGGTGGTAGAGACCCTGCTGGAATGGCACGACCAATTTGTGACGGTCTCCTTTTCGGATGGGGATGCCTCCCCCGTGCCCGCGTTTCGTGCATCGCTGTCCTATATTCCGCAGGGGTTCACGCTGGTAGACGCCAGCGACCCGGCCGCCACGCAGTTTTATTATGCGCAGTATGCCGACGACTCAGGCGGCTCGTTTGATGTGATCATTGCGCCGATCAACGATACGCAGGCCCAGATAAACAACGAGGATGCGGCCTATTATTCCCTGCAATTTGACGGTCACGACGCAATTTGGTGCGTTATGAATGTTGACAATTCTAACGTTCTTGTGTGGGAAAGTGACCGTTTGGCTTACTCGATGACGGGCAATTTGGATATAACGGAGCTTATCAAAATTGCCGAGGGCATTGTGCTGGATACGCTATAACCGGGAAGTTACGATTCAGGAGGAAACTTCGTGCTTGTTTTCTATCTTGCTGTGCTGGACAGCGATGACAATAAAAATAAATTTGAAACGATTTACCGCAAATACTACCGCTTTATGCTGCACACTGCCGCGGGCATTATCAAAAATCCCACGCTGGCCGAGGATGCCGTACATGAAACCTTTGTGCAGCTGCTGCGCGAGATCGACACCCTGCGCATCGACAACGAGCGGGCGCTGAAATCTTACCTTTACATCGTGACGCGGGAGCGGAGCATTGATTTTCTCCGCAAGTGGGAGCGCCGCGGCACCCGGCCCGACTACGAAAGCCTGGCCGCGGCCCTGGACCATTACGTTGAGCCGGAGGAAGTGGCGCTGACCAATCTGCAGCTGGACCGGGCCATCGCCCTGCTGGAAGAAATGCCGCTGATCTACCGCCAGACGTTGGTTTTGCGGGTGAAGGGCTACTCCATCTGCGAGATCGCCAAAATCACCGATTCCAGCGAGCCGAACGTCCGTACCCGCATCCACCGCGCACGCGCCATGCTGCTGAAATCCTTTACGGAGCAGGCGGAGTGAGGGCGTTATTTTCCTATCATTTTAAAGGAGGTTCCCGACATGAAACGGATTTGGTTTGTATCGTTTGGGTTGCTTTTGGCCGCGGTGCTGGCCGGGTGCAGCGGGCAGGTTGATTTTGCCGCTCCCGCCGCCACGGCAACACCTGCCCCGACCGCTGCACCGATTGAGAGCAGCGCCAGCCCCACGGAAACGCCCGCGCCCGCGCTGTCGCCCGCGGCGGAGGTCGGCGTGGAGTATGAGGACCTCTCCTTTTTAAGCGACGACCCGCGGCAGGTGTACGATCTGGCGTATAAGCTCCGCTATGCGCTGTACGGCATCCCGGACAATATACTCTGGCAGGATTCGACGCCGCAATTCAAACAACACTCCGACGATGGTGTTTCTGTGCGGAGAGAGGGTAATTATTTGCTGTACGAAAACCCCTATTCTGATTTTACAGACCTTATGCAGCGTGTTTTCACGGCGGATTTTATCAAAAGCCTGGGGCCGCTGTACACCGAAAAATTTGTTGATTTGAACGGTCACCTGGCGACTTCCACCGACGATGCCCTGCTATGCCCCATGATGGACGATTTGTCCCGCACCGTGATGGACAACTGCCCCGATACCTACCGCCTGGAATCCGCCACCAACGATACCGTTGCGTTTGCCCTGATTGCCCACTACGACCGAAACTGGGACACCTCCTTTACCCCGGAGGACATGGACGTTTATACCATCGAGTACCCCATCCGCCTTGTGCGCACCGCCGACGGCTGGCGGGTCGATGAGTTCCACTGCACAGATTTTGGCTACGGCGAGGCGCTGTTTGAACCGCCGCTGACAGAGCAGGATGCGCAAATTCCTACGCCGGATTTTTTGACCGAGGAACAAAAGCAGCTCTACCTGCGCGCCTACAAAATGATGCTGGTCCGCGCGGGTACTTATATTATCGATGACACGCAGTTTTTCCCCTGCGACACGCCGGACACGACCCGCACGCAGGCGGACACCGTCACCCTGGACGGCTGCGATTACACGCCCGCGCTGCATCGCTATCGGAATTGGGATTTCTTTTACGCCACGCTGCGGGACATCTTTACGAAGGGCTTTCTGGCTGACACCTATTTGTCCTCGGACGGGTTCTGCTATTTCCGCTCGGTGGATGGCGATATGTATTATCTCCTCACTGAGCGCGGCATGGCGGCCGGTTATGACCCGGCCACGACCACGATGACCTTTACGAAGCAGGAGGAAACCGATGAGAAAATCGTCATCGGGGTCACGGCGGTGTATGCCACGGACGATTCCGGCAGTCAGGCGTTCCGCCAGGCCGTGCAGGACGGGCTGATTTCCGACACAACCAGCTACACCATTACGCTGGTGCGGGAGGTGGGCGGATGGCGGTTTGCATCGTTTGATGTTCCTTACTGAATTTTTTCTGAAGCGGTGTGCTTGCTTCGCAGCCACAATATATAGTGTTATAATGGCGTTATAAATAGTTTTTACGCTATATAAGCACACCCTGTTGTTTTTGTAATCAGTACCCGTATAGTCAAATCTACCACCGGGCAGCCATTGGCATCTATAAGAATCGTTACTCTACCGTTTTCCCTCCATAACCCAAGCAAATGCCCTTGCGGTCCGTAGGTCGGCATCTTTGAAGTGACCGCCCGCGTTCCATTCCAGCGTGCAGGCTTTGCCGCGCTGGATCAAGGCGCTGTGCAGGGTACGGATGTTATCGCCTACTGTCGCCATCGTCTGATTTTTGGTATGTTCCTCGCGGTCACCAAGGCTGAGGTAAACACGCTGCGCCCGGATAGGGTGCGCCGCTTCGTATTCTGACCAGCCGGGAAACCATACGGACGGCGAAGCCGCCGCCACGCCATACAGCGCATCTGTCTGTGTTTCCGCCCACAGTGCAAACAACCCGGCCAGTGAGTAGCCACCCAAAATAGCCTTGCCATCTTCCTTTATAGAATACTGTCGGCGGATGCGCGGCACAGCCTGTTCCAGCCATGCAAGCGTGTCCCCCGCCCTGCCGCCGAAGCCCTGCTTTCCCCACACAGGCGGCGCAGGCCAGGGCGACAAATCATCGTTCCAGTTTTCGACTTGGACAGCGGCCAGCAAAAATGGTTGTGCGGTTTGCCTATGTAGAGCTTCCACTTCCCGCGCCATCCCGGCAAAATCGTGTTCGTCCGCCATTTGCAGCAGCAAGTATTCGGCGCCTGTATCACCATAGATACGGCAGCTTCTGTTTTGTATCTGCAATAACTGGTTATCCATAAAATTGATTACGTATTATCAGTCGATGGCGGCGCCTTTGGCCGCACATACGATCGTTGTTATGGAGTTGGCCTCGATCTCACAGGCAACAAGGCTGCCCTTGATGCGCAGTGTGACCGGCATACATTGTTCCGTTCGGTTCAGCAGCACGACTGCCAATGTGCCGTCGGGATTCACGAAGGACACTGTCTCCAACTTGTCCGTGTAGCAGGTTGCCGCAATCCGCTTTGCTCCCCGGCAATACATAATGGCTGAACTGCGCAATGTAGTAGTACGATAACTTATACTCAACTTCTTTTGTATTTGGATTGCACATGATCGGCGCATCGCAAAGATTGGAAACGTGGTTCGGGCCGCCCTTTTCATCCAGCACGATGTTCCAATCAAAGAAACAGATTCATACCGGCGTTAAAATTTCCAATCATATCGTGTGCGTAAATCTGCGCATTTTTTAGCTGATCTTTATCCCGAAAAGAATATTCAATGCATCCTTCCGTAAAAATCAACCGTTTATCAGGATATTGCTCGCGCACAAGGCGTACCGCATCGAAGTGGTCACCGCTGTACCAATGGAAGGCGAAACCGTCAATCATTGCATTGGTGCTTGCGGTAACACAAGTGCTTGCACATTCGAACAAACGCTCTTTGTTGTGGTCCCACAGATTGATTTTGATTTTTCCCAATCCGGCTTTCTGCAATGCAGGGTACAGATGCTTTTCAAGAAATTCGCGTTCTTCCTCATGCGTGTAGCGGCAGCTATCCCATAGCTGTGTGGCATGGGGTTCATTCTGCACAGTCAAATATTCTACCGTGATGCCACGGTTTTTCATATTCCTGAATATAGCGGCAGATATAGTTTGCCCACGCATCGGCATACTCCGGCAGGAGCTTTCCGCCGTGGTTGCGGTCGTTGTTGGTTTTCATAAACGCAGGCGGAGACCACGGCGTAAGCATTACACCGATTTTATGACCGGCATACTGCTCTGCCAACCGGATATAGGGCAGAATGTATTTTTCGTCTCGTGCCAGCGAAAAGGTCTTGAATTCTTTATCCTGTGGATCCGTCACAGCAGAATAATTTCCCAGCGAGAAATCACAGCTGTCAAGATGGGTGCGAACAAAACTGTACCGCAGTCCCTCCGGTCCAAAATATCCCCGCAGAATTTTTTCTGCTGTTTCTTCCGGCATCTGCCGCAGCACCGAACCGGCAGCTTCGGTAATGGCGCCGCCGAAGCCGTCAATCGTCTGATAGCGAATGTCCGGGTAGAGATTCAGCAGCTGGACTTCTTGTGTATCATCGTCTGCCACAACTTGCAACGGGGTAGTGACCTGCTTCACGACGCCGCCATCAAATAATGTGGTATGCTTATTTGCAGTCATAGTTGTATATGCAACGCCATACAAACGAAGATTTTCTTTTTTGCAGCGCTGGGTGTTCCCGTCTGCCGAACCGACTCCGGGGTCGAATCTCGCCATTGAATCTCTTTCATAAAACGCACCTCTTATTTTTCTGAATCCACGGTCAAACTGCCAATGACTTTTCAGAAATGTCTCTTTCCTCTGCGCCCGGTAATTTTGGCTTCACTCCCTGCGTTTGAAAGCTCTATCGCGCAGCTGCGAACCGGTACAATTTTATTGACAGCATCTGCCACACGCATTGCCCGTTTACGTTGTGCTGTTTTCTGTGGTGCCATGGGATACCCCCTGCGATGTATTTAATAAAATTGTACCATATTACGTCATTAAGTTCAAGCTTATCCGCTTTTATTTTCAGCCAGGCAAAAACCTTCTATCTGCGCGGCAATACCGCATAGAATGAAAGCTGCCGTTGATGCCATGCTCAAACAGCCCCACTGCCCTTTTGTGTTGTATGCGGGGTCAAAAGAAATGGGGCAAACGCAAGGAATTTGAAGCCTGCCTCCGCAGCAAGCTGATCATTTAAGAGAGGCAATGCCGTTGAAAATAGGGATTTCATGTGCTATAATTTCAGTATCGCGTTGGATTCCCGCTTTGAAAAGGAGTCCACTATGGGTAAAAACCTAAGGCAATACCGCATAATTCTAAGTGCCGATACGGCGAGCGAGGTGCGGCAGATGCTAAGCCAAAAGCGCAGATAATACTTTGTGTATTATCGAGCATTTTGGCAACGCAGATGCCGTGCCGTAGCCGCCGGAGCGGTGCTTAAGCCGTTAGGCGGGAATTGTGCGGTGTTGCCCTAACGCGAAAAGAATGCGGAAAAGGCATACGCCAAAGAAAGGACGGGTTATATTCCGCAAGATGCTATACCAAAGATGGGGAACGGCGAGAAAATACTGCAAGTCGCTGCCCGAAGCCAAGCAAAAGAACCCCACAACCGCCGGCTATATGCTCTGCTGTTGGAAACCGGGCTGCGCACGGGTGACTGATTGGTTTGATTGGGGCCGCCATCCATTGGGAGAAGCGTACTCTTACCGTCCAAAAATGAGGGGGCAACCCCAAAATCGGACAAGATAAAATAACGATAATAAAGGAGAATTTTGGAATATGAAATTAGGAATCGTAGCTTCAGCGGTACTTTTTATATATCTATAATTCTCCAAAAACCTCAATATATTTTCATAGATACGCTGTTTTAAGCCATCCTCCATTTCATGTAAATCCACATAAATCCATGTACTTTACTCCCAAATGGGGGTAAATACGGGGGTAAAACACAGGGAACTCAACGCGATAAAACGCCTCGATTTTCGATCTAAAAGTGTTGTGAGCCGTTTTGGGCACATTGTTGTCTTTAATGTGCAGGACAACAAAACAGCGCCTTTAATCTGTTGCTGTATGCAATCGGATTGAGGCGCTATTTTTTATATGTATATAAAAGCTCAATAATTTCATTGCGGCGTATTTCGACGTCAGACACTCCATCACCTCCTCTCATTTCTCTAAACCCCATCTTAAATGTAATTAGTGCAAAAACCTTGCACTAATTATTTGAACTTTTTGTGAATTTTTGAAGTTAAAAAAACACCGCCGATTTCAGTAAAGGAATCAGCGGTGTTTTGCATTAGAAGTTTTTTATTCCGACTATATGCCAATAGCGGAAAAGTTCCTGTCTCATACAGAAAGATTCAGTGTAAGTTCTTCAATGAAATATCTCTGTACTAGTTTTTCTGCTGTTTGCAATGTATCAGGTACAGCATAAAATTTATGGCAATACCGCACAATTCCCGCCTGACGGCTTAAGCACCGTTCCGGCGGCTGCCGCACCTGCTCGCCGTATCGGTACTTAGAATTATGCGGTATTGCCTTATATTACTTCACCTATTATTATGTGTATCTTTACCGTCTTGCTTTTATAAACTCTTTCATCTGTTTTGCTTGCGTATCCAGCACAGACTGATTTCTAAGTTGCGGCGCATTTCTATCCCGATGTACGCTGCCAAGCGAACAGTCTTACTTCACACCCTTGTCACCAAGGTCTGACAGGTACCGCGCACGGCATAGCTGCCGCTGCCTGCGGGCAGGAAGAAGCTGTCGCCTTTCTTGACGACCACGGTCTCACCACCGCAGGTCAGCTCACCCTCGCCGTCTGTGACGAGCAGCGAAACAAAGCTCTTCTCGTCCGCTGTGTCCTCAAACGCGCCGTTCTTGGCATCCACGGTGAAATATTCACCCTGCGCCAGATGGTTGCCGAAGTCATGCTTGACAGGCGGGGTGCGCAGGGTCACGTCCAACGCCTTCTCCACGTGCAGCGCGCGCGGCTTGCCGTCCGCCCCCACGCGGCCGTAATCGTACACACGGTAGGTCACGTTGGAGTTCTGCTGCACTTCAGCCACCACAACACCCTTGCAGATAGCGTGCAGCGTGCCGGACGGAATAAAGAAGCAACCCTTGTGCACCGGCACGGCGTTCAGCACCTCGGTCAGGGTATTGTTCCGGATGCGCTCTTCCAGTTCTTCCCGGCTGATTTCATGGTCAAAGCCGTAATACAGGAACGCGCCCGGTTCACAGTCCAGCACATACCACATCTCGGTTTTGCCGTACTGGTGTTCGTGCTCCAGCGCATAGTCGTTGGACGGGTGCACCTGGATGGAAATGTTATTGCTGGCGTCGATGAACTTGGTCAGAACCGGGAACATCTCAAATTTCGTGCAGTCCGTGCCAAGGCAGCCCGGGTGGGCGGCCAAGTAGTCCGCCAACATGGTGCCGTCCGGCAGATAGCTGGGGCCGTCCGGGATGGCAGGACAGCACCCAGGCTTCCGCCAGCGGTTCAAAGTCGCTCTGCATGCCGAAATCGGTGCGCAGGCGGCTGCCGCCCCACAGATAATCCTTGCAGCTCGGGGTCAATTTCAGTATATTCATATGGATCTCCTTTACCTCAAAATTTCATTTTTTACTCAGGCATCTTCTGTTTCCTGTTCTCGCAAAAAATAGCACACAATAAACGCTGACTGTGTCATGCCCAGCCAGAGTAAACACCGCATTCCAGCCTCGGCTATGCCGCCGATGCCCCGTGCGGTCGCAGCTGCACCAAAATAGGTTATGGCGCTCAGCACAGGGCGCTAAAATCTTCACTTTAAGCAAACCACTTCTCGGCGTCTTTCACAATTTCACATTCGACCTTTTCAGCAGCTTCTCTGTTTTCGGCACTGACAGAAATGTAAATTTTCAGCTTCGGCTCCGTGCCGGAGGGACGCACCACAATGGAGCAGTTATCTTCCAGCAGGAACTTGAGTACATTGGACTTGGGCAGACCATCCAGACCGGGTGCATAATCCAGCAGCTTTACAACCTTCTTACCGCCAAACGCCTTGATATTGCCGCGGAATGCCTGCATAATGCTCTGCATCTTGGCAAAACCGGCGCTGCCGTCGAACTCGTAGCTGTGCAGGGTGTTCAGGCAGTAGCCATAGGTCTTGTACAGCTCGTCCAGCTTATCCAGCAGGCTGATGCCCTTGGTGGCGTAGTAGCTGAACATCTCGCAGATCATGTAAGCACCGTCCACGCCGTCCTTATCGCGGACGTAGGAGCCGGTCAGGTAGCCGTAGCTTTCCTCAAAGCCGAACACATAGCTGTCTGCCCTGCCCTGCTTTTCCAGCTTGCCAATCTGCTCACCGATAAACTTGAATCCCGTCAGCACATTGATTGTCCGCAAACCATAATGGGTAGCGATTTGCTCGCCCATATCCATCGTCACGATGGTTTTGATCATAACCGGGTCAGTGGGCATCTTGCCGTGCTTCACACGCTGGCAGCAAATATAGTCCAGCAGCAGCATACCGGTCTGGTTGCCAGTCAGCAGCTCGTACTCCCCTGCCTTGTTCTTGACGGCAATGCCCACACGGTCACAGTCTGGGTCCGTTGCCAACAACAGGTCAGCATTGCACTTTTTGGCATACTCCATGCCCAGTGCCATAGCTTCCTTAATCTCCGGATTCGGGTACGGGCAAGTCGGGAATCACCGTCCGGCTGCTCCTGCTCCTTGACCACGGTGATGTTGGTGTAGCCCATCTCCTTCAGTGTGCGGGTCACAGGCTTCAGGCCGGTGCCGTTCAGCGGGCTGTAAACAATAGCCACATCCTTATTGACTTCTTCGCCAAACAGGACAGACTGATTCTTGACCTGCTCCACGAATGCAGTGTAGACCTCATCCGGAATGTACTGGATACTACCATTTGCCACACCTGCTTCAAAATCGCTAGTCTTGACGTCTGCAAAAGATGTCCAGCTTCTCGATTTCGGCAAGAATCTCCGCAGCAGCCTCAGTGGTAATCTGGCAGCCATCAGCGCCGTAGACCTTGTAGCCGTTGTATTTGCTGGGGTTATGAGAAGCGGTCACCATGACACCCGCAGAGGTATGCAGATAACGGGTCGCGAAGGACACGGTAGGCACCGGCATCAGAACAGGCCAGATACTCACCTTGACCCCATTGGCTGCAAACACCAGCAGCGACTTTTGCGAACACATCGCTCTTGATGCGGCTGTCATAGCCGATTGCCACAGAAGGCTCTGCAAAGTTTTTCTTCAGATAGTCAGCCAAGCCCTGCGATGCTTTTGCGACCGTGTAAATGTTCATGCGGTTGGTGCCTGCACCGATTACGCCGCGCAGACCACCCGTGCCAAAGTCAAGGTCACGGTAGAAGGCATCCTCGATTTTGGCATCGTCCAGCGTTTTCAGTTCGGCGGCAACATCGGCATCTGCCGTTGCATTAGCAAGCCATCGCTCATATTCTTTTTTGATGTCCATCTTAATTTTCCTCATTCCATGCGGCTTTTGGCCAGCAGGGCTGCACCGATGACCCCTGCGCGGTAGCCCAGCGTGCAGGCTGTAATGCGGGTATGTTTTTGGGCAAAATCATGTCCGAACACCATGGGCTCCACGGCGGCACGCAGCGGCTTCAGCAGGTTTTCACCCTGGTTGGCTACACCGCCGGACAGCCCGATGACCTCCGGGAAAAAGATGTTAATCAGGTTGGCAATGCCTACCGCAAGATAATGAATGTAGGTATCCACAACCTGCTGTGCGGCGGCATCCCCCTGCGCAGCGGCATCAAATGCCGTGCGACCGTTTACATCCTCCGGCTTTGCGGCCAGCACGTTCAGCGCACTTTCCGGGTGGGCAAGCCGTGCTTCTTTTGTCATGCGGATCAGTGCGGTGGCACTGGCCAGTGCCTCAAGGCATCCATGACGTCCGCAGGTGCAGCGCGGGGCGTCTGCTGTATCAAGAATCACCATATGTCCGGCTTCGGAGGCGGCGCCGGTGTAGCCTGTCAGCAGTTTTCCATCCAGTACAACGCCTGCACCAACGCCGGTGCCCAAAGTAACGACAACACTGCTCTGTGCGCCTTTAGCGCAGCCCGCAAGGGCTTCGCCCAATGCGGCAACATTGGCATCATTACCAACGGCAATCGGCAGACCTGTCTTTTGCGCCAGATACTCCTCCATTACAAAATCATGCCAATCCAGATTGTTGGAGTACAACACAGTTCCGCCGTCCACAGTTCCCGGACACCCGACACCAACACCTGCAACGTCCCTTCCTTCCGCCAGCTGCAGGCACAGCGCTGCAATGTCATCGCAGACCGCTTCCGCCGGGCGCGGCAGGTTTGTGGGGGTGTTAGCTTCACACAGAATCTCGCCCTCGCTGTTCACCAGTGCGACCTTGATGTTTGTGCCGCCAAGATCTACGCCCAGATACAACATATGCCATTTCTCCTTCCTTGCTTTACTCTACGGTCAGGTCGGCACGCAGCAGAATATTCTCCGCATTGTCGCCAAGCTGCAGTTCAAATTTTCCGGGTTCTACACGCCATACATAATCAGGGCCAAGGGTACGCAGCTGCTTTGGTCCGACAGTCAGTTCCACCCGACGGCTTTCACCGGGCGCAAGCGTCAGGCGGCGGAAAGCTGCCAGCTGGCGCTCCGGCTTTACGACGGAGCTGAACATATCCCGCACATACAGCTGCGGCACGGCATCGCCGGTGTACTTGCCGGTATTGGTGACTGTGACACTGACAGTGACCGTGTCCTGCGGACCGATCACGCTGCGGCTCAGTGCCATATCGCGGTAAGCAAACGTTGTGTAGGTCAAACCGTAGCCAAACGGATACAGCGGCAGCCAGTCCATCTCCACATACCGTTTTCCGCCGCCGGGTCGCCGGCTGTAATGGCAGGGAATCTGCCCGACACTGCGCGGGAATGTGATGGGTAGCCGCCCACCCGGGGCTGCATCGCCAAACAGTGTTTTTGCAATAGCGGTGCCGCCCTGCTCGCCGGGGAACCACGCCTCCAGAATGGCAGACAGATGATCGTTTTCCCAATTTGCCGTAACGGGGCGTCCGCTTTGCAGCACCAGCACCACAGGGGTTCCGGTTGCATAAACAGCCTGTACCAGCTCAAGCTGTCGGCCGGGCAGGTTCAGGTCGGTGCGGTCAAAGTTCTCGCCGCTGGTCTCCTCGTTGTCGCCCATGCAAAGGATGGCGACATCCGCTTTGCGTGCAGCTTCTACTGCGGCGGGGAAATTTTTCCCGCCCGGCGCTGTACCCGAAAATCACGCGGGCGCCCCGCCGGTCGTTGACAAACTCAATGCGGATTTTATAAGCGCGTCCGGCCTCAAAGTGGAAATCAATGCCTGATCAGCGCTTTTTTTCCTTGCCCCAGCCATCAATCAGCAGTTTGTCATCCACATACAGGCGCATACTGTCCTGCGTACTCAGCCCGATGCAGCCATCCATTGTGCGGGGCATAACCACAGAACCCGTCCAGACAACGCTGAAACAGTTGGCATCCAGTGCAGGATGCGGCAGTGCGAAAATCCAGTTGAAATTGACGGTACGATCCGTGCGAACCTGCACCGGTTCGCCCTGCGGCACTAGGTCCGATTATAATAGCGGCCTGTCAGCCCGGCTTTGCCGTTTTCATCGTACAGCATGGACGGACCAAACGGGTGCAGCGCCTGCCCCAGAAAGTTGCAGCCGCGCTCGTACAGCACCTCGGTTTCGGGGCTGACTGCAGCACGGATTCCGTCCAGCACAGAAACCCCGCCTTTACGGCCGCGTGTTTCGGTATAGTCGCCGTAAGAAACCGTATCAGCTGCCAGATGGACCGATGACTGCCACGCTGCGCAGGTCTTTTCTGAGCGGCAGCAAGCTGTCATTTTTGAGCAGTACGATGGATTTCTCTGCTATTTTTTTCCGCGGTAGCCAGATGTTCCGGCAGCGCAGGATTGTATCGGCGCGTTTTTCGTCCGTATAAGGATTTTCAAACAACCCCAGTGCAAATTTCATACGCAGCACACGCCGACACGCCGTATCCAGCACCGACATCTTCATGGAACCGCTTTCAATCAGGTGGGCAATCGCTTTCTGCCAGACATCATGCGGAAAGTCGTAAAGCTGCAAGTCTACGCCTGCTTCCAGCCCAAGGCGGATGGCCTCCTCCGGCGTTTCGGCAATAAAGTGCCAGTCATATAGGCGGGAAACCGCCGTCAGGTCGCTGCGGACAAACCCCGGCATACCAAACTGCCCGCGCAGCACATCCGTTAACAGCTCATGGTCATGGATACCGGAATACTGTCGATGGAGTTGTAGCTGCACATAGCGTCGCACGCTTTGCCGTCCGCAAAAGCCGCTTCAAAGACAGGCAGACAGTCGCTGAATACATCGTGCCGACCCATGGTGCAGGGGGCGCAGTTCAATCCCCCCACAGGGTTGCCGTAGCCGACGTAGTGCTTGGGTTCGGCAGCCACGGTGTCCGGTGTCGTCAGGTCTGTCCCCTGCATACCCAATACGGTTTCGCGTGCAAACTCAGCACAAAGGTATGTGTCCTCACCATAGGATTCTTCCGCGCGACCATACCGTGGATCACGAATCAGATCCATGACGGGGCTGTATGTTTCGTGAATCCCGCAAGCCCGGGACTCTGCCGCAATGGCGTGTCCCATCTCGCGCCCGAGTTCAGGCTCAAAGCTTGCCGCCAGACCAATTTGCTGCGGAAAACTGGTTGCGTTGTTTGTCATCAGCCCATGCAGTGCTTCCTCGCTAAAAAGGTATGGGATGCCAAGACGTGTGTTTTCTATGGCATACCGCTGCACAACATTGGCTTGGGCAGCAGTCATACCGCGCAGTTGCACACTGCCGACACTATTGTGCTGCATCAGTGCATCAAACCGCTGCATATCCACGGCTGTAACCTTGCCGTTTTCGTCCTGCGTTGTAAAATCGCCGGAATAATACTGATCTGTCTGCAGGATTTTTTTCTTCAAAGGGTCATCCGGCTCATCAGGTCGCTAATGCGCTCTTCTGTCGAAAGATCCGGGTTCTGGTATGGGTACATCTTTTTTTCTCCCTTTATGTTACAGAGGGCAATTTTCGCCCATTTATAATCAGGTTGGCAAAACCGCCGATGCCTGCCACAAAAAACAGCAGCGAAATTGAGCTGTCCCCCATAGATTTTTTCCAGCATGGGCTGGATGGCGGTTCCCACTGCGGCCGATGTGCAGGTGGCAATGCTGCTCATGGCAGCCGTTACGCCAAAGTAAGCGGTTTTGCCGCTTTCAGGACTCAATGCAAATTGCAGGTTTGTGCTTGCCAGTGATGCGCCGCCTGCACAGCCCGCCGCAACGACAATCAGAACCGGCGCAACCAAATGTGCAAAGGAAGGGCGCACAAAGGACCAGCCCAGCGTGCAGGAAAGATTCAGGAATGCAGTAAGCCAAATAACGCAGTTCCACGCAGTGCGGTCGGCCAGCCGCCCCCACACCCAGCTGCCTGCCATGCCCACAACAGCGGACACGACACCCACCGATGTGATGAAGGTGTGGCTGAGCCCCAGCACCCGCAGCTCATACACGGAAAGGAACGGAGAAGCAAAGCCGCCAGTCAGCCCGCCGATGATGCAGTAAAAAAGCAATGGACGGTAAGCAGGGTCGCGCACTGGGCGCAGAATATCCGCCGGGCGCATTTTGGAGGTGAATTTTACCGGGTTCTCTCTTACCGAAGCAAGCAGAACGGCATCCACCACAGTAAGCGACAGGCTGACAATACCGATGATAAGAAAGCCGGTATAGCCCTGCCCCTGTTCCAGATAATAATCCAGTACGCGACCAAGTGCAAGTGTTGCCGCGCTGGAAACGCAGGTTCCGATAATGCTCTTGACGGCGTAGAACTGACCGCGCCCGCCTTGGGGGGCGATGCCCAAAACCATGTGTTCCAGCCCCGGCGTAACAAGCCCCGCAGAGAAAAAGCCGATGGTATAAAGCACCAGCACCACAGCGCGGGCATGACCGGGGTCCGGCAGAGCCAGCGGTATCAGCAGGATGCTGCTGACCGAAAGCCGGAACACCACGCACATAAGCCATATAGCCAGTTTGCGGTGGTGCATCCGTTCAAACACAAAGGGCGAGATAAACTGCAGTACGCACCCGAAAGACGGTATCATGGCCGCTGCGGCGCATAAGGATACGGACGCCCCAAGGCTGCTCAAATACCCGGCCAGAAAGTTGCCGGTGGCAACGGCATAAATCACGCCGGCCACTGCGCCTTCGGCAATAATCCGGTAGCGACCCATTTCCAGTTCATTTTCGGTCGGTGTATGCGCAGGAAAAAACAGCTGATGAAGCCAGCCCATGGCTTACCTCCCGGCAGGCGCCTCCACGGTTCCGTAAGCGCGTCCGCGGAGAAGATCCGCGTAACGGCAGATTAGGTTTGTCAGAACCGACAGGCTGCTTTCTTTGCTGACCTGACGCCACTGCGCACGGTAGCGCTGCAGCCAGTCTTCCAGCGCAGCTGCCATGGCATCTGCTTCGGGGCCGTGCGGGCAGCCTGCATTGAGCCATGCGCCAATACGGTTCCACAGCACAATGATGTCTGCCGTCTGGCAGAGTACCTGTACAATCTGCTTTTTGCCGGCAGGAAGGTTTACCGCGGCTGCAAGGATATCTGCCTTTGCCTTTTCTACGGCGCGGTTGGCATCGTCAATCCTTGTAAAGTCCACCTCGGAAAGGATCTCGGCGCGGGTTTTCTCATCACATTCTATCCAGTTGACGGTATTCCGCCAGTCAAAAACTTCATAATCCTGCAGCTTTGCCATCAGACCGGCAAATTGCCCGGTGGTATCGCCGTAATACAGGCGGGAAACCGCTTCGTTCAGCTCGTCAAATTCCACAGGCTCTGCATTCCAACCGAACGCTGCGCCGTACAGGATGCCCGGAATCGTCAGGCGCGGGTCATTGACATGACCATAATCGCCCCAGTCCGTGTTCAAAAGGCCGATGGCGTTGTACTTGTGTGCATGGTGGCACATGGTACGGATATTCAGGTAAGAATTGTACATCAGAGGCATCCAACGGTTCCAGCCACAGACGCCGGGGCAGGCGTACTGCGTAATCCCGCTGGCGGCAATATCCCGGATCTCATTTTCCCGCTGATGCGGCAGATAGCCCCAGTTCAGGCAGATGGTTTCCTTGGGCAGCTCGGCACAGCTTTCCGGGAAGCGCCACATGATGTCCCCCCCCAGAACTGCGGTGTTACCCCCTGCGCAACAAGATATTCGCACAGCGCCTTCACATGGCTGAGATACAGGCTGCGCTCGCTCTGCTCCTCGGCGAGTGCCTTGCTGCGCCCCTTGCCCAAATCGAACGTTTCGTCATCACAGATATTGAATTTGCTGCTGCGGAAAAGCGGGCGGTATTCGTCAATCAGCCCTTTTACAAACCCCAGCGCATCGGGATTGGATACGTTCAGGGTATGGTGATTCCCTGCATAGGTATAACTGAACGGAATCTTTTCCGAGTCAGGCAGCTCGCAGAGGTCGCAACAGGTTTTTGTGCTGAGAATACGGTACATATGCCCGAAGGTAGACAAGGAAGGAACGAGTTCAAATGTGCCCGGCTGCGCAGTAATCATCCAGCTCCATGATCTCCTGCGGGGTCAGCGGCGTATCCTCACGCCATGCTTCGCTCAGGTCACGGAAAAGATAGGTGTGCTCAATATAAAGCTGCCATTGGTTGATCTTGTAGCGGCAGAGAATATCTGCCACCTGTTTCAGGTAGTCCAGCTTCGGGACACGTCCGCGGGAGCAGTCCTGATAATAGCCTCTGTTGGCAAGATCGGGCCAGTCCTCAATTTCCAGTGCGGGCAGTACGGCTCCGTGCTGTTCAATATACTGGCACAGTGTCTGCACACCGTTGCAGAGTGCTTCATCGCTGCCGGCTTTCAGCGTGATGCATTCCGGCATAATGCTCAGCGTGTAACGGTTTTGCGGCAGGGCGGTATCCACCGTAAGTACGGCGTCACCTGCCCGGGGCTTACCGCGGGTGAACGGCACTTCCAGCCCGGCGTACTCCCGCAGGCAGCCCTGCAGCATCTGTGCATAAAGCAACGCGGCGGGTTCGGTCTGCCACAGGGTGATTCGGCTCTGATTGTCCAGCATATGAACCCCTGCAGGGTGTTCGATCTTATGTGGATTCGGAATAAACTCCATCATCATTTCCTCCAAAAAGGCACGGGCGGCGGGCGCATTGCCAACCGCCCGTGCAGAATGTTCGGACTTTGTTATTTAACGGATACGAATTGTCTTGATTTCATACGGCTTTACCGTAAAGGTAATCTTGCCGTCTTTGACTTCAACCGGCTCGCCGTCGGGCTGTTCCAGACAGTTGCAGCTTTCTGCCGCATGGAAGGGAAGGTTCCAGTCCAGGGTGACATTTGTCAGGCTGTTCTCGCACTCATACATACGCACAATGGCACCATCGCCATCCTCGGCGCGTTTGATGGTTTCCAGCACCACATTGGGTGCATCCAGTCCGGCAAGGCTGAAGCTTTCGCCCGGCTTTCCGCCCTGCACAGCCAACGCGGGCTGGTTCAGGAAGAACGCCTGCGGCACCGTGCCGGCCGCCTGCCATTTTTCGGCGTGCGGATAAATGGCATATGTGAAGTGGTGAACTTCCTGATCCGTGGTAGGATTCGGTTCAATACCAGACTTGATCAAGGTCAGCCCAATCACAGAATCTCTGACAGAGTGGCCGTACTTGCAGTCGTTCAGCATACTGACGCCGTAATGTCCTTCGCTCAGATCCATCCACTTCTGACCGCAGCTTTCAAAGCGCGCACGATCCCAGCTGGTGTTGGCGTGCGTCTTGCGGGTCAGGTTGCCATACTGAATTTCAAACGTAGCTTCGTCAGTATGGACATTTACCGGGAAGTAATCTTCAGCAGGCTCTGGTGTTCATGCCAGTCCACGGTTGTAACAAACTCAATCCGGCGCTGCTTTGCATAGAAATGAATATCCTGCACCAGAGTGGAATTGCTGTAATTGCGTTCAATATGCAGTGTCGCGCGCACGGGACCGTTCTCCGTCCATGTGAAGTCCTGCAGGTCGGTGACATCCCAGAACTTTTCGGTATAGAAAATATCGATATCCCAGTTGTCATAATAGATGGGCTTATCCTCATATACGCGGAAGAGGTTGCCTGCCTGACCGGGCTTAAGCACTTCGCGGCGGTTCTCTTTGTCAAAGATGCCGGTCATCTGACCGTGTTCATCAAAAGGTGACCGTATAGAACGGGGTGTCGATCTTATGTCCATCGGTCGCAATTTCAAAAAGGCGCAGCCGAAACCTGTGCCGGTACGACCGCAAACGTTTTGCTGCCCTTGGCAGGCAGGTTGTTCAGGAACGCCACGGCACCATCGGCTGTTTTTTGTACGGGATAGATATTGCCGGCTTCGTCCTGCAAAGCCTCTGCCTTGCAATCACCCAGTTCAACCACATCGCTGCGGACAAAGCCGGTAGTGTTGTACACGGTAACGCCTTCCCCGGCGGGGGTCAGTGCATCCAGGCGCTCCTCGCGCAGTGCCGTGATTTCGGCTTCCATCTCGGCATACTTCTTTTTTGGTGACTTCGTATACTTCGTGGATGGAGGAACCGGGCAGAATATCATGGAACTGATTGATGAGGATTCCATGCCACAGCTTGTCGATTTCTGCCTCTGGGTATGCGACCTTGGCTTGTGCCAGCAGGCTGAGCAGTTCCAAGTCCATCATGTGCAGCTCAATCTTACGGTTGGAACGCTTGTTGCGCGCCATGGAGGTGTATGTGCCGCGGTGATACTCAAAGTAGAGTTCACCTTCCCATGTGGGCAGGCGGCGGTTGTCCTTCACACGCTCAGCCAGCTCATCAAAGTAGGTGCGTGCAAATGCCTGACGCACTTTGGGCAGTCCCTCGATGCCCTTTTCCATACGGGTGGAGGTTTCCAGCATGGCGCGGGTCGGACCGCCGCCGCCGTCACCGTAACCGTAGGAAATCAGGATATCATTGTTGATGTCCTTCTGCTGGTAGCGGTGCCAGCCGCCGATCAGCGCATCGGGATGCAGGATGCCGTTGTAAGTCGTGAAGAAGTCATTCTCGCTCTGACCGACCCCAGCGTTGTGACAAGGTGGGTCAGGATTTCGGTGCCGTCAATGCCGCGCCACTGGAAGGTGTCGTAAGGCATTTTGTTGAACTGGTTCCATGCCAGCTTTGTGGTCATGAAATAATCAATGCCGCACTTTGCCATGATCTGAGGCAGCGCGCCCGAATAGCCGAACACGTCCGGCAGCCAGAGAATGCGGTTGTCCACACCGAACTCTTCCTTGAAGAAACGCTTGCCGTACAGGAACTGACGCACCAGGCTTTCGCCGCTGGTCAGGTTGCAGTCCGCCTCAACCCACATACCGCCTTCGGGTTCCCAGCGTCCCTCCGCCACGCGCTGTTTGATCTGCTCATACAGCTCGGGGTAGCGCTGCTTCAGGAAGTAATACAGCTGCGGCTGGCTGGACATAAACTTGTAGTTGGGGTATTCGTCCATCAGTTTCAGCACAGTTGCAAAACTGCGGCACACTTTTTCCCGGGTCTGTGCAACAGTCCACCACCATGCCACGTCAATGTGCGTGTGGCCAATGCAGCTTGCAATGACTTCCTCATGACCGGCAAGGTCGGTATAAAGTGCTTTTGCCAGATACCGGCGGGCAGCAGCAATGCTTTGATAGAAGCTCTCGTTATAAGGTGTGCGCAGGTCGATCAGATTGACAGCCTCGTTCAGCACGTTTTCCAGATCGCGGCGGGCTTTGCCGTCCTCTTCCAACCGGGGAAAAGCCTCCAGCGGCACAACCATATCGTAGTAAAGACCCTCAATTTCGGGGTCGATTTCCCGCAGGTCTACAATCAGGTTGAATTCGGTATGCAGGATTCCGGTGTAGGACTGCAATTCCAGACGGTACTTTTGACCGCCCTTGGCGCAGCGGTCCAGCAGGATGTCGCGGTGGTTCATATCCACGCCCTGTGTCACCTTGCCGTCCACAAACAGCAGGAACTGCGGGTTTTTGGCATCGTCCCACTCATCAATCTGGGTGCAAACGTGCATCCACAGCGGTTTTCCGTCCATTTCCTGCGGCACAGCCACATCCGCGCGGAACCAGTAATGCTTGTCCGGTCCGTACCAATGCATGGTGCGGCTGTCAAAGGGTTCAAACGGTGCAGGGTCTGCATCGGCATCTTCCGGGCGCAGGAAGTTGCCCGGCTTTATGAGCCAGTCGCTCGTTTCAAACTTCTGTTTTACAGAAAGCTTTTTTTCAGCTCATTGCAGATACCTGTGACGCGCTTGTCAAGAAAATCAATGGTGCGCATAGGTCTTTCCTTTCCCTCATAACGAGGCTTCCAGCAATTCAAAGCTGGCTGTTTTTTGCATTTTTGTTTGCGTTAGTGGAACGTATCTACACCGAAATCGTGGTATCAGCAAAAATGTTATCCTGTGGCATCTCTTTGCCCCTTTAACATCAGAAAGAGTTCTTCTTGATATAGTCCAATACACGATCCACCGTGGTGAACGCCAGACCGGTCACGGTATCGGCACAGCCGTAGTACATCGCAATACGACCGGTCGCGGCATCCGTCAAGGTGGCGCAGGGGAAGGTCACGTTCGGCACGTCGCCTACACACTCATACAGCTCATGAGGAGCCAGCAGGTAATCCTTGCCGCGGTATTTTACCTTCCACGGCTCGTCAATATCCAGCAGAGCAGCACCAATGCGGTATACATAGCCGTTGCAGGTGTTGATAACACCATGGTAAATCAGCAGCCAGCCCTCATCGGTTTCAATGGGGATGGGGCCGGGGCCAATTTTCATGCTCTGCCATGCAGATTCATCGCCTTTTACAGCACCCATCATAAAGCGGTGGCGTCCCCAGTAAATCATATCTTCGCTCTGGCTGACAAAAATATCGCCGAAGGGGGTATGCCCGGTATCGCTCGGGCGGCTCATCATCATGTAGCGCCCCTGAATCTTGCGCGGGAAAAAGGACACCGTTACGGTTGTACGGCAGGAAGGCATTTTCCAACTGGTGGAATGTCTTGAAGTCATCCGTCCATGCAATGCCGATGGTGGGTCCGTGGTAGCCGTTGCACCAGGTCACATAGTATTTGCCGTCCATATAGCATACACGGGGGTCATAGCGGTATTCACGGGTTGTGACCTCCGGGTCGTCCCCTACCAGATGAATCGGGGTATCCTCAATATCCCAGTGCAGACCGTCCTTGCTGAAGCCTGCGAAAATATCCATGCTGATGGACAGGCTGTCGCAGCGGAATACGCCGGCAAAGCCATCCTTGAAAGGCACAACGGCGCTGTTGAACACGCTGTTGGAACGGGCGTTGCCGTCACGACCGATGATGGGGTTTGCATCATAGCGCCAGAAAGGGGTGCGGGTGTTTGCAGGCGGTTCCTGCCACGGAATATTGGGCAGTGCGCTGCCGATGATTTTAGCCATACTTGATTCTCCTTGTGTACTTAAAATAAATCGGGAGCGGGAACTCAGCGTCCCTCTCCCCGAAGGTTTCCCTGCCTGCAGGGATAGTATTTGATTTTTAAAGATTACTTATTGGTAGCCATGAAAGCGTCAACCTGGCTCTGTGCCTCAGCAACGATCTTGTCAAAGCCGGCAGCGCGCAGTTCTTCCATCATCTGGGGAACCATGACTTCGGGATCAGCAGTACCGGTCAGCAGCTCGCCCTTGTAACGCTCTGCAATCTGGATGCAGTTTGCCAGTTCATCAGCGATGGAGGTGGTGTCGAGAGTGAAACCAAGCAGGACAGAAGGCTCAGCCTTTTCGTTCAGCTCTTTAACTTCGTCGAACTGGTTGAAATCGAAATCGTCGGTCGGGGTGATAGCGAAGAAGCTGCCCTGGGTGTAACCGGCCATAGACCAATCCGCGTTGTTCTTATGGACGAAGGTTTTGCTGTCATCGGTGTAATCCCAGTTGTCGCCCTGAACGCCGTAGTAGAACAGGTCACGGACGTAGGTGTCGGTGTTTACCAGCTGCAGGAATTGCAGTGCTTTTTTTCGGGATAGGCGCAGTTAGCGGAGATGCAGTTCATAGAGCCGCGGACAGTTTCATTGGAAACGATGGTCGGACCCCACTTCTGGGCAACGCACTCAACGCCGAGCTGCGGCCCCCAGGAAGTGATTGCCGCACCGGACCAGCCCTGTGCAATGGAGCAAGCCTTGTAGTTTGCATCTTCGGGACGGGTTGCAGCGTCAGAGTTGATGATACCTTCGTTGTACCACTCATGGAAGGTTTTCAGAATCTGCATCATGTCATCCTTCTCAACAGTAGCAACAACCTTACCCTCGCTGTCATCATAGCGCACACCCAGGGGATACAGACCGGCGCCAAGCTGGTCATACATATAGGACTGGTAGCCGCCGCCGTTTTTGTTCAGAGGGAAGGAAGCCTCGCCGTCAGTGTCCTTGATAGCCTTCAGGGGCGCAGTCAGTTCATCCAGGTCGGTGATGCCCAGCTCCTTGGTATAGTCATAGCCGGCAGCCTCGACCTTTTGCCTTATCCCAGACAACGTACTCGCTCTGAGAAGAATCCTTGTAGGTAGGCACACCATAAACACGTCCGCCCACTTCGCAGGCTTTCCAATAATCTTCCGGAACGGAAGCGTACAGTTCAGGAGCCGCTTCCTTGACCATATCGGTGATATCCAGGAAAGCACCGGTATTGACGTCGTTGTTATAGGTGTTGACGTTGGTGAACAGGATGTCATATTCACCGCTGGTGTTCACAATAACATTGCGGCGGGTGTCCCAGTCGCCCCAGGAGATAACCTCCATGTCGATGTTGACGCCGATCTTATCTTCCAGATACGGGTTAATCTGTGCCAGCCATGCATCGTAGTTAGAAGGCATGCCAGAACCAACGGCCACCCATTTCAGGGTGACGACGTCCTTGGAGGGAGCAGCCGTAGAGGTGCTGCTGCCATCGGTGCCGGTGGAGGCAGAAGAGGAACTGCCGCCGCAGGCTGCCATGCTGAGGGCCATGGAACCGGCCCATGCCCAGCGCAAGCACTTTGTTGAACTTTTTCATCTGTTTTTCTCCTTTGCTTGTGTAAAGTTGTGCATCTTCATTCCCCTTATAGGGGAACAGAACCAAATGTGGTGGGAAAATTGAATGGGCCTATTTGTTAGCATCGATGTTCTTATACAGTGTTTTTCTTTTTCAGAGTCTTTCTCTTAGCCCTTAACCGCACCAACCGTCAGACCGGAAATAAAGTACTTCTGGAAGAACGGATACGCGCACGCAATGGGAATGACGATAATGATTGCGATTGCCATACGAACGGATTCGGACGGCATCGAGTTACGGTACTGCTGCAGACTCAGACCTGCGCTGGGGTTATTGGCGATGTACTCCAGGTTCTTCATCATGTTGTTCAGCAGTGCCTGCAAGGATACCAGCTTGGAATCCGAAATATACAGGGCAGACTGGAACCAGTCATTCCAGTAGCCAAACGTCAGGAACAGTGCAATGGTGGCAAATACTGGCTTGGAGATGGGCACCACAATACGCCAGAAAATTTTCATCTGGGATGCGCCGTCAATTTTTGCCGACTCAATGATGGAATCCGGTACCGTTGTTCGGAAGAAGGTCTTGCAGATAATAACATTGAAGCTGCTCATCGCCAGCGGCAGAATAAGACACCAGATGGTGTTGTTCAAACGCAGCATATTGGCAACAACCACATAGTTTGCAACCATGCCGCCATTGAAAATCATCGGGATGAACACCATCCAAGTGAAGAAGCCTTTGAGTTTATAGTTCGGGCGGGGAAAGCACATAGCCAATCATTGTGGTCAGCAGCACACCCAGCACCGTACCCATAACCGTGACCACCACGGAAATTATGAGTGAATTAAAAATCGTTCCGCGTTCATTCCAAAGGAAATTGTACGCCGCCGTGGAATATGTATCCGGGAAAAGCCTGTACCCGTACTTTGTGATAGAATCCGTGGAGGAAACGGAAATCATAAAGACGTAGAACACCGGAAACAGACAGACGAAGGAAAGCAGTACAAACAGAATGTTAAAGCAGGCATTCGTTGTTGGCTTAATCTGGTTTAAGCGGAACTTCGCACGAGCTTCCTCTTTTTCCAGCTTTTTTTCTTCGGCCTTTATCTTACGCTTTTCTGCCAGAGTCATTTGTGTGTTCTCCCTTCATCAAATAATCGCGCTTTCTTCATCAATCTTGGAAACGATGAAGTTGGCAACCAGAACGGTCGCGCAGCAGCATGCAGCCTGGAACAAACTTGCGGCAGCAGTTCTGCCGATTGTCACATTGCTCTGCAAAGCCTGGTAGACATAGGTGTCAAATGTGCTGGCAACGTTGTACAGTGAGTTGGGAACACCCTGCGTAACCTGATAGAACAAGCCGAAATCGGAATAGAAGATGTGGCCGACATTCAGAATGAACATCATAACGATGATGGGTTTCAGTGCCGGCAGTGTAATATATTTGGTCTGCTGCCACTTGGTCGCGCCGTCCAGCGTTTGCCGCCTCGTACAGCGTACTGTCAATGCCGGTAATACTTGCAAGGTAGACAACCATATTATAGCCCATGGATTTCCAGACCTGCATGAAAGTCAAAATCAGCGGCCACCATTTTGGCTGAGAATACCACATGATTTTATCGCCGCCAAGAGCCTGAATAATGGTGTTCATCAGACCTTTGTCAGGGTTCAGAAAAGCGTAGACAAAGTAGCTGACAACAACCCACGAAAGGAAGTGCGGGAAGAACATCATCGTCTGGTATGCTTTAGAAGCAATGCGGCTGTAAATCTGATTGATAAGCACAGCCAATGTAACCGGAATTACAATGTTCAATACGATAAATAAGATGTTATATAACAGCGTATTGCGCAGCAGCATGGCAAAAGGTGTTGCTGGTAAGGAAAAATTTGAAGTTGTCAAACCCTGCCCAGTCGCTGTGGAACAAGCTGTAAAGGAAGCTCTTTCCCGGAGTGATCTTGAAGTTTTTTGAATGCGATAATCCAGACCGAACATGGGCAGGTAGCAAAAAAGACTGCGTACCAGATGGCTGCCGGAAGCCCCAGCAATGTCAGCTCCGTGTCATCACGCGTCCAACGTTTGCGGCGTGGCTTCGTTGAAGCTGAAACTGCCGACTTATCCTTTTTCATAGAATGTGCCCCTTTCTTTCGGCGAACCAATTGTTAACAACTGTCAACAGTTCATGTTAACTCATCGTTAGCTTTACAGTCAACTTTTTGTTGTCATTTATTAACCCAATATTAACATTTGCTTTTTGTGTCTGTCAATCGTCGTTTTGCACAAATTGCGCATCGTTTTATTGTATTCGTATATTTTAACGGATTTTGCCCTATCTTTCTGTGCATAATAGCCAACATTTTCAACATTGAGCATTAGCAAAAGTTAACATTTAGTGTTGCCTTTCTCTTGTGATTGTGCTATACTTTCTATAAACTCAAAAAACGGAGGCTTTCTTTCATGAGCAAACCAACCATGCAGGATATTGCCGATGCTCTTTCTGTTTCCAGAATCACCGTATGGAAAGCGTTAAGCAACCGTCCCGGCGTTTCGGATTCTATGCGTGCCCAAATCCATCAAAAAGCCACAGAGATGGGCTATTTCCACACTCCCTCTCAGGATACCACTGCGACCGTCTCTGCTCAACTGCCTCCCCCACTCACGCACTGTGGCGGTAGCCGTGTGCCGACCGGAGTCCTCTCTATTCTGGATGCAAATCATCCATCAGATTGCCAAGGATCTTTCCAAGCATAATGTCAACCTCATGTACACCTATCTCCCCACAAATTACAAAGCGGGCTATGTGTTGCCGGAGCCTTTGACAAACGGTACAGTAGATGGTGTCATTGTACTGAACACGTATTCTGCCCCCTTGCTGCGGCTGTTATCTTCTTTACCTATACCAAAGGTTTTTTCTGGACACGGTTCCTTCTGTCCCCTATAACCAGTTGCATGGGGACCTGCTCATTATTGAGGGTCGTGACCTTATCCGGCAGATTACAAGCAATCTGCTCCGTCATGGATGCCGAAAGCTCAGTTTCATAGGCGATGTAGAATATGCCCAGACAAACAAAGAACGCTACGAGGGATTTCTGGATGCGCTGCATGAGCATGGGATCATTCAAACCCCAGTCTTTACCTTACCGGGTCATTGGGTCTTCGTACCCATTATGAGGAAATCAGTCACTTTCTGGACTTTTTGCCAACCATGCCGGACGGTATCGTCTGTGCCAGCGACTATATTGCTCATTTCATCCAGCGTTATCTTGAAGAAAAAGGGATAGACCCTGAAGGTCGTATCGTACTGACGGGCTTTGCCAACAACAGCGAATATTTGAACGTTGCCGACCGTATTACAACCGTAGATGTAAAGCCGAAAACCATCGGTTCTCGCTTGGCCGCCAAGATTCTTTTTGTGATAGAACACCCGAAAGCGGCGCCCGAAATCAGTTATGTTTCTTCCGAAGTGCTTTTTACCGCGGCGTGCTGCTGGCATCCGATTCAAAAGCTTCAAAGCCTGACGAGTCTTTTTTATAAAGCAATCAGCTACATGGTTTTTTTCACCAAATAAATAGCAGGACATCCGCGGTTTTGAGGTGATCCCAAAAAGTCAGGGTCATATTTTGAAGTAAAAATTGTTCAAGCAGCCGAAAGGGTTTGTTGTCTGTGAATTGCAGTCGGCAAGCCCTTTTGTTTTGCCCTGATTCTGCGGTTGTTGTAGTAATCCAGATATTCGACGAGTTCCTGTTTGAAGTGCTCCATGGACTGAAATTTTTCCAGATATATAAGCAGATTGATATATGCCTACCGGCTGGCAGCTCTTGTCAGCCCCTGCATAGTCCGCAGAGAAGTATCCTGTGTAATATATAAAGTAATCTTCTTGTTTGTACAAAGTTTTTCCAACGGGTGCAGAAATAATGCCGCGCTTGCCATAATCTGTCCCCCATGCAGAGCGTGTCCGGACAGAATGCTTCGATCTGCGGCTGCAATGCATCGCACAGCTGTTCACCAAAGCACCGGAAACAGGCTTTGGCCCGTTCGTCCCCGGCGGCGATGCGTTCAGCAAGCGCACGACCATCCAGCGGCACCCCCCAGCATCTCGCCGGACAGCTTTTTCCAGCCCCGCCGGGAAATATAGTCGTCTACGCAGCTGTCCCGAAACGGTGCATTATAAAAATATCCGTTTGGCGGCACACCGGGTGTACCTTCTTCAGCCAGAAATCCGTTCACCCCAAATGCACTGCCGCAGCCGGTTCCCACTGCTACAAACAGAGCTCGCCCGGCTTGCGTCGCCTGACCAAAGGCCATTTCCCCCAACGCAAAGGCCGCTGCATCATTGATGAATTGAATTTTTTGCTCCAGCAAGCCGCTGATTTCGGAGAATGCTCGGCGCAGATTGCAGCCGTACAGTGCATCGTATTTGTCCAGCCCTTGTAAAAGGCAGATGCCGTTTTTATAGTCAAACGGTCGGGAAACGCAAGATCAATTTCAATGGGAAGAGCATTTTCCGGGCAGATACTGCTAAAAAATCCAACCAAAGTTTTCAAGCAACGTTTGCCTGTCCGCGCCGGCCATTGCCGGGAAATGGCGGACAGGTGCCAGAAAAATTTCCTCTTTTATCCAGAGGTGCAGCCTTGATTTCCGTACCGCCCACATCCAGACACAGATACACTTCCTGCATTTTATCTCCCCCGGTTGATTTCAATATTAAAACTGCTCCGGCTTGCCGGATAATAGCTTTCGCTGTATTCCACCGCAATACCGTTCTGGCTATAGCCGGTCGAGACAATATAGACTGTCGGTTCAAAAGGCGACAGTTTAAGCTCTGCCGCGACCTCTGCCGGGGGCATGCGCACATCCAGTCGCTGAGAGGTTCGCATGACGGTCAGCCCACGGCTGTCCAGCATTTCGTAAAAAGGATGCATCCGTAAAGTTTTGTTCATCCATTTCCGGGAAAAGGCGTACCGGCACATACACCGTTGTATACACAATGGGGCAACCGTTATACATACCTTCCAGCCAGCGCAGCCGAACCATCCGGGTCACGCGTTCCCCCTCGGCAAGACCCAGTGCTTTTTGGCGGCAAGCTTGCCCGGTTTTTCTTTTTGCAGTGCCAGCACGCTGGTGTGCAGGTGGTTGTGCCGTTCCCGGCTTTCTTCCTGATAGCCGATCACGAACCGCGTGGATTCGTGCTGTATTTTTGGTTCTGTCACATAGGTGCCGCTTCCCTTGACCCTTGTCAGGCGTCCTTCCTGTTCAAGCAGGTTCAGCGCCTGACGAACCGTGGGGCGGCTTACCCCCATAGAAACAGACAGCTCGTTTTCTGTGGGAATGCGGGTGTTCGGCGGGTATTCCCCATTCTGTATCCGATCCCTTAACTGCTGTACAATCTGAAGATATCGCGGCTGCGGCATACTATATCTAACCTCCCTGCTGATGTGCTGTTTCCGGCGTTCTCCGCGCAAAAATATTGTCACAGCGCAGATTTATACCACACAGAACTTCTGAATCAAGTATACCATGCAGACGGCAACTTGTAAAGATGTAATTACTAATTTTAATTTTATTCAGAAATGTATTGACATTTGTCCCGCTTCCGTGTATGTTGATTATATCGTACAAAATATCCGAAAGCAGGTGCCTTTTATGCCGAATCCCTCTACTTACCCTTACCGGCGCTTCCCCACCATACAGGTCGGTGCCGCCGACCATGCTGCACGGGGAACCGATGCCGTAAAACAGGAACTGCACGCCCTGTGTGCAGGCAGCAGCAAAACCGTTGTGACGGTTGAATGCTACCCCGGTACCGATCAAGCGGAGATCCTTGCACTGTTCCCGCATGCCGAGCTTGTCATCCATGCAGATGATCTGGCAATCCTGCCCGCTGAGCTGGATGCAAAAATCGAACACGAACTGACGGACGACCCTGTGTTCGGCATCATGACCACCTGGCAGATGAAAAATTTTTACCCGGAAGAAGCACTGTGTGCCGCCCGGGGAAAAATTGATGCCGTAACGGATGGTCTGGTACTGGTTTACGGTGTCGGTGCCTCTCTTGTGGAACGTGCAGACATCACCATCTATGCGGACATTACGCGGTGGGAAATTCAGCTCCGTTTCCGCAAAGGGCAGGACAACTGGCATACAGCCATGCATGACCTGCCGCAGCGCGCAAAATATAAGCGCGGCTATTTTGCCGAATGGCGCTGGGGCGACCGGATCAAGGACAAACTGCTGCCGGTTTTTGACTATTATCTCGATACCACATCAGCCGGCAACCCTGCCATTGTGCCGGGTACCGCTTACCGTGATGCACTATCCAAAGCTGCGGCACAGCCGTTCCGCATGGTGCCTTACTTTGACCCGGGCGTTTGGGGCGGCGACTGGATGAAAACGCATTTTGACCTGCCCGAAAACGGCAGCAACTATGCTTGGAGCTTTGACGGCGTTCCGGAGGAAAACAGCCTGCTGCTGGATTTCGGTTCCTGTGTTGTGGAAACGCCGGCGCTCAACCTTGTCTATGCGCACCCGCGTGAGCTTCTGGGTGACCGTGTTCATGCACGCTTCGGCAAGGAATTTCCCATTCGTTTTGATATGCTGGACACCATGCACGGGCAGAACCTTTCGCTTCAGGTTCACCCCCTGACCGAATACATCCAGAGCCATTTCCATATGCACTATACACAGGATGAGAGCTACTATCTTCTGGATGCTGCCGGCGAAGCCCCTTGCGTCTATCTGGGCATTAAAGCCGGTACAAAGCCGGAAGAAATGATCGACGCCCTGCAGACGGCCCAGAACGGCGGCAAGCCTTTCCCGGCAGAAAAATTTGTCAACAAGATTCCCGTCAAGAAGCATGACCATGTGCTGATTCCGGCCGGCACTGTGCATTGTTCCGGTGCAGATACCATGGTGCTGGAAATCAGCGCTACACCCTATATTTTTACATTCAAGCTGTGGGACTGGGGTCGTGTTGACCTTGACGGCAAAACCGCGCCCCATCCACCTTGAACATGGTGCAGCCAACATCCAATGGTACCGTAATACCGAATGGGTTCACAGAAACCTTGTCAACGCAGTGGCAGAAGTTTATACCGGCGAAAACGGAACGGTTGTGCGCACCGGTCTGCATGAACGGGAGTTTCTGGACACATTCCGCTTTACAACATCTTCTGCCCTGCCGGTACATCGCAACGGCAGTGTGCATATGCTGAACCTGGTTGATGGTACGCGGGCGGTTCTGCGCAGCAAAAGCGATGCGTTCCCTCCTCTGGAGCTGCACTATGCCGAAACCTGCATTGTTCCTCAGGCAGCCGGCGATTATGAAATTTACAGCCCGGACGGCAGCGAGGTCAAGGTCATTCTTGCCTGTGTTCGCAACTGAGTTATCCTATATGCTGCTGGCTGCCAATCAGGACAGCGGCTGCATCACCTGCTTCCGCAGGGATGAAAAGACGGGACGTCTGGAACCGGAAAAAGCGGGAAATCTCCTGCCCTGTACCGGTATGCATTGTGGCACATCCGGTGTAGAATCGCCGACATTTTATCAATCTCAAAAGTCTGTGGCTTTGTATAATCACCGTCTCCCCTGCGTAGAAGTGCTTTCTCGCAGCATGGTTCGGCTTTTCTCCTTGGCCTCCGCCCACGCCTTTTTCAGCGCAGCTTTCGGGATTTCCCCGGTTGCATTGCTTCTCGGCATATGCGCGGTTGGCTTTTTCTTTAATATCTTTCATGGCATCACCCACGTCATAAATTATTCAAATTGAATTTCAAAATCGTTCAAACAGCTTTTAAATTTTACACACAAGTCGCTGCTATAATAAGTCTCGTAATCAAAACAAACGCGGGAAGCATCCCGCACACCACTGCGCCTTAGACCATGCCAGAGCAATCGCTCGGTTAAGGCCAGACAACAAATTGGGCTAAAGGGCCATTACATATAAAAAAGCAATGCTGTATCTTCCGATTCTGGACGATACAGCATTTTCTTTGCATTTATGAAAAGATGTCGCTATAATAGGGCTATCTCTTTGAAACGCGAGGTTTCTCCCATGAATTTATATATCAGTGCCGCCGAGTATGACTACCACACCCTGCTGAAAGTGTCGGAGATGGCAGGACTTGCCGGAATCATCGGCTTTCACGAGGCAGGGGACGGCTATCTGGTGACCTTCCCGCAGGGGAAAATGTTCAGGCTCTGATAGATGACTATAAGGGACGGCTGCGGGATTTGGAAAACAATATTTGGCAGCATTAAAATAGGTCTATAAATTTGAAAAATGAAAGGGGCGAACAAACTCCGTAATGAAAAAATATCCATGTCCTTGTTGTGGATTTCTTACCTACAATGTCCCGGCAGATGAAGATTGTGGGTATATTTGTCCCGTTTGCTTTTGGGAGAATGACCCGTTCATCACTTCTGATAACGAGCCAAGCGACTCCAATCATGGAATAACACTAAAAGAAGCAAAATCCAATTTCTTGCAATTCGGTGCTTGTGTAAAAGAAATGCTACGCTATGTTCGACCACCGAGAGATGACGAAAAGGAAATATCATAGCGTCGAATTCAAGTTTGTAGCACCCCTTTCACCGATACTTCGGCGGTCCTCTATTTTTATAATGCAAAGATTTACTCCTTTTTCTCGGACGGGTTGGTCGACATCAGTTTATAGAGCTTTGTATCCTTCGGGAAAGAATTTGTGAAAGGCACGATATTGCCCGCGCAGCGAATCAGCCCGCAACCTGCGGGAACGTTGGTGACATAGCCAAGCTGGTTGTCCGAAATGTTCAGCAGTTTCGCCAGTTCAACGCGGTCGGTGGCGCTCTGGTTCAGCATTACCAGAAACTCCGAGTTTGCCAGCATCAGGCGGGCGGTGTCGGAGCGCAGCAACTCGTCCACATTCTGCGTCAACCCGGTCACAAGTCCGTTGTACTTGCGGATGCGTTTCCACAGCTTGTAGAAAAAATTCGCGCTGTACTCGTAGCGGAACAAAAATACCGATAGGTCAGACTCTTTCGAGCCTTTCGCCCCGGTCCACACCGTGCAAGCAGCTTTCACTGCACACGGCGTTCCATGGGATAAGTTTTTCATTGTTAATGCAGTCACTTTCAAAGTAAGGATTATATATATTTTTTATTGCTGCGTGACAACTTTGAACACTATGCTGGCAGACAGGAATGATAGCTGAACACGCATACGGATTTTTTGATATAGGAATCAGTTTCAATTCTTCAATACAGATTTCATACATCACGGGTTGCTATGCGGCATAGAAAGTAGAATCATCACGCAACAAAATGTTGCTAAAATGCGCATTGCCTTGTATAATATGGATATAACTTATTTGAAAGGTGGGCTGGACATATGAAGTATATTTTGATGCACCGTGAAACTGTCGTTGCCGTGCTGAGCGTCAATGACATCAGCGGCACGGTATACCGTGTAGACGATGTGCTGCAACCTGCTCACCTGCCGATTGGACTATACGCCCCCGACCACAAGGAGCTTGCCAAGAATCTGAATCTTTGGTTGGCCGGACGTACCATCCCTGCCAGCCGTTCGGGATTTCACCGTGCGCTGGAGGATTTGCAGGTTCAGAAGAAGTTACAGCTGTCCGCCAGCACTTTGATGATGAAGTGCTTTGCACTAAGCCTGTCCGATCAATACTGGCTCAATCCTGCAGAACAGCCACTGGAATGGAGCAAGGTCAATTTCTATAATAATGATTTTTCGGAAGATGTCGGCAACATTCTGTTTGGGCAGATTCCGCAGCAGGACAGCATTGACCTTGCCTCCCCTGCAACACCTCGGACGGCTGGCTGAAAAAGAAATGGAAGATTCTGAACTGCCAGCGTGTGTTGGTAAAGGGCGGTAGCGGCATGGCCCAGCAGGAGCCGTTCAACGAGGTTGTCGCTTCCCTGCTCTGCCACAAGCTGGGCATCCCGCATGTGGAATACAGCCTGCTGTTTGAGGGGGACAAGCCCTATTCCGTTTGCCCGAATATGACAACCGACCGGCAGGACTTTGTCAGCGCCTACTATATCTTTTCGGCTTTCCCCGCGCGGACGGTGTGAGCGCCTACGACCATTTCCTCGCTTGCTGTGAAAAGCTGGGTATCCCGGATGTGCCCGAGCGGTTGCAACAGATGATGATTCTGGATTATCTGATTTGTAATCAGGATCGTCACTTCGGCAATTTTGGCGCTATCCGTGACGCAGTAACGCTGGAATGGGTCGGTTTCGCACCGATTTTTGACAGCGGCACGAGCCTTTGGTTCGACCAGTACGCCTCCAAAATCGACGCACTGGCCGATGCCCCCGCCAAACCGTTCGCTGCCACACAGCAGGCACAGCTTGCCCTTGCAAGAGATGGATTGCCAGCGCTGAATCTTGCTGCGCTGGATGATTGTAAAGATGAGGTTCTTGCAATTTTTTGAACAAGCGCATTTCGGTGAGCCAAAGCGTGCCAACATCTTGGTTGATGCTCTGGCAGTGCGCTGTAAAATCTTGCAAGCGAAGCAATAACTTTGAAATAAAAACAGCCTTTCCCTATGCTTTCTTGGAAGCACGCGGGAAAGGCTGTTTTTGTTATGGCGCTCACACAGTCTGCAAGATTTTCTCTAAGGCATTTTTATAGGCCATGTTCTGCTCCTTCGTTCGTTTGAAAGCCCCTTTAGGGTGCTTTCCGGCACGAAGGAGCTTTTTGTTTTCGTGGCGGCGGAACAACAGACTATCAATATTTTCGGATGTGTACTCTAAGCCGTTCTGGTTCAGCACACGGGCGCAGCGCGCCAGACACATACTTGCCAGCCCGTAATCCTGCGTAATTACAAGGTCGCCGGGGTGTACGCGGTTCACCAGTGCAAAATCTACGCTGTCGGCACCCCTTGTCAAAGGTCAAGGTTTGCGCTCCGTCGCGTTGGATTTGGTGGGCTGTATCACATAGAATCAGCACAGGTACTTTGTATTTTGCGGCTGTCTGTATAGTCAGATCCACCACCGGGCAGCCATCAGCATCTATTAAAATCGTCACTTTATTGTTTTCCTTCCATAACCCAGGCAAATGCCTTCGCTGTCCGTAGGTCGGCATCCTTGAAGTGGCCGCCTGCGTTCCATTCCAGTTTGCAGTCTTTTCCGCGCTGGGTCAGGGCGCTGTGCAGGGCGCGGATGTTGTCACCTACTGATGCCATAGTCTGGTTTTTGGTGTGCTCCTCGCGATCGCCAAGGCTGAGATAAACGCGCCGGGTCTGAATAGGGTGCGCCGCTTCGTATTCCAGCCAGCCGGGGAAACCACACGGACGGCGAAGCCGCCGCCGTGCCATACAGCGCGTTCGTTTGTGTTGCCGCCCACAGAGCAAACAGTCCAGTCAGTGAGTAGCCGCCTAAAATAACCTTACAATCTTCCTTTATAGAATACTGTTGGCTAATGCCCGGCACAGCCTGCTCCAGCCATGCAAGCGTATCCTCCGCCCTGCCGCCAAAAACCTTGCTTGCCCCACACGGGCGGTGCAGGCCACGGAGATAAGTCATCGTTCCAGTTCTCTACTTGGACAGCGGCCAGCAAGAATATATGCGCGGTTTGCCGACGTATAGCTTCAGTTTCCCGCTCCATCCCTGCAAGGTCATGTTCGTTCGCCATTTGCAGCAGCAGATATTCGGCGCTGGCAGTGCCGTAGATGCGGCAGGTTCTGTTTTGTATCTGCAGTAATTGGTTATCCATAAAATCGATGATTCCTTTTCTTTGCTTTCATTTGCATTATAATGCCTATACGTCAAAGAATCAAGATTGCGCCGGATGCCCTGCCTTGAAAGTTTTTTTTGCGCCTCGCATTACATCTGCACAACATCCGCACAGTGATTGTATATACGTGTATAATCTCGTATGTTACAATTAGTATGTTCAAAAATAGGGTTCAGCCAAAAGGTTGGACATTTTCAAACAGAGTCGTACCTGATTTTTTCAGGCCCGGCTCTTTTTGTTTTTGGGCATTTTCTGATTTTGGGAGGTTTTGCAGATGACCGTAATACGTCCGCCTTGACGCAATGATTACGCAATAAAAAGTCGAATACGCAAAAGGACGTAATGATTGCGTATTAGTTGCCTGTGGCTATGCTGTTGGCAGTGCTTAATACGTCTTTATGCGTTCCTTATGCGCAATAAGGATGGTGATTGTATTGAAAAACCGCGCAGCGATTTATCAGCGGGAAGCCGCTGAAATGCTGCATAACATTTCGCTGTATCCCGGTCTGACCGAAGAACAGCTTTGCCGGTTCTTTCCCGAAAAAAGAGGCAACGGCAAAGACCTTACTCGCCCACATGCTGAAAGAGGGGCGCGTTTACCGTGCCGAAAATTGCCGCTACTACGCAAATCAAGAAGCACGAAAAATGCAGACAAGGACTTATCCCGCTGCGTCTGGGTTCTGCTCGACTTCATCGATCAGGTGGAATACCACACAGTTGCAGAATTTCCGGCAGCTATTCTCTGTTTTGCAAATGGAGAGCTGTATGAAATCGTGCCTATCCCCGCAGGGCAAAGAGACTATGATTTGCCAGCTGCTGCGTCAAAGCCACAGAAAGATGCCGGCAAGCGCATCGTGGTCGTAGAGGATACCTCCCAGATTGAGTTGCTGGACATTCCGCAAGTGGCCGGGTTCTGCACCGTGGCCGAAGACGGCACTGTCAGCTACTACAAAAAGGAGGCTGCGCTTGAATCCTGACGCACTTTTGAATCGTATCCGCTTGGAACAGCGCGGGCTCATCGACATTCACAAAAAGCTGTACGAAATGGAGCATCTGCTGCCTGCGCCTGACCCGATGCAGTTTGCCAAAACTGCCGAGAGTGCAGCGATTCTCAGCGAGAAAAGCACGGCTCATCTGCGCAATATGTTCTTTTCCGTGTCCAACGAACCGCCCATTTACTACTATCCCAAGGCGGCCGAAGTACAGGGCATCCGTGTATGGGCGGCTGACAACTATATGTTTGCGTGTGCTGCTCCCCGCGCTGCTGCCGGACAAAAAAAGAAGCGGGACGGCTGCAAGTTTTTTTGCTGCCGCTTCAGGCTGCACTGGTGCAAAAGCGGCACGCGCTTCCCCGCTTCTCTGACTGTGTGATTTGCGTGGAGCATATCTACGACCACAATCTTCCAATCACATCCGTGCGGGATTATGACAATCTTGATTCAAATCCAGTTATAGATGTCATTGCCCTGTTCTGCCTGCGGACGATACCGGGGCGCTGTGCGATTCTTTCCAGACGACCCGGTTTGGATATTCGTCCTCTACCGTGATTACCGTCATGCCCAAAAACTGCTTTTCGGCATGGCTAAGTACCCAAAATCGGTTGAGACCCGACCCTCCACTTTTTGAAAAAAAATTCATAAAAATCAGATACCTATTCTGAAAATGACTTTTCCGCGTTGTTGTGGGCTTTTCCAGCGATGCACAAGACGGCGGCGGAAACTGCGCCAGAGTCAAAGAAGGCGTATGGTTTAAATTCCGAAAGGTGATTTTTATTTCTTCTGCTTTTTCCTGTCCTGCCCGCGCAAGACAGCCTCTATTATGAACTTTTGGCACTCACAGCCATCTGCGGCGGGGAGGTTCCTTGTGCGTGTGCTGACCATCTGACTTCAAGCAAAAGTTACCGTAAAAAGTGGTGACCGGCCTAACTGACACGACAACCGCCTCCTGCGCATTTTCTCCAAAATCACCTTCGCGGTTACCGGCTCGGCATCCGTGGCAAACGTCTTTTGCGGGAACAGGAGCCAGAGCGGTTTCAGTTCTATCTGTCCGGCCGCACACAAATGCCATCCATCAAGTCGTCCCCTGCCCGCCGCCTGCGGCTGCACCGTATCGCACGGACATACATCACGATGCTGAATGCAGGCACGATGATTTATCGAGATGAAAAGCCGCCTGTATTTCTCCCCGGATACAAAGCAATGCTATTTCCATTGAAGATGTATTTTTATGATTCCCGTGAAATGAAAGAACTTGCGCTCCTTGAAATGCTGAAAATCTACGGCTCTCGGATGACCGGCGCGTTGTTGACCCGAATCCCAACCTTTGCTGTGTTCAACGGATGGATGCTGTTCCGGTCTTTGACACGCAAATTCGAACAGCCGGGGAAAAATCATGCTGCAAAATATCCGCTATACGCGGAATTCGTGAGCCACACGCCGTAGACGGCATCCTGCTGTCTGACCAGTGGGCAGTTATGACTACCCTGCTGGAAGATGCAAAGACCTACAAGAAAGAATATTTCTTGTTCGGTGAGGGCTACGAGCATTTCTATTTTATTACCAATGACTACTACGGCGAAGCACTGCTCTGGATGCTCTGTAACCCGGATGCGACAACTAAGCGTTTCATGCGCTTCTTTTGCAGTCTTTCTGCCCATCCCCGAAAAGATTCTGCCATTGAAAATGATGCCGTAACCGAAGACGGAATGCCGATCCTTTTCGCGTATCAGCCGGACTTGCCCACGTCTATCGTTTCTATGCAGCCTTGGAGCTACTGCAAAGGCAGCGGCATCATAGTTTGCTTTAATTTTCAGGAAGATGCTCTACGACCGTTCTGCGGCGCAGAATTAAATTGCAAACAATCGACTTCTCTGACTTTGAGAGGAGGTTTCTGAACTCACCATGAAACGCCCCTCTAAAAATTGCTCTCAAACATTATTAGCCGTCGCGCTGCTACTCTATGCCTGCGGCTACTTGACGCAGTTCATCGGCAATTATGCCGTCTGGCAGAAAAACGGCGGTATGCTGGGCAGTACTTCCCCGCCGTTTCCCTCTTTATCACTATTGGTCTGTCTCAAAGGTGTTCTGTGTTTTCCTACAATCTGTACTGCATGGCGGGCTGCGCAGCAGCAGTCGCTGTGATTTTCCTATACCGAAAGCTGTTCAGCCAGGATGCCCTAACGGATTCCGAACGCAATTTCGATTTCTCCGCAAAAGGCACTTACGGCACGTCCGGCTGGATGCAGCCGCGAGAAGTCCCCGCCGTGCTGGGTATGGTTTCCGACTTATCCAAGCATACAGGCACTGTGTTGGGGATGCTCGGCGGCAAGTTTCTTTGCATCCCGGAGAAAACACGCATTAACGGTAATCTCGCCGTCTATGGCGCCAGCGGCTCGATGAAAACCCGCTCATTCTGCATGAACCGTATTCTGCAAAGCGCCGCCCGTGGAGAGTCGCTGGTTATCTGTGATCCAAAATCCGAGCTCTACGAAAAATCCAGCGAATATATGCGGGATTTGGGTTATACCGTGCGCGTGTTCAACCTCGTTAGCCCCGAAAATTCAGACTCTTGGAACTGCTTGAAAGAAATCGAGGGACAGGAGTTGATGGCGCAGCTTTTCGTAGACGTTATCATCAAAAACACCAACGGCACCGGCAAGAGCGACCGTTTCTGGGATTCCGGCGAGATGAACCTGCTGAAAGCGCTGGTCTTGTACGTTGATCTCACCTACCCGCCGGAACAGCGAAACATCGGTGAGGTGTACAACCTCATTACCCAATGCAGCGAAAGTCAGTTGGACAGCCTGTTTGACGTTCTGCCACTGACACATCCTGCCAAAGCACCGTACAGTCTGTATCAACGGGCATCGGACTCTGTGCGCAGCGGTGTCATCAGCGGGCTGGGCAGCCGGTTACAGGTATTCCAGTCTGAATTGATTAAGAAAATCACTGCGTATGACGAGATCAGCCTTGAATTGCCGGGGCAGCAGCCTTGCGCGTACTATCTCATCACCAGCGACCAAGACAGCACCTTTGACTTTCTCGCATCGCTGTTTCTGTCTTTCGCCTTTATCAAACTCGTCCGCTATGCCGATGCAACCTGTCCCGGTGGGTGGCTGCCTGTGCCGGTCCATATACTTGGTGAAGAGTTGACCGCCTGTGGTACGATTTCCGAACTATCCCGGCGCATCAGCGTCATTCGCTCTCGCAATATATCCATGTCCTGCGTATTCCAGAATCTCGCTGGCCTGCAGAACCGCTATCCGCAGAACCAATGGCAGGAAATCCTCGGCAACTGCGACGTGCAGCTGTTTCTTGGTTGTACCGACCAGTTGACCGCCGAGTATGTCTCTCAGCGCACCGGCATTGCCAGTGTGATGGTGTCCAGCACGTCTAAAGCGCTAAATACATTGCGGGTTTCCGATTATACTCCACAATATCGTGAAAGCAATGGTATCGGCAAACGGCCATTATTGACTCCGGACGAAGTGCTGCGCCTACCCGTGGATGAGGCGCTGGTTATCCTGCGAGGTCATAAGGTACTAAAGGTACACAAAATGGATTACTCACTGCATCCCGCTTACAAACATCTGCGGGAATGCAAAGCATCCGCGCACATCCCGGAGTGGCAAACCGCTGTGCCGGAAACCCCATCAGCTATTACACCGTCAACAGCACCAATTGCTAAAACACCGCCCAAGCGGCGCGGCCGCAAGCCTAAAACAGTGGTCGCCGCTGATAAAACCTCTATTATGACAAAACCCGAAAACGAAAAGGAGATTTTTTATGGAAATGAACAATGATATTTTTACCCCCGACCTGCCCATCCCTGAGCCTGTTGGTTTTGAGGATGCCTCCATCCCTGCTCCTGTCGAAGAAGAAAAGCCCGCCGAGACTCCCCCGCCTCGCCGCAGACACAAAGCGGATGCCCCGATACTGACCATTGAAAGCGGCGACGAAATCGAAACCGAGGATGCCCGCGAAGCTGCTGCCTGGCACGAGATTCACAACGCCTACCGCACACGGCGCATCCTCTCTGCACCGCTGGGCGGCATCGAGCAGACCGACAGCGGCAAGACGATTGCTGTTATGGACTACAACGGTTTCCGCATTGTCATCCCGCTTAAAGAAATGATGGTTGCCCCCAACGCCGCCAACAGCACCGACAGCATGGCTGTCCGCCAGATGAAGCTGCTCGGCAATATGCTAGGCGCGGAAATTGATTTTGTCATCCTCGGCATCGACTCCAAGAGCCGCAGTGTGGTTGCCAGCCGCCGCGAAGCCATGATGCGCAAGCGCCAGCTTTTCTATTTCAGCCCCGATGCCAACGGAGAATACCGCGTCCGCGAGGAGCGCGTGGTGCAGGCCCGCATCATTGCCGTTGCCGACAAATCAATCCGTGTCGAGATTTTCGGTGTGGAGTGTTCTATTATGGCGCGGGATTTGGCATGGGATTGGATTGGGGATGCTCATGACCGCTTTGCCGTGGGCGACCAGATTCTTGTCCGCGTGACCGAAGTAAACAAAACCTCGCAGGAGGAACTATCTGTCCACGCCGATGTCAAGAGCGTCACCGAAAACACCAGCCGCGAAGCCCTGAAGCGCTGCCGTGTGCAGAGCAAATACGCTGGCCGCGTCACCGATGTGCATAAGGGCATCGTCTATGTGCGGCTTTCCAACGGTGTCAACGCTGTGGCCCACTCCTGCTACGACCGCCGCACACCCGGCAAAAAGGACGATGTCAGTTTTGTGGTGACAAAGCTGGACGAGGAGCGCAGCATTGCCGTGGGCATCATCACCCGCATTATCCGTCAGAACTTGTAATTTCTGCCTGCGCGGGCAGCCACCTGTGCTGCCCGCATTTTTTTGTGATAAGGGGAACTGTAAAATGGCTGTTTTTCGTGTGGAACGTACCAGGGACTATACCGTTATGAGTAACCACCATCTGCGCAATAAGGAACTGACCTTAAAGGCTAAGGGGCTGCTTTCTCAGATGTTGTCTCTACCGGAGGATTGGGATTACACGCTCAAAGGGCTTGCGGCTATCAATCGTGAAAGTATTGATGCCATCCGCACCGCCGTGCTGGAACTGGAGCAGGCCGGGTATATCGTCCGCTCCCGTGTCCGCGATGAACGCGGATGCCTGCGTGCCTGTGATTACATCGTCTATGAACGTCCGCAGGAGAAGCCTCCCAAGCCTACATGGGAAAATCCAACATTGGATAATCCCACTTTGGTGCAGCCTACATTGGAAAAACCCTATATGTTGGATTCTCCTACGCAGGAAAATCCAACGCAATTAAATAAAGAGATACAAAATAAAAGAGAAACCAAATACAGACCTTATCTTATCCAAAAGCGATGCGATTCGGAAAACGGTGAAAGAGAATATTGAGTTGGACCTGCTCTGCAGAAATATGCTGGAGGCCGCCCCGATCCTGCAAGAAATATACGAACTGATTGTTGAGACGATTCAGAGTCAAAGTCCCACCTTGCGGTTGGGCAGCAATGTTTTCCCCGCAGAACTTGTACGAGAACGAATGGTGCAGCTGAACAGTGAGCATATCCGCTTTGTGCTTGACTCTTTCCGTGCGCGCAGCGGCAATATACGCAATCCGAAGAAGTATTTACTAGCAATGCTGTTCAATGCGCCTATCACGCTGAACAGCAAAACAGCTATTGATGCCCAGGCGATGCTAAAGTGTTCAAGAAAGCGGCAAATATAGTCTTTCAAAATATGAACAAATTGTAAAATTTGAAAAAATGCCCGATTTTTTTTAATTTTTGCGTTCGAGATGACAGTAATAAGGGCAAATAGGTTTTTGGGGCCTATTTTGCAAAAAAAAAAAAATCGGAGGTGAAATTCTATGAAACAAGCTCGTATCCACTGCCCTTACTGTGGCTCCCTTGCCACGCTGCGCCCTGCAAGCGCGATTCATGGGCTTTCGGACATTTCCGCAGGGACGTACCTGTACGTCTGTCGCCGCTGGCCCGCCTGTGATGCTTACGTCACGGCAGACCGCCGCACGAAGCAGCCTCTTGGCACCCCTTGCCAACGGCGAACTGCGGCACAAGCGTATCCTTGCCCACCATGCCCTGCACAATGTACAGACCTCACTCGGCATGAACCGCGACCAGAGTTACCGCTGGCTGCAAATGCAGATGGGACTGCCCGGAAATCAAGTACATGTCGCCAAGTGCGGCGACTACCGCTGTGAGCAGATCATCCGCATCTGCGAGAATGCGACTGCGAGGTGACGAGTTATGAAATGCGTGAAAAGGCTCACAGCTGACCAACAGCGTTTGGCAGAAGAAAATCTGACCATCGTAGAGCGCGTCCTGCGGTTCGACATCAATGCCAATCCCTGCGTTGCTGGTCTTGGCTATGAGGACCAAGAGGGCTGTGTCTGGCTCTGCAATGCAGCACTGACCTTCGACCCAGCGCGCGGTAGCTTTGCATCCTATGCCCGGCAGGTCGTACAGAATGGTCTTGTCAGTTACTGCCGCAACCTTACGGGAAAACAATTCGCATGATTTCTCTGGCAGAGATTGAGCCAACTGCACTTGCCGCATTAGAAGTACAACATAGCGCTCCCTTCGATATTGAGTGCGAGACTCCCCTGCTGCTTGCCGCCGCAGAATCTCAATACAGCGGCGTGACCCGCAAGGGCGTCCATGCGCTGGCGTTGCAAGTCTCCGGCATACCGCTTACCGCAGTTGCTACTCGCATGAGCGCCCCGCCCAACCACGTTTCGGCGTGGATCAGCCGTGCTGTCCACAAATTGCGAAACGATGAATCTTTTCTCTCATCTCTACACGAAAATTAAAAATTTGGAGGTTCCCTTATGAAAATGTTTTTACACTGCCAATGGTCGTTATATCCGCTGCTGCACCGGAAGAAGGCACCCGCCCGGTTATTATCGTCTGCGAGAAAGATATGAGGTCGATGTGCAGGAGTTTATGCTCTGTTCCATCCTCAACTGGCGCATCTTGCGGGAAGAAGAAATCGGCAGCTACTACGAGAAGATGGCAAACCAGCAGTACCAACGTCACCATCCACCGCAGCTGGCAGGACTGCGTACAGCGCCTGCTGGTTCGCGGACTCATTGTGGTAGGTACTGGGGATACCGAGTATGATGCGCTATATGATTTGCTCGCCTGCCGCTTCATCATCCCAATCGGCGCGGCATGGCCGCTGCGGGTACTGTCGTTTCTCAAGTTCACGTTCTTGGAGGGCTTCTCTTGGAAAATTACCCGCCGCTTCCCGCCTGTTCCACGTTGATACCCGCAGCATCTGCGAGAAAAAAGTCATCCGTCTTGCCCGGCAGACACCGCTCTCGTGCGCGAAATTATCAAGTGCATCGAAATGGACATCCGTCGCCTGAAGGACGGCTACGATGTGCTGGACAAGCTGTACGATGACAACGACTTGAACTGCGACAACTTCGCCCAGGCTGTTCGGGAGTACCGTTGCAGCCGCGAGGTCATCACGGCAGTAGCAAACCTTTATCTTCGACAACAGATTATGATTGATACATATTAAATCGTCTCTGGGTTGCTACAAGATATAGTATTATAATTGCTTTGTAAATGATTTTTATGCTATATAAGCATACGCTGTTATTTTTGTAATCGGTGCCGGTAGTAGATGGCATTGCGCTGAATTGGGCGCGGTGTCTCCCCTGCCGGCACTTTTTATATAGATATTTCCTGCCATTGGCAGAAAGGAGTGAACCAAGAATCAATCCGCATCCCTTATGGCCGCCGAACGGTGGCCGCACCTTGGGCTGCATCAAGTGTTCAGAATGGACACCTGATGCAGCCCTTTTTGTTTTTGTGAAAGGACGGTAATCGACAATGAAATCTGACAATACCATCCGGAATGGCACAAGCATCTTCGTGGGCATCATTGTAGCCATCGCCGCGTTCGTGCGCGGTGCGTTACTGCTGCCGCTTCTGCTTGTTGCCTGCTCCGTCTGGGGCTGTATGTGCTGCACCATCTGCGCGGCAGCCTCCCGGAGATCCCCAAGAAGAAAGAAAAGGCTCCCCGCCGCGCCAAGTTTGTGGTGCCGGACATCGAGGACGAACCGCTCAGCGACATTCTACTGCTTCATGTGAACCAACGCGTCACCGCTGCACTTCGTACGGCGGGCAGCAACATCACATGGGAATGGGCCACGAAAGATCCACTTGCCATCGTCAAGGAGGGTGGGCGCTGCCTGATCCGTGTTCACGGACTGGACGGCTTTGAGAGTGCCGAAGTCGCACTGGACAAGCAGGCGCATCTGCGGTGCGAGCTTATCAACACCGTGCCGCTGCGCCCGAACCCCACGGCAGACGCAACCGAAAAGCCGCGTATACCCGCCAAGACTCCCCCGCTGCCCGACCCGCGCATCTGGTATGAAACCGAGGGCCGCGCAACGCTGGAGGGCATCGTGGCTGATCTCAGTTCCCGCGGGCATCACTCGATGACCGTGCAGGAAGACGGTCACATCAAGCTTTCGGACGGCAGCACATCGGCGCTCCCGGAGCTGCACGGCTTCCCACCTGTTGGCTGCTGGGAAAAGCTGAAGCAGGTCTTTGCAGGAGATGGACTGGCCGCCGAGGAAATTTCCGGCAAGCTGGTTCTCTCGTGGTAAAGGGAGGTTTCGCGTATGAAATCCGGTGTAACTTTACAGCAGATGCTGACCGAAGTGAAGCGGCAGAGCGAGTCCAAAGAGGACTACCTCATTGCCCCCAACCGCCTGCGGATGGAATCCTACGGCAAAGAAATGTTTCTGCACCTGTCGGATGACAGCGGTACCGAACTGATCGAGCCCATGACCATCACCGGCATCGCCCATCGGCAGATCGGTACACACCTGCGCATCCCCGCCGCCTACTATGACCGTATGCGGGAAGAACGCCCCGACTTGCTGGCCTATAATGCCAACACATGGTTCAAGCAGGAAAGTTCGCAGAGAATGCTACGCACACTGGACGGCTCTGCCCGCGCGTACTTGAGCAATCGCTATCGCCGCATCGACAATATCGACATTGCCGGTGTGACGCTGCCGATTCTCGGCGGGCTGCCCGACATCCGCTTTGAAAGCTGCCAAATCACCGAAAGCCGTATGTACATCAAGGCCGTGAATCCCCGCTTGCAAGCAGAAGTATCCCCCGGCGACATTGTGCAGGCCGGGGTTATCATCAGCAACAGCGAGGTCGGGCTTGGATCCGTCAGCATCCAGCCGCTGATTTATCGGCTGGTGTGCAGCAACGGTATGGTCGTGAATGAGGCCGCAGCCCGCCGCAACCATGTGGGCCGTGTTACCGACAGCGGCGAAAATTTCAGCGTCTACTCGCAAGCAACCTTGGACGCCGAGGACAAAGCCTTTGTCATGAAAATTCAGGACACCGTGCGCGCCGCCGTGGAAGAAGCGCGGTTTTCGCAGGTCGTCGGCAAAATGCGGGAGGCAAAAGCCGCGCAGATGGACACTCATGATGTGCCGGCCGTCGTCAAACTTGCCAGCAAGGAGTTCCACATTACTGACAGCGAAAGTACCGGCGTATTGCAGCGGCTGATCGAGTCCAACGATCTGACGCTGTACGGTTTATCCAACGCCGTGACCCGTCACAGTCAGGACGTGGAGAGTTATGACCGCGCCAGTGAACTGGAAAGCATCGGTTATAGTATTTTGACCATGCCGCCTCGGCAGTGGTCGAGAATCAACAGGGCAGCCGCCTAACACTGCCCCACACACAGGAGGATTTTTTATGTCTATGATGAACGCTAATGCCGCAGCCACCACCGCCATGACCGCCAACGAACCGCTGGACTTTGAACTGCCCGAAATGGGCGATTCCGATTTCAGCAATGAGGAACTCGCTGAGGACATGGACGGCCTGACGATGTCTTTTCCCCGCATCAAGATTCCCGCTGGCGGCGTGTTGCAGTTTGAGATTCCCAACGGCGACCCGCAGCATCCGGATTACAGCCCCACGCTCACTGGCGTGATTTTGTTCAGCCATGCAAGCTGTGCTTACTGGCCGGAGGGCGATGAATACAGCGATGATGTGCCGCCGCTTTGCTCCTCGGTGGATGGCAAGCAGGGCTACGGTGAGCCCGGTGGTGTTTGTGAGGCTTGTGCGTTGAGCCAGTTTGGCAGTGCCAGCAACGGTCGCGGCAAAGCCTGCAAGAACATGCGTGTGCTGTATCTGCTGCGCAGCGGAGAGTTTATGCCGCTGGCAATCAATCTCTCGCCTACCAGCATCAGCCCGTTCCGCGAGTTCTTGAATCAGGGCTTTGTTTTCCGTAACCGTGCTACCTACGGCAGCCTTGTGGAGATTGGTCTGAAACGCCAGACAAACCCGGAGGGCAAGGATTACAGCGTTGCCACGTTCAAGCGGCTTGGTGACTTCCACGGTGACCAGCTTGCTTCCGTGCGCAAGTACGCCTTGAGCTTCCGTGAGCAGATTCGCGGCATGAACCGCCAGCGCATCGAAGCGAAGCGTGAACAGGATGATGGTCTTTGCGAGGTAGAGAACTACACTGTTGCCCCTGCGGTCACCGATGACAGTTTCTGCATCGGTGCCACAGTGAACGGCGACACACAGCCGCTGCCCTGCGTGATAGTTTATGAAGGAGGTGCTTTATGCACGATATTCCGTTGAATGACACCCAGCGCATTTTTGCCGAGAAAAACCACAACCTTGTCTACAAGTTCCTGCACGAGAAGAATCTGCCTGCCAGCGAGTATTATGACATCGTCATTTTCGGCTACCTGCGGGCGGTGCAGCGGTATCTGACAGACCCGAATCTTGCAGGCTATTCCTTTGCCACGGTAGCGTGGCGGGCCATGGAGGGCGAAGTTGTCAATACCCACCGCACCGACAAGCGCCGTTTCCGCGTCATCCGTTTTGTTCGTTCCCGTCAGTCTTACACCGGGCATCTGACTCGGCGTTCTACGCCAACGGTAACGGACGAGGAAGCATTACATGAAAGTGAAGTGGCACTGCTCCTGCACGCCCTCGCCAAGCGGGTAACACCCCAGCAGATGGAGATCATCCGTCTGCGCACCAAAGGGATACCAGACGAACGAGATCGCGCAGATGCAGAATACCTCGCTGTATCATGTGAACACGCTGCTGGACAATGCACGGTTCATCGTGGTGGAACTATGCAGAGATTCTTAAAGGGAGGCAATGACAGAATGAAAAAGCGGAAGCTGGAGCTTTACATTACCGGCAAACTCATGTCCGCATTACCCTGATGGTGGGCAGGCCTGCCATTTTCAGCACTGGTGGTGAGATGTATCATACGGCCCCTGTGGTGAAGATTCATGAGACAGAAACGCAGGAGATTCACTTTGAGACATCTACCACCCACTACTACATCAAGCCCCGCCCTTTTTGTGCTCGCGGTCCTCAACCCGCGCCGACAAACGCTGGCCGCGTGTGCGTAAAGGGGTGAATGTTCGTAGGATGATTTAATTATAGCCGTGGCGGTGTTTTGCTGCCACGGCTTCTTTTGACGGAATAAGAGGTGAAATTGACTATGTATAAAGAAAAAGTACGCAAATTCAAGTGTTGTTACTGCTCGGACTGTAAACTCTATGCCGGGTCTGAAACGAAAAACGATTCACGGTCGGCGCATGAAGCCGAACACAAAATACTGCACCGGCGGCAAAAAGGTCATTATCTTTCGATCCGACGACCCAAAAAGTAAATGTACCGAAATGGTGTCCTAAGCGGCGTATGCCGTCCTGTGTTACGGATTCTACCACTTCCGCTCTGTGGAAATCGAGGCAGGAGAGAGCATGCTTGCGGCCAACGGAATTTCGTTTTTCCCATACCCCAGCCGCTATGCAGTGCGGTATGAGGGAGAGTCACCCTATACGGCGATGGATTTTGCAAGGCAAATTAAAAAGCGTCCTTTCGCGGAACTCTCTTATGCAGCTATTGCCCTATGAAATTCTGGAAGTCGACGATGGTATCCGCCCGTACTGTTTCCTTTGTAGAACGTCTCGGTCACGTGCGGTGCATCCGCTTCAAAAGTGACATCGCACGCGAAAGTAAGTATGAAGAGTCTGGCGGCAAAGCGATTTGATTCTATGGAATCATGCAGATGTTCCGTTCACAGTCACCTGTAAAAGCGTCAAATGTAAAGCATTTATCGCAGTACGTTTATTGCTTGCCTCAAAGCCTATAAATGCGCTTTTTGACAAAAATCTCCGTCACATCATAAGTGGCGGAGATTTTCTATTATCGATTCACATCAAAAATTTCCGCTTGATTAAATTCCACAAACATGGTATATAAAAAAGAAATCTATTGACAAAACCCGGAGGATTCGCTATTTTGAAAACATACCCCAAACAAAAGATTGGCAGTCGAGCCTACATAGGGAGAGAGTATGGTCAAGATTCTTATTTGTGATGATGATCCAACATTCACACAGTCAATGTTCAAAAGGATCCTATCATTGCCGGCCTATTCCAGCAAATCCATGAAATTGAGCTGCTTAACTGATATTGCTGAAATGAGTGCTAACACTATTGCACAATATGACATTCTATTTCTCGATATTGACCTCGGTAAAGAAAGCGGAATTGACCTTGCCAGAAAGATGCGCAAGATGAATCCGGAAGCCGTATTGATTTTCGTAACAAACTTCAGTGAATACGCCCCCCTGAGGGCTATGAAGTGGATGCTTTTCGATACCTTGCCAAATCCGAGTTGGAAAAGAAGCTACCCACCTATTTTGAAGATGCACTGGGCAATGTGCCGCACCCGTCAACGGAAAGTAGAGATTCTCTGTGAGGGTGAGAGTGTGCCTATCCCAGTCCAATCTCTTGCATGGATAGAAAGTCAGGGACGTGAACAGTATCTCCATTTGGTAGGCGGATGCCGTGAGCAGCTAATTACCCGATTAACTATGACGCAGCTTGAGGATTTGCTTGTTCCTCATGGATTTTTGCGTATCCACAAAAGTTATCTCGTAAATATGGCATATTTGCAGTCTTTTCAAAGTACAAGTGCAGTTCTGACAATCGGTCAAACGCTTCCTGTGGGGGGCTCGTAGTTATCGCGACAATAAGCAAAAAATTTGTAAAATGGCAGGCGCAGCAACTATGGTAGTAATTTGGGGAAATATTCTCAGCTTTATAGGCAACATGGTTGCGCTGGCAGTCGAGGTTCTTGTATTTGACGCTTTTTTCCCTCGCAATGAAAGCAGAAAAAAGCGATGGCTTTGTATTTTTTGTGCTGGGTCATTGCTACATTCTTATCTGTATCTGTTGGCACAAAATTCGGATATACACTTAAAATGCTGCAAGAAGTCGCCTTAATATATTTGTTTTGTGTTTTTTTGTACCAAAGCCGCTGGGATCGGCGGTTGTTTATCGTTGTAACGGTATATTCTGTTTTATTTTCTTATAGTCACTGGTTTGATGAACTCTGTATGCGTATTAGTGGGTTTACCTACGAAGAATATATATGGAATGTTCCGCTCTATTCTATATTCTTTTTTTCTCCGTTGTTCGTTTATCTTAGCATTTGCATTTCTGATAAATAAGTACCACAAACCGCTACATGCAAGAACACAACCAAGGGCTTGGGTCCCCTTATCCGCTGCTTTTCCTGTTTGCACACTGCTTGTGCTCAGGCAGGTATATACCCACCCGGAAGAACAACGTGTATGGCAGATTTGTTTATTGATTCTCGATCTTGTTGATATTGCTGCATTGATTTTATTGGAGTATCTTGAAGAAAACGCGGAAAATCGCGAGAAGCTGATTGCTGCCAACGAACGCGCCCACGTTCAGGACGAAAACATTCAGGCTTTGAGTCAGGCGTATGCAGGGCAAAGAAAAAATGACGCACGACTTCCGAGCCAACCTTTCGACTTTATCTGAATTGTTGGAAAGTGAACGTGTTGACGATGCCAAGGAATTCCTTTCCGAGTTGAATGTGCGCCAAAGTGAGCGGATTTTGCTTGTCAACAGCCATAATGCTGCTATTGATGCGGTTCTAAACCAAAAGGGATATATTGGGAAGAAGCAAGGCATTGATATGCGGTTTCGTGTCAATGATCTTTCCGCGCTGAGGCTTCCTCGTGTAGATGTGACTATTGTGCTGGGCAATTTGATTGATAATGCCATGGAAGCTTGTGCAGGCTTGTCCGACCCAAACCGCTGGGTCAGTATTCAGATCCTTTACAGCGAGAATATGCTTTCTATTTTAATTATCAATCCCAGTAATATCGTTCAGATCAATGACGGTCATATTCCTACAACCAAGCAAGATCCCTTTGCTTCATGGCTTCGGCATTGGGAACGTCAAAGACATTTTTAGAAAAGTACCATGCCGAGTACCTTTTCACTTATGATGACGGACGATTTATTTTTAGCGCAGACTGGCCTGATATAGCTGAACCATCTGCGAACACATCAATTCTCTCATAACCAATATTGCTTTTTTAATCCTCTGTGCAGAACAACTCGCACAGAGGATTTTTGCATTCATGCACATTTTTTGCGTATACGCAGGTTTAGTGGACTTTTTGTAGAAAACTGTGCTATTTTGATGTCAAGATAACGCACAAGTTACAACCGTTTCCTCCTCGGTATTAGGCATCGGCGCGCAGATGCTGAAATATCGTCCGAACATCAACCCTATTAAATCCATTAGATTGGAGGCTTATTAAATGTCAATACTGAGAAAACGTATTTCTGCGATCCTGCTCTCCCTTGCAATGGTAACAGCCGTAGCGTTGCCTTACATTTGCGGACGACACCCAATCATATACTCCGATGCAGATAAGTGCGGAATCTGAAGCTTTCCCGCAGGCTTACATTGAAATTGAAAACGGCACCACACTTATGGCTCGAGACGGAACGACTCATTTGAGCGGTGCCTCTGTAACCGTTTATTATGAAGAGCATTACAAGTATGACTCTCAGGGTAATTTGTTTATTACTGACAGTCGCTTACTATCTGAAGATGAAGTTAATGCCATCGGGAAAGAAAACTTTGACGAAGGTGCTCCATCCCTAACAAGAGAAGTGTCCAACACTAGAGGTAAGTTGACGATTCGCATGGATGGTTCCTATTCTACATCTGGCAATTCCCTAACGGCATTTTTTTTTCCGCAATGGGCAATTGGAGTGGCACTGGATCAGATCCGTCAGCCTGTCCTTCCAGTGGTGCAGATGTAGCTGGTTTTCATTGGGGTGGAAATATTAGCACCGGTGAGACTACCGCTCGAGGTGAATATGTGGTGACAATTCTTCTGCAACGGTAACTCTTGCTGGTGGGACCTCTAACGAAGCGATTGCTTGGTATTTCACTGACAAAGAGGCTTTTAAATATATCAAAAACGTCTTTTTTAATCTCAATATGTCAAAAAGCAGTTTAACTGGAAACGGAAACACTACTGAGTTGTATTTCACCTATATCCATACATATCAAAGTTATAATGTTACCGGCAGTATATCCGCTAGTGGTGCAGGAATTTCGATTAGTAATGTTGCCAATCAATGGCCGCTTTCCGTTCGGCTGTATGGCATTCCCTACTAACTAAAAAGACGTTATCAATTTTCATGCGCATAACAAAAAAGATTGTGAAGAATGCAATTATATTCTTATTCATACTGGTAGCTATCTGTATCGCCTATCGCATGTTTGTGGCATATGAGATGCATTGCACACCTGATCGCGCATTGTCGAACATATCGCAAGGTGACATTATCTACCAGTATAACTATCACCAATATGTAATTGCATTCACCTGTGATAAGGTTGGTAATATATTTTGCCATATCCTAAAGAGGACCTCCATATCTAATTTGGTTTGGTACACAATTGTAAAAATCGGAAGGTCCACACAAACCGTGGCCTAATCCAGATGCTGGGCGCGATGAACAGTTACCGGTATACCTTACAATGACGCTCTTTCCATCTGCTGATGATTATCGAACAACCCAACCACTATATTTGTATTATGGAGAAATCTTTGGCGAGGCTGTCGAATCATTCACGATCAATGGCATACCTTGCTATTTAGGCACTCCCACATGGCCAGAATCAGTTACAATCGCTTTCCCATCGTCTGCAGAGGCCAAACTATTTATCCTTGTTGCTCCCGAAATTTCTTGGCCACCAAGTTATTCTATTAACGATAGGTGTTCCGGATGAAGTATTATAAAAATCTGTCCATCAATGAAAGTGATTTCTCCGTTCAAAAGCAAGGCCGCTGCATTCATCTGACAGCCATAGAATACCAACTATTCCTTACGCTGCTTGACCATTCCGGGTACATCTGCTCCCGAAACTTTCTACTAGCATCTGCATGGCATATCACAGTGCCGATCCAGACGAGGACGGTCGATGTGCATATCGCAAAAACTGCGGGAGAAGTTGGATTTAGGCCCGGATGATTTGAAGACCGTAATGGGACGAGGGTATACGCTTTCTATGCAAAAAAGCTGTGGAACAAGTCGTTCATTAGGAGAGTCACTTTATTCTGATCGCTGACAATGGCCTTTAATCCTCTGTGCAGGACAACTCGCACAGAGGGGATTTTTGCATTCATGCACATTTTTTTGCGTATACGCAGGTTTAGTGGACTTTTTGTAGAAAACTGTGCTATTTTGATGTCAAGATAACGCATAACTTACAACAGTTTCCTACTCCGTATTAGGCATCGGCGCGCAGATGCTGAAATATCGTCCGAACATCAACTCTATTAAATCCATTAGATTGGAGGCTTATCAAATGTCAACGATGAAGAAACGCATCCCCATGTTCCTGCTGGCCCTTGCAATGATGGTGGCTATGGCACTCCCCACTTTTGCTGCCGCTTATCGTCCCAACGCACAATTCGACCATTTGCTGAACATCAACGGCTCGACAGGGTCTGCTTACCAGGGGCGTGCGTTGAACCTGATGAAAACCGACACGATGGGAAGAGATCAGAATTTCATCATCGGAACTCGCAAGGGCTACACCGGTTACTACATGATGGTTACCGCAAATGTCAATTATGCCGTAAATCGTTCTGATAATGGTGGCCGTGCAATTATTTGGCCTCTTTCTACGGGCTCTGCTGATTCGCGCCTGGCTGACAATAGCGAATCCGTAATTCGTTTGTACACTTCTCGTGAACTCTTAACCGCCCGTGAGCCCGTTGGCGACTGGAGTACCGTTTATTTCGGTGGCAGCGGCATTTCTGTTTGGGTGCGCGCCCACTAACCTTCCGGCGCAATTTCAGATTCCCCTATGATAGACATTCAAAAGTAAGTTCATACGGGATTTAATTGCCATTAGACCAGCGCAAGTGAAACACTAATGACCTGTCAAAGGCATCGTCTCAAAGCACAGTGTTACACTTGCATTGGTTTGTTTGCATTTAGCAACTTTTGTAAAGAAAGGTTTTAAGGAAACATGAAATTCACTTATAAGTTGTTGTCTTTAAGTTTGGCTATTGCTTGCCTTAGTGGATGCAGCGCGGCCAACACTGAAATTGCATCCTCGTCAGCCGCTACTGCCACAGTGAACCCCGCTACTGACTCTACAGAAGTTCCTGCTTCCAACAATGTTTTCACATCCGCAGGAGACGGTTTTATATGTTACCACTGACTCCGGAATCTATGAACTGCAAACAGTGTTTCCGGACTCTGCAAACATATTTTATACTGATGCCAATACAAAGGAACGCATTTTTCTATGTGCGAACCCCAATTGTACACATGCAGATGAAAGCTGCCCCAGTTACAGTAGCTACACCTTCAGCGATGTTTCCGCCCATGCTTTTGCGTGTTGGCGATCAGCTTTTGGTCGTCTTTACTGAAACCACCGACTCCAGTAACCCGCATGGGATGCTGATGAATATGGATGGTTCCAATCGTCGAACCGTATTTGAACTCGCATCCAATCAATATATGCAAGGCGGCTTTTGTACCTCTGGAAATGATCTCTATTTTGATCTTTACGAGATTGATGATAGCGGGAACGTCACATATCAGCTGTGGTATGTGAGCTTCGAGAATGGAACTTCTGAAAAAGTGATGGACTTGGGATCCGATAGCGACCACTATTCTTTGTGCGATGGTGTAAACAATGAACTGTGCTTTAATCATCTTTCTTCCGACGGAATCAGTTATTGCATGTATGATCCGCAAAGCAAAACAATGTCCGATCCGTTTTTTGTTGACAGTAGCTCGAGCGGGAATTCGATGATTCAAGACGGATACCTCTTTGTCCTCGACGAGCAGGCGAAACTCTGTCCAAAGAATCCGTTTATCTGATAAAGAGCAAGCAAGTGCTTCTTTTACAGTAAAAAGAAGGCTTCGGCGCCCCAAGTATGCGGTATCTATTTGATGGGAATTTAATGATTACCGAAGCACAAACGCTGGCAGCAGATATACCGACCGATGGCTCGTATGATATGTGTTCTTATATTCTGGATTTTGACACACGTAATTGTACAGAATTTACATTGCAAACCCCATACAATAATCGTCCGGTATATGTGTTGACAACCATTGGTGACACTTGTTATGTTGCCACAGATTATAAAACGTATACTCCTACCTCTGTCTCTGAAGACGGTACAGTTTCAAACTTCGATTATGTTGCTAACATATACGCCTTCATTACAAAGCAGGATTATATAAATTCAAATCAAAACGGTTACTTAATGGTTAAAGACGCATTCGAATAATTCTACCTATTGTTAAAACTTCATGGGTAAATTGGGATTGTAATTATGAGCCGTACATTTACACTTGATTCAATTCACAAGACATATATTTCGCAAATTTCCCTGTTTACATTTAAGAAAAATGCACAGCCACAAGTGAAAAAAAGCCTTGTCAGGGGTATCAATTACACTAACGCCGGGGCTTTACGGATTGCTTGGGCCAAATGGGGCGGGAAAGTCTACTTTGATTCACATTATCACAGGCACACTTGCTCCTGACTCTGGCGAGGTCCTCTGGTGCGGCAAGCCTGCAATGGGTATCACCTTCCGCCGCATTCTTGGTTATATGCCGCAGCAGCAGGGACTGTACGATAGCTACACCGGCCGCCGGTTCCTTGCCTACATGGCTGCCTTAAAAGAAATTCCTAGAAAAGCCGTTGCAGTCGAGGGTGATCGTGTGGCCGCTGCCGTAAATTTGACTGCTGAGTTGGACAAGCGCCTTTCTGCATATTCCGGCGGCATGAAGCAACGCCTGCTGTTGGCATCCGCCCTGCTTGGAGATCCGAAGCTGTTAATTTTAGACGAACCAACGGCAGGTCTTGACCCAAAAGAGCGTGTTCGCCTGCGTGAATTGCTGGCAGATATGGCAAAGGATCGAATCATCCTTGTGGCAACGCACGTTGTTTCGGACGTGGAAACGGTGGCAACCAAGGTCATTCTGCTGCGCGCGGGCAAAATCGTGGACGCCGCGCCCGTGCCGGAGTTGATTGAAAAATACGCACCCGACCAGGGTCTTGAGGATGTCTACCTGAATGTGTTCGGTGAGGGGGACGGCAAATGAGCCTGTTTTTTGCTGAACTCCGCAAAATTTGGGGCGGCAGGGTGTTTCCTGTCCTGTTGGCGATACTGGCATCCGCCAATCTCTTGCTGCTGTGGATGGGTACTCGCCCCACCGCCAAACAGCCGCCCGCCTCTGCGTACCGGGTTGTAGGCGCAGAACTGACAGGCAAGACCATGGAGGAAAAAGGCAGCTATCTGCATGACAAATACACTGAGATAGAAAGCCTTGTGGAAAAATCGGACGGACAGTATTACCGTGAAATGGCATACGGTGGCTATGGCCTTTCCCAGTATCGGCAGGACAATGCCGCCATGTTCGATGCCTATGAGCAGGAATATAATGACAAATCCTACACCCTATTCACAGATGATTTGAACACAGAGTACCGCCTGTTCAGCCAGCTGCAAAGCGAGTATGACACCGTGGCTGCTTACAACGACTTCTTGGATGGTGTTCAAACCAAAGCCGCCCAACTGTCCGGCATCTCAATTTTTCAAAATGACCGTACCGGGTACGATTTAAAAAACATAGAACTGACCGCGCAGGTTTATGCCGGGCTGGCAGATACGCCTATAGAGTATTACCCGCAAAAGGGTTTGTACACGGCCATCAGCTATGCATTCACGGATCTTATCCTGTTGGCGGCTATGCTGCTGCTTGCGCTGATTCTTGTACGCCAAGAGCGCGACAGCGGCTTGTTGAGTTTAATTCGCAGTCTTCCCGGTGGGCGGTTCTGAAAAGACGGCCATTGCAAAGCTGGCGGCATTTGCTGCCAGCTTATTGGTCGTTCTGATGGTGCTGTATGGGGTCAATCTCGCATACTGTTCGGCATCGTTCAGCTTGGGGCCTATGAATCGCACGATTCAAAGTGTTCCCGCATTGATGCGCTGCACAATGCAGATTACAGTTGGGCAATACCTACTTCGGTTTTTACTCGCAAAGTGGGCCGGTGCGTTTGTGATGGGGCTGTGGGTTATGCTGGCTGCCCTTATCGCCAAACGCGCTGCCGCCGGGTGGGTTGGCGCCTTGGCCCTGCCTTTGGCAATGTATGGTATCCGTACCGCGATTCCTGCCACGAGCCATTTGAATGTCATAAAGTATGCCAATATGGTAAGCCTGCTGCAAACCAATGAATTGCTGGGGAATTATCGGAATCTGTTCTGGTTCGGCAGCCCCATCAGTCTCCCAATGGTAGAGTGGGTAACTGCCGCCGCTTTAGGCAGTGTCTTGTCCGTGGGCATTCTGTACGGTTTTTTCAAAGGCACAGCTGCTGCCAGCTGCCAAACGTAGTCTGACACTTCCATTCCGTCACAAAACTCACGCAACCTCTGTCACTTGCGAAGAGGGCAGAAAGCTGTTACTGATGAATGGTGCTGCGGTATTCTTGGCAGCGTTTCTGGTGTTTGGCATTTATCAGGGCGTGACGGCGGAGAGCTACATAGACGCGGACGAAATTTACTATGCCTATTATATGAAGCATATTTCCGGCCCGTGGAGCGAAGAAAGCCGCGACTGGCTGAAAGAGCAACGTAACGAGTTTTCTCCCATGTTGGAAGCACAGAAACGCGTCAGCCATGGCGAATTGAGCAGCGAAGCACTCCTGGCCTACAATTCCTTGCAACAAAAATATTCTGTCTATCAGCGTGTAGTGCAGTCCAACATCAATTACTATCTGAAAGAGAATCCCGGTGCATGGCTTGTCTATGAAACCGGATATAAAAAGCTGTTCGGCTTTACCGGCACAAGTGATGTGCAAGATACACTTTTAGCCGGATTGCTGTGCGCCCTATGCTTCAGCGGTCTATTTGCAATGGAGCGCAAGGGCGGCATGGATGAAATTCTGGCATCCACCCCTTTGGGCCGGAAATACACTGTGAAAGCAAAGCTGCGGCAAAGCACCGCGGTTGCGGCAGTAATAGCTTTCGGGACGGTTTTGCCTCATCTGTGGCAGGTGCTGCGTGACTATGGCCTTCCCTCTTTGCTGGGACCTGCGATGAGTATCTCCGACTTGCAGGCTGTACCCAAGTTTATAACCCTGTCGGATTTGCTGATTTTCTGGTTAATCTGTCGTTTCGCGGCCTGCCTCTGCATGAGCCGGATTACCTTATGGCTTGGACAGAAATTGGGGAATTTGCTGACTGCGCTCTTTATCAGCGCAGTTGCCTATTGCCTGCCCGCGCTGCTGAGCCTTTCCGGAATGAAAAATGGTATCGAGTGGCTGGGATTCTATCCTCTATTCCATGCTGCAGCGCTCTGGCAAAACCAAGGCTATAACGCCAACGGAGAAAGCTACAACGCAATGTGGATTCCGATTTTTCTGGTATGCGCAGCATTCTTCCTCGCATGGGCGATTGGTCAGGCCCTTATTGATGACTATGACATGATAGGTGTTCCAGATGAAGTATTATAAAAATCTGTCCATCGATGAAAGTAATTTCTCCGTTCAAAGGCAAGGCTGCCGCATTCACCTAACAACCACAGAATATCAACTATTCATTACGTTGCTCGACCATTCCGGGCGCATCTGCTCCCGAAACTTTTTTCTTGCATCTGCATGGAATATCACCGTTCCGATTCAAACGCGAACGGTTGATGTGCATATCGCAAAGCTGCGGAAGAAACTGAATCTAGGCCCGGATGATTTAAAAACCGTAATGGGACGGGGGTATGCACTTTCTATGCACGAAAGCTGTAGAGCAAATCGCTCATTATGAGAGTCGCTTTTATTCTGATTGCCGATATGGAGGTAAAGATGGATAAATTATACTGGGGTGCTGTCGTAATTTTTTGCAATAGGCTGGTATATTGAGCAACGTATGTATGTGGATGGCTACACACGGCGCAAACGGGACCCGTATAAGCCAATTGATTATTTAGGTGTGTTCAGCATCGGCGAATTTGTCGGTTACCTTATACGGAGTCTTGTTGCCCCTGCATTTGTATGGTTTCCTGACATCCTTATTGGGATGCCCGACAACCTTATTCAAGCTATTGCGGCTGTATGGTTGGTTGTGATGTCCATTTTTGTTCCCACCGTGATTGAGCGTGCGATTGACGGGTTCTAATAATAGCTTGGTCCTTGCACAACTTTTACCAATGCCCTTGTAAACAAAACCAAAATCCGCATCGATATTGCCGACATGTGCGATTTCGATGCGGATTTTTTTTTCTTTGCAAATTGTGCGTCAAAATCATTGATTTCTCTCTGTTTAGTAATTGAAAGAAAATTCTTTCGACAAACTAAAACAGGGAGTATTTCTATGCCATTCAAAAGACAGAAATCCAACGTATCCCCGCATTATCACGACACACGGACGCTTTTGCGGAAGTACCGGGATGTCATGTGGAATTTGGAAGTATCAGATCTCGATTTGCAAGAGGAATTCAAGGCCGAGTATGGGTTGTCCACGGATGCACTGTTTGTGGACAGCGAGGTCAACAAGGGCGGCAATCGGCTGGAAAACTATGCCCGTGCCTTGGAACGCAGCAAAAAAATGATGCAGATCATCGACACCGCGATTGACCTGATGCGCCGCAAACACAAAAAGGGCGAGTTTTATTACTGGATTTTGTACTATGCCTATCTCTCTCCGCAGCAGTGCGAGAACGCGGGCGCAATTTTGCATTCGCTCGAATCCAAGGGAATCTCCATTTCTCTGCGCACCTACTATGTTCACCGGGATGAAGCTATTGAGGTTCTCAGTTCGATTTTTTGTGGGGCTACACTTCCCAGGACTGCGAGAAAATCACCAATTTGCTGACACCCGATTGACCAACACAACCTTCGCAATAAATCTGCGTTGCAAAGCTGTGCCGACGACTTTATTCTGTATAGAACAGAAAACGCCCGCGCTTGTCAGGCGCGGGCGTTATAAAAGGAGAAACCGCGATTTTGCTTTACGCAAAACGCAGAATGAGAAGGGGGTATCAGGTTTTTATCAGCAGTATTTCTCAATTACTTTCTGCATAGCATCCCAGTTTTCTTCCATGCCGGAGGTCAGCTTGAACTGGGTGCGGGCGCGGTTAAGGTTCTGCTGTTCATAGTTAATGTGGAAGTAGTGGTCTCCCTCGAGATAATCGGAGAGGAAGCGCATGCCGCATTCCATTGTCATCAGCTTGGCGCCCCAGGGCAGGGTCTGTTTCTCTAAAGGCGTGAACGCCTCCCCTGCTGCCTGCAAGAAGCCCTTGGTGTAAATTTCAAACAGTTCCATGCTAAAATTCACTTTCGAGAGGTCAGCTTCATCCTCGGCGCAATGGTTGGCACCGAAGCGGATGGAATCCCCAAAATCATTGGCGGCAAGGCCCGGCATGACGGTGTCAAGGTCGATGACGCAAAGGCCCTCCCCCGTCGTTTTGTCGAGCAGGATGTTGTTCAGCTTGGTATCGTTGTGGGTGACGCGCAGCGGTAGCTTACCCGCCGCCAGCAGATCCACCATAACGTGATACTCTGCTTCGCGGGCGCGGACAAGCTCAATTTCACGCTGCACCTGTGCGGCACGACCCATGCGGTCCTCAGCCACGGCGCGCTGGAAGTCAACGAAGCGCTTGGGTGTGTCGTGGAAGTGCGGGATTGTCTCGTGCAGAGTATGGGCCGGGTAGTCGGCAAGCTGATGCTGGAAGTTGCCAAATGCAACGGCGCTCTGGTAAAAATCCTCAGCCGACTGCACCTGCTGCAAGCAGACAGTATCCTCCACAAAGTCATAGACACGCCAGCAGCTACCATCAGCAGCCTGATAATAGGGCTTTTCCTCTTTGGTAGGCACCACATGGAGCGTAGCACGCGCCGGGTCAGCCCCGCGCTGCTTAGCCTTTTCGCGCAAAAAATCTGTAATACCGCAGACGTTTTCCATCAAACCGGCCGGGTCTTTGAATGTATTGGTATTGATTTCTTGCAGGATATAGCGTTTTGCACCCTGCTCTGACGTTACCGTAATAGCATACGTCTGGTTAATATGCCCCTCTCCGTAAGGAACCGGTTCTGACACTGAGCCATTCCATTTCCATGCAGTTAAAATATCATTCATTTGTATATACATCCTCTCAGTTTTTGTTTATGCCGCGATGCTGTACAGCACGACACCGGCCATGGCAGCCCCCGCCATGACCTTGATGGGACTGGGCTTCCACTTACGCAGAATAAAGAAGCCCACAAGGAAAACAGCCAGGGCAATCAGATCCATGCTGCCCAAATCAGCCGGGAAAGTGCGCTGCCCGTACAGGGCCATGCACAACAGGGAGATGCCGGCGGAAGCGATCATGGCAATAACAGCAGGCCGCAGCCCGGCCAGGATGCCCTGCATAACGCTTAGACCGCGGAAACGGTAATACACGTAGGCCAGCGTCATGACGATGACGCAGGACGGGAAAATACAGCCGATCGTGGCAATCAGTGCCCCCGGCAGACCCGCCACCTGAATACCAACAAACGTAGCAGCGTTTACGGCGATGGGGCCGGGGGTCATTTCGGCAATGGCCATAATGTCCGCGAAGCCCGTCATCGTCAGCCAGGGGTGAATATCCACGACTTGGTTTTGAATCAGGGGCATGGCCGCATAGCCGCCGCCGATGCTGAACAGGCCGATTTGGAAAAAGCTCCAGAACAGTTCAAGGTAGATCATTTGTCGTCCTCCCGCTTTTGCAGATACATGGTATCCAGTGCGCCGATGACACCGCAGACCAAAATAATTAAAATGATATTCACCGAGAAGAAACGGGTCGCCAAAAAAGCCGCCAGCATGACCGCGATGGGCAGCCAGCGCTTCTTTTTCAGGATGGGCCACGCCATATTGATGACCACATCAAAGACAACCGCCGCCACACCGGCCAGCATACCGGCCATCGCCATACTCACATACTTGTTGGAGCGGAACGCCTGATAAAACGCGGAGATAATGGAAATGATGATAAGCGGCGGCAAGGCTGCCCCCACCACGGTAATCAGCGCACCGGGGATGCCTGCCACATGGTAGCCCACCAGAATCGAGGCATTGATGGCAATAGAGCCGGGGCTGGATTGGGCAATCGCCGTCAGGTCCAGCATTTCTTCTTCCTCGATCCAGCGCAGTTCTTTCACGAAGCGCTCGCGCATCAGGGGGATAATGACGAAGCCGCCGCCGAAGGTGCAGGCGCTCAACTTAAAGGTAGAGAGAAACAGCTGCCAGTATTTATTTTTCTTGTCCAATAGAATCTGTCTCCTTTTCAGCGGTACATTTGAACGGCGCGGACCATCTCGCACAGGCGCGGTTCCGCATAGGCAAAAAACTTTTGCAGCGCTTTGCAATAATAACTGCGCCGTACTTTGTCGGCAACGTTGCGGTCGCGCTTGCAGCCGCCGCGGCACAGGCGGATCCATCTGCACTGCCGGCACTCTGCGGGGATCTGCCAGCCGTCTGTGATAAATGTCTGCATTTTCTTGCCGGTAAGCAGCGATTGCAGGGTGTCGTTTTGCACAGTTCCAAGTTTATAGGCATCCAGGCAGAAGAAGTCGCACGGGTAGACGGCGCCGCTACCCTCCACGACCATGTACGCGCCGCAGGTGCCTGTTGTGGAGCAAGTCCCAGCCGGGCCGCCCATAAGCAGATAAATATAATCCTCAAACAAACGGATGCTGACATAGGTACTGGTTTTCCAGTCCCGATACCAGGCATCAAACATGGCACACAGGAACTGCGCGTACAGCTCCGGCGTGAGCGAGTAGTTTTGCTGCCCCTGCGGTGTGTGTCCAACGGATCCAAGCAGGGAATGAACTGCAAATAGCATACACCCGTTGCCTTCATGGACTTATACACGCGCTCCACCTTTTTGGCCAGCCGTTTGGTGACGACACACAAAAGATTGCACTCCACGCCGTAGCGGCGCAGCAGTTTGATCGTCTGCGTGATTTTATCCCATGTCCCGTTCCCCTGTGCGTCCGGGCGCAGGGCATCATGGACATCCGGGGTGCCATCCAAGCTGATGCCCACGAGAAAGTGGTCTTTGCTGAAAAATTCAGCCCATTCCTCGGTAACGGCAAGGCCGTTTGTCTGGATGGCGTACTGTACGGTGACGCGCTTCTGGTTGTACTTTCGCACCGTCTGCGTAAAGAAGCGGAAAAAATCCAGCCCGGCCAGGGTTGGCTCCCCGCCCTGAAAGGCAAACGAGATATAACCGCCTTGTTCGATTTCCGCAAAACAGCGTTGAATCAGCGTTTCCGCAGTAGTGAACGACATGATGCAGTCATCAGGATTCACGCGGTTTTGCTGCTCATCCCGGTAAAAGCAATATTGGCAGCGCATGTTGCAGTAGCCTGCGGCTGGTTTTATCAGGAATTGAAGCTGCTTCATAGCACCTCGGTATGCTGCAATACGGTCACGGGGTTTTGCCCACAAGCAGGCTGTGGCCGTCGGTGTAGCCCTCTTCGCGGTTTTTTTTTAGAGCATCAATCAGCAGAGCGCGTAGCTCCGCCACGCGCTTCTGGTTTTCCTCCAGCACGTTTTTTGTTTCGTGCGGGTCGTCGCGCAGATTGAAGTACAGTTCTCGCCCGGTCTGAGTACCAGATATATTTATCCTCTTTCGTCAGGATAAAGTGCATGGAATCGTCGCCCAGTGTATGCTCACCGTGCAGATATTCGCGTTCGACGGGGTGCAATAGGCTCGTACCGTCCACGGTTTTCGGGAATCGGTGCGCCCGCCAGCTCCAGTAGCGTGGGCATGACGTCGCGCAGCTCTGCCAAATCGGTGCAAACCGTACCATGCTTGCCCACATAACGCTCCGGCCCGGAGATAAACAGCGGCACATGGATGCTGCCCTGAAACGGCTTGGCTTTTTGGAACATCAGGTGGTCACCCAGCATCTCGCCGTGGTCGGAGACAAACAGAATTATGGTATTATCCATGATTTGCTCCTCCACCAGTGCGGAGACTAAACGTCCGATTTGATGATCCATGTGCGTGATGGCCGCATAGTAGCCCGCCCGCAGCTGCTGGATGTAGCTCTCATCCGAGGGTGCCGTCTGGGCATGGTAGCTGTGGCCGTCGCGCTCCCAGCGGACGCAGTCGTTCCAGTCGCCGCGCCAAGGCTCGGCCAGCGGCTTATCTTTGTACAAATTCAGGTAGTATTCCGGGGCATCCAGCGGCGGGTGCGGCCGCACAAAGCTGGCCATCAAAAAGAACGGCTTCGAGCGGTCACGGCGGCGCAGGAAATCCCGGCACTCGCTGGCGACCCAGTTGGTAGGATGGTACTTTTCCTCGTAGATCCAGGGGCGCACGACCCAGCTGTTGCAGTCAAGGCCAGTGTCCACCGGGTCTGCATCCACGCCAAGCTGCTGTTTGAGCCACCAATAATAATCATCGGCCACACGCTGGTCCTCATAACTGGGCGTGGTGGGGCGGCGGTAGGCATGGAGATAGCCGTCATGCAGTCGCACATCGTTAAAGCCCAGGTTGTTGCGCAGCGGATGAACATGCATTTTGCCGACGCACTGGGTATAGTACCCGGCCTTGCTCAACTCCCCGGCCAGTGTGTGGGGATAATCCCACGGCACAAGATCCTCATACCCGACGCGGCCGGTGTGCTCCTGAGACATGCCGGTATACAGCGTAGCCCGTGCGGGAACACAGGTCGGACAGGCAGAATAGGCGTTTTCATAGCGCACGCCCTCTGCGGCCAGTGCATCGAGAAACGGTGTTTTTACATCCGGATGTCCGGCAATACCCAGGCAGTCACCGCGCATCTGGTCTGCCATAAGCAGGATAATATTGGGACGTTTATCCATAATAAACCCCTTATCATTGTTTTTGCAGGTAAAGGCGTGCCGCACAGCACGGCACGGCACGCCTCTTTCGCCTACATCCTCACTGATAGACTTCCAGCAGCCGCAGGGTTGGCTCCGTGCGTGAAGCTGTAATCTTTATGGTTAGCGTCAGCACATCCACGGGGGCAAAGCGGCAGATACGCTTATGCCCAACTACCGTAAATTCGGCAACCTTGCTTTCATCTGCCCAAATCTCGCCGCTTTCTATGCGCTGCCCTGTCGGCAGATGCTCCCCCAGAACAACACAGGAAACCTTCTGCGGCTTCGGGAACTTCAAAGTAATCGTATCGGATTCTTGCCCGTAGGCAGCCTGCCAATAGGTATTTGCCATACCGTCCACAGCCTGTGTGATGGGATGCTGCGCAATCGCAGAATCAGCTGTGATTGCCGCCTTTTCTGTTACGTTGCTGGCAAAAATCTGCTGGATTTTTAGTACCCAGCTCTGTAAGGCTGGCGCAGTCCGGTGCAGCAATACGGCCATGCGTATCGGGTGGAATGTTCAGCAGCAGGCTGGCATTCGCACCGATGGCATCCAGATAGATGTCCAGTAATTCGCCTGCCGTGCGCACGTCAGTGTCCTCCTCCGGATGGTAAAACCAACCCGTTCGGATGGAGGTATCCACCTCGGACGGATACCAGACAAGTTCTCTTGCATTGCGGATGACCTCTCTGCTGCCGATGTCCTCGTCTTGAGAGTCGATTTTACGGGAGAATTCTCCGTCATCCACCTGCTGCGATTTAGATGCCGTGCGCTCGGCATCCCGCAGCTCAGCGGGAACCACGCTCCACTCAGCTTTCCGGCAATGTCCGGCCTCGTTGCCGCACCAGCGCACATCGGGGCCGCAGACATTCAAAACCGCATTCGGCTGCAATTTACGCAGCACCGCATAGTAGCGTTCCCAATCGTAAATTTGCTTTTTTTGCCGCCGTTTTTGCCCTCACCACAGGCACCATCAAACCAGAAGCAGAAAATATCTCCGTAGTTTGTTGCAAGCTCAGTCAGCTGGGAAACGAAATAATCATCATACGGTTCCCCCCTGCCCATAGCGTGCATCGTGACGATCCCACGGGGAGAGATAGACACCAAACTTGATACCGCCGCGCCGGCAGGCATCCGATACCTCGCGCACAACATCGCCCTTACCGTCTTTCCACGGGCTGTTCTTGACGCTGTGTTCCGTGTAGGCGCTCGGCCACAGGCAGAAGCCGTCATGGTGCTTGCAGGTCAAAATCAGCGCCTTCATACCGGCACTTTTGACCGCGGCGACCCACTGGTCGGCGTCCAGCGCATCCGGGTTGAACAGTGCCGGGTCTTCGGTGCCGTCGCCCCACTCACGGTTGGTAAAGGTATTCATGCCGAAATGGGTAAAGGCGTAAAATTCAAGCTGCTGCCATACCAGCTGGCGCGGGCTGGGCGTGATAGAGGGCTGCATAGCGGATCTGTTCTTCGGGTGTTCTCATTCTATTACCCCTCAATGCTGTACCACTTGATCTCGTTGGCGTCCATGTGCAGGTCGAAGCTACTGCCATCGCCGGTATAAACGGTGGTATCCTGCGGCTCGTAGGTGTTGTTTACCACGCAATACTTGCCGTTCTTGACGTAGGCATGTACTTCGACATTGTAGTTCGTGCTGAACCACTTGTGCAGGTCGGCCTCATCGTGGGCAGCCCACAGAATAGCGCGGTACAGCACGCGGTTGTTCACAAAGCTGTACGGCAGGCCGCTGATATACACACCGCGGCCCTTGCCATACTCGTGCGCGGCCATCTGCACTTCCTTGTCGCGCTGAATGAGAATTTCGGTGCCTTCCCATGCAAAGATGCTCTTCTTGCCCTCGCCGAAGTCCACGTCATGGTCGGGGCAGTCGGCCAGAATAAAGTGGTCGCGGTGTTCATCCCAGTTGTACTTGTCGTAATTCAGGGTGAAAAGCCTGTTTCCTTCTCCACGCCGAGCGGCGCGGACAGCTGCAAATAGCGCCCCTGATACTGGTGACCGCCGGGTTCGCCGACACCGATCAGACCGCCGCCGCGATGGACAAAGCCCTTGACGGCAGCGGAAATATCAGGATCCTCCCAGACCTTGCCGCCGGTGTGGGCGGTGTCGCCGTCACCGACGTTGATAAGGACGTCAATGCTGTCCAGCACCTTCGGGTCAGCCTTGATGTCGTCAAAGCTGATAAACTTCACATCAAACGGCGCACCGGACAACGCTTCGATCACGCCCGCATAGCTGTAATTCTGCTTCTGGTACAGTGCATGGTGAACCATGTGGCAGCCCCACGCGCGTTGCTGCCCCCAGCTGTTCAGCACAGCCACAGTCTTGACGCAGTAGGGCGTGGTGCCCTTGATGTTCTCGTACAGTTCGCGGAACTCGTTGCAGACGCTCTCGACATAGTCGAGGAACTCCGGGAACTCGCAGGCCAGCTTCAGGTAGCCGCCGTAGCCGATGCGGTCGATGGGCTTACGCAGGATGGCGCGGCGTGCTGTGACCCAGTTCTCCTTGGCCTCGCGCACAGGGTTGCCGCCCTCGTGGAAAGTATCGGGGAAGAAGTAGGGCAGGAATCGTCCCTCGGTGTACTTGACGCCGGGGATGTCGGAAATCAGGCGCAGGGTGCTGCCGTTGCCGACACTGCCGACAATGGCATCCACGCCGGACTGCTGAAATTCCGGCATAAACGGCTCACAGCCGATCCAGTGGTCACCCAGGAACATCATGGCCTCCTTGCCGTAGGCGTGGACGATGTCGGTCATTTCCTTCATCAGCCCGGCGACCTCGCGCCGCTGGAATGCCTGGAAATCCTTATATTCCTTGCTCGGCACACGGTACTGGTTGTTGTAGTAGCCCTGGTCGATGATGAACTCCGGGCGGAACTTGTAGCCGACTTCCTTCTCAAACTGTTCCAAAATATAGGGGCAGACAGAAGCCGAAATAGCCGTACCAGTCCACGTACTTCTCGCGGCGCAGCTCGTCAAAGACCAGCGTAAACAGGTGGAAGAAGGTCGTAAAGCGCACAACGTTGACATAGGGGTGGCTTTCCAGATACTCGCGCAGACGGCGCAGGGTGTAGGCGTGGGTCTTGGGCTGGCGCACATCGAACGGGATCTGGTGTTCGACATCCTTCCAGTCATTGATGACCGAGTTGTACATGTGGACGGGGTCCCCAGATCAGGTACGCCAAAAAGCTGACCGTGTACTCGTGGTAGGCGGCGGGGGGGTCGATGACAACGCTTTCGCGGGCGGCATCATAGTGCCAGTCGGCGGGGGACAACGGCTCGCCCGTCGTGCGGTCCATGACCTCCCACCAGCGGGCAATATCGTCATGGTCGTTGACTTTCATCAGTTCACGGCTGATGCCCGTCATCAGGGGGATGGTCAGCGCACCGCCTTCAGCGGTGTAGAACGGCGTCATAATGTAGCACTGCTGGGTTTTCGTCGGGGTTGGCCTTTGCCCATGCGTTGTCCTTACGGGTAGTGTAATAGGTGGCGTAAATCTTTGCGCCGGTGTCCTTTAGCTCCTGCGGGAACTCAGTGCCATCGCAGTCGCGGATGGCATCCCG